>MDSX01081005.1_pt1 | contig 387648 bp, 354 predicted proteins | sample 811141 | NCBI WGS metagenome assembly MDSX01 (sample SAMN05326642, study PRJNA326480) | marine metagenome | isolation source: seawater | place: Atlantic Ocean: South East | collected 2010 | reverse complement strand
CGAGGCGATCAACGCCCCGGACGGTGAAGATATCAAAAACCCGCTATCCGGTGGATAGAAATGCTGCTCCGCTTAAGTGAACAGCATTACGGCAATTGCCGGGTTTTTTATGTTTGCTCGTTTTATGTCGTCAAACGACTCAGAACATTAACGCAAGACCTGCTGAAGCAAAATCAACATCCGCTTTTACGTTATCTTCGTCAAAATCAGCGCGCTCATACTCAAGGCGCAGGTTCAGGTTATCCAGCAGCGCGATGGATGTGCCCACACCGTAAAACATGGCGGTACCTTCACGCTCATCGCTGTAGCCCAGTGGGCCTTTTACATCAGCGTCCCACCAGAACTGACCACCTTTAACAAATACACGAGTGTGGTCGCCAGCAGGAAGACCCAGCATCAGTGACGCCGTTAAACCGCTTGGGTCAAACTGGAAGCTGCCTTCTTTATACTCACCCAGATTCAGGTACTGACCCTCAATACCCACGTAATCGTTCAGCCACACACCGGCAAAGCCTTTCCAGCTTGTGCGGTCGTCGTCAAATTCGTCTGCATCACCCAGCTCCTCGACTTCTTCGCCACCGATAGAGAGGTTTTCCAGTTTGCTGTAACTGATTGAACCACCGACGAATGCATCTGCATCATATTCGCCTTCTGCCATTGCTGGTGTGCCATACATAGCAGCAGTAAGAAGTGCAGTCGTTGCTGGGATAGTTAGCTTTTTCATATTTGATTCCTTGCCTCATGAACGAGGTCGTTAAACATGTGAAAGTGTGAGGCTTGGGAGGAAAATTCGTTCACTGAAACAACGCAACGGATTGTTTCAGGAACTTTCTGCATTTTGACTTCGGGTCAGGCTGGGCCTATGCTCAGCGGCTGTTTTCACTTTTAAAATAAGAAAAATATGCGCTTAAAAAATTATTTCGTCCTTGGATCTGCACTGCTTTTTTCGGGTTTTTCTGCAGCCGACGTCTGTCAGATTGAAGTCCCGTCGACTGAAAATTATTCAGAAGCAGCGTATTTTTACCCCTGTGATGCAGACACTCCTCTACCTGCCATTACGCTGACGGGTGGTTATTCGAATACCTATCACAAACTGCAATGGATGGCTGAGGCGATTGCCAATTCGGGGTATGTAGTTCTGGCGATGACCCCGACAGATAAGTACGGAAAAGTTGAGCAATGGCGCGATGCGCACCTCAGAGGTCAGAAAACGCTGGTAGCCACCACTAAAGAAGAAGGCTCCCCAGTAAAGAGTCTGATTGATACCAACCTTCGTGGAATCGCCGGGTTTTCGATGGGCGGTGGCGGTACCCTACTCGCAGGGAGCATTCTGAAAGATGACGTTAAAGCCCTCGCCGCGTTTGCGCCGTTTTTGCTGAAAGAACAACGAAACGTATCCCCTACCGCTCCGACTATGATCCTGGCTGGCGCTAAGGACTTGCTGGTTACGAACGAATCCATCGAGGAAATATACCAGCACGTAGAAGCATCTACGGCTCAGCGCTTTATTGCTGTGTATGAGAATGGCCGTCACCAACAGTGGTACCGACCAGAGATCACAACAAACCGTGATAGCTACATCGAGTTGACGCTTGCCTGGCTGGATTACCACCTGAAAGAAAGCAGTTCAGCGGCAAAGGTATTAAGCGAAGCTGAAAGGCAATCACCCGACCGTTTCACCCGTATCAGTCACGAGCTCTGAGGGTCAGGTACCTTAAATGGACACAAATAGGACAATTCGTTCCACTTATGAACGTACGTACAATTATTGGGTGAAAGCCTCATTCAGCTTGGTACCCTGTCATCACTAAGAATAAAAACAACACAGGTGAATATATGTCTGTTTCATTCAAGTCCACGCTCCGCTTTCTTCCACTCGCTGCCTCTGTCGCTATGGCAGGCTGCTTCGGTGGTGGAGATCCAGATCCGGCCCCAGAAGGTCAGGCTCTGACTAACCCAGGCGATTATGAAATCTGTTCTTACGAGAACAACCTGGAAAACAGCCGTTACTCGTCAGCCCGGATGACCTACCCATGTGATCTGAGCGCAGGTCCATTCCCGGCGACAACTCTGACCGGCGGCTTTACCAATTCAAAAGAGCAGATGGAGTGGTTGTCTGAGCACCTGACCAGCCACGGCTATATTGTTCTGACCATGACTCCAAGCAACCGCTTTGGCCAACCACCGGTATGGCGCAGTGCACAGCTGGGCGGCTTTGCTGAGCTTGAAGATGAAAACAACCGTGCTGGCAGCCCGCTGCAAGGCAAGATCAACCTGGATAAGCGCAACATCATGGGCTTCTCTATGGGCGGTGGAGGCGTATTGCTGGCAGCCGCTGACATGGGTGAAGATCCAGCCAGCGTCATCGCACTTGCACCTTGGTTAGGCGATAACAACGTCAACTATAACGGCATCAAAGTACCAACCATGATGCTGGGTAGTGAAGAAGATGAACTCGCTTACTACACCGAAGACTTCTACGCGCAGCTGCCAAGCAATATTGAACGTGGCCTGGCCATGTTTGCCGGTGCTAGTCACTACGACTGGTTCGGTTCTGGCAACCAGGACGAGAAGGCAGAATTCCGTACACTCGTGACTGCTTTCCTGGAAGTTCAGCTGAAAGACGACGACTCAGCCTACAGCTACTTTGAAGGCGCTGAGCACGACGAACACGTAGCAGACGGCTGGTTCTCAGTGTTTGACTACCAGAAGTAACGCACACTTCGACCCTCTCAAGCCCGCTTAACGCGGGCTTTTTTGTGCCCCAGAAACACCGACCATTCAAATATGGCCATAGTTAGGACTCCTGCGTCCAAATAGCTTTTCATGGCCACATATGACGAGCCTGCCCAGTCCAGATTGATATTCTGGAGTCGTTCCTTACAAAAATAACTAAAGGTAAACGACATGTCTGTATCTCTGAAAAGCGCATTCCGCGCCCTTCCTCTCACGGCATCAATTGCGCTCGCTGGCTGCTTTGGCGGCGGTGATCCTGATCCTTCACCAGAAGGCCAGGCTCTGGGTGTGCCGGGAGACTTCGAGATCTGCTCATATGAAGCAAATCTCGAGAATGACGGCTACGCGTCAGCGCGTATGACCTACCCTTGCGACCTGAGCGGTGGCCCAATCCCAGCAACGACGTTGACTGGGGGTTTCACTAACACTAAAGAGCAGATGGAATGGCTGGCAGAGCACCTGTCTTCACATGGTTACGCTGTGCTGACTATGACGCCTAATAACACCCTGGGTGTTCCACCGGGCTGGCGCGACGCGCAGTTTGGCGGTTTTGCTGAATTCGAAGACGAGAACTCACGCTCAGGCAGCCCACTGCAAGGCAAGATCGACCTCACTAAACGTAACCTGATGGGCTTCTCCATGGGTGGTGGCGGCGTTATCCTCGCAGCTGAAGAAATGGTCGACCAGCACACCAGCGCGATTGCACTAGCTCCTTGGTTAGGTGCTTACAGTGTTGATTTCGAAGCGATCGAGTCTCCTATCCTGATGCTGGGCAGTGAGTTCGACGAACTGGCCTACGCCACTGAACGCTACTATTCTGAGCTTTCACCTAATACAGAACGCGGTCTTGCTATGTATGCAGGCGGTAGCCACTTCCACTGGTTTGGGAACGGAGAAACGGAATATAAGAAGAAATTCCGTACGCTGGTTACTGCATTCCTGGAAGTTCAGCTGAAGGGTGACACCAGCGCTTACAGCTACTTTGATGGCGCTGAGCACGAAGAACACGTAGAAGAAGGCTGGTTCTCAGCCTACGACTACCAGAAGTAAGTCGACATTACGTGAACACAAAGAAGCCCGCTTAAACGCGGGCTTCTTTGTAATTTGGCCTGACGTCGAACTGGTGGTATTTTCGGTACACCAAATTTCCGCACGACAGGATGTTTTAATGTCTGACCAACAGACGCCCAACGGCACACCCGATCCTCGTGATCACTCTCAGTTCAGCCTTCTTAAGAGCCGACGCTTTGCGCCCTTCTTCTTTACTCAGTTTCTAGGCGCCTTCAACGATAACGTCTACAAAAACTCGCTGATGGCGATGATCACCTTCGGTCTGCTTTCCAGCACGATGGACCTGAGCCTGATGAATAACCTGGGGGCGATGCTGTTTATTCTTCCCTTTTTCTTGTTCTCGGCACTGGCTGGTCAGCTTTCTGATAAATACGAAAAATCTTACCTGATACGACGTATCAAGTTACTTGAGATCGTCATTATGGTGCTCGGCGCCTGTGCCTTTTACTTCAGTGCCACTGCGGGGTTGATGTGTCTGCTTTTTCTGATGGGGACACAGTCTGCGTTCTTTGGGCCAGTAAAATACAGCATCATTCCTCAGCATCTGGATAACCACGAACTCGTTGGTGGTAACGCTCTGGTTGAGATGGGGACTTTCCTTGCCATTCTGACTGGTACGCTGATCGCCAGTGTAATCGCCACCCGAGAAGACGGAGTGATATGGGTTAGCGCTGTGATTATCAGTGTGTCTTGCCTTGGGTATCTGGTCAGCCGCCAGATTCCTTCTGCACCTGCCGCCAACCCGACACAGAAGGTTCGCTTCAACCCGATTACCGAAACCTGGCGCACGCTGGGTTACGCCCGCCAGACAAAAAGTATCTTTCTGGCTGTGCTCGCTATCTCCTGGTTCTGGTTTCTGGGCGCTGCCTACCTGACCCAGATCTACGGCTTCGCTAAAGACTTCCTAGGCGGAGATCAAAGTGTCGTCATGGTTTTATTGGCGACCTTCTCTATTGGTATCGCATTGGGCTCGCTGCTATGTGAGCGTCTGTCAGGGCATAAAGTAGAACTCGGCCTCGTACCTCTCGGTTCGATTGGTCTGACCATATTTGGTATCGACTTATTCCTGCAGGACTTACCCGCCATTGGCACCGAACTGATTAACGCTGGGGAGTTTTTAAGCTCACCGTGGAACCTTCGTATCGTCTTTGACTTTCTGATGATCGGTGTCTTTGGCGGTTTCTACATCGTTCCTCTGTACGCTATGGTTCAGGCACGCTCTGAACCTCAGCACCGATCTCAGGTGATCGCCGCAATCAACATTATGAATGCTCTGTTTATGGTCGCGTCAGCCATTACAGGGATTATTGTTCTGGGCGTACTAGACCTCTCAATACCACAGTTCTTTATGATCCTCGCGATCCTGAATGCGCTGGTTTCTATCTATATTTATCGTACGATCCCTGAATTTGCGATGCGCTTTATCATCTGGGTGCTTACGCACACCATGTACCGGGTAAACCACATTAACCTGCATAAAATTCCGGATGAAGGCGCCTGTGTGCTCGTGTGCAACCATGTGTCATTCGTAGATGCTCTGTTAATTGGAGGCGCGTGCCGCCGCCCGGTTCGCTTCGTTACCTTTAAGCCCATCTACAACATGCCGGTGCTGAACTTCATCTTCCGCACGGCAAAAGCGATCCCGATCGACAGTAAAAAAGCCGACCCTGAAGGGTATGAAAAAGCATTCGAGAGAATCGCTGAAGAACTTCGAGCTGGCGAAGTGGTGTGTATTTTCCCGGAAGGAAAGCTCACAACAACTGGTGAAATAGACGAATTTAAAAATGGCATCAGCCGGATACTCGATGAAACGCCGGTGCCAGTCATACCAATGGCACTGCGTGGACTGTGGGGCAGTTTCTTCAGCCATAAAGACCGCCCTGCCCTTACACGATTACCGCAACGGTTCTGGTCGAAGATCGATATGGTTGTCGGAGATACCGTGCAAGCAGAAGACGCTAGCCCAGGCTACTTAAAAGAGAAAGTCGCTGAATTACGAGGCGATCGACTGTAACCTTGCTACAAAAGAAAACGGGCGCCGACTCGATAAGTGGGCGCCCGTTTTTAAAGAGGAATTAACAAACCCGGCAGATTATTCCGCTGGTTTTGCTTTCTCACGCAGTTTGATGTGCAGGTCACGCAGTTGCGTGTTGCTCACTTCACCCGGAGCCTGTGTCATCACACACGCCGCCGACTGAGTTTTCGGGAAGGCAATCACTTCACGGATGCTGGTCGCGCCAGTCAGCAGCATGATCAGACGATCCAGACCGAATGCCAGACCACCGTGTGGTGGCGCACCGAACTTCAGTGCATCGAGCAGGAAGCCGAATTTCTCGCGCTGCTCTTCTTCAGAAATACCCAGTACACGGAATACCGTTTCCTGCATCGCTTCGTCGTGGATACGGATAGAACCGCCACCCAGTTCGCAGCCGTTCAGTACCATGTCATAGGCACGTGACAGTGCTTCCAATGGGGCCTTTTCCAGTTCTTCTGGCGAGCAGCTTGGTGCGGTGAATGGGTGGTGCAGCGCAGTCATTGAACCGTCGTCGTTCTCTTCGAACATTGGGAAATCAACAACCCACAGAGCAGCCCACTCTTTGGTGTACATGTTGAGGTCTTCACCCAGCTTGCAACGCAGTGCGCCAAGGGCTTCGTTCACGACCTTAGTTTTGTCTGCACCGAAGAACACGATGTCGCCGTTCTTAGCGTCCAGCTTCTCCATGATCTTCATGGTGTTGTCGTCACCGATGAACTTAATGATCGGAGACTGCAGGCCTTCGACGCCCTTCTCGATTTCGTTGACCTTGATCCAGGCCAGACCTTTCGCACCGTAAATACCAACGAATTTGGTGTATTCGTCGATCTGCTTGCGAGACAGCTCAGCACCACCCGGTACTTTTAAGGCTGCTACGCGGCACTTCGGATCTTTCGCAGGGGCTGCGAATACTTTGAAGTCGATGTCCTGAAGGAATTCTTCAACATCAACCAGCTCCATCGGAATACGCAGGTCTGGCTTATCAGAACCGTATTTGTTCATCGCTTCGGAGAACGGCATGCGTGGGAAATCACCCAGGTCGACGCTCAGCTCTTTCGCGAAGATGTCTTTGATCATGCCCTGAACCATACCCATGATTTCGTCTTCATTAATGAAAGACGCTTCGATATCGATCTGGGTGAATTCTGGCTGGCGGTCAGCACGCAGATCTTCGTCACGGAAGCACTTAGCGATTTGGTAGTAACGGTCAAAACCAGAAACCATCAGCAGCTGCTTGAACAGCTGTGGTGACTGCGGCAATGCGAAGAACGATCCTTCGTGAGTACGGCTAGGTACCAGGTAGTCACGCGCACCTTCTGGGGTTGCACGGGTCAGGATCGGTGTTTCGATATCGAGGAAGCCATTGTCTTCCAGGAAACGACGGGCCGCAGAGGTTACTTTTGAGCGGAAGCGCAGCTTGTCCTGCATTTCAGGGCGACGCATATCCATGTAACGGTACTTCAGGCGAACGTCTTCACCCACGTCGGTGTAACCGTCGAGTGGGAATGGAGGCGTCGCTGCCTTGTTCAGAACGTTGATCTCTTTACCCAGCACTTCGATCATGCCGGTTTTCATGTTCTCGTTGGTGGTGCCTTCAGGGCGGCCACGAACACGACCGGTAATCTGAACAACGAACTCTGAGCGAACACTGTCAGCGGTGTTGAATGCATCAACGGTATCCGGGTCGAAAACGACCTGTACCAGACCTTCACGGTCACGTACGTCGAGGAAGATGACGCCACCGTGGTCACGGCGACGATGTACCCAACCGCAGAAGGTTACGGTCTGATCAATCAGTGTTTCGTTGATATCACCACAGTAATGTGTGCGCATCGTTCGGTCCTAAGTCAGTCTGGGAGGCCGCTGAACGCCCTTCCCTGTCATCGAAATCCGCCTGGCGCGGTGGAGTTCCGCCGGCAAGTCAGTAAAAGCCGCGCATTATAGCGGATCTGACCAGCCGCGTTAACCGTCTGGATAGGGTCGTAAGGGTACTATTTCACTGTTCCATGACACTTTCACACCTTGAGATAGCATGGGCACACAGTAAGCTTTGCAGCCATACAGAAATAACAATCAACAGAAGGTATTCGAGCTATGCAGTCTTATTCAGAGAAAGTCGTTGTTGTCACCGGCGCAGCGTCCGGCATCGGCCGCGCACTCGCTCAACAACTCAGCATGCAGGGCGCTAATCTCGCTCTGTCGGACGTTAACATGGAAGCTTTGGAAGAGACCGCATCTATCCTGCGTGGTACTGGCAAAGTCACCCTGCAGAAACTCGACGTTGCAGATCGTGGTGCATGGGAAGCCTATGCAGAACAGGTAAAAGCGGACCATGGTCAGGTCGATATGATCATTAACAACGCGGGTGTTGCTCTGTCTGAAACCGTCGAGCGTATGAGCTATGAAGACATGGAGTGGATCGTCAACATCAACTTCTGGGGCGTCGTCTACGGTACCAAGTCGTTCCTGCCGTTGCTGAAAGAACGTCCTGAGTCTGCCATCGTCAATGTTTCAAGCATCTTCGGCATCATTGCCTTACCGACGCAAGCGGCATACAACGCCACTAAATTTGCAGTTCGCGGCTTTACTGAGTCACTGCGTCAGGAGCTGAAGGGCACCAACGTCTTTGTTACCACCGTTCACCCGGGTGGCATCAAGACCAACATCGTTCGCAATGGCCGCATGAAAACCAGTATGACTGGCGAAAACCAGACGCTGGAGCAGCAGGCGAAACACTTCGAGAAAATCGCTAAAACGACCCCAGCGCAAGCCGCTGACACCATTCTTGAAGGCGTTAAAGGCGGTAAACGCCGCATTCTGATCGGTAGCGATGCGCGCCTGATGGATCGCATCCAACGCCTGTTCCCAGTGCGCTACTCTGACATCTTTGGCTGGGCATTGAAAAAATTAGGCTGATTTCGTGATCTATGCCTAAAAAAACAGGGGTTAGCGGGTTGCTAACCCCTTTTTTTTGCTTAAGAATCGAAGGGCCTGTTAGCACTCATCTCTCTACGCATTTCGGGCAGCCGCTTACTCAAGAAAAGGAAAAACCACTATGGCAGCAAAGAAACCAACGACGGCTAAAGCCGCACCGGCCCGTAAAGTTACAGCCGTTCGTGAAAAATTTACCAAAACTCAGATTCTGAACGAAATTGCAGAGAACACCGGCCTGTCTAAGAAAGAAGTCAGCGCCGTGCTTGACGAACTGGGTATCGTAATCGAGCGCCACATTAAGAAGCGTGCCGTTGGTGAATTCACCCTGCCTGGTCTGCTGAAAATCAAAACAGTTAAGAAGCCAGCGCAGAAAGCCCGTAAAAACGTGCCAAACCCATTCCGCCCAGGCGAGACGATGGATGTTGCAGCGAAGCCTGCTTCAACCAAGGTTAAAGTTCTGCCGCTGAAAAAGCTGAAGGATATGGCTCTTTAAGTCACATCTTCTCAGAGAGGGCTTCGGCCCTCTTTTGTTATGCCCGACACCCCTCTAAAAAACCTGCTGACCGAAATTCGCAACTGCGACTTATGCGCCCATGATTTACCACTGGGAGCAAATCCGGTCATTCAAGTCGCCAGTACTGCAAAGATATTAATTATTGGCCAGGCACCTGGCACACGTGTTCACGAAACTGGTATTCCATGGAATGATCCGAGCGGCAATAAACTGCGCCAGTGGTTGCAGCTCTCCGATGACGATTTCTATGACGAGAACCAGATAGCTATTATGCCGATGGGACTGTGTTACCCGGGCAAAGGAAAATCGGGCGACCTGCCCCCACGCAAAGAGTGTGCACCGAAATGGCACCACCAGGTATTTGAGCACCTGCCAGATCTGAAGCTTATTCTGCTTATCGGCCAGTATGCACAGAGGTCGTACTTAAAAGATGGTCATAATACGGTTACCGAGCGGGTCAAACATGCATCAGAAACTAAGGCGCCCTTTTTTCCGCTCCCACATCCGTCCCCGAGAAACCAGATCTGGTTAAAGAAAAACCCTTGGTTTGAAAGCACGGTGCTGCCCGAATTGCGTAGTAAAGTGCGGGCTGCTCTTAGTGACTGAGCACCTCAATCCTTTCTCACCACTGATCCCGAAGCTTTCTGAGTGCCTTAAATACATCGCGATCGCTTAATCCCAGATGCGGAAACTCTGCTTTTAAACCATCAATGACAGCAGGATGATGTAACCTCAAGAAAGGGTTGTACAAACGCTCCTGCCCCATGGTCATGACAGGCATGTCATCGGGCTGCGTATCGGCAACGTTACTCTGCCACTTGCTGGCATCGTTATTCGACGGCTCACGCGTTAATGCGAATGCCAGATTATTTTTCATGTAGTCGTGCCCCGGATACAACAGAGTATCGTCCGGTAATGGCATAAGCTGTGAAACAAATGAATCGTACATTTCGTCAACATCACCACCATTTCGGCAGTTACCGGCGCAGGCATTAAATAACGTATCACCAGAAAAAAGGACCGGCGTTCCGCCGTTGTCTTCTGCTTTGACAAGCAGACACAAATGGACAGGCGTGTGCCCGGGGGTGAAAAGGACATGAAGTTTCAGTGAGCCGAGTTCGATCACATCACCCGCAACCACGCCACGATCTACATCAGGTATTCTCGCCATGGCGTTCTGATGCGCAATAACTTCCGCGCCCGTGGCCGCCACAACCGCAGGATTACCCTCGACATGATCATGATGCTCGTGCGTATTAATAATATATTTGATGGTGTAACCCTGCTCTTCTGCCAGGGCCACCATCGCATCACCATCTAAAGGGTCCAGAGCGATGGCTTCTCGAGTTTCTTCACAACCAATCAGGTAATTGAAATTACGTAACGGGTTGTTCATGTAACGTCGAAAAACTTCCACATTCACCTCTTACCAGTACACAGTGTCCTGAATATCGTCGTCTGCTTCAGACTCTTTAATGAAGTGACTGTTCAATAAATTAATCATTTCTTCTGAGCGCGCTTCCAGCTCTTCGTCAGAATAGGCTTCTGCAGGACTATGCCCCCAGACCGGTCCGGGCCACGCAGGATCAGTTTTGAATCGTGCGACATGGTGAACATGCAGCTGGGCAACAACATTCCCGAGCGCGGCGATGTTCATGGAATCAGATGCGAAATGATCAGCCATCTTCTCTGCTACAAATGCAGACTCTTCCATTAGCTGGAGGCGGTCTTCTTTCTTCAGGTGGTAATACTCGAAAACGTTAGAGCGGGATGGCACAAGAATCACCCAAGGGTAACGGCGATCCTTCATCATAAGTACTTTACACAAAGGCAAGCGGCCCAAATACACGGTGTCGGCTTGCAGGCGTTCATCTAAGCGGAACATAATCTCTCCTGTTGATTGTTTTCATGATAAATCGCCATACGCGTAAGGTCACTAGAGGTTCGCTATAAATGCCCGAGTTCATTGCTCTTCCGGCCATAAACGCCATTCCGAAAGACCAGTGGGATGCACTCTTACCAGCTAATGCTGGGCCGTTTCTGCGCTACGATTTCTTGCGTGCTCTGGAGTCCAGCGGCTCCGTCTCTGTAGATACAGGCTGGACGCCGAGCCACCTGATCAGCCTTGATGACACCGGGACTCCCAATCTTGTTCTCCCTGCCTATATTAAAGACCACAGTTACGGAGAATACGTATTCGACTGGCAGTGGGCTGAGGCCTACGCCAGTTATGGCATGCAGTATTACCCGAAGCTTTTACTGGGCGTCCCTTTCACGCCTGTTCCGGGCCCACGATGGTTAAGCAGCACCCCGGTCGACACCCAAAGCCTGGCCCAGGGCTTATCAGACTTTTGCTCGAGTAAGGGGCTGAGTGGCTGGCACATGAACTTCTCCGCTGGCGAACTGACTCCGGACGCTGGCGCATCGGAACGAAAAGGCTGCCAGTTCATCTGGAGGAACAATAACTTCAGCTCCTTTGACGACTTTCTGGCAACGTTCGCAAGCCGTAAACGTAAAAACCTGCTGAAGGAGCGCCGCCGGATCACAGGACAGGGCTTAAAGGTGTCACGCTTCGAAGGCGAAGGCATCACACCCGAAATGATTGATATCTTCTACCACTGCTATTGCGATACCTATTACCGCAGACGCTCTCATCCTTACCTTACGCCCAGTTTCTTTCACCAACTCCGTGAGACCATGGCAGATTCGATGATGTTGGTACTCGCAGAAGACGAAGAAGGCCCATGCGCTGCCGCCCTTTGTTTCTTCGACGATAACGCACTTTATGGCCGCTACTGGGGTTGTCTACGCGACTACGATGCCTTGCATTTCGAGGCCTGCTATTACCAGGGGATTGAGTTCTGCATCGAGAAGAACCTGGGTATGTTTAACCCGGGCACTCAGGGAGAACACAAGATCAGCCGTGGCTTCGCCCCCGAGTTCACACGAAGCTACCATTGGCTCGCACATCCGGAATTTCACGACGCTATTGGCAGATTTACACGTGAAGAAGCGGCGTACATTGAAGAATATGCCACTGCCGCCTCAGAAAGACTGCCGTTCAGGCGGGATTGACCTGGCTGTCTCATCCCAGCTTTGCTATAACCCCACCCGGAGGTAATTATCATGGCTATGAGAGCGTACAAAGTTCAGGACATTGTTGTATTCGCATCACGCGGTACCGAAGCAAAACTTCTGGCTGCGCCAGAGTTGCGCCCGGCAGAAGAGTGGCGCGAAGACGTAGCCGCGTGGGTAGCGCTGCGTGCCGAGCGCGCACCAGAACTGGATGACAGGGTGGACGCCAGCAAAACTGAGCCGTATATCCATACCAGCCACTAACCTATCGTCAGGCGGCTTCTACAAAGGACGTCCCGTTCCCGATATTAAGACAGCAGCCATGTAACGACGGCTGCCGTACTGACACATCGCCGCCAGATTCTCCAGACTCACAGGCACATAGATATTATCGACCGCCGCCTGATCCAGCGTATCATCGACATCCGGGTCATTGATGTAAGCAAAATCTTCATCCATCGCGACCAACCACACCCAGTGCGGTGCCTTGTTCCGGTTCATCCGGTACGTACTGATCAAGAGCAGAATACGATGGCCAGACTTTAATGCCTCTCTGAGTGTCTCAACCGTAAATTGCGACACCTCAGTGGATATCCCCGCGCGTTCGCAGCGCTGACTGAAGTCATCACTGACAAGGCGCAGAACTTCACGTTTATGCTCATTCCGGACGCCCTCAATAAAAGGCACCGACTCATCCGACACCCAGATGCTGGCATCAAAACCGCGAGTCTGAGCTGCAAGAGCCAGCCCCTGAGCAGAGCAACCTCCATGGCCAGTCGTCAGGTAAATGGTTGTCGCCTCCCGCCAGATATTCAGTTCACAAATACGCGACAACTGAAACTCTGACTGTAGACTGCGCATCGCCATCATCAACGCTGACGGACCGCACGTAAAAGGCGTTGTCTGACCGTAGAAAGGCAACTCCTGAGGAACGACACGCATCGTGCTCAGGTGTTTCTCCAGTCTCCAGCCCGCACTGCCGTCTTCGTAATAACCGGGCAGGAAGCGAATTCTCCGATACCCGGTAGATTCATAGAGGTACAGAGCGCCCTCATTATCATCACGAACCTCCAGGCGCATGAAAAATACTCCGCGGAGCATGGCCTGAGACTCAGCATGATCCAGTAGCTGACGCGCCAGACCGCGCCCTCGTGCCATAGCTGCCACCGCGATGGAATAGAGCCGCGCCAGCGAGGTACCGCGATGGAACAGCACCAGGATGTAGGCCTGAAGGCCCTTTTCGTCTTCATGTACCCATAATTCAGAGTGGCTGGAACGAATGAAATGGCGAAAACGACGAGGCGTCAGCCGGTCGCCCGGGAAAGCCTCCTCTTCAATAGCCGATAACGCGGGAACATCTGCCGATGTGGCTAAACGAAACGTCATATACTGAACCTAAAAATGAAACAGCAATCTGAAGGCGCATAGTAGAACTGAACACAGCGAATCGCTACGGCTGTGCTCACGAGAAATATCACTCCAGACGAGAAGAAAAACTTGATGTTGTGATGCGCCAGCGAGAACTATCATCTGGCTCAGTTTTTCATTTTCTAATACACAAAGAGTCACCAATACATGAAGCCACTGCTCGTACTCGTTGACCAGCTCAGTGACTGGCAGCCCTACTACCCAACCCGTCAGGTCATCACCATTGGCGACTTTCTGGCTGGGCAGACCGAGGCTCGCGGCTATGTTATCAACCTATGCTCGGATTACTCTTATCTGAGTACGGGATACTACGGCTCGCTTCTCGCTGAGGCGCGCGGCGGCCAGGTGTTCCCCGGCGTTCGTGCCATTCGTGAACTAAACAATTTCGAGCAGGGGCAGCCGCTTCCGACGAAAACCAGCCGCATTCTCGAAGCTGACCGACGCTCAGGCAAAAATAACGCAGACCTTGTGCACCTACGCGTGTATTTCGGACAAACAGAGAACGCTTCTCTGAAGCCAGTTGCCCGCAAACTGTTCGAGACATTTGCCTTCCCTGTATTCGATGCCAAGCTTCAACGCGTGCACGAAAACCTGTGGATCATCGCCTCGTTAAACGTCGTTGCAATCAACGAGCTCAACGAAAGCGATCAGACCCGGTTTGCAGAGTCTCTGGACACGTTCAGCTCGAAAATATGGCGGCTTAAACGCATCAACAAGCGTTATAAATATGATCTGGCGATTCTGGTCAACCCAGAGGAGCAACTGCCGCCCTCCAATAAAGGCGCATTAACTGCATTTGAAAAAGCCGGTAAAGACATTGGTTTAAACGTTGAGCTGATCACATGGAAAGAAGCCCATAGAATTGCAGAATACGATGCACTCTTTATCCGTGAAACGACAAACGTCGATCATCACACGTATCGCATTGCACAACAGGCTGAAAATGCTGGGCTCGTCGTTATCGACAGCCCTCGCGACATTATGCGCTGCTCTAACAAAGTCTACCTCCACGAGTGCTTGCAACTGCATCAGGTAGACACACCAGAAACGCGGCTATTGATGACTCAGCAAGACTATAACATCGATCACCTCATCGAAGAGCTGGAACTTCCGATCATCGTGAAAGTACCAGACGGCGCCTTCTCAATTGGTGTAGAAAAAGCAAAAACACGGGAGGAGCTACAAGAGTGTATCAGTCGCCTTGGTCAACGCTCTGCCTTGCTCTTACTGCAGAAATTTATGCCAACCGAGTACGACTGGCGTATTGGTGTTCTGAATGGTGAAGCCATCTATGCCTGCCGGTATTTTATGGCCAAAAGTCATTGGCAGATTTACAACCACAGTGCCCGATCAAAATCGAACAGTTCTGGGAATGCTGATGCCTTTGCTATTAATGATGTGCCTAAAAAAGTCATCAAAACCGCATTAAAAGCAGCGCGCTGTATGGGAGATGGGTTTTATGGGGTTGACCTGAAATCCAGCGGTGATCGGGTCGTTGTCATTGAGGTCAACGACAACCCAAGCATAGACAAAGGCGTTGAAGACCTTCATGAAGGTACGGCACTTTATCAGAAAATCATGCAGACATTTCTGGCAAGGTTGGATGACATTAACGGGCGCTGAAGCGCCGGTCTTTCTACCACTGCTGGGGTAGCCCTTTGGTTTGCAGAAGGGCTGCTACATCCATCATCAATGCGATAGACACATGCACCAGAACACCACCCCAAATCGACCGTGACATAAGAGCAAGTACACCGAGAAAAAAGCCGAACAGAATCGCGCCGAAGGACTCCGGCCATAGCTTCGGGAAGTGCAGCATCAGGTACGGCAAACACATCACCGCAATCGACAGACTACCAAACTGGCGTTTCAGGCCATTTACCAGATATCCGCGAAAAAAGAATTCAACGGCAATAAACTGAAGGACATAAATAACCTCCCAGCTCAGCAAGTCAAACCAGCTTCGATGGGCTTGATTATAAAAGGGATAATGCTTTGAAAAGTCATCACCAAAACTGGCGATAATTGCAAACACAAGAATCGGCGATGCTAACAAAACATAGCCACGCCAGTGGTGATGGACACTGCCCCACTGCCAGCCATACTCACTCAGTGAATCTTTGAACCACCACCGTATGGCCAGCATTGGAATAATGAGGAATCCAAGCAGGTTTATGCTGCCCCACCAGATATATCCCAGTAATTCGCGGTATTCGTAACGATGATAGTCACGATATATCGAGGGATCAGACATCACTTCGGAAAACCACTTCACCAGCGCGGTCAGGTTACTGCTGTATTTTCCGTAATGCACCAGAAGCAGACACACACAGGCAATACCGATAATCTGCCAGACACGTATACGCTCTTTCGCTTCTTCCGCAGGCGATAAACTGGCCGGTTTACGCTCTTCATCAATTGCATTGAGTTGGCTGAAAAGAAACCCTGGCGTCAGCCAGTGTAAAAATCCCATGCTGCTGTTCCATTCGTGTCTTCAATAGCCCCTACAGGCAGACTGAAGTAAATCATTAAATTACGCCATAGTTCGCCCGTGTGACTCGCGGTCCAACGAGAAATATCCACCGGGCTACTGTGCTGAAGTGCGTCGCTCACTCGATCAGCGGCTTCTTCAATATTACCGGGCGTATATCGAAAGCGGCCTGGGTATTGTTCGCGATAGCATAACGCGTCAGGGACTACAGGCGTTGCGCCAGCACTCACGGCTTCAATCATCGATAGCCCCTGAAACTCATGATCCGCTGTGCTGATCACAACCCGAGCACGCTTTAATAAGGTTTCATACTCAGCCCGCGGGACCATACCATCGGCAACAATCCGTGCGGCGTGCTTCTCACGTATTGCAGACAGTTCGCCCGGCACCTTCTCAGGTCGCGGCCCCAACAACGCCAACTGAAAATCTACGCCGCGATTAGCTAACATATCAAGCACTGCTTCGAATCGATCCGGACGCTTGTCGTATTCCCAGCGGTGATTCCAGAGAATCATCGGCATCGTGCCTGTTTGCGCTGGAATCGTATCAGTATTTACTGTCTCGACAGCGACAGGTAAAACCGAACTCTTCGCTCGTAACTCATCAACAACATGGTCGGGAGTGGCGTCAGGTAATTTACGCAGAAGCTCTGTAACTCCCTCCAGCATGGACTCAAGATTAAAACGCGAGTTAAACAAACAACGTTCCGATGTCAGAGCCCCGTATAACTGAACCATCTGAGGGTCAATCGACGAGTGCTGGCGGTCACCCACCGGGTAAGCAAACTGATTCTCATGAAAATAGAGAGTAACGGGAATATCAGCCAGTTCAGGATGCAGCCCTTTGATGGTGGCAATATCCACCATGGATGTTGCGAGAATATGATGGGGCTGCTCTTGCTGGAGTGCGTCCCGAAATTCTGCCATCCACGACAAAGGGTTACCCCGGATACGCCAGCGGAAGTAGCGGCCAGGAAGTTCGAAGATTCGAAGCCGCACCGGGCAGTCCTGCTGATTCGAGAGCCAGTTAACCCAACTGGCGTGACTTTCGGAACGATATGCTGACAGCAGCCAGACCAGAGGACGCTCGGGCATTTACTCAGATCGCCATTTGCGAGCGGTCAAGCTCCTGCTTGGCGGAGTCAGACGCCTGGTTAATTTCCGACAAGCGTTTTTCGAGTCCGGAGATATTCTCTCGTTGCTGGCGTATCTGCTCATTATAGCGGTCTGCACCAGTTTTCATCTCATCAACAATGGCTTGAGCGCGGTTGCGGGCATTTGGCCCCGCAATGGACTTCGCCAGCTCGGATTTTTCTTTGATCATGCGCTCACGTTCCTGTTGCAGGTCGCTAAGCTTCTTCTTCGCATTTTTCAGGTCACGCTGCACACGAATTTTGTCATTACTGCGGGAAAGCTCATCAGCCATCCCTTGCAACTCTGCTTCAGAAGCACCCCTCGATGGCTTACTGGTATCGACCTGGCGTTCTTCCTTCACCGAGTATTCTGACGGGCATGGCGTCTGTGAGAACAGGGTCTCGCCCGCTGCTGATTTACAGACATACACTTTCCCCGCGTGCACCGGCAGAACAGCCGAAACCACGACCATACCAACCAGCAGCAAACTACCACGCATATTAAGACTCCTTGTTATCAGAAATGTTGGCGAAAAGGCCTGGATTCGCCCTGCGCTTACCTGTGAACTGACTATACTTGAAAGCGGATTATACTTTCTACCACGGAGCAGACATGCCTCACCCCACTCCCAGCGTCCCCGATACACTACCGGGAGATCACTGGTTACTGCAGAAATACGCATTGGATCAACACGCGATCGTTGCCATCACAGACAAGGAAGGCCGCATTCAATACGTTAATGACCTGTTCTGCGACATCAGTGGCTACGAACGCGAAGAGTTAATTGGCCGCACTCATCACATGGTGAACTCCGGTCATCACAGCAGACAATTTTTCGAAGAAATGTTCGACACACTCGCCGATAACGACATCTGGCGTGGAGAAATCTGCAATCGTCGTAAGACCGGTGAGCTCTACTGGGTAGAAACGACCATTTCTACCCAACGCGATGAAGCAGGTGAGATTACGGGTTACGTGGCCCTGCGCACCGACGTCACAGACCAGCACCGCACTCTGGACGCCATGCGCCGTTTGCATGAAATTACTTCTGACCGCCAGGCAACCATAGACACTAAAGCTGAGCGAATCCTTCGCCTGGGCTGCGAGATATTTAATCTGCCCATTGGCATCATCAGCCACATCGTTGATGAACAATATACAGTGCGCTTCACCCTCAACCCTGAAAACGCACTTAAGCCCGGTGACAACTTTGAACTAGGCAATACCTACTGTTCTGAAACTATCGCTGGTTGTCATGCGGTCGCGCACCACCATGTGGGCGATAGCGAAACCCAGCATCACCCTGCTTACGCCAATTTTGGTCTTGAGTCGTATCTCGCCGCCCCCCTGTTTCTCAAAGATCAGGTGTACGGCACAATTAATTTCTCGGGCCCGGAGCCGCGATCACGCGCTTTCAGCACCGGCGAGATTGAGCTGATTCAATTATTTGCGAAGTGGATCGGCGACGAGCTTGCTCGCGAAGAAACCGATAATGAACTGGAGCGGGACCGTCTTTTACTGGATGCCGTCAGTAAGCAAGCTCGTATTGGTGGCTGGGAACTCGACCTCACAACGGAAAACCTCTACTGGACCCCAGTCACCCGCCTTATCCACGAAGTCGAGGATGATTTTATACCCACGGTTGATAACGGCATCGACTTTTACGATGGCGATGAAGCGAAAGAGCGTCTCCGCGAAGCAATCGCGAGCGCTATTGAAAAAGGTAAGAGCTGGGATCTCGAGTTACCACTGAAAACAGCGAAAGGTCGAAGAATCTGGGCCCGCGCACTGGGTACTCCCGTCATGGTCGACGGTACCTGCACCCGCCTGTTCGGATCGTTCCAGGACATCACTGAAGAACGGGAACAGGAAACCGAGAAACGCGAGGAGGCTCAGCGTAATCAGCTAATGATTGAATCGACGGCCGTTGGCTTCTGGGACTGGAACGTCAAAACCGGAGAAACCTCTTTCAGTGAACGCTGGGCCAACATTATTGGGTACACTCTCGATGAGCTTTCACCGGTCTCAATCGACACCTGGCTGGAAGCTTGCCACCCGGATGACCTTGAACGGTCAGGTGAACTTCTGACGCAGCACTGGGAAGGCAAACTGGATCGCTATGAATGCGAAGCCCGGATGAGACACAAAGACGGTCACTGGATCTGGGTTCATGACACCGGACGTGTCGTTGAATGGGACGATGAGGGTCAGCCTCTGCGCATGATCGGCACGCACCTCGACATCACCGAAAACAAACTCGCACAGACCGAGATCAACATCAGTCACCAGAGAATCCAGCTGGCGACTGAGTCTGCGGGCATCTGTATCTGGGAGCACAACCTGATCACCGGCGAGATGGCCTGGGACGCAGGTATGCGCGAGCTGTACGGCATCGCTCCTGAGGTCACACCTCCCAGCATTAAAGAGTGGGAGTCCTTCATTCACCCAGATGACCACGACTGGGTAGTGACCCGACTCAAAGACGCCATCGAGCATACGAAGCCATTCGATTATGAGTTCAGAATCGTTCGTGCCGACGGGAAAGAGCGTCATGTTCGAACCGCCGCTGTGATACTGTCCGATGACCATACCCAGGGATCCCGGGTCGTTGGCATGACCAGCGATGTGACTCAGCAGAAAGAGAATGAACTTGCTTTGTTAGCTGCGAAGCGGGAAGCAGAAAGTGCCGCACGAACGAAAAGTGACTTCCTTGCGACCATGAGCCATGAAATCCGCACGCCTATGAACGGCGTGTTGGGAATGCTCAACCTGCTGAAAGACACGCCACTCACAGACGATCAGCTAAACCGGATACGTATTGCGCAAAACAGTGCGCAGTCTCTGCTTGCACTGATTAACGACATACTCGACTTCTCGAAAATCGAAGCAAATAAGCTTGAACTTGAATCCATCGAGTTCGAACTCAACAGCGTACTGACAGCTGCAACAGAGTCGCTTGCCAGCCAGGCAGAGACAAAAGCCGTCGAACTTCTGGTCGACACCTCCCGGCTACACACCAATACCGTTGTCGGAGACCCCGGCCGGGTTCGCCAGATACTTGTTAACCTGTTAAGCAATGCGATTAAGTTCACCAATGAAGGAGAAGTAACTGTATCGCTCGAGCAAATACTAATCGATGACAAGTGGCAACTATCGATCACGGTGAAAGATACCGGCATCGGTATTCATGAAACCAAACGGGTGAACCTTTTCAATGCGTTTAACCAGGTCGATTCTTCAACGACGCGAGAGTTTGGTGGTAGCGGCCTTGGCTTGGCCATCGTGAAAAACCTGTGCGAACGGATGAATGGTTCGGTTTCAGTAGAAAGTACCCCAACGGTGGGCAGCGCATTTACCGCCACGATCCAGCTCGATATTGCCCCAGATGCTACCCCGCTTCCCGGCCTCAATGGCACTCGTGTACTGGCCATTATTAACAACCCAAAATCGCGTGAGGTAACCCGCCGGAACCTTGAAGCCCTGGGCGCTCGCGTCGACGCCGTCGGGTCCACCGCGGACGCCTCCGAAATATTGATAGGCGACCCAGACAGCGTCGACCTTCTCATTTTGAGCAGCAATATTCCCGGTGAAGACTGGAGAGACAGTTCTGAAGCATTAGCTCAGCTACCTGCCATGGATACAGCACTCAGAGTACTAATGGTACCAGTGAGCTTCCGCCAGTCAGAACGGGTACTCGAGTCCGGCCGACTTCACGGTCATGTATTAAAACCGCTGAACGTCCTCAATCTGGTGGAGTACTTCCACACGCGTAAAGAGTTTGGTCAGGCGGGAGATACAAGCACTCGCACCAGCAAACCGACATTCCGGGATAAACGCGTCCTGCTTGTGGAAGACAATCGGGTTAATCAGCTGGTCGCGGAAGAAATGCTGACAGCGCTCGGTATCAAGGTAGTCATCACAGAAAACGGTGAAGAAGCAATTCAGAAAATCAGCTCTGAAGAAACTCCTTTCGATCTCATTCTTATGGATTGCCAAATGCCAGTAATGGACGGATATCAGGCAACGCGGGCACTCAGACACGGCCGCGCAGGTGACCAGCACCAGAGTACCCCCGTAATAGCCATGACAGCGCACGCCATGACTGGCGATAAAGAAAGGTGTCTGGCATCGGGAATGAACGACTACCTCGCAAAGCCAGTTGATCCCGGCTTGCTGACCTCAATGCTTGAGCGATGGCTACTGGCAGACGACGCCAATAATGATGCCGCGGTCGGCGAACAAGCTGTTGTATTGAAAAGTCAGCCTCAGGTTGGCGAAACAATCTGGGATCGTCAGCAGGCCCTTAAGCGTGTGGTAGGTAACGAGAAGCTGCTCAACCAGCTTATTGATATGTTCCGTAGTGAACAGCCCGTGCGCTTGTCGGAGATGACTCAACTGCTTGATGGCGGGCGTTTTGATGCCCTCAGAGAGGTTGCTCACAACCTGAAAGGCGTCGCAGGAAACCTGGGCCTGGTGGCCATACAGAAAGTCGCCTCGCGCCTGGATCAGGATATCCGCACCGGTAAAACCAGCACCGCAGAAAACCTTCTCGACGAGCTGCATGAAGAAACCGCGCGCCTGACAGAACTGTTGGAAAGCGACCAGAATAGCAAAGCCCCTACACCGCTCATTGGCCTGAAAGAACGACTGGTTGCAATAAATCACGCTTTAGAACAAAACGACTACATTAGTCAGAAGAGTCTTGAATTCATGCTTAAACCCCTTGGGAATGCCTATTACGAGGCAGAACTGGGGCAGCTTGCGCACGAGATCACGGCATTTGAAAACGCAAAAGCTCAGGCTAGGATTAAATCACTGCTTCAGCAGATAAATGAGAGCAATAAGAATGCCTAATGAAATGCCGCTATCGACTGTCTTACTCGTTGACGATTCTGCGTCGAATATCCGCGTCATGGCCGCGGTACTTCAGGAGCGTTACCGCGTAAAGACAGCAACAAGCGGACAACAATGTCTCGATATGGCGCTCAGGCACAAGCCTGACCTGATTCTGCTCGACATTGAAATGCCAGGCATCTCAGGCTACGAAACCTGCCGTGAGCTCAAAGACATGAGCGAAACGCGCGATATCCCCATCATATTTGTTACCGGCCGGGACAATATCGAAGACGAAGAAATGGGCCTTCGCATCGGCGCCGTGGATTACATCACCAAGCCGATACGCCCGGTCATTCTCTCGGCCCGCGTTGATACGCACGTGACACTTAAGCGCCAACAGGATCGACTGCTGCAACTGGCGATGCACGATCAGCTCACCGGGCTGTACAACCGTCACTACATGCTGGAAATGGTCGATCAGCGGCTTGCCCGGGCCCGACGCCACAGCACTCCCATGACGACCTTGATCATCGATCTTGATCACTTCAAAAAGATCAACGATACGCACGGGCACATTGTGGGTGATCAGATTCTGGAACAGGTAGCGACCCTGCTTGAGCAGCAATGCCGCACCGAAGACACGGTTGCACGGTTTGGCGGTGAAGAGTTTATCGTACTGATGGAACCCTGCTCGCTGAATCAGGCACACTACAAAGCCGAGGTAATGCGCCACCAGATATCCGAGCTCATGCCCTCCTCTATCCCTGTTACCGTAAGCATTGGCGCGGCAGAACTGTCGGATCATGATGAGAATTTCAACGATCTTCTCAAGCGAGCCGATGATGCCCTTTACCGGGCAAAAGAAAACGGCCGCAACTGTACTGAACTGGCTCACCCGGAAGACATAGTGACAGCCTCCAAAGCCCCTCACTAATCAGGTACAATCGCCGCCCTGAGATAATTACCCCGGCGGCGAAGGTACACACCATGACAGACCACCCCTCAAATCCAAGTGTCGGTGAAGGCGATGCAATTCCAGGCAGCGGCAAAGTAGGATTCGTGTCTCTCGGCTGCCCGAAAGCCCTGGTGGACTCCGAACGCATCCTGACCCAACTCAAGCTTGACGGCTATGACGTAGTAAACCAGTACAACAACGCAGATGTCGTTGTCGTAAACACTTGTGGTTTTATCGATGCTGCCAAACAGGAATCTCTCGACGCCATCAATGAAGCCATGAACGAAAACGGTCGTGTGATTGTGACTGGCTGTATGGGTAAAGGCGCCGATGCTGAGCTGATCAAAGAAAAGAACCCCGGTGTTCTCGCAGTAACAGGCCCACAAGCCTACGAAGAGGTCATGACCGCAGTTCATGAATGGTCACCTAAGCAAACCGAACATAATCCGTTTACGGATCTGGTTCCGCCCCAAGGTGTGAAGCTGACACCTCGCCACTACTCTTACCTGAAGATCTCAGAAGGCTGTAACCACAGCTGCACCTTCTGCATCATCCCGGATATGCGCGGGAAGCATGTCAGTCGTCCTATCGGCGATGTACTGGAAGAAGCGAAACGCCTCGTCAATGCAGGCACCAAAGAGCTACTCGTGATCTCTCAGGACACCTCCGCGTACGGTGTCGACCTGAAGTACCGCACGGGCTTCTGGGATGGCAAGCCGGTAAAAACCAAGATGCTCGACCTCTGTGAAGAGCTCGGCAAGATGGGAGTTTGGGTACGCCTGCATTATGTTTACCCTTACCCGCACGTAGACGACGTGATTCCGCTGATGGCGGACGGAAAGATACTTCCGTATCTGGATATCCCGTTCCAGCACGCAAGTCCGCGTATTCTGAAACTGATGAAACGCCCTGCGCACGCCGAAAACACACTGGCGCGTATCAAGAAGTGGCGCGAAATCTGCCCGGAGCTTGTGCTGCGCTCGACCTTCGTTGTCGGCTTCCCCGGTGAAACCGAAGAAGACTTCCAGATGCTCCTCGACTGGCTCGAAGAAGCAGAACTCGATCGTGTTGGTTGTTTCAAGTACAGCCCCGTCGAGGGCGCGAAAGCGAACGACCTGCCTGACCATGTGCCAGAAGACATTCAGCAGGAGCGTCATGACCGCTTTATGGAAAAAGCGCAGGAAATCAGCACGCGTAAGCTGGCCCGAAGAGTCGGTACCCGCATGACTGTGCTTATTGATGAAGTCGATGACGAAGGTGCGATTGGCCGCTCAATCGCCGACGCGCCCAACATCGACGGCATGGTTTACCTGAACGAGTTCTTCGATTGCCAGCCGGGGGATTTCCTTGAGGTTGATATCGAGCATTCCGACGAATATGACCTGTGGGGAACCCCGGTTAACGGTTGATACCCTCCGGGGTCGCCGTTAGCCAGACAAGCTGGCTATCGGCGGTCACCCCGCCAACATTGTATCCAGATCCACCTGCGACGGCATAAACCAGTATGAACCGGTCAATGCGTCACTGAAATCCATCATGGCATCTGTGATTCCGTCGTCCTTACCCAGCATGCTATCGATCACGCTCACAAAGCGATCCATGTCGCAGGCAAACGCGAGGAAATAAAGCCCCTTGTCCTCTCCACCACCGTAAGGCGTACCACGGCGATACATTTTCATCGGTACGTCGTCGACGTCAATGTCAGTGCGCCCGACATGCGATTCAGGCGGCAGCGCCGTTCCTTCGAGTTCGATATTCGTCTCTTTGGTGCGGCCAATAACGTTTTCCTGGGCATTTACACTCAGACTCAGAAATTCCTGCAATCTGTGTGTCCATTTCTGTCCGAGGACAAACGATCCACCTGCTCCCAGCTCCCCTTCAGGAATAAGCGCTGCCGCACGCTTTTTCTCTGCCGTTCCGGGGTTTCCGGTACCATCAACGAAGCCAGTAAGAATTCGTGCATCACGGGTTTTGTACCCATCCAGATCGAGCTCCAGATCTGCGACGTCGGACAGAGCCTCGGTAACTTGAACTACGGCATTCATTACGTCACCGCGATCTTCGCCGACAACCCAGATGAACATGTCGCGCTGCGACGCTGGCATAACGTGCCCTTTGGAGGAATACTGCGCCGTAAAGTCACATAGTCCTGAGGGTGTCCAGCCTGGGCCTAAGCGCTTCCAGGAGGCCTGATTGAATGCGACCATGATACGCGCACCATCAACAGGCTTTAGTGCCCGAGAAAGAGCTTGGCGCAAATCGGCATCAGCTGCCGAGCGAAATTGATATTCCAGATACTGACTACTGCGACCCGGCTCTTCAAACAGGCCGGCCTGATGTGGGTTCATTCTCACTGCTCCGGTTGTCAACGCCCTCTGTATGTTCAGAGGTTTTATTTATTCTAGCGCCAGACAACCGATAGTTCAGCCGTTATTTAATTCAAAACCTTTCACCCATTCTACGAATCGCTGAGAAGCCATAGAGCGGCCAAACAAGAAGCCCTGACCACAGCCACAGCCCATCTGGCGAAGGGTATTTAGCTGATTTTCATTCTCAATACCTTCGGCCGTCACGTTCATGCCGAGAACGCCGCAAAGCGCAAAGATAGCTTTGCAGATCTCAATGTCACTTTCACTGTTGGGCAAATCCATAACGAAGCTTCGATCGATTTTTACGCGATCGAAAGGCAAGGATTTCAGACGGCTTAATGATGAATACCCTGTTCCGAAGTCATCAATGGCCAGGCGTATTCCTAAAGCACGCAACTGGTCAAGCTGCTGTTTAGCGTGCTTATTATTCTGAATCGCGGTTTCCGTAACTTCCAGTTCAACTCTATTCGCCGGAACATCATGTTCGTTTAAAAGATAGCTGATAATAGCCGGGAAATTCTTATCAGATAACTGGCGAGCAGACACATTGACCGATACAACAAGCTCGGTCAGCCCCTGTGATCTCCAGTGGTTCAGTTGGGTAAAGCTCTCTACTAAGACTTTTTTACCTACCTCGAGAATCACATTGCTTTGCTCTGCTATCGGAATAAATCGCTCAGGGGGGATCATGCCGAGGTCATGACTATACCAACGGCATAACGCCTCTGCGCCATAAACACGGTTATTAACGACATCGACGAGTGGCTGAAACTCAACACAGATTTCGTTACTGTTCAGCGCACCTTTAATATTGCGTTCGATGCGGTTTCGCTCAACCGAAACCATTGCCAGCTCCAAATCATAAAACTTAAAGCAGCTTTTCCCCGCGCCCTTAGCATGCATAAGGGCAGTGTCTGCAGCCGTAATGACATCTTCATGGCTAATCAACTCTCCGCCTGAGATGGCAATACCAATACTGGCAGAAACTTCGACTACTTCACGGGATAATGTGATGGGTGCAGCTACCGCCCTAAGCAATTTATTCGCCATTACGCGCAGCCCTTCATGGTCGCTGAAGTGCGGTGCTACAATGACGAATTCGTCTCCACCAACGCGAGTAACTGTATCGTCTTCTCTTACCGAGCTGACAAATCGCTCTGCAATAATCTGCAATAACCGATCACCTTCAGCATGCCCCAAGGTGTCATTTACAAGCTTAAATCCGTCTAGATCGATATAAAGAACAGCCACAGGTTCTGCTGATTTTTGCTGCGCGTGCAGACATTCGCTCAACGTGCGTTCAAGATGAACGCGATTTCCGACCCCGGTCAGAGAATCAAGAAACGCCATTCTCTGCAGGTTTTTTTCAGCCCGACGAAGTTCACCAATATCTGAAATTGTGAATACATAATTCGTAACGATACCGTCATCATCAAAAACACCCGAGATATGTTCCCAAGCTGGGAAGCGTTCACCAGATCTGGTATTGCAGGCTACCTCGCCACTCCAGAAATGATTACCCTGCTCAAGCAGTTTGGGAGAAAAATGATCTTTATGACGACGAGCGTGAAGAAATTCATCCGGATCACGTCCCTTGACTTCATCAATGGTGAATCCAGTGATAATTTCCAAGGCAGGATTAGCAGAGATCACTTTTCTCTCAGAATCGGTTATCAGAATCGCTTCAGAGATAGATTCAAAGACGACTCTGGCCTGGCGAAGCTCCTCCCGCTCGCGCGCCTCTTTCTCAACATCGCGAGCAATACCAACAACCTTACGTTGGTCTTCTTTATCTGTTACGACAGCCGCAAACAAATCGACACTATGATAGTCGTCAGTGTCCTTGTATAACAAACGAACCTGCTGTGAGAGCTGGCCAGTGCTGTTAAGAGAAGAAACAAGCAAGTCTCTGTCATCGGGATGTACGCGACTGATAATATCGTCAATCGTGCTTGCGAAATTCGTCGTTTCTGGTTGCTCAGCCGCCGCCAGACAACGTCTGTCTTCTGGCTCCCACTCCCAAGCGGACATATTGGCGGCTTCAAGTGCCAGCTTCAGTTTCATGTCACTCTTTTTTATCTCATCATCAACCTCATGTTTTGCCAGTGCCACCTGAATGGATGCGTCGATCTCACGCGCATCATAAGGCTTTATCAGATAGCCATAAGGAGTCGACTGCCCAGCTTCACGAATTACCGATCTGTCCGAGTATGCGCTCAGGAAAATAACAGGAATATCCAATTCTTTTGAAATCAGTTGGGCGGCTTCTGTACCCATCATGGCTGTTTTCAAATGAATATCCATAAGAACCAGGTCAGGCTTCAACCGGCGTGCAAACTCAATTGACTCCTCCCCAGAAGCAACACTACCAACCACCAGATAACCCAGTTTTTCCAGTGTCATCTTCAGGTCCAGCGCAGTGATCCGCTCATCTTCCGTGATCAGAATCTTTTCGCCACTCATTCCTCTGTCTCCTGCTTGCGAAAGCGTATTTCATAGCGAGTTCCTTGATTTCTTATCAACACTATTTCTCCGTCCAGCTGCTCGACTAATCCGGGAATGAGCTGGAATCCAAGCGAAGTTGTTTCGCCGAGTTCCACCCCTTCCTCGACTCCCTTTCCGTTGTCCTCAACGACCACAATATTCATATCACCATCTTGTGACATTGAAATACGTATCTCACCGACATCCTGATCAGTAAATGCATGTTTTATGGAGTTTGTTACGAGCTCATTAAGCAATAAACCGAAAGGCAGTGCCTGATCCATCGTCAGGAAGACTTCCCGTTCGGGAGGTACAAGGACGGTTTTGATATTCTGACTGCTGGTCATCGTATGACTGCGCGTAATAAGCGTAACTAACTCGCTGCTGTATTTTGCAGCGCCAATACTCTCGTACGTTTTATGCTCGTAAAGCTGCTGGTGCATCAGAGCCATTGCCTTCACGCGCCCCTGGCTTTCAAGAAATGCGTCTACAAGCTCTTCGGGTACACTGCGCGCCTGAAGGCTCAATAAACTTGAAACCACCTGAAGATTATTTTTTACCCGGTGATGAACTTCGTTAAGGAGAGACGTCTTTTCTTTCAAAGCTTTGATAAGACTCGCCTGGATCTGCTTCTGAATCGAAATATCGACCACTGTTGCGAGAACCCGAGTCCCTTCAGGGAACTGCAAAGGCGTCAGTGCAACTTCAACTGGAAATTCAGAACCGTCGCGTCGGCATGCCATTAATTCACGCATAGCTGCCATGGCACGTGGGACTGGACTTTCTTGGTAACGCGAGCGCTCCTTTCGATGCTTATCACGGAGGTGTGCAGGGATAAGATCTTCGATTGAGCAGGAGTAAAGTTCGGATAGCGAATAACCAAACATGCTGGCCATGCTTGGGTTGGCCAGCATGATTTCCCCGTACTCATTGATCATCACCAGACCATCAGCGGTAGAATCAAACACGCGGCGGAAGCGTTTTTCACTGAGCGATAATTCAGTTTCCCGACTTTTTCGTTCAGATACGTCGTTTGCCGAGGCGACGAGGTGAGTGACTTCGCCATCCGCGCCAAGCAGCGGCGAAACCATAAAATCGATAGTAATGCGGGTATCACCCACCGTACGGATAGGCACATCATAACGAACAGTCTCACCCGCACCTGCACGGATAACAGCTGAGCGCAGTTGCATCTGAATTTTTGGTGAGTAATTCCACCAGATGCAGTCCCAGAAACGCTTGCCGATGACATCGGCGAGATCAATGCCCGCAGCCTCTAACGGTGCTCGGTTAGCATCGATAAGGAGGCCGTCTGGAGAGAGAATACTGACAAAGGTAAACAGGCTGTCGAGAATACGTCGCTGAAGCTCGTGAGCTTCTTCCCGAGTGCGTTTGAGTTCATACTCGAGCGTCCGGTTAACCGCCATAACCAGAATTCCAGCAACCTGACCCGGCGAAGAAAAAATCGGAAGATACGATGCTTCCCAAAAAGAGTCCTGCCCGACTACGCTGGGCGTCTCACCAGCAATTTCCAGGTTCCGTGCAGGCTCACCGGTTTCGATAACTTCTTTCAGGATGGGAATAATCAGGGGGCCCAGCTTTGGCAGGACCTCAGAGACAGTTCTGCCGACATGATCTTCGACAGATACACCGTTAAATCTCGCCAGAAGGGAGTTCAGCTCCAGATAGCGTAGCCCGCTATCAAGTATCGCTATCCCCATATCCTCGGAGCTCAACAAGGCGTCGAACGCCCCGGACTTCAGCCCCGTCAAATCCCTCTGTTCCGTTACCGCCATTGCCTGCTCCCGCGCTTCTCGCGCCGCATAGCCCCTGTAACATCAGGTTAGTCGAATTTTGTTCTTATTAAAGAGTAATGGCCTCAATGACCAATTTAACCTCTGGTCAGACATTACCAGCCAGACTTTTGTTCCTGGAAGTGAAAATTAATCTCTTTTACTAAAACTGACTGTTCACGCTGAATAGCTTGGCCCGGACTGCACGTCGGTAGTCACATGGCGCCACTCCCTGCCAACGACGAAAGATGCGCCCGAAGTGACTGGCATCACTGAATCCGCACATCTGAGCAATCTCGGCTATCGAGAGGTCACTGTTCTTAAGCCACTCCTTACCAAACCGACACTTGAGGTGCTGCAGATACTGACCTGGAGACTCGCCGGTCACCTTCTTGAAGCGACGGCTTAGCTGTCGGGGGCTCAAACCGGCAATCTCAGAAACCCGATCCATCGACAGAGCCTCCTGCCAGTGCTGGTGCAACCAACTCTGTGCTAGTGCTATGGCTTCATCAGCGTGCTGTGGGGCTCCTTCAGTAAACACCCTCTTATCAAAGGACATTCGCGCTTCCGGAGAGAACTGTCGCTCAACGTAGGCTGCGACTTCGCTGGTAAACAATGTACCGATCAGATGAATCATCAGGTCAGCGCCTGAGTTAATACTGGCGGCGCAATAAATACGCCCTGCCTGCGTCAGTAGGTGATCGCGCTGCAGGCTAACATCCGGAAAATCGTGCTCAAAATCATTCAGAGCATGCCAATGGGTGGTCGCAGCCTGACCATTAAGCAGCCCCGCCTTCGCCAGAAGCCAGGCCCCTGTGCCGATACTCATGACAGACGCACCCTCGGAATAACGGTGTCTGAGCCATTCACAGACAGGATCTGATGAATCTAACTTTCGTAATGGATTACGCCACATGGCAGGCACGATCACCAGATCGGTCTTACCTACATCCGCCAAAGGCGTTCCACTAACGATCTCGAGCCCACCGATTGGCTGACAATTCTCAGTAACGGACACTGATTCGACATTCAGACTCAATCGCGAACGGCTTCTGGTTCGATGGTAGCTTACCGCCGCATGGAGCATTTCAAGTGGCATTGCCAGACTCGATAAGAGCATCTGATCAAGCTGCAGAACGCTGATATGAAAGTCAGATCGATTTAGCAAGAATACCTCCTGACACCTTGAATATGTCTTTTTTATACCACTATACGGCCTTTTTATTCTATTCCGAACAACTGAATCCGGAGCACACTGTGTGGGCACACTCGGGCGAATGCCCAAAACACAGCTTGATGATACCCCGGAGGCCACTTTGTCAGATTCAACCTACTCCCCTGAAATCACCGATGTAGTGATTGCCGCGTTCGGCGGTATCAATGCCGCAGGGCGCGCCTCCGGGCATCAGGCGTATCGACGGATTATTTACGATGCACTCTCTCCAGTTCAGCAAACAGAACTGCAGAATGAGTTGGCCAACCTGACTGACCAACCTCCTCACGAGGTTCTCAATAACTCCCTCGTCCGTGCCTGGGACAAAGACTGCCCTGACCTGCGTGGCTGGAATCCGGACGCCATGATTTTCAACGAGATTCAGGAGGGAGACGTAGCTCAAGCGAAAGAATCGAACATAGATAACGGTATAACTTCAAGAGATGAAGCTGCAACCAACAAACTCTATCGGGAGACCTACAAGCGCTGCGATGTGCAAAGCGCCGGTCAGATCCCGACCGGATTTGACGTGGCCAGCCTCTACAACTCGAAACATCACCCTCGCGGGTTACAACTGGCGCTCTACGCTGCAGCAGACGCTCTGGGCAACCTGGGCATGAGTGCCGATGAGATTAAAGAGCACCTCCGCCCTGATGATATTGCCGTCTATATGGGCTCGACGGCGGGTCAGCTTGATATGCAGGGGTTCGGCGGCATGTTGTGCGCCCCCTTGATGGGCCAGCGCAACACATCCCGCCAGTTACCAATGGGCATATCCACCATGCCCGCCGACTTTATCAACGCTTACCTGCTTGGCAACGCTGGAGCCACTGGAAGCAACAACGGCGCCTGTGCCAGCTTCCTCTACAACCTGCGTATGGCACTTGATGATATCCGCAGCGGGCGCCGTAAGCTTGTCCTCACAGGTAACAGCGAAGCGCCGCTCATCCCGGGCATTGTTGAAGGCTTTAATGCGATGGGAGCACTCGCTACCGAAGAGCGCCTGCAAAAACTTGAAGGTCTGAGCAACAATCAACAACCTGAATTTCGCCGTGCTTCCAGACCCTTCGCTCAAAACGTTGGCTTCACCCTGGCAGAGTCGGCTCAGTGTTTCGTGCTTACCAGTCGGGATACAGCGCTTGAGCTTGGGCTGAATATACTCGGGAGTATTGGCGACGTATTTATCCACGCAGATGGCTATAAACGCTCTATCTCGGCACCGGGCATTGGCAACTACATCACCATGGGAAAAGCCATGGCCAGCGCAAAACGTACCCTGAGTAAAACCGCACTGGGAGACGATGCCCTACAGAAGAGCTTTGTGCAGGCTCACGGCAGCAGCACTCCACAAAACCGTACTACCGAATCAGACATGTTTAACCGGCTTGCCAAAGAATTCGGCATCAGCAAGTGGCCTGTATGCGCGGTGAAAGCCCATTTAGGGCACTCCATCTCTGCGGCGTCCGCCGACCAGCTGTTAATGACTCTGGGCTCATGGAACTACGGTGTCCTGCCCGGCATTACCACAGCAAGCGAAATAGCCCCCGACGTGCAGCAGTCACAACTGACAATTCCGCTGAGGCACACCAAGGTTTCAGCCGAAGATATCCCGGTCTGTTTTATTAACAGCAAAGGCTTTGGAGGCAATAACGCCAGCGCCTGGGTGCTGAGCGGGCAAGCAAGCCGTGAACACCTGAAAACACTCGTCACCGAAGCCGAATGGCACAGCTACATAGCAAGAAATGAGAAGATCCGGGAGAGTCAGCAGCAGTACCTGAGCGCTGTTGCGAAAGAGAACTTACCACTGCCCTACCGCGATAAAGAAGCCCAGCCGGAGCCGGATGATATTGAATTGAGTGCGGAAGGAATGAAATTACCGGGGTGGACTGAAGGAGTGAGGTTTTAGATCAAAAAGGAATCACACTTCCATCCCAATGCAACAAACGCCCGTTCTGTTCGGGCGTCAGCTCTCTCATAACATTGACCAGGCGCTCAGCGGTTTGCTCGCGTGTATACAACTTGCCCTCGGCAATCCCAGCCTGAAACGGCTCTGACAAACGTGAATCCGTAGTGCCCGGATGCTGGGCCACAACCACACTGCCTGGCGCCTTCCGCGACCACTCAATCGACAAATTCCGAATAAACATATTCAGCGCGGCCTTACTCATACGGTAGCTATACCAGCCACCCAGGCCGTTGTCTTCCAGACTGCCAACCATTGCCGAAAGAGAGACCCACTTAATTGGGGAAGAGCGTTTTACAAGCGACGCAACGGCTTGAGCGAGATGAATATGCGTCTGAACGTTGACCAGCATATTCTGCTGCAGCCAATCCATCGACAGCTGTGACAGCGACTTCTCGGGCATATTCCAGCCACCATGCAGCAAGCCAGTGCCACAGAACACCGCGTCCAGAGGCCCACACTTCTCAACGAATGCTTTTATCTGCTCGACGGAAGATGGCTTGGTCAGATCGGCAACACAGTGCGTCGCCGAAGGCTCACCCGACCGGCTCAAGGTAAATACATGATCCCCCTCCTCACGCATTCGCTTGGCGACAGCTTCGGCAATGGCCCCCGATGATCCGGCAATCAACACACGCATTAGCACTCTCCTGAATCCGATCCACAAAAAAGGCGCGATCACCGCGCCTTCATTAATTCAGACTGCCCACTTAGAACGGCACATCGTCATCAAAATCATTGTACGCCTGAGATGGTGCCGGCTGCTGCTGAGCAAACTGCGGCACATCATCCATGCGCTCAACCCGCCACGCCTGCAAACTGGTGAAGCACTTCTCAGGCTTACCCGGCGCATTCCAGAGGCGACCGTTCAGATTAAACTGAACCTTAATCTCATCGCCTGGCTGGTAGCTGTCCATCAGAGCACACTTATCTTTAATAAGCTCAAGCGCCACGTAGTTCGGGTACTCTTCCTTCTCGCCTTCACCGGTCAGTTTGACCACAAACTCACGCTTAGTGAACCCGTTCTGACCGAACGACTGCGTCTCACCGATGGTGTGGATGATTCCCGTAACTTCAAAACCCTTGGCCATGCTGTGCTCCTCGTAAATGATGGTGTCATTGTAAGGAGGTCAGAAAAGCTTTGAAAGCCCGAAGTTAAAACCAGAATAGGAATAGTCGTCTTCAGAAAGATAAGAAACGAATTCACCATTCACTGTAAGGCCCGGCTTAATACCTGCAGTCACTCCCAAGCCATACGACAGGTCAGTATCGCCATCAGTGGTTTCGCCTTCCGTATCGACGACTTCGGCCCTGAATTCCGCCTTACTCACCCCCAGCAAGCCATAAAGCCGGAAACCAGCGATGTCACTGGTCTGAACCTTGGCAAACCCCGAGAACATATTACCCAAAGAGACATCGACTTCGGTTGTACCTACCTCAGTAGAATCAGCCTCCAGGCCAAAGGCGTAATCCGCTCTCAAGCTGAAGTTATCAGTCAAAGGCTTCTCAAGAGAAAGCAGCCCACCAATAGGAGATACGCTATCCGCACCGTCTTCTTCATAGCTACCCACCTGAACAGATGCACCCGCGATCAAACCATGCTCGACGACTGGCCGCTCTGCGTGCGCTACAAATGAAAGTGCAAAGCAACCCGTTACTACTAGTTTCTTATTAATCATACTCAGCCAAAATTATTGTGAAGGATGAATAAAGAGTAGAACGGGTGTTAGGACGTGGCCAAGAGTGGCCGGAAAAGAGCCTGATGAAGTGGCCTAGTTACGAAACTAGTGAAAGCACAGCCCCTTCAGCTCATTTGAGTCGTAAGCAACTTTAAATGCTTCAGAACCATACAAGTTAAACGTCAGCTCATTCTTAAACTTAAAAAGCGGCTCATTCCAACCGTCGGGAAATTCAATTGCGTCAACAGACTGCTTCCACCCGTTTTTTTCTTTGTAACTTACCTTTGCGCCATTTTCTGGCTTCAACTCAAGACAGTTAAAGATAAAAGCAGTCTTCCCATGTAGTTCACAAGTCAAGAACTCACCATTAGCAGTAAGCACATCGTGCAAAGCGTCATAGCCTTTCTGGTTCATCAGCAAAAGGCCCGACTTCCAGAGACTTACATCAGCAAGATCTACGGTGCCTTCATTCTGAAAATACGACAGTTCAATCGGCGACCAGCCTTCTGCGACAGAAAGATTAACCATGGGAAGAAACATTGCCTGTTTCTCGCCGATAGAAGGGTCGAGCACATCAAGGTAATCGTCAATATCGAATACGATTGACTGGCACTCAGAAACGTCTGCTTCGATCCTATAGGTTGCCATGTTTTAACAAATAACCCTCTGATTGATAAACTATACCGTACCCAATACCGACCACATTGTTGAGGGGCGTTGATAATAAACTGATTTTATAGATGCTCTTTTCGCACAGGTTGCTTAATCTATTACCAGATATTCAATCATGTAGATTTGCAAAACCGCGCTTCCAAAGTACGAAGCAGCTCAAATGTCGAGATACACTGCACACCTAATGCATCGCAGATATTCGGTATCTTTACTTTTTTGGTATCTGCCGGTGCCTTTCTTGCCTCATGTGTCACTAAAACAGCCCCGATTGATTTGGACTTGGCAATCAACCAAGGGTCAGCCCCTTTGAGAAAACCATCACGATTACCGGGGTTATACTTCCCGCCCATCACAAAGTTGACGACTTCATAATACTCCGCCTGAGTATCGAGGTCGTTTGACTCAATGAAATGATCCCGATGAGAGCGACACCATTCCCTAAGTTTATCATTGCCTTTCTCAAGCTCTTTACCAACAAAGTCAATACTGGCCACATTACCCATGGCGAACTGATCAATGAGCCAATCCCAGTAACCGGGGCAGAAGTCCATTCCATAATATTTGTTCTTTGCTTCAATATAAGTATTTGCATCCATTAAATACTTCAAACACCGATCTCCTTTGCAAACTTAATAAGATTAGCAGGGTTCACTCCCAATAAATGCCCAGCCTCTCTAAGCATAATCTGTCCATTTAATGCCTGAGAAGAAACAGCAAAGCTAAAGCGATCACTCAGCCAGGATTTCTGATTCTTGTAATAGCCTCCACCGCCACCTTCGCGCTCGCGGTCTTCATGTGCTTTTTTCTCTGCCGCAATGTATTTCAGGTAATCAGGTTTAGTAATAAACCCCAGCGTCATCGCTCGTCGCGCCAATGCCCAGGTGCTGACGTGAAAGTGGGCTTCGAGTGGCTTCAGGTTTTCTTGCCAGTATTCCACTTCCCGATCCCAGATCTGCCTGAACTCTTCTTCGGGAACCAAAAATTCCGCTGCAACAGCGTTGCACAGTACTTCAATACGATTATGCGTATTCGCATCGCCGTCAGACACCCCAGATTCACCAAGCCAGACATGGCAAAGCTCATGGATAAGAGTAAATAGTCGCGCTCCCGGCGCGTCGGCATGATTTACAAAAATGAGGGGAGCAATTTTGTCGACCATCGCGAAGCCACGAAATTCTTCAACCTTAAAACGCCGATGATGGCTACCAAGGTGTGGTAAGCGCATAACCAGAATTCCCAGAGACTCAACCTGCTTCACCAAACCACGATAATAATCTTCCCAAGTGCCGCGCGTAGGGTGTGGAGGTATGGCCATGGTCTGGCGCATGTCGGCAACAATAACATCGACGCTGTCGCTCCCCTTACAACGCCCAACGACCCGGCACTCTTCGCCGCCGTTCTCAAACAGGTAATCCTTGTACCACTCCTGTCTTTCCTGCATTTGCTTCACTACGTCCAGAAGTTCAGCACTGGGACGGCGTACTTCGCCGTTTTCGATGGTTCGCAGATCGGGAATTGGCAACGTTTCTTCAGGTGGCTGCCTGAGAAACAGGTATCCGAGCGGGATGTAGGCTTTTTCGGCGTATTGGGTAGCCTGATGGAACGTCAGCGGACGAGAACCGGACTCCCATTCCTGCAGCCATTCGGGCGTTTTGCCCATCTTTCTCGCGAATTCAGGCACGGCAAAGCCTGCGCGTTCACGCGCCCAGCTAAGCATTTCGGGGTTAATCATGGCCTGAGTCATATGTCCTCCTGGATTGGTCAAATTATAAACTGACCTTGGGTTCCTTCCCAGCCTTGCAACACGCATGTTACTTTAACAGCTACTCGTACTGAATCACACTTGGTTGCTACATCAGTCTTTACTGATACTCCCACCTACCCCTTTAAACTTCTCAACGAACGCAGCGATCTTCTGGAACACCGTCTGCTTTTTGGTGTGGTACTGCGGGTTTAACGGGCTCATCTTAGGCAGAACAGAGTTCAGCTCTGTGCCCGCGTCGCTGGCGTACTCGCGCTTAAGCGAGCTGATGATGTAGCGGCGAGCCTCTTCGGCGTTGAGGTTCTCGGTTTCAATCAGCTCTTCAGCTTCGCGCTGCTGTTCGGCTTGCGCAAAGGCAAAGAAGGTATCGATGACGGTGGCCTTATCGCCGATCTCATCCAGATCTGTCTGGTTGATGAAATCGACCACCAGACTCTCTTTGGCGCGGTTGCCGAGGCTGCCTCGGATCACTCGGCGAACTTCGTCCACGAGGTCAGACTTACTCTTGTTCTTCTTGTTGTGTTCGAAGATCAGCTCAAGAATGTAGTCGAGGTTTATCTCCTGCGATTTAAGCAGGTCGACCTCAAATACTACATCATCCCAGTCGATGGTAGATTTCTCTTGTACTTCTGCCGATTTCTGGCGCCGCTGCCAGTCGCGGATATCGTTGTAACTTGAACGATAATCCTGAATTTTACGGTCCGCGGGCAGACGAATACTCTGCAGTTCGGCGAGCTTGTCATCGTCCAGATAATGCTCAGTTTTGAAGGCCTCAACCGCATCCGGATCGCTCATGTCGATGTTCTGCAAGGCTTTCAGGCTGGCGAATTCATCGTAGTTCTGCAGGATATTTTCAACTCGCAGATACTCACCGAAGAGTTTGGCAAAGGCTTTTTTGTCAGACTCTTTGTCAATATTTGCCGGATCAGGGAAGCGCTGCTCCAGCTCACTGACTACCGTCATAAAGCCACGCTTCGCCTCACCGGTAACCACATCAGTGAAGCCTTCGAGGTATTCCTTATAGCTCTTCTCCAGAACCACGTTTCTGGTGTTTTTATCACCAAACAGGGTAATGGCATCGACCGTAGCCTGCTCTAAATCACGGAAGGTAACGATATTGCCAAAGGTCTTAGTGGCATCATAAATACGGTTAGTGCGCGAGTACGCCTGCATCAGGCCGTGATAACGCAGATTCTTATCAACAAACAAGGTATTGAGGGTCGGCGCATCAAAGCCGGTGAGGAACATCCCCACCACAATCAACAGGTCGACTTCTTTGCTCTTTACCCGCTTCGCCAGATCACGGTAATAATTCTGAAAACCCTTGCTATCGACGCTGTAGTTCGAGCAGAAGAAGGCGTTATAGTCAGCGATGGCTTTAGTCAAAAACTCCTTGGCACTGGAGTTCATTGCTGACACATCGAAACTCTCATCCACAATATCGCCTATCGCGTCCTGCTCTTCGTTGGCGGCAAACGAGAATATAGTGGCGATCTTGAGCGGTTTACTTCTGTCTTTATAAGAAGGCTCATTCTGAAGCTGGTTAAGCGTCTCGTAATACAGTTTGGCGGCATCCACACTACTGACCGCAAACATGGCGTTAAAGCCTGCTCCTCCCGCTTTCATGCGGTGTGTTTTCTGGCGGAAGTTATTGAGAATATACTGCGAAATTTCACGAATACGTTCCGGGTGCAGTAACGCCTGCTTGTCCTCTAACGCACTCAGCTTCTTCTCGTCCTGTTCAGTTTCAAGCTGTTTGAATTGTGGGCGTACGTCGTTGTAATCGACCTTGAACTTGAGGACTTTCTCATCGCGTATGGCATCAGTGATCACATACGAATGCAGCTCACGCCCGAATACGCTTTGGGTGTCCTGATCGCCCAATGCATTTTTGCCAGCAAAGATCGGCGTGCCGGTAAAACCAAACTGGTAGAAACGCTTGAACTTCTTCTTCAGGTTTTTCTGGGCTTCACCGAACTGGCTGCGATGGCATTCATCAAAGATAAACACTACCTGCTGGTTGTACACCGGCAGGTCACCTTCGCTCTTCATCAGGTTGTTGAGCTTCTGAATGGTGGTGACGATGATCTTGTTGTCGTCTTTACTCAGGTTCTGTTTTAAACCCGCCGTGCTGTCAGAGCCGTTCACACTGTCTGGCGAAAAGCGCTGATACTCCTTCATGGTCTGGTAATCCAGATCTTTCCGGTCAACGACGAAGAACACCTTATCAATAAACTCCAGCTCCGTAGCCAGCCGCGCTGCTTTAAAGCTGGTTAAGGTTTTACCCGAACCTGTGGTGTGCCAGATATAGCCGCCATTCTCTGGCATCATGCCTTCTTTAGGGCCGGTCCAGTTTTTTGATTCGTACGCACATTTGATCTTCCACAAAATGCGCTCAGTCGCGGCAATCTGGTATGGGCGCATAACCAGCAAGGTATCGCTGACATCAAACACCGAGTATTGTAGCAGCACATTGACTAACGTGTGCTTCTGCAGGAAGGTCGCGGTGAAGTCTTTCAAGTCTTTAATCAGGGTGTTGTCGGCCTTCGCCCAGTTCATGGTGAAGTCAAAGCTGTTTTTGTTGCGCTTCGTGGTGTTGGCAAAATATCGCGTATCAGTGCCGTTAGAGATCACGAACAACTGCAGATATTTGTACAGTGAATGCTCGCTGTTAAAGCTCTCTTTACTGTAACGGTGAACCTGATTAAACGCCTCACGAATGGCAACGCCGCGCTTTTTCAGCTCGATCTGCACCAGCGGTAAACCATTCACCAGAATAGTGACATCATAGCGGTTGGCATGACTACCCGACTGTTCAAACTGCTTAATCACCTGAACTTTGTTACGGGCAATCTGTTTTTTGTCGACGAGGTAGACGTTCTTGATACGCCCATCATCAAAGACAAAATCGTGAATATAGTCATCGTGAATCTTGCGGGTCTTATCAACGACATTGTCACTGGGTTTATCGAGATAGGTCTCAACAAAGCGCTGCCATTCACCTTCCTGAAACTCAACATTGTTCAGGCGTTGCAACTGTTCACGCACATTGGCCAGCATGGCAATGGGGTTGTTTAAGCCCGGCAGATACTCATAACCCTGACTCACCAGATCCCGAATCAGCTCACGTTCCAGATCGCCTTCGCTCTGATAGCTCTCCGCCACGCCCCAGTCTTTGTTGTATCGGTCCAAGACAATAAAGTTATTGGATTCGGCGATGGTTTTGTATTCGGTCATGGAGCCTCCTGCTGTAAAAATCCGTAGTTATTCAGGTTCTCCAGCAATAATCTGACCATCTGTTTCTCAGGCTCTGTGGGCTGCAGAACCTCCTCATTCGACAATGTACGATGACTACTGAATTGAATAATACGGTTTAAGTACCCCGACTTATCACCAGGAACGGTATCTAGAAGATCCGACCACCTGTCATAGCCCAAAAAATTAGCCGTCTTCTCATAAAGGTTACGCAACAGTGTAAAGTGGTACTTCTGTATAGAATTATCTGCGATGGCCTTTTCAAGAGTGAGTTTCAGATGAAGATGGTAAGAGAAGCTCTTATTGGAATCACCCTGCTTCTCAATCAGATCAAAAGTCCCATCTTCATAACGCTCTAATAAATAACATGCCTTACTTTTAAGCTCATTATGCAGAACGTTATAGAACAATGGATTATGCGTTGTGATGATAAACTTAAGTTGGTCTGATTCACTTGACTTAATAAGCTCTGCCAGGGTGACCGCAAGCTCAATCAAGTGATTTTCATCCAGAGAGCTCACTGGATCATCAATAAAGATATATTCCAACTGATCAAATTGGTCGGTTTCTCGCTCGTCTGCTTCTGCAACATTACGGATACTTATAACCTGATCGATCACGGTCTGGAACACACTCCAGATGAAATTACTTTCTTCGCCTTTAGAGATTTTCAGATAGCCTGAGCTCTCATCATCCCCCCGCTCCATCGAGAACGTTACTTCAGAAAAATCCTCACTAAAGTGTGGCGTTAATTTCTGGTTGGCGTAGCGCTGAAAATTGGTAACGATATTCCTGTCTTGTCCTTGGTCCACTAACACCCATTCAGTAAAGGAATTTGGCTGTATCCTCAACCTTGGCGCAACATCGTTGTCGAGGTCGTTATCCCAATAGAACAAATCTTCTGTAAAAGCGTTGTAGTAGAGAATACTTCTTGGAGATACATCTGCAACGCCTACGCTTTCATCATCGGTACTTTTCGGAGCGATCAGCTCTTTGAAGGCACGGGAGAGGCGCGTTTTCCCATTACCGTTGAAAGCATAGATAAGCTTTACTTTTTTACTATTCTCGTAAATCTCTAAGGCGATATCATCCAGTGTCTTACTCATATCATGCCACAGCCTCTTCTTTCGGCCTTGGGAAGCTCAGCAGCAGATCGCGGTAATACTCGTATTGCTTCTGACGCAGTTCGATTTCGCGGGGGAGGCCTTCCTTGATTGAATGGGTCAAAACATCGAACTTATCCAACAGTGAGACAATGCGATTCTGTTCTTCAATAGGTGGAATAGGTATCTGGAACTTTGAAAACTCCTCCTTTGTGATAGTTTTCAACGTACTTCCTCTGGCAAACTCTTTTTCCAGATCGAATTTGGCTTTTAGTTGATGAGCAAAATATTTCTTATTTATGTCTACTTTGTAATTAGTGAATATTGCAAGGGTTCTATCCACGTAACAGTCATATTGAGTAATGGCAACACGCCCAATCGTACCTTGTAGCGAAACAATAACAGTATCTTTTTCAACGAATACACTTTTAGGCTGTGCAAGCCTTGAAATCTGCTGCTTCGTCTTTTGGTGAAGCCGAAAGCCAAAATCAGCAACATCCGCAACCTGAACGAAGGGCATGCAGCCTTCTCCGTCATACCATTCACTATTTCCATAGGGCTGGGGGAATGAGCCACGCCTAAATGAAGCAACATCTTCTAGATTCTTCCACCCCACTTCCCCTTCTTCAAACCTCAACAACTGATCACGATAGTAGTTGTATTGTTGCTTGCGCAGGTTAAGCTCGGCGGTCAGCTCGGCGGTCATGGCGGTAAATGCGTCCAGAATACGGACGATTTCGGCCTGAATTTCGAGGGATTTTTCAGGGCTGTCTGGGCAGGGGATGGGGATTTTAATCTTTGCCATTAGTGCATTTGAACTAAGATTGGGCTGCGCACCGCCGCCCGCAACTACATAAATCTGCTCAACTTTCGAAAGAAGATAGTGATATAAATATCGATTGTTGAGAATTTTCGGTTTGGGTAAAAATTTTCCTACTCGTTGATTCAGGTAGGCGGGATTTTCATGAGCGTAAAAGCCAATTTTCCCAGTCGTCGCTCCAGACATGGCAATCAAAATATCGCCTTTGCTAACTTCATAAGACGCTGTATTTTCCTTATAGTCCGACGGATCAAAATACTTTACATCGGCTAAGGAAATATTTTTTCCATCCACATTAGTAATTCTAACAATCGGTAAGCCAGCTTCTTTAAACAGGCTACTCTTAAACGCGAATCCATTTTTGAAGTCGCACACTTCTCCTAAAGCTTTCCACTCAACCTCAACCCCATCCAGTAGCTTTTCCATATACCCTGACATATCCGGCTGACTCATGCCTCAGTTCCTTCACCTTCGATTTGCGCCACTATCGCATCAATCTCGCTGCGCAGCTGAGTGATCTTCGCTACCGTGGTTTTCAGTTCGGCATTCAGCTGTGTGATGTCCACCACCTCGCGGGTGTCTTCGGCTTCCACATAGGAGCTGACCGACAGGTTGTAGTCGTTTTCGGCCACCTCCTCCACAGGCACGGAGCGGGCAAAGTGGTCGATGTTCTCTTTGCTCGCGAACACTGCCATGATCTTCTGGATATGGTCGTCGGTGAGGATGTTGTTGTTGGTTTCTTTTTTAAACAGGTTACTTGCGTCAATGAACTGGATATCGGTGTTGGGTTTGTTTTTCGCCAGCACAAGAATATTGACGGCGATGGTGGTGCCGTAGAACAGATTAGGGGCCAGTGAAATGACCGTCTCAACGTTGTTGTTATCGACCAGATATTTGCGGATTTTCTGCTCAGCACCGCCACGATAAAAAATACCGGGGAAGCAGACAATCGCCGCCCTGCCCTTGCCCGACAAGTAACTGAGCGCGTGCAGCACAAAAGCAAAGTCGGCTTTGGATTTGGGCGCTAGCACACCGGCGGGGGCAAAGCGGTCGTCATTGATCAGGGTCGGGTCGTCGCTGCCAATCCATTTTACGGAGTACGGCGGGTTAGAAACGATGGCGTCGAAGGGTTTGTCGTCACCGAAGTGGGGTTCGGTCAGCGTGTTGCCCAGCTGGATATTGAATTTGTCGTAGTTAATGTTGTGCAGAAACATATTCATACGCGCCAGGTTGTAGGTGGTGTGGTTCAGCTCCTGGCCGAAGTAACCCTCTTCAATCTTGTGCACGTCGATGTGTTTTCTGGCTTGCATGAGCAGTGAGCCCGAACCACAGGCGGGGTCGAATATCTTGTTGATGCTGTCCTTGCCGTGAACCGCGAGCATGGCGATGAGCTTGGACACATGCTGCGGAGTAAAGAACTCGCCACCGGATTTACCGGCATTCGCGGCGTAGTTAGAGATCAGAAACTCGTAGGCGTCACCGAACAGGTCGATGTGGTTATCTTCAAATTTCCCGCCCGATTCACCATGGAAGTTCAGCCCGGCAACGCCCTTAAGTACGGCGGCTAAGCGCAGGTTTTTGTCTTTGACGGTATTACCGAGGCGGTTGCTGGTGGTATCGAAGTCAGCGAACAGGCCTTTGATGTCCTGCTCTGACGGATAACCAAAACCTGAGGCTTCGATAGCACTGAAGATCGTTGCTAAATCGGTGTTCAGGCTTTCATTGTTGTTGGCATTTTTCGCTACGTTTTCAAACAATTGACTGGGGTAGATGAAGTAACCCTTGGTTTTGATGGCGTCTTCTTTGATCTCTGGGGTGATGACGCTGTCGGGCAGTTCGGCGTAGTGAATGCTTTCGTCACCGGCCTCAATGTAGGCAGCAAAGTTTTCGCTGATAAAGCGATAAAACAGGGTGCCCAGTACGTACTGCTTGAAGTCCCAACCATCCACTGAGCCTCGTACATCATTGGCAATCGCCCAGATCTGGCGTTGCAGGGCGGCGCGTTGCTGACTTGAGTTGGTTTGGGAACTTGTCATTAGGTTTCCTGATTTCTGTTATCTGTTTGCTATTTTCTGTGTTCTTGGATGATAAGCGTTACGAACTTACCTATCTGGTTTTGCTTATCATCGGCTCATCTTTCTGGTTTTACTTATCTGTGGCTTGTCGTTCGCCAGCTGTCGGCGATCAGCCTTCAGCAAAGTAATCTGAATCCAGCGATTTTACCTGATAGGTTTCTTTAACGGTAACGCCCAGATTGTGGCGGATCATCAACTCGGCCAGCTGCACGCCATCAATCAGCACTACCCGCTTTTCGATCATATTGACGTATTCAATGGCATCACGGCTGAAGCGGCTTGTGGTGATGAATACGCCCTTTCTGGCACGCTTCATTTCTAACGCTCCGACAAAGGCCTGTATGTCAGGGCGACCGACAGAGTTCTCGGTGTAGCGTTTGGCTTGCAGGTAGATGGTATCGAGGCCTAATGGGTCTTCGTTGATGACGCCATCGACGCCGCCATCGTTGGTGTATTGGGTCGCCTGCCCTGCTTTCTCGCTCCAGCCGCCATATCCCATGGCGAGCATGAGCTCGACGACGAGCTTTTCGAAGAACTCGGGTGTCTGGCGTTTTACTTGTGCGAGTAGATCATCGGCTAGTGTTGCTTGCAGTTCCTGGTGAGCTTCTTCCAGGCGCTCGGTGGGATCGAGAGCTTCTGGTTGCACTTGTACTGAGTTCAGTTCGTTCTGCGGGCCAGCATCATCGGATCGATTTACAGATTGGAAGTCTTGAAACTGCTCAAACTGCATAAGGTATTTACGATCAATGGGTGTGTCAGTCTGGATCAGTGCCTGTTTTCCGCGAGAGGTGATGTTGTTCATCCCTCTGGTTGGGCTTTCTATGAGGCCTGCTTTTCGTAGATAGGTGGTCGCCCAGGCAACGCGGTTGTACATCAGCGGGCTGCGTTTGCTGGGGGTCATGCGGCGGCGTTCTTCATCGGTGAGCTGGTATTGGTCACTCAACAAGTCGACAAGCTGGCGCAATGACATATCGCCGCAGGAATCGAGCGTAACTAACACAGGGCGCATCAGGGTTTGATAATCTGGGATTGGCATTCCGTGTCCTCATCTTCTTTGAGGTCATGGTATCAGACTTCCCTGCTCGCGGAAGTGACAATTGACGCGTGTTTTCCAGGGTTTGCATGTAGTCGTCAGGCAAGCCAATGGTCGTATGCAATATAGCAGCCCCAAAAGGCCAACATGCCAAACATCCAGATCAGTACCAGGATAAGACTGATGTACAGAAATTTGGCATAGGCTATTAGCCACGAGGGAACGTCTCGATATGCTTCGCTCAGGCCACGCACTTTCCCGGATGACGGCGAAGCAATCAAACGAATAAACATTACGTTACGGATCAAGTTTGAAGGAAAAGCTGAAAAAATGATGACTTCTGCCGAGCGAAAATATGGCGGGCAAAAGTATTTTTCCAGAAAGGCCTTCGGCGTAGCTAGCAGGAAGCCGACCGATATCATTGTCCATATCCAGAATGCTGCAAACGAGTACATCATAAGAAGGAAAGCTTGCTCCATCATCACCTGCGACATATCGAACCAACCCCTGTGCCCGAGACAAAATCTACCTTTGCCCCTGTAAGATCATAAGCTGCTCTTGCGCCTTTCCCAGCTAAGTAACCCGCTGCAACTGTACCTGCAGCCAAGACAATAGCTGTCCCCCACCCCACTGGATTTGATATCAAAAACAAACCTACAGCATAACTTCCCGCGGCACCGATGGTCGTGCTTGCAAGAGTTTCAATAAATATCTCATTCTTCTTTTTACTGCTATCCGCATCCGCTATCTGAACACAAGAAGCAGCCACACCAACGCCTGTCAGTACGATCCCGCCATGTTTCGCCATCGCCGCAAGCTTCTTCAGCTGCTGCGTGTTCGCTGTAATATTCGCAGTTGCGGGAACTCCGCCGCCTCGGGCGATACGAACTACCTCATGAGGAGTTTTCTCGCCGTAAAGTAATTTCTCAAATGGGCCGATGTTTTTGCGAAACTGATCAAGGGTCAGCCTGCGCTGATAGTCATACTGGTTCTTTGTAAGTTTTCCGGATTTATAGTCAGCATAAAGCTCACTGACTTTGTCGATCAGGCCTAAGTTACCACCACTCAGCAAGTTACCTTGACCTCCAAGTGCCACACTCCCAGGGAGGGTCAAGTAAGTCGCGTTACTTGCCAACCAGCTCAAAGCATAAAAATCTGAATCACTGTCACGAGGGACTGAACTTAAAATCTGTGGAGCGGGAGCTTTAAACAGTTTTGGCTGGCTCCCTTGAGGAGCAAGACACATCTGCGACCCAGTAGACGCTTCCAGAACAAGTAAATCTCCAGCGGTTATTCGATCAGGGTTCGAGATGTGAGGGTTTAGTTCCATGATACCCGCGGCACGTCGTTTATATTCGCTGGAACCAAAACCAACGTCGTAAAACTGAGAAAGGATAAATGAAAGTGTATCGCCCGGTTTTACCCGGTATTCGAGATATTGAATTGGTTGCTGCGCTACGGACACTTACAAATCCTTTTGTTCGATAAGTTTGGCCAAACTATACCTTACATGGGTATTTTCGCGAATAGCCTTCGGCTGATTCACTCCCACAATCGGCATAGTGACCTTCGCGCATAGCCAGGCAAGCTGGCTGAAGCGCTCCTACAGAATCGGATATCAAACATGGTTCGGGAAGAAGCTTCCCTCCTACAATCAATATAAGAATGCAGTATCCACCATGTAATCCGGATTATAGGTTACGGTTGAGGGCTTCCTGAAGGCGTTTTCGGTACGCTGATTTGAGGTCTTCGGGAGCTGTGATGATGACGTTGGGGGCATAAGAGAGCATGTCTCTCAGTAGTTCACGCTGGTCGTTGTACGGCAAGCTGAGGTGGTATTCGTCGCCTTTCCACTGGCCTTTGGCATCGGGGTGCCATTGCTGTTGCGCAACGAGGTGGGCGGCTCCGGGCATAAAGATGAGTTCAGCTATGTGCTGTTCGCCGCCAGAGAAGATGCCATAGCTATTATGGAAGTGGTCGTTGAGTTCGCTCTGTTCAAACTCTTTTGCACTTTCGCTGGTTTGGTAAGCGCTGTTAATGCGGCTGAGCATAAAAGTGCGTAGCTGCTGGCGTTTGTGGCACCAGGCGTCGAGGTACCAGTGGTCTCGGTAGTAAACCAGCGTTTGTGGGCTGACGTTACGCTCGCTCAGGCTCTGGTCACTGGCAACGTAATGGATGTGCAGTTGTTTTCGCGCAAACAGTGCGTCACTGACTTGTTGGTAGATGTTCTGGTTTACCGGACGGCGCGGGGCACTGAGGATGCGGATGCGCTGTGTCAGTTCGCTAAGGTCAACACCGCGCTCTTCTGTAAGCCGCGAGACCTGCTCATGGATGCGGTTCAGTTCGCCGCTGCCCTGCCCGGGGTTCAGGTCATTAAGTATGTTAAGGACGATGGCCAAGCCACGAAGTTCGGTCGCGGTAAGTTGCAGGCCCGGCAGTTCGAAGCTTTGCTCCTGGGTTTTACGATAGCGGTAGGTGCGGCTGTCGGTGTCGTATTCCAGCGGTGCGTTGTAGTCGCTTTTAAGTTGTTGCAATGCACTTTGTAGCTCGGCCGGGCCAACGCCGGTTTCTGCGGCGAGCATCATGGTGTTTAGGCCCGTTGTCTGTTCAGAGAACAGGCGGTGAAGTCGCTGAATCAGGTCGCTGTTGGCCATATTGGTTCTTTGTTCCGCTTTTTGGGTTTTCGTGGTTGCAATACACACCCTCGGCCCATACCTTACTTGATATTGAGAAACATCAGAAGGAAGCCCCTGCAATGATTAAAGTGATTATCGAGCGTGAGATTGCCGCAGATATGGAAACGACATATGAAGCTGCGGTTAAGAACACCTTGCGTGCGATTCTCGAAGCGCCGGGCTATGTGTCAGGTGCCAGCTATAAAGATGTGAAGAAAGAGAACCGTCGGATGATCATCACTAACTGGACGAGTGTTGAAGCCTGGCAGGCCTGGGCTAAGTCGCCAGAGCGTGCCAGTGTGATTGCGTCGATTCAGCCGATTCTGGAAACGCAGGAGAAGATCACAATTCTTACGGCGTGATGTGCAGAAGTATGGGGTTCGTTCGCGAATAGCCTTCGGCTGATTCGCTCCCACAACCAACACCGACCGGCTCACGCACAGGTCGGGGATGTGATCCCCTCCTAAAGGCAGCGTTTTACAAAGTCGGCGACGTGTTTTGCGGTTGCTTGAAGGTGGGCATCATGGGTATAACCGGATGCCTTTCTTGGTTTCAGGTCGTGGTTTCCGTCTTCGAGCCAGACCAGTTCGAGTGTTTTATCTAACCCGTAACCCGATACTTCTTCTTTTGTTCCCATCGCATCGCGTGTGCCCTGCGCAATGAGCGTCGGTGTTTTGAGTGCTAAAAGGTGTTCTGTTCTCAGGTTGTCCGGTTTTCCTGGCGGGTGGAATGGATAACCCAGTGCGACGCAGCCTTGCACCTGTGTAGGCACATCACTTCCGTTAGCAAGCATACTGGCGATACGCCCCCCCATGCTTTTACCGCCAATGACGCATGGAGTATCCAGCTCTTCAACAAGTTCTGCGTAAGCATCAATGAGTTTTGGTGCGCGGTCTGGTGGTCGTTTCTTGCCGTCTTGTATGCGCTTAATCATGTACGGGAAGTTAAACCGCATCACCCGAACACCATGCGCGGCGATCTTTCCGGCCATGTCAGTCATGAATTCGCTTGATAAATCTGCACCTGCGCCGTGCGCCAGGATCAGTGTTGGCTGGCTCTCTTTCCCATCGACAATAATGGAGTCGAGTATTTCCTGAGTCTGTTCACTGGCCATCTGGTGCTCCTCTTCTACTCTTTAGCTTACACCTCAAGAGTTTCGTTATTTGTGGTTCTGGTTGCGCGTATTCTGGCTCTGGGACGTTCTGCGTCAAGGCTTGAGCTGGGTCAATACTCCTGTTTACGACAGTAATACCATGCAGGGGCTGCAATTGGGCTGCAAAGGTGCGGTAAAATTGGAGTATGCGCAGGTTGAGTCTGGGTTATATGTCCTGGCGAGGCACGTAGAGCTGTCAGATTTTCAACCAAACGTCAATACGATTGATTCTCATTTGATTATCATTCGTGTAAAAACTGCCCTAAGCCGCTGTATTTATGGCACTTTTTTTACATGGATTATTTGCAAATGGGGAGGCCAGCGACGATAATTGCGCCGATTTTTTAACCCTCTAACCCTCGCTGTTTAATGGAATCTGATCATGAGCACAGCATTTGACCATCCAGAATACAACTACAAGGTGGTAAGACAGTTTGCCATCATGACTGTTGTCTGGGGTGTTGTTGGCATGGCAGTCGGTGTACTCATCGCTGCTCAGCTGGCATGGCCTCAACTGAACTTCGATACCCCTTGGTTCTCTTTCGGACGTCTGCGTCCTCTTCACACCAATGCGGTGATTTTCGCCTTCGGCGGCTGCGCTCTGTTCGCAACCTCCTATTACATTGTTCAGCGCACATGTCGTACCCGTCTGTTCTCAGACACTCTGGCAAGCTTCACCTTCTGGGGCTGGCAGGCAGTGATCGTTGCAGCGGCCATCACTCTGCCGATGGGTCTGACCTCTACTAAAGAGTACGCAGAACTGGAATGGCCAATCGACATTCTGGTGACTCTGGTCTGGGTTGCCTACGTAGTGAACTTCCTGGGCACGCTGGCTATCCGTAAAGAAAGCCACATCTACGTTGCTAACTGGTTCTTCGCTGCCTTCATGATCATGATCGCTATCCTGTATGTGGGTAACAACCTGGCAGTGCCTGTGTCGCTGACCAAGTCTTACTCTGTATGGGCGGGTACCGTAGACGCCATGATCCAATGGTGGTGGGGCCACAATGCGGTAGGTTTCTTCCTGACTGCTGGCTTCCTCGGTATCATGTACTACTTCGTGCCTAAGCAGGCGGGTCGTCCGGTTTACTCTTACCGTCTGTCGATCGTTCACTTCTGGGCACTGATTTCTATCTACGTTTGGGCTGGTGCTCACCACCTGCACTATTCTGCTCTGCCAGACTGGGCTCAGACTTCAGGTATGGTTATGTCTCTGATCCTGCTGGCGCCATCATGGGGCGGTATGATCAACGGTATGATGACTCTGTCAGGTGCTTGGCACAAACTGCGTACTGACCCTATCCTGCGCTTCCTGGTTGTATCTCTGTCTTTCTACGGTATGTCTACCTTCGAAGGCCCGATGATGTCTATCAAGACTGTTAACGCACTGTCTCACAACACTGACTGGACTATCGGCCACGTACACTCAGGCGCTCTGGGTTGGGTTGCTATGGTGTCTATCGGCGCTCTGTACCACCTGATTCCTATCATGTTCGGCCGTAAAGCGGGTCAGATGTACTCTATCGGCCTGATCAATGTTCACTTCTGGCTGGCGACTATCGGTACTGTTCTGTACATCGCAGCAATGTGGGTGAACGGCATTATGCAGGGTCTGATGTGGCGTGCAGTGAACGAAGACGGTTCTCTGACCTACTCCTTCGTTGAATCTGTAGAAGCTTCTCACGGCGGTTATGTGGTTCGTGTACTGGGCGGTGCATTCTTCCTGACCGGTATGCTGATCATGCTGTTCAACGTGTTCATGACCACCCGCGAAGCTAAGAAAGAAGCTGCGGTTGCGGCACACGCTTAAGGAGTTTGGTAAATGAAGCACGAAACTATTGAAAAGAACTTACCACTCATGGTGGTAATGATTGTTATCGCTCTGAGCTGGGCGGGGCTCGCTGAGATTGTTCCACTCTTCTTTGATAAGAACACTCAACAACCTGCTGAAGGCCTGAAGCCGCTGACTGCACTTCAGGTTGAAGGTCGTGACATCTACATGCGTGAAGGTTGCGCGGTATGTCACACCCAGATGGTTCGTCCGTTCCGCGCGGAAACTGAGCGTTATGGTCCTCCGTCTACCTCAGGTGAACACGTTTACGAGCACCCATTCCTGTGGGGTTCTAAGCGTACTGGTCCTGATCTGGCCCGTGTGGGTGGTCGTTACTCTGATGAGTGGCACCGTGCACACCTGTACAACCCGCGTGACGTTGTACCTGAGTCTGTAATGCCATCTTACCCATGGCTGTTTGAAGACAAGGTTGACGGTCGTGATACACCTAACAAGCTGAAAGCTCTGCGTATGGTCGGCGTACCGTACACAGACGAAGACATTGAAGGTGCAAAAGACGCGGTTGACGGTGTCACCGAAATCGAAGCTCTGGTTGCTTACCTGCAGCAGCTGGGCACAGTCGTCACTAAACGGTAACCCTATGGATATTAACGACGTTCGCGGCCTTGGATCAGTATTCGCTCTGATCGCTTTCATGGGCATCATCTGGTGGGCTTACGGTTCCAGCCGTAAGCAGCGCTTCAAGGATGACGGCGATATCCCTTTCCGGGATAACACAGAAATGCCCGCGGACGACGATAAAGATCGGAGTAAATAATTATGTTGAGCTCATTTTGGAGTTTCTGGGTCCAGGCGATTGTCATCGGGTCCATGATTGCCTGCGGTATCCTGATCGTTTACACCAGTAAAGGTCAGAAGAAAGAAGAAACAGACGAAACTACCGGCCACTCATACGACGGTATCGAAGAACTGGACAACCCACTGCCACGTTGGTGGGTAGGTATGTTCTGGGCAACCATCGTATTCGGTTTCGGTTACATCGGTATCTATGGCCTGGCTAACTTCGACGGTTTCGGTACCGTTAAAGTTGACGGCGAAGACGTTACCTGGACACAGACCAACCAGTGGAAAGCCGAAGTTCAGGCGTTCGATGAGAAGATCGCTCCTCTGTATGCTGGCTACCTTGCTACGCCAATCGCTGAGCTTGCTCAGAACGAAGAAGCGATGCAGACCGGTGGTCGCCTGTTCAAGAGTTACTGCGCGGTATGCCACGGCTCTAACGCTATGGGTGCACAGGGCTTCCCTAACCTGACAGACCACGATTGGCTGTACGGTGGCGAGCCAGCTCAGATCAAACAGACCATTATGTATGGTCGTCAGGCGGCGATGCCTGCATGGGAAGCCGCTCTGGGTGAGCAAGGCACCAAAGACATGGCTCAGTACGTCCGTAGCCTGTCAGGTCTTGAGCACGATGCAGACGCTGCTGCGAAAGCCAAGCCACAGTACGACATGCTGTGTGTTGCTTGTCACGGTGCAGACGGTAAAGGTAACCAACTCGTTGGTGCACCTAACCTGACTGATGAAATCTGGCTCTATGGTGGTTCTACCAAGCAGATCGAGACTACTCTCCGCTACGGTCGTGCCGGCAGAATGCCAGCTCAGGCTGAGATCCTCGGCGAAGAGAAAGTTCACGTTCTGTCTGCGTACGTCTACTCTCTGTCGCAAGACAAGTAATCAAGCGGGGGCTCCGCTCCCCTCTTGAGCTAGAGCAAGGAAACAAGAAAAAGCGGCCCACGGGCCGCTTTTTTTATCCCGACCAACGACCAAAAACTATATAATCAACTCGTTATATAAGAGTTTTCTAAAGACAAGGTGATCAGTAGTTATGAGTAAAATCCCGGTCAAAGACGTCACCCCACCCAGCAAAAAATCTGACAAAGCCTCAGACACCGTCAACCTGTACCAAAAGCGCGAAAAGATCTACGTCCGCGAAGTTGAAGGCTTCTTTCAGAAGCTGCGTACCTGGTCTCTGTGGGCATTGATGTTAGGTTACTTTGGTACGGCCTGGATCAATATCGGTGACCGTCAGGCGGTGCTGTTTGATCTTCCGGCACGTCAGTTCCATATATTCAACGTCACTTTCTGGCCTCAGGATTTCATGCTGCTGTCCTGGGCGCTGATCATCTGTGCTTTCGGTCTGTTTACGATTACCAATTTTGCGGGGCGGATCTGGTGCGGCTACACCTGCCCGCAGTCGGCGTGGTCGTTTATTTTTATGTGGATCGAAGAACGCGCTGAAGGTACCCGCAACCAGCGAATGAAGCTGGATAAAGCGCCGATGTCGGCAGAGAAACTGCGTAAAAAGGGCATTAAGCACATCGCCTGGCTCATTGTTGCTTTTTGGACGGGTGTCACCTTCGTTGGTTACTTCACTCCGATTCGCGAGCTGGTTGTCGATATTTTCACCTTTGGAGACGTCGGTGCCTGGGCCATCTTCTGGATCGGTTTCTTTACGGTTGCTACTTACCTGAACGCTGGCTGGATGCGCGAGCAGGTCTGCATCTATATGTGCCCATACGCCCGCTTCCAGTCGGTTATGTACGATAACGACACCCTCGCCGTATCTTACGATTACAACCGTGGCGAACCTCGTGGCAAACGCAGCAAAAAAGCGAAAGCAGATGGCGACACACAACAACTCGGCGACTGTGTCGACTGCTCAATGTGTGTTCAGGTATGTCCAACCGGCATTGATATCCGCGATGGCCTGCAATACCAGTGCATTGGCTGTGCGCTTTGTATCGACGCCTGTGATGACATCATGGAAAAGCTCGATAAGCCTAGAGGTCTGATCCGCTACACCACAGAGAACGAGCTTGAAGGCAAGAAAACCCATATTCTTCGCCCTCGCCTGTTTGGCTACGCCGGTGCCATGGTTCTGATGATGGGTGGCCTGGGCTATGCCATCCTCGACCGCACACCGTTTGAGCTGGATATCGAGCGCGACCGTGGTCGCCTCTATCAGGTCACGGTGAATGATACGATTCAGAATGCCTATACCCTGAAGATGATGAATATGTCTCAGGAGGAGCACACCTATGTCCTGAGCGTCGATGGTCTTGATGGAATCAGACTGCTTGGCGACACTGAGTATCAACTCAGCGTTAATGAGCTGAAAGAGACCACCATCAACCTTGAAATCGACCCGGATGAGGTGAAAACCTCGGCCAGTAAAACAGACATTGAGTTCGTCATCGTCAACAAAGATACCGGTGAAGAAGTGACCCGGGAAGAAAGCCGTTTTATCGCACCAAGAGCGATCTGAACGTCATATAACTTCCTGACACAGTAGCACTGGAGCCCTATCGCCCAAGTAGTTACACTTGGGCGATTTTTCATTTTTCCCCTGGATACCTTGCATGACTAGCGAAAAGACGACCCCTTGGTACAAAGAACCCATGATGCTGCTTGTCATCGGCGTACCGCTCGCCGCTGTAGTATGGGGCTTCATCATGTTGTCACTCGCACTCGACACCAAAGACTCGCTCGTGAGCAACAGTTACTACAAGGACGGCATGAGCTATACGCAGGATCTGCGGTTTCATGAGGGCGCCCGCCGCCTCAATGTTCAGGCAGACCTGACCTTCACCGAAGACGAAATCATCGTAAACGCGACCTCCATTGCCGATGAAGACCCTGGCTCTCTGCAGCTTCAGTTGATTCACCCGACACTAGAAGATCGTGACCTTACTCTGTTTCTGCAGCGTACTCCGGGTGGTCAGTACGTTGCCGCCAATGAGCTGGAGCTGCCGCAGAAGCGCGTTATCTGGCTGACGAGCCCGGATCAGGAGTGGCGCGTTACAGCGCGTACAGTCATCGAAAACGGTAAGAAGATTCAGACAGTCACTCAATGACGCAAACCCTCCGTACGCCCTGCTTTCACTGCGGTGAACCGCTGAAAGCAGGCCAGCAGTGGACGGCCATCATCGATGGCAAAGAAGAACCCATGTGCTGCCCAGGCTGCAAAGCCGTGGCCGAAACCATCGTTGCTTCTGGTCTCAAAGATTACTACCGTCACCGCACAGAACTTCCACAGATATCGCCTGCGAACGAAGACGACGAGGTCCTGACCGCTCGCGAGTCTCTCAGTCTGTATGACAGCGAAGCCTTGCAGAAGCAGTTTGTTGCGACGCAGGGAGAGGAGAAAGAAGCGACACTGATTATCGACGGAATCAGTTGTGCCGCCTGTGCCTGGTTGATTGAGCACAGAATTAATCAACTGAAGGGCGTCGAACGGGCGACGCTGAATCTCTCGAACCACCGCCTCGTCGTCGCGTGGAATAACACCGACATAGCGCTCTCCCAGATATTCGAAGCCATCTACCGCCTCGGCTACAAAGCCGCGCCGTTTTCATCAACAGAAGACGACGCGCAGCGCGAGCGCGAGGGCAAGAAAGCGATCCGGCGCCTCGCTGTCGCCGGTATCGGCATGATGCAGGTAATGATGCTTGCGGTGCCCCTGTATGCCGGCATGGCCGAACAGTACGAAGTCTTTATGCGCTTCGCTTCGATGATTCTGACCTTACCGGTCGTGTTATACAGCGCCCGACCGTTCTTTGATGCGGCAATACGCGATTTGAAGACACGCCATCTGACCATGGATGTACCTGTGTCACTGGCAATTATTCTCGCTTTCTGCGCCAGTATCTGGAGCACGTTCAACCAGGGCATCGAAGTTTATTTTGACTCCGTCTGTATGTTCACTTTCCTGCTGCTGCTTGGGCGTTTTCTGGAAATGCGCGCCCGCCATCGAATGGGCAAAGCGGGCAACAATCTGATGACACTTCTGCCGAATGTAGCGCTGAAACAAACGCAGGACGGTGAAGAAATCATCGCCGCAGGTGACATTTCAACCGGCGACCGTTTGTTATTGAAACCCGGGTACCCAGTCCCTGCGGATGGCGTTGTGATTGAAGGACAGAGCACCGTCGATGAATCGGCACTGACGGGCGAATACATGCCACTGAACAAGCAAGCCGGTGACACACTGATCGGCGGCACCATGAACGTCGAAAGCCCACTCGTGATGGAAGTTACGGCCACCGGCGCCGATGCGCAGCTATCGACCATCGTTCGCCTGATGGATCGCGCGCAACAGGAAAAGCCCAAAGTCGCTCTTATTGCCGACAGCATTGCCAGTCGGTTCGTTGCCGCGGTTCTGATTATCTCCGCGTCGGTGTTCAGCTACTGGATGTTTCAGGGCAACGACCATGCCTTCTTTATCGCTCTCTCTGTTCTCGTCGTTACCTGCCCATGTGCCCTGTCACTTGCTACACCAACCACTCTGACAGCGGCAACAACGGCGCTGCGCGAACGCGGCTTATTAATCAGTAAAGGCCATGTTCTGGAAACTCTGCAGTCAGTGAACCGTGTAGTGTTCGACAAAACCGGCACCCTGACGCTAGGGCACCTGACTCTGACAGAAATCCGCCCTGTTGCGGGCGGTACAGACAACAAGATGGAGCTGGATCAGGATACTCTGGCCTCAGTAGTCGCATCGCTTGAACAACATGCCAGCCACCCGATTGCTAAGGCGTTTCGCCACTACCCGGTGCTACCTACCGAAGATATTCAGCACCACCCGAGTCAGGGCGTCAGTGGTCAGGTTAATGGCTACAGATTCCGTTTTGGTCGCCCGGATTTCGTCTGGCCGGAGGGAATTCTGCCGCCCGAGAGCGCATCAGGGCAGTGGTTATTGCTTGCCGATGATAATCAGCCGTTGGCCTGGTTTCTCCTCAATGACACAGTACGCCGCAGTGCGTCTCCGTTGGTCGAGACACTGAAAGCCCGTGGTATTGAAGTCGCCCTGCTCACCGGCGACCCGTCTCGATCTGCGACCCTCGTTGCTGATGAACTCGGCATTACCGATGTCCGCAATGGCCTCAGCCCGGAAGATAAGCTTGCCATCGTGCGCGAGTGGCAACAAAAGGGCGATACTGTTCTTATGGTAGGAGATGGTATTAATGATGTTCCGGTACTTGCGGGCGCGGATGTCTCGCTGGCCGTGAATGAAGCTACAGATCTTGCGAAAACCAACGCAGATACCCTACTGACCAATGGCCGCCTTGAAGTCATTGCTGATGCGTTATCAGTCTCCCATAAAACCCGCAATGTCATTCGTCAGAACATCGGTTGGGCGTTACTATACAACCTGATCGCGTTACCACTTGCGGCGGCCGGTCTGGTTCCGCCCTGGGCCGCGGCCATTGGCATGTCATTCAGCTCACTACTTGTCGTTCTGAATGCTCTGCGACTGACCCGTCGCCCACCTGCACTTACTGCTGAGAGCTGACCATGGATATTATTTACGTACTGGTTCCCCTGTCGATTGCCCTGCTCGCCATTGCAGTTGCCATCTTTTTCTGGGCTGTGAAAGGCGGCCAGTTTGATGACCTGGATTCGCCCGCGCACAAGATTCTGTTCGATGATGATGAGTACCTGAACGAGCGCCGCGAAGATAGCGTTGAGACCAATTCAGACGCGGATTCAGAGTCAGACGGCGAACCCAAAAAATCCAAGAATGACTGAACCCTTATCCCTCCTTACCGCCCTGCTACTTGGCTTATTTGGTGCTAGCCACTGCCTGGTTATGTGTGGTGGAGTTGCCGCGGCAGCAGGACAGCTGGACACCCAGCACAGAGTCCGGGCTTCACTGCTGTTCAATTTTGGCCGCATTACCAGCTATACCCTTGCAGGCCTGATTGTTGGCAGTCTCGGACTTTGGCTGTCGAGCCTGCACGAAGCTCTGATGATCACACTACGTTCAATCGCAGGCGTTATGCTCATATTAATGGGTCTCTACGTCGCGCGCTGGGCACTGTGGCTCACCCGCATTGAGCAAATTGGCCAACTGTTCTGGCGCAGAATTCAACCCCACGCCCAGAAACGACTGGGCCGTTCAGACCCAGCCAGCCAGTGGCTTCTCGGCATGTTGTGGGGATGGTTGCCGTGTGGGCTCATATACAGCACCCTGAGCTGGGTAGCAGCTAACGGTCAGCCTGCGATGGGCGCCCTGACCATGTTTGTTTTTGGTCTCGGAACCTTTCCCGCTATTTTATCCGCTGGGCTGGCCTCGGCATCCGTGATGAATATTATTCGGCATCAGTGGGCGCGAAATATTGCGGGCCTATTATTGATCGGTTATGGTTGCTGGACTTTGGCCTCCGTGTGGCAACCAGCCATGTTCGCAGCCGCTTGATCTAAAGTATTAGAGATCGTTCTTGCCTATGAAAACGTCAGTTAATGCTCCTATGCGTGGAGCACAGCCTCATTGTCAGACCTGCTCACTGAATGCTCTGTGTCTGCCACTTTCCCTGACTGAAAGCGATATGGAACGTCTGGACGACATCATCCGTCGTGGTCGCCCGATCCAGAAAGGCCAACTGCTGTTTCAGCAAGGTACAGAATTTCAGTCTGTATTCGCGGTTCGTACGGGTGCACTGAAGACCTACACCCTGGCAAGTAACGGCGAAGAGCAGATCACAGGTTTTCACCTGGCCAGCGAGCTGATCGGATTGTCTGGCTACAACGCAGGCACGTATCCGCTGACGGCAAAAGCCCTCGAAACCACAACAGTATGTGAAATTCCGTTGCAGCAGCTTGAACAACTGGCGGATGAGCTACCTGATTTGCGTCGTCAGCTGATGACCACCATGGGCACTGAAATCCGGCACGATCAGAACATGATGCTGCTTCTCAGCAAGAAGAATGCAGAAGAACGTGTTGCCTCTTTCCTACTAGATATTTCGCAACGTTATCAGCGTCGTGGTTTCTCAGCGACTCACTTCCGCCTGCCAATGTCACGTGTCGACATCAGTAACTACCTGGGCCTGGCGGTAGAAACCATCAGCCGAGTGTTCACACGCTTCCAGAAAAATGAACTGATCGAAACACAGGGCAAAGAGATTATCCTGAAAGACAGCGACACCCTGTATGATCTCGCGGGCCTGACACGCGCCAACGATGAGTGTCTGCATCAGGCAGAAAGCTGATTTAAATTTTGGCTTTTAGCATCCTAATGAGCACACGGACCGTGCTCATCCTCTTTTCGCTCGCTATATCAGACATTGGTCACAGTGCGCAAATATTTGCTTCCCCCTGAGACCTGCATCACTATGCTTCACGTACTGGGCAGTACTATTGAGTAAACATCTGATAACAGGCGCTGCCTGTACCGGCAGTTATTCAGGTACGCTTATTGCTCCTGATATTGAGACTGCCAAAATTACACCCTCTGGAGTTTCTGATGGGTATAGATGCTGATGATTTCCGGACGTACGTTATTCGTCCAACACTGCAGAAACTGGACGCTAACAGTGCCGACGCAGAGCTTTTACTGCTGGGTACTGCAGCCATTGAGTCTGAGCTGGGCTCATTCCTGAAAACAGAGGGGCAACGCACCTCGGGTATTTACCGGCTGCATGGCCTGACGCACCGGCATATCTGGGATGACTATCTTGCAGATCGGCCAGAACTGGCCAGTAAAGTGCGAGGCATTGCCAGCCAACGGGAATTCCTGGAGAACCCGCACGCTGAACTAACAACAAACCTCGCCTATGCGACCGCTGTTACCTGGCTCGCCTACGTTCGCCACCCTCAGTTCACCCTGCCCCGTGGCGCCAGTGTGGTGCATCTGGCAACGCTCTGGAAAAACTGTTATCACACCCGTGACGACCTGAGCGTACAGGACTTCGTGCAACGCTATGAAGAACTGGTTGAATCCAGTGACGCTGTGGCCTGATGTTTATATAAGCACCGCATTCTGATATAAAGCGCACCCTACGCATGGGGTGTTGTATGTCTGAATTGAACGTGTCTGAATCTGCTGTTTCACAACCTGAAGAAGGCTATCAGCCTGAGATCTTCGATCCAGCGGCCGCTGAGCTATCTGCAGAAGCTACTGAAGCTGCAGCCAATCAAGCTGAACGCAAATCCAGAACCGAATTCAACAAGCTCCAGAAGCGCCTTCGTCGTAACGTCGGCAAAGCCATCGAAGATTACCGGATGATTGAAGACGGTGACAAAATCATGGTGTGTCTGTCGGGTGGCAAAGACTCTTACACCATGCTGGAAATTCTGATGAGCCTGCAAAAGAGCGCGCCCGTCAACTTCGAGCTGATCGCCGTCAATATGGATCAGAAACAGCCAGGCTTCCCTGAGCATATCCTACCGGCTTACCTTGAACAGGTGGGCGTGCCCTACCATATCATCGAGAAAGACACCTACAGCGTCGTTAAAGAGATCATCCCTGAAGGAAAAACCACCTGCGGGCTATGCTCACGCCTGCGCCGCGGTACTCTGTATGGCTATGCAGAATCGATTGGCGCCAACAAGATTGCATTGGGTCATCACCGTGACGACATCATCGAAACTCTATTTCTGAATATGTTCCACGGCGGCAAGCTCAAGGCCATGCCGCCCAAGCTGCTCAGCGACGACAAAAAGCACGTTCTCATTCGTCCTCTGGCGTATTGCAAAGAAAAAGACATTGAGAAGTTTGCCATCGAGAAAGAATTCCCGATCATTCCCTGCAATCTGTGCGGTTCTCAAGAGAACCTGCAGCGTCAGAACATCAAAGGAATGCTGGCTCAGTGGGAGAAAGAACAACCAGGACGCAGTGAAAACATCTTTGCCGCTGTCTGTAACGTTGCGCCATCACAGCTGGGCGATCGCGAACTGTGGAACTTCGAAGGTCTGCAGGACGAACAGGATAAGAGCCACCTGGGTACCCGCATTGACCTTCTGGCGTCGGACGACTGACCCGCTCAGACTCCGCCGCCAAGCATACGCGTAATATTGACCTGCATGTCGCCAGGCCCCCGGAGCAGCAGGTCGAATTCGTAACGTCGCTCATTCATCATATCTTCCGCCATCGCCTTGAGGCGACAAGCATCCCGCGCCAGGGTCGGCTGCGGCATTTCAATTCTGACCAGATAGTCTTTTTCAAGCGGCTCTACGGCCAACGTTGATACCGCCGAGGTCGGGGCACCCGCAATTCCTTTCCGTATCCATTGTACGAACAGCCCGTGACTACCATCGTCGTTCTTCTTCCGAATCAGACGGATATACCCTTCAGCATCTTCCGATTTCCACGGGCAAACCTGAGTCACTGCATCGACCCAGACCGGCATTACATAGGCTTCTGACAGCGCATCTTTAGCGTCTGAGTTCGAACCTGAACCGTGAGCCGCGTGATTATCGGCCAGAGCCAGGGCCGGTATAGCGAGCAGCGTAAGCAGCCATCGTTGCATCATCATGCACCTCCTTTGCTCAAGATTAGTTCATACCTGCCCGTGCGTCATATTCCCGTACGGGGATCACTTACGAGAACTCGGGTGTGGGCCGCTTATCCCAGTCAGGTCGCTCGTACCGTACGCTGGCAATAAAGTACGTCGCCTCACCTTTCGGTAGGCGCACCGTCACCTCATCATCAACGAACTTACCGATTACGCCACGGGCCAGCGGCGCATCGACGCTGATATAACCATGCGGCAAGTCGATCTCATCTTCGCCAACGATACGGTAACGCAGGATCTCGCCCTCTTCGTCTTCCAGTTCGATCCAGGCACCGAAGAAAACCTTATCCAGATCTGTGGGCGGGCGGTCGACTACGGTGACTGCCTCAATGCGCTTGCCGAGAAACCTGAGACGACTATCAATCTGTCTCAGGCGCTTTTTACCGTAAATATATTCCGCGTTCTCGGAGCGGTCTCCGAGCTTAGCTGCGTCAGAGACCTCCTGGGTTACCTTCGGGCGTTCGCGGCGCCATAAAAAATCGTGCTCGTCTTCAAGAGCTTTCAGCCCGCCCGGTGTAATCAGGTGTGCCCGGCGCGGCAGCGGCTTTTTATTTTCGGTCATCGTATTGCAACATCTGGTCAGTAGTTTGAGCGCACACACTACTTGCACGCGCCCTTTGAGGCTTTTCTAAAGCATAACTAATGATCCGACGCAGTGTAACTCTTGTCGGCGGCGTCCTTCTGATCGTTGCCGGGCTACTCGTTCTGCCATTGCCTGTACCCGTTGGTTTACTGATGATCATCCTTGGCGTTTCGCTGCTCGTTCCAGCAATCCCCGCTCTGTCGCGTTACCTGAAGCGTCTGCGATGTCGTTATCCGGTGACCTCAAGGCGTCTGAATCACATCAGTCCACGCCTTCCCGGCTTTGTCCGACGCGTGATCGAAGAAACGGACCCCGATAGACGAAGCTGACGGCTCCGCTCTGTGCTACCTTGTGTGCATGGAAGAAGACACTCTCAATCTGGTCACCGACCTGTTAGCGACTTACCTTGCCGACGGACACCGGTGCCCGGAATACGAACTGATCCGGTGGTTACAGGCCCCAGAGCAAGGCATATTTCGTGAAGATGCCCTGAGCGATTCTATGACTCTGTTCCGGGCTAACTTCATCGTCATGCATGCCCTGTATCGATTGCGAAATCGTTGGCTTGAGGATGCGCGGGGTTACCTTCAGATCAGTGCACTGGATATAGGACTCGTTCCTTTAAAAACCGACAGCGGGAGCGACCTGCCCGACCAACACGATGCACTCGCTGAGTATTATCTCGATCTGAACAATCTGGATACAGATCAGGCCAGCGTCGACGCCCTGTTGAACGATTTCTGGCAGCGCATGGTCATACCAGAACATTACGACGATGATCTGGCTATGCTGGAGCTGACGCCTCCGGTAGATCTCAGTACCATCCGACAGCAATACCGACGGCTGGCGAGTCAGCATCATCCAGACAAAGGCGGCGACGCAGAGGCGTTCCGCAAAGTCAGCTCCGCCTATCAACGATTACGCTATCGGCACGGCTAACAGCTGACCACGATAGAAGCTATTACGAATAGAGAGCCAACTCTGAGGACTATATGACGCACCGATTGATCTTTGCTGTATTCATTATGAGCGCCCTGTTTCCGGGCCTGGCAAACGCACTGGTGATCCTGCAGTACCACCACGTCAATGCTTCGACCCCGGCCATTACCAGTGTGACACCCGAGGTCTTCCGCGAACATATGACCTTGCTGGAAGAAAAGAACATGACCGTGGTGAACCTCGAAGAAGCGCTGCAGTCGATCATGACCGGTGAGCCCTTACCCGAGCGTGCCGTCGCAATTACGTTCGACGATGCGTATCTGTCAGTCTACGAGAATGCCTGGCCAGAACTTAAGAAACGCGGCTGGTCATTTACTATGTTCACCAGTACTGACCCGGTGGATAAGAAATACGCCGACATGATGACCTGGGATCAGCTTCGCGAGATTAAAGACGGTGGAGCTGTCATTGCCAACCATACACGCAGCCACCCCTACTTACTGGAAACCCCTGAAGGTCAGGATGCCGAAGACTGGTGGGAAAACGAAATCAAACAAGCGGAAGCACGTATTAAGGCAGAGACCGGATCATCAACCCGTATGTTTGCCTACCCCTACGGCGAGTACACACTGGAGATGGCCGAATGGCTGGAAGATCATGGTTACATTGCTTTCGGTCAACAGAGCGGCGCCGTTGGTCAGAGCGCTCATCCGCAGGTCATAGCGCGGTTCCCGGCCTCTGGGGTGTATGCCAACACAGACACTCTTGCGACCAAGCTTATGAGCCTGCCGTTTTCGATTTCAGCCGATCAGGTGCGAGACCCCGTACTGGAAAATAACCCACCAGAACTCACCCTGACCATTGATGTGGACGACTTCAAGCCCGCGCAACTGCAATGCTATGCCGCCGGCGCTGGAGAGTTGGATATAGAAACGTCTGTCGAAGGTAAAATCATGACCGTGGAGATGCAGCAACCGAACGCCATCACTGCTGGCCGGGGCCGCTATAACTGCACTGCTCCCAGTCTGAGCCAACCTGGCCGTTTCTACTGGTATTCGCAGTTGTGGGTGAACACAGACGTCAGTAATCGATAAGAGAGCGTATTGCAGGTGACCTGATGCTGCTTTAAAGCAGCATCAGACCCGCCTGATTGATTCGCTTGTCGCGCGCACGCCAGTCCGGTAAGCAAGATGTCATACAAGCTTTAAACCCCGGACCATGATCGAAATGTTCGAGATGACAAAGTTCGTGAACAACCACCAGCTCAATAAGATCCTCAGGCAGCGACAGAAGAGCCAGATTCAGGTTGATGTAACCCTTCTTAGAGAGACTGCCCCAGCGCGTACGCATCCGCTTTACGCGCAATACGGGACGCTCACGGCCGGGTTTGGTGAAACGTGGCCACCATTGTTCGATTAAACGCGTGAAACAGAGGCGTGCTTCTTCTCGCTGCCATTTATCGAGTGCCTTATCGCGTTTCTCCTGCGACCACTCCAGTGGCATCCATACTTGCTGATCAGTGACCAGAAATTCACCCAGCGCACTTTCCATAATGGGCAGTTCACGGCCATAAAGAGTTACCGATGCGGCGCGCTTACGATCGCGCTCTCTCACCGCCTCGCGGCGCTCACTCAGCCAGCTCTCATGTCGACGAACAAAGGTCAGTACATCGCTCTTGGGAGTACCGACCGGCACTCGGATATCAACGTCACCTTCTGAGTTCACTTGCAGGCGAATCGACTTCCGGACGGACGCACTCAGCAGTACTTTTACCTGTTCTCCGGCGACATCTAACCATAATTCCTGCCGGTAGGATTTCCGCTGTCTCATAAGCCTGATACGATTGCCCGAATTAAGTTAATCTGATTTCTGAATATATGACTGATCTGAATAGTATCCCAACCCTTACCGAAGAAGAACTCGAACGACTCGGCACTCTGCTTGAAGACGAAGCAGAGCGCAACGATAGCTTTGATTTCTTCGCTGTACACGGTTTCATTACCGGCCTTCTGACGGGCCCTTCGGGTGCCTCTGGCATGGACCAACAAACCCTATGGGATTGTGCGTTTGAAGCACAACCCGGTTTCTCGAAAGCGGAACGTCAGGAAGTTGATACCCTGATGAGCCAGCTGTCGAAAGAGATACAGGCGTGGCTGGATTCCGGTCAGGACTTTCCCGTCCCTACGGATCTGACATTGATCGACGATGAAAACGAACCACCACTCGAAAGCTGGGCAATGGGCTTTATGTCAGCCGTTCTGCTTAACGAAGAAGCCTGGTATGCCGACCGTGAGGAAATCGTGGCTCAGCACCTGTTCCCGATCATGTATGCATCAGGGCTGTTTATGGATGAGCCAGAAATGGCGGATATCGATGAAGATGCTGACCTGTCCGACCGTATGTGCGCCAACATTCCTGCGGCAGTCGTCGAACTTTATCTGATGATGCACGGCGCCGCCTGATCTATCAGAGCGACGTCCGGCCAATCGCGAAGCGCGTTACAGCGCTTCGGCGATTGAATGCGGTGGGCGAATCCAGACTTCCACCCGACTGTTCTTCTGACGGCCATCGTTTCCTTCTATGCGCGCCAGTGGTGCCTCCGCACCAAATCCATCAATCTCATCCGGATAGAGCGCCTCCTGCTTCAATGCCCGACTGACCGCCATGGCCCGATGCTTGGACAACAGGTGAGCACGATTCAGGTCGTCGCTTTCAGACGCGTAACCGAACAGCATTACATCAGCATCTGGATTGTTACTCAGGTACTTCACAAGGCGTTCTACGTCACGCTGGGCTTTGTTATCCAGCCGGGCGGAACCGTCCTTGAAGCGGAAATTAACACTCAGGCGATAGGCGCCTTCAACCCGCTGACGTATTTCTGAAGGCAAGCTGGCAGTATTCTCTGGGCGAACTGCAGAAACATCCTGTGAAATAAAGCCTGTCGCAGCCACCTGCTCCTGCCCCTCGGTCGCGACAAAACGCAGGAAGTCTCGTGCGTAGGGGTTATCTGATGTACCCGCGGTGTACATGTATAAACGACGGGACAAGGCATAATCCTCAGTCGCAACCGTCAGGCGATCTGGCGCCAGCGCTGCTACATCTCCCACCGATACCGACAGCAGCTTCGATTGACGCACCGCGGGGAGGCCGACAAATCCGATCGCGCCGCGAACGCCGCTAACCCGATCAGAAAGGTCGTTATTCGATTCAAAGCGCTCAGCAGTCTCAGCCAGTGGAGTCTTACCTAATACCATATGACGGAAGCTATCCCAGGTACCTGACTTGTCATCACGTGCAAAGATACTGACTGGCATGTCCGGACCACCAACCTCTTTCCAGTTAGCGACCTGACCTGAGAAAATATTGCGGAGAGCGTCCACGCTCAACGCATTAAGCGGGTTTGAGGGATCAACGATGATGGCCAGACCGTCGATGCCAACAATATGTTCACTTTCAACACTGGTCAGGTCCGCCGTTGGTATCATCGCCGCTTCGCTGGCTTTTACCGGACGAGACGCGGCGGCAATGTCGGTCAGCCCCTTAGACAGGGCTTTAAACCCGGTGCCTGAACCGTGGGCGGCGATATCGATAATCACGTGAGAACCAACACTATCAAGGTAGCCTGTAATACGGGTCTCATTCTCCGCCATAGGAACGCGGGATAACTGGCTGGCACCGTGACTGGTCAGCCAGGCTTCAGCTAAAGCAGGACCAAGCTCTGCACCAATGGTGTTGGAGCCATCAATACGAAAAAGATGCTGATAACGCCCAGAGGAAATATCGCTGAAAAGCGACTCCGGCTGCTGTGCCAGAGACGGCAGGCCCGCGAAAGATAACAACAGTGCTGTGACAATTACGAAAATGCGCATAGTAGGTACTACTCTATTCACCAGCGTCGGAGAGTACCTGACTTTTATGACAGCAATATTACAAATCTAAAAAAGCCTTTTTAAATCAGTGCGTTATATATTCCCGTGAGGCCGACTGGTATTTTTCATCAACCACCAGTTCGCGGAAATCACGCAGGGTATTCAGAGGTGCTTCAACGACAAAGCTATTCACCAACCAGGACGGTAAGCCACCACCAGGATCGGCATGCGCCTCGTACGTCACCTTTAACAAGCCGTCTGCCTGCGGCTCGAGCGTCCAGGTCGCATCCAGTTCACGAATCCGGACATGGTCATCGTTTGACGGGAAAATATCATTGCGCGCCTGAATGGTCACTGTGACAACGCCAGAGCTGGCGTCCTGTGTCACCAGTGATTCGCTGATGTTATCGCGGTTTTTCACAGGCCAAGGCATAGACGTCACTGTGTAGTAGGTAGCGTTATTTGGTGCTATCTCTTCAATCAGGTCCATTGCCTTGCAATTAAACACCCACTCATGAGCGCGTTTAACATCCTGTAGCAGAGCAACCGGCGCCGTTACTGTACTTTCAAGCGTTGTGACGCCTTTAAACGCTTTCATATCGGAGCCTTCGACGTAGCGGGTATATACGCGGATATCTTCGTCTTTATCGTACGCCACTTCTTCCCAATCACCGGCAGCAGCCACCGATGTGAACACCAATGCCGTAGTAGCCAGCGCAAACCCGATCAATCTATCAATCATGCTTACTGCCCCCCATGCACGCGGGAGAATCGGGAATAGTTGAGTCTGTCTGCCATTCTTCTGGGGTATGAAGGTGCAGAGAAAGCGCGTGGACAGGCCCTGCCAGCTCATCACTGAGTATGCCGTACACTTTCTGGTGACGAGCCACCGTACGAACACCATCAAAGGCAGAAGAGACGAGAGTCACCTTGAAGTGGGAGTCTGTCGCCGGACCGGAGTGCATATGACTTTCGTTGTCTATTCGCAAAAATTGGGGCTCCAACGTTGCCAGTTTCTGCTCAATTATCTGTGCTGTGCGCTCCTGACTCATACATCACCTGACTACTTAGATTAGGCCTATCATAAACGACTATCCTGCAGTTGCACACTAAGGAGGGTTATCGCTAAAGTACGCGTTTGCGAATTACTTTACGGACGCCATCAACCATGACCGAGACCACACAGACACACGCCCTGATTGGAAAATATTACGAAGAAGAGCGTGAGCAACGCGAGAAAGAACTCTCTCTGGCAGAGCTGAAGCTGCGCCTCGATGCGAACGACCTTGCCATGCTGAGCATGATCGCACGTCGGTTCCGCAAAGGTCGTGATGATGTAGCCCAGGAAGTACTCTCAAGCGCATTGCTGGATCTGTTCTCCTGTATTGATGCGTCTGAACGTAAGCTGATGGCTCGCGATGCCGACGATGCCGCCAAGTCAATCGCAGACAGCATCGCCGAAGAAAACGGTGTGCGTGATGTCGAGTTCCGTACCGGATATTGGACACAGCAGGATCGCCAGATCGCTAAGATAGAAAAGCAACGCGAGAAGGCAGCCAAGCAGGCAGAGAAAGAAGCCTCTATGGCAAACAAGCAGGAAACACCGAAGCCACAGGCTGAAGAGCGGGCGGCAGCACCTGACACTGCGGCTAAAGACAGCAGCAACGAAGAGTCGACTCACTACCCTGAAACCAGCGCGATCGAAAAAGCACCGGCCGCATTGGAAACTCAGACAGAAGCAGCAAACGAGTACGACGAAGAACAGCAAACCGCCAACGCTGAATAAGCGCGAAAGACCTGTGCCGCCTATTTGGGCGGCCTAGAATTCACGGCAGAATCTGCCGACTGTTACCTCAACTCTTACCGAGCCAGGCTGGCTATTTACGCCAGATCTTCAATTCCCGGAATTCACCTGGGCCCGCTTGCATCCAGAGCACTTCACTCTGATCCGAAAAGACAAAGCGATTTCCAAGTAAAAACCCTTCACGCCGACGTCCAGAAACGGTTGCTGACGCGTGTCTGCCCTGTTTGCGCGCAGTATCAATAATGTCTACAGGCAAAAGATCCATAGGTTGTCTCCAATCCCATCATCCTTAGCAATGCTTTGTATCACCTGATTATGACAATCAGAGGAAGGTTACTCTTGCACTGCCATGCATTACAATGTGTCGCTTTCTTGAGCGAACGTCAATCGGGATAGCGCACAATGGCCATTAACTGGTTCCCCGGGCACATGAACAAAGCCCGCAAAAAAATTAGCGAGGCGATGCCAGACATCGATCTGGTCATCGAAGTTCTGGACGCTCGTCTGCCCTTCTCCAGCACCAACCCTCTCGTCAACGAATTGCGTGGCGACAAGCCAACGATCAAGGTGCTGAATAAAGCGGATCTCGCGGACCCGGCCACGACAAGCGCCTGGGTCAGTCATTTCTCAGAGCAGGCCCAGACACAGGCTCTGCCCATGGTTGCCGAAGACCGGAAGCAGGTTAAGCAGCTGATTGCGCTGGCGAAGAAAGTCGGTCAGGCGCAGCTGGATAAAAACCGCGCCGTACGGGTGATGATTATGGGGATTCCTAATGTAGGTAAGTCGACCCTCATCAATGCTCTGGCCGGGCGCTATATCGCCCGTACGGGAAATGAACCCGCCGTCACCAAAGCAAATCAGATGATTGATCTGAAAAACGGCATCGTCCTCTCAGACACGCCCGGAATTCTCTGGCCCAGATTCGAGAACGAACTCAGTGGCTACCGTCTGGCTGCCAGTGGCGCAGTAAAAGATACTGCCATCGAGTACACCGACGTTGCCATGTTCGCTCTGGATTACCTACGTAGCGCCTATGAAAAAGAACTGACGGCACGTTTCAAACTGAAAGAGACACCGGAAAACGCCGAGCAATTGCTGAATACGATTGCGGCCAAGCGCGGCTGCCTGCGCGCTGGCGGTATCGTTGATCTGCACAAAGCATCAGAAATTGTGTTGCATGAGTTACGCGCCGGTAAAATCGGACGCATCAGTATGGAAACGCCGGCGATGATTCAGGTCGAGTCCGAAGAAATTGAGCGTCTGAAAGCGGAGGCAGCGGCAGCCAGAGAAGCTGCAGCCAAAGAGGAGTCACGCGGAAAGCGGCACCACAGCGAATAATCTCTGTCGTGCCGATCTCAGTTCGGTTCAGGCTTCTTCGCTGGTTATACGCCCATGAACCTGAATGAAGGTCTCCCAATCGGGGTCCTCGTCGGCGACGACCTCGATTGGGTACAGGCCATTATCGGTCGGGATTGCATCCAGGCCTTTTTTAAGCTGCTCGAGATCGCGGGTGTAGATGATCCACTGATTGATGCCATCGTGAGTGATCATCATGGCAACGACAGAATCTTCTTCGGGTTCCAGACGAGCTTGCAACTGCTCAGTGAAGGCCACTATGCGTGCCTGCTCTTCTGTCGCAGGAAAACCACTGCTCTCATCCCTACTCTCTGCGTTCCAGGCGATCTGGACGCATAAGCCATAAAGGCCCGAGTCTTTTGCCAGCTGCCAGTCCTCACGGAACTGAATACTGATTGGCTTTTCTTTCAGGCTACCGCCTGCACGAACCCAACGGTTGTTCACCAGCATGAAGTGTTCCTTATTGCGTTAGCGTCTGCTGTTCACCTCAGACTAACGGAAGCCGTAGAGAATGCCAATTCCGGTGACCGAAAAACCGTATCAGAACTGATTCAGAGGCACTTTCAGGTAGCTGACTCCGTTATTTTCCGGGGCTGGAAAGTCACCGGCGCGGATATTGACCTGCAAAGACGGAAAAATCAGACGCGGCATCGCCAGACCACTGTCGCGCTTAGTGCGCATAGCGATAAAGTCGTCACGGCTGTGCTTGTCGCCAACATGAATATTATCGCGACGTTGCTCACCGACGGTCACAGCACTGCGTAACTCAGTGCGTGACTCGGGTGGATAGTCGTGACACATATGCAATAACACATCGTCGTCTAGAGATAGCAACTTGCGGATTGAATCGTAGAGGGTTCCTGCATCACCGCCAGGAAAGTCGCAACGTGCCGTACCGACATCAGGCATAAATAAAGTATCACCGACAAATACGTCGGTATCATCAATCAGGTAACTCGCGCATGCAGGTGTGTGGCCGGGTGTCGCCATACTCTTAATGCGGGTATCACCCAGCATCAACTCAGCCCCATCACCGAGAAGAATATCAAACTGTGAGCCATCAGCTCTGAAATCCTCAGCCTCATTAAAAATCGAGGCAAAGGTCTTCTGAATACCTTTGATCTTCTGTCCAATAACAATATTCGCCCCGGTTTTTTCGCGTATGTAGGCGGCCGATGTCAGGTGGTCTGCGTGTGCATGTGTTTCCAGTACCAGCTTCAGGTTCAGACCGCGGGATGCGATGTCATCGAGAATACGATCAATAAAGCCCGTATCTGTCTTGCCTGATTTCGGGTCGTAGTCCAGAACAGGGTCTACAATGGCGCATGACAGGGACCCGTCATCCACCAGCAAGTGCGTAAAGGTCGACGTGTCTTCATGGATGTAGCTTTGGATAGTGTGACTCATACCTTCCCCCGATCAGTAACTCATCTTGATAGAATCATTATATTAGAATATTCTTATTCAGCAATAAAGAGTGAATTACCTGTCACGCCCGAGGAATAATTCAATGCAGCCAGCCAACAGACCTGAGTCCGCCAGTAGCCCCGATCAAAGGGCAAACCGCGCAGCGGCTGTACGCCTCTTAAAGGCCATGGCAAACGAACATCGCCTTGGTATTCTGTGTGCTCTGCGAGGCGGTGAGGTATCTGTTTCTGAACTCTGTAATATGCTGCCATTGAGTCAGTCTGCGATGTCACAGCATCTCGCCTGGCTACGGAACGAACAGCTCGTTACCTCTCGCAGAGAAGCCCAGTCCATGTTCTATCGGCTTGGCGATCAGCGTGCAGCCGATGTCATTGCCCTTCTCAACCGCTTATACGGACCCGTCAGCAGTGAAGATCAGTAATACTCTCTACCCGCTGCCCCACCAGGGATTGCTACCGGATTTTATTGCCGGGCTGGTCGTCGCGGTTATGCTGGTTCCGCAAGCGGTGGCTTATGCGTTTCTTGCCGGCCTGCCTCCGGAAGCGGGGCTATTTTCATCCCTGCTACCCTTGCTCGCCTACGCTCTGCTCGGTTCAAGCCCGACTCTGGCCGTCGGGCCTGTGGCCATTATTTCTCTGATGACATTGAGTTCACTTCAGGGCGTCGTCAGCCCCGATGCATCAGATTACCCAGCTTACGCGACTCTGCTAGCCGGCATGACCGGGCTTTGGTTATTTATATTCTTTGCCATTGGGCTGGGTTCCTGGACTTCATTTATCAGCCATTCAGTTATTTCCGGATTCACCAGCGCTGCTGCGATTGTGATCATCCTCAGTCAGCTGAAGTATTTCACAGGGCTTGATATTCCGAGAGGCGGACCTGGCTGGAGCCCAGTTGCGTTTACTGCTGAACATTGGCGGGATATTGCGTTATGGCCTCTTATCACAGCACTGACAGGCGCAGCCCTGCTCATATTCTGGCAAAAAGTCATTCCTGCGGTCACGACACGCTTTGCGTTACCCGATGCCCTGCGCACACTGGCAAACCGAGCCGGGCCACTGGTACTGGTAACCACAGGCATTCTGCTGGTGCTCGTTATCAGCCCACCACTGGCGACCGTAGGCGCCGTTCCCTCGGGTTTCCCAACATTATCCCTGCCCCAGATTTCTGAACTGAACTGGCAGGCGCTACTGCTACCCTCCGGTGTTCTGGCGTTGATTATCTATCTCGAAAGCCTGTCGATTTCGAATACGATGGCTCGGGAGCAAACAAACCGCATCAGGCCCAATCAAGAATTGCTGGCACTGGGAACGGCGAACGTCGCGGCAGCTATCAGTCATGCGATGCCTGTGGCAGGAGGCTTTGGCCGAAGCATGGTGATGCAGTCAGCGGGGGCGCTCAGCCAGTGGGCTGCGGTATTTACCTTTGGTTTTATGGCGCTCGTATGTCTTGTCGCTGGTAGTTGGTTCGAACATCTTCCCCATGCTGCACTGGGCGCATTAATCGTTGTCGCCACCTGGCCTTTGTTCCGCTGGCGCGATGGGCTCAACGCCTGGCATTTTCAACGCAGTGATGGAATCGTCTGGTTGACGACCTTTACTCTCGTCATCGTTATGGACGCTGAATCCGGCATTATTGCGGGCGTGATCGTTTCCCTGGTCATATACCTGCGTCGCACCAGTCAACCTCACATTGCAGAGATTGGCCGTTTGCCGCGTACACAGCAATTCCGTAATGTTTTACGACACGCCGTTGAGACCATCCCCGGCGTCACTTTGATTCGCGTCGACGAAAACCTGTATTTTGCTAATAGCGACTACCTGATCGATTATGTTCTTGAACGCACCGCGCGACGGCCAGACATCAAACACGTTGTCCTCGTCGGTACCGCAATTAATCACATCGATTACTGCGGCCTTGAAGCGCTGGAGTTACTGAATAGCCGCCTTCAGGAACGTTCTGTCCTTCTGCATCTGGCCGAGTTTAAAGGGCCAGTCATGGATCAACTGAACCGAACGCATCTGGCGGAGAAAATCAATCCTGGGCAAGTCTTCTTTACCATCAGTGAGGCTATGACGGCCCTCGGCCACTCAGTAACGGAGGACAGTGATGACAACTACATCATCTGAAAGCAGCCCCTCACCAAACACCCAGTGCCAGCCGGAAACTCAGAATGACGCAGTTGCCGGGAGAACCACCCGGCGCTTCGAAATCAACAGTCACCGCGATGGTGCTGTTTTCAAAGTACGCTATCGCGAGGGCTCTATCGTTAAACGCTGCCTGCTGGATCAGGCATAGGCTGCACGTCTGGAAGCGTAAGGCGGGGTTCAGCCCATCGGTATCAGAGGTTATCATGGCACCACTGACGTATCTGACCTGAGGTGTCCATGTCCCTTTCCATCCTGCTTATCATTCTTGCCGTGCTCGTGATTATTCCGCTCGCCTGGTACGCGTGGAGTCTAACCCGCAAAGTGCAGGCAATGGAGGAAGAACAGGAACGTGAGGAAGCAGAAGCCGCTATGCAGCTTCGCAAGCATCAGGAAGAGCTGATTTCAGACATCCGTTTCGTCAGTCGCTCTGTTCTGCAGCAGCAGTGTGATATCACCGAGGGCGTACTTCGCCTTGAGTATCTGCTGAAGGGCCTCGATCCGGATGTCTGGCACATGGATGAACTGGCAAGTCTCCGCGCCCACCATACTGCTACACGTTCGATGCCGATTCTCGATGAATACAAAGCCCTGACGCCGAAACAACAGTTCAAAATTGATAAAGAGCGCCTGACTCTGGAACACGATAATCGCTTAACCATTGAGCGCGATCTGAAATGGTTGAGCACGTACTCATTTCCTCAGGTTACTCTTATTCAATAATCCGTAGTAAATGATCCTTTTGACTTGCCCTGGGTCACAGGCTACGCCTTGAACCTTCATAAGCTTTCGTGTCAAAGTCCAGACTAAACGTTAACGAGAACCAATTATGAAACTCCTGACTTCTACCCTGCTAATTCTTGCCGCCCCACTAAGTTATGCTGAATGGACACTGAGTCCGGATTCTTCAGTGAAATTTCTGAGTACGAAAAACACCAACATTACCGAAGTTCATGAGTTTACTCAGGTTTCTGGCTCAGTCAGCGATAAGGGTAATGCAGAGATTGCGATTGATCTGACCAGTGTTGAAACCGGCATTGGCATCCGCAACGAACGCATGCAATCCATGCTTTTCAACGTCTCTGACTATGCCACAGCCACAGTTTCTGCCGACCTGCCGGAAACCATGATGCTGGCGCTTAAAAACGGCGAAACCGCAACGTCTTTATTACCGCTGACTCTCGAATTGCACGGCGAGAAGAAAGACATTGAAGCGGATGTGCTCGCTACTGCGGCTGCCGACGGTCACGTGATTGTTACCACCCAATCCCCAGTATTAGTGAATGCTGGCGAATTTAAACTGGCAAAAGGTGTCGAAGCGCTGCGCGAAGTCGCAGGTCTGGATCGAATTTCAACGACTGTGCCCGTGACCTTTACTCTACTGTTTACCGAAGCTCCTGAGTAACGCTCAGGCAGATGCCGCCGGCAGGAACCGATCCCGGCCGGCCGCTTTTGCTTTGTACAGATACTTATCCAGATGATCGAGCACCTGCTCGACTGACAGATCCTGATGCGGACGTGGCGTGACTGCAATAAAAGCCCCCGACGCCGTCACGGGCACACGCTTGCCCGAGTCATTCAATACCGACATTTCACGAATCGACTCCTGAACCCGGGAAACCACCGCAATTAATTGATCTGGCTGGCAACCAGGCAGAATCAATGCGAACTCCTCTCCGCCGAGGCGTCCGATGTGATCGGTGGGTCGTATGGTCGATTTCAATGTCCGGCATAACGTCTTCAGTACGCGATCACCTGTGCCGTGGCCGTGAATATCGTTGACCTTTTTGAAGTGATCGATATCCATCAGCACCATCGCAAATACATGATGCTGCCGCTGCCCTCTGGCCCATTCACGCCGATAAACACGATCAAACCCCCGACGATTTTCAGCGCCAGTGAGTGGATCAGTCAGTGCCATCAGCGCCTGTGCCTCAGACTGCCGCACCATCACCAGGCAAGCAGCGATCACTGCCGCCAGATGCTGCATAAAATCGGTCGCCATACCGGCGGTAAAACGATCTTCTCGAGATGAAAACATACATAGCTGGCCAATGTATTCGCCACTGCGCATTAAAGGCAAACGCAGACCCGAACGCCACGGTGGTGGTGTGTCGATAACATCGGCTTTGCTTATGGGTAAGCTGACTTTGAATTCGATCTGATTAAGCAATGCTCCCTGATCGATATCGAGAGACTGGAGCATCGAGGCTTTCAGTTCTCCATCTGGGTCACAGATACGTAAACTGACAGCGTCGAGGTCAAACTGAGAAGGCAGAGCTTCAAGAAGTAAGGTCAGAAAATCCTGCCAGTTCTGAGCTGACAGTAATTGCAGTTCAAACGCCTGTAGACGCTGCAGCAGCGCTTCATTGCGGCGGGCGTTTTCGAGTAATTCCGCTAGTTCCAAGGTTCGTCCTCTCCCGTTCCACTCAGTGTAGACGCTGTCCTGATTTTTGCCCGGCATGAGCGAAATTTCTTTGATAGAATGCCGGCAATACTGACTAACCTGCGGACTTCTCTTCAGTGGTTACCTCCACGCCTCATGTTTCCCGAGACAACAGCATCCTGATTTTTGACTCTGGCGCCGGTGGTCTGTCGATACTTCGTGAGGTCCGCAAGAAACTCCCGGTAACGCGCTTTCATTACCTGATGGACACAGCCTGTTTTCCGTACGGTAATCAGAGTGATAGCCTCCTTGAACGCCGAATCCCTGAATTATGCAAGGCAGCAGTCGAGCGCTTCGATCCTGCGGTACTTGTTCTCGCTTGCAACACTGCCAGTACGTTAGCCCTGCCATTACTCCGTGAAGTACTCGACATCCCAGTTGTGGGCGTTGTGCCCGCGGTGAGAGTCGCCGCCGGGTATTGCGCGAGTTCGGCTGATACCTCATTCGGTCTTCTCGCAACTCCCGCGACGGTGAAGCGCCCATACACCGACAACCTCATATCAGACTTCGCTGAAGGCTTCGAAGTTCACCGTTTTGGAAGCCCACTGCTGGTCAGTTACGCGGAGCGTGCGATCTCCGGCGAGGACGTCAGTTCAGAACTTGAGGCCCACCTTGGCCCCTGGCTGGAGACATACCCGGACATGAAAGCCATTGTACTTGGCTGTACACACTACCCACTTCTGCGCAACGAATTAGAACATCTCTGGCCGGATCATCACTGGATTGACTCAGGTGAAGCAATTGCTCGCCAGACCGATAAAATACTCCGTGCTGCAGTCTCAACAAGGTCAGTAAATATCTCAGAAATAAGGGTTTCGGCGGAAAGCGGTCTGCCTGGAGAAACCGGGAGCCATACATGGTTGCACTGGACCGGAAGACATGAGCCTGATGGCGTCGCTGGCTACCTTTCTGAGCTTGGCGAGCGCGTAAAACGAATGCCATTCGACTGGCCGATAACACAATAAAACTTATACAAGCACAAAACCCTGTATAAGTTTCATCGAATTAAGTACTATTACTTCAAATCTGAATAAGCGACGGAACCAAAATGTCGAAACTAGAATCACTTTACAGTGATGTATTAACTGAATTAGGCGAAGACGTCTCACGCGAAGGCCTTCTGGATACACCCAAACGAGCTGCGAAAGCGATGCAGTTCCTGACCAGTGGTTACGAGACCAAAATCGATGAAGTAGTCAACGGTGCCGTATTCAGCAGCGATAACGACGAAATGGTTGTAGTAGAGGGCATCGAGTTTTACTCACTGTGTGAGCACCACATGTTGCCATTTATCGGCCGATGCCATATTGGTTACCTGCCAAACGGTAAAGTACTCGGCCTCTCCAAGTTCGCGCGAATTGTTGACATGTTCGGACGTCGACTTCAGATTCAGGAGAACATGACGAAACAGATCGCGGAAGCCGTCGAAGAAGTCACGGGCTGTCGTGGTGTAGGTGTCATCGTTGAAGCCAAGCACATGTGTATGATGATGCGTGGCGTACAGAAGCAGAACTCAATGATGCGCACCTCGGTGATGAAGGGTGACTTTCGCGCTAATCAGGCGACCCGTGAAGAATTCATGAGACTCGTCGGCCTCTGATTACAAGCCACCTCACCTGCTGACCCGTCTGATATCGAATGGCGCCAGGCGCCTTTTCACATGACTTAAAGTCGTCTCAGGAAGATTATGGAAGCTTTTGCCTGGTGGGTGTGGCCCATCCTCTTATACATCGGCGGCATAGCAGCCGCCGCTGACGCTTTGTGGCAAGGCCGGACCGCGCAGGGAACAGCCGCCTGGGTACTTGCTCTGATATTGATGCCACTGGTAGCCCTTCCCGTTTATCTTCTCTTTGGTAGTCGCCGCTTCAGAGGTTATCGTCGCGCTCGCCGAAAAAAGGACACGCACCTGGCTAAACGTCAGCGGCAGATCCGTAAAACTCTGACTGATGCTGTACTGTCGCCTGACACGACCACCCTGCCACTACAGAGACTTTTTCGCGTCCCGATGCTGGATGGCAATGACACTCAGCTACTGATTAACGGACACGATACCTTCAATGCGATTCTGAACACCATAAGAACAGCGCGGCATACCGTCTGCGTGCAGTTTTATACTTTCCGCGACGATGCTCTGGGACAGTGCTTTGCTGATGTACTGTGCCAGAAAGTGGCTGAAGGTGTCAGGGTCTACCTGCTTTATGATGAAATCGGCTCTGGTGGTCTGGATAAGAATTTCATCAGGCAGATGACAGATGCTGGCATAGAAGTATCTCGCTTTAACCCACTCAAACTGCGCAACCGGACCAACATCAACTTCCGCAACCACCGTAAGCTGGTGATTATCGATGATCACACAACCTTCGTGGGCGGCCATAACGTGGGCATCGAGTATCTGGGCAAAGACCCGGAAATTGGCCACTGGCGTGACACGCACATGCGTGTGTCCGGCCCGGTATCGCTGGCGTTTCAGTTATCCTTCTGTGAAGACTGGATGTGGGCGACAGGTGATACTCCGGTACTGTGTTGGGAATCGCCACAGGTGATGGGCAATCGCAAGGTGATGTGCATTAACCCAAGTCCCGCCGATTACTACGACAGCGGCAGCCTGTTCTTTACGCACATGATTAACACCGCCACAGAGCGCTGCTGGATTGTGAGCCCGTATTTCGTTCCGGACCAGAACGTCTATGCTGCGCTTCAACTGGCTGGCCTGCGTGGAGTTGATGTCAGGATTATTCTTCCGGGTATCTCTGATAACTGGATGGTAGCTCAGGCGAACCGCAGCTATGTCGCCTCCTTACAGAAAGCTCAGGTGCAGTTTTACACTTACACACCGGGCTTCCTTCATCAGAAAGTTCTATTGGTAGACGATGAGTGGTCGTGCGTTAGCAGTGCCAATCTGGATAACCGCTCGCTGCGCATCAACTTCGAAATTGGCGCTCTGATTAAAGACAAAGAGTTCGCTGCTGAAATCGAGGCGATGATGCTTGATGACCTCGACCATTGTCGCCCTACTCACGTCGATCAGCGCTGGTGGAAGCAGCTTCTTGCGCGCCTGCTTCGCCTTATAGCGCCTGTGCTGTAAAACCAATAGCAATAAAAAAAACCGGGCAATCGCCCGGTTTTTTTATTGGTCATGATGGCTGCTCAGAACTTATAGCCGCACGCAACCATAAAGGCGACAGGATCAATCTCGACATCCAGGCCATCCGCAGCGCCACCTTTTACCTCAGTGTCGATATCCACTTTCCAGAGAGAAGCGTTAACCAACCAGTTATCATTGATCATATAATCAACACCGGCGCTGTATGCTAAGCCAAAGCTTGGTTTCAGTCCGTTAGAGCCAAGGCCAGCATCATCCTCTTCGTCAAAGAAGAAGGTGTAGTTTACGCCTAAACCAACATATGGCTGAATCGCAGAGTCCGCGCCCATAGGGTAGTATTGCGCTGATAAAGTAGGCGGAAGGTGTTTCGTAGTCAGAACATCGGCACCGTCGATCGCCCCACCATCACCTTCGGCAGTGTGTTCAAAAGGTGTTGCAGCAAGCAATTCCACACCGAGGTACTGATTGACCATATAAACACCGGTCAGCCCGAGTTGAATATTGCTATCGATATCCAACTCTGAATCTGGCACCAGAGCACTGGTATCGGCGTTGCCATCTTTCGGAATAACATTGATTACGCCAGCTTTAACGATAATATCCCCAGCTTCGTATGCAAATGCGGGAACGGCAGGAAGGAAAGCCATTGATACAGCACCAGCGATCAGGGTTTTCATCAGTTTCATCGCGCACTCCTTATGTCTGTGCAATAGAAAACACAGCCAGAATACGTAAATGACATTGACGTCATTTGATACAAATCAAGAACAAAACAACAACGAACGGTTCACAGGCGCGAAGCACGATCTATGTCAATTTTCGGCGAAGAATGTACGAAACAAGCCAGAGAATATGACCCTGTTGATCTCTGGTCGTCAAAATTTGTTTTCTGGCCTATAGTTACAAAACGAGTATAACTTTCATAATTGCAGGACACAGGACTTGAGTAGCCCGCAGAAACAGACTGATCAGGAATTCGTTCAGAAAAGCCACGTTGGCGTGCGTCTGCTGTCATATCTTCTGGCTTTCAGCTTTATCGTCAGTGTCCTGGCCTCGGGCTTTGTACTCTATTCTGATTACCGCCGCGGTGTCAGCCAATACCGCAGCAACCTCGATCAGATCCACGCCAGTTACCAGGAAAGTATCAGCTACAGCCTCTGGAACTTTGACAACCGCCAGATCGAATCTCAGCTCTCCGGTATCCTCAACTTCCCGGGTGTGGTTTACGTCTACATCGAAAGTCGTGAGAAGCTGGTACAGAGCGCGGGAGATATTTATGCCGCCGCGGACCTTCATTATTCGTTTCCGCTGACGCACCAGAGCGCTTCTCAGGAATACGAGCTCGGTAACCTTTACCTGAATGTGAACTACACCGGCCTCTATGATGATCTCAAGCACAAAGCAGTCACCATCATCGGCACCCAGTTTATAAAGACTTTTTCAGTCTCTATTTTCATCCTTGTTATGGTACGCCTGCTGATTACCCGCCGGTTAGATGTGATGGCCCAGTGGGCACACACCTTCAGCCTGAATAATCTTGATGATCCGTTGCAGTTCAGCGATCAACATAAGCGATCAGATGAGCTCGACATGGTCGCCAACGCAATTAACCGCATGCGCGAAACCCTTCGCAGTGACGCCCAGGAACGGGAGCAGGCCCGAGAGCAGCTGGTCGAAACCAAAGAGCAGCTGACAGTCGCAATTGACAACGCCTCTCTGGGCTTTGCGAGATACCTGCCTGAGTCTGACCATCTTCAATGTAATAACCACTTTGCACGGCATCTGGCGACCACGCGCCAGGAGTTGGAGTCCATGCCCAGTGCGATGGAACATATCCGTGACATGGTTCGGGGGCTTAAAGGTCCGGAGCAGCGGGAAAAGATTAACCAGTTATTGCTTGGCCGCATATCGCGACTGCATGGCGAATTTACCATTGCCAACTTCCGCAATGAGAAGTGCTATTTCGATATCACCATGCAAACGCTCCAGTTCAGTGAATCGCGCCCTCGTGAAGTTCTGATCTGCATGCTGGATAAAACCCGCGAACAGTCTGCAACCCGCCGTGCTCATGAGTTAGCAGCGTCACTTGAGAATAAAGTCACCGAGCGCACGGAGCAGCTGTACACAGAGCAACAGAAGGCCCGTGAAACAGTAAGGCGCCTCGAGACCCGTCTGGAGCAGAAAAATGCTCAGGTGAATCAGCAGTCGACGAATGAGTTCAAGAAGTGGCTGCTTGCAGAAATGGAAGAGCACTACCCAGAAGGTGCAGACCTCCCAGGCAGAATGCCGGTCATGCGCGAGTATCTGCGCCATTGCACCAACGAGGGCCAGGGCGCTGTTGATCTGCCGAAGCTCTTCGACGACCTGCTACACGAATCTGAGATTCTTAAGTCTGTCCGAACCGTGACTCAGATGCCATTCTCTTTAGTGATATCAGAACCGGCCGGACTGCTGTCATTCCTGATCAGCCTAATTCTCGAACGAGAGCCAATGTTGGAACGTGCAACCCTTCTCAAATCCAGTGCGGAAGTAAAAGGTGCCATGGCACAGGTTCACTTCTCACTGGCACTCCCGGAAGGCACCGACGAAGTAACGCCTCATCCGCACTTTGGTCTGGCTGAACATATCACCACAACCCGCTTCCATGGCGATCTGAACCGCCAGTTAAGCGATGAGAATACGCTCGATATTGATCTTTCAATCGCGCTCTATGATTACTCTGACAAGTCAGTGCATGACGATGATGAAAGCGAAGTCGAAGCCTGATTAATATTCCCCGGACAATAAAACGGCCAGCATTTGCTGGCCGTTTTATTATCGTCAGATCTCACTTACAGAAAAGCAAAGCTCTCCTCATCCATCTGCATCAGAGACTTCGGATCTTTTAGCATCATTTTCCTGTGTGCTTTCGCTCGAGGCAGAAGACGATCATAATAAAATTCTGCGGTCTGAATTTTCGCTTTATGAAAATCGACATCTTTCCCCTCAGCGATGTTAGTGTAAGCAGCATCCGCCATTTTCGCCCAGAAGAACGCCATCACGATGTAGCACGAGTACATCAGGTAATCGACTGACGCAGCACCTACCATGTCGCGGTCTTTTCGTGCTTTGAACGCAATACGGAAAGTGTTCAGACGCCAGGCAATCATCGCCCGCTTCAGCTGCTTGATGAACGGCTTCATCTCTTTGGTATTTTTGTGGTTCTTAATGAACTGGTTTACCACAGCGCGGAAATCATCAAATGACTTCATACGGCCCAGCAGGATCTTACGACCCAGCAGGTCGAGTGCCTGAACGCCTGTAGTACCTTCGTACAGCTTGGCAATCTGAGTATCACGGATGATCTGCTCCATGCCCCATTCTTTAATAAAGCCGTGACCACCGTATACCTGAACACCGTGGTTCGCCGCTTCGTAACCCAGTTCTGTCAGACCCGCTTTCATGATTGGCGTCAGGAAGCCTAGTTTGTCGTCCCAGTCCTCGTAGCCTTTCATATCGCCTGCAGCATGTGAGGCCATCATTTTGTCTGCCAGCGTCGCTGCATAATACAGCATGGCACGACCGCCTTCGGCGATGGCTTTCTGAGTCAGCAGCATACGACGTACGTCCGGGTGAACGATCAGTGCATCAGCCACTTTGTCCGGACTCTTCTTACCGCTCAGGGAGCGCATTGAACGACGCTCTTTGGCATATGGCAGTGCGCCCTGGAACGACAGTTCAGCCGCACCGATACCCTGAATAGAAGTACCCAGACGAGCCGTGTTCATGAAGGTGAACATGCAGTGCAGGCCCTTATTCTCAGGGCCGATCAGGAAGCCTTTAGAACCGTCGAAGTTCATGACACAGGTAGACGAACCGTGAATACCCATTTTGTGCTCGATAGAACCGCAGGTCACGTTGTTCGTCTCGCCATCACTACCATCGTCGTTCACATTCAGCTTAGGCACGATAAACAGCGAGATACCTTTTGTGCCTGCAGGCGCATCAGGAAGACGGGCAAGTACGATATGAATAATGTTGTCGGTAAAGTCGTGTTCACCCGAAGAAATAAAAATCTTAGTCCCGGTGATGTTGTAGCTACCATCAGCATTCTTTCAGCGGCAGCCAGAAGCAGCGATTGGCCGCGATGACCAACAGAGGGTGTCACACTGGTAAGTCCGGGGGGTTCTGCGGGTGTTATTGAGATAGGTCAAGAAACAAAACGGCCCCTGCATGAGGGGCCGTTTCTATTTTCAGCAAATTGCAACAAAGTACCGAGCGGAATTAAGCCGGCTCAGCTTCTTTGTTCTTAGCAGCTTCTTCGTCTTTCAGCTCACGACGGAGAATCTTACCAACCGGAGTCATTGGCAGTTCATCGCGGAACTCAATGTACTTAGGCTGTTTGTAACCGGTCAGATTTTCACGGCAGTGAGCTTTGATGTCATCCGCAGTGAGGTTCTTATCGGTAGAGATAATGAACAGTTTCACTGCTTCACCACTCTTCGCATCCGGAATACCGATCGCGGCACAGTTCTCAACAGCAGGATGCGCTGCCACAACTTCTTCAATTTCGTTTGGATAAACATTGAAGCCAGATACCAGGATCATGTCTTTGATACGGTCAACGATCTTCACGAAACCATCGTCATCGATAACAGCAACGTCACCGGTCTTCAGCCATTCGCCGTCTTCAGTGAAAGAGTCAGCGGTCGCTTCAGGACGGTTCCAGTAACCTTTCATTACCTGAGGACCCTTAACGCACAGCTCACCGCGCTCGCCCTGAGGCACTTCGTTACCCTGATCGTCGATACACTTCAGTGACGTGCCCGGAACAGCCTGGCCCACAGTACCAAGACGCTCAAGACCAGCCGCTGGGTTAACCGCAACAATTGGCGAACATTCAGTCAGACCATAACCTTCTGAGATACCGCAACCTGTGGTTTCTTTCCAACGCTTGGCAGTGTCATCCATCAGAGCAGTACCGCCTGACAGAGTCAGGTTCAGGTGCTCGAAGTTACACTCTTTAAATTCAGGGTGGTTCAACAGCCCGACAAACAGTGTGTTCAGACCAACAAAACCGTCCAGACGATGAGGCTTGATCATTTTAATGAACATGCCTGGGTCACGAGGGTTCGCGATCAGGATGCTGTGATCACCAGAATCCAGCATCGCCATCAGGTGAACAGTGAACGAGTAGATGTGATACAGAGGCAGCGGAGCTACTACAGTAGCGCCTTCGGCTGGTTTCAGTGGCTTACCGTTATCATCAACCTGTGCCATGTTGGCACGCGCCTGCAGCATGTTCGCAATCAGGTTCAGGTTGGTCAGCTCAGCGCCCTTCGCAACACCTGTTGTACCACCGGTGTACTGCAGAACGATAGTACTGTCGTGACCAGTGATGTGGTTCTTCTTATAGGCACCCGCAGACTTACCCAGGCTCAGCGCTTTACGGAAACGCACAGCGGTTGGCAACGAGTAATCCGGGATCATTTTCTTGATGTATTTAGCAGCAGCATTGATCAGCTGACGCTTAGGGAATGGCAGCATGTCTGCAAGGCTGGTCACAATAACGTGCTTCAGGCCCGTTTCTGGCAGGATGCTCTGTACAGATTTAGCGAACATGTCCATGCACACCAGGGCTTTAGCGCCTGAGTCGTTGAACTGATGAAGCATTTCGCGTTCAGTGTACAGCGGGTTCGTGTTCACAAGAATCATACCGGCACGAAGAACGCCGTATACCGCAATCGGACACTGCATAATGTTCGGCATCTGAACCGCGACACGATCGCCTGGCTGCAGGGTAGTATGGTTCTGGAGATAGGATGCGAATGCAGCACTGTACTCGTCGATTTCACGATAGGTCAGAGTGTAGCCTACGCTGGTGAATGCTTTGCGGTCAGCGTAGCGCTTGAACGCACTGTCAATGCATTCAACAACCGAATCGTATTCATTCACATTGATGGTATCAACGATACCGGGCGCACGTTTGCCGTCCCAGAAAGACGCATCCATAGGTTTTTCCCCTGTTTATTTGATCGTTTTTAACGCGCCCAGACTATGAAGCAAAGCGAGTTTGAGCGAAAGTGATATTCGTGACATCATTTTGGTCATTTACCGCCACACATTGTATCAGGTTTACCATGCCCGGACGTCAGGATATATCCGCAGTTCACCCGCTGTTTACTAACGAGTACCTGATCCCCTTGCTGGAGCTGCTGGCTAACCGAGGGATAAGCCCGGCACAGTTAGTCACAAATACCCGCCTTTCGCCACGGGCGCTCGGACAACCCGGCACACATATCTCAGCGCGTGAGTATGACCAGATCGTACGCAACGCCTATCGCCTGTCAAACGATCCCCTGCTGGGGCTGGAGCATGGGCGAAGAATGAGCATCGCAAGCCATGGCTTTCTCGGTTTTGCGGTGATGGCGAGCGAAACTCTGGGCGAGGGTCTCTCGTTGGCGGTACGTTACGCAGGCACCCGTACCGGGTTGGCGCGCATTCGATTTCGTCAGGGGCAGGATGAATGCGCTCTGGAGATTATCAGAGCTGCCGCCCTGCCCGACTCCTACCCTTTTATTGCTCACAACATTCTATCGACGCTGGTAACAATTGCGCGTTTTTTGACCCGCAATAGTGACATCCTGGCTCCAATCATCAGACTGGTCGAGTCAGCACAGCGACCAGTGGCTTTCTATGAACAACTGTTAGGCTGCGACGTCGAATTTAACTGTGATCAGTATGAACTTGTATTACCCAAAGCAGCTCTGAGCCTCGAGGTATCTACAGCGAACAGCGTTGCTCGTCATAGCGCGGAGCAGGAATGCGAGCGGCTACTGGCGGAAGCGCCGGGTGAGCACATCGATCTTGCGTCACGCGTCCGTACGCTACTGATCAGTTACGGCAGCGGCCTATCACTAGAAGATGTTGCAGAGCGCCTGCGTATCAGCGCCCGATCCCTCAACCGGCAACTGGCACAGCTCAACACCAGTTTCCGAAAAATGGTTGAAGAAGTAAGACGTGAACAGGCCACAAGACTGCTTGGCAACTCGAGCATGAAGGTTTCAGAAATCGCCGAGCAACTAGGTTACACAGACACGTCAAACTTCGTGAGGGCGTTTCGGAAATGGATGGGAATCACACCATTAAATTACCGAAAACTGACCAAACATGTGTCCTGAGTCACAATATTTCCAACCATAGTTTCACAACACCTGTATAATAACGATAACTTTGAGGCGCTGATTGTCCATACGGAAGTGGAAGAAACGAGCGTCCGAAAAGCACAGGCTGCGGCCTCATAACTAAAGAATAATTAACATGTCTCACGTACACTTTCAGTCCGGCAAACGCCCGGTATATCAGGAATTATCTGGAGAAGTGACCCGTTTCTTCAGAGAGAAAGGAATCAGGAAAACCGGCGATGATCGCCTGCATAATAAAGCCATTTTTATTGCCCTGCTGTACGTAGGGAGCTACCTGCTCATCTACGGTCTGTCTGGCTCAATGCATTACATTGCCTGGGCACTGCATGGCATAGCTACAGCACTGGTCGGGTTCAATATCATGCACGACGGTGCACATGAATCTTTCAGCGGTTCTCGCAAGGTCAATCGCCTGATGGCGATGTCCTTCAACCTCGTTGGTAGTAATCGCTACTACTGGGCACAGAAGCACAATCGCAATCATCACGCCTTTACCAATGTCGACGAGGCGGACGAGGATATCGACGCTCTCGGACTGTTCCGGATGAGCCCTCATCAACCGCATCGCCCATTTCACAAATATCAGCATTTTTATGTCTGGTTCCTGTACCTGATTACCAGTCTGTTCTGGTTCTTTGCGTTGGATTTTAAAGCCTATGGCAGCCAGAAAATTGCCCGCAGGGATTATTCGCACCGCATGAAGCTCGCTGACCATGTGGAGTTCTGGGCATCGAAAGCCATCTACGTGACCCTGTATCTGCTGATTCCAATGGCTGCTTTGGGAACTGGCCCAGCACTGCTCGGTTTTCTTCTGATGCACGCTTTTCTGGGCTTCCTGTTCGCCGTTATCTTCCAATTGGCACATGTCGTAGACAAAGCTGAATTCCCCCGCCCGGACGAACGTGGTGTATTACCGGACGAGTGGGCCGTACATCAGATGCGTACTACGGTAGACTTCGCCACGGACAGCCGTTTTCTGACCTGGGCTCTCGGAGGACTGAATTTTCAGGCAGAACATCACCTGTTCCCACGTGTGAGCCATGTGCATTACGCTGAATTGCACCCTATGGTTGAAAAGAAAGCGGCAGAACTGGGCTATGAGCTGCGCTCGTACCCAACGATGCGGGCGGCCATCAAAGGTCACTATCGCCACATTAAGGCGCTTTCCGTGCCGGCAGCGCCAGCGCGCGCGATCACGGTAGATGAGACAAACGAGATAGAGTGCACTGCTGGCGCTGAAGAACTCAGAGTTTCGTGATCTATCACACTCGAGAGACGTTTAAACAAACCGTTTTATAGAGCAATAATCGAGCAACAAAAGCCGGTTGCCGCTAGCAAAAGTCGAGTTCTTTCCGGATGCCTTGCATACCTTCCTTAAAAAGTCAGAGCGGAAGATGCAGACAGGACAAAATAGCCGGATACGCTCGATTCACTGCCACGGCAACCAGCGGATGTCAGGCCGTCCTGATTCTCCCGTCAGGTCGTCACCACGCTTACCGACAACTACAAAAACAAACAGGTACCTGGCGGCCCTATGCACCAAAGGCTTGAGCAACACATAAAGCAACACCTCGGAGAAGAGGCGAGCCTGCCCGAAAACTTTCAGGCGCTGCTCCGGGACGTTGACCGAACATACGAATTACTGGATCAACAGCGGTCCGACCTCATGGAAACGCTTGAGCAGAGTGCGCGTACCATGCTGGAGCGGAACGCTACCCTGACCCGCAACCTTGAATCCCAACGAAAGTCACAACAGGAACTGAGTCAGTCATACGAAGTACTCAATGCCACGCTCAATGCGTCAAACGAAGGCATTCTTGTTGTCGACAACGATGATCATGTCGTAGCGTTCAACGACCGCTACGTAGAGTTGCTCCGCACCTCACGGGACGAAGTCATTTCTCGGTCGGGCACCGACCTGTTCCACTACTCCTGCTCCTTGTTCAGCGATAAAACGAAGCTGCATAGTCAACTGGCGGCGATTCGTGATCCCGGTAAATCGTCGTTCGATGAATACAAGTTTCATGACGGAACAACACTGGAGATATACGGACATCACCATGAAGTTGCCGGCTTTATATGGATGATCCGCGATATTACGGAAGTCCGTGAAAAAGAAGCGACCATCAGTTACCAGGCGTACCATGACAGCCTGACCGGCTTGCCAAACCGCGTACACCTGCAGCAGAAACTGTCTGAGGCCATTGAAGAAGCCACAGATACACACAAGCGCTTTGCTCTTTGCTATCTGGATCTGGATGGTTTTAAAACCATCAACGACAGCCTTGGTCATAGTACCGGGGACGAGTTGCTCATTGAGGTCGCCCAACGCCTTCAGGGAGTATTGCGCCCAGGAGACACACTGGCCCGTGTTGGTGGTGACGAATTTATCGTACTGTTCAACCACGTCGAGCACCACGATGAAGTACTGGAGTCCGCAGAGCATCTGCTGCTTCGCTTGTGTGATCCGATTCGCCTCGGACGCAGAGAGTTCGTCATTGGCGCCTCTATGGGTATAGCCATCTACCCTACCGATGGCGAAGAAGTCGGCATTCTTATGCGTAATGCCGACATCGCCATGTACCGTGCAAAAGCAAATGGTAAAAATTGCTACCATCTGTTTACGCCATCGCTGGAACGTATCGCCGTTCAGCGTATGTCCCTTGAGACCAGTCTGCGCAAGGCTCTGGAAAGCAACGCACTGGAGTTATATTACCAACCTAAGGTGTGCCTCCACGATATACGACCGGGGATGTCAACTGGCCACCTCCACAGCTTTGAGGCGTTACTGCGTTGGCCAAAGTCTAACGGTGAGTTCGTATCACCAGAGAGCTTCATCCATATCGCAGAAGATGCGGGCATGATCGGCCGGATTGGTTTCTGGATTCTTGAGCAAGCATGCATCCAGGCAAAAGAGTGGTACCAGCAAGGCTACCAGGCCAACATCAGCATCAATATTTCCCCAAGACAGTTCCTGATTCCGAATTTTCATCTGGATATCGTCCGCACGATTAAAGAAATAGGCATACCAACCTCGCTGATTTCAGTTGAGATCACTGAAAGCCTGCTGATGCAGGACCTCACTCATGCCCGCCACGTCCTCGAGTATTTCAGAGAACATGGCATATTTATTTACCTTGACGACTTCGGCACCGGCTTTTCATCACTCAATTATCTGAAGAACTTACCCGTCGACGCCATCAAGATCGACCGGACGTTTGTGAAGGACCTGAGCACGAGCACTGCCGATCAGGCCATTGCCGCTTCGATCATTACGTTAGGCAAAAACCTCGATATGCTGATTGTGGCTGAAGGAATTGAGACCGCTGAGCAAGCTGATTTTCTGATCCGCAACGGCTGTGATCTCGCACAAGGGTTCTATTATGGTCACCCAGTGAGTGCCTCAGACGCCGAGCAGTTCCTGCACCCCGACGACTTATTGCACTGCAATATTGCACACCGACCGGCGGCGAAGTAAATTCGCCGCCTGACTAATCGATTTATATCTGGAGTCCGCCGTGGAATACCCGTCTTTTGTTGCGATTGATGCCAGCTCATACGAAGACAGCGCACACCCCGTCGCAATCGCCTGGTCTCTGGCGGACGGCACCGTCAAGACAACTCTGATTCAACCGGACGATGACTGGGACGATTGGGATTTCGCACTCGAAGACCTGCATGGTATTTCTCAGGACACTCTCTATCAGATGGGAGAAACCGGCTGGTCCGTTATCCGCGAGCTGGAAGCAGACCTTGATCAGCCGTTTCTGCTAGCCGACCACGCAGAGCGCTGCGAGCTTCTTCTTGAAAAGCTCTATGATGCCTACGGCAAAGAGTCATCCATTGAGATCGGCGCCTGCCAGGCAGAGCCTGGCCTCGACATGCTCGGAGAGTGGTACGAAGACACCAACTTCTGGCATCAGCCATGCGATGAGCGTGTACGTTTACTGTTGTTCAAATGGAACGAATCAAAAGATCATTAATGATCACTAAATTGCATAAATTAACACCAGTATATCATTAGCGATATTTTAAATTGAAAACTTCCTGAAGGACGATTCAATAGAGGCGGCCCAATCCTCCGGGACGCCTGCCTCCTGGGCGAACCTTCTCCAGTCTCGGACAGCCTCTCCCACCTCGCTAATCAACTCTTTAACCTGTCGCTCCCGAATGTCCGCTGCTTTACCGCATTCGATGAGGTCATCAAGGGCAAAATGATCCCGCTTGCCGTTGACAGACATCTGGTGAGTAGAAGTCCAGTCCCCATCAGGGTTGTAGGCATAAGTTACATCATAAGCGGGCGCCAGAGACCACACCCCCTGACGGTTCATGAGAAAGCCAATATTCTTCGTATGATCATCCTGATTACGTATCATCAGATTAAGCAGCATTCGCCGGAACTGCTGCTCTTGAGCAACGCGTGCCTGACTCTTCACAACCTGACGAATCACACGAAAGCACTGCTCGTAAGAATACCCGCCTGCCACATTAAAATCGTAATGAGCAATACCACAGAGCGTTTGCATATGAAGCTTCTTGCCAGTTTCAGACCGGTCAAACCGCTGGGTCAGAAAGTGCGCACGACCGTTTTCTTCAAGTAAGCGACTTGGCATCATCTCGATGCCCGCAGCCTGTGCCATCAAATAGCATGCATATTCAATGCGGGTATAACCTTGAGGGTCTGCCAATTCTTTATCACGATTCGCCGCAACGCCGTCGAATTTGAGCAAATAGTGCCGAAAGCCCGCTTCTGTATCGCACTGCCCGGAGCGCACCTCTCCGGTCTGCTCGTTCCATGCGATGACGGCTTTTGCACGTGCACCACCCGCCGACGTTCCCACTGCAATAATCTGGTTCAACGCCTGAGCGTCTTCTTCGCCTTCAATAATTTCTACCGCAAGGCCCTGCTTCTGATTCAGGGCTTTATTCGCCAGCGACACCAACTCGGACAACTCGACTGGCGTTCCAGCGCCTACATGGCCTCGCGTCGCCGGAGCAAACTCCAGCGCCCCCATGCCTCGTTGCCCAATGTAGAGCAGACGTTCAACAGGGTTGAATGACTCCGGATCACGCCCTTGTGCCACCAGCCACTGATCAATCAGGAGATTACCGAACTTGTCCGGCAAGGCATCTGCCAACATTCCCGGCAAGCCCTTAAAGGTCTCATGAGCCAGCTGTGGAAAACTGAAACGCCCCGCTCTTAACGGCATCTGCAGTGGTGCCAACTCTATGCCGGAGCGTAGGAATTCAGGAGCATATTCGAACACGCCGAGCTGACGCACACTGTTCCATTGAACAGCGCCTATTGTGCGTCCCCAAAGCTGCACTTCCGCCAGGCTGATCATTCGTCATCGCCCCACGACCAGCTTGCATCATCTGCCGATGACGATTCAGGTCTTGCCCTCTGACGTATGGGCGCCTCCCGATAAATCCCGGCACCGTTCTCTCGGAGGCTCGCTATCGGGCTGACATCAGGCTCACGAATCAATGCATCCAACAGGTGCACAAGCCCGAGGGCGCGTAAAACAGCGATAAGATTAAGCAGACTCAGATTGCCCTCTCCGCCCTCAAAACGCCGCAGTGTGGCCACTCCCACCCCAGCGAGATCAGCCAGCGCCTGCTGTGTAACGTTACGCTGGAGACGCTCACTCCGGAGCCGCCCGGCCAACTTTGCCAGAATCTGCTGATCTGACAGTGGATCAAGATCATACTCACTCATTTATGACCTCCTAAACAACATTAATATATATAATTAATCATGAATGATCCTTAAAGTAAAAAGTATTTATACTATGCAAGCTCCACCAATCGCAGTAGAGTACGCACCTTTCTTCTCCCGTACACAAAGCTCGAGAATCCAGGCATGGCACTGAAAGCCACCATCTACAAAGCTGAACTGATGATCTCTGACATGGATCGCGACTACTATGCGACCCACACCCTGACGATCGCCCAACATCCCTCAGAAACCATACTGAGAATGATGACCCGCATCGCGGTATTCGCGTTGAATGCACACGAACGTCTGGAATTTACCCGAGGCATCAGCACAGATGACGAGCCTGATCTCTGGCAGCGCACATACAGCGATGAGACGGAGCTTTGGATTGAACTGGGCCAGCCTGATGAAAAACGTCTACGAAAGGCGTGTAATAAAGCACAGTCAGTCAAACTGTACGGCTATCAGGGCAATGCATTTGATGTCTGGTGGAAACAGCATGAAAATAAAATTCATGCATACCCAAAGCTGAGCGTAATTAAGCTCGCCGACGATGCCTGCACTCAGCTAGAGTCACTATGCACCCGCACCATGCGACTGCAAGCGACGATCCAGGACGGCACCATGTGGCTAGGAAATGACGAGCAGTCCATCGAATTTACGCCTGAGACACTCTTTGGTGGAGACCAGTCATGAGTAGCTTCCGCAGCCTGTTGCACGACACTAACATTCTGAAACGGCTGGCATCGTTGGGATACGCTGAACCTACCCCGATTCAGGAGGCCGCAATCCCTCATATCCTGGCGGGAACCGAACTGATGGCCGCAGCGCCAACCGGTACGGGCAAGACCGCAGCGTTTATGCTTCCGCTTCTGCAATTACTCAGCGAGCACCCACGCACAGAAGAAGAAGGTTATCGCTACCCGCGAGTACTTATTATTGCGCCAACGCGTGAACTCGCTCAGCAACTGGCAGAGAATTTTCGGGACTATGGACGCAACTGCGGTCACCGTTGTCTGCTCCTTTGCGGCGGACAGAACCCACGCACCATTGAAGATAAAATGGCCGAAGGCGCAGACGCTGTCGTAGCCACACCAGGTCGCCTGTACGAACTCATGATCCGTCATCGTGTCAGTTTTGAGCATCTGCAGTGTCTGGTGCTCGACGAAGCAGACCGCCTGCTGGATCTGGGCTTCGCCGAAGATCTGCAACGCATTGTTCAGAAACTACCCGACGTTCGCCAGAACCTTCTTTTCTCGGCAACATTTGATAATGCCGTACGCGAACTTGCGTCTGAGCTTATGCCCGGAGCCATCGAACTCGGGCAGAAAGACGCCAACCGCACTAGCGAAAACGTCCGTCAGTGGCTGCACCCTGTCGATCACAGCGATAAAGGCAATGCCGTTGCTTCGCTTCTGATTGAAAATAAATGGAAGCAGGTAATGGTCTTCACCAAGACCAAAAAAGGTGCAGACGCTCTGACGGATCACCTCAAATCAGAAGGCATTCAGGCGGAAGTGCTGCACGGTGATAAAACACAGGCTGAGCGTAACGACATTCTTGATGCCTTCCGCGAGCATCGCCTGCGAGTTCTCGTGACGACGGATGTCGCCTCACGCGGCATTGATATTGAACACTTACCTGCGGTCATCAATCATGACCTGCCGCCTGTCGCGCACGACTACATTCACCGTATTGGTCGTACCGGCCGCGCCGGTGAAAAAGGTATCGCGATTTCACTGGTCGCCGCCCATGAAGTCGACACACTGACCGCCATTGAAACTCTGATCGGCCGCGCACTACGTCGCGAGGATCTTATCGGACATGTACCAAACCACAGCGTCCCCGCGACAGGGCCTGGTAAACTCAACCTGCGTAAAACATTGAAGACAAAAGCAGGCAAAGAGAAAGCACAGAAAGGAAAGGCTTCAAAAGGAAAACAGAGCGGTGAAGACAATCAGGAATTGAGCTCCGTGCCACGTGCCAACCGCGCTAAAGAGAAGCCATCCGCGCCACCACCAAAAGAGCCAAAAGGTCGCGGAGGCTCTCTCTTTTCAGGGCGTAAAAACGTCACCAAAAGATCGATTGATTAAAACACGATTCAATTGGTCTCTTCAGGCGGAGGCTATTTCAAAAGCCCTTTCGGGTTATTTGGGCGGCAGGCGCCCGACAAAGCGGTTACACCGCTGAAGCCAGTATTCCAGATCCTCTGGTTCAGCGACCGCTGCGCCATCGACCATCACCATGCCTTTTAATGGACGGCCGGTGAAGTCCATCTCTCGCGTACCGTCTTCATCAAGTGCGTCTTCGTAATCGTCAGGACCAACCCGTACCATCAGCTCATCCCCCAAAACGCCGCACAGCATGTGACCATTGAGCATGATACAAAGCCCACCGAACATCTTCTTTTCGTCCCAGTGGCCGAAGTGACAGACCACCGCACGAATACGCTCCGCAAGCTCAGTGTCAAACGCCATAAGATCAGGCCGGATTAATATCCAGTAGTTCGACTTCGAAAATCAGCAGCGACCCACCCGGAATCGTACCCACCTGACGATTGCCGTAGGCAAGACGCGCAGGAATATAGAATTTATATTTTGCGCCTTTAGTCATCAACTGTACGCCCTCAGTCCAGCCCGCGATAACGCGATTCAGCGGAAATGAAATCGGCTCACCGCGCTTTACCGAACTATCAAAGACAGAACCATTGATCAAAGTGCCGTGATAATGCACCAGCACAGTATCTGTCGCTACCGGTCGAGTATCACCCTCACCCTCTGTGAGCACTTCGTACTGCAGGCCGCTGTCGGTCTGAGTAACCTCCTCGCGCAACGCATTCTCAGCTAAATAAGCATCACCGACGGTCTCGTTTTCTGCTGCGCCTTTGCTGAATACACCCGCACGCTTTAGCGCGTAGATCACCAGCAAAACGATAAGTACGATCAGAACAATATTAAAAGTCATAATGGCTCCTTAAAATTTGCAGTCATTATGCCGTGCCGAGGACACTTCTGCGAGTAACACCACCGTGAGATCTGACTTATGGGAAAGCTGGCTTTGCTGATACGCCACTCAAGGCATTCCTTGAGTACTGAGGCGCCAAACGCGACGGAACACTCTGTTTGGCCAATCCTTGCCAATCAGGTTGAACTTGTCCTCCTTTTCCGAACCAAATTTACTAGGTTATACATCAGCCGCTGTGATGACAGCGGCTGATTCACGGATTTCATGGAGGCCGAGCATGTCGACAGTTAACAGTCTGAATACCCAGTCCACGCTAGAGGTGGACGGCAAACCCTACAAATATCATTCGCTTCTGAAAGCGGCCGAACAACTGAAAGGCATTGATAAGCTGCCTAAGTCCTTAAAGGTGCTGCTGGAAAACCTTCTGCGCAACGAAGACGGTGACACCGTCACTAGAGACGATATTAAAGCCATCGCCGACTGGTTGGATAAGCGTTCGTCCGACCGCGAGATACAATACCGCCCTGCCCGCGTACTGATGCAGGATTTCACCGGTGTACCTGCAGTTGTGGACCTCGCCGCCATGCGTGATGCCATCGCCCGCGCAGGCGGTGACCCCGAGAGCATCAATCCGCTCTCACCCGTTGATCTTGTGATTGACCACTCAGTGATGGTGGATCGCTTTGCCGATGATCAGGCGTTTCACGATAACGTAGAAATCGAAATGCAACGCAATGGCGAACGCTACGCTTTCCTGCGCTGGGGCCAGACCGCCTTTGATAATTTCCGCGTTGTGCCGCCCGGTACGGGTATCTGTCACCAGGTGAACCTTGAATATCTCGCTCAGAGTGTTTGGGCCGCCAATGTGAACGGTGAAGACTGGGCTTACCCGGATACGCTCGTAGGCACCGACTCGCACACCACGATGATTAACGGTATCGGTGTACTGGGCTGGGGTGTTGGCGGCATCGAAGCAGAGGCGGCCATGCTGGGCCAACCCGTTTCCATGCTGATACCGGAAGTCATTGGTTTCAAACTCACAGGTAGAATGCCCGAAGGCGTGACGGCCACCGACCTGGTACTTACGGTCACCCAGATGCTGCGTAACAAAGGCGTTGTCGGTAAGTTCGTCGAATTCTACGGCGATGGCCTTGCCGACCTGCCACTCGCTGACCGTGCCACGATCGCCAATATGGCACCCGAGTACGGTGCGACCTGTGGTTTCTTCCCCGTCGACGATGAAACCCTCAATTACATGCGCTTAAGTGGTCGCCCCGATGATGTAATCAAGCGAGTTGAAGCCTACTGCAAGGCACAAGGCTTGTGGCGTGAAGCCGGTGATGAGCCTGAATTTACCGACAGCCTGCATCTCGATATGAGCACAGTAGAAGCCAGCCTTGCCGGGCCACGTCGTCCGCAGGATCGCGTTGCCCTGCCCGATGTACCGGATACCTTCGACGATCTGCTCGCATTGCAGGTAACGCCTGCCGATGATGAGCAAGCACGACTGGAAAGCGAAGGTGGCAGCGGCACGGCCGTAGGCGGCCCGAACGCACAGGCAACAGTGACGATTGACGGCGAAGAACACACCATGAGCCACGGTGCTGTGGTGATTGCTGCTATTACCTCCTGCACCAACACATCGAACCCAAGCGTCATGATGGCGGCCGGTCTGGTTGCGAAGAAAGCCATAGAACTGGGCATGGCACGTAAACCTTGGGTGAAATCCTCACTCGCTCCCGGCTCGAAAGTCGTAACCGACTACCTTGAAAAAGCCGAACTCACACCGTATCTGGATAAGCTCGGCTTTAATCTGGTGGGCTACGGCTGTACCACGTGTATCGGTAACTCTGGCCCACTCCCCGACGAGATAGCCAAAGCCATCACCGAACATGATCTGACCGTGTCAGCGGTACTGTCGGGCAACCGAAACTTCGAAGGGCGTGTACACCCGCACGTCAAAGCCAACTGGTTAGCGTCACCGCCCCTTGTTGTTGCTTACGCGCTCGCCGGAAATACCCGCATTAATTTAAAAACCGAACCGCTCGGTCTGGATAAAGACAACAAGCCGGTATATCTGAAAGATATCTGGCCAACCAATGCCGAAATTGCCGAGGCCGTTGCCAAGGTCGATGATGGCATGTTCCGCACCCGTTACGCCGATGTATTCAGCGGCGATAAGCACTGGCAAGGTATTGATATCAGCGAAGGGAAAACCTACGCCTGGGACGACAACTCAAGCTACGTGCAAAACCCGCCGTTTTTTGATGACATCGACCAACCTCTAAAACCCTTAGAGAACGTCGAAAACGCTCGAGTGCTGGCACTCTTTGGTGACTCCATTACCACCGACCATATTTCACCGGCGGGTAACATCAAGACCAGTTCACCAGCGGGTGAATACCTGCAGAGTCTTGGGGTAAAACCTCAGGACTTTAATTCTTATGGCTCACGTCGTGGTAATCACGAAGTCATGATGCGCGGCACCTTCGCCAACATCCGCATCCGCAACCAGATGCTCGGCGGCGAAGAAGGTGGTGAAACCATCCATACACCAAGCGGTGAACGCATGGCTATTTACGATGCTGCGATGCGTTACCAGAAAGAAGGCACGCCACTGGTTGTACTCGCAGGTAAAGAATACGGCACAGGATCAAGCCGTGACTGGGCAGCAAAAGGTACAATTCTACTCGGCGTAAAAGCGGTCATCGCCGAAAGCTTCGAACGGATTCACCGTTCAAACCTGGTCGGTATGGGTGTTCTGCCATTGCAGTTTATCGACGGTCAGAACATTGCTGACCTTGGCTTAACCGGGCATGAAACTATCAATATCAAAGGTATTAATGATGAGTTAAAACCCAACCAACTTCTTGAAGTCAAAGCGACGGATGACGACGGTAAAACCACATCATTTAAGGTGCAGTGCCGAATCGACACCAGTAATGAAATCAGTTACTTCAAAGCCGGTGGCATTCTGCATTATGTACTGCGCGAGCTGATTGCAAAATAAGCGCAACGGGATAACGTTAAGGAAAGTGGCAAAGCGGGAGTACCCCGCTTTGCCATCGACCAACCTCATCCATTCAATCGGGTGACCAGCAACTGCTCTACCCGCACGCCCTCAAGATCCAGCACCTCGAATTTATAGCCCTCGTACAGGCAGAAATCCGTCTTGCGCGGTAAGCGCTTCAGCTTTGTATTGGAAATGCTTTTGATGTGGCTAGCAGTATAGCCTGTCCCTTTTGGGGAGTGACCACTGTAAATTAGATTGCGCACAATTAAAATGATTTATTTCCATGAAACAGCCCATTTCATACGCTTATCCCAACATACGTACGCTAGGGTTTACCGGTTCACCTCTTTACCTGACACAAGCTTGACCCATAAAATGAGCCAACTAACAATAACAACCAAAAACATGATCAATCGTCCAGTCCACACCACTCTTGCCGCATGGCCTCTGGCCATTATTCGCGCCCTTAAGGCTCAAGACATTGACCCCGCTCCGCTATTTGAACAAGTAGGTCTGTCCGTTGCTCAGTTTAAGGACAATCCAGATGGGCGGGTGGACGTTCGCCGTATGACCCAATTCTGGCAATTAGTGGAGCAGGCCACAGGTAACGCCGCCTTCGGTCTAGAGGTGGCCAAATACGTTCAGCCCATGCATTTTAGAGCGTTGGGACTGTTGATGCTGACCGCTGACAATCTTGAGCAAGCCATTCAAAAACTGGCGCAGTATCACGCCATGGTGAGTAATTCGGCCAATATCGAACTGCATTACACACCAGAGCACATTCAGTTTGCCATTCAACCCATTCCCAGTGTGGACATCAGCCCCTTAGCCATAGACAGCTTTCTAGCAACGCTTCACCAGCTTGCCTTGCAACTGACCAGCAACCCAAAGCTAATCAACAAAGTCACACTGCAACGATCAGGTGAACCCTACCCTGAACGCTGGCAAAACGGCTTTGGCTGTGCAGTTGAGTTTAAGCAAACGCACAACGCTTTATGGTTTGATCGCCAACAGGTGGCCAAGAGCGACCTCATGGGCGATAAAAAAATGGCAGCTTACAATGAATCCATTGTGCAGTCTTACGTTCAAGACTTAACCGATAAAACCGTGAGCCAACACGTTGTCCATTACATATTCAGCCAGCTTGAGAAGTCCGAACCCACGGTCACAGGGGCGGCTCAACATTTGAAGTTAACGGAAAGAAGTTTGCGACGTCGATTGGAAGAGGAAGGCAATCAATTTCGTGGTTTACTGCAAGATTGCAAAGTTCAACTGGCTAAACAATACCTAAAAGACACTCAGTTACCCATTACAGATATCGCGCTCCGCTTGGGGTTTGCCGATCATAGTAACTTTACGCGAGCCTTTTCCAAGCTAACGGGTCAAAGCCCATCGGCATTTCGCAAAAAACACCTGCTTTAGTCATTGACGGTTAAACATGACACACCTTTGTCCGCTTAAGACCAAGGCATTCCTGCATCTCAGGGTTACACTGATCTAAAAATAAGAATACATGAGGCTCTTTTATGTTTCGTATTGCCCTGCTCGCCCTATCCGCTGCCTTATTAGCGGCCTGCGACAACTCGGTTGAATTTGAATCTGACGCGAACACACTTGGGCACAGTGCGCCCACCCCCACCACGGTAAAAGCCAACCAAGCGGTATTGGCACAACGGCCATTCAGCAACACAGAGGATTTTGAGCTTGCTCGCAAAGGCCTCATCGCCAGTGAAGACCATCTTGAAATTGCTCATTTAACTGGCAAAAGCTTGGTCTGGAACATGGATGAATACGGCTTTGTCGATGCCAATGGTGAAAACGCACCCGGCTCAGTCAACCCCAGTTTATGGCGCCAGGCGGCGCTGAATAACATTCACGGTTTATTTAAAGTCACCGACGGCGTTTATCAAATTCGTGGATTCGATTTGGCCAACATGACCATCATTGAAAGTGAGTCAGGCTGGATTTTAGTGGACCCTCTCACCGCAAGAGAAACCGCCCATAAAGCCCTCACTTTTGCACAACAACATTTAGGCAAATACCCCATCAAGGCCATTTTGTTCACCCACAGTCACATTGATCACTTTGGCGGCATACAGGGCATACTGCAGAACCTAAGCGACGAAGAAAAACAGAGTCTAACCATCGTTGCTCCAGCAGGCTTCGAAGAAGAAGCCACCAGTGAAAATATCATTGCTGGTACGGCCATGAGTCGTCGTGCCATGTACATGTACGGTAAGCGACTCGCCAGAGAGGAGCGCGGGCATGTGGGCACAGGATTAGGCAAGGGCCCAGCGTTTGGCAGCTTCGGTTTTGAAGAAGCCACCGTTCACATTTCCGAGCCCATCACCGAACTGAGCATTGATGGTGTGCCCTTCGTTTTTCAAACCGTGTCGGGCTCAGAGGCCCCCGCTGAATTTACCTTCTACCTTCCAAAACAAAAAGCGTTCTGTGGCGCTGAAATGCTGAGCCGTAATATGCACAATCTCTACACATTACGAGGCGCGAAGGTTCGTGATGCGAATATCTGGAGCCGCTACATCGACGAAGCACGCGTGCGCTTTAACCAAGCCGACGTGTACTTTGGCAGTCACCACTGGCCACTGTGGGGGCAAGAAAAAATCAACCATTTCTTGGAACAACAACGCGACACTTATAAATTCATACACGACCAGAGTGTTCGCCTACTCAACAAGGGCTATACCCCAAACGAAATTGCGGAAAGCTTAACCCTACCTGAGGCGCTTAACACACAGTTTCATAACCAAGGCTATTACGGCACACTCAAGCACAACGCCAAAGCGGTGTACCAAGCCTATCTAGGCTGGTATAACGCCAACCCAGCTAAGCTAGACCCTTTACCCGAAAAAGAAGCTGCGATTCGTTATGTTGAAATGATGGGTGGCGTGGACGCAGTCGTCGCCAAAGCGCAGACGCAATTCGACGGCACCGCCAACCTATCCGCAACCGATGGCACCCAGACTTATCGCTGGTTGGCAGAACTGCTCAACCATGCCGTATTCGCCGATCCTGACCACGCAGAAGCCAAAGCCCTATTAGCTAAGGTGTACGACCAACTGGGGTATCAGGCCGAATCTGCACCATGGCGTGATTTCTATCTCACAGGCGCTTACGAACTGCGCCACGGCGGACCGGATGAAGGCATCAGCCCAGCGGTCATGAAAGAAGTCCTGTTAAAAACCCCCGTGCACCTCTTCTTCAATAGCATGGCGGTGAACCTCAACGCGGACAAAGCAGCCGATACCGAACTGGCTATTAAGGTCACCTTTAGCGATTTAGATCAGAGCTACCTTCTAACCCTTAAAAACAGCGTACTGCACCACAAGGCGGTGGCCAAAGATACCATTGCTGACGCCACCCTAACCCTTACGCAGCCTCTGTTTGTCGATATGATCGTCGGTCATGCTGGCATCAAGGACACCTTGTTTGGGGATGATCTCACCGTGGATGGCAGTGTATTGGATTTAGTAAAGTTCTTTAGCCTAATCGAAAAGCCGGAAGGCACATTTAATATTGTGACGCCTTAGCCAATGTCTTCATAAAACTAAAAAGCGCCCAATGGTTCGACCATAAGGCGCTTTGATCTTTGGTGATCTCTGCAATATTGACTAGGGTTATAACATGACCCCTAAGCACCCTCTGACAAGCCTACTCCTTCTATGGGTACTCATTAGCACTCACGTTTATGCCGAACAGCTCGTCATTGCAGCGATATCCAGAGCCCGCATCACGTCACCAACGGGCGTCATACCATCCATCAACCAGGATTGCTCATCGCGTTGGATGATCAACTGATCGTCCTCATGAGTGATCAGCTGCCCCATAAAACCACTGAGCATGTCTTTCACTGTGACCAGCCCCACGACAGTCGCGTACTCGTTCACGACGACAGCGAAGGGTTGAGTCGCCGTTTTGAAGGCATTCAGGCCCTCTCCGAGGGTTAGTGTCTCTGGGAGATAAAGCACGTCCTTTGAGAAGTTCAGCGCCGACAGGCCCGACATTTCACCTTTCAACACCTGCTGCAGGATCATCTTGGATTCAACTGAGCCGCTGATTTTCTCCAGTGAACCATCGCAAACGAGAAAATCATTATGCGGATGATCGACCACCTTCTGAGAAATCGACTCGACCGACTCGTACAGATCAAAGTACACAACCTGATCACGCGGCGTCATCACGCTGCTTATCAGTGCAGTATCGAGATCAAAAACATTGCCGATTAACTCATACTCCTGCTGCTGCAGGCTTCCGTCTTCTGCACCGGCATCCATCATGGCAACGATGTCTTCAGTCGTGACCTGCTCCTCACGCTCAGTAGGCAGCTTCAGTAAGCGCAGCACGGCATTGGTCACACCGTTAAACAGCACAACCAGAGGCATCACCATATAAGTCACCCAGCGCATCGGGGTCACCAGACGTACGGCAGTGGCTTCCGGCAGATTCACGGCTATACGCTTGGGCAGCAGGTCTGCAAACAAGATAAAGAGCGCGGTGATACAGAAAAACGACAGAGCGAAGCTGATCTGATCCAACGCGGCACCCTGGTACACCATGCTCAGCGCTTCTTTTACGTAAGGCGTCAGCACCTCCTCACCGATGATACCGCCCAGAATCGAGATAGCATTTAACGCAATCTGAATCATGGCAAAGAAAGCGCCGGGGTTCTGCTGGAGGTCCAGCACATCCTGAGCCTTATGACTTCCCTCGCCTGCCAGTACACGCAGCTTAATTTTGCGTGAGGCTGCGATACCAATTTCGGCCATCGCAAAGCACGCGCTGGCGCCGATTAACAGCGCAATCGCTAACATTTCATTCATGGAGTCATCACCCGTCAAAGAAAAAGTAAACACAGGTGAACCGGCAGAGCCGCCTTCTCGTGGCAAGCGTTGGGAGGGTACGGGGTTCAGCGCTTAATATATGCCAGTTCTGGCAGGAAGCAAGCGAATAAACGTGGCAACGTACAACGCTGCCACGTGGTTGTAGATGCTACTTCTGAGTAAACACAGCGCAGTCGAGCATAGCTTGCATATTGGCCTTAGCGACGTCTGCAAGGTAAGCACGCCCACCTGAGTTACTGTCGATGTTGGTACCTGTCAGCTGGCTACTGAGCTGGTCGTAGACATCGTTAATGATATTGTTACCACCACACGGAGACGTCATGATGTTTGAGTCTGACATGTCCGTGAACTGGATGGTGGCCTGGGCAAAACTCAATACTGGCTGATCACCTGCATTGGCTGGCACACTGACACCCATCAACAGGATGACGTGATCATCCTTGTTATCACTGATTTCGTAGTCGATCTTACAAGACATGACCATACCCAGCTCAGTCGAGAACGAAACTTCCGGGTACCAGACACGGAAGTTATATCCCTGGTACTCAAACTCAATCACCTGACTGAACGGCATCGCGCCGCTTGTGCCCGACTTCAGGCCCCAGGCGCCGACGTTTGAGACACCAGAACCCGTGCCCGACAACGCATCTGTGTAGCCGTCGTAATTGAAATCCAACGCATAATTGGCCCGACTGTCTGACGAAGAAGAATAAGCAGGCCGGTTAAATGTGCCCGCAATCGTCGAGTAAACACGATTAATCGTATGGCAGATCACGGGCAGGAAATAGTAACTACCACCGTTGTCTGTCTTTCTGTAAACCAGCGATGAAATATCGTTGAAGGCTGTCGTTAAAAAATCGAAAACCTGTACGAAACCATCTGCGACTTCTTCGGAAATCCCCAGAGTTTCAAGCGCACCAATGGTACCCAACAACCAGGCCTCATCATCGACAATCGTTATCAAAGCTTGAGAAATGTTATACGCGCCATTCGATGACCACTCGAAGTGCTGGATGCTGACAAGCTTTCCTGAGTTATCGAAGAACATGTCAAACTCAGCTTTGTCATTGCGGCCGCCGGTATTTTCGTGGCTCATTGAAATGTGATACTTCGTCCAGCCATCCTCAGGCAACACACTGAAGTCATCATTAATGTAGTAATCACTGATAACCTGTGTTGTTGCCTGCGCAGCGACTTCTGGCTCATCAATTTTATAGGTCGCATCTTCAATGACATACGTAATTTTGTCGTCGCTACTGGTGTTGGTCGTCCCCGGATATAGGTTGAACAGAGTTGTGAAATCGATGTACGGGCGCGGATATCCAGTACTCCAGAATTCGGGTTCTTTGTTGTAGAGCAGGAAAGACTCTATTTGATTCTTCCAATCACCTTCGTCTTCTCCCTGGAGGTTATAGCGGGTGATATTATTCAGGTCGCCATGTTTCGTGTTTGGCGTCACTCTCAGGGCACAACCGCGGCAATCTGCCTCGTTAAATACAATCAGCCAGGCATTTGGACCTGTGCGTAATGAATTGATCGTGCCGCCCGTCGTCCGATACATTTCTGTGCCGCTGGTCGTGTATCCGACAACCCCCAGATTCAGGGCGTTATAGGGTGCTGTAAAGGTACGGTTGTCCCCGAGGAAATTATTATTCTCCGTGAACACAGCATGCCCGGAAGGAGGAGCAAAAAGCTCATCCCTCGTTGGATTTCTTCCCCAGTAAGAGGGCTTGGTCTTATAAAGCACAAAACTCTGAATCTGATTTTTCCAGTCCCCCTCATCACTGCCTGATGAGTTGTAACGGGTAGTATGGTTCAGATCATCGAGGTAGGTAGAGGGCCCGACCTGCATTGAGTCGCCGTAATAATTGGTTTCGTTGAAAACAATCACCCAAGTGTTTGATGCAGTTTCTAACGAATCGGTATTGCCCGTGATGCTGTCCTGACCCTGAGCATTTTTGAAAGTATCGCTCAAGCCACCACGATCATTATGGTTCCATATTTCGAAATCCACGTTTGAATTCATTGCTGAATCACCCATAACTCACTCCTTGTTAAACTATAAAAAAACTGAGAACTATTCGTATCGAGTTTTGTGCAGTGCATCAAGTGATGAAGGGCATCATTGACCGACTGCGCCAGAGCTGAAATCACGCTTCAGTCAGAAGCCAATTCCAGTTCATACGCCTGAAGCTCTTACGCACCGCTGTATTGAGAGTTGATACACTGATCAGTAAGCATTTCCTGCCCTCTAAAAATATTTCCATCGATACTGTCAATCCACGCCATAAGGCTTTCAAATGGCGTTACAGAGCATTAATCACCGAAGATGACCAAGACACTCTGAATGGCGCATTGCAGCAAGTCATAAAGCTTAAGCTGAGAAGACCATTTGAGCTTGATCACCCATTACTGGCTATGCCAGTCTAGGCCCAGCTATCCTTTTATATTGAGTGACGGATTAACGAATGAGCATTGAGCTTCCTGATATTGAACGAGCACTCGCTGAGCATGAACCTTTCTCATGGCTTCCTGCAGATGCCCTGTCTGATATGGCACGCTCAATCGAAGTGAGCTACAAACAAGCCGGTGAAGATGTGCTGGTTCTGGATGAACCCATACACCACCTTCACTTTATACGCTCAGGTGAAGTTGAACTGTTTCGTCGGGATGGCAGCCTCTATAACCGCCTGCCTGCGGGGCATGTATTTGGTCAAATGGGGCTACTCATGAAGGGTAAGGTGCGCTTTCCGGCAACAACCCGTAAAGACAGCCTCTTCTACCTGATCCCCAGCGAACTCTTTATCGATTACTGTGAAAAATACTCTGAGTTCGGCGACTTTTTTGAAGTAAACGAACACTCCATTCTGGAGCAGGCGACTCAGGTCGGCACCGACGACATGACGACTGTGCCTGTGACTGAGGTCATCAAAGCAGAGCCCCTTCTGATCACTCCCGATACAACCGTCGCAGAGTGTGCAATGCGTATCTCTGATAACTACATTGCCGCCGCATTAGTTCAGGACGACCAGGGCAATCTTCTGGGCATAGTTACAGACAGTGACCTGCGCGCGCGCGTTATCGCCAAGTCGCTGCCATATGATACCCCCGTGGGTGAGATCATGAGTACCGAACCGCTGGTCATGGACGACCACGCATACCTTCATGAAGTTATGCTGGTGATGCTGCGTAATAATACCCACCATGTCCCTATCGTTGATGACAACCGCGTACTCGGGATCGTCTCCCTTCTCGACGTAGTTGCACATGAGTCCCAGAACTCCCTGTTGTTGGTGCGCAGCATACTGTCATCTGAAAGTATCGATGCTCTGGCTCAGCTTTCGGAACAGCTTCCTGCTGTCTATGAGCGCCTGGTCAATGAGCACGCGACATCCCACATGATTGGCTCAGCCATGTCCGTCATCGGGGCCAGCTTTATGCAACAGATGGCAAAGCTGGCAGAGGAGGAGTTGGGGCCCCCGCCTGTGCCCTATTGTTTAATTGCACTCGGCTCATTAGCCCGGGACGAACAACTTTTAGTTACCGACCAGGACAATGCTCTGATTCTCTCCGATGATTACGACGAAGCAGCGCACGGTACCTATTTCGAGCAGTTCAGTAAAATGGTGTGCGAAGGCCTTGATCGCTGTGGCTACCCCTTATGCGAAGGCTTGATCATGGCCTCAAACCCGAAATGGCGGATGCGCCGGTCGGAGTGGCGCGCCCAGTTCACCAACTGGATTGAAAAACCTGAACCAGAAGCCCTGCTCAACGCCTGCATATTTTTCGACCTGGTCGCTGTACATGGCACCAAGATATGGGCTAAAGAACTTCAGAAATTTATCTCAACGAAAGCCAAAAACAGCAAACCGTTTCTGGCCTTGCTGGCTCGGAATGCACTGAAGCGCACCCCTCCGCTAGGGGTATTTAAAAACTTTGTACTGGAAGAAGACGGCAGACAAGGTAAGTCTCTGAATATTAAGCGCCGCGGTACCGCTCCCCTGACGGACATTATTCGGGTTCATGCTTTGGCAACCGGGTCGATGTCACAGAACTCCTTCGAGCGCCTAGAGGATATTTCAAAAACCAAACTGCTCCCGCAAGAAAAATACGATGAGCTGACGAACGCTCTGGAACTGCTCTATAGCTTACGCGCACATCAACAGATGTTGGCCATCCGCGACAAAAGAGAACCCAACAACAACATCGCCCCTGACACCTTGAGCTTCACCCGGCAGCGTTCACTGAAAGAAGCATTTAACGTGGTTGCTCAGGCACAACGTTTTCTGAAGTACCGGTACACCGCGAATGGATGAATCATTAAAAGTACCTGGTTCTGTGCCCCGTGGCTGGCCAGAATTTCAGAACACAATGTCGGAATCAACCGATACGTCGAAAACCGACGTAGCCGACCTCAAACGCTTTTACGATGCGGGCTTTTCATACTTAGAACGGAATTTAAACCAGACGCGCTGCCTGGCCATTGATATAGAAACCACAGGGCTGAACCCCGAGGAAGACAAGATCGTCAGTGTCGGGGTCGTTGAGTTTGATGCCGAACGCGTATATCTGCCAACCGCAAAACACTGGTTAGTTAATCCGGGTGAACTGAGCGACACCTCAGTGGTAATTCACGGCATTACACATACCGATGTCTCAACTGCACCCAGAATTAATTCGATCATGCCGGAGTTGCTAGATGCGATGGCCGGGCGCCTGTGCGTTGTGCACTACCGGGCGATGGAACGTGAGTTTTTCAGAAAACTGGGATTCCACCTCTGGTCTGAACCCTGGCTTTTCCCCGTTATCGATACCTTTGCACTGGAGGCAAGCTGCCTCACTCATAGCCAGCGCTGGTATAACCGTCTGCTGGGAAAACCCCTGCCCTCCTTACGACTGCCAGATACACGCCAGCGCTATAACCTACCCGAATACGAAAATCACAATGCGTTGGTTGACGCGATTGCAACGGCCGAATTACTGCAAGCTCAGATCCAGAAATGGAAATTAGCAAATCACGCCGTCAAAGAGCTGTGCCTGTAAAAAACTCCCGGAAAACGCCCATAAAAAAGCCCAGCAAATGCTGGGCTTTTCATTAAGCTAGCGCTTAACCTTTCGGCTCAGTGCGTAAGCCCATCACTAAGCTCACACACATCAACAACAGCACGAAAGTAAACGGTAAGCCCGTTGAAATAGCACCGGCCTGAAGCGCCTCAATCGCCTCTTTACCGCCAATCCACAGCAGCGCTGCAGCAATGGCACCTTCGACTGACGCCCAGTAAATACGCTGAGGAACTGGCGCATCCACCTTGCCACCTGCGGTAATGCTATCAATAACCAGCGAGCCGGAGTCGGATGAAGTGATGAAGAACACCAGCACCAGAACGATCGCGATGACAGAAAGAACCATACTCATAGGCAGGGCATCAAACATCTGGAACATCGCCAGAGGAACAGAAGTCAGGCCGTTTTCACCCAGCAGGCCGATCTTGTTGGCCACCTGATCAATACCAATACCACCGTAGACAGACATCCAGATAACGGTAACCAGCGTTGGAACAGCGAGCACTGCAATCAGAAACTCACGAATGGTGCGGCCCTTAGAAACACGTGCGATAAACATACCGACGAATGGCGACCAGGAGATCCACCATGCCCAGTAGAACACAGTCCAGCCCTGTAACCATGCTTCATCAGGGCGACCGTGCGGGTTACTCAGCGGGATGATATTCGAAACATACGCCATCAGCGTGGTAGGAATCGAGCCGAAAGCTACCGCGGCTCCGACCATTGCAACGAAGATAAGCAACACGAACGCAATCAGCATATTAACGTTACTAAGCAGCTTAACCCCACCATCCAGGCCACGAACAACCGAAACAATCGCTAGCAGAGTAACACCAACAATCACACCGATCTGCAAACCAACGCCGGACTCAATATCAAACACATGGTTGATACCTGCAGCAGCCTGGCTTGCACCGAGACCGAGGGAAGTTGCTAAGCCAAACAGCGTAGCCAGCACCGCCAGAATATCGATGATATGACCCGGCCAGCCCCACGCGTGATCACCCAGAATCGGATAGAACGCAGAACGGATAGAAAGTGGAAGACCTTTGTTGTAACAGAAGAACGCCAGAGACAGCGCAACAACACCGTAAATCGCCCAAGGGTGAAGACCCCAGTGATACATAGTGGCACCCAGAGCAAGGCTGGCAGCCTCTGGTGTTTTCGGCTCGACGCCAAGCGGTGTTTCGTACCAGCCAGTGAAATACGCAACTGGCTCAGCGACGCCCCAGAACATCAGGCCAATACCCATACCGGCAGCGAACAACATCGCCAACCAGGATAACCGCGAATACTCTGCCTCAGCATCCGCACCACCGAGGCGAATCTTCCCCCAGGGCGACACCGCAATAACAATACAGAACACCACAAAAATATTGGCAGACCACACGAAGAACTTATCAAAGCTACCGATAATGTCCCACTTCAGACCGTCAAGCGCTTCTTTAGCCACAGAGGCGTCAGTGACGAGGGTTGCAATGAGAAAAGCGAGAATAAGAGCGGTACTGATCCCGAACACGGGATTGTGGACATCGAAGCCCCACTTTTGAATATTATCCTGACCAACGGAGTAGTCAGTGTTGTCGATACTGTACTTGTCTTTGGGCTCAGACACGATATCTCCCGTTTTGTTACGACTGGTATATAACTTATACACTGTATAGGTTCAGACGAAAATTTCAAACGAGCGGCCGATAAGCACCATTTATGACACAAATTCAGCGATATTTCGTACTTAAATAGCCTGATGCACCACACCAAAGCTATAGGAACGCTTCAGCCAGCATGCCTGGCTATGCACGAAGCCCTCTACATAGTCACCCTGTAGGAGGGAAGCTTCTTCCCGACAGTCTTTCTGAAAATAAATCAATGACTGCCATTACGCATCAGCTCTTTCGAATCGGAGCCGTGAAATATGAAGAAACCAACAGAACAAGAAATGCGACTAAGAAAGCAACAGCGGCTGAATAAACTGTATCAAAATCTATCAAATAAAAAGATAGCGCACCCGCGATGCAACTGAACGTCCCATCAATCCAGCTGGCGCCACCGTTCTGAGAAATGAGAGAAGTACAGTGCTTACAAACAATAGCGCTGTCTCGATTAGCCTTTAAACGCTGCCATATCAGGTTAAAAAAAGGCAGTCTATTCGAGCAATACGGGCAGGTATTCATAGGTTGTGCTGTTTACTCCCGACCCAGCGTGCATTCTTGATAATCATATACACATACCCCATATCTGATGCCGTGCGATAAGCACCGATGGCTTTTAAGTGAGCTGCCATAATAGCTGTCATTTCCCAGCCATCTATCTGATCGCCATACCAAACCGCGGAGGCTAATTTAAGCATATTCTGATCTTCACCGATGTTTCTGATCTGTCGTGATCTCGACTTGATAGCCTCGGAAAATGACCCATTAGCCCACGCCCACATCCAAGAGTTTCCAGCATGGGAAAAGCTACCAACAAAATCGATATCGCATTCAACAACAGCTTGACCACCATTAGAGAAGATCAGCTTGCAGTCGTCTTCATTCCAGTCCCAGCGTTCATAATCGTCCAATCTGAAGTCTTTCTTAAACGACTCCTGAACAGATTGCAGATATTCAAAACTTTGGGTAATCAGATCGATAACTGCCTGCTCATCTTCTTTCCAGTTCCGCTCGCGGGTTTCACAATAACACCCGGAACATAGCAATCTGATATCGGCAAAGGCCTCTGACCTATCATTCCACTCGCCTTCACTATCAACTACCTCCTCACAAGCATCGCACCAAGCATCGGGATACAACGCATCCGGCTCATCTGGATCATAGCCAACATTGAATCCTACACCCTCTCCTTTAAGGAGGTGATGGCATACGAATGTGGGTGATCTTTCTCCATGGATGTTGCACTCAACCGTTTTACTACTCATGCGATGTTCCTTCTTAGCTTGCTACTAGAGTCGACTCTTCAGGGTAGGTTCTGACTACACTGAATTACTCGTTAGGTGGACGGGTATAGCTTTCAATATCGCGTAGAAGTTGCTGATACGGCTCTATGCCCCGACTTCTTATTCCCTCTCGGTTTACCCAAGCTGAATTAATATCGATACCAGCTCCATTGTAGCGCTCAATCCTGATCACTGGTGCCTTATGAGGACCACCCCAGGTATATACCTTCTTAACGTCGGACCAATTAACCCGCCTGAAAGAAAGCCCCTGAAAGAAGAGTGAAGGGATAGTGAGCCCCTTATCATCGAGACGGATAACTTGTGGCTTCACAATCAACATCAGGTAGAGAAAATAAAGCTGAAAAGCAGCTAATGAAAGGATGAAAATAGTGCCTCCTGAACCAAGCACCTGAAAAGCGAGTGCCAGGGCAATGCCAAAAAGCAGCATCCACCGGCTTAAAGTATATTGGTAATCAATGCTCATCCATTAAACCTTTTCGAAATCCAACCTTGTCTCTCGGCTTAAAGTCGCCCTCGCCAAGAAAACTACCAACAAGATGAGCAAGTGAACAACCAAGAACCTCTTGAGCAGCTTGCTCCCCGGCATCGCTATAATTCGCCAGATTGCAAAACTGAGCGAACACTTCAAAGTTCTGAACAAGGTTGCGTACAAGCACATGTGCCAGGTTGTAGCTCAGCTCCTGCCCCTCGTCGATTCTCGAAAAGCTATCGCCCGACCAGAACTCCTGAATTGTCTGCAGATTCCAGAAAGCCTGATGCCTGCTCACGATTTCTTGATCCAGATAAAGGTGATTTCCAGCCAGAGCATCTTCCATCAGGACAGCCAGACCTTCATCCAGCCACAGCGGAATTGGGAGATGGGACAAACAGGCATGAGTCAGTTCATGAACGGCCGTTGGCTCAGCATAGGTGATGTCTTGAGAAGGGAATATGAAATGACCATACCCCTCATTAATATACATACCAGCGCTCATACCAAACTCACCCTCTTCCGGATAAAAGAGGCTCACGTAGCGATAGTACTCATCACTGTCTTTGAAAATCACTGCGACGTGCTTGCCGAAACCATCATCCGCCGCGATCCCGTCCAGGGTTTTAAGAATACGTTTCAGTGTTCGTTCGAGAAAAGATGAAAAGACATCTACATAGCGATCGCTCTCATCCGAGAGGATTAAAAAGTTTTCCGATTCGGCAATACGATAACTTCCACCAAACTCGTCTGCTATGGACCCGAGCCACTTCTTACACTCAATCAACCAAAGCTGTTGTTGCTCTTCGTCACTCAGTTCGGGGGGCATGCTATCTGCGATAGCCGCCCAATCAGGCCTGATGCTCATTAACAATCCTTGTCGTTGTAGGTCTTCGCTTCATGAGATAGCGATGCTACGCAACACCCCAAGACTCGATTACCATGGGGTATTGAAAAGCATACTAATAAATCACCAGTTGCCGAGGTTCTGAGTGTAGCTTGCACCAGTCCCATCAACAGAACAGGTCACCTCACCAATGGGTTGGCCGCGCTGTAAATGGAACGCAGGCCCGTCCGTGTCAAGGGTTGTTGACGCAACCCAGGTGACAGTGCCATTTGCATCTGGCTCACCTTTGGTGACCGTCAGGTAACCAGACACTTTCAAGCGCCCTTCTGAATCCGTAGTGAATGCAACATCACCGGATTCACCAAAATTGCAGGTCACGCCTGCACGGGTCGGAAGTTCGTACTGATTAAGGTAGTAAAAGTTGTAATAAAAGTACATTCTGCCCTTGGTAGATATAACACTACTGAAAGCACTTCGACTCAGCAGCTGCCCGCCTGTCATTTTCAAACTGGGAGTTGCTGATTTCGGCTTAACGAAATTTATATTCAGGGGAACCTCTTCATTATTCACAACCAGAAAGAACTTACCCTGAACTACTTCGGTCGGGTAGCGATCTCTGCTGTATTGAAAGCCACCTGAGCAAGGCGTGCCATTAACTTCTAGTGAGAAGGTTACTTTAGCAGAAGTAGGATCAGTCAAACCGCCAATCACCTGCGGATAGCCAGTTACCTGATACTCCGCTCCAAGAGAGCCAGTACCTTTTGAGTTAGTTGTGACCTTAGGAGTCCCTGAACATGTGAGGTAATTCGAGGTTTTATCTAAATCTGCACCCTCAGTGACTGGCTTAACGCGGGTACTGACATTAATAGAACCTTCAAATTCCGCCCCATAGGTATTCTTTGCCTGAACCATATACCATGCAGTGGCTTTGTTACCGTTAGACGAGAACCGCTGAGACCCTTTCTTATCCTCGGTTACCGTCACACTACCCACCCTCATCGGAGCACAATCAAACGTTACCTTCTGGTTTGCAGCCTCATAAGTCACGCCACCAATATCTATTGTCTTTGGATTCTGAAACCCCGAACACTTGTAAACAGCCTGGAAGTTTTTATAACAGCCATAACCTGGGTCCTGTTCTGGCGTTGGCCATGGCACTGTATATATACAGTAATCGTCCCTTCTACTCTGACTGCAGAACTCAGTAACTGCAGACGTAAGATCGATAGGCCCTTTTGTGTAGCAACGGCTTCCAGGGACCGCAAGCGTCTGTACCTTGCCGTACATAGCCCCCTGAATGGTGATTTCTGCAGATGCTATAGGGGCAATAAAAGAAGCCATGAAAGTTAACGGTATAATGACCAGCGTCAATGAGAAAGACGCCAACTTACTCAAACGGTAATTTGGGGTTGTCATATGTTCTCAGCCTTGAGAGTTATCATCGAGAGTTAATGGTGCCGCTAGAATATACGAGCCGACGTAAAAGCTTTACTACCAGACGGGCCAGAGCGGGTTTCCAAAGTGCGCTTTTGCTAGAAGTATGTGAGGAGCGTGATAGCAACAGAATCAGATAAAGAGCCAGCTCGAAGAAGTAAGGAGCAGAAAATTAACGGTCTGAAGCCCCGAGCAGAATTACCCTGCTCGGGGCCATCAATTACATCGGTGGCTGCGCTACAAAGGTACTCTTTGTAGAACTGCTCACATCAAGGATGGCTTTGATATCCATCGTCGGTAGACCTGCATTACTTCCCGGCGGCGGAATCTGGCCAGGGGCAACACCTTGTGGCGGTTCCATACTAAAAGCACCCGAGAACGATAGCGTTAAGCCACCACATAAAGGGCTATCGAATGAAACAGTACTATTTTCAGGATCACCGGTCACTGTAAGGTCTACATTGTAGGTTTTACCCTTTTGGCAACCACCTAAACCTACAGCATCTGTGTAAGTCCCGGGGACTCTCATTGGTGCAGTTCCTGCCGGTTGAAAATCATCGATGGTAAGCACTGAACCGTTTCCATCTTTGAACACCATATCCATAGCACCGGCAAATGTGCTTGAAGAAACAGCGAGAGCGGTAAACGCCAGATATTTAAGCTTCATAGGTACAACTCCGTTTTATTGTTCTTTTCCAATTGGGATATTCGCCTTGGGAGGGCGAACTTCAGTTTAGTCTAAGCGGAGTGAAGGTCAATGCATCGCTAATCGATCAACTCTCGTCAGATACAGTGCGGATACAGAGCTGAAATCATCATCTTACTTCGCCGATCGATAAAGTCAGTGTTCAGCACGTACTTATGGAGGCCACGCTTTTTGTGGCCGGAACGGATTTGAACGGTTTGTTATGAGTATTACATGCCATAGACGAAAAACCCAAAACTGATTAGAGAAAGAATGCAAACTGTAAATATAATAAGAATAGCCACTTTTTTCGGTATTTCAGAGACTGGAAATCGATACTTTTGCTCACGGCCGAAGACAGTTGTAGATGAACGTAGCCATATGGTGAAAAAATGGAAAAGAATACCATTGCACCAATGGCAACAGAAAATGCCAACAAACCAAAAACATTTGAAAACGTCAGGGCTTTCACCATGCTGATCGACCAAAGCAAAATACAGCAGACGAGGCCCCAAAAGATGGGAAGGTACTTCATGCTCGATTTTCTCATAACGTTTGGTTCAGGTGCGCCGTAGGCGTCACCTGGAACCACTTGTTAAATGTCTCTTTCGGTATAGTTGGATATTAATTTTTCACGCTCATAGCTTAAGAACTCAGGCTTCTCATGTATTTTTTTGTTGATAATTTCTTTTATTACCAAATCTTGATTGAGATCTTTATCTATATATTTTTCTATTTTGTCTATTGCTGACCTTGGTACACCATACTCGGCAAGAATGGTAAGGTTTTCTCGAACAAAATCACTTTCGATTGAGCTTGCATAAAATGTATAATTTCCCGGCCTTACACCCAGCTCACTGCAAACAAATCTTTGAAGTTCATTTACAACAAGCAACCATTTTGGAATTTTATATTGGAACCAGTGACGCAATATCTGAAAGCTATCTCGTATTGATTCATCGAGTATTTCTTTGTCACTCCAACTATCATAGCGTTCAAGCTTTTTCTTATAAACAAAGTTGTTTTTTACTAATTCGATTATGCTTTTATTGATGCCATAGTCAAAAGTAACCTTAACAATTTTTTTCTTTGTCATTGGGTTAACATTTTCGCCTGGCTTTATAAGGTAATCCCAAGCAAGTCCTAAACAATATTCAAGTTGTCTGTATCTTGGGGTGGAATCCCAACATATCAGTTCATAATTTTCTCTTATGTCTTGCCTGATTCTTGAGATCAGCAAATCTTGGCCTCGAATGTAGAGAGAATTCCTAGAAAATATCTCCTTTTCGTTCTCTGGTATTTTTGATAAATATTGATATTGTTCACTTTCCTTATCTAGAATGTTCTCATTATTGATATTTATAAGTACTTCATCTGAAATAGGGTTTTGCTCGAAAAAAGGAATGTCAATATATATTTGGTCATGTTTGGGTGTTGGGTTGAAATTAAAAATTCTACCAACATAATGCTCCATTAACCGTCCAGCTCTACCTTTAATGTTTGAATAATCGAAAAAGTCAATTGGTGTATTTCTTCCTTTTTTGTGATCAAAAAAGACTACATTTTTTGCAGTTGTGTTGACACCTTCGATTATTGTTGCTGTACAAAATAGAGTCTTCAATATTCCGCTGTTAAAATAGTCAATGATCGATGATGTTAAATGCTTCTGTAAAGCACCATCGTGAACTCCAATTCTATATTTTAAACAATCAACAAGAGTCCAGTCTTCAGAGACATAGGTTTCTATCCAGTCTATGATTGACAGATCACGATTTCGAGGAGACTCATTTTTTTCGATCAAGTATTTTAAGAATTCAGCTGATAAATATCTGGCTCTAGCTGGGGACGAACAATAGATTATAGTGTTCTGTTCTTTGAGGTCATATAGCAAGTCAAATAGTACTCTTTCCTTATACTTTTTCTTTTCTCCTTGCGCACCGAATTTACCTTTGTGCTCTTGGTATATATTAATTTCATCACACCCAACTAGGCTATAGTTTGTTTTGTAAAAAACAGCATTATACTTTTCTGCAAACCCTTTAGATATTCCCTCTATGTTAGGTCCTAACAGATAAAACTTAGGGTTAAACTTTTCTAGAATATATCTAAATGCATTATTCAAAGAATCCGATCTTTCATCGTCTCTCTTTGAACTTAATTTATAAAACTCGTCAATGATAAGAAAATCAATATCTGGCAAGTTTTGGTATTCGTTAACCCTCTCTGAGGTTAAAAGGAATAAATTACTTTTCTCTGTAGATGCTTCTTGTGATGTTCGAACTATAATTTTGTAATGTTCTTCATACTTCGAGAGTTTCTTTCTGGTCTCGTCTAATAGCGCCAACGTTGGTTGTATTACAACAATATTCTTATATTTATAAGATGCAACAATCTCTTCAATGAGCAAACTTTTACCGAAACTTGTAGGAGCACTTACAATTACATTCTTATCTGAGTTCAATAAATCGAGAACATATTTTTGTTCTTCATGAAAATACTTGTCTTCTATGTTTGAAGATAAACTAGCTACTTGTCTGATCCTGGAACTGGTTGATGAAAGATTTAAGCTTTCTTTTTTTAGGTATGGATAGAAGCCGATAGACTCTACCAAGTCAGCTAGCATTTCATCCAGTGAAATTGAAAACTTTTCTCTTGAATTTAATACGTGAATTAAAAGATTAATACCTTCTTCTTCATCTTGAATCAGAGTTGCTGCACAATGACGATAAATATCAAATGTTTCTGAACTATTGAATTCAGTTGCTGTTTGTATTTTCTCCAGTATTTCAGTCATTTCTACTCTCCAACGGATTGTAATAGGGAGAGCTTATGGTGCAGTTTTTTTACAAGTGTCTTCTTACACTGGACAGGGAGAAGTATTACTATTATTCGTAATCTTGACTTCAGTGGATGATTGTTTCTGTCATTAAAATATTTTTGTAATTCCCTGATTTTATTCTCATATTCATCAATAAATCTAGGATTTTCCTCATCATCGTACTTTGAGAATAAGTCGCAACTATATGTGCATAACAATGGAATATAGATTTCGTTTAATTTGTCTTTAAGCTTTGTTGATGAAGAGAATAATTTTTTCCAGTGCTCAGATTCTGGTACATTGTCAAAATGTTTTATTTTCTTTGCAATCAAACCAAACTCTGAATCTAAGTAATCAACTTTAAAATGCTCTTCTATATCCTTTATGAGTTCGCTCAATCCACGCTTCGGATCAAGGTAGAGCTTGGACTCTCCTAGCCAGAGCGTTTTCGATTCTGGCTCAATGTGTACGCAATCAAAACCATGGACTGTATGACCAAGCGAGTCTTTAAAATATATTTTTGAGAGAAGAGGTATTGTATTGAAGTGATCTCTTAGTATCAAATGAAGGATTAGCTCTCCAAACTCTCCTCTTCTGAGGTACTTATCATCAAGCTCATCGTCAATATGGCCATTATTTTGATAGATGTCTCTTACTCTCTGAAATTCATCTATTTTATAAATTGAATTTGCAGCTTCAATAATTTTTTCTAGAGTTTGTGTGTTTTCAGTGCTTGTACCTTCATGAAATCCAAATGAAAATTCATGGATTACATTTGTGATTTTTGTTACAAGTTGAGACCACCTATATTTGCTAACTCCATCGTCATCTAAATCAAAACCAACTAGAAAGCTCTTAAGCGTGTCTTCTGATATTTTCGATTCAATTACATTCTTTGAACCGAACGGTCCATTTTCCATATAAATTCCATAATTTTGTTGATTAATGATCTAGAGGTTTTACACAAAGACGTTTAACGCCTCAAGAAGAGGCGCGCGGCTTTTGCGCGTCCTGTTTGCTTGATTTGTTAGAGCCTTTTCTGCCTATTAGGAAAACCTTGAGCTCTCTATCATGGTTCTCTTTCATCTTTCTAATATTGGTTTTTGTTAGACGGTATTTCCTATCATCTGCAGTCGTCAAAATGACATCATGAAAATCTTCGTTAACAACGTGCCAGCCATATTCAAAGAGGGCAAAGTCACCAGCATCAAGTTTTCTGGGGAAATCCGAAGTCATAGTCATTGTTCCATTGCGCCATTTCCTCCAGAACTGCCATTTTATTTCTCCAGCACGTTTCCGGTACTTAATTTCTACTTTGCTTATTACAATCGGCCTTTTACCAACATTGTATGCATATATTTTTAGCCTATCTGCCTTATCTTCCTCTGGCTTTAGGTTCCCAAGAATTGCTTTATGTGATTTTTTTTCACTTTCCTCTAGTTGGAATCGCATGATATACCCTCGCTCACCAACTAACTTTAAATTGGCACGATCAGTAAGCGAATTCCTTACATTCCAAATCAAAGCGATTGTGGAAATGATTGCACCCCAGAAAGCCAAAACCTTAGTCATTAGCTCCACAACAACTCCTAGCTCTAACAGCTTGTTAGTGTGCGTGCGCATTTATCCTGGGACACTCTTTCGAGGTTTCCCAGGTAACTCATTGACGTCGTTGAAGAATCTTCCATAACTCAGATCTCCTTTCCAGAAAAACGCGCACGCCTGTTATTTCGATAGTCCTGCGCACATAAACTTGTAAACCAAGTCTGTAACTGTCTGTTTCGTATACGGTTTACCGTACTACCCACCGGTAAAACGCGCAAGCGCGAATGTAAAGCGTGCCAGTTTTGCCCGAAAACGCCGAAATATACTGTATGTATGTTCCCCTTCTCTTTACATTCAGATTGTCCGCATCGCTAATCGCCGATCTAGCACTTTATTACTAGTTTTTGCCAACTGCTAGGATGCAGCCCCTGCCATCTGGCCCTAGACTTATAAAAGGAACACATAACTAAGGTGGCTTATGGCTGAGAGCTTCAGTGCAGAACGTATGCTCACGGGCAAGATGGCGGCGGTGCCAGCGTCGGGCTGGATGGCGTTGATTCGTGCAGGGTATTACACAGGCGGTTGCACCGACGAGACTCAGTTGGTGCGTTCGATGGCCGAGCAGATGTCTGAGCCTTTGTTGGCCCATGCGTCGCGTGAGGCTTGTCGCTTGATCACTGAGTTGCGCGAGCATACCGATGAGCTGTCGTTGTTTGATCAGTTTATGCAGGAGTACAGCCTGGATAACGACGAAGGCCTGACACTGATGATTATCGCCGAGGCTTTGCTGCGCATCCCTGATAAGTCATCACGTGATGCCTTTATCCGCGCGGAGATCTCTCAGGCGGATTGGGAGAAGCATCTGAGCCATAGCCCATCCCACTGGGTGAATATGGCAACGCGTGGCTTGTCGGTCAGTGGCCGCATGGCGCGGTTAAAGAACGCACTCGGTCGCCTGATTACCCGCCCCGGCGAACCTGTTATCCGCAATGCGCTACAGTACGCCATGCAGATGCTGGGCAATCAGTTTGTGCTGGGTGAAGACATCACCAGTGCTCGTACCAATGCCGAGCGCACGCACTCTGAGTTGAATGCCTTCTCGTTCGATATGCTGGGTGAGGCGGCACTCTGTGATGACGATGCCGAGAAGTATCTGGCCAGCTATCGCGCGGCGTTAAAAGAGATCGCACTTCAGAACGAAGACTCTAATAAAACCACTAGTGCATCTAAACGCCCCTGCTCGCTTTCAATTAAGCTTTCTGCCCTGCACCCACGCTATGAAGATACCCAACGCAAAGACGTTAAGGTCAGGCTCTATGATCGCCTCGCAACTCTGGTACGTGAAGCCCGTGAACTCTCGGTGCCTGTCACCATTGATGCCGAAGAAGCCGATCGCCTGGTTCTGTCGTTGGAATTATTTGAACAGGTACTGCGTAGCGAAGGCGCTGACTGGGGTCAGTTTGGCCTCGCAGTGCAGGCTTACAGCAAGCGTGCTCTGCCCGTGCTGGGCTGGCTTGATGCGTTAGCACGAGAGCACGCGGTGAAGATCCCTGTACGCTTAGTGAAAGGTGCCTACTGGGATAACGAAATCAAACTGGCGCAGCAACGTGGCTTACCCGGTTACCCGGTATTCACCCGCAAGGAACATACGGACCTTTCTTATCTGGCCTGTGCCGCCTTTATGCTGAAGAGCACGGGCATTTATCCGCAGTTTGCCACTCATAATGCACACACCTTAATGGCCGTATCAGCGATGGCGGATGCACTGTCGTCGGGAGACAGCAGCGAGAACAAGAGCGACGTCTGCGAGTATCAACGCCTGCAAGGCATGGGCGAGCCTTTGTATGACGCCTGGCAAAGCAAACGCAAAGACTACGTGCGTACTTATGCTCCGGTCGGTGAGCACAAAGAACTGCTGCCTTATCTGGTGCGGCGCTTATTAGAAAACGGCGCCAACACTTCGTTTGTGCATCACTTATGGAAGTCTGAAATCACCCCTGAATCGTTGGCACAGTCACCGCTGGAGCTTGCCCGCGAGCACCATTTTGCGCCCGCAGCGGACATTCCCGCGCCGGCCAATATTCTTGCACCGCGCCAAAACTCGGCCGGGCTCAACCTGAATAACCGCGATGAAACCGATTCATTACTCGCAGGTTTAGAGCGCTGGAAATCTCACCAGTGGCAAGCTCGCCCTCAGGTGAGAATCAGCAGTCTGACCACTTATCAGCCGGATATCGTAGTGGGCTGCCCCTTCTCTGCACACGACAAAGTGGGTCTGGTGCAATGGACGCACCCAGACGATGTGTACGCCATTATTGATACTGCCCAACGCGCCTTTACTCATTGGAACAACGAACCGCGTCCTGCGTTTGCCGCCCAACGAAAAACCTGGCTGCTGACCCTGGCTGATTTACTCGAAACCCACCGACATGAGTTGATCATGTTATGTGTGCGTGAGGCTGGTAAAACCCTGCAGGACGCCCTGGATGAGATTCGCGAAGCCGTCGATTTTTGTCGCTATTATTCGGGCTTTGTTGATGAAGGTTTTGCCGAGCCAATAGCCCTGCCCGGCCCGACCGGCGAATTAAACCAATTGCACTATGAAGGTCGCGGTGTGTGGTTTTGTATCAGCCCCTGGAATTTCCCGTTGGCGATATTTATCGGTCAGATCAGCGCAGCACTCGCCGCTGGCAATGCCGTCATCGCCAAACCTGCAGAAGCCACCAGTCTGATTGCCTCACGTGCTGTTGAACTTGCTTATTCTGCGGGCGTACCACAAGAATTACTGCAGTGTGTACCGGGGGCTGGCCCGATACTGGGCGATGTATTCTGCAACGATGCTCGCATTGCTGGCGTAGCCTTTACAGGCTCTCATAAAACAGCCCATAAAATCGCGATGGATCTCGCCCATCGTCGTGGCCCCATCGCGACATTTATTGCCGAAACCGGAGGTCAGAATGCGATGATCGTTGACTCGACCGCACTGCCTGAGCAAGTCGTTAAAGACGTCTTACGCTCTGCCTTTGGCAGTGCCGGGCAACGTTGCTCAGCATTGCGAGCCTTGTATCTGCAATCCGATATTGCCGATGAAGTCATCCGCTTATTAAAAGGCGCTATGAATGAGTTAGTGGTAGGAAATCCAGGCGATGTATCAACCGATGTCGGTCCGCTGATTTCGATGCAAGCAAAGAACAGTATGCTTGCTCATATCCGCCATTTAAAAAGTCATGGCGAGCTGTTGGCTCAAGTCGATAACATTCCCGAAGAAGGTTTCTTTTTAGCCCCCGTTGCGTACGAGATTGGATCAATTTCAGAACTGGACGACGAGCACTTCGGGCCGATCCTGCATGTCATCCGTTACCAGAATGCTGACCTGCCGAAAGTTATTGAAGATATTAATAACACGGGATTCGGTCTGACCTTGTCTGTGCATTCCCGCAATCCTGAAGTGTCGGGCTTTATTGCGCGCACCTCTCGCGTAGGCAACGTATATATTAATCGCGATCAGATCGGCGCCGTGGTGGGTGTACAGCCCTTTGGCGGCCTGGGTCGCTCAGGCACTGGCCCGAAAGCGGGTGGGCCCGATTATGTAAAACGTTTTGCCTGCGAACGTACTGTCAGTGTTAACACCAGTGCGATTGGTGGTAACGCTGAGCTGTTGCGGAAAAAGAATCAAAGCTGAAGCAGCAGGTAGGATTACTGACGATAAAGCTCTTTGTCGTCAGTAAAGATTTTATCGCCCACGTTTTCAGCCTGCTTAAGCGCCTTCAGAGAGCTGGAACGGAACTCGCGTGAATACAGCACAGCGGTAATTAATGCTGCGGTGCCCATAAACACCCACTCAGAGACAAACCAGCTCAGTGCGGCCATCGAAAAGTAGAAGGCTCTCAGCCCGTTGTTGTAACTGTGACTGGCCTGATCAATCACTTTTGCACTGTATAGCGCCATACTGCGACGATCACCGGGAGTCACCGAATTGTCGTCAGGCATAGGTGCAGCGCCCACTAAAACCGAGGCAAAACCAAACTGACGCATTGACCAGGTAAAGGTGAAGTAGGCGTAGATAAAGATGACTACCAGCACTGCCAGTTTAAACTCAAGCTCGGTCAGTGAATCGCCTTCAACAAACGAGACGGTACTGAGCATAGCGCTGATTTTATCGGTTGCGGTCAGTGCGGTAAGGAGACCGGCAATGATCAGCACGCATGATGAAGCAAAGAAGTTTACGTTACGCTCGATATTTGCCAGAAGCGCTGCATCCCCAACACGTATCTCGCGCTTGAGCATGCGCCGCATCCAGTTAATACGATGCACGTGCAGCACCGACGACAAAGACGCAGAACGCTTAGCCCGATAGTGAGCAAATTTAGCGTAACCAAACCAGCAGAAGATTAACCAGCCGAGGCTGATAAAATTCAACATGCCTATTTCTGCAAACCCTGCCATTTGAGCTGTGCTCCCTTGTCTTGAGGTAGGTTCTGAACCCTACAGCAGAGATACCAGGTAACGAATACGTTCGTCGGATAGCTGGCGGTAATCAAAGTACGGGCACACAATCACACCGGTATCATTGATCGCAAATCTGCTGTCGAGCCATTTTGCACCATTCGTTTTGAAAAATCCGCATTCTTCAGCGAACTGCTTGCCCATCAAAATAATCTGACTGGCTGGCGCCTCGCTACCAGGAGCCCCGTAACAAGGCGCTCCATAACAGAGAGCAACCTGGCTTCCCGGCTGGAGCATCAGGGAGTCGCGGTAATCCTGCCAGGAACTGAAATCCTCGGTACCGTCAAATTTCAGTTCATACAGAAACTTGGCAAAGACATTAAAAATTTTTCGCCAGTGATTACCTTCGTGCGAATTGATCTGAGCAATGTCACCGTCTGCCAGAGGCATGACATCGCCCGGATAAGCGAAGGGTTCGAGCGACGGTCGGTTAGCAAGGTATACCCGCAATGTCGCCTGCGGGTCACCTAAGCCGACATCATCAGCAAGCGCTCTGGTCATATCAGGACGGTTCAAACCAATGCCTAGTACGATTAGCAAAAGCAACCAGCGAGAGCATCACAGGAACTTCAACCAGAACACCTACAACCGTAGCCAGTGCAGCACCCGAATTCAGGCCGAATAAGGCAATCGCGACCGCAACCGCAAGCTCAAAGAAATTACTCGTACCGATCATACAAGCAGGTGCAGCGACGTTGTGCTTAAGCTTCAGACGGATCGCAATAAAGTAGGTAATCGCGAAAATACCGTAGGTCTGAATCAGCAGAGGAATGGCGATCAGCAGCATATCCAGAGGATTCTCAACGATGCGCGGCGCCTGCAAGCCAAACAGAATAAGTACGGTCGCAAGTAAACCGATAATAGACAGCGGCTTTAAGGTTTCAGATAAGCGTGCCACACCGTCAGCGCCCAGCGCTTTACGGGTAATAACGCCAGCGATTAACGGCAATACCACATACAAGGCGACTGAGATCAGCAGTGTTTCCCACGGGACTTCAATATCGGAGACGCCGAGCAGGAAACCCGCAATCGGTGCAAATGCAAAAATCATAATGACGTCGTTCACCGATACCTGCAGCAGGGTGTAGTTCGCATCGCCGCGTGTCAGGTGGCTCCAGACAAATACCATGGCTGTGCATGGCGCAACGCCTAACAGAATCATGCCTGCGATGTATTCCTGTGCGGTGGCAGGTGACACCAGATCCGCAAATATGTGATGAAAGAACAACCAGCCCAGTGCCGCCATGGTAAATGGTTTAACCAGCCAGTTAATCACCAGTGTGAGCGCAAGACCTTGTGGCTGTTTAGTGACGTCTTTGATCGATGCAAAATCGACTTGCATCATCATCGGATAAATCATCAACCAGATGAGTACCGCAATCGGCAGGTTAACATTCGCAACCTCAGCATCAGCTACTACCTGAAATACCTCGGGCATAAAAAGACCGGCACCGATACCTGCAATAATGGCAAGCCCGACCCAGACAGAAAGATAACGTTCGAAAATACCCATCAGGAAAAACGCTCCGGTGTGAGAAGCTGCCCGATCGCGGCTTCGAGTGATTCTTTATCAGTAAGCTCATTCAATGATGCAGAAGCCAGTTGAGACAGGCGCTGCTGCATCATCTCCCCTACTTCTCTGAACATGCCTTGCTGCATGTCTTCTGTTGGTAGTTTTGATGGATCAGGTAAGCCCCAGTGTACCCGTGCTGCATTGCCAAACCAGACCGGACAGGTTTCGCCCGCTGCGCTGTCACACACGGTGATCACCACATCAGGAGCAAAGCTTTCGTGGTCATCCCAGCTCTGGCTGACAAGACCTTCAGTGGAAATATTCTGGCTTTCGAGGTATTTCAATGTGCCCGGAAACACGACACCTGCAGGCTGGCTACCGGCGCTTCGGACATCAATTCTGCCCTCAGAAATATGACGCGTCAGTGCTTCAGCGAGGATGCTGCGACAACGGTTGTGGGTACAGATAAAAAGTATTTTCATAAGTCAGACGTCAGCAGCACGCTGACGGTTCTCCAGGGGTGAGCGTTATTCCGGGGGTGGATTCCATTACGGACTCGATGACGACAGGTGCCAGCGCGTTGATGGTCTGATCTACCCACGCAGGTAGCTGAGGTACTAAGGAGTAGTAAACCCACTGGCCGCGACGCTCGGTCTCGACCAGACCGGCTTCGCGTAAAATCGCCAGATGCCGGGATACTTTGGGTTGGCTGAGTTGCAGTATCTCCATCAGGTCACAGACGCACCTTGGCCCTGATTTCATTGCAATCACTGAGGTCAGCCGTGTTTCATCGGCGAGCAGTTTCATGAGTTCAACGGGTGTCATTGTTTTTAAGCCTTCTATTTCGACTCGTAGCCTTTACCAGAAGTTGCCAGCCAATACATACGCCAAACCATATATATGTTTTTCCGTATATGCAAACTTTACCTCTGCCAAACGGCCGGATTGCCCCTTTTTCAAGTAACTAAAAGGCTGCTAGTGTTATCTCATCTTTCTCAAACCCTCTTTTGACTGAGCTTAAGGAGCGATACATGCCACGCGGTAAGTATGACGTCATTATTTTTGGTGCCACTTCGTTTGTGGGTGGAATTCTCACCCGCTACATCGCTGCGCAATACGGCTGGAACAAAGATCTGAAATGGGCAATTGCTGGCCGTTCTGAGCGTAAGCTTCAGCAGGTACGCGGCACACTGGCGCCGATTCTCGGTGACGATGCCGGAGACGTTGAATACATCATTGCCGACGCAGCCGACGAAGCCAGCCTCACCGAGCTTTGCGACTCAACCCGCGTGGTGGTGTCTACTGTGGGCCCTTACGCTCTGTATGGAGAACCACTGGTAAAAGCCTGTGTTGACGCTGGCATTGACTACTGCGACCTCACCGGTGAACCACAGTGGATTAAACGTATGCTGGATAAATACGAGTCGCAGGCGGTAGAAACCGGCGCACGTATCGTTCACTGCTGTGGTTTTGATTCCATTCCATCAGATATGGGCGTGCGCCACCTGCAAGAGCTTGCTAAAGAAAAAGTCGGCCACACCGTCAGCAAAGTTGAGATGCGTGTTAAGGCGGCCAAAGGCGGGATGTCAGGCGGCACCATCGCAAGTATGCTGCAACTGACCAAAGAGGTAATGGCAAACCCATCACTGAAAAAAGAACTCGCCAACCCCTACTCGCTGTGTCCGCCGGATCATGGTTTCCGCGCGAAACAGCCTGATATCAAGGGTGCCTTCTTTGATCGTGCTTCGAATGCCTGGGGTATGCCTTTCATTATGGCGGCGATTAACACCCGAGTGGTTCATCGCACCAATGCGTTACTCGAAAAAGAATACGGTGAGCGCTTCCTTTATAACGAGGGCATGCTGACAGGCAAAGGCGCCAAAGGTCGTCGCATGGCCAAAGCCATGACACTCGGACTGGGTGCTTTTATCGTGGGTGCCGCCATCAAGCCAACCCGTGCTTTACTGGAAAAATTCGTTCTGCCTAAACCAGGCCAGGGACCATCTCCTAAAGAGCAGGAAAGCGGTTACTTTGATATCCGTTTCTACGGCTACGATAAAGATTACAAGCACGGCAAAGAACCCGTGATTGCTACCAAAGTGACCGGCGACAAAGATCCGGGCTACGGCTTCACCGGCAAAATGCTGGGCGAAGCGGCTGTTTGCCTGGCACTCGACTACCACAACCGTGGTAAAAAACGCTGGGGCAAAGGTGGCTTCTGGACGCCGGGTTCTCTGTTTGGTGAAGTCTTTATGGAGCGCCTTCAGAAGAACGCCAATATGACGTTTGAAGACATCACGCCGGCGGAGTCCGCCGACGAGAAAGCGGCGTAAGAATTACGCCACAGGCCCAGAGTGTTCTATATGTCGTGCTCTGGGTCTGATTCCGGTCCATGCTCAGGATCATTCGCCGCTTCCATGGCAAAAAGTCTCAGAGCAATATCATCTCGGTTGCTCTGGAGTTCACGCAGGGCACTATCAAGCAGACTCTGATCATCGTCACCAGGACGCTCGGACGATTGGTGATCAAGTGCCATCAGAATATCCTGAAGTTGTGTTTCGATTCTGCGCAGACGTTGTTCGATACGATGTTCCTCACTGTTTCTATGTTTCATAACCTCTCCTTAGTGGGAGAATACCCAACAAGGTAATTGTTATGACTAAGAAATGAGCAACAGGTTCAGTGCTTTCAGCCTGAAACTGTCTGGAATCTAATGAGAGACTAATTGGAAACTACAGGAAATGCCAACGTACCCCAGTCTTCATGCGGGTGCTCAAGCATGATGTTCAGAACGACAGGCAAAAGTGTCATCAGCAGACTTGAGCCGGTTTCGACCTGCTCACGGTTCACACGACTGTTGAAGGTCGCGCCACCGCCAATCACCTGCTCCTGCAGTACACTGAGACGCTCAAGCGTCAGTGCCAGCAACTCAGGGACCTTCTTTCGGCTAAGACAGTTCAATGCTTCGACCGATGAGCGTTCAAAGCGCTCTTTCCAATCGCTTTCTGCGGTTGGATTCACCGCAACCTGACGCTGTGCTTCCCAGAACGGGCCATACACAAACTGGTTTTTGAGCAAGGCTTTTACTGAACCAGAGTACTGGTGCCAGAGCATTTCGTAGATGGCTTGTTCTTTGTCGAGGGAGACCAACTGTTCGATCAGTTTCAGGAAGCTGCTGTTACCCGGCTGGCTTTCGTCCGTCAGGCAACAGGCACTGAGAGAAATCCACGCTGTGATGAATTGCAGGTCTGCATTGCCCTGCTGCTCCTGGGCTGCACGCCACCAGCTGATTGCACGGTGAAGGCGCGTCGAGTGCTCTTCGTTAAACAGATCTCTCTGTGCACGCAAACGCTCGTGCAATTCATCGGGTGTCATGCAGCTTCCTTACGGGTATCAATTAATGACAGCAGTCGGAATGATCGTCAAAGTCGATGGCCAGATACAGCTTCGCTTCAGGAAACGCCGTTGGGTACGCAACGTAGTAATGCGTTTCTTCGTCGACCGGCCACCAGCAGGAAGCCGCGCGAGGGACTTCGCTCAGGTCGACACGCTCAACACTGTAGGCCAGGTTGTATTGCTCGGCTTCCGGAAAGTCTTCAAGAAATTCTTTCGGTAACCCTTCAACGGCGGTATCGAGTTTGTTTTCTTCGTTTAATCCCTGAAGTTTTTTCGTCCACTCAGGGTTCTGGCTGCACTCAACCAGAAACTCAGCAAGATAACGGCTGTGGTGCTTTTTTAAAATACGCGGTTTCATAGTGAATCCTTATTTGAATCCCTGAAGGTGACTTACCAAGGTAACGGCTGGCCATTAGAGTGCCAGAAGCTACCTGTTGTTTCGAGGGTCAGGTCGTCAATGCGGGCGGCAATACCTTCTGCGGCCTGCTCTGGCGAGATATCGCCGTTAAACCCAACCATACGTGTCTGTACGAAACCCGGATGAATCTGAGCCACCATTACGCCGTGCTCTTTCAGATCATTCGCGAGGCTTTTACCGATAGCATTGACCGCCGCTTTTGAAGCACGATAGCCGTAGTACGCGCCTGAGGTATTGTCCTCGATTGAACCCATACGGCTGGTGATATTCGCAATCTTAGTGCCTTCAGCCATTAACGGCAGGAGCTCACGGGTCACCATTAGTGGAGCAATGGCATTCACTTCGAACTGTGCGCGAATGCGATCACTGTCGAGATCGTGCAGAGTCTCGTTAGTGAATAAGCCTGCGTTGTTGATCAATACGTCGATGGGATCATCGAGAATCCGGTCCAGTACCATGGCAATGCCCGGCAGTTGCTCTTCATTCGTAATATCGATGTCTGACAGCACCTGATCGGCGATCTCTTCGATCTCGTCGTTGGTTTCGCGACAAACCGCTGTAACTGAGTCACCGCGCGCTTCGTAAAGCTTCGCCAATGCCAGTCCAATTCCCCGGTTTGCCCCAGTAATTACGATGTTTGCCATGATCAGCCCTTCCACAATTTGATAGACGCAAGTCTAACGATTCTGGAATCGCACGTCTTCCCTACTGATACTTTGCAAGCGAAATACAGAAACCTGTATTCAGGTACAATTTAACGGCAATAAAAAAACCGCGCCGAGGCGCGGTTTTTTACTTACTCAGAATCTGATCTGTATCAAGCGACAGATGCCTTATATTCAGCCATCAGAGACTTAATACGCTGGCTCTGTTCGTGCAGTTGCTCTTCGAGTTCGTGGTACTGCTGACGAATCGCGTTCTTTTCCCACTTCTCTTTGAGCTGCTTGCGCGTCTCATCGAGTTTTTCGCTCTGTGCTTCTGCCCATTCATTCAGCATGGCGTGGTACTTCTCGTATTCTTTCTCGAGCAGTTCAGTCCACTTCTCAGAATTTTCAGCTTTCGCAAGCTTCTCCTGAGCGCGTTTAAATTGCATCTTCACCATGGCACGACGGATTTTAAAATCCGGAACCGTGCGCAGATTGCTGGTCAGACCCACGTATGAGCAACCTTTAATGAACCACTTGGTTGGGTCCCAGTGGAACCAGCGGATACCGTTACGGTAGTCAGTCTGGAAGATGTGGTGATAGTTGTGATAACCCTCACCATGCGTCAGGAATGCGAAGAATGCATTGTCACGCGCTGTGTTTTCATCCGTGTACGGCTGAGAGCCCCACTTGTGAGCAATCGAGTTGATGAAAAAGGTTACGTGGTGAGTCGTCACGATGCGCAGGAAGCCCGCCAGAAGCAGCATGCCCCATACATCACCGAAGATCAGGCCCAGTGCCAGCGGTACACCAATGTTCATCGCAAACACGATAGGCACATAGTACTTGTACTGCCACATAACGATTGGGTCTTTCATCAGATTCTTCACGTTGGCGAAATCTACGCGACCACTTGGGTATTCGCGAATCATCCAACCCATGTGAGAGAACCACAAACCGCGCTTCGCAGAGTACGGGTCTTTATCCACGTCGTCACAGTGACGGTGGTGTACACGGTGGCCAGAACACCAGTCGAGGATGGTGTTCTCGAGCGCTGCCGCACCCCACAGCGCATACCAGACACGCAGAATCGGGTGGGCATCATAAGCATTATGAGACCAAAGACGGTGGTAACCGCCAGTAATCGCCATGCCGGTAATCCAGGTCAGCACCAGGTAGGAGACCCAGGTTGAAGTTTCGTAGCCATAGGTCATGCCGTACCAAGGTACGAGTGTGACGGCAACGCCTGTCGTCACGATGAACATGATGGTCGCCGTCCAGTTAATGGGGGCTTTTTCTTTCTGTACTGATTTACTCATAGACAACTCAGTTGGTTTACGTCAGTTACTCTACGCAGTGTAGCGATGGAGCATTACACTGTTGCGACATGATACCGGAATTAGTCAGTTATGGATGTCCTGAATCCGGTGTTAAGTCATTGTTTAGTGTAAATATGGCGTCAGATTGGCCCAGTTCAAATAACTCTTTCCATTTAATCAACAGTTCAAGGCCCGAATGCACAACAACAGTGCCATTTGCGGACATAAAAAAACCGCGCCGAAGCGCGGTTCTCTTTACGGCAACTGGTAATCAGCCACCGAAGTCATCAAGCATGATGTTCTCGGGTTCAACACCCATGTTTTCCAGCATGCTGATCACCGACTGGTTCATGATTGGCGGCCCACACATGTAGAACTCGCAATCTTCCGGTGCCGGGTGATCCTTCAGGTACTCTTCATACAGTACGTTATGGATGAAGCCGGTCAGACCTTCCCAGTTATCTTCTGGCTGAGGGTCAGACATAGCAACGTGCCATTCGAAGTTGTCGTTCTCTTCGGCAAGCTGATCGTATTCATCCTGATAGAAGAGTTCACGCAGCGAGCGTGCACCGTACCAGAAGCTGATCTTACGCTTAGAGTTCAGACGCTTCAGCTGATCGAAGATGTGTGAACGCATTGGCGCCATACCAGCACCACCGCCCACGAACACCATTTCAGCGTCAGTATCTTTCGCGAAGAATTCACCGAATGGACCGTATACCGTCACTTTGTCGCCTGGCTTCAGGTTGAAGACGTAAGACGACATGATGCCCGGGTTAATGCCTTTGCTGCCCGGAGGCGGCGTAGCAATACGGATGTTGAACTTAACAACGCCCTTCTCTTCCGGATAGTTCGCCATCGAGTAAGCACGGATGGTGTCTTCTTTGTTGACCGCTTTCAGATCGAAGAAGCCGAAACGCTCCCAGTCACCGCGGTACTCTTCTTCGATGTCGAAGTCAGAGAAGTTAATCTCGTACGGAGGACACTCAAGCTGAACGTAACCGCCGGCACGGAAGTCAACGTTCTCCCCCTCAGGCAGTTCAAGCGTCAGCTCCTTAATAAAGGTCGCAACGTTCGGGTTAGATACAACCGTGGTTTCCCACTTCTTAACACCGAAGACCTCTTCAGGAACTTCCACTTCCATATCCTGCTTAACCGGTGCCTGACAAGACAGACGCCAGCCTTCACGGGCTTCACCCTTAGTGAAGTGCGACGCTTCTGTAGGCAGCATTTCACCACCACCAGATTTCACGATGCACTTACACTGCGCACAGGTACCGCCACCGCCACAGGCTGATGACAGGAAGATATTATTGGCTGCCAGTGTGTTCAGCAGCTTGCCACCGGCTTCTGTTTCAACGGTACGCTCACCGTTCACCAGGATTTTTACCTTACCGGAGTTAACCAGCTTGCTGCGAGCACCCAGGATGATGAACACCAGTGACAGTACAATCACGGTGAACATCACAACGCCGAGTATGATTTCTATATCCACAACCGACTCCTTACAGTGATACGCCAGAGAATGACATGAAGCCAAGAGACATCAGGCCAACCGTCATAAAGGTAATACCCAGACCTTCAAGGCCTGCCGGTACGTCGCTGTACTTCAGCTTCTCACGGATACCTGCCAGTGCAGTAATCGCCAGTGCCCAACCGACACCTGCGCCCACACCGTAGACCGTTGATTCACCAAAGCTGTAGTCACGCTCAACCATGAAGAGTGATGCACCGAGAATCGCACAGTTCACCGTAATCAACGGCAGGAATACACCCAGCGCGTTGTACAGTGATGGGAAGTACTTATCGAGCACCATCTCAAGGATCTGAACCATCGCCGCGATAACGCCGATGTAGGTCAGCAGACCCAGGAAGCTGAGGTCGACCTGAGCAAACTCTTCACCGGCCCACGCCAGCGCACCTTCTTTCAGAAGGTAGGTATAGATCAGGTTGTTAACCGGCACGGTAATCGCGAGTACAACAACAACCGCGATACCGAGACCGAGAGACGTCTGAATCTTCTTCGAGATCGCGAGGAAGGTACACATCCCCAGGAAGAAGGCCAGCGCCATATTTTCAACAAAGACTGCCTTAACCAGCAGGCTGATATAGTGTTCCATCAGTGACCTCCGCTGTGTTCAGTGTTTGGCAGAATTTTAAATTCAGACTCTTCCACCTGATCTTTCTTCCAGGTACGCAGTACCCAGATGAAACCACCGATGATGAAGAAGGCTGAAGGTGGCAGCAGCAGCAGACCGTTAGACTGATACCAGCCACCGTCGGTGACCAGAGGCAGAATCTCGAAGCCCAGCAGCTTACCCGCACCAAAGAGTTCACGAATCACCGCAACCGTGATCAGTACCACCGAGTAACCAAGGCCGTTACCAATACCGTCGAAGAAGCTCAGAACCGGGCCATTTTTCATAGCGAAGGCTTCTGCGCGACCCATTACGATACAGTTGGTGATGATCAGACCAACGAATACCGACAGCTGCTTACTGATTTCATAAGCGAAGGCTTTCAGTACCTGGTCTACCACGATTACCAGCGAGGCAATGATGGTCATCTGTACGATAATACGGATGTTGTTCGGAATGTGATTCCGGATCAGTGCGATACCTGTGTTAGACAACGCCGTTACCGAAGTCAGTGCCAGACACATTACCAGTGTCACCTGCAGACTTGTGGTTACCGCCAGTGCAGAACAGATACCAAGGATCTGTACGGCAATCGGGTTCTTACTGAAGAGCGGTTCAGTCAGAACAGTTTTAATCTGTGACATCTCAGGCTCCCTGTTCTTTCAGTTTGGTTAGCAGACTGCCGAAAGCACGGTCGCCTACCCAGAAACGCACGAGGCTGCTTACACCACGGCTTGTCAGAGTAGCACCAGAGAGTCCATCGACCTGATATGGGTTACCCGGCTCCGCAGGCCCCTTCACAACTTTGATAGCAACGTCGCCGCTGTCGTCGTAAACCTCTTTACCTTCCCAGATCGCTTTCCACGATGGGTTGTCGACTTCACCACCCAGTCCTGGTGTTTCTGCGTGAGAGTAGAAACCCAGACCAACGATGGTATCCATGTCGCCTTTCAGTGCGATAAAGCCGTACAGCGTCGACCACAGACCGTAGCCGTGAATCGGAAGAATGATCTTCTCGATTTCACCGTTGTTTTCGATCATGTAGATTTCAGCGTACTTTTCCATGCGCTTAATGCTGGCCGGATCTTCATCACCAGACAGAGGCTTGGACAATTCAGGCGTTTTAGAGGCTTTACGCTGATCGTACTTCTGCGGATCAAGACCGGCGGCCTTGATTTCAGCCAGCTCGGCTTCCGTCGCAAAACGACCTTCTTCAAGATTCACGATACGGGTCGTGATTTTCTTGAACTGCTCTTCAACGCTCACGCCTGGCTGCAACATACCTGCAGCTGCCAGAACGTTTTTCTTTTTGTCTTCAACTTTGTTCGCAACCTGCAGAGGTTTCAGTGAAACCGCCGCACCTGCAACAATGATTGCACACACCAGACACAGCAGAACTGCAACGATGAGTGTCTTCTGGATGCTGTCGTTATTAGCTGACACGTGCCACCCTCCGTTTAACGTTTGCCTGAACCACAAAATGGTCAATCAGTGGTGAGAACAGGTTAGCGAACAGAATCGCCAGCATCATGCCCTCTGGGTAGGCTGGGTTGATCACACGGATCATCACTACCATCACACCGATCAGTGCACCGAAGAACCACTTACCTTTGTTGGTCATTGAGGCAGATACTGGGTCGGTTGCCATAAAGAACATACCAAACGCGAAACCACCAACAACCAGATGCCAGTACCAAGGCATAGCAAACAGTGGGTTGGTATCAGAACCAACGGCATTCAGCAGCAGCGTCATTGCCACCATACCGATCATCACACCGGCGACGATACGCCATGCAGCAATGTTCATCACCAGCAGTACTGCACCACCGATCATAATGGCCAGTGTGCTTACTTCACCCATGGAGCCCGGTACGAAACCAAGGAACGCGTCCATCCAGGTGATACCAGATTCAACAACGTTCTGAACGCCGCCCTCAGCCGCCAGACCCAGTGCAGTTGCACCTGTGTAGCCATCGGCTGCAGTCCATACTGCGTTACCTGACATCTGAGCCGGGTATGCGAAGAACAGGAAAGCACGACCCGTCAGTGCTGGGTTCAGGAAGTTTTTACCTGTACCACCGAAGATCTCTTTACCGATCACAACACCGAAGGAAATACCCAGAGCAACCTGCCAAAGCGGGATCGTTGGCGGTAAGGTCAGAGCAAACAGCACCGAGGTTACGAAGAAGCCTTCGTTCACTTCGTGTTTGCGGATAGTCGCGAACAGGACTTCCCAGAAGCCACCTACGATAAAGGTAACGGCATAAACCGGCAGGAAGTAAGCCGCACCAAAGACCATATTATCCCAGAGGCTGGAAGCGTCATGTGCTCCACCGCCAAGCATAGCGATGAGCATTTCACGCCAGCCTTCAAGCGGCGTTCCAGCACCGGCTGCGATGGCGTCGTTCGCCTGCAGGCCAATGTTGTACATACCGAAGAACATCGCCGGGAAGGTACATACCCAAACGGTAATCATGATGCGCTTAAGGTCGATACCATCACGCACATGAGCAGTGTTATTGGTCACGCTTGGAGGCGAATACAGACCTGTATCAATTGCCTCATAAAGCGGATACATCTTCTCAAGCTTGCCACCTTTCAAAAAGTGAGGCTCGAGGCTGTCGAGCATACTACGCAGGCCCATAATTAACCCTCCGCTTCAATTCTGGTGAGGTTCTTACGCAGAATTGGACCGTATTCGTACTTACCTGGGCAGACGAAACTGCACAGTGCGAGGTCCTCTTCATCCAGCTCCAGTGCCCCCAGAGCAATGGCACTTTCCATGTCCTCAACGATCAGCGCGCGCAGCAGCTGAGTTGGCAGAACATCAAGTGGCATAATGCGTTCGTACGTACCGATCGGCACCATAGCCCGCTCAGAGCCATTCGTGGTCGTGGTGAAGTCGAACATCTTCTTCATCAGCTTGGTAACGTAGATCGGCATCGCAGAGAAGCGATCAAAACCTGGACGCAGATAGTGCAGCATCGGACGCTCACGGCCCTCTTCCAGCACGGATACCTGGGTGTGGTAACGACCAAGGAAGGCAAGATCACCGGCAGCGTTGCGGCCACCGAATACAGAACCAGAAATAATACGGTTCTCGCCGTCTTTCAGCTCACCCTTAGTCAGCTCGGCAAGAGAAGCACCAACCTGAGTGCGAACCAGACGCGGGTTCTTCACCTGAGGGCCAGCCAACGCAATAACGCAATCCGTATTCAGCTTACCCGTAGTAAACAACTTACCGATCGCAATCACGTCCTGGTAACCAATGCTCCAGACGGTACGGCTTTCACTCACTGGATGCAGAAAATGAACATGCGTACCCGTCAGGCCCGCTGGGTGCGGACCACCAAATTCTTCAGCCTGCTCAACACCCGCGCTTGGTACAGACGCGCCCGGTGCTTTACACACGTAGGTTTTACCATCAGTGAGGCGACTGATGATCGTAACACCTTGCTTGTAGGCTTCGGCATCGGCACTGATCACAACCTGAGGATCAGCGGCCAGAGGATTCGTATCCATCGCATTGATAAAGATGGCCTCTGGGCGGCTACCCAGTTCTGGCACCTTAGAGAAAGGACGGGTACGCAACGTGGTCCACAGACCCGATGCCACCAGATTCTTCTCGATGTCGCCTGCACTCAGAGTAGCAAGCTTGTCAGCTGGATAACTGTCGAAGGTTTCTTCGTCGTTGCCATCAATCTCTATAACGACGGAGAGGAGTACACGGCGTTCGCCGCGGTTGATGGCTTTTACCACACCAGAGGCCGGGGCGACGTACTGAACGCCATCGGTCTTCTTGTCAGTAAATACCACCTGGCCTTTCTTGACTCGATCACCTTCCTGAACAGCCATCGTTGGCTTCATACCAACGAAGTCCGGACCGACTACGGCTACCTGAGTAACCTTAGGACCGTCCGAAATTTTCTGTTCAGGGCTACCGGTGATTGGTAAGTCGAGACCTTTTTTAATGTTGATCATATGCCTCGCCTAATCACGTTTGGATTCTGTCTTCCTCAGGCGTACAGAAATACACTTTGAGGTATCGGGTACCACAAAGCGTAGATTCACGCACGGACCTGTGCGGAGACTACCCATTTCCCAAGTAAAAAATCGCGCTAAGTATAATGACGCAACTGACTTTTATCCACTGACGTTACGGTCAATCTCACACTAATGGATAATGCCAGCCACGCCCGTACTGGTTTTGTATAAATTCTAGACAAAAAAAAGCCGCTGTCAGACGACAACGGCTTTTTTCTTTTCCGGCTTAACCGCGAGACGGGTAAGTCGGGTACTCAACGCCGCATACCTGCTGCGCGATGCGAACCACCTGACGGCTGTAGCCGTACTCGTTATCGTACCAAACGTAGAGGTTTACACGATTGCCGTTAACAATAGTCGCTTTGGCATCAACGATACCTGCGTGGCTGTTGCCAACGAAGTCAGTTGATACAACCTCTGGAGAGTTAACCCAGTCGATCTGCTTCTGCACAGATGAGTGCAGCGCCTGATCACGCAGGAAGTCGTTAACTTCTTCAGCGCTGGTTTCTTTCTTCAGGTTCAGAGACAGGATCGCCATAGAAACGTTTGGCGTTGGTACACGGATCGCGTTACCGCTCAGCAGACCTTTCAGTTCTGGCAGTGCTTTCGCTACTGCGCTTGCTGCGCCTGTTTCAGTGATTACCATGTTCAGCGGAGCAGAACGGCCACGACGGTCACCTTTGTGGTAGTTGTCGATCAGGTTCTGGTCGTTGGTGTAGGAGTGAACAGTTTCAACGTGACCGTTCTCGATACCGTACTGGTCGTTCATCACTTTCAGTACTGGCGTAATCGCATTGGTAGTACATGATGCTGCAGACAGGATCTTGTCAGATGCATCGATGTCTTTGTTGTTGATACCGTAAACGATGTTTTTCAGGTCGCCTTTGCCTGGAGCAGTCAGCAGTACGCGCGCGGTGCCTTTTGCTTCAAGGTGCTGAGCAAGGCCAGCTTCGTCACGCCATACACCAGTGTTATCGATAACCAGAGCGTTCTCGATACCGAATTCGGTGTAATCAATCTCAGCCGGGTTGTTGGCGTAGATGATTTTGATGTAAGTGCCGTTCGCGATGATGGCTTCGTTTTCGTGGTCGATGCTGATAGAACCACGGAAAGTACCGTGTACAGAGTCACGACGCAGCAGTGATGCACGCTTAACCAGGTCATCACCTTTACCACGACGAACAACGATCGCGCGCAGACGCAGGCCGTTACCGCCACCTTCTTTCTCGATCAGGATACGAGCCAGCAGACGACCGATACGACCGAAACCGTACAGAACAACGTCACGGTTTTCGCTGTCACCCGCTTCGCCGTTCAGGCTAGCCAATTCTTCAGCCAGGAATTCTTTAACGTCTTTGCCGTTACCTTCGGTGCGATATTTAACCGCCAGCTTACCCAGATCGATGTGCGCCTGAGCAACGTCCATCTCGGTCAGAGCCTGCAGCAGAGGATAGGTATCCTGAACTGACAGTTCTTCGTTTTCCATGTGACGGACAAAACGGTGCGCTTTCAGGAGCTCAATGACTGAGCGATTAATGACCGGACGGCCGTAGATAGAAGAAACGATGCTTTTCTGGCGGTACAGGGTACCAATCAGAGGAATCATTGACTCGGCGATGGCTTCACGGTCCATCCAGTCCTGTAAACAGGCGTCGCGCTGGTCTTTGCTCACGGGGTCACCTTACAAAGAAGTTAATTTAAGAGGAAAAATCGGGGCGGTATTATGCCGATTTTCGAGGCTGCCGACAAATCTTTCGCAGGCGCCGTGCCGGCGCGATTTCATTCGGTTAACAGTGCCCGGTGCTTTGGGTAAACTAGCCGACCTTATTTGCATCGAACACACCGCTCAGGAGCGCGAATGTCCAGCCCTTTACACCCTGAACTCCCCCAACGTGCAGGTGAACGCCGTTTCTGGGGCCAGCTGACGGGTTCTACCCAGGCCATGGCACTCGCCAGTGCTGCGACTGAACACGCGGGGCTGACATTGGTTGTCACCACGGATACCAGCTCGGCGCTGCGCCTCGAAGAAGAGATCCGCTACTTCGCGCCTGATCTTGAGGTCATGCACTTCCCGGACTGGGAGATTCTGGCGTACGACATTTTCTCGCCCCACCAGGACATCATTTCCCAGCGTATTGCGACTCTGAGTCAGCTGCATGATGTCCGCAAGGGCGTGTTGATCATTCCGGTTTCAACCCTGCAGCAGCGACTTCCACCTGCAAGTTTCTATCAGGGCCAGACTTTCGTTCTGGATATCGGCAGTACTTTTGATGTCGACAACACCCGACGTCAACTTGAGAACGCCGGTTATCATTGTGTTGATACCGTGTACGAACACGGTGAATACGCGGTACGCGGCTCGATCATCGACATATTCCCTATGGGGCAGCCACTGCCGTTCCGCATAGAGCTGTTCGACGACGAAATTGAATCACTACGTACCTTCGACCCAGACAACCAGCGCACGCTGGATAAAATTGAGCGGGTCAGGATTTTACCAGCGCGTGAGTTCCCGTTAGATACCACGGCCATCCGCACCTTTAAGGCCCGCTGGTTCGACTTCTTCGAACAGGACCCGAAAGCCTGTAGTGTGTATACCGATGTTGCTCAGGGCATTGCTCCGGCGGGTGTTGAATACTATCTGCCACTGTTCTTCAGTGATGATCTCGGCAACCTGTTTGAACACCTGCCAGCCAATACGCTGGTCATCCATGATGCGGGAATCGAAGACGCTGCCAAACATTTCCGTGACGATGTTGAGGCCCGCTATGAAAGTCGTCGCTACGATATTCAGCGCCCTATCGTGCCACCTGCGCAGCTATTTCTGGCGCACGACGAGTTATTCAGCGCGCTGAACAACTACCCTCGTGTTCAATTGCACGATAAAGAGCTTCCGGAACGCGCGGGCGCCGTGGCATTCGAAACTCAGCCTCTTCCTGATCTCACCGTCGATTCGCGACTGGATCAACCTCTACAGCGTCTGCAGGCATGGCTGTCAGACGCCGAAGGTCAGGTCTTCTTCTGCGCTGAGTCCGCCGGTCGCCGTGAGGCCCTGAAAGAGTTACTGCAACGCATTAAAGTCCTGCCGGATGAATTTGAACGCTGGCCCGATGCCCTGGTGTCGGAGAAGCGCATTCTGATGCTGACTGGCCCACTTGAGGCCGGTGCATCGATGACCGATAGCGGTCGACAGATTCACCTGATCACTGAAAACGAATTATTCGGTCAGCGTATCCGCCAGACCCGCCGCCGCCAGAAGCAGAAAACTGACAGCGATATGGTGATCCGCGACCTGTCAGAGCTGAAGGAAGGCTCGCCGGTGGTTCACCTCGATCATGGTGTCGGGCGCTACACCGGGCTTCAGACACTGGATGCAGGCGGCCAGGTGAATGAGTTCGTTGTGCTGGAATCCTCTGGTAACGACAAGCTCTACGTACCGGTATCAAGCCTGCACCTGATTTCCCGTTACGGTGGTGGCGCCGAAGAAACCGCGCCAATGAACAAACTCGGCACCGATAAATGGTCAGCCGCGAAGCGTAAAGCCGCTGAGAAAATTCGGGACACCGCCGCAGAATTGCTTGATATCTACGCCCGCCGTCAGGCGCGTAAAGGCTTTGCTTTTGATGAGCCAGATACCGATTACGAGCGTTTTGCAGCAGGCTTCCCTTACGAAGAAACACCGGATCAGCAGGCAGCCATCGAAGCTGTGATTGGTGATATGTGCTCACCGCGCCCAATGGACCGTCTGGTGTGTGGTGATGTTGGCTTTGGTAAAACCGAAGTTGCCATGCGCGCCGCTTTCATGGCCGTTCAGAGTGGTAAACAGGTCGCCGTACTCGTACCGACTACCCTGCTCGCACAGCAGCATTATCAGAACTTTGCTGACCGCTTTGCCGAGTGGCCGGTCAAAGTCGATGTGCTGTCGCGTTTCAAATCCGCGAAAGAAACTCAGGCCGCACTCGACCGGATGCTTGAAGGTAAAACCGACATTGTGGTCGGCACCCACAAGCTCCTGCAGAAAGACGTGAAATTTGACCACCTTGGTTTGCTGATTATTGATGAAGAACACCGTTTTGGTGTCGCTCAGAAAGAGAAAATCAAAGCTTTAAGGGCAGAGGTCGATATCCTCACCTTAACGGCCACACCGATTCCACGAACGCTGAATATGGCGATGGCGAGTATCCGGGATCTGTCGATCATCGCGACACCACCGGCCAAGCGCTTAAGTGTAAAAACCTTTATCCGCCAGCAGGACGATGCGGTCACCAAAGAAGCGGTTCTGCGGGAAATTCTGCGTGGTGGTCAGGTGTACTACCTGCACAACGAAGTGAAGAGTATCGAGAAAACCGCGCGCGAACTGAGCGAAGCGATTCCTGAGGCGCGCATCGGTGTGGCCCACGGCCAGATGTCAGAGCGCGAGCTGGAAAGCGTGATGAGCGACTTCTACCACAAGCGCTTCAACATGCTGGTGTGTACCACCATCATCGAAACGGGGATCGATATCCCATCGGCAAACACCATCATCATTGAGCGTGCTGATAAGTTTGGTCTGGCGCAGCTTCACCAGCTCCGGGGGCGCGTCGGTCGCTCGCATCACCAGGCGTATGCGTATTTGCTGACACCACCACCGAAGCAGCTCACCAAAGATGCTGAAAAACGTCTGGATGCTATCGGCGCATCCCAGGACCTGGGAGCGGGCTTTATGCTTGCGACGCACGATCTTGAGATTCGTGGCGCTGGTGAACTGTTAGGTGATGAACAGTCGGGTCAGATTGAAACGATTGGCTTCACCCTCTATATGGAAATGCTTGAGCAGGCCGTTAATGCGATTCGCGCAGGCAAAGAGCCTTCAGTTGACCTTGCAGCAACGCACGGCGCCGATGTAAATCTGCATATTCCGGCCTTGATTCCGGATGACTATCTGCCAGATGTGAACAGCCGCCTGACGCTCTACAAGCGCATTGCCAGCGCGAAAGACGATCACCAGCTGAAAGAGCTGCAGGTAGAAATGATCGACCGCTTCGGCCTGTTACCTGAACAGGTTAAGAACCTTTTCCGTATTGCGTCACTCAAATTCAAACTGCAACCGCTGGGTATCGCCCGACTCGATGCCAACGACAGTACGGGCAAAATTGAATTCAGCCGTGATACCGAGATAAATCCATTCACTCTGATCAAGCTGGTGCAGACGCGACCGGATGCCTATAAACTGGACGACGGAAACTCGCTGCGTTTCTACGCGAACATGGAAACACTCGACCAGCGTTTCCGCACTATTGATCAACTTCTGACAGATTTACAGAAGGACCCGAATTCGTGAAGACCCTTTCCGCCCTGCTCTCTGCAGGCCTGACACTGAGCATGCTGCCCAGCGTTGTAAACGCGGCAGAACATTATCGTGTCGAAGTTATGCTGTTCACTTATCTGGACGAAAACAGTGCCCGCGAGGAACACTGGCCCCTCCTGAAGGAGCGCGCAGAGGCGGAAGAAGCTGCAATTGCGGCTGCATTAGAGGAAGACACTGCAGCGACTGCTGAATCAGAGCCAGGTATTGTGAAGTCAGAGGAAGGTACTGCCGGCGACGCCAATTCAGGTGTTCTGCAGGTATCCGCTGACGAATCGTCAGAGCTTAATCCCGACGCTTCAGACGAGATGAACTCCGCCGAAGAAGATACTGACAGCACGCCTCCGGTAACGCTGCTCGACGACCTCGAATTCGCCAACGCCGTTAATCGCTTTGGCTACCGCAGCGATATGAAAGTCGTGTGGCACCAGGCCTGGATCGAAGAACTTCAGGATTCAGCCAACGCCTACGATCACGAAGTAACCGCCAGTTACGAAGAAGAGAACTTCCGCATCGATATCAGCGGTAGCTTCAACCTGTACCGTAGCCGCTACATTCATATCCGCCCGGATCTTGAAGTAGACCAGCTGATCTTCACCATTCCGGCTGATGCACCACTGTCTGGCGAGACTACTGAAAATACCGAAGAAGGCGCCATGACCATGGCCGTCACCTCTGACACCATATCTGACAACATAGGTAACTCAGACGCCCTTCCCGGGGTTGAAGGTCAGATGACGATCCTTCCCCCGGATCAAGGGATCACCAATGAGCCTGTGGCTGAACCTGAGCCAGAATGGATTCCGCTGCGCGCAGCAAAAATCGAGCGTAGCCGCCGCATGCGCAGCGGTGAGGTCCACTACCTTGATCACCCCCTTCTAGGTATGGTCGTCAAGGTAACGCCTTATGAGGTGCCAGAAGAGGCCTCAGAAGAAGCCCCAGAGAGCGAAGCTTCAGATCAGGGATAATGAAGCTGCGATAATATCGCGGACTTCACTCATTCCTGAGTCGATCACGGCGCGTATCTCATCCATGGTAATCAGGTCGTCGCTCTTTCCGGCGGCCGGATTCACGACAAGACAGATACTCGCGTAAGGAATACCCAGCTCTCTCGCCAGGGCTGCTTCAGGCATGCCCGTCATACCGACCAGATCACAACCGTCTTTATCGAGACGATTAATCTCAGCGATAGTTTCTAATCTTGGCCCCTGTGTCGCCGCATAGACCCCGAAATCAAGCGCGTCGACTGAACATTCTGATGACGCTTTAACAAGCGCCTGGCGCAACGTCTCATCGTACGGATGCGTGAGATCAATATGCTCAAGCGGACGGTACTCACCATCAAAAAAAGTACTTTCGCGGCCCCAGGTGTAATCAACCACCTGATGAGGAATCACAATTTTGCCTGAACCCATGTCCGGGTGAATGCCACCCACAGCATTCACAGCAATGATATGAGTAACACCCTGTGCCTCTAATGCCAGCAGGTTTGCGCGGTAGTTAATCTTATGAGGAGGGACTTTGTGAGGATGCCCATGCCGCGCAAGAAACACGACCTCCTGCTCTCGCCAGCGCCCGACTGACAGCGGTGAAGACGGCTGTCCAAGGTCAGTCGTTACAGCCAATGTCTGGCTGATCTCCGGCCCATCAAGCTCGGTTAAGCCGGTGCCGCCAATAACAGCGATTTTACGAGAAGTTGCACTCACAGGTTGTCGTCTCTGATCAGTTGATACGAGACCAGTATTTTACGGGCCTCGGCCATGCCCTTTTCATCAAGGGCATTAGCCTTGCTATCGGGTTTTAGTGATTCAAGCTTTAAAGCGCCAGTGCCTGCACGGTACAAATCGGCAACGGCACTGACGACATCTTTGGCGGCCTGTCGGTTATTGCAGACCACCAGTGCGTTGGCTCCCGCCTGAGCCGCAGCGATCGACCGCTGATAAAAGTCGCCGCCACTGGCAGCGCCTTCCATGGACAGGTCATCGCTGAAAATGATGCCGCTGAAGCCGAGCTGCTTACGCAGAATATCCTGCAACCAGACAGAAGAAAAACCGGCGGTATGGTTTGCATCAATGGCAGGATAGACGACGTGAGCAGGCATAATGCCCTGTATCACGCCTTCGCTGATCAGCGTTTTAAAAGGTACCGACTCGGCTTCTAAGGCTTCGGCATCGCGCGGGTCGACCGGTAACTCCAGATGTGAGTCCGCTTCAACGGCACCATGCCCCGGAAAGTGTTTACCAACGGACATCATGCCCGCAGAAGAAAGTCCTTCGCACCAGGCTCTGGCCAATGACGTCACCGTGTCTGCGCTGTGACCAAAGGCACGATCACCAATCACCCGAGAAAGATCTCGCTCAATATCCAGAACCGGGGCAAACGTCAGATCAACACCATGCGCGATTAACTCAGTAGCCAGAAGTTGGCCACCCAAACGGGCGAGCTCAAGCGCTTTTTCAGGTGATTCCACAAAAATGGCTTCATAGCGCATCATCGGCTCAAACAGCGTAAAGCCGGAGCGAAAGCGCTGCACACGACCACCTTCCTGATCTACGGTGAGCAGGAGGTCGGGTCTCAACGCGTTTAATTCTCCCGTCAGAGCTTTCAGCTGCTGAGGAGATTCGTAATTGCGCGCGAAAAAAATAAGCCCGGCGATTTCAGGCTGAGTTAAGAAATCACGATCCTCATCCGTCAACGCCGTTCCTTCAATATCGGTAATCACGCCGACGGCCTGTGCTAACGCATCCGACACAGCGTATGAATCAGTGGAAGAAACTGAAGACTCGGTCATCGTCATCTCACAAATTGATGCAGGAAATTCGCTGAAAACTTGCCGCCTGAATCCACACCCGGGTACCGGCCTGAATCCGTTCAGCAAGGTCAATCACATCGCTGTTACGCATGCGAATACAACCATGAGACAAGGGTTTCCCCATAGGTTCAGTATCCGGTGTGCCGTGGATATAGATAAAACGACGCTGGGAGTCGACGTTGCCAAAGCGGTTGAGCCCACTCTCCAGGCCCTGTAACCAGAGGATGCGGGAAAGTATCCAGTCCCGGTCCGGATGCTCTTCGGAAAGCTCTGAAGAATAGATTTCACCCGTTGGACGACGCCCACGGAATACGGCGTTTTCCGGCTGATCACGGCCAATAACAGCACAGATACGATGCCAGCCTCTCGGCGTGCAGCCGCTGCCTTCTTCTTCACCTATGCCATTCAATGCCGTTGACACTGAATATTCAGTAATGCCATCGCGCTCAGTCAGCCGCAAGAGTTGATCCTCGACTGAGATCTCAATAAACGGAAGATCTGACATCTACTGACGCGTTCCTTAGTTACCCGCAGGTGACTTCAGCCCGCTGGCGAGGAACGGCAGCAACTGATCGATAACATCCGGCGTGGCGGTGGGTTTACCGAAATCATGCTCCGCCATCGCGGTCAGAGAATCAACCCCGTTCAGTGTGAACATAGTCGCACCCAGCATGAAATGAACCCGCCAGAAGCGGTCTTCGTCGGAGAGCTCCGGCGTCGCCCGGGTAAGAAGATCCGAATAGCGGCGAAATACATGACCATACTCCACGCGCAGAAAACGACGTACATGGCCCTGACCCTGACTGTAGGCAAGCCCCAATAAACGCATAAAGATACGCAGACGTTCAGGCCGGTCTGCCCCCGAACGTAATGCGGTGTCAGATAAGAGCCGCAATAAAGACATCAGGTCAGCAGGTTGTTCGCCCTGCTCTGCATCGCAGGTATTGAGCGCCTTATCGAGTTCAGCGACAAAGGGCGTCAGAAAGCGGGCAAATACAGCCTGTATCAGAGACTTTTTAGAGCCAAAGTGATAATTCACGGCAGCCAGATTCACATCAGCCTTAGTCGTAATATTACGCAACGAAGTCTCCGCGAAACCCCGTTCTGAAAACAACTCTTCTGCAGCATCGAGAATGCTGCGCGCGGTATCTTTCTGCGCCATAGTGCCTTATCCAACTAACAAGTGTTTCAAACATACGTTTAAAACACTTAACACGCAACAATTGCAGCAATTCGGGGAAAATTCCGTCAGATCTAAAATTAGACGGCACTGGGTATTTACACAGTAAAAGGTACTGTATATATTTACACACACTGTATAAATCAACAGACTGGATAAATGTCATGGAAAAGCTCACGGCTCGCCAGCAGGAAGTTCTTGACCTGATTCGCTCAGCCATTGACGAAACAGGCTACCCGCCGACGAGAGCAGAAATTGCCGCAGAACTTGGCTTCCGCTCACCGAATGCAGCAGAAGAACACCTGAAAGCACTGGCACGAAAAGGTGCCATTGAGATGATGCCAGGTGCCAGCCGTGGCATTCGCATCGTAGGTGAAGACTCTCCGGGGCTGCCGGTAATCGGTCGCGTTGCAGCCGGTGAACCTATCCTGGCTCAGGAGCATATTGAAGATTACTGCGAAATTCCGCCGTCGTTCTTTAAGCCGGAAGCGAACTTCCTGCTCGAGGTGCATGGCGACAGCATGATCGACATCGGCATCATGGATGGCGATTACATCGCAGTGCATAAAGCAGAGACCGCACGCAATGGTGACATCGTGGTTGCCCGCGTCGGTGAAGAAGTAACCGTTAAGCGATACCACAAGAGCCGCAATCAGGTAACTCTGTTTGCTGAGAACGAAAATTACGCCCCGATTGAGGTCAACCTGAAAGAGCAGGAATTTGCGATTGAAGGTAAATACGTAGGTGTTATTCGTCGCCAGTAACGCGACCGACCAGAGTAACAGGTAAACGGTACACGACAGGAGAGATTGTTATGCGTCAGTTATCTTTCGAAGTATGTCCAGAAGCAGCACCACTCAGCTCTGCGGCACCCGTCAGAAGCGTGCCTAAAGGCAGTATGACGGAAGTCATTGTGTCTGAAGGCAGTGCATTACAACCCTTCCAGCTGTTGCCTGTGCTGGCTCTGTGCAGCGACCAGAAACGTTGGTTGATGTGGCTGAGCCCAAGCCAGAATCTGAACAAACAATGGCTGGCAAAAGCGGGCATCAGCGACTCTCCGGTACTTCACCTGAATACTCAAGTCGCTACTCAGTTTGACTTGTGTATCAAGGCGCTGAGATCAGGTAAAAGCCATTTGATTGTTGAGTGGTCAGGCGAACTCGCGGCAGATACCCGTCAACTGCTACGCCGTGTCGCAGAAGAAAACGGATCACACCTGTTCATTGTGCGTGGAGAATAAGACACTACCAGCCGGAGCTGGTAGTTGATCCGCCCGAATTACTGAGCAGTAGTAGCGGCAGGAACGTGCACAACGGCACCTTTTTCGTGCAACTCAACAACACGATCCAGTCGCTCAAGGGCTTTTTCCAGCGCGTCCTGGTTGTTCTCCATCGCTTTAATGGCATCTTTTGTTTCTTCGAGCGCGGTGCGCGTCTGCTCACGGGCTTCAGTGTATGCCTGAACGAGTTCAGAACTTTCTGGCTCATCGCTGCACGCGGTGATCAGTGAAGCGGAAAGTACTACAGTCGAGAGTGCTACTAGCTTTTTCATTCTCATCCTCAGAAGTCAATTTTCACAAGTACACCCGTTAACAGGGCTTTAGTTAGGATACTGAAATTCAAAAAAAAATCCGGTATCAGTTGCCCGATACCGGATTTTTTTATGAATTTGTCTGCCAGGGACAAATCAATGCAGGTGCTGACTGCTCTGCGGCACCTCAAAGTCGTCACTCTCGACTTCCATCCCAGACAGATCGCCCACGAGGCGCACGCCAGCCTCGAGCATTACTCTGGCCACATCCATATGGTGCTCCTGGAGACTTGCTTTCGCATCTTCAGAGAAACAGATACGAACCAGCGCATCGCTGTCCTGTTCGTCGGCACGACGCAGGGCAATGTCACCATTGGATAACTCTACAATTTCGAAAAAACCAGCCATAAGTGCCTCTTCGTTTCTGAGCGCGGATGATAACACAGGGGGGTGACGCTTTATACGAGAGTCACTGGGAGAATCAGCTTTCCTGCCGATTCTCACGCTGACTATCGATCAGGTCAGACAGATGCTGCCACCAGGACTGTGGCTGTATGTCATCGCTCTGTGCAACGGCAATGACGTTGACCGCACCCGCTGCCTGCGGGTTTCCAGCCGGGCCCGGACGCCAACGCGTTTCTGCCTCACGCAGAAATGCACTCAACCATGAGTAAGGGTCCTCGGCCAGAATCCGAATCTCGGTCATTTCACCGGTCACCAGAGGTGTCTTGTTCAGAAGATCTGAAAATGAACTGACTTCGCCGCGGTAAGTAGCAAGCGTCGCCAGCTCATTCAGATACGAAATAAAGGCATCCTGCATAAGGTACAGGCCTGAGGTCTCAAGCCCTTCAGCAAGTGCCGGGTTACCGGTTTCGCGACGCGCCTGCTCCAACAGCAATCGTGCCTGATAGAGTTTCTGGTTGGTGAAGCTCAGCCACTGACTCATCAGAAGTTCAGCTTCAGGCCGAGGTGCAGACCATCGCCGATCTTATGACGACCGCTCTGATCATCAAAAGAAACCGAGGTCATGCGGAAGCCTGTGTAAAGGTGGGCCGTCGGCAGAATATTAAAGTGCAGACGCAGATCTGCATCGACAAAGTTATTCACGTCACTGAATGACACAACCGGCGGCGCGTAGTACACATGACCACTCACACCAAAGTTACGGTTGAACGGGAAGTTGTAACGGGCAAAGCCGCCTACACCAATGGCGGCTCCGTCATTGTCATCAGTGAATATGCCGTAAGCATTGGCGCCAACACCGATATACAGGTCTGAATTCGGATTACGGACATCCACCACATGAACGCCCCCCGAGATGATGTCGCCCTGGTCACTCTCGTGCAGAGCCGCCAGGTTCAGGTGCATACCGGTATCCATGCGGGTGGCATCCCAGCCAACGCGAGCAGTAGTGTCCGCCAGGCTGATATCTAAAGATCCCCCAGCCATCGCAGAAGTAGAAATTGCAGCGACTGACGCTATAGCAGCCAGAGAAATGCGACGGGCCAACGTAAGTGTGTTCATCGTGGTACGGCGTCCTGTTTTTAGTAATAGATGTTCAGTAATAGAATTCTTATCGGTCTATGATACCAGCGTGTCTGTCGTTGGGAAAAGTACGCCAGAGACAGGCATGGTGACCTAGGTGTTGAGGAGTGTACGGGAGTGTCAGGAAAAATGCTCACACACCAGAAGCGCATGAGCATTTTGTTAAGGCAAGGCTTACTTCATCAGATCAAGCAGCAGCTTGTTCAGGCGGGTAACGTACTGAGCGGGTTGCTTCAGTTGACTGCCCTCTGCAAGCTGGGCCTGCGCGTGAATGACCTGTGCCAGTTCGGCGAAGCGATCTTCGTCCGCTTCCTGATCAAGGCGCTCAATCAATGGATGTGACGGGTTCACTTCGAGTGCAACTTCAGGCTCTGGCACCTTCTGACCAGCAGCTTCCATCAGGCGACGCATATGACCACCCATGTCGTACTGGCCAACCACGAGGCATGCGGGAGAATCTGACAAGCGCGAGCTGACACGGACTTCTTTAACGTCGTCTTTCAGCGCTGCTTCCAGACGCTCAATGAGTGCTTTGTGCGACTCTTCGAGTTGCTTCTGCTCTTCCTTTTCGGACTCGTCAGCCAGCTCATCAAGATCCAGCTCGCCCTTGGTAACATCCTGGAATGCTTTGCCATCAAAGTCACTCAGGTGGCCGACCATCCACTCATCAACGCGATCTGTCAGCAGCAGTACCTCAATACCTTTTTTACGGAAGTATTCGAGGTGCGGGCTGGCTGCAACAGCGTCGTGATTTTCGCCAGTGATGTAGTAAATTTTCTTCTGACCTTCGCGCATGCGAGCAATGTAGTCAGCAAGAGAAACGGTCTGCTCCGTGCCTTCGCTCTGAGTAGTCGCGAAGCGGAAAAGACCTGCCACTTTTTCACGGTTGGCGAAATCTTCAGCTGGGCCTTCTTTCAGAACTTCACCGAACTGATTCCAGAAGGTCTGGTACTTCTCAGCGTCTTTTTTCGACATTTTTTCGAGTGTATCCAGCACTCGCTTCACCAGTGCTGAACGCAGGCTATCGACTTGCTTATCCTGCTGCAGGATTTCACGAGAGACGTTCAGAGACAGGTCGTTGGAGTCCAGAACACCTTTAACAAAGCGGAGATACGCGGGCAGGAACTGCTCGGCGTCATCCATAATAAAGACGCGCTGAACGTACAGTTTAACGCCACGGCTGGCTTCGCGGTTCCACATATCGAACGGCGCCTGCGCCGGAATATACAGCAGGCTGGTGTAGTTCAGCTTGCCTTCGACCGTGTTATGCATCCATGTCAGTGGTTCGTTCCAGTCGTGGGAAACGTGCTTATAAAACTCTTTATAATCTTCGTCGCTGATGTCGCTCTTAGCGCGGGTCCACATCGCCTGCGCCTGGTTCACAGCTTCTGGAGCGGAGGCATCTTCACCTTCGCCGTCGTCATCATTGCTGTCCTGCTGTACAAATACAGGGATCGCAATGTGATCCGAATATTTCTTGATCAGGTTCTGCAGGCGGAAGCTGTCAGCAAACTCTTCCTCGCCCTCTTTCAGATGCAGGGTGATGCTTGTACCGCGGCCAGCTTTCTCAATTGACTCAAGGCTGAATTCGCCCTCGCCTTCGGATTCCCAACGCGTGCCCTGCTCTGCGCTCTCACCGGCACGACGAGTTTCAACGATCACCTTGTCAGCAACAATAAAGGCCGAGTAGAAACCCACACCGAACTGACCAATTAATTGCGAGTCTTTCTGCTGATCGCCGCTCAGTTGGCTCAGAAATTCAGCAGTCCCTGATTTGGCGATGGTCCCCAGATGATTCACAACATCATCACGGGTCATACCGATACCATTATCGGCAATGGTCAGGGTTTTCGCCTCTTTATCAAACGTGATGTCGACTTTCAGGTCTGACTCTGATTCGTACAGGTCATTGTTAGTTAACGCCTGGAAACGCAACTTGTCACAGGCATCCGATGCGTTGGACACCAGCTCACGCAGGAAAATTTCTTTGTTGGAGTACAAAGAGTGAATCATCAGGTGCAGAAGCTGCTTAACCTCTGTCTTAAATCCCAGTGTTTCTTTACTTGCGGCAGTCATTCATCTCTCCTTTCAGACGTGTCAGCCCTTTTACTGTGATCGCCGATGGCCAGCCACCCATTGCTGACTGGCCATCGACTATGTACTGATGACCTATTTTGGGGCTGGCGAGAACATTTCAAGGGCTGCGCGAAGGTCGGCGATGTTACTGCGCATAAGAGGCTCGTCGGCTGGACCACCGGCGATACAGGTCACTACGGCCAGAGACCCCACACCCGACTCTGCAACAAGGCGGGCGTTTTCGGGAACAATGCCGCCGATACAGGTCTGAGGCCAAGTATGATACCGCTTACTCCAGGCGGTCAGACAATCGATACCGAGAGGCTGATAGCGCAGGCGCTTGGACAGTGGCGTAAACACTGGGCCAAAGGCGATATAACTCGGCTTTTGGGCGCGTGCCCGGGCAATTTCCCACTCGGTGTGAGTACTGATACCTAACGCGACGCCTGCGGCGTGAAGAGCGTCGATATCCGCACTGACCAGATCTTCCTGACCCAGATGCACACCATCTGGCTTCAGCTCAAGCGCTAACGGCCAGTCGTCGTTGAGCCAGAAACTGACCCCCTGACTGCGACACATTGCCAGCGCCCGCCGAGTCTGATCCTTGTAATCAGTCCCCGGCGCTTTAATTCGCCATTGCACGGTATCCACACCCATATCAAGCAGCATTTCAAGGTGATCCAACGACTCTGTCAGCACATAAAGCCCCGGATTATAAGGTTCAAAACGATCAGTACGCGGATACGTCCCAACATCGGTAATCAAGGGCCACTCGTCTCCGCTTTGCGGCAATGCACTGGCAATGCAGTTTCTGTAGACAGAGCGCTCAGGCTCCATGCCTCCGGACTCAGTGCCTCCGAACTCAATACCAAGGACTCCCGAGCTGGCAATCAGTGCCTGACGTGCGGCAGCAGCGGCAATGACAATCGCATCGTACAAGCGCGTACCTTTTGTGAGCTGAACCGCAAGGGCCGCCGAGAACTGACTTCCCGTGCCGTGCGCCTGGGTTGTTTCTCTCTGCTGATGAAGAGCAAAAGAGGGCTTTGCCGCCGTCTCCGGAAAGTTCTCATCAGAACGGCTGAATATCAGGTCTGTAACCCAGGCCGAGTGTTGCTGCTGCTCATCATCGCCACCGGTAATAACCACCGTATGAGCACCCGCATGCTGCAGAGCCGCGCCCGCCGCAGCGGCACTCAATGTCTGATCTCCTAACAGCCAACGAGCCTCGTCAAGTGATGGCGTCATGACAGACACGTTCGGAATTAAACCGGTAAGGCCAGAGTGTGCCGCCGGTAGCTCCCCAAGAGTCGCTGACACCACCGGGTCCCAGATGACCGGCACCCGACTGCTGGCCTGAAGCTCGTTCAGGAACGTCCGCAGATATTCCAACACTTCTGGTTCAGGTGGCAGCCAGCCGATCAGGACTGCTTCTGGCGGGCCGTCTCTGAGCGCGGCCTGAACCTGAGCTTCAACCATAGAGGCTGAAACATGACTGACGGCTTCCACTCCCTGATGACTCTGTGCAGTCACTGCAAGAACTACACTGCGGCATTCGCACCCAGATAAAGCTGCTTGCGACAGAGCAGCCTGTAAACCCGCTCCCCCACGACTGTCAGAAGCGCAGATCGCCATTAAGTACCTAGGCTTAGTTTCACTAGTCATGGGATTACCCTCCCCGCATGGCGGTGTGCCAGAACGGCATGCCCGCCACTGGCGTACTCGGCGATGCCATATCACGTTCAGTCATAAAACCCGCATGAAAAGCAGCCCGACCGGCGTCGACGGCGGCAGCGAAGGCTCCTGCCATTGCCACTGGGTTTGCTGCTTTTGCGACCGCGGTATTGAGCAACACGCCATCGGCGCCCATTTCCATCGCCTGCATCGCCTGAGATGGCCGACCGATTCCTGCATCAACAATAATCGTGGTATCAGGCAGCCGTGCACGAAGGGTACGTAACTGATATGGATTAATGATGCCTTTACCTGTCCCTATCGGCGCGCCCCAGGGCATAACCGCTGGGCATCCTGCATGCAACAATGACTCGCACACCACCAGATCATCCGTGCAATATGGCAAGACGTAAAACCCTTGAGCAGACAACTCCCGGGCAGCACTCACAAGCTCGAAAACATTGGGTTGCAGGCTGTATTCATCGCCGATAACTTCAAGCTTAATCCATGAAGTTTTGAATAATTCACGCGCGAGAATGGCAAGTTGAATCGCTTCTTTTGCCGACTGACATCCGGCAGTATTGGGCAACAGACGCGACTGGCTGGCGCCCAACCATTGATTAACACGCTCGTGGTAATCGTTGTTAGCAAGATCACCCGCCGTCTGTCGGCGCAGCGACATGGTGACAAACCCCGGCTGCGCACTGGCAAAGGCAGACACCATTATATCGGGCGAGGGGTACATTGAGCTCCCGAGCCACAAGCGACTTGAAATCTCTTCACGTGCAATAGTAAATACGTCTGAATCAGCCACCGGTAATTGCTCCCAGCACATCAATGATGTCGCCGTTGTTTACTCTGGTTGAAGGCCACTGCTCTGCTGGCAGAAGCTCGCCATTCAGGGCTACGACAAAACGACTGCTCTCAGCCGGATAGTTCAGCGTGTCGATGATCAGAGTGTATACATTTTTTTCACTGGTCCAGGCCATGGATTTACCGTTGACGATGATCTCAATCACGCCACACCTCCCTGTTCAGATACTCTCATTTTCATACTCTCCAGCCCTTCAGCAGTTAACAGTGACTCGATCTTTTTCAGTAAGGCCGGTGCCAGTAAGAATCCGTGCCTGAACAGACCATTAACAAAGAGTGTTTTCTGCCCCCCAGAATTATTCTGCAGTTTTATGCAAGGTCTGTGGTCCTGCGTTGCAGGCCGGAGGTTCGTTTCCATAGACAAAATCCGAGCTTCCGAAAAATCCGGTGAAAGCACCCAGAACGCACTCAGCATTTCCATTGCAGAACGGACACTCACCGGAGAGCAATCATCACTCTCCAGTTCTGTTGCACCAAGCTGATAGCAATCGTTCCCACGCGGCACCATATACAAATGATACCTGGGGTGAAGCAAACGCACCGGACGATGAAATTCGGTGCCCGGACTGGAAACCCAGAGCGTTTCGCCACGCACTCCGCGAATAATCCGCTCAGCATCACTTCGGGCTCCGGCTCCACGACAATCAATAACGAGATCTGCCTGCTGTAGTTCTTTATCGAATTTATCGAAATCCGGATCGGATAATTCAGTGCTGCGCACGTCAAGCGAATAGCGGCCGTCCGTTCTGTTTACTTCGCAGGCGAAATGGAAATCCGCACCATGCTTTTCTGCAGCAAGCTGTAAGGTGCTGAGTAAAACACGGTTATCGACCTGCGCTTCATCGGGTAACCAGAAGCCTTGTTTAAATTCGCCAGAGAGCGCGGGCTCTTTCTGACGAAGCCCAGTACTATCAAGTGCAACGGCATAAGAATCGCCCGAAATATCGGGGGCGCTCATATCACGCTTAAACAAATCCATTTCTGCCTGATCCGACGGGTGCGCAACAACCAGGGTGCCGCGACGTCGGTATGGCACCCGGATACCAGAGTCTTTGTATAAATCCTCCAGAAGCCCGGGCCATAGAGTCAGAGACTCCATACCGAGATCAAAAACCTCGGGATGACACAGCGGTTTTTCAGCAACAGGGGCAACCATTGCAGCGGCAGTCCATGCCGCACATTCAGGTGTTTCTTCACTGGCGCGTTCGTAAACAGTGACCTGCATCCCGCTCCGGCTCAGTCGCCAGGCGAGTAGCCTTCCCATCAAACCAGCGCCGATCACGGCTATTGAAGACATGGCTCAGGGCTCGACTGCATCGACGTAAAGTTCCGATCCGTTCGCACGGAATTTTTCAGACATTTCCTCCATGCCCTGTCGCTGGTTGCGAATATCATGCGACAGTTTCATGGAGCAGAATTTTGGGCCACACATGGAACAGAAGTGCGCTACTTTATGGCCGTCTTTTGGCATGGTTTCGTCGTGATACTGTCGAGCTGTATCCGGATCGAGTGCCAGGTTGAACTGATCTTCCCAACGGAATTCAAATCGCGCCGCAGACATCGCATTATCATGCATCTGCGCCGCCGGATGCCCTTTCGCAAGGTCCGCAGCATGAGCTGCAATTTTGTAGGTAATCAGACCCTGCTTAACATCTTCTTTATCTGGCAGACCGAGGTGCTCTTTCGGTGTGACATAACACAACATCGCACAGCCATACCAACCAATCAGAGCTGCACCTATACCAGAAGTGATGTGGTCATACCCCGGTGCAATATCTGTAGTCAGTGGGCCTAACGTATAAAAAGGGGCCTCATGACAGTGCTCTAATTGTTCTGTCATATTTTCTTCAATCAGGTGCATTGGCACATGACCCGGCCCCTCGATAAAGGTTTGTACATCGTGTTTCCAGGCGATTTTTGTCAGCTCGCCCAATGTACGTAATTCCGCAAATTGTGCTTCGTCGTTCGCATCCGCAATGGAACCCGGCCGCAAACCGTCCCCCAATGAAAAGCAGATATCGTAAGCTTTCATAATTTCGCAGATATCTTCAAAGTGGGTATAGAGAAAACTCTCTTTATGATGTGCGAGGCACCATTTCGCCATAATCGACCCGCCACGACTGACGATCCCTGTTAAACGGTTTGCCGCCATCGGAATAAATTCCAGGCGCACTCCCGCATGAATAGTGAAGTAATCGACGCCCTGCTCTGCCTGCTCAATCAATGTATCGCGATAGATCTCCCATGTGAGGTCTTCTGCAACCCCACCGACTTTTTCAAGCGCCTGATACAAAGGAACGGTACCTACCGGAACCGGTGAATTACGCAGAATCCATTCACGTGTTTCGTGAATATTATCGCCGGTAGAGAGGTCCATAATCGTGTCTGCCCCCCAGCGGGTAGCCCAGGCCATTTTTTCGACCTCTTCACTGATGCTGGATGTCACCGCAGAATTACCAATATTGGCATTTACTTTCACACGGAAGTTACGCCCGATGATCATCGGTTCACTTTCAGGATGGTTAATATTGGAGGGTAATACCGCTCGGCCCGAGGCAATCTCATCACGAACAAACTCAGGCGTAATATAGTCTGGGATCTTCGCACCGAAACGCTTGCCGGGATGCTGCTTAGCGACTTCAGCAGACATACCCTCCTGTGACAGGCCGATGTTCTCGCGAATGGCAACGTACTCCATTTCGGGGGTAACTATGCCCTGACGTGCGTACCAGAGCTGGGAGACGTTCTTTCCGCTTTTGGCCTTTCGTACTTTCTGGCGCAGAGAAAGCTGGCCTTCTTTGATCGCTATGCGGTTTGATTCTCGTGAGGTGATGGCGCTGAACTCAGTGTCGCCACGATCTTCAATCCATTGCTCACGCACCGGTGCCAGCCCTTTCGTCACATCGACCGTGATTGCAGGATCGGTGTACGGGCCTGACGTATCGTAAACGCGCAGTGGAGAATTCGGCGTTTTGCTGCCGTCCGCCTGAGTCGTATCCGAAAGATTAATCTGACGCATACCAACGTGCATGTCATCGCGACTGCCGCTCAGGTATATTTTTTCAGACGCAGGATAAGCGTAGGTAAGGTTAAATTCGTTGTTTGTATTGTCAGCCATGCTCTTTTCCTTAAAAGGATCAGGCAGGCAGCGACGAGAATAGATGGGAACACCACACAGAATCACACGAAGGTGACCATAAGAATTGGCGTACGCAGACCACGGGGAGTCCCGGCAGTTCATCTCTGTTCCCTACGCTGGCACTAACCAGATCAGGTTCAACGGGACCCGCATTCGCGATCTCAGCCTGTGTGGTTATCTTTGATAACCGGTCAGGCACCCCGACAGATAATTCGCTGACAGTGTATGGTGATTCGCCCTTTCTTTACAAGGCGCACTCTGAAATTAAAGCACCTCTGAATAACCGCACTCATTTCCCTGTGCGATTTTTCTTAGCGGTCGGAAAATCTCACTCCTGAACCAACAAGAAATGTGCTCGCGCCGTAGCGATAGGTTCACCGGGATCGGTTTGCCAGGCGTTAATGGCCACGTTAGCAACCCGACTGCCCTGTCTCCATACCTGACAGCTGACGAAGGTATCCTGCAGACGCCCCGCACGCAGATAATCAATCGAGAAGTCGATGATTTTAGGCAGAGCAATACTTTCCATGGTCATCAGCAGGTGCAGCGCCGCTGAGGTTTCCATGCACCCCGCAATCACACCACCATGAATGGCTGGTAGCATCGGGTTACCGATATTGTCTTTATTTGCGGGCAGAATAAATGTTGGTTGCAGATCCATCGCGTGCAGCTTAATACCCAGTAGCCCGGCATACGGAACAGCATCAATCACAGCATCAAAATCACCGTTGTCTCGGCAATGCTGCAGAATTTTGCGCATGGCTTCAGTCATTGTTTCGCTCCCTTACTTACTACCAAGGCGCAAACCAATGCGCATAAAGTTAGCGGTGCAAGTAGCAACAACGACGTTGTCACTTTCCTGCCGTACTTCGCCCTGTGTGAACACCAGGCTGTTCGCCCGCTTTACCACTCTGGCCTCGCCAATCAGGTTTTCACCGGGCTTAGCGGCGCGGTGATAATCCATCCGTAAATCCAGTGTTGGACAGACTTCCCCGTCTTCGAAGCAGTTAAACGCGGCTGTGCCGCATGCTGTGTCCATCAAGGTCGTGAGACTGCCACCCGCAACGATGCCATTGTCAGGGTTGCCTATAATGGCCTCACTGTACGGTAACTTGAGAATCACTTTTTCACCGTCGGCGTATTCCACCGTCATGTTGAGTACGCGACAATGCGGCAGAACCGATACAAACCGGGTAGCTCTCTGCGTCAGCTGATCTGACATAATGAAGGGCTCCTAAAAACCAGAATGGTTAAGGTACTTGTCACTCAATCGATGAGCAATGCTGTATCCGAGCTATTAAATTGACATATATGATCATCACACGCAGAAGCAGGTGATCTTTATAGTAAAACAGGACTCGTAATGACCTCTTTCGATCACTACTACCAAGCCCTTCTCAATGGCGAGATGCCTGCTGTCGATGCCACCTGGGGTCAGGGAAAGACCACCTTTGGCGGTATGTCAGCAGCGCTTGCATTAGCTGCTCTTGAGCGGGACTACCCCCAAACTGCGCCGCTTCGATCTCTGAGTATTCATTTCTGTGGAGCACTGACGACCGAGCAACCATACGATATTGCTACGCGGGAGCTCAGAGCCGGCCGCTCAGTTTCACACTTACAGGCAGAGGTCATCCAGAACGAGGACTGTGCCACCGTAGTCAGTGCCTGCTATGGCAAGGCTCGGGAATCTGATGTAATTGTCCATGCAGACAAGCGCGAACCGGGTGAACCCGGCAGTGGCACCCGCCTGGGATATATCCAGGGCGTGACTCCGGAGTTCGTGCGTCATATTGACTTCAGCTATGTCAGCGGCGGGTTGCCCTTCTCGAACAGCAAAGACAACCACATCCATGGTTGGATGCGCTTCAATGACTGTGCTGGTCCTCTTACCGAAGCCCATCTCGTTGCATTGATCGACTCCTGGCCTCCCGCCACTCTTCAGAAGCTCAAGTCGGTCGCTCCCTGTGCCAGTATCACCTGGAGCCTCGAACTCCTCGATTCGCCTTCTGCGCCCTCTACCGGTGGTGAGGCTTTACAGGCGAATGACTGGCTCTATTACGAAGTTGACATCGCCGAAGCGCACGGTGGCTACGCCCACACAACCGCACGTATCTTCCGTGCCGATGGCTCCCTTCTTGCGCTGTCGCGCCAGCTGGTTGTGGTTTACGACAAACGCAGCTGATCTTTACAGGGTTCTTCCTTGCTGTAATCACTGAGAGCAACTATTACTTAAAGCATGGGCGATGTATTCAGCGACGTCGTTCTATGTGACTAGCAGCCTCTCACCAGACTTACAGGAAGTGAAGAACCGGAATGAGCCTTAATGTACTGATTTGTGACGACTCGAGTTTTGCCCGCAAACAGATGGCGCGAGCACTGCCTGAAGAGTGGCAGGTGGAGGTCCACTTTGCTGGTGATGGGGTGGAAGGCGTCGATGCGATCCGTGAGGGTAAAGGTGATGTCGTTTTTCTCGACCTGACTATGCCGAACATGGACGGCTATGGTGTACTCGAAACTATCCGTCGGGACGACCTTCCAGCCATGGTTATTGTTGTCTCTGGCGATATCCAGCCCGACGCCCAGGAGAGAGTCAAAAAGCTGGGAGCGATGGCGTTTATCAAAAAACCGATTGATGCCGACAAAGCGCGCTCCGTGCTGACCGAATACGGCATTATGACGGGGGCCTGAAATGTCAGCAGCAGCGATTATTAATGAAGACCAGCGCGACTGTTATCAGGAACTTACCAACGTAGCTATGGGTCAGGCGGCTGATCGCCTGGCTCGCTTGCTGAATGCATACGTCGTGCTTCCTATCCCAAAAATCAGCGTCATTGAGAACAGTGACCTGAATATGGCTCTGCAAGGCGCCACCAGCGACAGCAGTGTTTCGGCTGTGTGTCAGGGCTTTATCGGTGCTGGCATCTCTGGCGAAGCTATGCTGATGTTCAATGATGCCTCGTTTGCCAGTCTGGCCTCTCTGATGAAGTACTCGGGCCCACTGACACAGGCCGCCGAACTAGAGCTGCTGATGGATACCGCCTCTGTGTTAATCGGCGCCTGTATTCATGGTATCGGTGACCAGCTGGAAATTGTTTTTAACCAGGGGCATCCCGTGGTTCTGGGTCAGCATTGTGGTATGGCTGACCTGGTGGCCTACGGCAACAATGGTTGGGATAAAGCACTGGCGATAGAAATCCATTATACGATTGAGCACGTAAATATAGAGTGTGAGCTCCTCTTGCTATTCACCGAGGAGTCTGTACGAGCACTGAATAAGAAGATTGACTACCTTCTTGATTAACACCGGCACCCGACCGAGAGAGACACCAGACAGATGAGCGACAAGAGCGAGGCAGACACGATTAAAGACATCCACTGGTTGATGGATATTCTTCAGAATATCGACGTCGGCCTTGTCGTGCTTGATCGCAATTACGAGGTTCAGCTCTGGAATGCCTTTATGGAGGGGCACAGTGGCGTCAGCCCGCAGCTGGCGAAAGGCAAGAACCTGTTTTCGCTTTTTCCAGACCTTGATGAAGCCTGGTTTAAACAGAAAGCAGAACCAGTATTCCAACTCAAAACCCGGACCTTCACCATCTGGGAGCAGCGCCCGTATCTTTTCCACTTCAGGAATTCGCGCCCGATTACTGGCCGCAGCAAGTTTATGTATCAGAACACCAGTATCATCCCACTGGAGTCCGTTACCCGCCAAGCTGATCATCTATGCGTAATTATTTACGACGTTACAGATACGGCCGTTGGTAAGCTCGATATTTCCCGGGCAAACCAGACCCTTAGCGAAATTCAGGTCCGCGATTCACTAACGGGTCTGATGAACAAATCTGCCTGGTTGACTGTTCTGGAAAGTTATTACGCCAGTCAGAAACAGGGCTGCCTCCTCTTACTCGACATGGATCATTTCCGCGACCTGAACCATGCTCTCAGTCACCAACAGTGTGATGAGATTCTACGGCGGATCGGCGCAGGCTTAAAAACTCTGGGCGATGAACAGCACGCAGCTCGATTCGGTGGCGAAATATTCTCGGTCATTCTTGCTGAAAAAGAGGCCGAGGAAGCCATGCAGATCGCCGAAAAATTACGTCGCTCAGTTTTTAGCCTGGGAAAAAACTCGCAGCATACGATCAGCGCCAGCATCGGGGTTGCAGAACGCCTTGCCGATACGCCCAGCGCCAGTGAATGGTTAAGTAACGCAGACAAAGCGCTTTACCACGCAAAGGAAAGCGGCCGCAACCGCACATCCCTGTTTAAACGGTGACCTGCTATCATACGCAGCAGACTTCCTGATCCTGCTTGCTGTTATGGCCTCTTTTTCGATACCACCCGCATTCATCGATGCACCTTTGAAAGGTGTAGAACGTCACGGCTTCGCCCGCGACATAATTCTGAGTGAAGCCGGTATTGAAGCAGGATCTTTCAACCCGGATGGATCACTGGCTCCTGAATCATACGCCCGACTGATGCTCACTATCTGGCGGAAAACCAACGATGAGGCGATGGGGCTGAATCCAGAACCCGTTGTATTCCGCACCTTCGCTATGATGGGTCGGTCAATCATCACCTGTGCCACACTCGAACACGCGATTCGCAGAGCAAGTTCGTTTTACAGGCTGCAACCTCACTCCCCACAGATTACCGTGGAAAAAGGTGAACACAGGGCCAGGCTCCTTATAACCCATGAATCAGATTACGACCCCGATCACTTTCTCAGTGAGTCTTTACTGGTCATCTGGCACCGCTTCTGTAGCTGGCTGATCGGCCGCGGCATTCCTTTATTGAAAGTAGAATGTCCTTATGCACCGCCAGGTCACGTTAGTTTATACGATGATTTGTTCGCAACGCCGGTCACCTTCAATTGCGATAGTTTGTCTCTGACCATTCCCCTGCAGGCGATTCATGCTCCAGTTGTGCAATCAGCGACAAGCCTGGAGGAATTCCTCGGACACTCACCAGCAGATATTCTTGCCCGGCCTAATCCACACGAGAGCACCAGTGCGAAAGTTCGACACGCACTGATGAGCCTGGCCAGCGATCAGATGCCCGACCTTACCGGCATGGCCGACGCTCTATCTGTGTCTGGCGCAACCCTGAGGCGCCGTCTCCGTCAGGAAGGAACAACGTATCAGACCATTAAAGACAACGTACGACTGATGGAAGCCAAGCGTTTACTAGCTGGCTCAGAGTTAAGCATTGCAGATATCGCTGTTGCGTCAGGATTCTCGGAGACAAGTGCCTTCACACGAGCATTCTCTCGCTGGACCGGAGATTCACCTGCAAATTTCCGACGCAGAAACAGCAGCCGTTGAGGCCAAAGCACTGAGTGACAATGACAGCAGCGAAACTAAACTTTAAACTCAGACCATTTACGAGAGACACATTGTGGCGGTAAGGATACTTCTGCTTCTTTTCATTCTGACTCCATGTGCCGCCCACGCCCTTTCGCTGACGGACGATCTGGAAGGACGTCTACTGGGTACTTCTCTTCAGGAGTGGTCTGAATCAGAGCAGATTAGCCCGGACGATATACATTCACACTCATTGCCTTGGACTCAGGTCAGAGCGATGGTGCCCAACCCCGGTGTTTCAAGCCCACCTCACTGGTATCGCCTGCCGCTCAAAGTGAGCAAGACCGGAGAGCGCTGGTTCGCCGACGTGGATTACCCGAGAATAGAACGTATTGATATGCGGCTGTTCCGCGGTAAAACCCTTATCGCCTCCTCCGAAGACGGCAACCCGGTTCACTCAGACGCACCCCAGCGAGCAAAACTGTCTTTCAGTTTTGAATTGCCCTTTGATCAGCCGGGCGAATATGTACTGTACCTCCGGGTTGAAAACAATGTACTGCTGAATTTCCCGTTACGTCTCTTCAAAGATGCAGGCTTACGCGACGCCCAGCAGCAGAAACAACTCTATTTCGGGCTCTATACCGGGTTTCTGTTCGCACTGCTGCTTTACAACCTGGCGGTTTATCTGGTTATCCGTGAACGCTACATGATCCTGTTCTGTGGCTTCGTGTCGACGTATCTACTGTTCTTCTGGGCACATACGGGGCTGGGTTACCGATACTTGTGGCCAGACTGGGCAGGTTTCGAGGAGCAGTCGAGTTTCCTGACGTCCTGCTTTGCCATGCTGTTAATCATATTGTTCAGCATGAGTTTTCTGAAAGTTGCTGGCCCTAACCGACGCGCGCTGACACTGGTGTACAAAATCGCTGTGTTACTCACGGGCGCTGGGGCTGTTTCTGCCCTGTTTACTGATGTCCACACCACGGCAATCATTATGAGGGTTGTCACCCTTTTGACGCCTGTATTCCTGATTATTTCTGCGAGCCTGTCGCAACCACTGTCGTCGGCATCCAGAGCCGTCTATACCCTGGGAGTATATTCGCTCGCAATCGCTATTGTTGTTCACAGCCTGGCCCGTCAGAGCATTATTCCTACCAATGACATCATTGCATATGCCGCACACATCGGTGGCGTAAGCCTGATTGCTATTCATAGCCTGGCGATTGTTCTGCGCCTGTATGAGCAGCGGCTTGAACAGATTCGTGCACGCAAAGACATTATTGCTGCACGAAAACGCTCACTTCAAAGTGAAGAAAAACTGCGTCAATCAGAGGCTTCTCTGGCAGAAAAAGATGCGGAAGCGAATGCCAAGTCTGCGTTTCTGGCCATGATGAGCCACGAAATCCGGACACCGCTGAATGGCGTGCTTGGCATGGTTGAATTACTGCAGCACACACGTCTCGACAACCAACAAAAACGCTATATCAGTACCATCGCCAGCTCAGGTGAGAATCTTCTTTCGCTTCTCAATGATGTGTTGGATCTCTCTAAAATTGAATCCGGAAAAATGATCATTGAGCGTAGACAGGTTGAGCTGGCCCCCTTAATCAATGAGTGTCTGATGCTACACAGCCAGAAGGCACTGGATAAACGACTGACCTTAACCGCTGATTTAGGCACACCGCTGTACACAACAATCAGTACGGATGAGATGCGACTCAGGCAAGTGCTCAATAACCTGATCAATAATGCCGTTAAATTTACCGAGCAGGGACACGTTGAAATCCGACTGGAGTGGCGGGAGCCCGAACTTCAGATCCATGTCATTGATACCGGCATTGGTATTTCAGAGGAGCAACGGCGCCGCCTGTTTCACAGCTTCACACAAGCGACACCAACCACGAGCAAATATTATGGCGGTACAGGTCTTGGGCTGACCATCAGCCAGAAACTGACTCATTTACTCGGGGGAGAGATCTCAGTGAGCAGCTCCCCGGGTGCTGGCTCTGCATTCACTGTCAGACTGCCCGATGTTGCTCCTGGGTCACCTCAAGCAATATCAGATCTGTCTGGCCGCACATGTTTTATCGAATTATCGAACCCTGTCGAGCGACGCTTCGTCAAAATGATCACTGCCCGCCTTGGTCTGGAGGAAGTCACCAGTCGTTTCCACACCCCTCTGGATTGCATGATCGTCGATGCACTGCCAGCCGATAAAACCATCCCTGAAAACCTCATTTGTGTTGTTGACGACTACTGGCCACGTATTGGTGTTGAACGCCAGAGCGAGCGTCCTCTTCGTTCTCATGTTCTTCTGCATCAGATATCTAACCTGATTCAGGTCCAGACGGAGTCAACAGAGGCTGTCACCGGGTATCGCAGAGGCACGATCTGGGTGGCAGAAGATAATATCGTCAATCAGAAAGTAATCTCGGGAATGCTCCGCCATCTGAATATGGAATGTGAGGTATTCTCTAACGGAGCCCAGATTCTTGCGGCTTACGGTAAACGTCCTGAGCAAGCGGATCTTATTCTGATGGATTGCGAAATGCCGGTCATGGACGGTTATGACGCCTGCCGCGAAATCCGTCGTCTGCAGGACAGCGATGCAAACAATATTAACCGCCGCACCCCAATTATTGCCCTGACGGCACACCTTGGCGGTGAGTTCGAACAGATGGCCCGCCAGGCGGGCATGGATGATCTGGTCACTAAACCGATTCGTAAGAGTACGCTCAGTAACCTGTTCAGTATCTGGCTACCTGAAACGGAATGAGCTTATACAAACGCTGCCGATTTGCGATACGTATGCATAGGGTAACTGCCCAGTACGCGAACATCCCGGGCAAAATAGCGTAACTCCTCAAGAGCATTCGCTACCGGCAGCTGATCCGGGTGCCCGTAGATATCCAGGTGGAAATGGCTGGCCTCCATCGTGCCACCATCCATATAACTCTCCAACTTCACCATATTCACGCCATTGGTCGCAAAGCCGCCCAGTGCCTTGTACAAAGCAGCAGGAATATTCCGCACAGAAAAGAGTAAGCTTGTCATATATCTCTTTTCTGCATCGTAGTGCTGGTGCTCGGCTTCCCTGGAAAACACAAGAAAGCGTGTGGTATTCCCCATAACGTCCTGAAAATTTTCATGCAGGATGTGCAACCCATAAAGTTCCGCTGCGAGAGAAGACGCAATAGCGCCAACACTGAGATCGCCTTGTTCAGCCAGACCTTTCGCAGACATGGCAGTATCCACTGCTGCCTCTTGCTTCAGCCCCAGATTAATCATTCGCTGATGACACTGAGCCAATGCCTGCGGATGTGAGCGAACGCGCTTGAGTTGTTCAAGTGATGACCCTGGGAGTGCCAGCAAACAATGGTTTACTGGTTCGAAATGCTCCGCGATCACGAACAGCTGAGTTCTCGGAATAAGGCGGTATATTTCTTCTACACGGCCCGCCGTGGAGTTTTCTAACGGAATCATCGCCCGCTCGGCAAATCCATTACTTACGAGATCAAGAGCACCGATAAAATCGTCGCAGGCAAGGTACTCCCAATCCGGAAAGACCTTAGTGCAGGCAAGGTGAGAATAAGCCCCTGCTGTCCCCTGATATGCCACTCTACTCATAACAACGCCCCAAAACTGTGCACCCTAAAATCAAACCTACCGAATGCACCAAAACAATGCACAGAAACCTTGCACCGCAATCCCGCTTTGCTCCGGAAGCCGCGCGCGGTGCCTGATTGCATCAGTGTATCTCAGCGCCCTCGTAAGTGGCATAGTGCGTGCAAACAATTCAAACAATGAAAAAAATAACCTCGGAGTCTCGCTATGCCCGGATGGCCCGCTTCACTGCAACCCGATGGGGAAACGCTGCGAACAATACAGCAGTACCCGCCGCGTGATGCACGAATTCCTTCCGGCTGGCACAGTCAGTGGGAAGACATCTGGGCCCCTCTGGCGGCGTATCTTGCAAAGACGATCAAAGCCTCTGGCGTCCCACCTGTTATCGGAGTTCATGGCGGCCAGGGATCAGGTAAAAGCACACTGTCTCTCGCCCTGAAAGATATCTATGAACAGGCCTTCAACTGGAATGTGGTGGTTGTTTCCATTGACGATCTTTATCTCAGCCATGCCGACCGTACGAACCTTAGCAAGACGATTCACCCACTTCTGCAGACGCGTGGCGTTCCGGGCACTCATGAAGTCGAACGCGGCATAAGCTTGTTTGAAACCTTACGTGCACTGGATGCAGGAGCACAATGCCAGATACCGGCATTCGACAAAGCCAGTGATGACCGCCTGCCCGAGTCAGAATGGCACACAGTCAAAGGCCCTGTTGATGCCATTCTGTTCGAAGGCTGGTGTGTGGGCTGCCAGTCGGTTGATGACGCACTGCTCACTGCTCCCATTAATGATCTTGAAGCAAATGAAGATCCGGATGGCACCTGGCGTGGCTGGGTAAACCAGCAACTCGCGGGCGATTATAAAACCTGGTTCAGCATGATTGATTACCTGCTGATGCTCAAAGTCCCTGACATGAGTGCTGTCCAACGGTGGCGCACTGAGCAGGAAGTAGGCAATAAAAAAATGGCGAAAGGAGAAACCGACCGCAGCCTCGACGAGGCGGGAATAAGACGCTTCATTCAACATTATGAACGACTGACCCAACAAGCGTTGACCCAGCTCCCGGATGTTGCCAATCTGGTACTTGTGATTAACGACGCGCACAAGGTTGCTGACGTCCAACCGGGAAAACCATCGTAATGAGCGCTATTCCAACGTTACCTGTGATTGTCCTCACCGATCTCGACGGAACTCTCCTCGACCATCACGACTACAGCACATCAGCCGCACGTGATGCTCTGAGTTTTCTGCAGCAGCATAATATTCCGCTGATATTCAATACCAGTAAAACGCAGCCAGAAGTGATTCAGTTACGGCGTCAGCTGGCTAATACATCTCCCTATGTGTGCGAGAACGGTGGCGCTATTTACCACGTAGACAGCGATGACGAATGGCATTGTGAACTCCCCGGCGCAGGTTACACAGATATACTGAAAGTGCTCAATCAGTTGCGTAAAGACGGATTTAATTTCCGGGGTTTCAACGATATGACGGACACCGAAGTCGCAGCCATTACAGGGTTGTCGATCGATGACGCGCACCACGCACGCCAGCGAGCAGCCACCGAACCTCTGCTCTGGCGCGGTGAAAAATCCGAAATTACTGTATTCCGCGAAGCATTGCTGGCACACGGCCTGAGGCTACTCAAAGGCGGCCGTTTCTATCATGTGATGGGCGATGCTGATAAAGCGTCTGCCGTTACTTTTTTTAAAGACTTCTATCGTCAACACTGGGGGCTCAACGAAGCTCCTTTGGTGATTTCACTCGGCGATGGGGAGAATGACCGTGCCATGCTCGAAGCCTCGGACTACCCGGTTGTGATACCGGGCGAATCCGATACTCTTGAGCTGAATAACCCTGAAGCTCAGACCGCTGAATTTAAGGGCCCTAAGGGCTGGAATAACACCTTACTACCATTGTTAGAAAAACTGCTTAAGGAGAATTGCGGTGGCTGATTTTTATCAGAACGGCATTGTAACCACGCTACATAACCTGACCGACCGTCCGGTGGAAGACCTTGAACGCGAACTGATGAGCTTCTCACGCCTGCGGCCTATGTCGCTGGTTCTGCCATCCCTGTTCTCGGAACTTGAGGGCCCTGCGCTATCCAACATTATCGATGAAGTCGCCCAGGTGCCTTACCTGAATGAGATCGTGATTGGCCTCGACCGCGCAGATCAATCTCAATATGAATTTGCTCAGAAATTCTTCTCCAAGTTACCACAGCACCACCGCATCCTCTGGAACGACGGTCCACGTCTGCGCAAGCTGGATGAAATGTTGGCGGAAAAAGGCCTGTCACCCACGGAAATGGGTAAAGGTCGTAATGTCTGGTACTGCTACGGCTACGTTCTCGCCAGTGGCCGCGCCGAGTCTGTTGCGCTTCACGACTGCGATATTGTTACCTACGACCGTAGCCTGCTGGCACGCCTGATTTATCCGGTTGCTCACCCTGGTTTTAATTACGTCTTTGGTAAGGGTTACTACACACGCATTGCTGAGCAAAAAATGAATGGTCGAGTCAGCCGGTTGCTGGTAACGCCCCTGCTTCGCGCTCTCAAGAAAGTCTATGGTTCACTCGATTTTCTTGAATACCTGGACAGCTTCCGTTACCCACTTTCCGGTGAATTTTCTATGCGCGCAGATGCGCTTAACGATATTCGCATACCGAGCGACTGGGGTCTCGAGATTGGTGTTCTGTCAGAAATGAAGCGTAACTATGCAACCAATCGTATCTGCCAGGTCGATATTGCAGATGTTTACGACCATAAACACCAGCCTCTGTCAGAAGCAGATGCAAGCGCAGGCCTGTCGAAGATGAGCACAGACATCTGTAAAGCTATCTTCCGTAAGCTGGCAACCCAGGGCGAAGTTTTCACAACCGAAACCTTCCGTACGATCAAAGCAACCTACTTCCGCGTGGCACTCGATTTTATCGAAACCTACCACAATGATGCACGTATGAACGGCCTCGAACTGGATCGTCACTCAGAAGAAAAAGCCGTCGAGTTGTTTGCTGAAAATATCATGAATGCCGGTGAGCACTTTTTGGCGAACCCAATGGAGACACCATTTATTCCTAGCTGGAACCGGGTGATTTCTGCAGTACCTGATATTCTCGACCGTCTTTATGAAGCGGTAGAAGCTGACAACAGCGAATTTGGGGATATCTGATAACTCAGGTAGCTTCAGAAAAAAGCCCCGCACTGCGCACTGCGGGGCTTTTTTATCAGGTCATTATCAAGCTCTGAAACTCAGGTGTTTGATAACCACACCGTCTGGTACGGATACAGTACCAGCTCGTCTTCAACAATACGTTTCTCATGCGCAAGCAAATCAGACAAGCCATTTTCAAGAAAGCCCAGCGTAGCCAGAGGTAGTTTCAGAATACGCTCGGTCACGTTGGAAATTGCGAATATACGCTGACTGTTATCTTCGCTGGTGCGCTTCAGAATAAAGAGGTCGGTATTAATTTTGACCACGTCCTGGCGGGCATCCGGGCTGAAGGCTGGCTGGGCCCGACGAATTCTCAGCATACGGGTAAGCTCGGTAAAGACTTCGGCCTGAGGCGTCACTGGATTCGAGAGCAGGTATTCCAGCTCATGCTCTTCCCAGATGCGGCGATTAATCGAGCGTGTACGCCCCGTCTGTTCAACATGCTCCAGATCATTCGGAGACGCCGTCAGACTGTGAATATAGACCGCAGGAATCCCCTGCATGGCCAGCATTATTGCCTGAGAACACAGGAACCGCTGTACTTGATGATGATCCGGGCCACGACGGGTTCCCATACAGGCATCGAACAAGGTGATATTAATTTCATACGGGCTTTCAGAGCCGTCACTGTTGGCTTTCATACTGACGAAACCGCCAAAGCGGTGCATAGAATCAATCAGATCCTGAACTTCCCGCTCAGGTAGCAAGCCCTCGACAGGACGGACACCGATACCGTCGTGAGACGCGGTAAAATTCAGGTAACTACAGCCCTCAGGGAGGGGTGGAATCGCATCAGCCCAGTCACTCAGAAAGGAGGCATTGCCGCGGTTTAATGCGTGCAGCACCAGTGGCGGTAACCCAAACTGGTAGACCATATGAGCTTCGTCTGAATTACCGAAGTAGCTCAGGTTTTCTTTTACCGGCACATTGGTTTCTGTAATAACGACGACTTCCGGCGCAACGAAATTCACAATATCACGCAGTAATTTTACCGCAGCGTGCGTTTGACTGAGGTGCAGACAGGTCGTGCCTAACTGCTTCCATAAAAATGCCACGGCATCGAGGCGGATAAAGCGCGCGCCCTGCTCGATATAAAACAGGTAGATTTTCACAAACTCGAAAAGGACCTCGGGGTTCGCAAAATTAAGGTCAATCTGATCTTCAGAGAATGTTGCCCAGACATGGCGAACACCCCGGTGCGTGTGCACAGGCGTCAACAGTGGTGTGTTGCGAGGCCGTGTTACCAGTGAGACATCCGTGGCCGGGTCAACTTCAATAAAGTAATCTGTGTAGGGTTCCCGGTTACCGATGTAATCAATAAACCACAGGTTTTCGCGCGAGCAATGATTAATCACCAGATCAATCATCAGATCAAAATTATCAGCGATCGAGGCAACGTCCTCCCATGTGCCCCAATCCGGGTGTACCTGGCGATAGTCAATAACAGAAAAACCATCGTCAGAGCTATACGGAAAAAACGGTAGAATATGGACCGAATTTATAACATCCGCGAGTCGCTCTCTAAGAAAATCGGAGAGCGTTTTCAACGGCATTTCATCGGCGGTCTGAACGCTATTACCATAGGTAATGAGAATGATGTCTTCCTCTGACCAACGTTTATGCCCGGTCGCGGTGGGTACTTCGAGCACGCTGCGGGATGTTTTATCTGCAAAACACTGACAGATGGTCAGAATTTCCCGCGCGATCTGTTGGTTGTTCTGCGCGTCACCATAAATCTCTGTAACACGTTGGGTAAATTGATCCAGTGCCGCCTGAGTCATGCGTTTCCCTTATATATCTGAAGCCAGGTCTTTTATTGCTTGCCAGTTCCGTGCCGACATCAGATCAGGAGGGGTTAACCAGCTACCTCCCACGGCAAATACGTTATCCAGTGCAAGGAAATCGTGGTAAGTCTCAGCGCTGATTCCACCTGTAGGACAGAAGCTGACCTCAGGCATGGGGGCTCCTATGGCTTTCAGCATAGAGCGACCGCCACTCGGAACAGCAGGAAAGAATTTCATTTTTGTGAAGCCGGCTTCGCGTGCCTGCATAACTTCACTCGGAGTAGCAACACCCGGTAGAAAAGGCCCACCCCACTCCGATGCAGCGGCCAACAGATTTGGCGTAAAGCCCGGACTTACAGCAAATTGTGCGCCCCGATTCAGTGCAGAATGCAACTGATCTGGCGACGTTACGGTGCCGACACCGATAATCGCCTCTGGCACATTACGGCTGATTTCACTGATAGCAGCAAGAGCGGCTGGCGTCCGCAAGGTTACTTCAAGCAATGTCACACCGCCGGCAACAAGCGCCTGAGCCATAGGTACAGCGGTATCAATATCATCAATGACAATCACCGGCATTACAGGCTTTGATTTTGTAAGCCACTCATCCCACATACTTATCACCCTCCATAATCACACGCCTCCAAGACTGATTGCACCTTCATCCGCTGGCCCTGCCAAAGCTCTGAATCCAGCAAATAGTTCGCGCCCGACACCGTGCGACGAAGCACTGACATCGAGCGAATCACGCGTTTCTGCAAGACGTTCCTCAACCCCCGCCGTTGTCACCTCAAGTGATCCGGCATGACCGTCCAGGCGGATAATGTCACCGTCTTCAATATAGTGAAGTGGGCCATCAACCAAAGCCTCAGGGCTGAGGTGTATCGCTGCCGGCACTTTTCCTGATGCCCCGGAAAGGCGGCCATCAGTCACCAGTGCGACCCGATATCCTGCTTCCTGCAGGTTGGTCAATGCTGGGGTCAGTTGATGCAGCTCTGGCATCCCGTTCGCCCTTGGTCCCTGCCCCTTCACCACAACAACAACGTCCTGATTCAGCTCGCCAGCCTGATACGCCGCCAGTACCTCTTGCTGATCCAGAAAGACACGCGCTGGGGCCTCAATGACCCAACGGTCATCAGGCACTGCAGAAACCTTCATGACGGCGCGCCCAAGGTTTCCACTTACTAGCTTCATACCCCCCTCGCGCAGAAACGGCGCGTGCGCAGGTGCCAACACAGACAGGTCTGCGGACTCAGCAGCCATGTCCGTCCAGGCAAGTTCACCGGAAGCATCAAGCACAGGCTTTCTGCACCACTGGCGTAATCCTTCACCCAGGATAGTATTCACGTCTTCATGTAAAAGCCCCGCATCGAGCAGCTCTCTGATCAGGAACGGCATACCACCCGCCACCTCAAACGCATTCACGTCGGCGCTGCCATTGGGGTACATACGGGTCAGCAATGGCACAACATCGGATAGCTCCGCCATGTCCTGCCAGTCGATAACAATGCCGGCCATTCGGGCAATGGCGACGAGATGGATGCTGTGATTCGTAGAACCACCGGTCGCCAGCAGACCCACCATGGCATTCACCATGACTTTCTCATCAACGATTCTGGCGATCGGCATATAGCCGGGTTCCAAGGCGGTGATTTCAGCCAACTGATGCGCTGCGGCCCGGGTCAGGGCATCTCTTAATGGGCCGTTCGGGCTGACAAAAGACGATCCGGGTAACTGCAACCCCATGATCTCCATCAGCATCTGGTTGGAATTCGCGGTACCGTAAAAGGTACAGGTGCCTTCGCTGTGGTAGGACCCCATTTCGCTTTTGAGTAGCTCGGCCTCGCCAACATCCCCCCGGGCGTATGCCTGGCGGGTCTTGGCTTTATCCGAATTGCTGATACCACTGTGCATCGGGCCAGACGGAACAAATACCGCGGGTAAATGGCCAAAACGCAGTGCCGCCATCAACAGCCCCGGAACAATTTTGTCACAGATGCCCAGCATCAGACTGCCATCAAATACTTGATGTGACAGTGCAACCGCAGTGCTCATGGCGATCACATCACGGCTGAACAAAGACATTTCCATCCCGGTCTGACCTTGAGTGACACCATCGCACATTGCCGGAACTCCGCCTGCAACCTGCGCGACGTGATGCTTTTCTGCCAGATAAGTTTTCAATTTTTCGGGATAGTGGCGATAAGGTGCGTGTGCCGAAAGCACATCGTTGTACGCATTAATGATGGCAACGTTAGCGCCGCGACTGCTGCTCGTCAGAATCATTTTTTCATCGTCACTGGCAGAAGCATAATCATGCGCCAGATTCGTACAGCTTAAAGCTGTTCTCACCGGCCCCTGCTGCGCAGCGTCTTCCATCTGAGACAGATACCTGGCTCTCGTATCGAGACTTCGCTGACGAATTTTTTCTGTAACGTCTTCAATAATGCGATGCGTCATTACTCGCTCCGGAAAATACTTAATGGAACCTGAGACTGGTACAGCACGGTACGGATCGGCATCGCGCTGATGTTCTGCCGCTCATCCTCTTTCTGAGCCTGGGCATAAACACGATTTTTTTCATCCCCCTCAAAATGAAGGTACAGATGACGGCAATTAGACAGAAGCCCCCAGGTCAGCGTCATGCGCGGCAGGTCCACGGGTTCATCAGTGACTGGGCAACACCAGGCTGCATTTCCTTCATCAAGGCACTTAGGTAGCGCTGCAGAACCTGGAAACCAGGACGCAGTATGGCCATCATTGCCCATACCGAGAACGGCAAAATCGAGCCTGACCATTAATTCGTGAAGGCTGTTTTCACACTCCATAAAACCGTCGACAGGATTAGTTGCAGCATTTTTTAATGGCAGAAAATACGCTTGTTCTGCTTCGTTCTGCAGCAGGTGGCGACGCACCAGCGCAGCGTTACTTGCAGCGTCATCCAAAGGTACCCAGCGCTCATCAACGAGAGTGATACGTACTTTACTCCAGTCCAGCTTTCGCTTTGAAAGTTCTTCAAGAAAACGTACCGGCGTTGACCCACCGCTTACTGCGATGCACACGCGGCCACGCGCCTCAATCGCTTCACGCATTTTTCCTGCGAGGTCGTCAGCCAGCTGGCGAGCCAGTGCATCTGCTGATTTAAATCTGTTGTCTGTCATTTATCGTATCTCCATTATTATTATCGACGAACTCAACTGTTCTCATCCCACAAGCGACCATCGCGTGCGAGTAACAGAGTAGCGGCCGCTGGGCCCCAGCTACCTGCGGTATAAGGTTCTGGACGTTGCTCCTGCTCTTCCCAGTGTTTAATAATCGGGTCCACCCAGCGCCAGGCTTCCAGCAATTCATCATCCCGTAAAAACAAGGTAGCGTTTCCGCTAAGCGCATCAAAAAGGAGTCGTTCATAAGCCTCCGGGACGCGCGTCTGCCGCTGATTCGATGGATTCAGGCTGAGATTCATAGGGCGAACATTCATACCTGGGCCAACACGCTTTTCACACAACATCAGGCGCACCCCCTCATCCGGCTGCAGTCTGAATATCAGCTTATTGGCCATGGTATTTTTATGCTGGAGTGGAAAAATCGAGTGCGGAATTTCTTTAAACTGTACAACGATTTCGCAGGCACGCTCAGCCAGGCGCTTACCGGTACGAAGATAAAAAGGCACCCCGGCCCAGCGCCAGTTGTCGATCTCTACCTTCGCTGAAATAAAGGTTTCAGTCAGAGACTTGTGATGCACACCGGGTTCATCACGGTAGCGTGGAACGGGTTTCCCCTCGGCGACACCAGAATCATACTGACCTCTCACCACATTCTCATTAATCGCGGTGCCTGTAATCGGCTTGAGCGCCTTCAGTACTTTTACTTTCTCGTCGCGGACGGCGTCTGGTTCAAGCTTGGCCGGCGGCTCCATTGCGGTGATACATAACAGTTGCAGCAAGTGATTCTGAAACATATCCCGCATTGCCCCGACATGCTCGTAGAAGCCCGCGCGCTGCTCAACACCAAGTTGCTCAGAAATCGTAATCTGGATATGGTCGATGTAATTCTGGTTCCACTGCGACTCAAACAGCGAATTCGCAAACCTCAGCACCATCAGGTTCTGGACCGTTTCTTTTCCGAGGTAGTGGTCGATACGGTAGATCTGCTTTTCTTTAAAGTACTCAGCAACGGTGTCGTTAATCGCCTGAGCAGTATCAAGGTCGTGACCGATCGGTTTCTCCAGAACGATCTTGCTGTGACTCTGTATCAGGCCGGCGTCATGCAGTCCCTTACATACTGGCGTGTACAGGTCAGACCCCGTGGCCATGTAGTAAAGCCGGTTGATGTCTTCCGACGACAGCGTCTTACTCAGGTTTTTATAGCCCTCATGATCATTTACGTCGTGAGTAAGGCAATGCACTTTGTCCAGAAACCGCTCCAACGGTTCCTTTTCGAGGTAATTAGAGGGCACATGCGATTTTACTGAGCTCTCGATTTTGCCTATGAACTCGTTTCTATCCATCTCACGGCGGGTCACGGCATAGATAGCCCCGTCCGGAAGACGACCATCTCTGTCCAGTAAAAACAAAGCGGGCATCAGCTTGCGTAAGGCCAGATCTCCCAACCCACCGAACAGAACCAGTTCAAACGGTGCATCAATGTGCATTCATTACCTCCGGTGTTTCATTTTGGGGCGTAGCTTCATCCTCTCACGGCTTCCACTTACCTTCCAATCAATACTTGAAGCCAGCCTGCTTCTCCTGAGCGCTCGCATAGAATGCTTCATGGGCAAAGGCCGGCTCTACTCTGATAACAAGCACGTTCCATACCGTCGGCATCATACTTGCACCATTGTGATTCAGGGCGAGCGTTTCTGTGCTCGAAAAAAATCAGGGCGATACTGCAGGGTGACGCAAAACGGTAACAAATCTGCCATAATCTGCCCCCTAATCAGAGGTTACAAACTACATGTCTGAACAAGGAAAGACGTCAATGATTCGCAAATGCCTATTCCCGGTCGCCGGATACGGAACCCGGTTCCTCCCAGCAACCAAAGCAATGCCTAAAGAGATGCTCCCGATCGTTAACAAGCCGCTAGTACAGTATGGCGTAGAAGAAGCAACTGAGGCTGGTATTGATCGCATAGGTTTCATCACAGGCCGTGGTAAACGTGCCATTGCTGACCATTTCGATATCTCTTACGAGCTCGAAAAAGAAATCGAAGGTTCTGGTAAGGAAAGCCTGCTGACCTCTATCCGCACCCTCATCGATGAAAACGAATTTGCCTTCAAACGCCAGAACCATATGAAAGGTCTGGGCCACGCGATTCTGTCCGGCAAATACCTGATGGGTGACGAGCCATTTGCCGTTGTTCTGGCCGATGACCTATGTGTTGCTGGTGACGACGGTGAAGGCGTACTGGCTCAGATGGTTAAAGTCTTCTCTCAGTTCCGCTGCTCTATTGTTGCAGTACAGGAAGTGCCTGAAGACGAAGTGCATAAGTACGGCGTGATTGCTGGCGAAGAGATGAAAGACGGCCTCTTCCGCGTAACCGATATGGTTGAGAAGCCAGCCAAAGAAGATGCACCAAGCAATCTGGCGATTATTGGCCGCTACATTCTGACACCGGACATCTTCGACAAGATCGAAGATACACCTCCGGGCAAAAACGGTGAGGTTCAGATCACTGATGCCCTGCTGAAGCAGGCTCAGGAAGGCTGTGTACTGGCGTATAAGTTCCGCGGTACCCGCTTCGACTGCGGTAGCATCGACGGTTTCGTTGAAGCGACCAACTATGTCTACGAGAATATCTTCAAACAGGGCAAATAAGCCCTCGTCTGAGGATACGCATCAGGGCTGCCGCGCAGCCCTGATGTTTCCTCTATCTTTTTGTTTTCTATGATTTTTTGAAACAAAGGTGTTGACGACATCCGGGTAAATCCGTAATATTCGTCCCGCTGTTGAGATGTTCCCCGATAGCTCAGTCGGTAGAGCAGTAGACTGTTAATCTATTGGTCGCTGGTTCAAGTCCAGCTCGGGGAGCCAACACAGCATTCGGGGTATAGCGCAGTCTGGTAGCGCGCCTGGTTTGGGACCAGGATGTCGGGAGTTCGAATCTCTCTACCCCGACCATTCTCACACTTCGCCCGCAATGCCCTTCAAACAATACCTTTAATGCTGTATAAATCAGCTTCAACACTGGTTTTTGTTTAATTATTGCTTATGTCTTCTGTTGCTTCTGTTGTTCAGTACCCGCTGCCTTGTCCTGAGTGTAAAAATTACACATCACAGCCTGCTGAGAAATTACGGATAGATCGCAAATCCATATGTCGCGTCTGTGGAAATACGATTCGATTGACCGACCAACAACTTGAAAGTCTTGAGAGAACACTCTCCCACATGTCTGGCTGCGGACTCCGCGGCGGTCAACAAGACGAAGTATCTGAAGAGCTAGAAGAAGCCGTCGCTCAATAACCTGACGCATTCGGGCTTTCTGTTTTCTATACGCACACTCGATGAGCAGGCACAAAAAAGCCCTCCGAAGAGGGCCTTTTCTGCGAGGCTGTATTTATTACTTAACAATCTCGAGCAGTTCTACCTCAAACACCAGCGCTGAGTTCGCTGGAATTTTAGGGCTTGGGCTACGAGCACCGTAAGCCAGGTCTGCCGGGATGAACAGCTTCCACTTCTCACCTGGCTTCATCATCTGGAGTGCTTCGACCCAACCACGGATCACACCGTTTACCGGGAATTCGGCAGGCTGACCGCGCTGAACAGAGCTGTCAAAAACTTCTCCGTCGATCAGCGTACCGTGGTAGTGAACACGAACAGTATCGGTTGCTGCCGGTGACTCACCTTCTTCTACAGAAGTCAGAACTTCATATTGCAGGCCTGAATCAGTAACTTTTACTTCTTCACGTTCTGCGTTCTTCGCCAGGAATTCTTCGCTCGCCTGAGCTGCTTCATCATCCAGAGCTTTCTGCTTGCGCTCAGCATCTTCACGCAGTGACATGAATGCCGCCTGAATATCTTCGTCGCTGACCTGCTGTTCAGCTTTAGAAACAGAATCACGGATACCCGCAACCAATGCATCAAGATCAATGTCTGCACCTTCACGTTCGATCTGACGACCGATGTTCAGGCCTGCACCGTAGCTCGCTTTCTGAGCGGTGGTCTCAAGTTTCACTTTTTCCTCCTGGCCGCAACCAGCCAATAACAGTGTCCCCAACGCAATCGCTGGAACCAGTTTATTCAATTTCATAGTATTTCCTGATGGCAGTTTAAGATCTCAGTACCCAAGCTTGGGTCAGCACACGAAATTCCCTCTCTCGGCACGCGCATCACATTCCCTTCGAATATTTTTGCATACCTGGATTTCCGCTGCCGATAGCGAACCCGTCATCTGACACCGGTAATTACGTTCTCTCAGCTCTCTGTCGGGCGTGTCCGCAAAAGGGCGTTCTACCAGATTGCATCCGGTTATAAACGTAATCACTAATATCAGCAGAGCTCGCAATTCAGACGTCCCCAATCATTGAAAACAGCCCGAAGAGTGTCATAGTCACTATTCTTTGTCCACAGGGCACTGAATGAGTTCAACGAGTCCCCTTTTTCATTCGTCGACGGTATACTGTAACCGCTTTTTACCCAGCTGGGCTCAGCAATACTCAGTTCGGGTCAGTATAATAAGTAAGGAATTAACATGCTCCGTCTCGCTGTATTGGTGCTTTGCGCTATTGTCATTTCTGCCTGTGGGCCATCCAAAGAAGAACTACGCCGTCAGCAACTGCTGGAAGCCCAGAGACTGGAAGAAGCGCGTCTTGAAGCCGAAAGACTCGCCGCTGAGCGAGACGCACGGGTTCAAGAGCGTCTGAACGACGCCCGCGATGCCTGGTCCGGCGCTGAGTACCTCTCTGAATCCGACATCGATACATTATTCAGCGGCGACATTACTTCTGACCTCCGTGCCGGAAAAACCTACTACATCGAACTCGAACTTCAGGCCGCCAAATATAACTACGGCGATCGTAAACAGAGCTTTGTTATTGTTGGTATGCGCAACCTGCCAAACAGCACGGTCTATAGCCCGTTATTCCCGGATAAAAATGCCGCCTACCAGCCAGGCCAGAAAGCCAAATCGGTTCTGGAATTCACCCTCAAAAATCAGCAAATTGAAAACCGTCTGGGTCAGATGGTTGAGCGTGAAGATGGCCAGCGCTGGGTTGCTGCGACGCTGAATTTCAAAGACTACGATGTGCTCGCCACCATGCAAAGCAGTTGGCGCTGGGAGCCGGGCCTGTTTGAAGACCTGAGTTGGTACATCAGCCCAGAAAAAGCTTACGAGCACACCAGTGAGCGTGCACTGACGATGCAGATTGGATTCCGTTTCTGTCCGCTTCAGCGCTGCCGCCTGGAACATGAATATCGTAAACATCCGATCAGTGCGATTCGCACAGATGTAATGAGTATTCTGGTTGGTAGCCGGGCTTCTGACCGGGTTCTGGCCGAATTCGTCCGCGAGGACAAATAAACCAAACCTGCACCATGGCTGAATGAACAGCCTGCAGATCACTACAAGGACGTAATTATGACGACGCCTGAAAGCTTCGCCAACGAGCGTAGCGCTGCTATTGAATTTACTGCCACACCATGGGGTTACACTAAGCTCTGGTTAGTAAATATGCTTCTTACCCTGGCCACGCTGGGTATTTATGGGGCATGGGCGAAAGTACGGAATAACCAATACCTCTACGGCCACACCAGCATCGAGGATAATCGCCTGCAATACCTGGCAACGCCTAAGCAGATTTTGCTGGGTCGCTTGTTAGCGTTGGGCGTATTTCTTATTTTTGTGGGCGTTTCCATGGTCGAACCCATAGCTGCAGGCATTATGTATCTTGCTCTGATCCCATTGAGCCCGTGGCTCATAGTTCAGGGCCTTAAATTTACCTACCGCAATACCGCTTACCGTAATGTTCGCTTTGATTTTAAAGGCGACTATATGGGCGCTCTGTATCACTTTATCGTTTTGCCATTAGTAGCTGCTGTCACCCTGTATCTTGCTCTACCTTGGGTCATCAAAAAAATTCATCAATTCATGTTTGGTAACTGCGAATACGGCGGTGAAAAACTGCAACTGAATACCAGCACAGGTCAGTATTACAAAGCGGCGCTGGTCGTTTTCCTGGTTTCTATTATTGCTTTCATCCTGATTGCATCATCCATGGCCGGAACACTTACGACCATGCAGGGTAGTGAAGCCCCGAACCCATTGTCGTTTTTACCTATCATTCTGGTCATGTATTTCTTCAGCTTTCTCGTCCAGTCTGTCTTCAATGCCATGATCCGCAACCACATTGCTGAAAGTCTCAAAGCAGATGAGCTTGTTCGCTTCGAGTCACGCATTACGGTTGCTGGTTATCTGGGTATTACTCTGCTTAACGCCGTCCTGATTCTTTTTACTCTCGGCCTTGCCTTCCCGGCGGCTAAAGTCATCAAGATGCGCTATATCGCCTCGAAGACGACGGTATTCCTGACGCCGCGCATTGATCATATGGCCAATCAGGTTGAAGGCAAGGAAAGCGCCTTTGGTGAAGAAGCTGCCGGTATGTTCGATACTGACCTTTCCATCGTCTGATGCAAAGGATCACTGGCAAATACTGTATGGCAGGTCGCAGCGATACGCGTCCTGCCATTCTTCTCCTCAGGGACGACGGCTCACTCCGCGTCCTTGCGACCGATTTCGATTACGAGCTGACCTCGACAACGCTGAAAGAATGCAGACAAGGCGATATCCTCCCCGGTATTCCAGTTGAGCTGCACTTTGACAGTGGTGACTACTTTATTCCCGAAGACCCGGACCTGAGATGGACACCGCGCAGTGGCTTTCTGGCTTACCTCGAAAGCCATATGGTGATGGTTCTGGCGGCCGCCTTGCTGGTTCCGCTGTCCTTCTGGCTGATGTTTACCCAGGTTATTCCTGCAGGCGCAAAGGCTACAGCGCCCTTAGTGCCGCAAGAGGTGCTGAATCGGGTTGGCCGCTCATCGATGAAGACGCTCGACTATTCTCTGGAGCCTTCGACGCTCGCCCAGTATGAGCAGGCTTCGATCATAAAAGACTGGAATAAAGCCGCAGAAAAAGCGGGGTTGGATAATGACTATCGAATCCTTTTCCGCAGCGCCATCGCTCCCAATGCTTTCGCACTGCCCGATGGCACCATCGTGGTATTTGATGAGCTGGTTAATATTCTCAGTCGCGACGAACTGATAGCTGTGCTATTTCATGAGGCAGGCCATGTAGACCGCCGGCACGGCGCACAAATGATGGTTCAGGCCAGTGCCGGTGCCATTGTTTATGGGCTCTTGCTTGGAGACCTTGAAGGCTTATCAGAAGTCGTACTGGGTACCGGAATTTCGCTCGGCGAAAATGCCTTCAGCCGGACGATGGAAACCGATGCAGATGACTTCGCCGTCGAGCACCTGAAAGCAGCAGGCATGTCACCAGACCTTCTGGCCAGTGCACTTAACTCACTGCCCGGCAGCGAGCGCGAAACCAATAGCTGGCGGGAATACCTGAGCACACACCCGGAACGGAAAACACGCACAGAGCGTATCGAAAGTGCGTCGGATTAATCGCCGAGGGGCCAGGCGCACAAAAAAAGCCGGGCTCAGCCCGGCTTCTTTCAGATCGGCATTAACAATGCGATCAGAAACCTACAGCAAATGACGCACCGTAGAAGATACCTGAAACATCAAAATCAGTTTCGATATCGGTGGTGTCTTTGTTGGTCTTCATGCTCAATGCACGGTGACCTACTTCAAGGCCCAGATCAACAACTGGCACAGGCAGATCATAGCCCAGCGTCAGAACAGTATCGGTCAGTGAATTACCGTCATAGCCGATTGCGTTGATTTCTGCTGCGGCGTAGATACCGAAAGGTGTGCCGACCTGCGCTTCAACAAAGCCCATTGGCAGGGTGAAATCGAGTTCGACTTCTTCGCGACGATTTCCAGAAACGGTGGCACCGTCAACGATGACGTCACCACCAAACATACGTGCGGTCAGACCCAGATTAATATCAACATACGGCACTGGCAGAGGCAGGCCCCAGTACAGGGTTGCATCTGTATGGCTCAGGTCCATTGAGCTGTCTACTTCGCCGGTATACTGAATGCCATTAAATTCTTCAGTGACGATGGTACCACTGCCATCCAACTCAAGATTCGTTTGGCGTATACGCAGGTTTGGAACAACCGGTACAGGGTGCTCGAAGAACACAGTAAGATTAGTGCCAGAGTCAGAGTCGAGACCAAGACCGTTGGTTTCGCTGTCAGCGGATAAGCCATCATCTACTTGGCCACTAGGTTCAGCAGTCCAGGAGTTTGCCTTAGCACCTACTGTGAAAAGCAGGTCAGCCTGAGCGGCGACCGGAGTCATCGCGACCAGAAAAGCCGCAAGTGCTGTCTTTTTCATGAATTATTCCCGTAATTTATTGTGTTCCAGAGCACCGGCTAATCGCCAGCGTCCTTAGTGTGCACAGAGAATCATGAAAAGCCAATAGTTATGGCAATATCCGACAAGGTTTGCCTTGTCGGATACATAAGGAGATCGGTGCCTGGATTAAAATTCCATGCCCAGGCGACGACCGACTTCTTCGTAAGCTTCAACAACACCACCAAGGCCCTGACGGAAACGGTCTTTGTCGAGTTTTTCGCGCGTGTCTTTGTCCCAGAGTCGGCAACCGTCTGGTGAGAATTCGTCACCCAGAACCACTTCGCCATTGAAGACACCAAACTCAAGCTTGTAGTCAACCAGCAGCATGTTGCCGTTCAGGAACAGCTCTTTCAGAACGCCATTTACCTTGAACGTCAGCTCTTTCATTTTGTTGATCGTCGCTTCGTCTGACCAACCGAACGACTGAGCGTGATACTCGTTCACCATAGGGTCGCCGAGTTCATCGTTCTTCAGGAACAGTTCAAACGTTGGCGGATTCAGGTCCATCCCCTCTTCCACACCCAGACGACGTACCAGACTGCCCGCAGCGACGTTACGGACTACGCACTCCAGTGGAATCATATCGAGACGCTTCACCAGCGACTCGTTGTCTGACAGGAGTTTCTCGAAATGCGTCGGAACACCAGCTTCAGCCAGCTTGGTCATAATGAAGGCATTGAACTTGTTGTTTACCATGCCTTTGCGATCGAGCTGTTCTACTTTTTTACCATCAAACGCGGAAGTGTCATTACGGAATTCAAGCACCATGTAGTCCGGATCATCTGTTGTGAAAACAGACTTGGCTTTGCCTGAATAAAGAAGTTCGCGTTTTTCCATGGGTTTCTCCGGGAATGAGGGTCGGTTTTAATCGTTCAGTGCAACCCAGTCTGACATTTCATCCTGCGACAGCAGGGGAACGTCCTGAGGGGAGCAACCAATTGCTTCAGCCAGAACCTGAGCTACCAGATTCCGGTCATTGTTCTTTTCGCTGATGTGCCCAGCAGACACATGCTTCAATCCGGGCCATTTTACCCGGCGAATAAAGTCAGCGCACTGTTCATTGCTGAGATGACCATAGGCACCGGCGACGCGTGCTCGCAAGCTCGGTGGGTATGGGCCATTCGCTAACATCACAGGGTCGTGATTGGCTTCTACCTGAAGCGCATGGCAATCACGATAGCTGTTTACAACATGCGGTGTCAGTGATCCGAGGTCGGATAATATACCAAGGCGCCGCCCTTCTGCACTCTGAATAACAAATTGCAGAGGCTCGTGTGCATCGTGAGGAACCACGACAGGCGTCACCTGCATACTGGCAACATCTACCGGTTCATCGCTGACCAGACAACGCCACAGTGAATGGCCAGTCCACTCCATGCGGCGTGCAGTTCCAAACGAGGCGTAGAAAGGGATATTCAGGTGCTCACACAGCGACTGAATGCCTTTGGCATGATCGCTGTGCTCATGAGTAACAAAGGCAGCTTTCAGAGCGCTGTGTTCAACACCCGCTTCAGTCAGGCGCTGGAGCATAGTGCGTCTGGCAAAGCCACTGTCAATCAACAGCGCTTGCGCATTGCACTCAACCAGAGTGGCATTACCACGACTGCCACTGCCTAAAGAACGGAATCTCACTTTTCGAGCTGGAGCTTAACCTGTGTCAGAAGGTCCCGCGTCAGGCTGTCTTCCGCAAGCGTTTCTGCATCTTCCTGCAGGGTCAGATAAACGCCATCGCCGGCTTCGACCATCTTCAGCTGATAAGGCAGAAACTCTTCAATTTTCTCACCCCACAGACGCCCCCACCAGCTACGATCGTCTTCCTCGGCTGCCGGATTCGGCAACTCAAGGAAGTAGGTACCAATGCTGCGGTTAAGGTCTGTCAACTTAACATCGGTGGCCGCCAAGGCATCAGCGACGCGCGACCAAGAAAGAGCGAAGCGCGCATCAATCTGCAACGTAAGAGTGCCCGCGCCATCACGCACAAAACGCGGGTTCAACTCGCGTTTGAAATCACTCAGCGACGTTGGCTCAGAATCTTCGCGAGCCACCGTCAGCGGTGCAGGAACAGGAATCTTAAACTCTTCCCCCGGCCCCGGATTACCTTCAAGATCAGGCACAGGGAAGCGATCGTAAGTGTTCAGGGTCATCCCTTCAGGGACCTGCGTTTCAGCAGCTTCCTGAGCATCGAGATACGAAAGCGCTTGGTTGTCGCCGAGAATCCAGCTGCATCCTGTTGAGAATACAGCCAGAGCAGAGAGAAGAATAAGTCGCATTGTTTTCCGTCAGATGATGCCAGCGTCTTTCAGAGCCAGCTCTACTTTTGGCTGCAGGCGTTCATCAAGGGTTACCAGTGGCAGGCGAATACCTGAGCCACTCAGCCCCATGCGCTCAACAGCCCATTTAACAGGGATTGGGTTCGCTTCTACGAACATGGCGTTGTGCAGGTGCATCATACGCTCATTCAGTTCACGAGCTTCGTCTGCTTTACCATCGAGGGCCAGCATACAGAGTTCGTGCATCATTGCGGGCGCAACATTGGCGGTCACAGAGATGTTGCCTTTACCACCAAGCAGTATCAGCTCGTAAGCGGTTGCGTCATCGCCCGAGTAAACGGCTAACTGGTCACCCACCAGATCGATCAGCTGGCGCGCACGATCCATGTCGCCGGTGGCTTCTTTCACCGCCGTAATCTGCGGCACTTTGGCAAGCTCAGCAATCGTCTCTGGCAGCATATCAATACCGGTACGGCCCGGCACATTATACAACCACTGCGGGATATCAACCGCCGCCGCCACGGCTTCGTGGTGCTTAATCAAACCGCGCTGTGGTGGCTTGTTGTAATAAGGTGTCACCAACAGGCAAGCATCTGCGCCAACGCGCTTCGCTTCCTGAGTCAACTCAATCGCCTCCGAGGTATTGTTCGCACCGGTACCTGCAATCACCGGACGACGCCCTGCTGCTGTTTTTACTACGCGCTCGATAACCGCAACGTGTTCGTCCGTTTCAAGAGTCGCCGACTCACCAGTCGTACCGACCGCGACGATGGCGTCCGTCCCTTCCTTGACGTGAAAATCAACTAATCGATCAAGGTTCTCCCAATCTACTGAGCCATCAGCATTCATTGGAGTAACAAGAGCAACGATACTACCGGTAATCATAGTTACCTATCTCCTGATTTATTGTTATACGAGGCATTACGTGGTGATAAGGGGCGCAAGTCTAAAGGTGCCCGGTATGTCTGACAAGTCAGCCCGGGGGTCAGAGCCAGCCAATTTATCACACTCACTGTGCCTCTTCTGTACCAGCTGACAGAGCAACCGGCCATGCACGCAATACCGCCTTAAACAGTGTCGCCAGCGGAATAGCGAAGAATACGCCCCAGAAGCCCCATAATCCACCAAAGACCAGCACCGCAACAATGATTGCAACTGGATGAAGGTTTACAACCTCAGAGAACAGTAATGGGACCAGAACGTTTCCGTCCAGGGCCTGGATAATGGCGTACACAACCAGTACCCAGGTGAACTCATCACCTAACCCCCATTGAAAATAAGCGACAAGCGCAATGGGTATGGTCACCACCGCAGCACCTATATATGGCACGAGCACTGAGAAGCCAACGGCTATCGCCAATAGAGCGGCGTAATTGAGGCCCAGGATAACAAACGCAATGTAAGTGACACCGCCGACAATCACGATCTCAAGTGCTTTACCACGGATGTAATTAGCTATCTGCTCGTCCATTTCGGACCAGACATTTTTAAGCAGGCTGCGCTTCGCAGGCAGAAAGCCGGTAATCCATGTGAGAATCTGCGTCGAGTCTTTCAACAGGAAGAACACGAGAATCGGCACCAGTACGCAATAGATTAATACCGCCATCAAACCTGTGATACCTGTCAGAGAGAAGCTAACCGCCAGCTGTCCTAGCGATGCGACTTCATCTCCCACTTGTTTCGTCCATTCTTTTACCTGCTCAACGGATACCAGCTCTGGATAACGTTCAGGCAGCAAAAGAAGCAGTTCCTGCCCTTTCGAAGCCATCCGCGGCACTTCAGATATAAACTGAATCAGCTGGTTCCATGTCGCGGGCAGAATAATCAAAAGCAGCGTAAGCATCACAGCCATGAACAACAGAAATACGGCGATGGTCGCGGTAAGGTGACTGAGACCACGCGCCTTACAATAATTCATCGTCCCTTGCAGCAGGTAGGCAATCACAAGCGCTGTCAGGAAGGGGGCCAACACGTTGCCGAGCAACATGATGACGAGCATCAGGGTGATCAGAATAAAGAGAAGCCCTAATGCCTCTTCATCTGAAAAGTAACGATCTATCCACCCTTTTACGACCTTTAACATGTCATACTCCGCAGGAAATCAGAAAAATGTAACGATCGGCGTCCGCCTCACTCTGACTCAGCAAAGTATGAGGGCTCTTCTCAAGGTAACGCGGAATATCGACCAGGCTACCTGCATCTGTTGCCATCACCTCAAGTACTTGTCCGGGTGACAGATCACGCAGGGCTAGCTTAGTTTTAAGAAGAGGCATGGGACACTGAAGTCCGCTCGCGTCGAGAGTCGAGTCAGGCGTCATGGGGTTAGACACTTGTATCAGGGTTTGTCATGCTCAGATTATACGGAAACAACCGCGACAATGAACCTAAGACGCTGAAATCAGTCGAAAAATTTATCGCTTCACGATAAGACTGCGGTGCTAACTAGGCAATATCAGGCGACATAACCAGTGACAACAGACAGGAATGGGCATTGAACATCAGGAATTGGCTATCTGCTTTGGGCGTAACCCTCTGCGCCACCTATAGCCCGGTGCAACATGTATCAGCACAGGATGCTCAGCAACTGCCGTCTCTCGGCGATGCTACCTCTGGGCTGATCTCCCTGCAGGAAGAAAAGGCCCTGGGTCAGAGCTGGCTCAGAAACCTGAGATCCCAGGCACCGACGCTGGATGACCCGGTTCTTCTCGAGTGGTTCCACGATCTTATTTATCAGCTTGTTCCCGACTCTGACATACAAATCAGTGACCTGCACCTTGTCACGGTCGACAGCCCTCAACTCAATGCGTTTGCGGTACCCGGTGGTATCGTCGGTATTAATTATGGCCTACTCCTGTACGCTGACAATGAAGATCAAATCGCTTCTGTACTCGCTCACGAACTTGCTCACCTCAGTCAACGACATTTCGCGCGCCAGGTCGAAGCCGCCCGAAAGCGAGACCCTGTAACACTGGCGACACTGCTGGCCAGTCTGATCCTGATCGCAACCAGCAATGGCGAAGCAGGCATTGCTGGAATTATGACCTCGCAGGCTGCCGCAGTTCAGGATCAGCTGGCCTATACCCGAGAGTTTGAACGTGAGGCAGACCGGCTTGGCATGTCGACGCTGGTCAGCTCTGGCTTCTCTCCTGAAGCGATGCCCGCCATGTTTCAGAATATGCTCGATGCTGCCAGGTATCGTGGAGAAGCCCCCGAATTTCTTCAGACCCACCCACTGACAGCAACCCGGGTCGCGGATGCCGCAGGCCGGGCTGGCGCCTTCCGCAGCGTCAGTCCATCGGCCAGCTTCCGCTTCCGTATACTGAAACTCAGCGCAGAAACCCGATATCAACTTGGCGATGGTGCCATGACCGAGCTGAAAGAACGTCTCAAAGACGCCAGTGGTACAGAAGCGGACGCACTCAACTACATGATTGCCGTCTTGCATCATGATCAACGCCAGTACGCGGAAGCTGCGGAGCAACTGGCTCTGGCAGATCAGAGTCATCTTCTGGTGAAGGTGTTAGATCAGCGTATCACGGCCTCCGCAGGTGAGCCGGCGCGCGCCCGGGCGGCACTGGAATCGCTCAGAAAGCTTCATCCCAACAGCCTTCCTCTTGAAAGTGCTTACGCTGACTTGCTTGCAGAAAGCGGTAACTACAGCGAGGCAACCCGAGTCTTGCGGAAGCTGACTGAAGCCTACCCTGATGTCCCCGCCTTCTGGGAGGCACTCAGTCAGAATGCGAGCAAGCAAGGCGATTTGATCCTCGCCTCCCGAGCGCTCGCCGAATACTACTTCACAACAGGAAGAAATCAGGACGCCGCCCAGCAACTCCGAAATGCCATCAGACAGGCAGAAAAAGCCAACGACCTGCAGCGGGAACTGGCGTTAAAAGAGAGGTTAAAAGCGGTAGACGCCCTGTTGCGTCCACCACGAGGCTGAAGCCGTCAGGCGGCGCTGACAGGCTTGCGGAAGTTGAGCATGCGGTCCAGGCTCCGCACTGCTTTACGGCGGATGCCTTCATCGACCAGAATTTCCTGATCGCTATTTTTAAGAACGTCCCGGATATTTTCCAGCTGGTTCATCCCCATCCACGGGCAATGAGCACAGCTTCGGCAAGTCGCACCATTCCCCGCCGTCGGCGCCTCAATCAGCAACTTGCCCGGTGCTTCCTGTTGCATCTTATAGAAGATGGCTTTGTCGGTAGCGACAATAAGAGTGTCATTTGGCAGGTCACGTGCTGCAGCAATCAACTGACTCGTGGAGCCGACGACATCGGCAAGAGCGACCACCGCATCCGGTGACTCAGGATGCACCAGCACTGCAGCATCCGGGTGTACATTTTTAAGGTCCTGAACACCTTTAGAACGGAATTCGTCATGAACGATACACGCACTGTCCCAAAGGATCATGTCTGCACCAGTCTGCTTCTGAATATATGACCCCAGGTGCTTATCAGGCGCCCATATCAGTTTTTCGCCCTGATCATGGAGATACTGGACGACATCTAAAGCAATACTTGAAGTGATCACCCAGTCTGCACGCGCCTTCACAGCGGCCGAGGTATTGGCATAAACAACGACGGTACGATCAGGATGCTGATCACAGAAAGCAGAAAACTCTTCTGCCGGACAACCAAGGTCCAGTGAACAGGTTGCCTCCAGTGTCGGCATCAGGATGCGCTTTTCCGGGCTCAGAATTTTCGCTGTCTCACCCATAAAGCGAACGCCGGCAACCAATAGAGTACTGGCTGGGTGATCATGACCGAAACGAGCCATTTCCAGAGAATCTGAAACACAGCCTCCGGTAGCATCGGCTAATGCCTGAATTTCAGGGTCGGTGTAATAATGAGCCACAATCGCCGCATCTTCCTGTTTAAGGAGTGCACGGATTTCTTCTATCAGCGCCGCCTTTTCTGCGTCACTGCGGGGTTCCTGGCTGCGGGCCCAGTATTCACGAACTACATTTTCCGGGGTCAGAGTCATGGCTATCGAATCAGTTCATCACGGTAAAGCGCTCAGATCACAAAGCGCAGAGAAAAAATAAGCGCGAAATTTTACCACACTCTCCTTAAATAGGTGCAATTGGTGAAATTTCAACCACTTCTGATAAAGAATGGATAGATAGCGCAACTACCATCGCATGCGATAAGAGCCGTTCGGTCTCTGGCCCATTATGAAAAAACATCTAGACCTGGAGCGCCAGAATGAAAAAATTCCCGTCCCCTCACGACAAATGAATGACGCACACCGTCTCATTCTTTGATCAATAAACAAACAAGAATCAAGCATAAAGAATAAATCACAGGTTCCTTAAGTCTGAGAAGACTGCCACCCCAAAAGAATATTTCTTTAATGGCAAGCGTCTGATTGTTCTAGGGAAAACGTTCCTAACCGAGAACACTGACCGGCAATCAATCCTGAAGAGTGTGTTTTGATAAACAATTACTCAGGTTATTCAGACATCAAAACAACTAGTCATATTGCGCCTTCAAGGCAATGTCGCCATAGTCCAAATAGCCCTTGACCCCTTATTTTTTACCGTGTTTCTATCTTTGCCCGACCATAGAGGCAGACCTTCTGAACTGGTCGGTAACGCAGCAAAGGAGACTGCATGGCATCGTACAAGGGAGTACAAGGCGTTCTGACCGCACTGGAGGCGTTTTTTAAAAGCCGTCTGCCCAGTGAGCTTAGCGATGGCCCTACAAATGCCAAAGTCGAAGTACTCGGTAGTGCTGATATTGCTAACCGGCTGACCGGCAACCTGCTGGGTATTTATCTGCACAGAATGACCATCGATGATCACGGTCGCAGCCGGTACTTTGCACCGAAGGGCACTGATACATCCGATGCCAGTGCCGAGCTGCCATTGAATCTGCATTTCCTGCTCATCGCCAATGCGAACAGCGCCGCCATTGAAGCAGACCTGATGAGCTGGGCGATGGTGGAACTTGCCAACCAGACTCAGCTTGATATCTCTCACCTGCAAACGGCGGATTCAGAGTGGGGAGAGTCAGAAATTCTTACCATCATTCCCGAAGATACATCGACCGAAGACCTGATGAGAATCTGGGATGTTTTTGAATCCCCTTACACCTCCACTATGGCGTACGTTGCAAAAACCGTTCGCTTGAGATTGCAGCCGCAGCGCACGGAAGGCAGCCCGTTGATTACGCGGGTTATATCGGGAGGAACGGTCTGATGCGTTCGGTGAATGTACTCGAATCCACCATTCTGCACGGAAGTGACCAGATATTCTGGCTCGATGGCAGCTCTGCTGAAAGCGTGTCTGACATGCGCAGAGTCAACGGTCAGATCCGCACCGAAATTACTGAAAAGCCTTCCGACCTTCATATTCGTGAGGGCGCTGGAAAGACTGTCCTATGGCGACATTCAGTTGATTCATTTGTCGCAGGTAAACCAACCGGAAGCGAGAAGGGTTTTGCTACCTCAGGCACATACACATTTGCCGGTGTAGTACACGACCCCAAGGGCCAGTTTCTGCCGCGCACCTTCTCTCTGATCGTTGGCGATGCCCCTCCGACCGGGCATGCGATTGTGCTCTATCCCTCGCCGGTTTCCGTACGTTTTAACTCTGCGGGCGGACTTCGTATGACGCTCGCACGCGACGCAGACGATTCAGCGCTTCCCTGGGCAATTGTGACAGTAACCGTCACCATCCCCGGGCTGGGATCACAAACCTACCGGGGACAGACAGATCAACATGGCGACTTGTTACTGCCCTTCCTTCGTCTTCCACCATTACCGGAAGGCGTGAGTGATTACAGCGCTACCCTCGAAGTAGTCGGCAGGCTCGACACTGACAGTGAAGTTCCCGCTGACCCCGACACCTTCAGCCCGCTTGATGTTGGCGAGCTGAACAGCACCAGTTTTTCCCAAACCATCGGATTCTCAGTAGTACCCGGTGACATTTTAACCCTGCGGTCTGATGGCAGGAGTTTTCTTGCCCTGAAACCTGTATGACCCGTCTGAAAGGAGAAGACCATGCCTGAATACTTAGCCCCGGGTGTGTTTGTAGAGGAAGTGAGCTTTCGCTCCAAATCAATCGAAGGCGTGGGCACAAGTGTCGCCGCCATAGCAGGCCCGACCCGTACCGGTCCGCTGCGGGGTAAGCCTGAGGTTGTTACCAGCTTCGCTGAATTCACCCGCATTTACGGCGATGTTCAGGACCTGAGTTTTTCTGGCTCAACGGTACTGAACCATACGGCTCTATCAGCCAAAGCTTTCTTCGATGGCGGCGGTAAACAACTGTTTGTTTCCCGGGTTGCTAATTTCAGCACACCCTCGTCGGGATTCGCCTCAGCGACCGACACCAACAACCATGTCACCTTTGCCAGCCGGTTCCCCGGCGCCATGGGTAACCTGACTCTGGAACTGGACTGGCGCGACAGTGAAAACCTTCTGCTCTCTGTGATCACCAGCGCCCCCGCTGACGGTGAGGTGGTGTTCCTTGAAGCGACAGGCCTGACCAACACAGCAACCACCGCAGACACCTCCGCAAGAGCCCACCCATTTGATTTCCGCGGACTCGTTCGTAAAGCCGGTAGCCAGTATGAAATTGTCGACGACCTCGCAGTGATTACCGATACGAATGGCGACAGCGTAGATGTAACGGATATTGAAGTTGGCGATTATGGTCTCGAAGCTGCAGGACTGGTGAACGATGGCTCAACCAGCGTTACCTTCACCAAAGTCACCGCTCGCAGACCATCCAGCGGTGCGCTTGCTGACGGGACCGAGGCTGTGCTCTCGCTGAGTGAGATCGCAGGACTGAATGGATTTCATGAAGGCGATTGGGGGACGTTGACGACCCTCTATGGCACGCTGAACGCCGCAGGAACCGAGTTCATAATCGAAGACTCTTCGCGCAATCCGGCCGTCGTAGGAGCCCCAATCAAACTTTACCTGAGCGCACTGGCAGCAGCCCCCGGCAGTGTTCGCGCCATGATGGTTCAGCGTTCGTTTAACATTAACGTTCGCAATGGCGGTGCCGACGGCGCGGTTATTTACACCTACGCCGACATCTCCTCTGCACCGGACGCTGAGAACAGCCTGAGTAATGTCATGAGTGCATCACCTGCGAAGCGCTACGACGAGCTTACCAGCCCCGTCAGCTGCACACTGGCAAACAGTGTCACCGGTGATCAGATCATTGCTGCGCTTTATAACATGTTCGACTCAGGGGCAATGAACCCAGGGCCGATGTCCGTTGAAGGCCCACGCTACCTGATCACTCTGTCCGGTGGCGATGATGGCAGCACTCCGGTTGCAGTGAATTACGGTGGTGAATCTGACGAAGTGAACGGCAGCACGGGCTTTGCTGCGTTTGAAGATATCGAAGACATTTCAATCGTGATGTGCCCGGCGGCCGCTGCCGATGAAACAAATCACCAGGCGATTGTCGCCGAAATGCAAAAACACTGCCGCAAGATGCGGTACCGCGTCGGTATTGTCGACAGCCGTGAAGGGATGTCACTTTCTGAGGTGCGCGAATTCCGCTCCAATTTCGACGACAGCCGCCTTGCACTGTACTACCCATGGGTCGTTGCCGCTGACCCTCGTGGCACTCAGCCTACGGTGAATCTCCCACCTGCAGGCTTTATCGCCGGCGTTTATGCCAACACAGATGTTCAACGCGGTGTGCACAAAGCACCAGCCAATGAACCTGTGATTGGTGCACTGGGCTTCACTCAGGAAATCAACCAGTTCCAGCAGGAGCTGCTTAACCCAGCCGGTGTGAACTGCCTGCGTTCTTTCGCTGGTCGTGGTCATCGTGTCTGGGGCGGCCGCACGCTGTCGAGTGACCCTGAGTGGAAGTACGTCAATGTACGTCGCTACTTCCTGTACCTCGAACGTTCTATCGAGAAATCCACTCAGTGGGTCGTCTTCGAGCCTAACGGCGAACGCCTGTGGGACAACGTCCGGATTACCATCGAAAACTTCCTTTACAACGAATGGGCAAACGGCCGCCTGCTGGGCACTGCGAAAACAGCCTACTTCGTGCGTTGTGACCGGAGCACCATGACTCAGAACGATCTCGACAACGGTCGCCTGGTTTGTGAGGTCGGTGTCGCCGCTCTGAAACCAGCAGAGTTTGTGATTTTCCGCATCGGTCAGAAAACCGCCGATAGCTAAACAATATTCATCCCGACAGCGGCTTCTGCTGAAGCCGCTGGGACTAAAGAAGGAATCAAATCATGGCACAGTTTCGCGAAACCCCTTACGGCGTTTTTAACTATCTGGTCAACCTGGACGACGGCACCGAAGGTGAGGTCGCTGGAGGCTTCTCAGAAGTTTCTGGTCTGAACGCCGAAGTCACGGTCGCCGAATACCGCAACGGTAATTCAGCCGTTAATTACGTCAACAAAGTGCCCGCATTGCACAAAACCGGGGACGTCACTCTGAAACGTGGAGTCATCGGCGCTGGCAATATCTACGAATGGCTGGAAGAAGTTCGTGGCGGTAACGTGATGTCCAAGCGCGACGTTACGATCAAATTAAAAAACGAAGACCCAACCAGCTCTGCGGCAGTTGTCACCTGGAAACTGCGCGGCGCCATGCCGATTAAATGGACAGGCCCAACATTAACCGCCAAGGGCGGAAGTGATGTTGCGATGGAAGAACTTGTTCTGTCTGTTGAGCATATCGAGCAGGAATAAGTCTTCAATGATGCAGGATTTACTGGCACGACGGATTCAGCTGACCCCCAGGCCGCAGAACGACTCTGCGCTGCCGCTGGAAGTCGCTATGCTCGGACACTGCCCGGGGCGTGTACGCCCTGAGCGGTTACTCGCGCTGAAAGATGCTCTTGCAGCTATTCGTCAGGCAGGATTCGGGGAGGTCATTGATCAGATCCTCAGCAATCCGGCCAGTGCTTCCCTGTATCATTTACCGCTCCCTCTGCATTCAGCGTCTGAGTTTCACGATATTTTTCCGGATGCAGTCAGCGCGCCCGCACAGTATCGAAGCTCACTGGCAGGAAACCTCGCTTGGCTGGCTCCCTGTGTCGAAGATTTCTTTGCTAATGGAGGTCATCGACTATGGATAGTAGTAATACCTGAAGAAGAATCACAACAAGGCTTTTTCGCAGCTGAAAGTACGGATCTGACCGACACCAGCACACTACGTGGCATTGCGACTCTGCTTGCAGTGCCCTCTGTGGGTTCTATCTGTCTGCCCGATCTTGAGCGACTACAGATTCCGGCGCGGCTGCCCGACGTTCCTCGTGTCCGTCTGGATAATCCAGAGCCAGCATTTTTACCCTGCTCTCAGTCACTCGACGACGATCATCGCGAACGGCGGAATACCTCAGAAATGGCGCTGGATGATCTTCCCGAACCGATAGAATTTCAGCGGGTTTTGCGCGAAATATTACACTGGCTTACCCGCTATCGCCCGGATATTCAGTGCCTGCTGACACTGCCTCTCGCCTACGCTAATGAAATTGACAGCCCGGATGCCGATCCGGAGGCTCTTGAATTACTGACCAACATGCAGCTGTCCGATGCTGCGCATCATCTGCGGCAGGTACAGTTTTTTTACCCCTACCTTCGTGGTCAGGGGAGAGCTCTACTCTCACCGGTTGGTGTTGTATCTGGTAAACAGGCGGCGACAGCCAGATCGGCAGGTCCATGGCGATCTATTGCCGGGCAGCCCATGGTGTCTAAAAACCTACCCTACCCCCGCATGAAACGGGCCGGCGTCGTCAGCCTCAGGGAAACACCGGGGATTTCGATTCTTGAATTACGTAACAACCGGGTCGAACTGGACGATGAACGGCTTTGCGTACCTGCCCTGCCTGCCGATGATTATCGACACGCAGCCAGCCTGGAAAGATTTGATGGATATCGCTCCGCAGAATTGATGCGTTTAATGGGATATCTACGCCGTCAGTTACGCCAATTTGGTGAGCAACTCGTTTTTAATTCCGATGTTAACGACCCGCGGCCGAAACTCCTGATCGAGCATTTTTTGCGACAGCTTTGGCAAAGGGGTGCTTTGCGTGGAGAACGCTCAGAACACGCCTTTAGCTTGCGTCAGATTCCTGCAGGTGAAAGTACCCTGCTTCTGGAGATAGAAATTGCGCCGGCACTTCCTATTGACCGCATTCGACTGACGTTCACAAACATGGGTACCGACTGGCAGACGGAGGTGCAAAGTGCCTAACCCTCTTGCCGATGTATTTGTGCCTTTCCGGTTTAAAGTCAATCTGTATGACTCAGAGCAGAACACATTATTGTGCTCCGGGAAGTTCAGCGAAGTCAGCGGTTTTGAGCTGACTATGGAACCCAAAACGTTTCAGGAAGGTGGCCGCAACTGGGGCGAAGTTCACCGCTCAGGCCAGACCAAATTTGCGCCCATGACACTCAAACGCGGAGTTACCAGCGTCAATGATTTATGGAGCTGGTTTGATGCAACCACACGCGGTGCAAATTACGGGTATCGCCTCAGCGGTGAAATTATTGTTCTCGGGCACCAAACCCAGGACGGTCAAGACAATCCGGTTATGACGTGGAAGCTCACCGGAGTGATGGCAACCAAGTTTAAAGGGCCCGACCTGAACTCAACCGCAAGCCAGGTCGCGATTGAAGAAGTACAGTTGGTTCACGAAGGACTGGAGCTCGAACGGACTAAGCAGGCGGATGATCAATCTTCCGCAGCGAACTCTGACACTCAGGGGGCTCTGCCATGACGGTACCTGAGCGCGGTAAGTTAATCCCGGTAACGGGAAAAAATGATGAACCGGATATGGAGAACGCCATTGATGTGCAGTTCAATCCGGTGACTCTGAAAATAAATCTGTCCAACACATTGAAAGCGAGTGAACAAAGCGGCAGCAGCAGCGCTGCTCAGTTCGTCGAGAAAAGTTCATCCAGTCTGAGCCTTGAGCTGATTTTTGACACCACACGGAAAGAAGAAGATGCGAACTACGAGCAGGGCTCCGACGTTCGTAACCTGACGGGTGAAATAGCAACACAATTTATCCAACCTGAAAAATCAGGCAGCGACCTGAAGGCCCCTAAACGATGCCTGTTTCAATGGGGCGCGTTCGAATTTATTGGCATGATCGAAAGCTACGATGAAACGCTGGATTACTTTTCACCGGGCGGTACCCCGCTAAGAGCCAAGCTGGCACTGAAACTGAAAGAAGATCGCTTTCAGTTCCGCCAGACAAGCGACTTTTCAGACCCTACAAAACCAGCCATGCCGCAACTGTCACCCCGCGGAAAAGATACGGATGATGAGTCAGGAGCGAAACCTGATACCCCGGAAGATCCAGACAACAATCAGCCCCCGGCAAAACCGAAAGCTAAAGAGCAGGAAACAGAGCCTGTTCCGGGCCCGAGTGAAGGCAAAAACAATTGGCGTGATACCGCAGAGTACAACGGCATCGAAAATCCACGTATGCCCGGTGTACCTGTATTAGCGACGCCTACGCCAGATTGTAAGCCACGAGCCGGGCTGTCAGCAGCACTGAAAGCTGCCGTCACTGTTAACGTAGAAGCAAAGATTTCCACCTCTGTTAAATCACGAATTAAAACGGATAACGGAGTTGGCTTTGAATAAATTCACGTCGATATTCAAAGGAAGGGAGAACCATGCCCGTCATCATTGATGAAGTTATCGCGGATGTTCCTGCAACCCCTGTTCAGGCGGCAGCAGAACGACCATCATCCCAGCAAACTGTGCCTCCTGTCGCGCAGGACATGCTGCGCCTGCTTGAAAAACAACAACAGCGCCAAGAACGCTTGCAGGTGGATTAATAGCAATGGGGATTCCTGAGGCATTTTACAGCAGTGCTCCGGCGATCAACGTCGACGGAGAAAACCGTGAAGACCTGAGCGATGCAATTGGCAGCATGGTGGTTAATCTGGGTCTTAGCGGATGTGCACATGCGGAATTACAGGTGAACAACTGGGGACTCAGCAAAGACGCCCAGGAACCGGACTTTCTGTTCAGCGATATCCTGCCCGGAGCAGCGATTGAAATTCATATCGGCCAGCCCGAGCCCGAACTCATTTTCAGTGGCGAAATTACCGCAGTTGAAGAGGAATATGGCCAGGGTGCTCCTCAACTGACGCTATTACTGCAGGATAAACTCCATCACCTCGCTCGTCATCGCCGCAGCCAGGCTTGGGAAGATCAGTCTCCTGACGACATACTTCAAACCATTGCCAGTGACGCCGGCCTACAAAGTGATATTCAGGTATCTGCTATTACCGATACCTGGCATCAGATCAATGAGAGTGATCTCGCCTTTGTCCTGCGACTCTGTCAGCGCTTCGATATCTCTCCGCGCCTGGACGGATCAAGTTTGCGGGCCCGGCCTGAAGCGGAAGACAACTCGCCTGTTGCGTTAGATGTTCAGGACAATATTTTACAACTGCGCCTGCTGGCCGACCTTAATCATCAGATTACTCAATCGCGTACTCAGGGTTACAACCTCGCCACGGCTGAGGAAGTAAATTTCGACGGCGACAGTATGACACCAGCCCCGGGCGAGACCTCGGCTGCTGAAAGCCTCAACCAATTATCCTGGGATGGCGAAGAGATTCTGCCTCACCCATTTGCCCGGTCTCAGGCCGAAGCAGAAGCTTACGCTAAAGCTCATTTTCAACGTCAGGCAAAGCGGTTTATATCCGGTGATATTGCATGTCAGGGCATTCCAGAACTGACCTCAGGCCGCGAGATCGAGCTGAGCGGTGTGTCCTCAAGGCTGCTTGGTAAATATCAGGTTATTCACTGCACGCACAGGTTTGATAGACGTTCTGGATTTGAAACACATCTGAAAGTAAATAAAGCCGACTGGAGTACGCAATGAATACGCACTCCACCGGACAATTACAGGCATTACAGATAGCACAGGTCATTGATAACCAGGACCCGGACAGACGCGGGCGCGTCAAAGTCAGAATGCAGGCCAGCTCGCTCGAACTCTGGGCCAGTGTTGTCGTGCCTTCAGCAGGTCAGGATTACGGTACCAGCTTCTTACCGCGTCTCGATGAAATCGTGGTCGTCAGTTTCATCAGCCACGACGTGCCCATGGTGCTCGGGAGTGTCTGGCAAGGCGCAGAAAGTCAGCCCGAAGAAGCCACTCCCGTCGAAGAAAAATACGCAGTTAAAACACCATCAGGAACGGTATTTGAATTCAGCGATGAAGAGCCTAAAGCATCCCTGACAACTCGCTCAGGATACAACATCACCATTGATGAAAGCAGTGGTGGCGAAATTCGTATCGAAAGAGGCACACAAACCGTAACGTTGAGCACATCGAGTATCGATATCGACAGCTCAGGGCCGGTGAATATCAACGCCGCTACCGTAAACGTCAGTGCGTCCATGGTTCAGGTCGACGCTGGTATGTCTAAATTCAGTGGCGTCGTGCAGTGCGACACCATCATTGCCACCTCCGTAGTAGGGACGACCTACACGCCGGGTGCCGGAAATATCTGGTAAAGGGGCATAGATAATGATGAATAAACGACACTCTCTGCACGATGTAAAACTCCAGCCCGCCTTCTTCGAGGATGGCCAGCAAGCGACATTATTACGCTACCTTGACCCTGATTTTATTAATCGTTTTCAGCAGGATATTCAGCAACAGCGGTTTAATGCCGTTCAGTTCGGCCGCTGGTTAGAGGAAGAACGCCACAGTCACCACGATAGACACCCCGTGCTCAGACTACCGACCCACCGTGCCTTTCATATTGTCTGCTGCGAGGTTGTCTGTCACCGACCAGGAATGCCAGCACTGGACCCACAGAAAATCAGCTCGGCGGGCTTTGTAATCCGCAAAGAAAAACCAACGGGACAGCAGGCCTGGATCATAGAAGAAGGGGAAGCCGTGGGATGGCAAAGCCGCCAACGCCCCATAGCTGACCCGGATATCAACCGCCGGCTATGCCCTAACGGCCTACTGCAAAAACGGACTTCATCACCTGTGTTCAGTGGTGAAGAAGTACACCCACTTCATCCTGTTAAAGTCAAAGACAGCAAGGGAAAGTGCCGCACCCTGCTCTTTGGATATGTACCGCTGGGTGGCTTCTATTACGAAAGAAACGTTCAGTTTGATACCAGTGATGTTCAGGAAATTAATAACCTTGCTGTTGCAAATCTGCCCTGGCCATTTGGCTATTCAAATGGGGCGAACCAGACATGGAATCCTGAACAGGACCGCATTCACCTTGACCGTGGTCGGCCAACCGCGGCCTTTGCAGAACTCTTAATGCAGTTGATCCATCGCTATCACCTCGGAGAGGAAGACAGAGCGGATAACCAACAACTCGAAACCCTGTGTGATCAAATCTATTTCTATGATCCTGATGCCTGGAGACGTATTCCGATTTACCTACCGAAAATGCAGAAAATGCGCACAGGTATTCATAACCCATTCGACTTCTCTCACGCAGAGTTTATTCCCGTTTACCGCACCACCAGCCTGATTGACTACCTGCGCCTGTGCTTTGCCGATAAAGAAAATAATCCCCTGGTACGCTGGGCCGCTCAGGTCAGCGATATGGCTGATGCAGTGGGTGGCATGAATCGCCTTGGCAATATTCCTAAATTGCCACTTCATAACGGCCAGGGAAGCCTTAGCGATTCATTGGCATTTACCGAGAGTCAGGCGGAATCAATGCGTTCTTCACTCGGTCAACGCCTGCGTGATCTGACTCTGGCAACCTCACTCGAAATTCCACTGCCGAAATTTGCTCAGGGACCTGACGATTTATTCCGGATTATTCCCTTCGTCAGATCCGTCAATGACGAGCGGCACGAGCAGATTACCTGGGCTGACCAGAACTCTCAGTCAACGACCTTCCGTGTCGCTGCCACGTTTGACCCGGAGGCGAGTCGCCCTTCATTGATTCCAATGCCCTCAATGCGCGATTTAAAACGTGGTCTGGCCAAAGGCGCAAGCATCCTGACACCGGGAGACACCTTCTCTCTGGTCAACTCGCTTAAATTCAAAAAAGGCATCAGCGAAGACACAGTCAGTGGCAATTTTGATCTCGGAGCAGGCATTCAATGGATATGCTCTTTCAGCCTGCCTGTTATCACCATCGTAGCCATGATCCTGTTAATGATCATGGTGTCGCTGCTAAATATTATTTTCTTCTGGATGCCGTGGGTAAAAGTCTGCCTGCCCTTCCCGAAAATGCCAAAAGGATCTGATGGATGACGCTGCGTACACCGGTACCTAAAGTAATCAGCTGGCCTCTGGGTTCAATTAACAGTGATGGCAGCCTGAGCTGGTCGGAAGACGACAACAGTATTCGCGAGAATATGCTCAATATTCTACTAACCCGCCCCGGCGAACGTATTCAACGTCCGGAGTTTGGCGCTGGGCTGCTCAAGTTTATTCATCAGCCTAACAATGAAACGACCCGCAACCTGATTGCTGGCGTCGTAAAAAAATCACTGTCCGTGTGGGAGACACGCGTACAGGTAGACGGCGTCGATGTCACGACAGCAAAAGACAACCTGGCCGAAGTGCACATCAATATTCGTTACCGTCTACGACATAACCAGACCCCAGCGTCGCTGGGGTTACGCCTGAACCTGGGCGTGTAAGGAGGATTTACGGCTATGCCATTACCTGTTCCAAATCTGGACGATCGCCGCTTTGATGATCTGGTTGCTGAGGCCAGAACACGCCTTGCCGGTCACTTGCCGGAGCTTACCCAAATTGCACCGGGAGATCCGGTACATGCGTTTATTGATCTGTTTGCCTGGCTTACCGAAACCATTATCTATCGCGCCAACCTTATTCCTGAACGCCAGCGCAAAGTCTTTTTAAACCTCCTCCAGATTCCTGTTCGCCCGGCGGTACCTGCGACTGGCTTTGTAGCGATTGATGCCAGCCCTAACAGTCTGACGTTACAGGATTATCTTCCGGCGGGGAGTCAGCTACGTGCGGGGAAAGTCACGTTATCGACGTCCAACGAGGTGCAGCCTACCTGCCTGAGTCTGAGTGTATTGATTAAAGAATTGCTCAGCCCCGGCGACCTCGAAGCCATGGGAATGACACTCCAGGACCTGCACGAGCAGTACGGATTACGTGCAGGCGAGATGCCTAAACCGTTTCGCGCCCGCCAGTTTTCGCTGGGGCAGGAAACCCTGAGTATTGGTAATACACTGGATAAGAGTTTCTACCTGGCTTGTATTGCACCGAAACCCTTATCAGATCAGATGACCGCACTGCGCTCGTCTTTTTCAGGACTGCGGCTTAATGTTGGAATAGCCCCTGCAGATTCGCTTCAGGAAGAAGACTTTATCGTCGACAGTGAAAGTACCCTGTATCCGCGTCATCTGGTCTGGGAGCTGATGTCTGAAACGCCAGACGGAAAAACCCGTTTTCTCCCTCTGGATGTTATCCGTGACTCCTCCATGGGCGGGCGTAAAACCGGTGTTGTTACACTCAGGTTACCGGCGAATCCGGATTTATTCAGTGGTTTTGCTAATGCAGACCCGATGTTTAACGGTACGAGCAGTTTGCCCCCGGCTCCTGAGGACGATGAGGCCGCAGAGCGAGTGGCCTTCTGGGTCCGCCTTCGCTCTCCTGATGAACCCGACCTGAAGCTTGCTTACCTCACCATTAATGCGGTCGATGTCGTCGCTCAGGGGCAACGTAATGATCTACTGATCGGCACAGGCACAGGATTGCCTGAGCAGGTGCTTCAACTTCCAGATACAGATATTGATGCTGCATCTCTGGAGCTTCAGGTCGAAGAAAATGGTGTCTGGTCGACCTGGCGTGGTATGGATTTCACGTCAGGTCAAGGTGAGGATGCCCGGGTTTATCGCCTCGATGCAGCATCGGGTCTTGTCTATTTTGGCGATGGTCTGGATTCTGGTTTCCGCCCCCCCAAAGGTGCTCGCGTACGCGTCGCATCCTATCGTTCGGGAGGAGGAGAATCAGGTAATCTCCCTGCGGGGAAAATTAAAGAGATCGTTGATGGCAGCTCCCGTTTACGGGTGCGTCACGAGTGGCCATTGAGCGGCGGTCGCGATGCCGAGTCACTCGCTCAGGCCGAGAGCCGTATCCCCCAGTTCCTCACTCACCGCAACCGCGCTGTTACCGCGACCGACTTTCAGGCGCTCTGCCTGAACAACCCAGTCAGCCCGGTTGCCCGTGCCGAAGTAAAAGAAGGCTTTTTACCCGGCGCAACGCTCGCCGCAGCGCAACGCGACGTTCCCGGAGCCATCAGTATATTTGTACTGCCGCCGACAGAGGTCAGCATTAATAACTGGCCTCGCCCTACCAGAGGACTGTTGAAAGACGTTTTTAATTATCTGATTAACCGCTGCATGGTGGGCACCGAGCTGTACGTACTCAGCCCGCAATTTGTACCTATGGCGGTCAGTATTCTGGTCACAGTCCGGGACCCATCCACCGAACGCGAAACATTAAATGCAGTAGCCGAAACCGTCACTCAATATCTGTCGCCTCTCGCTCCGGGTGGAAGTAAAGGTACCGGCTGGCCTGTCGGCGCGACAGTCCGCGCGAATGAATTAATGACTCAGGCAGCACGTATTCCCGGCGTTTTGTCGGTTAATGCAATTTCATTATTTGCGCAGGGCACTAATGACGAAGGAAAACCAGCTTGGCGCAGACTAACGGCAAATGAGAGCCTGATGCTCGATGATTTCCAACTTCCTGAACTTGCTGGTATTTACGTGGGCGCCAGTGGTTCTGCTGGTGACGGATCACCGGGCTCGCCGAATGGACACGGCAGTAATGCCAACCATCTGTTACCGCCATTCCCTCAAGGAATTCGCGACGGTCTTACTGGCGATGATCAGGGCGACTACGAAATTGCGATACCTGTTGTTCCGGATGTGTGCTGATGGACGCGAACAATACTCCCTACTTTTTACTCCGTACCGAAGATGAACTGCGGCAAGGCTCCAGCAGAATGGAGTGGCACCCGGGTCAACAGGCGTTAATGCTACGGCAGAAACAATCGTTGCGGCTTCCGGATACTCAGGCAGATGCTCTGACGCAATGGCAGAACGCTGCACCCATGGCAGTTGATCAGCACTATCAGGTCGCGCTGCTCAACAACGACGGCGATACTGTGATCTGCAACGGAGGACGCGGTTGGGAGACACTGGATCACGACACGGGAACAAGTTTCTCATGTCCCGAGGGCTGCCAGTTTACCGATATGACGCTGAATTCCAGCGGTCGCATGGCGCTGCCTTACACAGATAAAAATGAACTGCATGGACTGACTGTATTTCATCTGGGCAAGCGTTGGTTAACTAGCTGCACTCTGCCCGAAGAACCCGTACGAAGCCAGGTAGATAACGAAGAACGTATATGGGTGGTGTCTGCGACCAGTCTGATGTTCTGCGATGGGCAACCTTTGCCCGCACCCTACGCGCCTGATTCGTCGCGCTTCGAACCCGAAGTAATTAACCCTGCACCACTGACGTGCCACTGGCAACAGCAGCTACCGGTAGGCTGGTCGCCATTAGGCTTATGCTGCGACGAGCAATACCTTTACGTGTTAGTGCACAACGGCGCTGGGAGCCAGCAAATACTTGCTCGTTCGTTGACCGATAACCCAGCCTCTCCTTTGCATACCTACTCTGTCGACGGGGATTGTCCGTTTGCTATTGATATTGGTCTGGCTGGCCAGGGTCGCCTCGCTTTACTGGCTCCGAGACAAAGTGATGATCCTGGCTTCGTTCAGCGGGACTGTCCGGTCGTTCGCCTTGAGGCATCCGGTGATGATGGGCCAGGGTCTGCCCGGCTGATTTACGAACGCTACCCCATGGTCAACCTCGCGGTTCCTCGTTTTGCCAGTAGCGCAGACGGTCAGCTTCGCTATCAAGCGCCCGAAGATGACGATTATCCGGGGTTCTCACCAAGACCGCGTGAATTGCATGTACTGCGCCAGCCACGCTATGAAGACAGCGCCTCAGCATTGCTCCGGGAAGTTCTGGACTCGGGCACGCCCGGTACTGTCTGGCACAGGGTATATATTGATGCCTGTATCCCTGCTGGCTGCAGTGTAGAAATTGGTGCACGGGTATTCGATGATGAGGACGCCCGTAGCCAGGCTGATATTCATATGCAGCCTGTTCCAGTATGGAACCCTCTGCCTTCAGAGCATCCTTTTCAGAAGGCATTATCTGGTTATGAAAAAGATCGACGCGGACTGTTCGAAGTTCTCCTGCAACGCCCGGAGGGGCGGGTCAGAAACCTCGAAGGACGCTATCTGCAGCTGCAGTTGCATCTGACTGGCAGTGGCCGGAGGACCCCAGAGATTCATGCCATCCGCGTTTATTCTCCGCGGTTTTCTTATCAGGAAGCGTACCTCCCCGAGCTGTTTCGTCAGGAAGAAAGCCCGACGCCCGAAAATTCAATCGGCCCTGCTAACGGTGCCGATGTCAGGGAGCGTCTGCTGGCGAGCTTCGAGAGTATTCTCACCCCCCTGGAGGGCCGGGTCGCGGCAGCAGACCAGCTCCTTCACCCGATGGCGGCGCCTACCGGAAATCTGAACTGGCTGGCACAGAGTGTAGGAGAGGCAATTCCGTCTCACTGGCCAGAGCGACGCCGTCGCCGCTGGTTGGAAAACGCAACCCTGATACAACAGCGCAAAGGCACCCTGCCCGCATTGAATCTTGCGCTGGATATCGTCACAGATGGCGGCGTTCAGAATGGTAGCGTGGTCGTGACTGAGAATTTCCGCCTGCGCAGAACCATGGCCACCATTCTCGGGGTACACATGGATGATTCAGATCACCCGCTTACGCTTGGTACCGGAATCAGTGGGAACAGCATTGTGGGTGACAGCCTGATTCTTTCTGAAATGGGCGCCAAAGAATTCCTTGCGCTGTTCGCACCAGAAATAGCAACAGAAGATGAGCGTCAGGCCGTGACTGAGTTCTTCGAGAAATACGCGCACAGAGTAAGCATCCTGTTGCACGGCGATGCCCGTAAGCAACGTCAGGAAATTGAATCCATGCTGGAAGCGCAACTACCCGCGCACCTTCAATGGCGAATTATCGAAACAGAACAACCCTTTATTTTAGGGACATCACCTCTTCTCAGTATCGATACCTGGCTTGAGCAACGCCCGGGTTATGAGCAAGTGAAGATTAATAAAACCCATATTGGTCGTACCGATCTGCTGATGAACCCATTGGCATTTTCACCCAGCGACATCAATCAACGCCTGAGTTGATAACACAAAATTAAAGGCAGAGTTAAAAGGAGGCCTTATGTCTGAGATGGATGATCTACCGACGCTAGAACAGGACGACCAACTGGCTGAGCCCCTGCGTCGGGTGTCTTACGAAGCAGGCATGATGCTTGGGCTTGAAGCAACCCGTGACGAGCAGGCCTATCATCGCCGTAGGCTGACACGTCACCAGTACTGGCTACAGGGCTTCGGTACCCTTGCAGGTCTGAACGTCACTATGACGCCAGAGACTCACCCGGATGCCAACGACGACGTCAGTGTGCGTCTGCATGTAAGCCCCGGTGTCGCCATCGATGGGCTTGGCCGCGAAGTCATGCTGCACGAAGCTTACTGCATAGATCTGAAACAATGGGTTGAAGCTCAATCGGAAGCGCACCTGCTCGAAGGCTATGACGGCGGGCCAGAAGTATTGTGGCTTAAAGTCTGCATCCGTCACAAAGACTGCGCAATTGCCCGCCAGCCGGTATTAGCCCGGAAACTCAATCTGAGTACAGACGCCGTTCAACCAGCTCGTACTGCCGACAGTGTTCAGCTGGAACTCATCCCCGAAAGACTACCACCCGAGGATGACCGTTATCACCCGTGGTCCAGTCACGAACCCGTCAGTGATGCCATGCCGCCATTAAGCAGTATTGAAACGCAGACTCTGCAGGCTGCAACAGCCACCAGCCCCGAAGCTGAGGCTCAGCTGAAGATGCACGCCCGATTGCTTCATGCGCTCGATGGAAGTGGACTCAGCACAACGAACCTCGCTGATGAATTAGATGCTGGCGCAAGACTGTTGCTTGCCCGGATCCGGATTGAAACCAGCCAACCCGGAGACCCGATTATCAACCCGATGCGAATCCAGATTAATAATCTTGTGCGTCCGTTTTTAACAACGCCCAGCCAACTCGCCTGGCTGAATCGCCAATCACAGAATAACAACTAACGGACTCACAGAGCGCAAGGAGACACCATGACTGAGATACTCTTCCAACCACTGGGTAATCCGTTGGCCGCCAGTCGCCCGATGGAAAAAATTGCTGACATAGATTCGCGTCTGACACGAACGCATTACTTCGATGGACGCCTGCTGACGGCTGAAGATCTTGAGCGCGATCAGATATACCTGGATGAACGTCTCCGCGAGGCCGGTAAGGTGCTTGGTGAAGGTGTTGCCTCGGGCCTCGAACTCAGCTTCGACCGCTACTCCGGTCTGCTTACTCTGGAAGCCGGTTATGGAGTGACCCGACACGGGCGGATTCTTCAGCTTGATGAACAACTAACCGTCAACGTCACAGACTCCGCTCTGATATCTCAGCTGAATAAAGGCAAGTACCGCCGCTTTAACCGCGGGCTGTACGCCGTGGTTCTCAATTACGTCGAAGTCGCGACGGATCTTGCGGAAGTTTTCCCTACCGATCTTGCGAGTAAACGCGGCGCCGAATATGCCTCAGTGACTGAAGCGGTTCAGCTTGGACTTGTTCCGCTTCCGGTACCACTTGCACAACAGAGTGAACTTCATACCCGGGCCAGTCTTATCCGAGCGCTTCAGGATAATAAGCTAGTGGCAGATATGATTCCTGGTGATAGTTTGCCATTAGGTATTTTAGCGGTGCGCGACGACACACCGCTGTGGCTCGACTCTGAATTATTGCGCCACCCGAATCGCCGCGATGACAGCGCTTTTTCGATGAAACAAGACCTGTACCGGCAACACGAAAATCTGTTCTATGACGTGCTGGAGCACCGCGAGTCTGGCGGCTTGCCATTGGAGTTCTCTGCAACTGACTACTTCAGCCTGATGCCCGCAGCCGGCTCGATGCCAAAAGCCTGCATTGATCCTGAACGCGCTGTTCAAAGTTACTTTCCGGATAATTATCAGATTCATATTGCCCCGGTCAGAATGGCCGAGGTCGATCTGCTTCTGCAGGAATCATTGCCACTTCCCGCAGTCGATCTGACCTCAAGTGAAGTGGTCGATATTATGATTCTGGTACCACTCAGCAATCAGAACTACGGACGCTATGCGTCTCAGCTTGAGCGTGACCCCAATATCGTCGAGCGCAAGCTAAGAGCCTTTGATCCATTGCGTCTGACTATTTACCCACGACCAGCGCCACACCAGCTGGATACCGATGAAGCCGTATGGCGCTCTATTTTTGATGCGACTGAAGAAGACACCCTGCTTTATGTTCGACGTCCGTTACGTGCTGCCGAAACCCAGGTAAGCGGTATTGTTTTAGCGAACGGGTTTGATTTCCCACCAGTCAAGAAACCGACAAGCAGCAATACCACGGTCAGCACGTCAGATAATAACATTCTCACCATTGCCAACTCACCAACCGATCGGGGTGGCGTTATTGTTGATGAAGACGACGTTATAAAACGCTTCCTGAGCCTGCGTGCCATTGGTGAACTACGCATGCCAAGAACTGAGGTCGAGAAAAAGGCCTTCACCTGGGTAGAAGAAAAACCGGGGCAGGAAGCGCAAGCATTACAGCAAATACTGTTTCTGTTGTTAAGAATCAGCCCTTGGTATGACCCGGTACTGTGGCGCACGATCAGAGCACTCTTTCAGAAAAACCTGATTGAAAAAGCGCAGGAAATTCTGTCCGACAATGAAACGGGTCACCCGGTGATGACGGCAAAATTACTCGTTAAGCTCATGGCCAGTCAGGGCGTCAGTAAAACTCTACTCAAACAGTGGGAAGAGTTAGCCATGAAACTGGAAAAAGCGTAAGGAGACGATCATGACGACTATCCTGCTGCACCGTCCCGTTGCAAGCCACCCAGACCTTGAACGACTGCATCTGTTCGCGGGACGACATCTGGGAGAAGACGAGTTCGACCAACGACAGAACTATGCTGAAGCTCGTCTTGCACCCATATTAAAACAGCAGTTGCCGGGTGTAGTTTCAGGCTTGCATGTGCGATCCCGAGGTGAGCGTGGGCCAGTGGATGATATCCAGCTGGCAGTCAGTCCAGGCAGTGCTATCACTCCCAAGGGTGCAGCCCTCACACTGGAATCCCCTCTCTACTGTACCTGGCAAGATTTAGTCGAAGAGTATCGCGACCGCAAACAAGTGAGTGATGCCAGCGGTGTTTTCTATCTGACCTTACACCAGAGTCAATTACATATTGACCCACCCAACGTCGACCCATGCCAGCGCACAGCTTTCGACCCGACACGGGATACACGCCTGGTCACGCTCGCGTCGCTAAGGCTGCGCCGCTTAGATATCGATAGTCAAAAGATAAAAACAGAACACCCTCATCGGCTACAGAATACGATCTGTGCTGATCGCGTCGACCTTGATTTTGCACGTCAGTTTCCGAATTCTGTTCCGCTCGCACTCGTTGCTATTAATGATCAGAATAAAACCACCCTACTTTGGGTGTCAGAAGAGGCCGGGCGTTACGAATCAAATAGTGCTTCGGGTTACCTGACGCTATTAAATCAGACACAGGCAGCATTGCGTCAGCTGGTCACTCTGCGCAATGAAGGCTCGAACCATCAATTAACTCTGAAGAAGTTTCTCGATAAGCACCTGCAGCTGGACTATTTACCAGCGTCGGGCCAGTTACCGCTTTCCTGGCTGGAGGACATAGCCAGCAAAAAACCGAAAATGCATGGTCTTCCTGCTTACCTGGGCGTCGACGTCATACCCGTCGCGGCAGATGGTATTGATGAATTAGTCTTCAGGCACCTTCCGCGTCGTGTGATTGACCTGACGCAACCAGCGGGAGATCGTATTCGCCTCTTATTAGCCATGAAGCGCTCAGTCTATAAGCCGGATCTACTGGATATTCCAGGCCTAGACAAACAGCTCGAGACAGACCTTTACCGCTACTGCCAGAAAGCCTACATGCGCTGGTACGACTGGAAAGAAGTATTCTACAGCCTGTACTACATCGCTCCGAAATCAGATTCGAAGTACGACAACGAATTGAGCGCAGAAGACGTTAAAAGTCTTAATCTTCCTGAGCCCGCGAAATCACCTCTGCTCCCTGATGCATTGTTCAACCGCCTGATCGCTGCGGCTATGAATCGCTTTGCGTTGGTAGATTCCGAAAACGCCCCTTACCCATACGACAGAACCGAGTTCGAAATTCCTGAATTTTTCGATAAGTGGGCGCCAGAGATTGATGAAGAACGTATGCCTCCGATACCTGAGCGCCCGGATAAGCACGGTCTTATTGGTCAGTACGCCATCACGGAAAAAGATCTCGATACCACCGAAGAGAAAATACGTGATGAGCGTAAAAAGCTGGAAGCGACACGGGATATTCTTCTTTTAAAACGTCAGCAATTGGACTCTCAAACCGTCGCGCTGGCGGCGCTGGCCGGTGGCGTAGCAGGCGACGGTAAAGGCATGCAGGTGGCTCGCTGGTTACCTTACGCCAGTCTGAATACGGATAAGCTGCCGACCGAAACAAGTAGTATTGCGACGTCAGTGGCGACCAGTTCGACGTCGTCCGTTAAGGTAGCGACAGAGTCAAAGAAGACAGCTGATACTCAGTATCGGGTTGCTGAGAGAGAGATGTTATCACTCGAAGAGCAGAAAAAACTCGAACTACTCGGTACCCGCAATTATCAATATACGGAAGCAATTAAAGGTACTACGTATACAAAAATAGAGCCCGATAAATATTCTGCGTTCGAACTGACGCTGAATAAAGACCGGATAGACCGGTTGCAGATTCCTACAGCATCCGTCAGCAAGCCTGCGTTTAACGCCAAAGAATTCAGCTTTGGTGTCATGGATCACATCAGCCCGGACATTAACGAGTACAAAAAAATCTACTCGGGGATGCGAGACCTCCTGACGACCGTTCTGGATATTTTCGAAGAACCCGATGCAACCGATCTACATACCAAGTTAACCGACCTGAGTACGGAGCTGATATCACCGTCGGATCTGGAGACTGAGATTACTTCTGAAACCGATAGAGAATATGCAGCCTTACCGACAGAGGGTAAGCCAACTAAAGCGCATTTCGGTAATCTGATCGCCAACCAGCGAAGATACGAAGCAATCTTTACCGCAGGCAAGATTCTCACTCGTTGGATCAGCGTGGTTGAAAATCAATATAACGGCAGCGAACAGGCGCTTCAGGCCCTGTTAAGAACTCAGAAAGAACTGATTGCGACGCAAGAAAAACGTAAGGCTGAAATTGTACGTACCCGCCAGACTCTTCGCCACCTCGACAGTATTGCCGATGAGGCACTCGGTGATTACACCGTTGCTCAGCAACTGATTAATGAAGACTGGCAGCGCGTATACGAAGAATATAGGGAGCGCGCGCACATCCTCACCACTCAGGTTGAAGGACTTTACTACGTTCGGGTACGGCAGGTTGAAATCAGCAGACCATTACCAGACCCATTGCCGTTACGCCGTGATAATGCTGAAGATCTTGTTCCCGGCTGTTCGGCTGACGACGATGCCGACCTTGCTGAGGCCCTTCTTCCCTTCTGGCAGGCAACACTGGAAATTCCTGCAGGACACTGGCGCGCAATATCGCCTTTCGCTGCACGTCTTAATACCCAACCGAATATCGACTATCTCGCACAGCTAAGACAGGTACGGATGACTAAGGCGTACCCTGAGTTGCCGGTTCTGAAAGCAAAAGCCGCAACCGCTTATGCGAATGCCGCCATGCGGTCTATTGAGGACAGCCCCGCCTTCGTCGAGCTGGCAGCGAATAGCAAGAAAAGAGTTCAACGTTGGGCGTCACTTCCACTTCCGATGACTGATTTTATTCCAGCCCATAAAGTAGCTGAAGTACTTTCGCTGGAAGATCTCAATAACCACAGTCATCGGATACTCAGGAGAGCGAGCCGCACGCTCCAGGAAAAGCTGGAGCAGTGCCAGCTTTGCCTTCAGAAAGTACTTGGGTCACTGCCGGGGTCAATCCGGCTACGCTGGGGACAACTCGCAGAGGACAACCGCTTACCCGTTGAAGCGATCAGTCGCTGGCCCGGGCTTAAAAAAGCAGAGGAACTCGACTTCAACACTACCCGCACATTAGCAGAACTGATTGAGTGGTGGTTTAAGCAACTCGGCGAAAATGCAGACAGTGACAGTCGTCAGGCCATGCGGGACATGGTTCGTGCGGCAGTCATCTATGCCTCACTCGGTAACCCACAGGAAATAGTGAAAGGCAGTATCTTCAGCCCACCACGCCGTATCGCTTACGGCGAGCGCTTCAGCGTCAGCCTTAACCAGATTGTGCGCATAGGTAAGACGCTGCAATTACTCAATAGAGAACAGGAAGTTGCGGCTGAACTGACCATTGAAGAGCACGATGAATCCAGTACCCGAGTAAAAATTACCAAGGTTCTGCGGGAAGACATCGACTTTGAAGACAACATCACCGTCATTGGCCGGGTTCGCTGAGCATGATGTTTGATTATCAGGGAGCAGAGACGACTCGCATACGGGCTTTGACTATTAAAGCCCCGGAAGCTTTGCATTCGAAGATCGAAAGGGACGTAACCACAGCTGACTGGCCGTCTACGGATGATGAGAGGATCATATTCATCAGGAAGATTACCGCTACGGGATCAGCCGACGAGATCGCTCATTCTCTTCGTGAAGAAACACTTCGTCAGATCCGTGAGCAACCTGGCGATAATGTGCGTATTTTTCCCAATACTCATCAAATGCTTGCTCAGTTACTGATGGATGCCGCAAAAGGCGAGCTGGGTCATCACTGGTATTGGCGAAAATGGAATGAAACCGTGCTTCGCTCTGCGCATAGTCCTGTGATGAGCATATTATCAGAGCATATTCCGACCATAAGCTCTGCACTGACATTTCTGGCAAAACAAAACAAAGCTGCGGTAATCATGGAAGCGTTGTCAGAAAGAGAAGCTGGCGAACTACTCATTCTGTTGAGCTCTCACTCGGGATACCCTCTGAATGCAAGTTACTTAAATAGCCTTACAGCAACGGGGCGTGGCAGTCATGCTATCAGGAACACGCCAGAAGAAGACAACCCTCGGCTGGACGAAGAATCAAATGATCCAGCATCCGCATTTCCGAATCGAATATCTGATACAGACTCGGATGATTTTACCTTCGATAAGGGATACTCATTAAATCAAATCCCCGAACATCACTTTCGTATCTGGCAAACGGCATTGGCCAATACCGTATCACGAGCACACCTGGCGCTTGCCGCCTTTTTGATTTCTCAGGAACACCTACCTCTTCCACTACATAATCGAACAGAAGAGGTGTTATCTGTGGTCGCAGAAAAACTCAATAGATCTGTTTTTGATACGGGTATATCGGTTGAACGACCTGAAAATCAGGAGTATACGAACAAGAGCTATCAACCGCAGTCAGACTTTTCGGGAGAGCACGAAAATAAATACCGACAGCCAGTAGTAGATTCAGAAAAATCGACCATGACTACAGACCATGGCTCGGATAAATCCGCCGACAAAGACACGACGATCGCCGACGAGTCCATATCACTACATATCTCTTCTGAGAGTGAATCATCAGGTAGAGAGTCATTAATAAGACAGGCAGTTCGTTCAGTAAAAGATGACACGGAAGTCACACCTGTTTCAGACCTTCTTAATAGCTTCAATAAAGATCAGGATGCCGATAGGAGCTTTGGTAGCCAATTCGGGGGAATACTCTACCTGCTTAACTTCTTAAATCGCCAACCAGTACAGGCAATCATCCGTAAACATTGGCGAAGTGTTCCTGGCGTTTGGACCTGGCTATCAGGCGCAGTAGAGACTTTCGACAACAACTCAGTACTAAAGAATGACCCTTTATATGACTACATAATTCACCGCACACATCCAGCGCGCACAAAGGCCGGTACACACCCTATCAACACAACTTGTTTAAGCCCAGAACTGATCTGTGAGCTACGGCAAGTTTCAGAGACTCTGTATCCACGCCATTTATGGAATACCGAATTGCTGTCTCTTTCGTCTGACATTGGTATTTCTCAGGACCGCATTGTCGTACGTGCTGATCTATCTGAGGCCAATATCAATGCCCGGCTACACGGCCTGGACATTAATCCTGGCTGGCTTCCATGGCTTGGATATGCCGTCCAGTTCCAATTCGAACATGGCTTTCGACCTACGCCTGTTAAGAGAGGGCAGCATGAATGATCTCGCTGTAATAAAGCCTCAGGCAGACTGTTTCAATCCGCTTCAACAATGGACTGAGGCTGGTCTGGTGTTCTATACAGAATCGCTAACCCAAGAAGCTACTGCTCCACTTCCTTCAGGCGTTCAATTTCAGACACTGACTCGTGATATTGAAGCGCAGTGGAAAAATCTTAACGGGCGAACTTCGCGTCTGATCCAAACCCTTAATTTATCTCCCGCCGAAGCCTTCGTTCTGTTTATTACCGGCATGATGGAGACGCAGCCCAGAATTGCCTTTGCCATCAATGAATTGCAACAGCCTTCCGAACAGGCCCGGCTGAGTGTACACCTGGTGCTTGATATGGTTCAGTTTCTGTTTCCGGATACGACAGACTGGGATGTTCTCGACCTCATCAACACACCTCTGTTTAATGAGTCCGTGGTCACCGTATCAGGTAATGGCCCACTCAGCCTCCAGGGATTGGCAATCTCTGTTCCACTCTGGTCGATCCTCAAGAGCAAGCACAATCGCTGGCAAGGCGTCCAGGAACTCGACTCTCATGAGCGGGAATTACTCCCAGCTGCAACGCGAAAAATATTGCCTGATTTGTGCAAGAAACTTACTTCGAGCGAGTTTCTGATTCTGCGCGGACAAGAGCACAGTGGCCGATCAATACTGGCAGCTGAACTGGGACTGCTCTCGGGTTACCGCGCCATACGGATTCCCTTCCAGAACTGGCAAGAGGAGCCGCAGCTGCGGCTCGCAGCAGCAGTCGCCGGCTGGCTTCCAGTCATCACACTGCCTGATGTACCGGGTGAAAACTACAAGCTTGTCAGTTCAGGATATCAAACGCCTGCCATCGTAATAACGGGCATGCACAGCTGTGTGATTGCAAACAGCTGCTACAACTACGCGTTACCTATGCCAGATTCGACACTGCGCCAAAAGCTTTGGAATAAACATGTTGAAGACCAGCGCTTAGCCGAAAAGCTGGCAGGCTCTGCTTTGCTCAGTGGCCCAATGATTAAAAACATCGGAGAGCAAATTACCCCACCTGAGGGCTCATCAGGGGTAAATCAGGAGCAACAAATTCGTACGTGGCGCTCTTTGAATATCGCCCCCGGGCTCACCCAGCTTGCGCAAGCCGTGACGAAGGATATTCCGAAAGAGGCAGTAATATTTCCAACACTGATCAATGAACATCTGGATGATCTTATTGCCCGCGCGCTTCAACGGGAATCTCTGTACTGGAAACTCGGAGATACTCTGACCGCCAACCAGAACCCTGGATTGCGCGCCCTCTTTGTGGGAGCCAGTGGAACGGGAAAAACCCTGGCAGCCAGTTATATTGCGAGCCAGATAGGTGCCCCACTGTTTCGTGTAGACCTTGGTTCTGTCATCAATAAATACATTGGGGAAAGTGAGAAAAACCTAGGTCGGCTGCTCGACTACGCCGCAGCTACCGATACCATACTACTATTCGATGAAGCTGAATCTGTATTTGGCAACCGTACTGATGCCCGCAGCAGCAATGAACGCTTTGCCAATAATCTCACTAACTACCTGCTTTCCCGCATAGAGACTCACCCTGGGGTTGTCATACTGACATCGAACCACAGGGACCGTATCGACCCGGCGTTCAACCGCCGCCTTGAAATCATTATCGATTTTCCACAGCCGGGCTTTAATGAGCGGCTGGCTCTGTGGGGCAGTCACATGGGGCAACGCAGCCCTGATGACGATTTCCTGAAAGCTCTGGCCAGCCATTGTGATTTGTCTGGTGGGCAGATTCGCAACGCCGTTCTCAGTGCCGCCGCGAACAGCCCGGATTCTGAAGTACTCAGTAAAACGGCGATCATCAAGGCGATATCCCGCGAATACCAGAAGCTAGGTAAGTCCTTGCCCGCGGCACTACAAAGTCATGGAGTGATGTAATGGAATCAAAGTCGCTCAGCAAGAAGGGAAACAAAGCTACTGAACTCGCAAATAAGAAACCTGCGAGAAAGAAAGCCAGTAAGCCCGAATACCTTAAAAAGAAGATCCAGAAAAAAATGGCTGTCAGCGACCCGGCAGACAGCCAGGAAAAAGAAGCTGACAAAGTTGCAGCCGATGTGAAGCAGAACCTTCAACGAGGCAACGACGAGCCTGCCGTTGCGGCCAGAAGCGTAAGCTCCTCTACGCCTTCCGTCAGCCGAACAGAAGAAGACGACGTACAGGCAAAATTATTCCGGGAAGAGGAAGAAGAAACGCAGACAAAAGTACATCGTGAAGAAGAGGAAGTTCAAACCAAAATTTTCCGGGAAGAAGAGGAAGAAGCAGCTCAACCAAAACTTTTCCGGAACATAGATGAACTCGCTCAGGCAAAGCTGCACCGGCAGGAAGAAGAGGAAGTCGCCCAAACCAGGCTGCAGAGGACTGAAGAGGAACCCGTTCAAGCCAAGTTAATGAGAAAAGAGCAGGACGAACAGAAAGCTGACGATGAAAAAATGGATGAGGTGGAAGCCCGTATCGCTCAGTCACGGGGCAACGGATCTCCCCTACCCGACGAGATCCGTCAGAAAATGGAGCAGCAGTTTGGCAAGGATTTCTCGCGGGTTGTCATTCATACGGACATGCAATCCGACGAGCTTTGCAAAGAGTTGAATGCTCGGGCGTTTGCTATTGGGAATGACATCTACTTTGCTACAGGTGAGTTTAATCCAGATAGTGAACGGGGTCAGGAGTTACTCGCTCATGAGTTAACGCATGTCGTTCAGCAGAACGGAAAAGTTAGTCGTAAAGCAAAAGCAGACGGAGGAGCTGGAACCTACACAAAAGGTAGTGGTGTAATCGTTTTTGATAACATTACTGTACCTTCACCCCACGCAGCTTTCTACCAGAGCAAGGTGCCTCTGATCAGGCATCGTGCTTTTTCACAAGATAACCGAACAACAAAACAACAGCAGACATGGAAGAATGACATTGAAAAGACCGGAAGTATCAGCAAACTTCAGTCGGTACTGAGTTCACACCCTAACGTCGCCAGCTCCTCTCCGCAACAATATATATTTAAGGTGCCCTCACCTCATCAGCAAATCAAAGGAAAGAGTCCAAGATTTGCGATGGGAAATCTTGATGAAGTTGCGAGAGAGCTATCTGTTCCTAGCTGGGACAAAGATGGAAAGAGTGTTAAACCAAAGAGAGGAGACAGGCTTACCTCCTACGATGTTGATCATATTGTCGAGGAACAAGTTGGGTCGGCGTCAGAATCTGGAAAGAAATTTCAGATGAGAGAGGATCTGGATGGTCTGGATAACTTCCAACTTCTTATTGATAGTAAAAATACGGATAAGATGCATGAAGTAAAGAATGCAGTCCGGTCTCAGGTAGATACATTTAAAGAAAACAATACAGAGAAATACCGAAATAAAGAATTCTCAAAATGGAGTACAAATTCTCTTCTCGGCAAGCTGAGTGTTAAATTCAACTCAACAACAGCTGGAGGGAGCCTGTCAATAGACGATAAAGATCGCTGGACCCGCGAGCAAGTGAAAGGTGGCGATCACCTCCAATCGTTAATCGATGCCAACGAGATACAGTACCTGACTGTTGATCAAATGGACGTCAAAGAAAATCATATATGGATATTTAATAGCCCCAGTGGCGGTTATAAAAATGAGGTTCATAAGACTAATACTTCCGGGTGGAAGAATAAATTATTCAAGCCCTTCAGTATTACCAATGTAAACTTCGAAACAGGTGATGCATCGAAAATCGCAACACTGTCTGTCAATGTTCCGGACAGTAATACCAAACTGAAAAAGTTTTCTTCAGATAAAACCATAGACGTTATGAGCCTGAACGGCTCTGATCAGGTAGGTTATCTTCCGATGGAGCGCTGGAGCCAGATAATGAAGCTCCGCAGAGAAAATAAATCGGAAGGTGCAACACCCTCTGAGTCTTCAGATTCTCTGGAGGCGACAGGCTTTAGCCCACTCACACTGGATAGCGTCGATCTCATACCCGATACTGGTTTAGTTATTAAAGGCCAAATACTTCCCACACTCCCTATAATTGGTGAAGCGGATATTGGCTACGAAATTTCTGGGAATGACTTCACCCTATCCAAAACCTTCAATGTCAGCGAAATAAACCTACCTAAGCCGATAGAGATGGAGAGCTGTGACCTTACAATTTCAGCAGGCTCTAGAGGGTTTGCTGCAAGCGGCCGCCTTGACTTTACTGTCGATGCCCTTGGGGCGGGCTATCTTGAAGGAGAAATTGGGTCATCTGGAGGATTGGGCTTAGAGGGTGGATTCGACTTCGATTCTGACCTTTTCGACAGAGCCTCAATAAAAATGTGGTACCGCGAAGGCAAGCTTGGCGGTGAAGGTGAAATAGGAATCGACAAGCCTGACAAAATAAAAGGTATTAAAAGTGCAAATGTTAAAGCCAGCTATGACGATGGCACCTTCTCAGCGACAGGTGAAGTAAAGCCTGCCCTTCCTGCAATTGAACAAGGTACGTTAGAGCTCAATTACTCAGAGGAAGAAGGGCTGGATATTTCTGGCGAAGTTCAGATAGCAAAAAGCCCGGGTATCCGATCAGGAAAAGTGAACCTGAGGCTACGTAAGCAGGACGAAAACTGGAAAGTCAGTGGCGAAGGTACGGCGCAGCCTGATATCCCGGGAATTGATTCAGAACTGACTGTCGGCTACGAAGACGGTGGATTTGTTGCGGAGTTCAGCGGTGGCTTCGAGCGAGGCATGCTCTCCGGAGACGTTACTGTAGGTGTGAGTAACCGGGCTGTCGGTGAAGACGGCAAGCCCAGCGGTGACCCACTGCCCGGCGGCGAACTATTGGTGTACGGCTCGGGGTCAGCCACGATACAGATTGCACCATGGCTACAAGGAACCGCCGGAGTAAAATTTGACCCTAACGGTGAGGTAACCGTCTCAGGTGAAATTGGTATTCCGGATGAGCTGGAAATTTTCGCCCGAAAAGAGATCAATAAAACGATTTTTCAGGTTGCAGTTCAGGTACCTATTATTCCAGGCATTGTCGCAGAAGTTGGCGGTGGCCTTTCCGCCATTGCCGGTATCGGACCGGGCGTTATTGACGAGCTCAAGATTGGCATCGAATACAACCCGGCCCGGGAACAAGACACGAAAGTCACCGGCGATGCTCACCTCAAAGTACCTGCCGATGCAGGGTTACGCTTATCGGTCAGAGCTGGCATCGGCCTGGGTATTACAGGTGCGAGCGCGACGGGTGGCTTAGATATCGGTGGAACGTTAGGCATATCAGGCGCGGCTACGGCAGGTGTGCACATTGACTGGACGCCCGCTACCGGCTTGGACCTGACAGCCGATCTCGAAGTTTATGCTCAACCTAGCTTTACCTTTGATATCGGCGGTTACGTCAGTGTGAAGGTCTTCGGGTGGAGCGTCTACGATGACCGCTTTGAATTCGCCTCTTATACATTCGGCTCTGATTATCGCTTTGGCATAAAACTCCCAGTACATTACAAAGAAGGCGAGCCGTTCGATATATCCACCGATGACATCGAATTTGAGATACCAGATATTAGTACCAACGACCTGCTTAAGGGTCTGATTTCGAGGATTACCTAATGACCCTTGCTGACCATCTACAACAAGGCGTTTTAGCGCTTTCACAAGGTAACGTTACTGCAGCGGAAAACCACTTCCGGGCCGCGGTCGATATAGACCCGGACAATGCCAACGCTCATAACAATCTGGGTTTTGCGCTTGCACAGCAACAACAGTGGCAACCCGCACTCATTCATCTTCGTTCGGCACTTTCACTCGACCCGGATTCGTCCATGGCGCACTGTAATATCGGCCAGGTTCTGATCGCAACAGGCGACACCAATACCGGTATGACACACATTGAGACTGCTGTTCAGAAGAACCCTGAGAATGCTATTGCCTGGGATGCCCTCGCCCGCTTCCGGGTGCTGGCTGCAGATTTCACTACCGCTGAATACGCCGCCCAGAGAGCTATTGGTATTGCACCCGAAGAAAGTAGCTTCTATGTTCGCCTTGGCATTACCCAGGCCGCTCAGAGACGATTCAAAGACGCTCTCTCCCAGTACCAGAAAGCGCTGGAGTTGAATCCGTCGAATTCAGAGGCGTGGGCCCAGGCCGGCATCACCAGCTTTATGATGAACAATATTGGTGATGCAAAAGAAGCACTACAGAGGGCACTCGCACTGAATTCCTCGGATACCAATGCACGGCGCCATCTGGCGCTGGCTACACTGACTCAAGGCGATAAGGGAGCGGCCATCGAGCATTTCCAGATCATTCTCGGGCAAACACCAGATGACCAGAGTGCGATACTCGAACTGGCCGTTCTGTATATCTCCGAATACCTTGATTCAGAAGCTCGTGATTTACTCAACAGGCTGACGGAGGCATCAAAACAAAGCCCACGATGCCGTTATTACCATGGCCTTTTGTTACGAAGGGAAGGTTTCACGGAAGAGTCGGTAGAAGTATTGAACGCCCTGGCTCAGGAGGATAACGATTACGCGATTCGTGCGGCCAGACTGACAGAAACTGTGCACTGAGTGCGCAGTTTCATACGCTCACCACGAATAAAACGGCTCAATATCAGTATTGATACGAAGGTTTCTTAGAATTTGGAAATCAGATTTCTCGAACGAGAAAGAAAAGGTGGTGGGTCGTGCTGGATTCGAACCAGCGACCAATTGGTTAAAAGCCAACTGCTCTACCAACTGAGCTAACGACCCCCAGTTGCTGCTGCATTCTACAGAACGCTTTGAAAATGTCAACAATTTCAGCAACTTAACTCCTTCAACCCACCTGACGTGTGGAGGTGGTGGGTCGTGCTGGATTCGAACCAGCGACCAATTGGTTAAAAGCCAACTGCTCTACCAACTGAGCTAACGACCCGAAGGAGCCGCGTATATTACTGATATTTTCGCGGCTGGCAACCCTTTTTCTGAAAAAAGTTTCAGATTCAGTAACTTAGACCCTGAAAGCCCGCGTTACTGAACCTGGATCCCTTTGAATGGATGCAGTGACCGCATTATTCAGAGGTGCCTTGCATTTTCTTCAGGTAGGCCTGCGCCAGAGAGACAGTACTGTCGCTCTTGCCAGAGTACTTACTGATGACTTCCTGCAACAGCGCCTTGCTCTCTGCCTTCTTACCTGATTTATCAAGCACCACAGCGAGCTTGTATGAAGCATCCGCGGCTTTCGAGTGATCACTGTGATCCTCTTTCACGGTTCGGAAGCGCGCCTCCGCAACGTCGAGCTTACCCTCAACCATGCTGACTTCGCCTGCCCAGTAAATTGCATTTACTGCGAGTGCATCGCCGGCGTAGTTTTCAGCAAAGCTATCGAAGGCCGCACGTGCTTCTGCAAACTTTTTATCCCGCACAAGCTGCATCGCGGACTTATAGGCCTCTCCTGCAGGAGGGAGAGCCTCGCCATCATTGTTATCAGCTTCTGTCTGAGACACTTCCTGGCTATTAACCGCTGGCGGAGCCAGAGTTAATGCAGAGATTCGACTATCAAGGTCAAGGTAGCGATCTTGCTGCGACGCTTCCATTCGCCTTACTTTGGCCTGCTGCTCTTCGAGCTGGCCGCGCAAGGAGGCAATTTCCGTCTTCATCTGCTCCACCTGGAGCATCAGTTCGGTAAGAAGGTCTCCACCAGGGTTGGCGGATGGGGCAAGGATCGGAGATTGATCGGGAGTAACGACGGGTTCAGAACTGGCCGGGGCAACCACTTGGGTTGACCCGACCGATACCCAGCCGTCATCTGAAAGCGCGCTGACAGACGAGGCTGCCAGCGCCAGAGTAACGACAAGCCGCTTCATTAACGGCTCTGGTATTTAACTTCTACGCGACGGTTCTTAGCGTATGCAGAGCTGGTGCTACCAGTAACTGCTGGCTTCTCTTCACCAAAGCTAACAACTTTGATCTGGCTTGAAGAAGCACCTTTCGCCATCAGGAACTGACGAACAGCGATTGCACGACGCTCACCCAGAGCCAGGTTGTATTCAGGAGTACCGCGCTCATCAGCGTGGCCTTCCAGAACAATACGAGCGCTTGAGTTAGACGCCAGGTATGCAGCGTGTGCACTCAGAGCGGCTTTACCAGACTCTTTGATGCTTGACTGGTCAAAGTCAAAGTAGAAAACAGTGATGTCCAGCAGAGCCTGCTGAGCCGCTTTCTCAGCGTCTGACATCATTTGTTCACCCTGCAGTGACGCAGACTCAACACCAGTAGTAGCGCTATCAGCTGCTTCGTTTGCCTGCTGTTCGGTAGCAGTCGTTGCAGCGCCTGCACCCTCTTCCAGGTCACCATTGTTGGCACATGCAGTTACCAGAAGTGCGCCGAAGGCGATACCCAGTGCTTTGTACAGTGCTGTTTTTTGCATAGTTGCTTCTTCCCAATTGTGGTTAGTAGTTCAGATTAATTCAGTATCGGAGACCAGGCCGGTTCGCGTACGTCTCCGAATCTGGATGGCAGCCGGAATTTTACTTCCCCATCCACCGATACTGCCGCCAGAATACTTCGTTCTTTCTCAGTTGCCGCATAAATTACCATACTTCCGTTGGGGGCAACACTAGGCGATTCGTCCAAATTCGTGTCCCGGGTCAGTATTCTTACCCGGCCACTTTCCATGTCCTGCGAAGCGATATGAAACTGGTCTCCGTTACCGTGTACATAGACCATTTTGCGGCCATCTGCGGTCATTCTCGCTCTGGCATTGTACCGACCTTCGAAGGTGACCCGCTCTACCGAGCCATCGACAGTGTCCAGTTTGTAAATCTGCGGCCCACCCGCCCGGCTGGAGGTAAACAGAATATGGCGATTATCCGTCATCCACTGTGGTTCAGTATCAATGCCATAGTGTTTGGTAATTCTTTCCGCCTTACGGGTGTTCAGATCCATCACGTAAATATCCGGGTTACCCAACCTTGAGTGTACAAAGGCCAATTTGGTTCCATCGGATGAGAAAGATGGCGCACTATTTGATCCATCCCATGCTACGACCTTTTCGCGTTTCCCGGTTGCCAGCTCCTGGAAGAAGATTTCGCTCTGTCCATTTTCAAATGAAACGTACGCTACTTTTTTGCCGTCAGGAGACCAGGTCGGCGACAGGATAGGTTCGTCTGAACGGAAGATAAGCTGCTCCCGGGCACCGTCTGCGTCGGCAAAGTTCAGGTTAAAACGTGAACGCTCCCGGTTAGTGGTGACGTAAACCATCTTGGTCGAAAATACTCCCGGGATACCAGTCAGCTGCCCGAAAATATGATCGCTGATGTAATGCGCAAGATCCCGAAGCTGAGTCGCCTTCCCTTTAACACGGTGATGAATCAGAGTTCGCTGCTGATGAACGTCCAGCACCTGAAATTCGACAGCGTACCCACCTTCTGCAGAACTTATCTGGCCAACCACCAGATAATCCTGTTTCAGCCGCTGCCAGTCGACGTAATTTACGTCCTGCGGAGTATGAGGCGTCGCCAGCATAAGAGAGCGATCCAGCGTGCGGAAATACCCCGAGCTTCCGAGGTCACTATTCACTATACCGCTGATGTCTTCTGGCAGTTCCAGTGCTCCGTTCCATTCAAAAGGCACAACAGAAATCGGCAAAGCGCTTTGTCTGCCCTGCGTTACTTCAATCACTAATTCTGCGTGTGCGACCTGGCCCAATACCAGCGCCAGTACAAATAATACTCGTGTTACCAAGAGGCATTCTCCGGTCTGAATTTCATGGTTAAGCGTCGGAAGTTTTGCTCAAACACCCGAATATCGTCAGGCACAGGAAGCGGCGACGCTTTCAGAATCGCCTGCTCTACCGAACGGTCCAGTGCATCATTACCACTGCTACGCGTTACGTTGGCGGAAATAACTTCACCGGTTGGCACCATAACAAGACGTACTTCAACTTCCAGTTCGGCACTGACATTCGGTGGATAGTTCCAGACGGACGCTACTTGTGCGCGAATAAGATCCTGATACTCCGCCGTCATCTGGGCCGCTTTTTCTGCCGCTTCGGCAGCGCGCGCAGCCTCTTCCTGTCGGCGTATTTCCGCCTCTGCCTGCTCAAGTGCCATTTGTTCCATCAATGCTTGTTCAGCTGCAGCCTGCTCCCGCGCCGCTTTTTCGGCAGCAGCCTTCTCAGCAGCGGCTTTTTCTGCGGCCGCCTTTTCGCGTGCTGCTTTTTCTTTCGCAGCCTTCTCTTTGGCCGCTTTTTCTTTCGCTAACTTTTCCGCTGCAGCTTTTTCTTTAGCTGCCTTCTCTTCAGCAGCTTTCTGGCGCGCTCTTCGTTCGGCTTCAGCTTTCTCTTTTGCAGCCTTGTCAGCCGTAGCTTTATCCCGAGCGGCTTTTTCTTTCGCTGCTTTTTCGCGGGCAGCCTTCTCTCGCGCTGCTTTCTCGCGCGCGAGTTTTTGCTGCCGCAGACGTTCAGCTTCACGCTGGCGCTGCAGATCTCGCTCTTTTGCCGCCTTGTTCTCTTCCTGAACAACTTTCGCAATCATGTGCGGTGGAACAGGCTCAGACATCACCGGCTTATCACGTTGCCACTCGCTCACCAGCAGGATAACGGCGACCAGGTGAATGACTACGGCACCTACAACTGGCAGGGTATAACTGCCGGGCTCGCGCCAATTCATATCAGGGGCGAGCCTCCGGGTCTGGCGCTTCGGTGACAAGGCCGACGTTGGTAATTCCTGCCCCCTGAAGGTTCCCCATCAGCAGCACTACCTTACCGTAAGGCACAGACTCATCACCGCGAATCATGTAGCGAGTGTCCGGCTGAGCTTTCAGTAACTTTCCTGCGTAATCCGTCACACCAGTCAGAGACATTGGTTCTGGCTCTTCTTCCCCACGCTCGACGTAATAAAGACCATCTGAACTGACCGAGATCATTAGCGTCGTGTCGTCCGGATCAATTTCGGTCGGCGTAGAGTCAACATCAGGCAGGTTTACTGGCACAGATTGCACCAGCATGGGCGCAGTCACCATAAAAATAATGAGAAGAACCAGCATCACGTCGATGTAAGGAACAACGTTGATCTCCGCCATCGGGCGGCGTTTCGTCATTTGCTGCTGAAGCGGTTCCATCAGAGAGCCTCCGCTCCAGCACGCTGACTCTGACTTACCTTGTGTGCCTGGCGATACAGCAGTGCACTGAATTCATCGGCAAAAGTGACGAGAGCCGTCTGGAACTTCTCGGTTTTAACGACGTAACGGTTATAGAAAATTACCGCAGGAATCGCCGCCAGCAGACCCATAGCCGTAGCGACCAGAGCTTCAGAAATACCCGGTGCTACCGTTGCAATCGTTGCTTGCTTCACACTGGCTAAGCCCTGGAAGGAGTGCATAATGCCCCATACCGTACCGAACAGACCAACGTACGGGCTGGTCGAGCCAATGGTTGCCAACATTGGCAGGTGATTTTCCAGCTCTTCGGTTTCCCGGGTAATCGCGATGCGCATAGCACGCTGAACACCCGCCATCATGGCCTCAGGGTCCCCCGGGCTCTGCTGACGCATTTTTCCGAATTCTTTCAGGCCGGCCATAAAGACTTTTTCAGCGGAAGAATTTTCTGGCTGCTGCTGGCACTCACGATAGAGGTCATTGAGGTCAATACCTGACCAGAAACGCTCTTCAAACTGACGCATAGATTGCTCAGTGGCAGAGATCAAGCGACCGCGTTGAATAATAATGACCCAACTTAATACTGACGCTGCCACCAGCATCAGCATCACCAGCTGTACTACAAAACTCGCATTTAAAATCAGATGCGTAATTGAAACCGACTCGTTCACTTTGGCTCCGTTAGGTTTTCATCAGGGCAACGATATCAGCAGGTATTGCTGCAGGCCGCCCTTCGTTGTTAATACACGCGACACGCACCTGCGCATCGACTAAAAGTTCTTCGGTTCGCTCTTCCGTTTTTTCCGCTGATTCAGACCGCCGGATCACCGTCTGGTTCAACGTCATCCCGGCTTTCGTTATTTCAGCTAAGTCTGTTGTCGCGACTATCTGGTCATCTAATACGGCTGCTTTGCGATATCGGATGTTGAGATCCCGAACAACAAAACGGACTCCCGCCTGCATCAGAGCTTGCTGCTCGAAACCGAATGAGCGCAGCCATTCACTTCGGGCACGCTCCATATAGCGCAGGTAGTTGGCGTAAAACACGATACCACCGGCGTCCGTATCTTCGATATAGACTCTAAGCGGCCATTCAAACGCCATCGTTATCCGTTCCGAAACGTGCTGGCAGATCAATCCCGAAATGGAGATAAGCGAGCTTTGTCGCCGTTCGCCCACGAGGCGTACGGGTGATGTAGCCCTGCTGCATCAGGTATGGCTCAAGCACATCTTCGATGGTATCCCGCTCTTCACCAATAGACGCTGCAAGGCTTTCTACCCCTGCCGGACCACCGTCGTATTTTTCCATTAGCGTCAGCAGCAGACGGCGATCCATGTGATCGAAACCCTGCGCATCAACGTTCAGCATGTTCAGGGCGAGGTCTGCGACTTCTTTGGTCACACGTCCGTCCGCTTTGACCTGAGCGTAGTCACGCACACGACGCAGCAAACGGTTCGCAATACGGGGGGTGCCACGCGCCCGGCGGGCGACTTCCTGCGCGCCTTCTTCTTCGACCTCCAGCTCCATCAGACGCCCGGAGCGGCTGACGATGCTCGACAGGTCATGAATGTTATAAAACTCCAGGCGCTGCACAATACCGAAACGATCTCTCAATGGTGAGGTCAGCAAACCTGCTCTTGTAGTCGCCCCGACTAGGGTGAACGGAGGCAATTCAATCTTCATTGATCGTGCAGCCGGGCCCTCACCCACCATGATATCAAGCTGATAATCTTCCATAGCGGGATAGAGCACTTCTTCGACCGCCGGACTCATGCGATGAATTTCATCGATAAACAGCACGTCGCCCTCTTCGAGGCTGGTCAGAATCGCCGCCAGATCGCCTGCTCGCTCAAGTACCGGACCGGATGTCGACTTGATCTGAACACCCATCTCTTCGGCGATAATGTTAGCGAGGGTCGTTTTACCCAGCCCCGGCGGCCCAAACACCAGAGTATGATCCAGTGCTTCACCACGACCTTTGGCCGCCCCGATAAATATCTCCATCTGCTCCCGCACGTGCGGCTGACCAATGTAGTCATCCAGCATACGAGGCCGGATAGCGCGATCCTGCTTTTCTTCACCAAGCTGCGGTGTCGGTGCAATAAAGCGATCTGTTTCTATCATTTGCCACCCATGGTGTTACGCAGAGCAATACGGATCATTTCTTCGGGGGTGCTGCACTGATCCGCCACTTTCATCAACATTTTTGACGCTTCCTGCGGCTTGTAGCCGAGGGCAACCAACGCACCTTCCGCTTCAGCGAACGCTTGCTCCTGAGTATTTTTCTCCGCCTGATCGGCAGCAGCCCAGAGAGGTGCTGGGGCCTGCCATTCTTTCAGACGGTCACGCATTTCTACAATCAGGCGTTCGGCAGTCTTTTTACCCACGCCGGGTAAACGCGTCAGGGATTTAACATCTTCATTGTGAACACAGTTAGCGAAGGCATTCACATCCATACCAGACAGAATGGCCAGCGCCAGCTTGGGCCCAACACCACTGACCTTAATCAGCGTACGGAATAAAGTACGCTGCCCTTTATCACTGAAACCGTAGAGCTGATGCGCATCTTCGCGAATGGCGAGGTGGGTATAGAGAGTAATGGGCTCTCCAATGGAGCCAAGGACCGCGAATGTGGACAAAGGTGCCTGCACCTCGTATCCGACGCCCTGAACATCAATAAGTAATTCCGGGGCCTGCTTTTCGAGGATGAAGCCTTGCAGTCGACCAATCATGTATGAATTTCGCTTGTGTGCTGTATAAATTAACCGGCATAGACTACCAGCAAAATACAGTGCTGCTCAATCAGGAAGCGCGGCCACGACGATAGGTTTTTAAGCCAGCACGGCTGATCAGGCTGGCGTTGGTGTGCGCATGACAAAGCGCAATGGCAAGTGCGTCGGCGGCATCCGCCTGTGGTAGCCCCGGCAGCTTAAGCAGACGCTGGACCATGTGCTGAACCTGCTCTTTTCCTGCGCCACCGGTTCCGACCACCGCCTGTTTAATAGTGCGAGGAGCATATTCGTGCACAGGCAAGGACGCCAGCTGAGCAGCCAGAATCGCAACGCCGCGAGCCTGGCCGAGCTTGAGCGCTGAGTCAGCATTTTTCCCCATGAATACCTGCTCAATGGCAAATTCCTGAGGGCAATATTGCTGGATCAGCTCGGAGACGCTCTTGTATATGGTTTCGAGCCGCTCAGGCAGCTCGCCGGTGCCTGCGCGAATGCAGCCGCTGGCAATGTATTCGATTTTACGACCGCCAACCGAATTAATCAGACCAAAGCCTGTAATACGCGAACCAGGGTCAATACCGAGAATAATCACTAGTAAGGATCAGTTCGCTGCGTTCTCAAACACCCATTGCTGACCAGAATCTTTATTCTCGACGGTCAGACGCTGCCAGTCTTCGGGTAGGGTCACACGGGTGCATGGGCTTGTGATCATCTGCGCCAGTATTGCGCCCTCTTTTGGGCCGGAGACCTGATAAGCAATACGAATGCTGTCGCCTTTCCGGCTTTGCTCATTCAATTGAACGGCATAGCCCGGAGTCGGTTTTTCACCAGCCCCAATGGTGAGTACGTCATCCACCACGGTGACACTTGGAATTGATCCACAATGCAGGTCTGTACTTGCAGCCAGGTCGAGTTGCGAAGTCGTACCGGCACAGGCTGACAGTACGGCTGCAGACGCAGCCACCAACAAAGAGGAAAATAAACGTACGCTCAACATCATGAATCCCTATAAAAAAGCCGATACCCAGAATAGATATCGGCAAGTATACAGGCCGCTCCCTGGCCTGTCAGGGGACACAAAGCACCGCGGTGCTGGTTAGCGTCAGGACTTGTCAGGCTTTTACGACCTCAGCGATCAGCCTTCTCGTGCGGAGAATATAAATTCATCATTCTCTACATCCGCGACAATGGTGCTGCCCGGCATAAAGCGCCCCGACAGAATATCCTGTGCTAATGGGTTCTCTATCCAGCGCTGGATCGCACGTTTCAGAGGACGCGCACCAAATACCGGATCGTAGCCCACATCCACCAACTTACTGGTAGCAGCATCCGTCAGCTCCAGAGACAGATCGCGCTCGCGTAAGCGCTCATGCAGCATGTGCAGCTGAATGTCCGCAATGCCGCGGATCTGATCTTTCTCCAGCGGATGGAAAACCACAGCTTCATCAATGCGGTTGATGAATTCCGGACGGAAGTGGCTGCCCACGACTTCCATCACCGCATCGCGCATCGTTTCATAATCGCTGCTGCTCTCTGAGGCCATGGTCTGAATCAGATCCGAGCCCAGGTTCGACGTCATCACCAGTACGGTGTTTTTGAAGTCGACACGTCTGCCCTGACCGTCAGTCAGCTGTCCATCGTCCAGTACCTGAAGCAGGATATTGAAGACGTCCGGGTGCGCCTTCTCGACTTCGTCCAGCAGGATGACCGAGTAGGGTTTGCGACGCACGGCTTCGGTCAGGTAACCGCCTTCTTCGTAGCCAACATAGCCCGGAGGCGCGCCGATTAAGCGGGCTACCGAGTGCTTCTCCATGTATTCCGACATATCAATACGGATCATGGCGTCACGACTGTCGAACAGAAAACCGGCCAGCGCTTTACACAGCTCGGTTTTACCGACCCCGGTTGGCCCAAGAAACAGGAATGAGCCGTTCGGACGATTCGGGTCAGAAAGCCCCGCACGAGAGCGCCGCACCGCATTCGAGACCGCCGAGATCGCCTGATCCTGACCAACCACAGAATCGTGCAGCACGTCTTCCATGCGCAACAGCTTCTCGCGCTCGCCTTCCAGCATTTTGGTCACGGGCACGCCGGTCCACTTAGAGACCACTTCGGCGATTTCATCTTCCGTCACTTTGTTACGCAGTAGCGTAAACTCCTGCGTACCTGTGGTTTCGGCTTCATTAGCCGAGGCCACCTGTTTTTCCAGCTCTGGAATACGTCCATACTGAAGCTCTGACATTTTCTGCAGATCACCTGAACGACGCGCGGCATCCAACTCCAGTTTGGCCTGCTCGAGTTCTTCTTTTGCCTTACTGGCACCTTCGAGCAGAGCTTTCTCTTTCTTCCAGACTTCTTCGAGTTCAACGTACGCCTGACCGGCTTTGTTGATTTCTTCGTTCAGGTCGCTGAGTCGCTTACGAGCGGCATCGTCTTTTTCTTTGCGCAGGGCTTCACGCTCGATTTTCAGTTGAATCAGACGACGTTCAAGACGATCCATTTCCTGAGGCTTGGAGTCGATCTCCATGCGGATGACCGACGCAGCTTCGTCCACCAGATCAATCGCCTTATCCGGCAGACGTCGGTCAGCGATATAACGCTGCGACAGTTTAGCCGCCGAGACGATGGCACTGTCGGTAATTTCGACACCGTGGTGAACTTCATAGCGCTCTTTAAGGCCACGCAGAATGGCAATCGAATCCTCAACGCTGGGCTCATCCACCAGCACTTTCTGGAAACGACGCTCGAGCGCAGCATCTTTTTCAATAAACTCGCGATACTCGTCAAGCGTGGTCGCACCGACACAGTGCAACTCACCGCGTGCCAGTGCCGGCTTGAGCATGTTGCCCGCGTCCATCGCACCGTCGCTTTTGCCAGCGCCGACCATAGTATGTAGCTCGTCGATGAAGAGAATGATCTGCCCTTCTTCTTTCGAGACGTCTTTCAGAACGGCTTTGAGACGTTCTTCAAATTCGCCACGGTATTTTGCACCGGCGAGCAAGGCGCCCATGTCCAGCGACAGAATACGCTTATTCTTCAGGTTTTCTGGCACTTCACCATTGATGATGCGCTGCGCCAGCCCCTCGACCACGGCGGTTTTACCCACACCTGGAGGGCCAATCAGCACCGGATTGTTTTTAGTACGACGCTGCAACACCTGAATAGTGCGACGGATCTCTTCGTCACGGCCAATCACAGGATCGAGCTTGCCAGCTTCTGCACGCTCGGTCAGGTCGACACAATACTTGCTCAGCGCCTGTCGGCTGTCTTCTGCGTTAGCGTCGGTCACTTTTTCTCCACCACGCATATCTTTGATTGCTTTCTCAGCGTTTTCGCGGGTAACGCCCGCTTCTTTTAAGGCCTGACCTGAAGGGCCACGCTCATCCAGTGCCACCAGTAGAAAAATCTCGCTGGAGACAAACTGATCGCCGCCCTTCTGGGCTTCTTTATCGGCGAGATTCAGTAAGCGGCCCAGCTCGGGGGCCAGCTGCACATTGCCATCCGGCGAGCTGACTTTGGGCTGATCACTGAGAATGGCACGTAAGCGCCCTTCGAGGTTACTGACGTTTGCTCCACAACGACGCAAAACGTCTTTTACCGAACTGTCGGTCTGCTCGAACAACGCCAGGAGCACGTGCACTGTGTCAATCTGATTATGATCCTGACCAAGCGCGATACTCTGACTCTCAGCCAGGGCGTTCTGAAGGCTTGTTGTTAAACGGTCCATACGCATCGTTTCGTTCTCCTGCTCATGGTTAGCGCGCTCCCGGTGAGGGCTGGCGAGCTAACCGAGTTTCAATTTCGATTTAAATCTCTGGGCAACTATCTATTCAGCTATTTGGCTATTTGGCTATCTATGTCGCTGCCTGTTTAAGTGTCTGGTCTGCAGTCTATATGGCGATAAATTAATAAATTTCAACAACTACAAATATAACTTTAGTAAAATTCATTTTTAATTCATTGATACAGCGCAAGCTTACTCCGAAGACCATTCAATTCATCAGACAGCTCGATTCATGCGTATAATCCGACGCCTCTGACGGCGCGCTGTAGCGTCTATCACTCTCTATATAGTGTCAGTCGGGCTTAGCTCAAGGGCACGGCTTACTGTTCTGGATGTTATGACCTCAAACTTGCGACAAGCGGCTTTATTTCTGATCGGCGGAGAGGCTCTGCTGGCCATCATGGGTGCGTTGATTAAGTACCTCTCAGAAAGCCTGTCGACAGAACAGATCGTGTTCTTCCGCAACGCGGCTGGCCTGATCATTCTGATGCCTTTGATTCTGCGGCAAGGCACCACGTTGCTGAAGACCTCAGTCTGGCACTGGCACCTGATGCGCGGGCTGGTCGGCGTCAGCGCCATGTACTGTTATTTCTGGGCGCTCGGACACATGCCCCTGACTGAGGCATTTCTGGTGAAACTCTCCAGCCCCTTCTTTATGCCACTCATCGGCTTATTGTGGCTTGGCGAGCGCGCAGGTAAGTACAGCATAGCCGCTGTATTTGTCGGCTTTGCAGGTGTTGCCTGTATTCTCAGACCCGACGACAGCGCATTTACTTTTATTGCACTGGTCGCCCTGCTCGGTGCTTTTCTCGCTGCCCTGGCCAAAGTCACGATTCGACGCATGTCTGAAACTGAATCCAGTCAGACGATCGTGTTCTACTTTGGCGTCATTGCGGCCCTAGTCAGTGCCCCCGGGGCAGCCGTGACCTGGCAACCTGTGTCAGCGGACCTATGGGGCTGGATACTTCTTCTCGGCCTTGTGGCCACGCTCGGCCAATTGGCCCTGACCCGAGCCTACCGCACGGCGCCCACAGGTAAGGTGGGGGTTTATGCCTACAGCGCTGTTCTCTATGGCGCGTTGATGGGCTGGCTTATCTGGGATGAGATCCCGATGTGGACGACCTGGCTGGGCGCCTCGTTAATCATTGCCGCGGGCTTCATCAATCTCTATAAGCCATCCAAGAAAGCCTGATCTTCAGTTGGCAGAATCTGGCTTTTATTATTTCCTTTTGTTTAACTATAAGTGGATTATTTCAATCATTCCCTACTTTAAGGAAAAGCCAGACCGCTTTTCATTGGGGAAAGAGTTCAGCCAGACAACCAGAAAGGACAGCCCATGTCGCGCGTCGATCCGTTACAAACCTTTGTCTCGGTGGTCAGATCCCGAAACTTTTCTAGTGCGGCAGAATCTCTTGGCGTAACCCCTTCGGCCGTCAGTAAGCAGATCAGCGCTCTGGAAGAACGCCTTGGCGTCCGCCTGCTAAACCGGACTACCCGCTCGGTCAGCCCGACGGAGGCCGGCCAGATGTTCTACCAGCATTGCGAGAACATTCTCGATTCCATCACCGAAGCCGAAAAGCTGGTAACGGACTTCGACGATACGCCCAAAGGCCGGCTACGCATTACCGCGATGTCGAACTTCGGGCGCAAGGAGCTGGCTCGTATATTCAGCGATTTTTCTGATAAGTACCCGGATGTGAGCTTTGACCTTCACATATCGGACCGACCACTGGATATCGTGAAAGAAGGGTATGATTTTGCGCTGCGCATCGGCTCACTGGAAGATTCCCGCCTGATCGCTAAGCCAGTGGCTGAGCAACGCATCGTTATCTGCGCCTCTCCGGCTTACCTCGAAAGGTGGGGCACGCCGACCACGCTAGAAGAAGTGATAAGTCATCGTATTCTGGTGGTGGCGAACGCCGAGTACGCGCGGATCAACTGGCTACGCCAGTTCGAGAAAGAAAACAACTTCACCCTGGCCAATATCGAACGCAAACTCACAGTGAACGACATTGACCTGATCTACGAGGCTTGCCTGGCTGGTATGGGGATTACTGCCCTACCGACCTACGTGGCAGAGCGTCATATCCGCAATGGTGAATTAGTCCGCCTGTTCAGCGACATGGAAATCCCGGTGCGCACTATCAAGGTAGTGTTCCCCCAGAATCGCTATCTGGCGAACAAAAGCCGCGCTTTCCTGGACTTCCTCACGGCCTACTTTAACAACGGGTAATACTATTCAGTGACGGGAGTGACGTCAGGAGCACAGCGCTCATAAAATACCGGGGGAACCCGGCTGATGCGACGCTCATCAAAGTCAAAGAAAACGATACCCGTCTTTGCCTTGGCCACGACTTTGTTCTGACTCTCATTGACGACAAGGTAAACGAAATCACAGCCGTATTTGTTGAAATCAGTGATCCCGACCTTGAAAGTCAGGCGATCCGCCACAAATGATTCAGAAACGAAGCTCACAACGATGTCAGTCACCATCAGGCCAACACCGCCGATATTGAACTCACTGAAATCGTAGTTATGCAGATACCGCAGGCGCGCTTCGTGGAGCAGCGATATCATTCGGTCATTTCCCAGGTGATTACCGTAATTGATGTCCGATACCCGAACCGTAAGGTGTGTAGAAAAGGTAAAAACGTCGGGCAATTCAAGATTAACGCGTGCCACTGATGGCTCCTGTTGTCTTATATGAGTTACAAATTCGGCGTGAACCCGACGCTTCTTCACAAAACAACGGGGATTTACGTTGGTATCAGGCTCTCTGTTAGGGTCTACTATTAAGTATTAACGCATGTCCGGGCCTGACTGGACGAACGGCGCACATGGTAGCGGCGCTGACTCATAAAGACAATCGCAGGAAACAAAGGATCAGGTAAAGCTATGATGCATACCGGCAAACGCCTTCTTCTCTCAGCCATCGCTGTCGTACTCACCCTCGCGGGCATCAGTGCGAATGCGACGATTCCTGAGATAAAACCCGGCACCCCGTTTACTCCACTGGAGCCAACGCGGGAAGAAGCGATCACAACACAGCAGATCATGAGCAACCTGCTGCGCGGGCATTACGAGCGTAAGCGCCTGAATAACGATCTTTCGTCGGAAGTCCTGAACACCCTGCTGGATGACCTCGATGGCACCCACAGCTATTTCCTGGCGTCTGATATCGAAGAGTTTGAGCAATTCCGTAATCACCTGGATGAAGCTCTCAGCCGTGGAGATATGAAGCCTGCGTTCTACATCTACAATCGCTTCCAGCAACGCGTCAGTGAGCGCCTGTCCTTCATGCTAAATGAGCTGGAGAAGAAAGCGAAAGATTATGATTTTAACGGTAAAGAAGTTCTGGAGTTGGATCGTGAAGAGACTCCGTGGGCATCTACCAAAGCAGAACTCAACCAGCTCTGGCGTAAGCGCCTGAAGAACTCAATGCTGAACCTGCGCCTGGCAGGCAAAGAGGATGAAGATATCCTCGAGCTGCTCACCAAGCGCTATCAGAATCAGCTCAACCGAGTGCATCAAAGCCGTCCGGTTGACGCGTATCAGACCTTCATGAACGCGGTTACCCGTACCTTTGATCCACACACCCAGTATTTCTCGCCACGTAACTCTGAGAACTTCAACATCAATATGAGTCTGTCGCTGCAGGGCATAGGCGCAGTTCTGCAGACAGAAGACGAGCACACCAAAGTGGTTCGCCTGGTACCGGGTGGCCCAGCCTCCAAAGCAGGCAACCTTGAACCGGAAGACAAGATCATCGGCGTTGCTCAGGGCGATGAGGACATGGTCGATGTGATCGGCTGGCGCCTTGATGAAGTCGTGGACCTGATCCGCGGGCCAAAAAGCTCGACAGTCCGCCTTGAGATCCTCAGCGGTGCCGTCGCCACTGCAGAGCCGAAAACGATTTCGATCGTCCGTGACGAGGTAAAACTGGAAGAACAGTCTGCGCAGAAAGAAGTGATCGAGATCCAGGACGGAAAAGAAACCCGCCGCATCGGTGTTATCGATATTCCGACCTTCTACATCGACTTCGAAGGCCGGATGAATAACCTGCCTGATTACCGCAGCACGACCCGCGACGTACGCCGTCTGGTCAATGAGCTTCTGGACGAAAAAATCGATGGTCTGATCATCGACCTTCGCAGTAATGGTGGTGGTTCACTGGAAGAAGCAATTAACCTGACAGGTCTGTTTATTCCGACCGGCCCAGTGGTTCAGGTACGCGGAGCACGCGGTGATGTCGATGTTCTGCGTGACCGCGACCCCGAAGTTCTTTATGCCGGCCCAATGACGGTACTGGTCAATCGTTTAAGCGCATCTGCCTCTGAGATTTTTGCCGGTGCTATTCAGGATTACGGCAGAGGCCTGGTCATCGGTGGGCAGACCTTTGGTAAGGGGACGGTTCAATCACTGCGCCCACTCACCGAGGGCCAGCTGAAGATCACCCAGGCGAAATTTTACCGTGTGTCAGGCGACAGCACCCAGAACCAGGGCGTGATACCGGACATTATGTTCCCTTCGCTCTTTGATAAAGACAAAATCGGTGAGAGTGCGCTTGAGAAGGCACTCCCTTGGGATACCATCAAGCCCGCACGCGAGACCAAGAGCAACCCAGTGCGCAGCAAACTCTCACGCCTGAAAGAACTGCATGAGGAACGTATTAGCGACAACCCGGACTTTATCTTCGTCCGCGAGCAAAAAGCCTTAGTCTCTGAAATGCGGGATAAAACCCAGGTTTCTCTTAACGAAGAAGAACGCAAAGCAGAGCGGGAAGAGAACGACCGCCGACGCCTGGCACTTGAGAACAAACGCCGCAAAGCGAAGGGCATGCCCGAGCTGGCTTCACTCGATGATCCAGAAGAAGACGAAAAGTCTGAAGAAGGTGAAGAAAAAGCTAAGTCGGACGACAAGGACGATGAAGAGCCTGACGCTATGCTGATTGAGACTGGCAATATCCTGCTCGATTACATGCGCATGTCATCCCCTGGGATGACTGCTCTGCGTTAAGTCACTCAGGCAATCAATAAAAACGGCGACCTCAGGTCGCCGTTTTTGTATCTCTCGTAATAACCTCAACCTGCTATCAGCAATTACCAGCCGAGCTCAGACTTCACAAAAGGAATCGTCAGTTTTCGCTTCTCTTTCAACGATGCCTGATCCAGTTGATCAAGTATCTGACACAGCCCTGCCATATCTCGCGGACCGCGGTTCATAATAAACACTGCAACATCATCAAGAAGATCAAAACCACGCTGACGAGCCCGTAGAATCAGAGCCTGTACCTTCTCTTCGTCCGATAGGGTCTCAACCTGATAGGTGATCCCCCAGCTAAGTCGGGATACGAGATCCGGTAGTTTACCGCCTGCTTGCGACGGTGGAGCACTCGCGCCAATCAGCAGGTGGCTCTGGCGGTCGCGTATGCGGTTGTAGAGGTGAAAAAGCGCTTCTTCCCACTCCGCATCCCCCATGACTTCCTGCAGGTCGTCAATGGCGACCAGAGGCAGCTGGTCGACACCTTCGAGCATTCCCGGACCTATGTCTTTAAGCTCTGTAAGAGGAAGGTACATGCTTTGATGTCCGATCCCTTCTGCGTAATGGCACGCTGCCTGTAGAAGGTGACTGACTCCAGAGCCGGTAGCGCCCCACAGATAAATAAACGGCTCACCGGCGGTCGTCCACTGCCCCTGCAGTGCATCCCGGACCTGTTGGTTCACTCCGGGGTAAAAATTCGCGAACCGGGCGTCATCTCTGAGTGCGACCTGTAACGTCAGCTGAGATGGCTCGTTGTTACGGACTTCAGCGCTGCCAGACATAGGCGACGCCCTCCTCGTTTGCCGTAATCTTCTTATCAAGTGCCATACTATCAAGCACCTGTGACCAGCTAGAGGTCAGGTCAAGCGCAAGAGTGACCTCATCCCGGTCAGACGCCACGACCACAACATCCCTGACGGCGACATTCGCGCTCAGGTACTCGAGCAACGCCCGGTAATCAGCAAAGGTCGTCACACCAGTGACGCGAATCAATTCACTGTTATCTATTCCGGTGAGAGGAATGACCGCGTAGCGCTCTGACAGCTTTTCAGCGATCTCACCTGCAACGCCTGATGCCAGCAATTCAGGAGTGTCGGCCTGTACTGACAGGGAATGACGAATATCTGCATGATTGATATAGCCAGTGAAACTGAACGAACTACCGAGGGCCATGATACGCCCTGCGACATAGCCATCACTGGAGTAACGCGCGGCTGCGGAATTGATGTCTTCTTCAAAAAGCCCCCAGAGGCTGGCAACAGGCAGAGCCATCTGATCTTCGAGATCCCAGGCCGGGAACATCCAGGGCAAGCCGCGGCTACGCATGGCATCATCGAATGCTGACTTCCACTGACTTTCTTCTGGCCCAACGACCGTACGCCCATCATCTGAGTTCACCGCCAGCCATATCTGGGTGCGTGGGCGTGAGCTACCCCACACAGGCGCTGCCGCCCGCTCGAGTAACTTCTGCATCGGCCCGGCCATGAATGTGACGCTGAGCAACAGCTGCTCTTCACTGCCACGCTCATAACGCAGGCTACTCATATAACTCTGTGCATTGCCCTGTTCGCCCATTAAAACCGGGTTCTCGAGCACCTGTTCAGTCCCCGAAAGGCGCACTAACATGCGCTGAAAAGCACCGCCGATCGCATCACTGCGGCTTTCTTCTGTCTGATCTGCAACAGGAACCGCAACATCATAGAGGTTATTAACTGTCGCGGCGGAAGCTGAAACGCTTATGCAAAATATTGTTAGGAATGTCAGAAGACGCACTACTATTCCTCAGTCTTTCGTGTCCGCGGCTATTGTGCCACGAAGCCCGCCGATAAACAGTCTGCAGTTTGTTTTTATTTGCGGGATGCAGGATGGCAGACAAATCGTTAGAATACGCGCCTTTCATAAGCCACTACCTGTGACAGACGGCATGAGTGATCAAAAATCCCTGAGCTACAAAGACGCAGGCGTCGATATCGACGCTGGTAACGCACTGGTTGACCGCATCAAAGGCGTCGCCAAACGCACTCGCAGACCGGAGGTCATGGCTGGCCTTGGCGGCTTCGGTGCCCTCTTCGAGCTACCACAGGGCTATCGTCAGCCTGTGCTGGTCTCCGGAACCGATGGCGTGGGCACGAAACTGCGCCTTGCCATGGACCTTAACAAGCATGACACCATCGGTATCGATCTGGTTGCCATGTGTGTTAACGACCTCGTTGTCGCAGGTGCAGAGCCTCTGTTCTTCCTCGACTACTATGCAACCGGCAAACTGAACGTCGACGTCGCCGCTGCTGTGGTCGAAGGCATTGGTGAGGGCTGCGCCCAGGCTGGAGCGTCTCTGGTAGGCGGCGAGACTGCTGAGATGCCAGGCATGTATGAAGGCGAAGACTACGATCTTGCTGGCTTCTGCGTCGGTATCGCCGAAAAAGACGATCTGATTGACGGCACCAAGGTGCAGGCAGGCGATAAGCTGATCGCCCTTGCATCCAGTGGCCCTCACTCAAACGGTTATTCTCTGATCCGTAAGATCATTGAAGTATCAGGTGCCGATCTGGCAGCTGACCTCGACGGCCAGCCTGTTGCTGATGCTCTGATGGCGCCAACAAAGATTTACGTTAAATCTCTTCTCAAGCTGATCAATGCTTCAGACGTCCACGCTCTGTCCCATATCACCGGCGGTGGTTTCCAGGAAAACATTCCGCGCGTTCTGCCAGAAGGTACCAAGGCTGTCATTGATACCAATAGCTGGCAATGGCCTGAAGTTTTCACCTGGTTGCAGAGTAACGGCAACGTGGAAACCCGCGAGATGTTCCGAACCTTTAACTGTGGTGTCGGCATGATCATCGCGCTGCCAGAAGAGAAAGCAGACGCAGCCATCGCTCTTCTCAACGCTGAAGGTGAACAGTCGTGGATCATCGGTGAAATCCAGGAACTCAATGGCGATGAAGACGCTGTTCAGTTCACAGGAAACCGTGCATGAACGACGTAACGTCACGCTATCCTACTGGAGAAGTAGAAAAGCCACGCATCGTTATTCTGATTTCAGGCAGTGGCAGCAATATGCTGACCATTGCCGATCAGGTGTTGAGTGGCGCAATCGATGCAGAAATCGCTGGCGTGATTTGTAACGAACCTGAGGCCGCGGGTGTGCAGAAAGCCCGCGACCGCGACCTGGACGTGAGTGTCATCGATCACCGTGGCTTCACCTCCAGAGAAGAGTTTGACGTCGCTCTGATGCGCACCATCGACGACTACCAACCTGACCTGGTCGTTCTCGCGGGCTTTATGAGAATCCTCACTCCCGATCTTGTGCGCCGCTATGAGGGCCGAATGCTCAATATTCACCCTTCTCTGCTGCCTAAATATCAGGGATTGCACACCCACCGCCGGGCACTCGAAGCTGGCGATGACCTGCATGGCGTAACGGTGCACTTTGTGACTGAAGTACTGGATGACGGCCCCAACGTTATTCAGGCGGTCGTGCCGGTAATGGACGGCGATACCGAAGAAACTCTTCGGAAACGCGTCCAGCTGCAAGAGCATATTATCTATCCCATCGCTGTAAAATGGTTTGTCGAAGGCCGACTGGAGATGGTGTCAGGCCTCGCTACCTTCGATGGCAAACCAATGCCAGACACAGGTGTGAAACTGGAAGGATAATCCGAGGTCTCATAAGAGACCTTTCAACGACAGGACGGCACCATGATTCAAGGCCTACTCCGCAAGCAGCTGACCAGCATTCTGGTCGCCGTATGTGCCACCATCACACCTAATTCTGCAGTATCAGATGAATCCGAAGCTCAGACTCCCCAAACACTAACGCCCTATTCTGTTGAGTACACAAGTGAATACCGTATTGGGTGGTTCAGCTTCGATATCGACGCAACACGTACACTGGAACAACGCTCAGATAACCTTTGGCGGGTAGACTTTGATGCAGAGGCAAGCATTGCATCACTGCGGGAGACCAGTGATTTCATCTACAAAGACAATCAGATTATACCCGTCAACTACAGCTATCGTGCCTCGGGGATGATCGACGAACCCGACCGCACCCTGCACTTTGTTGCAGATGCCGAAAGCATTGAAGACCTGGAGAAAGACCGGAAACGTGATGATCACTGGCAGGAAGGCATTCAGGACAACCTGACTTACATGCTGCAAGCTAGCATAGAGGTAGCGAAAGGTAATACAGACTTCACCTTACCCGTTTTTGAAAAATCAAAAACGAAGCCCTTCCGCTTCCGCGTAGTTGGAAAAGAAGAAATTAAAATCAAAGCGGGAACATTCGACGCGATTAAGATTGAGCAGGTTCGCGACAGTAAAAAACGTGAAGTGTATGCCTGGCTGGCCGATTCCCCTGGCTACCCACTGATCCGCTTGCGTGATAAAAAAGACGGTAAGCTCCGCTACCAGATTCAAGCGACTAAAGTACATTACCCGCAGCACCAGGCTGAACTTTCAGACGACAGTGCGCAATAACGAGGCCAAACAATGAGACTCAGCGATGTAGACATCGAACAGAAAATTGCCTCTGGCGATATCATCATCGACCCACCACCCGGGCATGATGCAATTGCTGGAATCAGTGTCGACCTGCGCCTGGATCACCGTTTTCGAGTTTTTAATAACAACTCGGTCACCCACCTGGACCTGTCCGGAGACCGCGATCAGCTCAATCGCGATATAGATCGTATCATGAGTAAAGAGATCGAAATTCCGAAGGATGAAGCTCTCTATATCCATCCTGGCGAGCTGATTCTGGGCGCCACTATGGAGTCGGTCAGTATTCCGGACAACCTCGTTGGCTGGCTCGATGGCCGCTCTTCACTCGCACGCCTCGGCCTGATGGTCCACGTAACCGCTGGCCGGATTGATCCAGGCTGGGAGGGACAGATCGTTCTCGAATTTTATAACAACGGCAAGCTCCCGCTCGCCCTCAGACCAGAAATGGTGATCTGTGCTATGTCCTTCGAGACCTTGAGCAGTCCGGCTGAACGACCTTACAACAAACGAGAGAATGCAAAATATCGCGGCCAGAAAGGTGCGGTGTTTTCACGAATAGCGAAGGATTGATATGAGTAAAACAATTCTGGTCACCGGTGGTGCTGGCTATATTGGAAGTCACACCTGCGTTGAACTGATCGAAGCCGGCTACAATGTGGTCGTTATCGACAACCTGAGCAATAGCTCACCTGAAGCCCTCAACCGTGTAGAAAAAATCACCGGAACAACGCCTGTTTTCATTGAAGGTGATGTTCGTGATCCGGCTTTGTTAGCAAGTATCTTCAGCCAACACAGCATTGCGGCAGTCATTCACTTCGCTGGCCTGAAGGCCGTTGGGGAAAGCTGCCAGATGCCATTGGCATACTATGACAACAACCTTGGTAGCACTATCACTCTATGCCAGGAAATGGAGAAAGCCGGTGTAAAAAACCTAGTCTTCAGCTCCTCAGCAACAGTGTATGGCGATCCAGAGAAGCTTCCATTAACGGAAGACATGCCCTTGTCGGCGACCAACCCCTATGGACGCTCAAAGCTCATCATCGAAGAGATGCTCCGCGACCTGCCTGAAGCCGACCGTCTCAGTAATGCTGAACAACCATGGGCCGTTATCCTGCTCAGATACTTCAACCCTGTCGGAGCACATAAATCAGGGTTAATTGGCGAAGACCCGAAAGATATTCCCAATAATCTGATGCCTTACATTTCGCAGGTAGCGGTCGGCAGAAGAGAAAAACTCTCGGTGTTTGGCGACGACTACGACACCATCGACGGGACAGGAGTACGTGATTACATTCACGTCGTGGATCTTGCAAAAGGTCACGTGAAGGCCGTTGATAACTTCCTCAGCAGTGAAGCTGTAACTGGCGTAGAAGCCATTAATCTGGGCACAGGCAATGGCACCAGCGTGCTGCAACTTGTGAACACATTCTCTGAAATCAACGACACGCCCGTACCGTACGAAATAGCCCCACGTCGCCCAGGAGACGTCGCAGCATGCTATGCAAACGCGACCAAGGCGAAGCAGATACTTCAATGGGAAACTGAACTCGACATCGCCGCTATGGTTAAAGACACCTGGCAGTGGCAAAGCTCTAACCCTAACGGATACTCTGAGTCATAAAAACTCTATAAAAATCATAATTTTGCGCATTATTGTATTGACAGAAAAAAAGATCCTGACATAATGCGCACCACTTGCTTGATGTTCCCCGATAGCTCAGTCGGTAGAGCAGTAGACTGTTAATCTATTGGTCGCTGGTTCAAGTCCAGCTCGGGGAGCCACTTCTTTTTCCAAGGTCGGCGGCATGGTACAAGGACACGCGATTGACAGCTCCCTGCAGCCAGCGTCACTCTCTCGAAAATCTTTCCTGATACACAGCACTACCGTCCTTCTCGGGCTATTTATTTGTGCTTCGCTTATCACATTGGGCTCAGTCCTCTTTACCGGATTAAATCTAAAAGCACCTCAGTTTCTGAACGTGCTGTGCGGATCACTGATCGGCTATCTTATTTCGAGCGTTACTCTCCATAACCTGGGCAGATTCCCCGGGAATAGACCACTGTCTTACATGATCCCGGTGCTTACGGTTTCTCTGCTATCTATTACTGCAGTTATCATATTCACGCGTATCGATTATTCGCGCTCGGTTTTACTTCTATCCCTATGTGTAGTCCCCGCTGTGACCTACGCCGAATTCAGGCTCAGGCAGCACTTGCAAACTGGGCGCTACGCAGTTATTCCATTTGGGTTCTACCAGGAATTAATCAGGCTGAATCCATCCAAGTTCTATGCACTTGAAAAGCCATCGTTTACCGCCCCTGACACGATCGGCATCATAGTGGATAGCAATGAGCAGCTCCCTGCAGAATGGCAACAATTCATTGCAGAAGAGCTCTCAAAAGACACTCCAGTAATGGATTCAGTAGCTGCCTACGAATCAATTTCAGGAAAAAGTCCTCTCGACCACTACGGTGAGCTTGCAGGACATGAGCTCCTGCCCTCGCAAGCTTACCTGACTGCGAAGCGTTTGCTTGAGTCGTCTCTCATACTAGCCACTTCACCTGTTACCGTGCCTTTCATCATCATAGTAGCCATAGCGGTAAAGTTAGAATCAAAGGGACCAGCCTTCTTTGTACAGCGTCGGGTAGGCAAAGGTGGTCGTGAGTTCAGCATGTACAAAATCCGTAGTATGCGTACTGATTCTGAAGCGAACGGTGCTCAATTCGCGGGCGAAGATGACCCACGAATTACACGCATAGGTAAATTTATACGGAAAATGCGGATTGATGAGCTTCCGCAGTTTTTGAATATCCTGAAGGGTGATATGGCTCTTATAGGCCCACGCCCCGAGCAAGCAGCTTTCGTTCAAGAGTTTGAAAAAGTCATTCCCTTGTATAGCTTCCGGCACATCGTGAGGCCAGGCATTACTGGCTGGGCACAAGTAACTCACGGCTACGCTGCTGATGAAGATGAGACGCGAGAAAAACTTGCTCACGATTTTTACTATGTAAAAAATCTGAGCATTTGGCTGGACCTAGACATCGTCTTTAAGACGATAAAGACGATGTTGACAGGGTTCGGGGCTAGATAAATGAGCAGTGATCTATGTTCTGAACTAGTATCTATTATCATGCCGACCTACAACTCGGAGCGTACTGTCAAAGAGTCGATACAATCGGTATTGGAACAGACCTACCCTAATTGGGAACTATTAATTACAGATGATCACTCAAGTGATGGAACCATCGAAGCAGTGGCATCATTTAATGACTCACGTATTAAACTATTCAGGCTAAACGAGAATAGTGGAGCTGGGGTCGCGAGAAACAACTCTATTCGAAATGCTGCCGGTCGCTATATAGCTTTTCTTGATTCAGATGACCTTTGGGACCCGAACAAGTTAAGTGATCAGATACTATTCATGCAACGAAATAACTACTATTTCACCTACACATACTACCAAAAGTTGACGAGTGGAGTACCTGGATCAATTGTCAAAGCTCCAGCGCATATCACCTACAATAAGCTATTATATTCAAACTGTATTGGCTGTTTAACTGTAGTGTACGACCAACTAAAGCTGGGCAAGAGGTACATGCCTAAGATCCGAAAACGCCAAGATATGGCACTCTGGCTTGAACTACTCAAAACTACGGAGAAAGCATTCTGCCTTCCCAAAAACTTAGCAAAGTACCGAACAGATACTGGAATGACACGCCGAAAAGTATCTGTTGTGAAAGCACAGTGGCATTTTTATCGGAATGTAGTAGGACTTTCGTTCCTTGAATCAGTTACTAAAATGATTATTTACTCAATAAAAGGATTACAAAAGAAACTTCTATAACCTCCTCTCTATCAAAATCTTAATAAGTGAAAGCAATGCTTTAAACCCAATTTTATTAATATTCTTCAGGCAGAATAATATAAATAGTGGAATATAAAAAAATCTACCAAATATATATTTAAAAGCAATCAGTCGAGACATAATTCCGACACCGGAATTTAATGACATTCCGCTGCTAATCGCTGGATGCGCGCATATTGTAATCGGCACATAAGTGACACTAGCACCTTTATCAATAATTCTAGAAAGAAATACCGGCTCATCACAACAAGGATAGCGAGCACCGGCTCCAAGATCTTCAGGAAATTTAATAGAATGCTCGATCAAAAACTCTCTTTGGCACGCTATTTCTATCGTACCTACAGATAAAATAGAAAGACGTGTGTGCCTCTTTGAGAATTCTGAGAATTCTTTCGTAAAGCCACCTTCCGTAGAAGCAACTCGAAAAGTACATGCCACTGAATTCTGCAATGCACCGACCACTATATCATACAGGTTATCGGTATAGACAACGTCATCATCGCAAAATAAAATATAATCAGAAGTTGCTAGAGTTATAGCTAAATTACGACTCTTCGTAACCCCATATGAAAATTGTTTAACATAAGTGACGTCACTCCTCTGCTGGAAAAACTTATTAACTCTATCGAATCCTTCAGATCTCATAGTTTGATGAACTATTATAATCTTCTGGCCCTCTTTATATTTAGGTAGAGTAGATATCAAGTCATATATCCGATCCTCATACGTTGAAAAGAGCAGATCTAAACAAGCCATAATTTTTCCCAATTTCACCTTAGAAGATATACAAATACAAATAGGGCTCTGAATAAGCCACAGTGCCTAAACGCCAGAAACGACAAACGTAGATTTTTATATAAAGCCCACCTTGTACTACTGCCTGACTTCCTACCAAACAACATGTAGTGACAATCGTCAATACTAGTTAGAAACTTCGAATATTTACTTAAGACAGTAGCGCTACCAGAAGATTGCAGATCAGCCATCGTACGAGAAACACTAGAATCAAGTATACGGTACTTGAACAAGATCTCTGGTGTATTCGCCATTCGAATACCAGCTGATCTTAGACGAAGCCATAATTCGTAGTCTTCATAGGAGCGACATTCGATGGCATACCTCAGGTTTGGGCCTAAAATATCACGATCAAATATTACCGATGGATGACAGAAAGAAGATCCAAACTCCAACAGCCATGAATTTAGGAAAGGTACACTTGACAGCTTTCTCACCCCAACAGGTTGATCAGCTTTGTCTATATATTCATAGCTACAGCCCACTACCCCCAGCCGATACCTATCCATTAATTGAAGTTGCTTCTCGAACCGTTCTGGTAATGAAATATCGTCGGCATCCATTCTGGCGATATATCTGTACCTGGCATGCGAAAGTCCTTCATTTAACGTCGCTATAAGGCCCCTATTTTCACGAGTGTAAAGCCTTATTCTGGGATCATCAAATTGTTTGAGAATATCAAGTGACGAATCAGACGAGCCATCATCAATACAAATCAGTTCAAAATCACGGAAAGTCTGCGATAAAATACTCTGAACTGCGCGTTCAATATAACTTTCAGCATTATATACTGGAAGGATAACTGATATGTATCTATTAGACATTTACTATATTACTCCTTAACCCAATCATAAGGCCTAATGTCCTCTATAGTTTTGCCGAAAAATATAGAGTATGGAATAGATGGACTTCGCGTACCAACTTTCGAATGCAATACCAAGCTAATTAAGAACAATATAGAAATCAATAAGAAAAATATCGCAAGAAATTGCCGCGGCCTTACACTAATAAATAGTTTCGGTACCAATAATACCAAGGAAAAAAGATAGTAATAACTGACCCTAGTCCCAGCAAAACCTATCGGTTGAAATGTATTATACAAAACGACCCCCAAAATAAAGACATCAAAATAGAACCGACGATATACATCTCCTCGATACTGTCCCAATGCTAAAAATAACGATGACAAAATAAAAATAAAGAATTGAAATACCGCTCCCCCCTTATTAGGACTGTCAAGATAGTGAGAGTAACCAGGAACTAAAACAGAAACCATATATTTAGCCAGAGGAAATGCAAAAAAAGAAGATATCAAGACCAGTACGTACACCATCCAGTGGAATCGTCGGGAATATAGGTAGTATAAAGGAAGCGCTATTATAGACGTATAATGAATCGAGCTTGCGAGGAGCACAATCAGAAAATAGCTAACCACTCTCCTTTCGAAGATATATCGAAACCCATAGTAAACTAATATTAGGGCTGAAAACTGTCTTATAAAATTAAAAGACATTAAGAAGAAAAAAGGAATTGCGATAAACACCATCAAAGAAACAACCGGGAAGTCGCTAAAATCCCTAATGACAAGATAGAAAAAATAATAAAAGAAAAATGATGTTAGTATAAAATATAGCTGAAAAAACTCTAGGTAGCTTGACAGCTTAATGAGGATACCGTGAAAAAAACCGAAACGTCTGAAAGTCTCAGTGTCGCCACCGTAATCTGCTATCGCTGTGTAATAAGACAAAAAGTCATAACCAACATCAAAGCGAATAGCAGAAAAAACGAAAAGGAACAAGAACGACAGCTCTAGTCTATATTTAAACTTTGTGAGAAGTAACCATGCAATTAAAACTTGAAATAGAATATAAACTAACAAAGTTCACCTCACATCTTATTCTGATCTATGCAATAAATAAAATAAAGTAAGGGCAACCCACACAAACCAACGAGAGCTATACTAAATAACAACGATGTTGACGAAAATAAGAATGATATTGCAAAATAGAACGTTGCGACTACTAGCAAGCTAGCTACATAGCGCTTAGAGATTGACATCCCTACTGGCAGTAACTTTCGCATAGAGATAAACATCAGACTAAAGGTAACTGCCCCACCCACACCTATAGTGAGCGGAATACCCCACTCATAGCCGGTGAAATCGACGCTGTAAAGAATAATCAGCCATAAAGATAACCCTCCTGCATATGGCCAAGCAGTGCCCCCTGTCCTTAATTCAGATTGAGATATCCAATAAAGTACATTTGTTGCTGCTCTTGAAAACTCTATAATCACCGCAATCGATAAGAGAAGCCAAACACCGTGAAACTTGGGGTCGACAAGAATCACTAATATGCTCTTCGAAAAGACAAATATAAACATCAGGATACATAAATATATCTTAATTATTCTCGAGAAATAGTCTTCAAATATAGCTACCCTTTCTTCTTTATTAGCATGAGTTATATCTTTATAGAAAAGCGGGAGATAATATTGGTTCACAAGGCTTTCAATCGCTCCGAAGATTGCAGCAGCAACAGCAATAGCTACAGAAACCTTCGCTAAAACCTCGACACTGTATATATAATTAATCACAAATCTATAACCGCTATTATTAGCCCACTGCAGTAATAGAGTAACCACCAAAGGCGCGCAGAATAGAACTATACGCTTAAATTCATCTCCATTGTATATCTGAAGACCTACTCTTGATTTATCCAAAGAAAAAACTATATATAGAGATGGGATAAGAAGAAGTAGTTGTCCAATAGCAAGTCCTGCGTACCATGCTAAAGCGCTTTTCTGATAGAAAGATATCAACACCACAGAAAACAGTAAACCAAGTGAAAGATACGCTGTATTTATAATAACAAATGCTAAACGATGACCTAGTATATTAATAGAGTTCGATATAACTAATGTTGTACCGCCGAGTAAAGCTAAGGCTATAACAAGATAAAATGGTTCAATTTCAAAATTTTGGCTAAGGCTAAGAGCGTAGTACGCGACGCCAGTTACAGCCAGGCCAAGTAAAATTAACAACAACCTATAAAACAGTAATATTAGAGAAGCGGATACTAGAACTCCGTTTAAACTATAATCTATAACTTTCCTGTTAAAATATTGTCCTGGTGCATTCAATAGACCAAAATTTAGTAAGGTCATCACAGCAAGAACCAGATAGTACTTACCTACCTCAACTTCAGACAAATAACTGGTCATCAACCTGACGGATATGAGTGCAATCGATACCTGTAAAATTTTTCCAACTACGAGTGCTAATACTCCTGTTTTGATACCACCTAACTTGATCATTAAAGCCTGGCCCAATTACCAGGAACTAGATCCTCAGAGCTTAGCGTTTTGCTCTGAAACCACTTATCTGGCGCAACAACAACCTTTTCTTCGTTTCTATTTAACCACGCTGCCCACCAACTAAACGTACTATTAGAAATAATATTGTGTTTACATAGACTCATCAAATGCATATCCAACTCAGGAGCATTCTCTTGACCACTTATATATATGCATTCGTAATCCAGTTTTAAGTTACTCTTGCACCATTCGATATCATCCGAAAAAACATATATCTTTGCACTTTTCTCTTTCGATGACTTCAATACGAACTCAACTGCACTTGAAAAATAATTTAACTTACAAAGACCATGAACATCATTAGCAGAAGCATTTGTCACATAATCGCCTCTTCTGACGTGCACAGAAATACTATTATTACAGCTCTTTATGTCGTGAATCTGCTGCCTTATGGGTAGTAAGCTAGCGTCTTTAACTGAAATTTCTTCTAGTAACCTCTCTCTAATACTAGAGAAGTATTTTTCGGACTGGAAATACCCATAAATTGTCGCTCCCGGCCCTAAGCTAAGTACTGCGGGATCAAATTCTATCGAATCCTCTATATATAAATCGCTCCTCAGCCCAAACATCGACAATAAACGTTGGAACTTAACGCTGTTAATCGCTTTATATACTCTCCCAGCGTGAGAATAAATTTCACAGTTATGATTCATATTCTGAATACGCAGGGGGTGAACATTATAATAGAGATAATTTGAAGTATCCAGACGTAAGGGAACGCCCCACTTGAGTGAAAGAGCCCTACCTGTCGCGTACTGAAATAATTGGTTTCCTAAGCCCCCGTTTAGTTTTACCGTAATCATAAACTATCCTCCAAACACTGAAGTATCAAATCAGGAAAACGATTAGCTTCGAACTGATTAGATTCTTTTGAGTTCAAGAACCTTTCAATCTCACGCTGGCGACTATTGAATTCATCTTCTGAAACTCCAACAAGGTAATTATGTAACTCATCATATGAACTGAATACTCCAAAATCTATGTAGCACCCTGAGGGGATGTAATCTGATATATTTGGGGCTCCAAGATAGACAGGAATACAGCCTGCCATTAGTGAGTCAAATATTTTTTCTGATATATAGCCAGGAAATCCTGAAGCGTTTTCAAAGCAAATACTATATCTATAGTTTCTAAGGGTATCATTTTTAGATGTTACCCTTCCACTATACGATGGATACGTTTTCTTAGCGAAGTTCGAAAATGGAGTAAGTTTATTCAACAATCTATTTTTGAAACTACCATCATTAGTAAACTCATCCCAGCCTATTCCATACAAATCAAAATCCTCAGGGGCATTATTTTCAAACCATGATATTGCTCGCTGCCTTTCGGAGTATAGCTCCAGAGGATGGTTAACCATTTTATTTGCTGAAATTAAAGCACACAGTTTTCTTTCCCCGAATGAAGGGGCATTTATGAAGTCATATGGGCGATTAAGTTTATGAGTATAGTTAAACTTTCTAAAATTAGGGATAGATAGATAATTGTCATTCCATGAGAGTATATAATCAAAAGCATCAAATTCCGATGACGGTGCATTCTCTGGTTTTATAATTTCGTTTTCAAAGAGACATAGAATTTTTATGGCAGAGGTGTTTTCAATGCCGTTAACAGGGTAGTCAAAATATATAACAAGTTCAGAATCTGAAGGCCGATTAATATCACAAGTTGAAAGCTCATATCCTTTCGCTTTTAATCTCTCTTTTAAGAGCCATATGGAATAGCCATAGTTATCCCTATTGACCGCACAGTCATCAATGTCAAATATTTTATTATTCAGATGGTAATCAACTACCAAACTAGCCTTTTTATACATTTTCAGTAATTCTTTTAAATATTAATCTAGCGTCCGTTGGGCTATAGGTCCACCATTCAGATTTTTCAATACTAGCGATACGATCATTTGAGAACCGGTATTTAATTACCCTAGCAGGAGCCCCTACAACGACGGCATAACGAGGAACACTTTTAGTTACAACACTATTAGCACCGATTACAGCTCCTCGCCCAATAACAACACCTCTCAATACAATAGAATCAGCCCCAATCCATACATCCTCCTCGATGATGAGGTCTTCCTTTGTCAGCTCATCATAAGCACTCTCATAGAATAACGAATTTGTGCTTATTCTTGTAATATCATGCTCACCCTGACCAATTGATACACCATTAGCAATTGAGACATAGGAACCGATGTTAGCTCTGGTCACGTTACAATATTTCCCGATGTATACGTATGAACCTATAGTACTCGCCGGGTCAATTGCGGTACCAACCTTAACTTGTGATCCCTTACCAATAACAACGCTACGATGTACTTCAGAGGATTCTACTAGCACGTCCTTACGAAATATATTTACAACACTGTTCACAGTATTCGCAACTATCTTTCGTAAGCCTAAAAATATCCTGTCTACAGTATCCATATCTTAGCCTTGTGCAATCATTGATAAAAGGTACGCTGAGCTATGGTTATGCCACCCTTCATCAGACTTTAGCAGTCGAAACTAGCGTTTGGTTAAAGCCACGCAATACATCGAAGAATTCCAAGCTGCTCCGATGCCCGCAACCCGACAAAAATTGTTCAAAATAGAATATTCAAAAACATGACAGGGCTTGCGTTGAACTATTCGCGAAAATCGTCCTGGTGTTCTAAAAACCACGCATACGTACTGGCCAGACCTTCTTTCAGCTCGATGTTGTACGTCCAACCTAGTTTCTTAAGCGTATCCACATTCATGAGCTTGCGCGGTGCACCATCTGGCTTGGTCGTATCAAAGGTAATTTTGCCTTTATACCCGACCACTTCGGCCATGGTGTGTGCCATCTCTGAGATAGTGCAGTCCACACCCGTACCCACATTAATATGCGACAGCATAGGCTCAGTGCATGACTGATAGATTTCATCACTCACATTCGCCACAAAAATACTGGCCGCGGCCATATCGTCCACGTGCAAAAACTCTCGCATTGGTTTGCCCGTGCCCCATACCACCACTTCTGGCACATCATTGAGCTTGGCTTCATGAAAGCGACGCATTAACGCAGGAATAACGTGGGAGTTATCAGGATGGAAGTTATCGTTTTCGCCGTACAGGTTCGTTGGCATCACGCTACGGTAGTTACGACCATACTGACGGTTGTAACTTTCGCAGAGTTTAATACCAGCAATCTTAGCGATTGCGTACGGTTCGTTGGTCGGTTCAAGAGTCCCAGTAAGCAAAGCGCTCTCGGACATTGGCTGCTCGGCCAGCTTAGGATAGATACAGGATGAACCCAGGAACAACAGATCATTCACTCCCGCCAGGTGCGCGGAGTGAATTATATTGCATTCGATCATGAGGTTCTCGTAGATGAACTCCGCTGGATAGGTATTGTTGGCAATAATGCCACCTACCTTAGCCGCAGCCAGATACACCTGGTCAATATTCTCTTCTTCAAAGAATGCCTGGACCTCTGCCTGATTCAGAAGGTTGAGCTGAGTGCGGTCTCGCACAATCAGCTCAACGTCTGTTTGCTCTGACAGCTGACGAACGATGGCTGATCCCACCATTCCCTTGTGTCCAGCAACGAATATGCGCTTCATAGCTCTACCTCTCTCCTTGCCTGAGGCTTAGCTTTCAATCGCAACAGCGACATCAAAACCATGCTCTTTCAGGAGTGCATGCTGCTTCGCTTTCTGCAGATCCGACTGAACCATCTCGGCGCACATTTCTTCAACGGTGATTTCAGGCGTCCATCCCAGCTTATTCTTGGCGTTTGCCGGATCACCCAGCAGGGTTTCTACTTCTGCAGGGCGGAAGTATTTAGGATCAACGCGCACGATGGTGTCACCAACGTTAAGAGCTTTGGCATTGTCGCCTTCAATCGCTTCAACGATGGCAACTTCCTCAACACCTTCACCTTCGAAGCGCAGTGTAATACCTAGCTCTTTAGCGGACAGGCGAACAAATTCACGAACCGAGATCTGCTTACCCGTAGCGATTACAAAATCTTCTGCGGTGTCCTGCTGCAACATCATCCATTGCATACGTACGTAGTCTTTAGCATGGCCCCAGTCACGGAGTGCATCCATGTTGCCAAGATACAGACACTTCTCGAGACCTTGAGAGATGTTAGCCAGAGCGCGGGTAATCTTACGGGTAACGAAGGTTTCGCCACGACGTGGAGATTCGTGGTTAAACAGAATGCCATTACAGGCGTACATACCGTATGACTCACGATAATTTACCGTAATCCAGTACGCGTACATTTTTGCAACGGCGTATGGAGAGCGGGGATAGAAAGGTGTGGTCTCCTTCTGAGGGATTTCCTGCACCAGACCATACAGCTCAGAGGTAGAAGCCTGATAGAAGCGCGTTTTCTTCTCAAGCCCTAAGAAACGAATCGCCTCAAGCAGACGCAACGTTCCCATTGCATCGACATCAGCCGTGTATTCCGGTGACTCGAAGGAAACAGCAACGTGAGACTGTGCGCCCAGGTTGTATACTTCGTCCGGCTGTACTTCTTTGAGGATACGCGTCAGGTTAGAAGAGTCTGTCAGATCACCGTAATGCAGGTGAAAATTCACGTTTTCTTCGTGCGGATCCTGATAGATGTGATCCACACGCTCAGTATTAAACAGTGAGGCACGACGCTTGATACCGTGGACTTCGTAGCCTTTTTCAAGCAGGAACTCTGCTAGGTAAGAACCATCCTGACCGGTAACGCCGGTGATGAGTGCAACTTTTTTATCCGTCATTTTTCTTTCCACAACTAAATTCTTTTAGGCCACTTCGCCTGCTATCGTTTCAAGTGCACACCCACTATGTGCAGCTTCAGTAATGGGCCTGCCAATCACCATATAATCCACGCCAGCGTCAACCGCCTGCTTCGGCGTCATAACGCGTTTCTGATCGCCTACATCAGAACCTTCTGGTCGTATTCCCGGCGTAACAGTAAGGAATTCTGGACCGCATACATCCCGGATGAGAGCAACCTCACGAGCCGAACAGACCACACCATCCAGCCCAGATGATTGAGTAAGCTTCGCTAATCGCTCAACTTGCTTCATCGGTTCAACATCCAAACCTATTCCTGCAAGATCACTTTGTTCCATTGAGGTAAGGACGGTCACACCGATCAGTAGTGGCTTGTGCGATTTCTTTTCTAGTTCGTTGCGGGCGGCTTCCATCATTCGTTGGCCACCAGAGGCATGAACATTGACCATCCAGACACCCAGGTCGGCAGCAACCCCAACGGCTTTGGCGCAAGTATTCGGGATGTCGTGAAACTTAAGGTCGAGAAATACTTCGTAATTTCGCTTATGAAGCTCTTCCAGGATGGCAGGACCGGTGGCGGTATAAAGCTCCTTACCTACTTTGACGCGGCACAGAGACGGATCGAGCTGATCTGCCATCGACAATGCCTGTTTCATATCGGGGAAGTCGAGCGCGACAACAATAGGTGAGGTTGTAGTCATATATCTGGCTTTTTCTGAGCAGGCGACGGTACGAATGGCTTAATGCTTGCCCAGTCCTTACAACTTGGGCAGCGCCAATGCGGCTCCTTCGCCTTAAATCCGCAATTAGAACAGACGAATTTTGGTTCGACTGCAACGATGCCGCGGAGAATATCATAGAGCTGTAACAACTGCGACTTGTCGAGCTGCTGACGTTGCGTAACAACGAGCTCTGCAAGTGCCAGAAACCCTTGGTTTGAGGGGCGCAACCTAAGCTCATCAAGAATTTTACTTACCGCTTCTTCCGGGGTTCCCTGTGTAACAACAACCCCCATGGACGCCATGAGGGCGGGCACGTACCCGGTCCTGGCCCACTGATCATGAAGATGCGTTTTCAGACCTTCTTTATCACCACTGATACTGAAAGCTTCTGTCATTCTCTCAACAACACTGACAACGCTGCTTTCGTCGATTTCTGCCGCCTTCAGATAGCAGCGCACAGCCTCCCGATACTCGTTCTGGCCAAACGCAAGATCACCCTGAACGACGTAAGCACGAGCACAGGCAGAGTCGATTTTAAGTGCTTGCTTACAGAGCTGCTGAACTTCAAGGAAATCGGACTTTTTGAGTGCTCTCTCTGCCAGCTCACAAACAGCGTGAGACACTCGACGATTCAGACGAGCAGTAGCAGGGAGTTTTTTATCCTTGTAGAGTTCGAGAATATTGCTCCACTCGCCCTCTTCTTCAAGGAGTTCTATCAACAGAGTCGCAGCTCGATCTGAATTGCGCCCTTTTGCAGCAAGTAGCTCACGCAATATGCGCTCTGCACGATCAAGCAACCCTGCTGCCGAGTAATCACAGGCCAATTCAAACTGAATCGCATAGAGGGCGCTGCGCTCCAGATCCGCGCGGGCAAAAAGTTTCTGGTGGAGGTGCATGGCCCGGTCGAGCTCGCCTTTATCACGAAGGCTCTTACCAAGCTTCAGAAGCAAATCAATAGACTCGTCGTCCATCTGGTCTATTTTTATAAGCTTTTCGAGAGCGGCATCGTTGCTCTCGGCAAGTAAGTAATCGACGGAAGGAATCCAATCCGGATAATTTACTTTCTTACCTTGTTGCGCATAGCGATAACCAAGCGTCCAACCCAGCGCCACTGCTGCGAGTAGAAGAATATAAAGGAGTGCCGTGTCGAACAGTTCAGCAGACAGCATGATTGGTGTGTACTTCGTATAGATTCAGAGTTTGGACCAGCGATAGCTGGTTAAGTCCAGCAGGCGGAGAAGTCACACAGCCATACTATCATTCACCTGATCCCTAAGCTCCTTTCCAGGTTTGAAATGCGGAACAAACTTCCCTTGCAGCTCGACAGTCTCACCAGTCTTAGGATTGCGACCAACCCGTGGTGCTCGATAGTGAAGCGAGAAACTGCCAAAGCCCCGTATTTCAATACGGTCTCCGGAAGACAAGGTCTGGGACATATGATCCAACAACGTCTTGACCGCCAGCTCAACATCTTTCGCCGACAACTGCGGCTGACGACTAACGATTCTCTCTATTAACTCGGATTTCGTCACTGCATTCCCTCCTTGAGAACGAAGCTTTTAGATAATTCCAGTTAAATCATGCAGTTAGCTTATGAAATTTGCAAGTCGCAAGCTCAAGAAACGGTCAATTGTGAGCAATCCAAGGTATTCAGGCACAAAAAAACCCGCCGGAGCGGGTTTCTTTAGCACGGGCTGAAGGATTACTCCTTACCGCGAAGCTGCTCTTTCAGCAGGTCACCAATGGTGGTAGGACCAGTCATTTCAGCTTCTGCTTTAGCACGCTGCTCTTTCAGAGCTTCTTTATCAGCTACTGAATCTTTCGCTTTAACAGACAGGCTGATAGTGCGGTTCTTGCGATCAACGGAGGTGATTGCAGCTTCAACGCTGTCGCCTTCGTTCAGTGCATTACGCGCGTCTTCAACTTTGTCCTGGCTGATTTCTGAAGCACGCAGAGTTGCTTCGACACCTTCAGCAATTTCAACAGTTGCAGCTTTAGCGTCAACCGCGATCACTTTACCAGTAACGATGGTGCCCTTGTCGTTTTCAGCTACGAACTCAGAGAATGGATCGCTTTCAAGCTGCTTCACACCCAGAGAGATACGCTCACGCTCTGGATCGATAGACAGGATAACGGTTTCCAGCTCATCGCCTTTCTTGTAGTTACGAACTGCATCTTCGCCAGTATCGTTCCAAGAGATATCAGACAGGTGAACCAGACCATCAATACCACCGTCCAGGCCAATGAAGATACCGAAGTCAGTGATTGATTTGATCTTGCCAGAAATCTTATCGCCTTTGTTGAACTTAGTACCAAACTCTTCCCATGGGTTCATGGTGCACTGCTTGATACCCAGAGAAATACGACGACGCTCTTCATCGATGTCCAGAATCATCACTTCAACTTCGTCGCCAACCTGAACGACTTTGCTTGGGTGAATATTCTTGTTAGTCCAGTCCATTTCAGAAACGTGAACCAGACCTTCAACACCTTCTTCCAGCTCAGCGAAGCAGCCGTAGTCAGTCAGGTTAGTAACGCGTGCTTTAACACGGGCGTTTTCTGGGTAACGGTCGTTGATGTTAACCCATGGATCATCACCCAGCTGCTTCAGACCCAGAGATACGCGGTTACGCTCACGGTCGAATTTCAGTACTTTAACGTCGATCTCGTCACCAACAGCAACGATTTCGCTTGGGTGCTTGATGCGCTTCCACGCCATATCAGTGATGTGCAGCAGGCCATCAACACCGCCCAGATCTACGAACGCGCCGTAGTCGGTCAGATTCTTAACGATACCTTTAACAGACTGACCTTCCTGCAGGTTAGCCAGCAGCTCTTCACGTTCCTGGCTGTTAGCAGCTTCCAGAACGGCGCGACGTGAAACAACAACGTTGTTACGCTTGGCGTCGAGCTTGATCACTTTGAATTCGAGTTCTTTGCCTTCCAGGTGCGCAGTATCGCGTACTGGACGAACGTCAACCAGAGAACCTGGCAGGAACGCACGAATGTTCTTCAGTTCAACAGTGAAGCCACCTTTGACCTTACCGTTGATAACACCAGTAACCATTTCATCAGCTTCGAAGGCTTTTTCCAGCTCTTTCCAGCTCTCAGCGCGCTTAGCTTTTTCACGAGACAGTTTGGTTTCACCGAAGCCATCTTCTACAGCTTCCAGTGAGACGAAGGTTTCGTCGCCAACAGCAACTTCCAGTTCGCCTTTTTCGTTCAGGAACTGGCTGCGCGGAATAACAGCTTCCGACTTCAGGCCTGAGTTAACCGTTACCCAGTCGCTGTCGATATCAACAACGGTACCAGCAACGATTGAACCTGGCTGCATGTCCAGTTCTTTAAGGGATTCTTCAAATAGATCAGCAAAGCTTTCGCTCATGTATATACACCTGTCTCATAAAACGCGCTGCTATCCGCCATCGGATAAACAGTAAGCGCTGACCAGACTGCCAGCATCTGGGGTTAGTTAATAATAAAACGCTCCGTACCGACTTCCTTCGGGAAGCTGGCAGATACAGAGGTTTTAATCTCAGATCAGTCCTGCCTTGCGGACCAACGACAGGATTTCTTCACGTACTTCTTCAATAGAAAGAGAGGTACTGTCGATCACTGTCGCGTCACTCGCTGGGCGTAACGGGGCGACGGCTCTGTTGCTGTCGCGCTCATCACGGACCCGGATGTCTTCGATAAGGGCGGGCAAACTAGCATCAATGCCCTTCTCAGTCAACTGTTTGTAGCGACGCTGACCACGTTCTTCGGCAGACGCCGTAAGGAAGACTTTAATCTGGGCATCAGTAAAGACGACAGTACCCATGTCACGACCGTCCGCGATCAGCCCCGGCGCCTGGCGAAAGTCACGCTGACGCTGCAGGAGTGCTTCACGGACTTTTGGCAACGCAGCAACTTGCGAAGCAAGACTACCCACCTCCTCAGTCCGGATCGTCGTGGTGACATCATCTCCTTCGAGAATGACCTGCACACCGGACCCAGTTGGGATGAATCGCACATCAAGATTGGCGGCTACATCAGCAACCAGCTCTTCGCTATCCAGAGCGATGCCTCTGCGATCTGAAGCCAGCCCGGTAATACGGTACAGAGCACCACTATCAAGGAGGTGCCAACCCAGGGCTTCAGCAAGAATGGCACAGACCGTGCCTTTCCCAGCGCCTGATGGACCGTCAACCGTGATCACGATTGGTTGTACTTCGTTACTCACCATCACCACCTTCAACAACTAATTCAAGACCAGCGCTGGCAGATAATTCGACAAAACCCGGGAATGACGTAGCAACATTAGCACAGTCGCGAATAACAATAGGTGCCGATCCGCGTAGGGACGCCATGGCGAAGCTCATAGCAATTCGATGGTCATGCTGACTATCAATCTCGCCACCACCGAAACTACCTTCAGGGCCAAAGCCCTGAATCACAGCCCCATCCTCTGTACCGACTGCATTTACGCCCAGTGTTACCAGACCATCAACCATCGCCTGGATACGATCGCTCTCTTTAACGCGTAATTCCTCAGCTCCTGTCAGAACCGTCTCGCCCTCAGCACACGCTGCGGCAATAAAGATCGCTGGGAATTCATCAATCGCCAGAGGGACCTGATCTTCAGGGATATGAATGCCTTTCAGTTGAGCTGAACGGATACGGATATCAGCAACGGGCTCGCCGCCGACTTCACGTTCATTCAGAACATCAATATTACCGCCCATGGCGCGCAGGATATTGATCACACCGACGCGCGTTGGATTAATACCCACGTGCTCCAGCGTAATATCAGAACCCGGCATGATACTGGCACCTACCATAAAGAAGGCCGCCGAGGAGATATCAGAAGGCACGTCAATTTCGGTTGCCGTGAGCTCGCCGCCTGAACGCAGCGTCACTTTGTTACCTTCAGTAATAACGTCATAACCAAAGCCACGCAACATACGCTCGGTATGGTCACGAGTCGGTGCAGGCTCAGTAACTGAGGTTTCACCCTCGGCGTACAGTCCCGCAAGCAATACACAACTTTTTACCTGAGCACTGGCCATCGGCAAATCATAGTGAATGCCCTTCAGGTCGCTGCCACCTTTAACTTTCAAGGGCGGTCGACCACCTTCAGCAGTATCAACAATAGCCCCCATCAGGGCCAAAGGATCAGCAACCCGCCCCATAGGGCGTTTAGAAAGAGACTCATCACCGCTCATCTCAACATCGAAAGATTGCCCGGCCATGAGACCTGCGAGCAGGCGCATTGACGTCCCTGAGTTGCCCAGATAGAGCGCGTTAGGCGGAGATTGGAGACCGTGTAGCCCGACACCGTGAATTGTCACTCGACCGCGATGTGGTCCTTCGATCACTACGCCCATATCGCGGAACGCCTGCAGCGTTGCCAGGCTGTCTTCACCTTCAAGGAAGCCCGTCACTTCAGTCGTACCATTCGCCAGTGAACCCAGCATGATTGAACGGTGTGAAATGGACTTGTCTCCCGGCACCCGGAAGCTACCCGACAGAGCTTTGCCTGGGTTAGCGATGTAAGAAATAGAAGCTGTTTTCATAGGTTCAACATAGGCCCGACGGGCAAGTATTTTAGAAAAATGGTCTCGAGCTGCTTTCGCCCGGGTCAGCACACCCATCAAGGTGGTGGCATCGCCCTGCTCAACCGCAGCTCGTAAAGAAGAAAGGTCGTGACTGAAGAGGTCCAGCGTCTTCAGCAAGTGGTCTTTGTTGGCAGCAAAAATATCGCGCCACATGACCGGGCTACTGGCAGCAATTCGGGTAAAATCGCGAAAGCCGCCCGCAGCGTAATTAAAAATCTCTTTATTCTCGTGGCTGTTCGCCAGAGTATCAACCAGTGAATAAGCCAGAAGATGCGGCAGATGACTAGTCGCAGCCAGTACTTCATCGTGATGATCTACCGACATATGCTCAAGGTCGGCACCGACGGCCTGCCAGGCGCTGCGAACCAACGCCAGTGCGTCTTTATCTGTATGATCCTGCGGGGTAATAATGACCTTATGATGAACATAAAGATGCTCATTTGCAGCCATTACACCGCTCTTCTCTGAGCCTGCGATCGGATGTCCTAATACAAAGCGGGAGAAATTCGCGCCAAGTATCGCTGCAACATCTGAAGCAACGGCCCCCTTTACAGAGCCAACGTCCGTTAATACTGCAGTCTCGGAAATATGATCCCGCACCGCTTCAAGCACACTCTTAACTGCCATGATAGGCACAGAGATGATGATAAGGTCAGCATCTCTGACAACATCAGCGATATTTTCACTGTAAGCGTCAATCAGGCCCTCGGACAATGCCAGCTGCATAGAATCGAGATTGCGGTCATACCCACGAACCTCTTCCAGGCAACCACGAACCCGAAGCCCCTTAATCCAGGAGCAGCCAATCAGCCCTAATCCAATGACGGCAACACGAGAAATCAGAAGTTTGCCGCTCAAGCCAGCACCTTCTGTAACGCACGTATGAATGTCTCATTTTCCGATTCGGTACCGATTGATACCCGGAGGTACTCTGGCATCTCGTAGTTCGCAACAGGACGAACGATAACTCCCTGCTTGAGTAAGCCGGAATATACTTCCATCGCATCCACACCATCCGGCACGCGAAAACTAATAAAGTTACCGACAGATGGAATATAAGAAAGGCCCAGGTCATCAAAAGAGGATATCAGATAACTCATGCCGCGATCGTTAAGCGCAATACTTTCCCGCACGTATTCCTCATCCAGCATCGCCGCGTTGGCTGCAGCGAGAGCAAAAGAATCAACGTTGAACGGAGGGCGCACCCTATTCATTAAGTCTGCCAGTTCAGGGCTGGAAACCCCATAACCTACTCGAAGGGACGCCAGACCGTATGCTTTTGAGAAAGTGCGGGTTACCACAAGATTCGGATACTGATCCAGAAGCTCAATACCATTAGGGTAATCGGCTTCATGGACGTACTCAAAATACGCCTCGTCCAGCAAAACGATGACGTTCTCTGGCACCTTATTCAGAAACCCAATCAACTCGTCGCGATGATTCCAGGTGCCTGTCGGGTTATTAGGGTTCGTCACAAACACAATACGGGTGCGCTCATTAATTGCATCCAGCATTGCTTCAAGATCATGACCAAAGTCTTTTGCAGGTACGGCGATACAATCGGCACCTACCGTCCGCGCAACCAGGCCGTATATAGCGAACGCATGCTGCGATACGACAACGTTGTCACCGTCATTCACAAACACCCGGACAATAAAATCGAGAATATCACTTGAGCCATTACCCAGAGTAATTTGCTCGGAGCGAACATTCAGTTTGTCGCTCAGGGTTTTCTTCAGGACAAAACCTGCGCCATCAGGGTAACGATGCAATTCAGCTGTTTCGCGACGAATTGCTTCCAGAGCCGCAGGGCTCGGGCCCATCGGATTTTCATTACTCGCGAGTTTAACAATATCTGACTCGTTCAGACCGAGTTCCCGGGCAAGCTCATCAATAGGCTTACCTGGCTGGTAGGGCTTAAGGGAGCGAACCCCTTCAACTGCGAGTTCAGAGAAATTAATTGCCATTATTCACCTCAAAGCACGGCCTTAGGGTATGAGCCGAGCCATTTATAATCTGTCGCTACATCACGCAGCCGTTGCAACAAGGGGGATATCACCTCGTCGTCGCAATGGCCTTCAAAATCAATAAAGAAGAGATAATTCCAGGTACCTGAAGGGTCTGGACGAGTTTCTATGCGCGTTAAGCTAACGTCAGCCTCGTGAAACGGAGCAAGCACCTGATATAAAGCGCCCGGCTGATTTCTGCTGGAAACCATGATCGATGTTTTATCATCGCCACTAGGGCCCGTTTCCTGTCGACCGATAATAAGAAAACGGGTCGTATTATCCGGACGGTCTTCGATATTCGCATGGAGCGTTACGAGCTCATACAACTCCGCCGCCGCTTCACCTGCAATCGCGGCTGCGCCTTCTTCTGCAGCCGCACGTCTCGCCGCTTCAGCATTCGAATTCACCGCGATGCGCTCTACGCTTGCAGGAAAATTCTGATCAAGCCAACGCCGGCACTGACCCAGAGACTGAGCATGAGAATAAACGCGTGTGATCTGCTGATCTTCGCTCTTCACCAATAAATGGTGATGAATACGTAAAGTAACTTCTCCGCAAATATGGAGATTGGAATCGTAGAAGCTGTCGAGCGTGTGGGTGACGACACCTTCAGTGGAATTCTCTACTGGAACGACACCATAATTAGCGGCACCACTGGCCACTTCACGAAAGACATCTGCAATAGACACTTGCCCTTCACAGTTCACTGCATGCCCAAAGTGTTTTACCGCCGCCTGTTGCGTGAAGGTTCCTTCAGGGCCAAGGTAGGCTACCTGCAGCGGTTCTTCTAAGGCCAGACACTGAGACATGATCTCACGGAAAAGCCGGGCCATTGACTCATCCCCGAGAGGACCTCGGTTACGGTCCATTACTTTTCGCAGAACCTGAGCTTCTCTCTCTGGGCGGTAAAATACAACCTTCTCCCCCGGAGATGCGTATTTTTGCTTAACTTCAGCGACATCCTGGGCACATTGTGCGCGCTGGTTAATCAGTTCCTGAATCTGCTTATCCAGCGAATCTATCTGCTGACGCAGCTTATCCAGTTCCTGTGCTTCACTCATGATTCAACCTGTTACCCGTGACGTTTAGCGAAGTCAGCCATAAACGCGATCAATGCATCTACGCCTTCTTCTGGCACTGCGTTGTATATGCTGGCACGCATTCCGCCAACACTGCGATGTCCAGCCAGATTCATAAGACCTGCCTGTTCGCTCTCTTCAAGAAACACCTTATCTAACGCATCATCAGCAAGGGTAAATGGAACGTTCATACGGGAGCGATTGTTCAACGCCACCGGGTTGGCGTAAAAATCATTGGTATCGATAAAGCGGTACAGTTTCTCGGCTTTACGACGGTTTATCTCCGCCATGGCCTCAACACCACCCTGTTCCTTCAGCCAGGCGAATACAAGACCGGCCAGGTACCAACTGTAGGTTGGAGGAGTGTTGTACATAGATGCGTTATCAGCAGCCACCTTATAGTCGAACATCGTTGGCGTGCCAGCAATAACATCACCCAATAAGTCTTCACGAACAATTACGACGCACAAACCAGCAGGGCCAATGTTTTTCTGAGCTCCGGCGTAAATTAATCCGAACTTCGACACATCGATTTTTTCAGAAAGAATGGACGAGGAATAATCCGCCACCAAAGGCACATCGCCAGTGTCAGGAATGTAGTCAAACTCGACGCCACCAATGGTTTCGTTCGGAGTGTAATGAACATAAGCCGCATCAGGGTTGAGTTTCAGCTCCGCCTGAGAAGGCGCAGAAGTAAAATTATTTCCTTCCGTCGAGGCCACTATATTTACCGTACAGAAGTTTTTCGCTTCTTTGATCGCCTTAGTCGACCACTGCCCGGTATTAATGTAGTCAGCGGTGCTCTTAGCGCGCAACAGGTTCATAGGCACCATGGCGAACTGGCTGCTAGCACCACCCTGCATAAAAAGAACTTTGTAGTTATCCGGAATAAACATTAAATCCCGGAGATCCTGCTCAGCCTTCTCGGCCACACCAACAAACTCTTTGCTGCGGTGGCTCATTTCCATGATGGACATGCCTTTGCCGTGCCAGTCCACCAGCTCAGCACCAGCACGCTCCAGCACTGCTGTAGGCAGCGCAGCCGGTCCTGCACAGAAATTAAAAATACGATTCATAATTTTTCTACACGCTTAAAAATGCAAAGGGTTACGTTCATTACGTCTCAAATGGCGAGCTGAGGCCGCAGCAATCAAAGCCGCCAGCAAACCGAACATTGCGCCACCCACGGCGCCCAATGCTACGACAAGAAGTTTTTTGGGCTTAGCTGGCTTCAGAGGCAAGAGTGCAGGCTGATCCACATCGACCAACTCGACTTCGTTCCAATCAACGACGATACCTTCAAGAGTCGCTATCGAATTCTTAACAACAGAAAGGCCGGATACAAAAATATCTTCAGATGGAGAGTCTGAACGTTTGCGCAGTAATTCAGCTTCCTGACGAAGCGCTTGCTCTCCCATCATATAAAGAGGAGGTTCGCTACTCACAACCACATCGTTTGTATTGTAAAACGGTTTTTTCTGGCCGATGCTCGCAGCAATCTGAGCAGCTTCTTCCAATCGGGCGATCTGGCGCGCTTTCTCCGACTCGTAGACCCTACGAAAGTTATCAACCCAGGTCTGGTATAGCTCAAGTTCAGCATGAACCTTACGCTCAAACTCATCCCTGACGCGCTTCTCATGCAGAATGAGCGCGTAGGCGATGTAGTCATTCAGAACATCACGCGCTAGCTCGGCATTACTGCCCAACTTAAATTTTATAGTCAGGTAGGTGTCTGAATCTCCCTTCCCCGGATCGCTGAATGAGAACCGCGTAAGAAAATTAGCGAGATTCTGTTCTTCCGTCAGCGCTTGCGAGGAAATCAGTGGCAATAACTCTTCATCAGGCTGACTCAGCAAAAAATTATAGAAAGCCTTACGAGTTGATGCAGAACGAAGTACAGAACGCGCACTGGAAAAAGCAGCCTCAGCATCCAATTCAAAAACAGCCTCATCCGTCAAACTAACAGGCTCATCTCCGACGCCATTATTTTGTACGTCTTTAACCGAAGCACTAAGGGTAAGTCTATTTCGCAGTGCTGCCTGACTAAAAGGCAGTAACTCCGACGGGGCTGCTTCAGTAATGGTCGCCTCGGTCTGGTATTCTGGCGTCGCCGTCATTACGTATGATAGGGCAAGTGCGATACCTGCAAGCAAGCTACCCACCAGCCAGTACCATTTATCACGAATATCGTCGACGAGATCAAACAGGTCGATCTCGTCATCATGTGACTGATGATTTATATTTTCAGTCATTCAGCTGTTTCCCCATCAGAATCAACGTCGTTCGCAGAGTCCGCTTGCTCTCCTTCAAGTAGATCAGCTTCATCTTCATCACAGATGCGCTCAACACCAACCAATTTTTCTTTATCTGCGACTTTAATCAGGGTTACCCCCTGCGTATTTCGACCCAGTACTGATACTTCGTCGACACGCGTTCTTACCAATGTTCCGCGATCACTGACGAGCATGACCTCATCACCATTAAATACCTGAACAGCGCCAACGAGAGCGCCATTGCGCTCGCTGGTCACCATAGCGATAACGCCCTGCGTACCACGCCCTTTCGTCGGAAACTCTTCGACGTTGGTCCGTTTACCAAAGCCGCGCTGAGATGCTGTCAGAATCGTACCGTTCTCCTCAGGGACGATCAGTGAGATAACGCGCTGATCTTCCGCCAGTTTGATACCGCGCACACCGCGAGCGGTCCGGCCCATGGCACGAACATCCGATTCTTTAAAGCGGACTGCTTTACCCGCATCGCTGAGCATCAGGATGTCCTGCTGGCCGTCAGTAATAGCGACACCGACCAGCCAGTCATTTTCGTCCAGCTCACAGGCAATCAGGCCCGATGAGCGTGGCCGACTGAATTGATCCAGCGTGGTTTTCTTAACCGTACCCCGGGCCGTTGCCATAAAGACGTACAGGTCATCACGGTATTCTTCCACCGGCAGAATTGCAGTGATGCGCTCGCCTTCAGAAGACAGATTGAGCACATTCACAATAGGACGACCGCGAGAGTTGCGGCTAGCCTGAGGGATATCGTAGACCGTCAACCAATACACTTTACCGGCATCGGTAAAGCAGAGAACGGTATCATGACTGTTAACAACCAAAAGATGCTCGATGAAGTCTTCATCCTTCATCGACGTCGCCGACTTACCTTTACCGCCGCGCTTCTGTGCCTGATAAGCATCCATCGGCTGAGTCTTCGCATAGCCGGTGTGGGATAGCGTGAGAACCAGAGTTTCCTCCGGAATGAGATCGGCCATAGTGAGGTCACGCTTCTGCGCAATAATCTCTGTACGACGTTCATCACCATATTCTTCACGAATCAACTCAAGTTCTTCGCGAATCACTTCCATCAGGCGCTCAGCACTGCCCAGGATCTCGAGATATTCTGCAATTTCTTCAAGCTTCTGCTGATATTCAGCAATAAGCTTTTCATGTTCGAGGCCGGTCAACTTCTGCAGGCGCAGATCAAGAATCGCCTGAGCCTGAACCGGTGACAGATGGTATTTACCATCACGGAAACCGTACTCCTCTGGCAGGTCATCCGGACGACAGGCATCTTCACCTGCCCGTTCCAGCATATCCAGTACATCGCCTGGTGCCCATGCCGCCGCAATCAGGCTCTCTTTCGCTTCCGCCGCGGTAGGCGACTTTTTAATCAGCTCAATCACTGGATCAATATTCGCCAGCGCCAGAGCAAGACCTTCGAGAATATGACCACGTTCACGCGCCTTGCGCAGATCATAAATTGTGCGTCGGGTTACAACTTCACGACGGTGCTTAACAAACGCATCAAGCAACTGCTTCAGGTTCAGAGTCTTAGGCTGCCCATCGACGAGAGCGACGGTGTTAATACCGAACACACCCTGCAACTGAGTCTGAGCGAACAGGTTATTCAGTACGACTTCTGGCATTTCACCGCGACGCAGTTCAACGACGATACGCATACCATCTTTATCCGACTCGTCGCGCAGTTCGGTAATGCCTTCGATTTTCTTGTCTTTAACCAGCTCGGCGATCTTCTCGATCAGGCGGGCTTTGTTGACCATGTATGGGATTTCGGTGAAGACGATGGACACTTTGCCGTTTTTCTCGTCTTCTTCGAACTGATGACGTGCACGCAGATAAATGCGGCCACGGCCAGTGCGATACGCCTCAACAATCCCGTCACGACCATTAATAAATGCGGCTGTTGGGAAGTCCGGGCCTGGAATATATTCCATCAGATCATCGACAGTCAGATTCGGATCATCGATCAAGGCCAGACAGCCATTCAGAACTTCTGTCAGGTTATGAGGTGGGATATTCGTCGCCATACCAACAGCGATACCAGACGAGCCATTCACCAGCAGGTTAGGGATGCGGGTGGGAAGCACTTCTGGGATCTGTTCAGTACCGTCGTAGTTAGGCACCCAGTCAACGGTTTCTTTATCAATATCAGCCAGCATCTCATGGCTGATCTTCTCCATCCGGATTTCCGTGTAACGCATCGCCGCAGCAGAGTCACCATCCACCGAACCGAAGTTACCCTGACCATCGACCAGGGTGTAGCGCATAGAGAAGTCCTGAGCCATCCGAACAATGGTGTCATACACCGCAGAGTCACCGTGCGGGTGGTATTTACCGATCACATCACCAACAACACGCGCAGACTTTTTGTAAGGCTTATTCCAGTCATTGCCGAGAATGTTCATAGCGTGCAACACGCGGCGGTGTACAGGCTTAAGACCATCCCTGACATCAGGCAGAGCCCGCCCGACAATTACGCTCATCGCATAATCCAGGTACGACTGCTGCAGCTCGTCTTCAATATTAATTGGCAGAACTTCTTTGGCTAAGTCACTCATATAAACTCGGGCCTGTACTCTCTCCCGCCGGCGGCGGATTTCCTTTGAATGGAGTTGCCGCTCACAGAGCGACAAACAAGGGCTGCGATCATACCACAAATCGTGCTGATACCTAATGAGAGCTCCTGAATGGCTCTCTGAGGCGTTTTCGTCTCTGAACGGACGTTCCCTACTGTTCAATTAACAGTCAGCCTTGCGGAACAGTTCGCACCCTGCCCTCTGCATTCGCTATAATCGCGAGCAAAGCGAATGAGGAAGCACCATGCAGGCTGATCTGCGTATTGATGCTCGCTGGGTACTGCCCCTTGGCGAGAGCAGCGAAGTATTGGAAAACCACTCGGTATACGTGACCAACGGCCGGATTGTCGGACTGAAGCCCCAAACTGAGCAAGGCCCCGAAGCAAAAGAGCATATAAATCTGGAAGACCATGTTCTGCTGCCCGGCTATATCAACGCGCACGGACATGCTGCCATGTCTCTTTTCCGCGGCCTGGCCGACGACCTGCCCCTGATGACCTGGCTACAGGATCATATCTGGCCTGCAGAGGCGCAGTGGGTCAGTGGTGACTTTGTGTATCAGGGCACTCAGCTTGCCATCACGGAGATGCTGCGTTGCGGCACCACGACCTTTGCCGATATGTACTTCTATTCAGGCGACAGCATCGAGGCAGCGCTTGATGCGGGCATGAGGACCGTCAGCTTTACGCCAGTGCTGGACTTCCCAACGAACTTTGCCCAGAACGCAGACGAGTACATTCGCAAAACTCTGGACGTTCACAGCAAATACCGCCACCAGCCTCTGGCTCATGTAGGCATTGGTCCACACGCTCCCTACACAGTGTCAGACGAACCACTGAAAGAGATAACAACCACTGCCAGCCAGCTTCAGATGCCTGTGCAGATTCACCTTCACGAAACCGCATTCGAAGTGAGCCAAAGTCTTGAAGAGCGCGGAATGCGTCCTACCCAGAGACTGGCAGAACTGGGATTTCTCAACGAAAGTGTCAGCTGTGTTCACATGACTCAGATAAACGACATCGATATCGATATCCTCAAACAGACCGGTGCGAGTGTTGTTCACTGCCCGGAATCCAACTTAAAGCTAGCCAGCGGTTTTTGTCCGGTAGCCTCACTCCTGAGCGAAGGCGTTAATTTGGGTTTAGGCACAGACGGCGCGGCCAGCAACAACGACCTGAACATTCAGGGGGAAATGAAGTCGGCTGCCATGCTGGCCAAGGCCGTCGCTAACGATGCGGCCGCCGTCCCGGCTATGGCCGCACTGAGAATGGCAACCTCTGGCAGCGCCAAAGCGCTGGGTATTGATGAACTAACCGGTTCAATAGAGGCTGGAAAGTATGCAGACCTGCAGGCAGTGCGCATGAGCGAACTGACCCAGAGCCCGCTCTACGATCCGGCATCACAGCTTGTATACACAGACAGCAGTCGCTACACAGAATACGTCTGGGTAGCCGGCAAAGCACTATTGAGCCGGGGTGAACTGACATCCATCGACGCCAGTCAGATTCTCGAAAAAACACGCCAATGGCAAAGCAAGATTCAACCCTGAGACATGCCACCGAAGGGCATATCAGAACCGGGTCTTAACGCGTAACAGAACAGCGGACATATTATGACTGAACTAAAAAAACTGAATGTAGATCGTGCAGAAGTTGCTAAGTTTGAAGCCCTCGCCTCCCGTTGGTGGGATCGTGAAAGTGAATTCAAACCACTGCACGACATCAACCCGCTGCGCACCAACTACATTGACCGTCACGCGTCTCTCGCAGGTAAAAAGGTACTGGATGTCGGCTGTGGCGGCGGCATCCTCAGTGAAGCCATGGCGCAACGCGGCGCAGACGTAACCGGAATAGATATGGGTGAAGCGCCTCTGAATATCGCTAAGCTGCATGCGCTTGAGAGTGGAGTCAGTGTGAAGTATCAACAAATACCCGTTGAGCAACTCGCCGAAGAAATGCCCGCCTCGTTCGACATAGTTACCTGCCTTGAAATGCTTGAGCACGTGCCTGATCCAGCATCGATTATTCAGGCCTGCTACAAACTGGTAAAACCAGGAGGCATGGTGTTCTTCTCGACTATTAATCGAAATCCGAAAGCCTACGCAATGGCCATTATTGGCGCTGAGTACATCATGCGCATGCTTCCTGCTGGAACGCACGATTACGATAAATTCATCAAACCCAGCGAACTGACGCGTTGGTGCCGTGCGGCAGATCTCTCGGTGCTTGATATGACAGGCATGATCTATAACCCGCTGACGCAGGAATACAGCCTCAAGGATCAGGACGTGGACGTGAACTATCTCGTTGCGACCCGCCGGGAAGACGCATGACACTCGAAGCTGTTCTGTTTGATCTTGACGGTACCCTCGTCGATACGGCCTTAGATTTCTTCAGTGTCGTGAACTCTCTACGTGAGGAAGAAGGCCTGCCCGCGCTCGCTGATTCCAAGATCCGCGAGCAGGTAAGCAATGGTGGAGTTGCACTGGCCTGCCTTACCTGGGAGATAGACCGGAGCCACCCGGATATTCAGAACTACCGTCAACGCTTGCTGGATCGCTACGAGAACACCGTAGGCGACAAAGCACAGCTGTTTAAAGGCTTCTCTGAGCTACTCAATAAACTGGAACAAGGTTCTGTTCCTTGGGGTATCGTCACGAATAAACCACGGCTCTACACCGACCTGCTTCTGGAGAGGATGCCACTGGCCTGTAAGTTCGTCGTGTGCCCTGAAGATGTTCATAGAACCAAGCCAGCCCCGGACAGCTTGTTGCTGTGTGCATCTATGATGGAGGTTCAGCCATCTTCCTGCTGGTATGTTGGCGATCATATCCGCGATATCGAAGCCGCCAGAGCAGCGGGCATGACCAGCATCGCCGCTCTATTTGGCTATATAGAAGAATCAGAAGATCCTCAAGCATGGCAAGCCGACCATTACGTCAACGACCCATATGAAATTACGGCCCTTCTGAGCGGCAAAGCCTGACCGGCAGTTGCCACTCTTGCCGCCCAGAACCCTTACGAGTTATCAAAGAATCAAACGGAAATCAGAAAATGACCGCAGATAAAGAGCAAACATTGAAGAATCGCGTCATATTAGTGACAGGCGGTGGTTACGGTATCGGACGCGAAGCCGCCCTGACATACGCCAGAGCTGGCGCGACGGTTCTGTTGCTCGGTCGTACGGAAGAGGCTCTGAATGACACCTACGACCTGATAGAGGCCGAAGGCCTGCCTCAGGCTGCCGTACTGCCCTTCGACCTTGCATCAGAGGACGAGAGCCTCTTTATCGAGCTGGCTCAGCTTATTGGCTCGCACTTCGGGCATCTCGACGGCGCGTTACTCAATGCATCTGTTCTCGGGCAACGCACCATGCTCGACAATTATCATTGGGACACCTGGCAGAAAGTAATGAACATCAACGTCAACGGCCAGTTCCTGTTGACTAAGCACCTGATTCCTCTTCTCCGGGAAGCCCCCGCAGACGCGTCGCTGATCTACACCACCAGCAGCGTAGGGCGTGAAGGCAGAGCCTATTGGGGTGCGTATTCCGTCTCCAAGTTTGCAACAGAAGGCCTGATGCAGGTCGCTGCACAAGAGCTTGAGAATACCAGTAATATTCGCGTCAACTGCATCAATCCGGGCGCCACGCGCACCGGCATGCGGGCGGCAGCGTATCCTGCTGAGAACCCTGCGACGGTCAAACCAGCCTCAGAAATCATGGATCTCTACCTGCACCTGATGAGCCCAGCTTCAATAGGAACGCACGGACAGAGCCTGGATGCTCAGCCAAAATAAATGACATCATTCCGGGCGGCAGACTTAGTCATCAATTTGGCTCAGCTTTGCCGCTTTTTTCGTCAATGAACTGGCGTTAAATTTCATCCTGCTCCCAAAAACCTCATAACCTATTGTTTTAAAACAACTTTTAAGATTTTAAAACTATGGCACAGAAATCGCTTATTCCCTCACATTGATATCACCAATGTATGAGGTAGCTCATGGTCAGCCCAATGAATGGCAGAGCGGAACTGCGAGACGACAAGGTCATTACACCTTTCGGGGATCTGGCACCCCGGCCGGATATCCGCCCTGAGGTGCTGTTACGCCTGTCTGGTAAGTTGCAGACCACGCTCGAATTAGGTCAGTTACTCGAGATCTTTCTCGAAGAAATTCAGCAAGCGGTTCTGGTCGACGGCCTGACGTTTCATCATGAGCCCACCAATACGACATTAGCGGTTGGGCGCAACAGCCTGCACACCGCCAACTACCGACTTCAGACACAACAGGATTACATGGGTGATATGACGTTCCATCGCTCTACTCGCTTCCGAGAACATGAACTCGCTAATATCGAAGGCTTAATGACTACACTGGTCTATCCATTGCGCAATGCGCTTCGATACCACGAAGCATTGGCTGCCGCCTTCCGGGACCCTCTCACTGGTGCAGGCAACCGGGTAGCGCTCGATAAAACATTGAGTCGCGAAGTCGAACTGTCCAAACGTCACGACCAACCTCTCTCAGTGCTGATGCTCGACCTTGATCACTTCAAGCAAGTGAACGACGAGTTTGGCCACAGCATGGGTGATAAAGTACTGAAAGAAGCCGTTAAAGCCATGACCGGCTGCATTCGCCAGACCGACATGTGTTTTCGCTATGGCGGTGAAGAGTTTCTGATCATGCTCAGCAATGCAGATCAATCAGGCGCTTTACGCATTGCCGAGCGCGTTCGCATGGGCATTGGCCAGCTGTCCTTTGCAGGTAAAAAGGACAAGTTGCAAGTCACCGCCAGTATTGGTTGTGCAACACTGCAGCCAAGCGATGATACAGAAGAGCTCGTATCGCGTGCCGATACAGCGCTGTATGTTGCCAAGAACAGCGGTCGTAACCGGGTTATCAGTGATCTTGATATCGAGTACACCCAACAGGGCGATGTCAGTGAGGAGCCAGGCCAGGAGGCTAATGGGCACTGAATAAGCCGATTAAAAAAGCCGTGCATTGCACGGCTTTTTTCTGGCTGGCGCAGACCTGAGGTACGATTAGCGCTTCCTGCGACTCGCAGTCTGGCGAACTTTCTGACGACGCATCTGGCGCAGATACTGCTCTTTCTCTTTACCAACAAACTTCTTCACTGTACGACGACGCAGATCCACCAGATCATACAGATCGTTCACTTCTTTTTGCCCAAGCTCGACCCAAGTACCGACCGGGACATTCGCTGGCATAAAGATACAACCATAACGAACACGCTTCAGGCGGCTGACCGTAATTTCCTGGCTTTCCCAGAGTCGACGCACTTCCCGGTTACGGCCTTCCATAAGAACAACGTGATACCACTTATTCTGACCTTCGCCATCAAAATAACGAACGTCGGTAAAGCTGGCCATGCCGTCTTCGAGCAACACGCCCTCTTTCAGGCGATTGATCATATCCTGATCAACGTCACCACGTACTCGTACGGCGTATTCGCGGTCGACACCACTCGAAGGGTGCATCAGCTTATTCGCAAGCTCTCCGTCGGTAGTAAAAAGCAACAGACCGCTGGTATTGATGTCCAGGCGGCCGACATTGATCCAGCGCTCATTCTTTGTTTTCGGCAGATGATCAAAAACGGTCGGTCGACCTTCAGGGTCATCACGGGTACAGACTTCACCAACGGGTTTGTTGTAGGCGATCACACGGGTATTAACCCCTGCTTCTTCAACAGATACCGCACGGCCATCAACGCGGATATCATCGTTGCGCCCCGCTCGGTCTCCGAGCTTGGCCCGCTCACCATTCACCGTTACACGACCGTCTGCTATCCAGCGTTCAGCTTCACGACGGGAGGCGACACCTGTCAGCGACAGTAATTTCTGAATACGCTCATTCATTGTCAGATTCTTTTTCCTGAGCAGTGACATCATCATGTTCGTCACTGCGTTGTGTTTCGTCATTCTCTTCCGTGGTCTCCTCCGCGGAAGAATGCTGTTCTTCGAGTCGCTGCAAGATCTGCCCGAGATCGCGGACCTTGCGCGGCTCTCCTTTACCGGGTTTGCCTTCTACCGGTTCGAATACGTTATCTTCTACTTTATCGACCAGTGCCGAGGCCGCCGCCAGGTCATCCTCAGTCTGACTGAGTACTTCGGCGCCGCGTTCTTCTCGTTCTTCATCACTGGTAAAGTCATACCGGTCAGGCGTTGGCCGGCGTGCTTCGGCATCATCGCCCAGCTCAAGCCGGCGACTGGTGTCTTCCAGTTCGCGAATCTCCATTAAAGATGGCAGATCCTCCAGCGACTGAAGGCCAAAATAGTCTAAAAACTCTTTCGTAGTCGCATACATGGCCGGGCGGCCCGGCACATCACGATGCCCGACAACACGAACCCAGTCCCGCTCCAGCAGTGTGCGGATCGTAGAACTGCTGACCACGACACCACGGACATCTTCAATGTCCCCACGAGTAACCGGCTGACGGTACGCGATCAGGGCCAGTGTCTCAAGCAAAGCCCGAGAATAACGCTGAGGTTTCTCTTCCCAGAGACGGGCAACAAACGGTGCTGTCTCTGTACGGACCTGCAAACGGAAGCCAGAAGCCACCTCTGACACCTCAATTCCACGTCCGAGAAGGTCTTTGCGCAGTTCAACTATCGCATCAAGAAGCTCAGACGACGTCGGCTCCATACCTTCCGCAAACAGGGTTTTCATCCGCTCAACAGACAATGGCGCGCCTGCGGCCATCATGGCGGCTTCCAGTATATTCTTAAGCGGTGGCGTGCTCATCCGTACCCCTCAACTTTACATGTATCACGCCGAGCACTTCATGCTGCACAAGGTCGAGTAAGCGCTCTTTGATCAGCTCCAGTATCGCCAGAAAACTGACCACAACGCCCAGCTTACCCTCCTCCGGCGCAAACAGCTGACTGAAAGGAACAAAATGTCCGCCTTTCAGTTTTTCGAGAATATCAGCCATTCGCTCGCGGGTTGAGAGTTGTTCGCGCTCAATCTCATGATGTTCAAAGCGCTCTGCCCGACGCATAACCGCTGCCATAGCCAGCATGATTTCGCGCATATCGACCTCTGGGTGAATACGCTCCTGAATTCTGTCCGGAGCATCAACATCAGCGACAAAGATATCGCGCTCAAGCCGGGGCAGCTCATCAATCTGCTCCGCTGCAGTACGGAAACGCTCATATTCCTGTAGGCGGCGAATCAGTTCAGCTCTCGGGTCTTCTTCCTCGCCATCCTCTCCCTCGACTTTTTGCCTCGGCAGTAACATCCGGCTCTTAATTTCGGCCAACATGGCCGCCATTACCATGTATTCGGCGGCAAGTTCGAGCTGGAGGGCCTGCATCATACTGATGTATTGCATGTACTGCTCAACAATATCCGCGACATGCACTTCAAGGATATCGAGATTCTGTTTACGGATCAGATAGAGCAGCAGGTCGAGCGGCCCTTCAAACTGTTCGAGGATAATTTCCAGAGCGTCTGGCGGAATATACAGATCGAGTGGCAGTTGCGTCATTGGCTGCCCCTGCACGAGTGCAAACGGCATTTCGCTCTGACGGGCTTTACTGGTTTTCTCTGATCTGTTTTCTTCCATAGTGATCTCAGCGATAGGCTAAGCCCATCGCATCACGTACTTCTTCTAACGTTGCCCGGGCAGCATCCCGAGCACGCTCTGTACCTTCAGCGATGATGCTGTGCACCAGGTCAATGTTCTCTTCGAAGTCCCGGCCCCGTTGTCTGATCGGTGCTTGTTGAGCAATGATCTTGTCAGCAACGCATTGTTTACATTCAATACAGCCCCAGCCAGCACTGCTGCACTTATCGTGCACTTCGATGAGTTCAGCCCCTTCGGTGTAAACCTTATGGAACTGCCATACAGCACAGGCCTCTGGCGTACCAGGGTCTGCGAGCCGCACCCGGTTAGGGTCTGTCGGCATATTACGGAGTGCCTTCTCAACCGTTTCCGGCTCCGCTCTCAGCGGAATAATATTATCGTGGGTGTTGGACATCTTACGTCCGTCCAGCCCCGGCATTTTCGCCGCCTGTTCTGCCAGCACATGCTGAGGTTCCGGAAGGATGGCGACACTGTCTCCTTCAAGATACCCGAGCAGTCGCTCTTTATCTGACAGCGTCAGCTTATTCTGCTCACGAATCAACGCCTGAGCCGTTGCCAAAGCGTCTGTATCGCCGTGGCGTGTGTGTGCAAGACGCAGCTCGGTATAAAGCTTTCCGGTCTTCTTGCCCAGTTTCCTGATTGCCGCCTCTGCATTGGCAGCAAAATCTTCTTCTGAGCCGTAAAGATGATTAAACCGACGGGCGATTTCGCGGGCCAGTTCGACATGAGGCGTCTGGTCCGCACCCACCGGCACCAGTCCAGCACGATACGCAAGCACATCGGCACTTTGCAGTAATGGATAACCCAGAACGCCGTAACTGGCCTTATCCTGCTCCCGGTTAGATTCAATGAACTCTTTATAGGCTGGCGCCCTTTCTAGCCAGGCGAGAGGCGTGATCATAGACAGAAGAAGGTGCAACTCCGCCTGCTCTGGCACACGACTCTGAATAAACATATGGCTAGCACCAGGATTCACGCCGGCGGCTAACCAATCAACCACCATTTCCCAGGTGCTTGAAGCGATGTCTTCCGGGGAGGCGTAACCGGTAGTAAGGGCGTGCCAGTCGGCAACAAAGAAAAAGCAATCGTACTCGTGTTGCAACTTAACCCAGTTTTTCAGAACACCATGATAGTGCCCCAGGTGTACCGGGCCAGTCGGGCGCATTCCGGAAACCACCCGCCTCTGCGGATCCACTGTACTCAAGCCTGCTTCCTCTCTTTGCTTCGTATGTATTCGTTTTTACGCTGACTCGGCAGCGATGTCACGCTCTGGTAACCACCGCTACCGCTCAAAATTACTTGAGACCGGAAATGCCGATGGCTTCACGTACCTGCGCCAGCATAGGCTTGCTGACGGCACGCGCTTTCTCAGCTCCCTTTTGAAGCTCAGCCTCAATGTCGGCTGGACGCGCAAGAAGGTCTTCATAGCGCTCGCGGGCCTCGGCGATTTCTTCATTGATCAGAGCAAAGAGTTTCTTCTTGGCATCGCCCCAACCAATACCTTCTTCGAAAGCACGACGCATTTCAGCGGTCTGCTCCTGCGTCGCAAACGCTTTCCAGATCTGGAACACGGCTGATGTATCCGGATCTTTTGGCTCACCCGGCTCAAGCAAGTTGGTTTTAATCTTATTGATATGCTTCTGCAGCTTCTTCTCTGGCAGAAAAAGAGGAATGGTATTGCCGTAACTTTTACTCATCTTACGACCATCCAACCCCTGCAGAATGGCACTGTCTTCGTCTACCTGATAATCCGGCAAAGTGAGCAATGGCTCTTTCTTGCAGTAGATATGGTTGAAGCGCTGCGCCATATCACGGGCCATTTCAACGTGCTGAATCTGATCTTTACCGACAGGCACCTTGTTTGAACCGAACATCAGGATGTCCGCCGCCATCAGAACAGGGTAACTGAACAGCCCCATGGTAATGGCCTTATCCGCGTCCTCACCTTCTTCAACATTGGCATCAACAGCAGCTTTATAAGCGTGAGCACGGTTCATAAGCCCTTTCGCGCACACGCAGTTAAGCACCCAGGTCAGTTCCGGAATCTCTGGGATGTCAGACTGGCGATAGAATACGGCGTTATCTGTGTCGAGTCCGAGAGCCAGCCAGGTGGCGGCAATCTCTTTAGTCGACTGATGGACAGCTGCAGGGTCCTGGCACTTGATCAGCGCATGGAAATCAGCAAGGAAGTAGAAGGACTCATTATTGGTATCGCGGCTGGCTTCAATCGCCGGACGAATAGCACCGACATAATTACCCAGGTGGGGAGTCCCGGTGGTCGTGATACCGGTTAAAACACGCTGTTTGCTCATTGGAAGAACCCGTTACATCCGTTCAATCGTAAAGGGCGCAATGATAGCGGTTTTAACCGGTGAGTCACAGGGCCGGTAACCTGCGGGTTACTTACTTAATTTACTCGGCAAAGGCGCTGGCATCGCCCACGCCCTGACGTGCGATCTCAGGAACGTCTCCGGTCATATCGACGACGGTCGTCGCTTCAAAACCGCAGAAACCACCATCAATGACCACATCCAGCTGATGCTCCAGCGTGGCGCGGATGTCATACGGGTCAGAAAGAGGTAGTTCATCTCCGGGCATGATCAGCGAACTCGTCATCAGAGGTTCGCCGATTTCTTCAAGCAGCGCCATCGCGATCGCGTTATCAGGAACACGGATACCAATCGTCCGCTTTTTAGGATGCATCAACAGGCGAGGCACATCACGGGTTGCTGGAAGGATAAAGGTAAATGCCCCTGGCGTGTGCGATTTGAGCAGCCGGTATTCGGTATTATCAACCTTTGCGAAGGTCGACAATTCAGAGAGATCACGACACAACAGAGTGAAGTTATGCTTAGATCCTAACTGGCGTAGCCGCGTAACACGCTCCGTCGCGGCTTTATCGCCCAGGCGACAGGCCAGCGCATAAGCGCAGTCTGTCGGAATAACTGCCAGCCCGCCCTCACGGATTATGTCCGCCGCCTGCTTAACAAGACGTGCCTGAGGGTTTTCTGGGTGGATCTGAAAAAACTGGCTCAAAATAAATCCTTCAATAGTTCAATTAGATGGCTCTTTGCTTATTGCCACAAAGACCATACTGGCGTGACATCTTTAGGGAACGCTGGCATAACGCCCAGATCAAGCCCAAAACGGTTCGGCCCATGGAAATCACTACCACATGAGCCCATCAGGCCCATATCTTTTGCCAGGGTCGTCATCTGACCGCGTTGATTGTTGTCCATCTGTCCATAAGCGACTTCGACGGCGGAGCCCCCTGCCTCAATAAAATCAGACATGCAGGCACGGAGCTTAGTTCGCGTCATCTTATACAGATGCGCGTGCGCCATAACAGCCACGCCGCCAGCATCAACGATCCATCGCACCACCTGCTCAAGTTCAGGCCAGCTGGTTTTCACATCACCGACTTTGCCCGAACCCAGGTATTTAGTGAAAGCCGCCTGCATCGAAGGCACCCAACCCTGATCGACCAGGTAGCGGGCAAAATGGGGACGTCCCACAATATCACTGCCTGCATACTCCCGCACTGAGTCCATACAGATATCCTGCTTCAGCTTTTTGCCGACTCGCTGGGCAATTAACTCACAACGCTCATTGCGCGCATTCAACTGAAACGCCTCGGCTTCCTTCATTGCCGCAGAGTCTACATCCATGTTCAGGCCCACGATATGTATCGTCGCACCGCCCCACACGCAGGACAGCTCGATCCCCGGTATCAGACGCAGATTCTTTTTTTCGGCCATATCACGTCCCTGACGGAACCCTTCGAGAGTGTCATGGTCTGTGATGGCCAACGTTTGAATGCCACGTTCTGACGCCCGCTCCACCAGCTCGGCTGGGCTCAGGCTGCCATCGGAAGCAGTAGTATGGCAGTGAAGGTCTATCACGGAGTTCACGATTGGACGCTCTGGGTGGCTTACGACATAATGCCGACCATTGTAAATGCACAGCCGCCACATAGCGAATAAGCGATTTTGAGCCATATTTTCTCTTGTGAGCGAGAAAACCTGTCCATACCTTCCGAACAACAGAATAAGTGATACAACGAGGAAACCGTAATATGTGGTACGCCATTATCAGTCAGGACATCGAAAACAGCTTGCCACTGCGGAAAGAAGCCCGCCCCGCCCACCTTGAACGACTTGAAGCGCTGAAAAACGAAGGTCGGCTCCTGATTGCGGGTCCACACCCTGCCATTGATAGTGAAGACCCAGGTGAAGCAGGCTTCACCGGCAGCCTGGTCGTCGCTGAGTTTGAATCACTTGAAGCAGCACAGGCATGGGCAGATGCCGACCCATACGTTGCAGCGGGCGTGTACGCAAACGTCGTCGTCAAACCGTTCAAAAAAGTATTACCTTAAACAGTACCCACTGAAGCCAAGAAGACCAACAAGATCAGTGACGGAGGACTCAATGAAGTACATGATCAGCCTGCTACTCGGACTCATGCTTGCCAGCCAGGCAGCACAAGCTGTCGAAAAGCGTTATGTAACCGACAAACTGTATATCCAGCTACGCTCTGGCCCATCTAATGAGTATCGGATTCTGAAAGTCGTTCAGAGTGGCGAGCACCTTATCTACCTTGGCGAAGAAGGTGACTTCACACACGTGAAAACAACGAAAGGCGTGGAAGGTTACGTACGTACTCAATACCTGGTTAACGAACCCGTAGCCAAAGAAAATCTGATTCTGGCAAATCGTGAACTCGATAATATCAAAGCTGAACTCACAACCGCCCGGAACCAGGTAGAAGAACTTACGCAAGAACTCGAAACGGCCAAGTCTGAACGCGCAGATGCCAGTCGCTCCAGCACTGAGTTAGAGCGCGAACTCGAACGCATCCGTACTATTTCAGAGAATGCCGTCGCGCTTGACGAAAAAGCACGAAAGCTGACCCGAAAAACACAGGAGCTGGAACTTCAGGTGAGTACACTGTCAGCGGAAAATCAGGAACTTCGTGGCGACAGAAGTCTCTCTTATCTGATCTACGGCGGTGGTCTGGTTGTCGTAGGTATTATCGGTGGCCTTATTCTACCGGGTCTCCGCGGTCGTCGTAGTAACAGCGGCTGGGCATAAAACAGATACATTTAATAAATAAGGAAAATTTCATGCGTAAGTTTTTAATGCTGGCACTCCTGGCAATTCCTGTCTTCAGCGCGAGTGCGGAAGAGACCGTCTACGTCGGTCTGAACACCAGCGAAGGTTATATTGAGCTGGCACTCGATAAAGAGAAAGCACCAATTTCTGTTGAAAACTTCGTTACCTATGTTGAAGAAGGTCATTACGATGGCACCATCTTCCACCGTGTAATTAAAAATTTCATGATCCAGGGTGGTGGTTTCGATGCCTCAATGAACCGTAAACCAACCCGTGCGGCGATAAAAAACGAAGCTAAAAATGGTCTTAAAAATAAGCGCGGTTCGGTTGCAATGGCTCGTACTGCAAGCGTAGACAGTGCCACCAGCCAGTTCTTCATTAACGTAAAAGACAATACCTTCCTGGACCATGGCGTACGTGATTACGGCTATGCAGTATTCGGCGAAGTTGTTAAAGGTATGGATGTGGTCAATAAGATTGCGGAAACACGCGTCGGCCGCCGCGATCAGCCAGCAGAAGATATTATTATCAACAGCGCTGTCGTCGTTGCAAAAGAGAGCGAAGAAGCCCCCGCCCCTCTGATTGAAAACTGAAGCCCTAAGCGGATGATCGACACACAGTCGTCAGCCGCGTGTCTGTCAAAGTAACACTGCCAGAAGAACCGGCAGGAATGCGAACGACAGAAAGGTCGACACGACCACTAACCCGGCCACTGCGCCGGGTTCTTTGTTATAGCGGACGGCAAAAAGGTAATTGAATACCGCCACAGGCATCGAACTCTGGATGAGCACCACGCCCCGAGCGACGCCCTCGAGCTCCATAAACCAGCACACAACCAACCCGGCTGCGAGACCGCCGAGTATCCGTATCAGGCTGTATAAAAATGCCTTCCCCCACCCGCTCACCTGCAGGCCATAGAGCGATACACCAAGGGTAATCAACATAAGGGGAATGGTCATACCGCCGATCAGGGCCACCGCGTTATTCAGAAATTCAGGCAAACGCGCGCCGCTGATAACAAGAATCACAGAAAGCAGAATTGCATACATAATAGGCATGCGCGCAACACTACTTAGTCCTCCGGCGTCTTTTCCTCCTGCAAGCAGAATACCTACGGGGAAATGCGCGACAGACAACATCATAAAAAACGCCAGTGCCAGAGCCAGCCCCTGCTCGCCAAATGCCAGCATACAAACAGGAAGCCCCATATTTCCAACGTTAGGAAAAAGAAATGACGGCAAATACGTACGGACACTGTCCCCCAACATACGCGGGACTATGATGCCCGGGAGTGTCATCAAGACCGTTACCAGTACGCATGCCAGAGCTGTCTGACCGAAGACCTGAGGGTCAATATCGACTTGGCCCAATACCGATAACATCAGGCAAGGCGCGCCTATATTCAGCACCAGACGGGAAACAAAATCACTGTCGTAGCCAGTGCGGGTATGTGCCCATATTGCGCCCAGCAAAGCACAGAGCACGACAGGAAAGAGTACGGTTGCTATTTCAATCATCATGACCGGGAGTATACCGCTCCTTCGTCAGCTTTATTACAATACGCACCGAGAAACCGGACGGGTGAGAAATTTGAGCATCAAAGAAACAACCACGGGTGATACCGATACGGTCCTGAGGCATCCAGACCTCACCTGGAACGAGCAAGGGCTCCCCGTGGCTGATGACTTCGACGACCCATACTTTTCAGTTGAGAACGGCTTAGAGGAAACCCGCTACGTTTTTCTGAAACAGAATGGCCTCCCGCAGCGCTGGCAGTCGCACCAGGCGCCCTTCCGCATTATTGAGACCGGCTTTGGCACTGGGCTCAATTTTCTTGCTACCTGGCAGGCATTCCTATCCACTCGTGGCAAGAATAACTGGCTGCACTTTACCAGCATCGAAAAATTCCCGTTAAGCCGTGAACAACTGCAGAAAGCACTGGCCCTATGGCCGGAGCTTAGTGAATTATCAGAAAAGCTTATTGAAGCTTACCCTCCGGCATTAAAAGGATTCCATACTCTCAAATGGCCGGATGAGCGAGTTTCCTTGACGCTGATTTTTGATGATGTTCATGCTGCCCTCCCCCAACTGAATGGCCCGGTTGACGCCTGGTTTCTTGATGGCTTTGCCCCAGCGAAAAACCCTGCGATGTGGTCTGACGCACTGTTTTCTGAGATTCGACGTATTAGCAGAAACCCTCGCTCAAATCGAGTACCAACGGTGGCGACCTTTACCGCAGCAGGCGTGGTCAGGCGGGGTTTAAAAGGCGCCGGTTTTAACATCGCGAAAGTACCGGGTTTCGGCCGCAAGCGAGAAATGCTCGCAGGCAGGTATGCGGCAACCACAGGCCCAGAGCAAAGTCGGTTGCATAACCATTTACCATGGCAGCTGTTTCCAACACCACTTAAAGACGCCAGCAAAGTCGTCGTTGCAGGTGCTGGTCTCGCTGGCTGCACCACAGCGCGAGCACTGGCAGAGCGTGGTTTCCGGGTCACGCTGTGCGACCCTGAAGGTATCGCCAATGGGGCCTCAGGGAATCCACAAGGCGGACTTTACATAAAGCTGGCCGCAGACGATCAGGCAACCCATTCTGATTTTTATCGCCAGGCCTACCTGCTCGCTCTCAAAGAAGTGGAGCGTATGCTGGGAGCTCCAGCAGAGAACAATAAAACCTGGGATGCCTGTGGCGTACTCCAACTCGCCTACAGCGCTAAAGAAGAAGTGCGTCAGCAACGCTTCATAGAGCGGCATAAACCACCCGCTGAATTCGTAGCGTCTGATAGCGAAAAGAAAGGGCTGATCTTCCCAGCGGCCGGCTGGGTGTCTCCGGCTGATTTTTGCAAGGCCCTCGTAAATCATACCAATATTCAGTTTATCGCCACGACAATAACGAATATCACTGGCAAGCAGAATGCACTGACCATCACTACAGACTCTGGTGATCTTGATGCCTCTGCTATCGTAATAGCAACAGCCCACCAAGCGAATGAACTTGCTGGTGAGCATAGCTACCTGCCAACCAAAAAAATTCGTGGGCAGCTTACTTATCTTAATGCTGATGCATTACCAACGGCAGATACCGTACTCTGCGCGCGCAGCTACATGGCACCGCCACTCAACGGGCGCCTCGTACTCGGTGCTACCTATAACTTAAAAGATGAAGAAGCAGAGCTTCGGGACTCGGATCATCAAACCAACCTGAGCCATCTCTGTGATTTTGGTGCTGAATGGGAAACTGCTGCGAACTCCGCTGAAATTATTGGTGGCCGTGTGGGCTTTCGCTGTACAACACCGGACTACCTGCCGATGGCGGGACCACTGGTTGTTAAAGATGAATTCGTAAAGCGCTTTCGCCCGATGACCAAAAACGCGAAGCGCATCCCTCGTGAGCCTATGCCCTGGATGAGCGGAGTCTGGTTGAATATTGGCCACGGCTCGCGAGGACTGGCGTCCTCTTCTTTATGCGCAGAACTGATCGCCGAACAGATGGCTGGTGATGCCGTCAGTACCAGTCAAACCGTGATCGATGCTTTGGCACCAAACCGGTTTTTATTGCGGGATTTAATCCGCAATAAATTATAAAAGCCGATGGTCAAAGCCCCGGGGGTAACTGATCGAGAAGCGCCAGTTGGCAGGTTTCCCCAACCGGGTCAAACAGGATGACAACCTGTCCGCGGCGTATCTGCTCACGAACCTGTTCTTTTTTGTCGTCAAAAGAGTAGTTATAGTCGCCGTAATCGGTGCCTTCACGGCTGACAAACTCTTCGATAATACCGTCCAGGGCGTCGGCCGAAAGACGGTCGTAGGGAACGCGGATGACACCCTCTTCTGGCGCCTGTCCATCGCCAGAGTGAAAGTCAGATGGCAAAAGCACCCTCCCGCTCCCACTCACAACTCATACGCAATTCAGCATCTGAGGGCTGATGTCCATGCTCTGCTTGCCAATTGAATGTGTGCTTACCAGAGAGTTCGGTTTCCAGGTGAACCGTGGCGGAAACCCAGTGCATCGCTTTCAGCAGACTTTCGAACTGGCGCAACCAGCTTTCCCACTCATACTCTACAGCACGGTAAGAGGCAGCGAAGTGAATAATCTGCGTCTGATAGGCGCCACTGAAAATGTCATCTCCAGAGATTGAGAACATCTCGCGCTTAAGCAGAGAGAAGTCATCATCCAGACCGACAGGCAAGGACTGTATCGCACCCCAGTTGGTGCGGCGCTCGCGGCGGGCTGCGAGGTCTTCTGTGGAAGGAATGTGGCGTATCACGCCGTAAACGATCGATTCCTGATCAAACTGAGACACGAGCTTCTCTCAATGCTGACTAAGGCTTTGATCATACCCAAAAGTTGCTCCAACAGAAACTGCCAGAGCCCCCCTGAATGGAAACATTATAAAGACCACTCAACGGCCGACCACGTCCTGAATTCGCATACGCACATAGCTTCCGGGCGCATCTTCGATCGCTGCAAGTGGACCGTCCCCGGGCTCACGAGCCGGCACACGCTCCGCACCACCCTGCTCCTGAATCCAGGCCTCCCAGTCCGGCCACCATGAGCCACGATGGCTCTCGGCGCCCTGGAACCATTCATCACTGTCTTCAGGCAAGGAGTCGTTGGTCCAGTAGTTGTATTTGTCGGCGGCTGGAGGATTAATAACACCTGCAATATGACCTGAGCCACCCAGGACAAAACGTGGCTTTCCACCAAGCACTTTGGCGCCTTCGTAAGAGGCTTTCCACAGAGCAATATGATCCTGGGACGTCGACAGGAAATATGTTGGAATTTTAACCGCAGAAAGATCGATTTTTACGCCATCGACGTCCAATGCATTCTTCTCGCGCAGAAGATTATTCAGATACATGTTGCGCAGATAGTACGAATGCATCCGCGCAGGAAGATTCGTACTGTCCGTATTCCAGTACAGTAAATCAAATGCAGCCGGGCGCTCGCCCTTCAGATAATTATTCACAAAGAAAGACCAGAAAAGATCATTCTCGCGCAATGTATTAAAGCTGAAAGACATCTGACGGCCATCATAATAACCGAGCATGTCCATTTGTTTTTCCAGCCCAGCAATGGTCGTTTCGTTAATGAATACGCCAATTTCTCCCGGCATCGAAAAGTCGATCAGTGTCGCAAGAAAGGTGGCCGACTTAATACGTTCTTTGCGCTTTTTCTTCAGGTAAGACAGAGTCGCCGATAACAGAGTGCCGCCGAGGCAGTAACCGATCGCGTTAACATCTTTTTCACCAGTAATCTGCTCGATCACATTCAACGCCTCTACCGGGCCTTCCAGCAGGTAGTTATCAAAACCTTTATCACGTAATGACGGGCCGGGGTTAACCCACGAGATAACAAACACCGTATGCCCCTGACCTACCAGCCAGCGAAGCAGCGAGTTATTCTCACGCAGGTCCATGATGTAGTATTTGTTGATAAAAGGCGGAATGACCAGAAGTGGGCGCTTGAAAACTTCTTCCGTTGTTGGCGAATATTGAATCAGCTGCATCAGCTCATTCTGGTATACCACCTTTCCTGGCGTCGTTGCTACGTTCACACCCACCTGAAAGGCCGAAGTATCCGTCATAGCAACATTTAATGCGCCATTCGCACTGGCCTCCAGATCTTCAGTTAGTTGCTCGATACCGTGAGCGAGGTTCGCTCCTCCGGTTTCGAGCGTTTTATTGATCACATCAGGATTCAGGCCGGCAAAATTGGAGGGTGCCATCGCATTTGTATACTGACGGATCAGGTATTCAACTTTACGTCGTGCGTTATCGCTGAGGCCGTCTGTGTCGTCAATCATCTTTTTCAGGGTATTTCCCTGAATAAGGTAAAGCTGCTTCAGGTAATCAAAGAAAGGGTTCGCTTCCCATTCAGCATTCCTGAATCGTTTATCGCCTTTTTCGGGCTCAACAATTGGCTCTACCTCTTTGCCCATCAGGCGAAGTACGGTGTTCTGAAATAACGCCTGTTGTTTTTTAAGCAGATCCATCTGGTCATCGATAAGTTTATCCGGGTGTTCCATCATGGCTTCGCCCAGTTCTTTAAGGGCTTCTGAGAAATCGTTCAATACACAGGCTGCCGGGTCTTCTGCCGAGGTTGGCTGCTGTATGAATTTTTCCCAAACTTTGCCGGTATGCTCCGCCGCCTGTATAGCCATATCAAAATAATCGCTAACTGCAGCCGTCAGCTGCTCAGACACATCACTCATCGACGTTCAATCTCCATGTAATTAATAAACAACTCAGTTAGTAAGACGTCCAATCAAAAAAGGCCACCGCATGGGTGGCCTTATTCACTGCACCCGTCAGATTAAGCCGCTTTAGCTTTTGACGCCGCAGTTTTAGCAGTTGTCTTGGCAGTTTCAGCCGCAGTGTTGCGCATCTCTTCCATGATGCCTTCCATCTGGGTTTTGAACTCCATAGTCATGTCAGACAGTGTTTTAACGTCTTCCATGATTTTCTTGTTCATGCCAGATGCAACTTCAGCCTGAGAAGACGCGAACGTGCGCATTGATTCCAGGTCCTGTACATCAGCCGCAGATTTCATCTGGCTCAGTCCCATTTCAGCGTAGCTCTTAACCGCGTTGATCTGATACTCAGTCAGCTTCTCCATGTTTTCAACGAACAGACTGTTGAACTTCGACATAGGCGCGTACATCGTTTTTGCCTGTTCAGCGAATGCATTAAGAATATTCTCTTGCATGGTCTTGCTCCTTCAATGGTTGGTAAGAACAACTGTCACTTCCACATGCTGCAGAAGTAACATTACACTTGGGTGACAGCCGTACGATTAAAGTAGCAGTCACAGCAGTGATTGCACCCCTTTAACCGCACCGCAATGAGCAAAGCTTACATTGCCCGTCACTGTGTCCGGATTTATCCAATTCCGTCAGTCTTTAGACTGTCCCGCCATCATCATAGACATCAGATTCTGCTGAAAATTGGTCATTGCGCTCATGCCTTTTTCCATCATTGGCTGATAGATACTCATTGGATCGTATCCATCTTCTCCCGCCTTCATTTTTTCCATCATTTGTTCAAACACATCTGTCTGAAATTGCTGAACGTCGGGTAAACCAAGCAGACGACGGAATTCTTCTGGCGTCATATCGAATGTGACATTCACTTTCATTTCGTGTTCCTTTATTTGGTTATTGGCGGCTCTGTCGCTGCTCATCTGGGGACAAACTAAGCCAGGCTATGACCGCACCGGCCAAGGAGGCTGCCCCTGCAAGCACAAACACCAGCGTGCCACCCAGAGGCTCCCAGAGCAAGCCACTGACCCAGGCCCCCACCGCACCTCCTAAGCCAAAACTGACACTGCTGTATAAAGCCTGGGCACGCCCCTGAAGATGATCCGGAAAAAGTGTCTGAACATAACGCATCGACACTGCGTGCATCACACCAAAACTGAACGCGTGTAAGATTTGCAACAGCAGAAGTACCCAGAGAGATCCGATAAGGTATCCGGTCAACATCCATCTAACGGCTGTAAGAGCAAGACTCAGAACGACCCAGCCTCTCCAGCTAAGCAGATGCATAATGCGTCCGAATTGCCAGAACAGCACAACTTCGGCGATCACCCCCACACACCAGATAACCCCGGTCAGACTGGCGCTGTAACCAGCTTCATCGAGGTAAATACTAAAGAAGGTGTAATAAGGTCCAAAAGACAACTGCAGGAGGATATTAACAAGAATAAAACCTGCGACAGGCCCCTTAAGCAAGCGTCGCCAGAACTGCTGATCTGTCTGATTTTCAGGTCTGACGGGGTGATTAACATGCGGCATAAGCCAGGCATTAGCGACGATGCAGAACATGAGAGCCCACATCACCGCAGGCAAAACTGAAATACTTAACGCCTGAAGCACTGCGCCAAGCAACGCCACACTGACAATAAAGCCAACGGAACCCCACATGCGAACGCGACTGTAGCGATCGACCTGATTCGCCATCGACTGCATACAGAGTACTTCGTACTGCGGCAGCATGGCTGCCCAGAAAAAGCCATAGGCGATCATAACTGCAGCCACGCCGTAGAAGCTTTGTGTTGCGTAGATCAGAGAAAAGCAGACCAGAGTAAGAAGACCAGCCATTCGCACCATCTGAACCGGGCCACGGAATCGTCGGCTCTGAGAGGCCCACATATTGGGTGCAAGAATTCTGACAACGCCAAACAAGGCCATGAGGCTGCCAATTTCGACCGCAGTGAACGAGAGGTGTTTCAGATACAGGCCCCAGAAGGGAGCAATACACCCCAGGAGTGCGAAGTACAGGGCGTAAAATAAGGCGAAGCGCGATGATGAAACTGGCATCAGCGGACGACCAGAAAAACGTATGAGGTGAAGGTACCAGCAGTCATAAGCGCCCGCTGGTAGTCGAAGTGCTTATCTTGATGTTTATTCCGGCGCCTGGCCTGGAATCACTGGCGTAGTACATACAACGTCGGCATTCTGGCCACGGTCACGCATCAGGTGATCAAGCAGCACGATGGCCATCATGGCTTCGGCGATCGGTGTCGCGCGAATACCAACACACGGATCATGACGCCCTTTCGTGATGACTTCAATCGGATTACCGTCAGTATCTACAGAGCGCCCCGGCAGAGCCATACTCGAGGTTGGCTTAAGCGCAATATGCGCAATGATGTCCTGCCCTGTAGAAATTCCACCAAGTACACCACCCGCATGGTTGCTCAGGAAGCCTTCTGGCGACATTTCGTCTCTGTGCTCAGTACCTTTCTGTTCGACAACATCAAAACCGTCGCCAATTTCTACGCCCTTCACTGCGTTGATGCTCATGAGTGCATGAGCGAGATCTGCATCGAGGCGATCAAAGATCGGCTCACCCAGACCCGGCTTTACACCTGTCGCTACGACGCTGATTCGTGCACCAATAGAGTTACACTCTTTGCGCAGCTTATCCATGTACTCTTCCATTTCTGGCACTTTACTCGCGTCAGGACAGAAGAAAGGATTGTTATGAACCTCGCTCCAGTCAAAGGCCTCAGCCTTAATAGGACCAAGCTGGGAAAGGTAGCCACGGACTTCAATGCCCTTTCCGGCCAGCACTTTCTTTGCAATCGCACCAGCAGCAACACGCATCGCGGTTTCGCGTGCAGATGAACGACCACCACCACGATAGTCGCGGAAACCATACTTCTGCGTATAAGCGTAGTCAGCATGTGCAGGACGGAAGGTTTTGGCAATGTTCGAATAGTCTTTAGAGCGCTGATCGGTATTTTCAATAATCAGGCCAATCGGCGTGCCTGTGGTCTTGCCTTCGAAAACGCCGGAAAGAATCTTCACCTGGTCTGGCTCGCGACGCTGAGTCGTGTGACGCGAGGTTCCCGGCTTACGACGATCCAGGTCAGCCTGAAGATCTTCTTCAGTCAGTGGAATACCCGGTGGGCAACCATCAACAATCGCCCCGAGGGCAAGTCCGTGACTTTCACCGAACGAGGTGACTGTGAATAATTTTCCGAAACTGTTACCAGACATAAGATTTCCGTCGCAGCGCTCACGCGCCTGTTGTTAATTCTTCAGTTAATACATCAAGGTCTGAGGCTCTCAGAACACAGACACCGTGCCCACCATGTTCAAACTCGGGCCACTCAAAAGCCAACTGAGGGTATGCCGTCTGTAAGGCCGGGAAGCTGTTACCGACCTCCAGAATGAAGATACCGTCGTCCGTCAGATAGTCCCGGGCCTCCGCCAGCATAATTCTGACCAGATCCAGACCATCATCCCCGGCCGCCAGTGCAAGCTCAGGCTCGTGGCGGTACTCCTTCGGCAACTCCGCCATATCATCGGCATCGACGTACGGAGGATTCGACACAATGATGTCGTAACGCCCGGATGCCGCAGAAAACAGGTCAGACTGTAATGCAAAGACACGATCATCAAGGCCATGCAGGCCAATATTAGCTTCAGCCACTTCTAAGGCCTCAAACGAAATATCGAGCAGTTCTACCTGAGCGTTGCCGAACTCATGGGCACAGGCAATACCGATGCAGCCAGAGCCTGTGCAAAGATCCAGGATACGCGCCGGCTCTGCACTGTCAGGGAGCCAGGGCGAAAAACGTGCCTGAATAAGCTCACCAATCGGCGACCGTGGCACAAGAACCCGCTCATCGACCAGATAGGGTTTACCACAGAACCAGGCTTCCCCCGTCAGATACGGTGTCGGTACTTTTTCGTGTATCCGCTGGCTCAGTAGATCGACAACACGTTCACGCTCTGAGCGAGTCAGTTTCGACGAACGCCAGTTATCTGCGAGCTGCCATGGCAGATTCAATGCGTGTGCAACCAGGTACAGGGCTTCGTCCCACGGATTGTCAGTACCATGCCCATGATAAACCTCATGTTCCGCCATCCGACTCACAGCCCAGCGCACAAAATCCTGCAACGTAGACAGTTCATTGATAGCTTCCTGAGCAAGTTGGTCGAATTTCATCAGGTCTGGCCGTCCAAAAAAGGCGCTATTGTATCAGGATCAGCAGCGGCGCTCACCATAGAGACTACTGTGGCCGTGCTCGAACGCATCAAGCGCGTCGTTAGCAATCTGATAGCCCAGATCAACCATCTCCTGTGCACGATAAAATTCGTACATTTCACAGCTTTCAGTCGGAATACGGATCAGCAGATCAGGCGGATACCCTGCCGTCTTAAAGCGACTCAGAGAAGACTGCATGACCTCAAACATACGGGTTAGGGTCTCCAGTTTTCCCAGATTCTCATTCGCTTCTTTACGGGCTTCATTCGTGCGCTTACCAAGCCACTCAGAAGCACGATCCATAACGGTATTGAGCCAGGCTTTCTTTTCGCTTTCAGATTCCGCAACATCTCTTACGAGGTTCTGTGGTGTCGGCACATCCGAATTGATATCAACGGCAATAATCAGGTCAGCATGAGCTGATACGCACGGGGTAATAGGTAAGGGGTTCAATACCGCGCCGTCCACTAACATCATGGTGTCGGTGATGACGGGTTCAAGAATGGTTGGAATCGCAGCAGAAGCACGCATTGCTTCGACCAATGAACCCCGCTGGAACCAGATTTCTTTTTCATGCTTCAGATCGGTAGCCACCGAGGTGTAGGGAATATCCAGGTCTTCAATATTGATCTCGCCTAGCAGCTCACTGATAACACCGTAGACTTTCTCAAGCTTGATAGCGCCACCGGATAGCAAGCTGAAATCGACGAGTTTCAGCACATCTATGTAGCCAAGGCTGGTGACCCAGTCACGATACTGGGGAAGTTTTCCTGCTGCATAAAAGCCACCGACAATGGCGCCCATTGAGCAGCCGGAAATTTTCACGATATCGTAGCCACGCTCTTCAAGCGCCTGGATAACGCCTATGTGGGTATAACCACGTGCGCCACCGCTCCCCAACGCGAGAGCGACGGTTTTCTTTGACTGATTCATCGGGTTGTCTAGTCCTATCGCCAGGCCAAAGCTGGCATTTATCTGCTTTAACGGCCCGGCCAGAACGTAAAGCGAACGGCCGGTCGGCGGTCCGCGGTAGGAGCTGGAGTTAGCGCCCCATGCGCTCTGACATCAATGCCCGGCAACGCTTTGCGTACCTGCTCGGCCAAACGTTCAGAGCATTCTAATGTGTCCTTGATATGTGCACCATCATAACAATGCACCATCAGGTGCAGGCGCGTCTTCAGACCAACAGAAAGCCCCTGAACTGCATCAAACAGAATCTGGCTTTCGGTAACGTTCACGCCACGACTGTCTGCTACAAAGCCCGGAAGCCAGCCCGACGTCACGGACAATGATGCAAGAACTTCGTCCTGGGTAACCTGCCCAATTTTCAAGGGTGTCCTGGTGACCAGTTGATCAATCAGAACTTTCGGCTGACGCCCGCCGCGCATGGAGATATACACCATGGTCAGTTTCTGGGTATCAGCGTATGGCTCAATGGTTACGAAATACGCCTGGTCTTTATCGCGGCTAACCAGACTGGACAGATCAAACACGTCGTTTGCCCAGAAGTTGCTGCTACCACAATCAATACCAATACACTCATACAGTGTTCTCTGACCGTCGGTCTGGCGCCGGAAGTACACTCTCACCTCTTCGAGACTTACGCCGTCCGGCAAATTATAAACGGAACGCTCGCGCTCTCCGGAGACACGCAATTCGCGCTCTCCAAAGGTATCTGCGCGCTGGTGCTTCAGCTCAGAAAGTACAAGCCTGTAGCGTGAAACGCTCTCTTCAGAGCGTTCGATTAATTCACTGTCGGGGAATGGTGGCGGTGCTGCAGAGACACCCGCAGGCATCACAGAAGCGAAAAGTACCGCCAAAAGTAGAGGATAAAACCGGGTGTAGCGGGCAAAGAGAAGCATAAGCAACCTGTTATGTGACACTCTGCCCAATGTATCAGAATCTCAGGCTGGCACCCAGCTGCCAGTAACCGTTTTCAGCCGGGTCTGCACTGACTTCAACTCCGGTACTGTCGGTCGCTCTGATCGTACGATTTCTTAGCTGACCAATCTCGGCATTCAGCCACACGCCATTGCGCCAGCGAAACTCTGCACCAACACCCATTCTCCAGTTCGTATAAGAGACGGTCGTTACCTTTGCTGGGGTCAGATCATCGACTTCTTCTTTCCAGTAACCACCGTCAGGATAGAAGCGGGCATAGGTTGAGAACTCCTGACTCCATCGGGTCTGAATATTCGACCTGGGAAAACCCAACCACATTTCAGTATCGGAGGTCAGCTTGGTGGCCAGCGCCAGAAGCGGCCGGGGTTTGCGGTCGCCAAATTTACGGTCAACCACAATACCGTATTGCCAGAAGGTCGTGCGGCCCGTGTAAGTCCGGCCACTGACCTCAACGTTCAGATTGAGATTCTCAGTACCAACAGCATCGAGGTCCGTCATGACGCCGGGCTCAGCCATCAGGTGAAACTCAGTGCTGCCAGTGCGTTTCTGTCGGTATTTAATTGGCACAGATAACCAGATGTATTCACCCTCTGCGGCATTCGCGCCTTCCCAACGGAATTCAGTTAACTCCAGAGACACATCAGAAGTCAGAGATTCTGTGCCACGGTCAGCCCGCTCAAGCGGCAATGAAATCGCAACGGTGCTGGTCGCAAATCGCGTACCTACGCCGCTGTCGGGAGCCCCTGAAATTTCCTGCCCCCATTGGAATGTGGAACCGTTTGCCTGAAGTGCTGCAAGTGATAGCAGCAGGCTAGTCGTTATTTTTTGCATACAAATTTCCGATAATCTCTTCAACACGGGCAAAACTGCAGAGTTGTCCTGAAGCTGCTTCCTGTTTACGGGCGATGTCGGTTGCTGCGAGAACATCAGCAACGAGTTTCAGATCTGCAAGAGCCTGGCCGCGCACTCCAACCTCTGCCTGACTTTCAGTGTAGTCGGCAATAAAGTCATATGCGTCAGATTCGGCACGTCGACGGAGTATGTCTGTCGGTTTGCTCAGGCCATTAAGTACATCCCGTACTCCGGCAAGTGCAAATGCGCTCTCGTGATCACCGGCCAGCAGTGCGTCTCGGATAAGAAGAGCCAATACATCCGCTGAACGACGGACGAGAGAATGAGGAGTGCCGGTCGTCGGTATCGACGCCACCGGCTTCTGTATATGTTCAGGCAACCAATTCAGCATACTGCATCCTCCACTGAAGATGAGGAGGATTCAGCAATTAGCAAGCCAAAATAACAAATCCTTTAAAAATCAGATAGATAAAAAGATATGCGGTCGTTTCTTACCGCACAGTGTCAGTTTACTGCCGCTCTGATTTTCCGCTGTTTCCGTCAGCAGCCCGGTTCCGTCGTGTGATATGCGTTCGGACGCTGCGAACACCGAGCAGCACCAATAACAGCACCACAGGCATCGCTACGCCCTTCGCCAGACTGACATCGATAGGTACCCCAACCGCTTTCAGGCCATTGAATGCAATCTCCAGCAACGACAAAAGGTAATAACCAATAGCAACTACCGAGAGCCCCTCAACTGTCTGCTGCAACCTCAGTTGCAGCTGACTGCGGCGGTTCATGGAAGATAACAGGTGCTGATTCTGCTCCTGAATCGACAAGTCGACCCGAGTTCTCAACAGGCTTGTGGTCCGGTGAATACGACGCGACAAATCCTCAAGACGATCCCTGACCGAGTTACAGGTTTTGATGCCTGGCGTCAGTCGACGCTCAAGGAACTCCTGCAGGCTCTGAACACCATCCATTGGGACTTCCTGCAGCTGTTTGATCCTGTCTCTGACCAGATCGTGGTAGGCCACTGAAGCTGAGAATCGGAAGTTTGTGTCAGAGCGATGGCGCTCGACTTCTGCCGCCAGATGCGACAGTTCCTGCAGCAGCTCGCGCTCATCTTTGTCTTTGTCGATTTCTGAGATACTCAAATTCAGAGTCGCCAGATTGTCCTCGATACGTGACAATTCTGCGCCCATTTCCCGGGCTACAGGCAGAGCCAGCAATGACATCAGGCGGTAAGTTTCCAGCTCACACAACCGCTGTACCATGCGACCGGCCTGATAAGCATTGAGATCCCGGTTCCAGGCGACGATACGCCCAAATCCGTCGCTATGAAGCTTAAACGCGGTCCAGACCTGGGCTTTATTCTCAGCGACTTCTGAACCAGACACACGCTGACCTTCGAACCAGCGCTTCAGGTCAACGTCACTGGGTGACGATTCAACCATCACCAGATTAACGGCTACGACTAATTCTCCGGGCATGCTGGCTAGCCAGTCTTTAGGAATAAACGCCAGAGCATCGTCAGAAAACGGGGCTGCGTCTTTGCTGATAAAGGTGAAGTTCGCAAATTCCAGATGGCGTTCCCAGCGCAGCTCAAACCCACCAAAATCCTGATACAAGCAACTGGAGTCGTTACCCGGAGCCGGCACACTATAACGACGACATAGGTCATTTACGTGCTCGAGAATTTCTTCACGATTGTTATCGAGCATCACTGTAAAGTGAGTGACCTGACAACCGCCCTCAATGATTGGCGATGGACGGTTGTGCAATTCTTCGTAGAGCGATGACCTTTGCGGGTGTACGCGCAGCGAGACCGCCGGAGCGCTGATCTCGGGCGTGCCCGCCTCACTCGCTACTTCCTGTATCGCATGTTTCATTGGGTTCTCCTGATGTATCTGCTCATCACTCGGGGCTGACACGCGCTCTCAGTCAAGTAATTCACTGAGCGGCATATCGAAGCGCTCTCCGAACTCTGAACTAAAGTCATTTTGCCATTGGCGTAATTTCACCAGCTTTTTGGCATCGCCGGCATTGGCCTTACACAGCTCCTTCAATGTCTGCCCGGCAAAGAACTCGGAGGTTTTGATGCTCTCAGGCGCCCGAACCCACGCCCAACGCCCCTCCTCCGTGAATACAACCCAACCTGACTTGCGGAATTCATTAAGCATATTGGTAACCCGCCCCGCATCGACGTCACCCAATTGGCGCCGAATATCCAACTCGCGATTAAGAGGTTCACCGCTTCGGGCTTTGATCAGAATTTCTGCCAGTCGCAATCGCTCATTCACTGGATGACGCCCTGCACCAGGCCGGCGATAATGGCTCAGGCCATAGCTCAGCTCAGCCCCCAGTAGCAAAAGCATCCAGGATACATAGATCCACAGCAGAAACAGCGGAACGGCAGCAAACGCGCCATAAATCAGCTTATATGATGGAAAAAGCCCCAGAGCGCCACTGAACAGAAACTTGCCCAATTCAAAGGCCGAGGCAACGATAATGGCGGCTATCAATGCATGAGGCACGGGTACTTTACAATTAGGCACCATCAGATAGACCACGGTCACTGCGCCGATGGTCAGTATCCACGGGATAAGCCGCGCTAGTATTGTCAGAGGCCCACCGGGAGAGCTCTCCCAAAGCGGCATCGACGCCAGAACAGAAGATGTGGCCACTCCGGCACCAAACAGCAGCGGACCGAGGCTCAATACAGCCCAGTAGCGGAAAAATGTCTGAATTTTCGAACGCGAACTTTCAACGTTCCAGATTCGGTTGAACTGTCCTTCAATGGTTTGCAGCAGGAAAATACAAGTCACAAATAAGGCGGCGATACCGATCCAGGTCAGCTGTCTTGCCTGCTCACTGAACTGGCGCAGGTAATCCGTAATCACTTCACTGCCCTGCGGCAGAACATAGCTAAGCAGTTGCTGGTTCGCATCCTGCCCCCACTCCTGCAGCGTCGGGATAGCACTGAGTATCGAATAGCTGACGGTGATAACAGGCACCAGAGCGAACAGCGTGGTGTAAGTCAGAGCAGCAGCTTCTTTGCGACGCTCCATGCTTTCGAAACGTTTGAGTGTCTGCCATAAAACGCGTCCGACATGGGCTGGTTCAGGGATAAAACTCGGCTTCATAGGTATCCTTAACGGGTATCCTTGTTACAATGGCGACCAAATGACTGTCTACCGGAATTCAGAAAAAGCATGAGCGATATTACCATTTATCACAATCCCCGTTGCTCCAAGTCCCGCCAGACACTGGCGCTTTTGCAAGAAAACGGCGTCGAGCCAACGGTGGTCGAGTATCTGAAAGAAACACCCGATGCAGCGACCCTGAAAGCGGTCATTGATAAGCTCGGCATCACGCCGCGTGAGCTACTTCGAACCAAAGAAGCCGAATATAAAGAACATGGTCTGAATGATAAAAACGTTGGTGACGATGCCATCATTCGGGCAATGATCGAATCACCCAAGCTGATTGAGCGCCCAATTGTGATCAAGGGTGATGAGGCACGCATTGGCCGCCCACCAGAGCAGGTACTGGAGATTATTTAATGGCTACGCCCTACGTTCTGGTGTTGTATTACAGCCGTCACGGCAAAACAGCCGAAATGGCTAAGCTGATTGCACGCGGTATCGAATCAACCGGACTGGAGGCCCGTTTACGCACTGTGCCAGAAGTCAGCCCGGTATCTGAAGCCACGGCACCGGCAGTGCCAGACGACGGCGCAGTCTATTGCACTCTCGACGATATCAAGCACTGCTCTGGCCTGGTACTGGGTAGCCCAACCCGCTTTGGCAACATGGCAGCCCCGCTGAAATATTTCCTCGATACCACCAGCAACCTCTGGCTGACGGGCGCGCTGATTGATAAACCTGCCAGTGTGTTCACTTCTACTTCGTCCTTGCACGGCGGCCAGGAAACCACCCTGACTTCGATGATGACGCCATTGATGCATCACGGGATGGTCATAGCAGGCCTGCCGTACAGCGAGGCCGGTTTATCCACAACCTCCTCAGGCGGTACCCCTTACGGCGCTACGCATTGGGCGGGCCCGAACGGCGATCGCGAGTTGAGCAAGGAAGAAATTGGATTGTGTAAAGCTCAGGGGGCACGCATGGCAACACTGGCGAAACGACTGTCTGGAGCAGACGAATGAAGTCAAACCGCGCCTGGTGGGCAATGGTGATCTGTTATCTCGGCCTCTTCGGCCTTTTATTGGCAGGTACTTACGCCAGCGCACCAGAACATGTAAAAGGCGATGAGGATATTCTAGGAGCTACACTGATGTTCTGGCTAGTGAAGTGTATCCCACTGCTGCTATTCATTCCGGGCATCATCAAGAAATCGCATTACGCAGCCTCCTGGCTTGCGTACATGGCCATGTTCTACTTCGTTGTGATTATCGCAACAGGAGCTGGCACCTGGATGTGGCTTCAGGTTCTGACCATAGCGCTGATGTTCATCGCTTCGCTGATGTTTACCCGCTGGAAGAAAGCAGAAGAACAGGCTTAATCTGCGATCAAAGCCTGCTCACTACGAATGGGATGACGTTACTCGTCGTCCCACTCTCCGTCCGTATCATCGTCGGCAATCTCAGTCGTAACCGTGCTGCCACACTTTACACACTTACCGTCGATATAAACAACGCCGCCCATTTCGTACTCAACCGGGTCTTTCATTCCCAGGTCCACTTCCATGCAGTCATTGCACCAGGTTTGCGTCAGAAAGGCTTCCTGATCTTCTTTATCGCGCGCGTAAAAATCCCGCTCTGTCCGTTCCATTGTTTACTACACTCTCAGTCGGGCCAAATGGCCATAAATAATTCCGAACCTATGTCATATATGACATCAGCTCACACTTTGATTCCCGTATTCTATGATGATTGGGCAGATCGATAAACGGAAACTCCCATGAGAAGCGCGAGTATCTGAGTGGCGAAGGCCTGTATGACGTTTTCCTGGCCTCTGACCGTGGCGATATCGTTTACAATGAACAGGCGACAACTTCCTCGTGGGTGGAGATCACTTGCTTCGTTCTGAGACGCGAGGATTTCAGGAGGCTCCAGACGAGTTTCTGAATGCGCTTCCAGACAATGCTGTCCCGAGTTCAACGCGGGATGCTATCCGTCAGCGCGGTTCCCTGGTTGGTTACCTCCGCTTAAAAACAGATGTGATTGATTCGGCCAGCTCTGGAAGCAACGGAACACTCTGTTTCGCTGCATATCCCTCTCTTTATCACTCAATTCAGTACCCGCTCGGATAAGGCACTTTCAATCCTAAAGCGTGTCCGTTATAAGAGTGGGTGAATTTCTATTCTTAACGGTCAGGTACTTATGGTCACGCTTCATCATCTTGAAAACTCGCGTTCACAACGTATTCTCTGGTTGCTCGAAGAGCTGGGTATCGAATATGAAATCAAGCTTTATAAACGCGATCCTAAAACCAACCTGGCGCCTGATGAACTCAAAGCGATACACCCTCTTGGAAAGTCACCGCTGATAACAGACGGTGGAAAAGTGATCGCCGAATCCGCTGTGATCATCAACTACCTGATCCGCAACTACGACAAAGATAATCGCTTCACCAATGCCCCCGACTCTGATGCCGCTCAGCAAAATGAATACTGGCTGCACTTTGCTGAGGGTTCGCTAATGCCGTATCTGGTTATGAGTCTGGTATTCACCAAAGTAAAAACGGCCCCGATGCCTTTCTTTGTCCGACCGGTAGCCAAAGGAATTGCCGATCAGGTAATGAAGAGTTTCATCAGCCCGAACGTTGAGAGCTCCCTGCGCTTTATCGAGGATCACCTGAGTAAAAACGTCTGGTTCTCCGGAGACGATATGTCCGCCGCCGACTTCCAGATGATATTCCCTCTGGAAGCTGCCATGACCCGCTCCGATATTGCCTCAAAGTTACCCGCGATCAATGCCTGGGTGAAAAAAGTACACGCGCTTCCAGCCTACCAGAACGCACTCAAGAAAGGTGGACCATACGATTACGCCTGATCGTAGTGCTGAATTATGATGAAATTTTTTAAAAGAACCTGGCTCGTCTGGATTATCGTCCTGACGGGCTGTGCTACTGCAGGCTTGCAGTCTTTAGACACCCAGGAATTATTCGGTAAATCGCTTATTGTAGAGCGCAGAGCTGACTTCAAGGCTGAGGAAGCCGCCTGGTTCAGAGAGGAAGTAAAGCCGGTTCTGGATCAGCGTTGTGTTGTCTGTCATGCCTGTAACGATGCACCGTGCCAGTTAAAACTGACGTCAGCTGAAGGCATTATGAGGGGAGCTAACCCTCAGAAGGTATACCACGGAACAAGGCTGACCGCGGCCGAACCGACCCGATTAGGTATCGACGCAGACTCAACTGCTGAGTGGCGACAAATGGGTTTCCACTCTGTGCTTAATGAGCGAACTCAAAGCCCGGAAGTAAACCTCGCTAACTCGCTCATTTATCAAATGCTGGCACTGAAGAAAAACGCGCCGGCACCTGAAAATGTACTTCTGAGTGATGACTACAATCTGGCTCTGAATCGCTCCCAGTCTTGCCCGACGCGTGAAGATTTCAATGAGTACGCAGAAGAGCACCCAAAATGGGGAATGCCATACGGGCTCCCTGAGATCAGTGATAGCGAATATAACACTCTGGTGCAGTGGCTGAGAGCCGGCTCGCCGATGTCTCAGCCGAAGCCCCTTTCCGATAAAACTAAACAGACGATCAGAGACTGGGAAACGTACCTGAACGACGACAGCCTGAAACAGCAATTGGCCAGTCGGTATATGTACGAACACCTCTTCCTGGCCAGCCTGTATTTTTCGGATGAGCCTCTTTTCCGTGGTATCGACCCGAAACAACGGCCAGAAAACTTCTTCCGGCTGGTCCGTTCGTATACCCCACCGGGTCTCCCCATCGAGGTTGTAGCAACGCGTCGCCCATATGACGACCCGGGCGTGAAGCGTATCTATTATCGATTAGAGCGTATAAAAGAAACCATCGTAGCCAAAACTCACATGCCTTACCGCCTCAACGATGAGCGCATGGAATGGATGAAGTCGCTGTTCAACGAGCCAGACTATGAAATTAGCAGCTTGCCGGGATACGAAGTTCATATCGCCTCCAATCCCTTTATCGCCTTCCACGATTTACCGGTGAAATCCCGTTATCGCTTTATGCTTGAAGAGTCTGAATACATTATCCGTGGCTTTATCAAGGGGCCGGTTTGTCGCGGGCAAGTTGCGTTGAATGTGATCGACGATCATTTCTGGGCCGTATTTATAGACCCTGATGCGATTGACTCTGGTGAGCTCGCAGATTTTCTCAGCGAACAAAGCAATAACCTTCGTTTGCCGGGCGAGGCAGAGAGTAACGCGGGTATTCTCAGCAACTGGTTGAAGTACTCTGATCTGCACAAAGACTACCTCGAAGCCAAGAACCAAAAAATGATCGAGCACTTCCCTGAGGGTAAGGAGCTTGACCTTGATCTTATCTGGGATGGCGACGGACACAATCCGAATGCGGCACTCACTATTATGCGCCATTTCGACAGTTCCTCTGTCGAACAAGGCTTCATTGGGCAACCGACCAAAACCGCCTGGGTCGTGGATTACACTCTGCTTGAGCGCATCCACTATCTGTTGGTCGCTGAATTCGATGTCTACGGTAACGTCGGCCATCAGCTGATGACCCGTCTGTATATGGATTTTCTGAGAATGGAGGGCGAGCACAACTTCCTTACCTTCCTGCCTCAGAAAAAACGGATTGAGCTGGCCAATTACTGGTACCGGGACGCCAGCGATGAAGTCGATGAGTATCTGGTCAATTATGAAGACTCGGTTATTACCGATCCGGGGATTGAATATCAGACTCAGGAACAGAAGATCGAACTGTATGGCCTGCTGAAGACCCACCTGAAAGGCGCCACCTCTATGCGCTACGAGTTGTCAGGTGCCGTCACTCCTGAGCGGCTTTCAGCACTCTTACCGATCAATGATGTTGTGGGTAAGCAAGCCACACTGATGCCTGAGATCTCATTCCTTATGATCGATCAGGTGATGGGTGACCCTCAGGTATTCACGCTGTTGAGAGCAAGCGGCCACAGCAACCTGACGGGCCTGCTGTATGAGGAGAACAATCGTCTTCCGGAAGAGGATTACCTGACGATCGTACCTGGGCTTCTTGGCACTTATCCAGCGGCCATTTACCGTGTACCTGAGTACAGGTTAGGTGACTTTATCTCTGGCATTAAGGCGCTTGAATCAGAGGAAGACTACAAGTCGCTGGCAGGGCAGTTCGCTGTCCGTCGCACGTCACCAGACTTCTGGCAGAAGAGTGACGAGCTGCATAGCTGGTTCCGTAAGGACAGTCCGCTGAACTACGGCGTGCTTGATTACGCTCGTCTTGAAAACCGGTAAGACGTCAGGCTTCAATACTTCTGAGGCACGGATGCCGGAGTATTGGTATTAAAACACCAACAAATCAAACACCCACAAAAAAGCCGCATCAGATGCGGCTTCTTTGTGTTCTTGCACAACCGTTAGGCTGCGACTATCTACGCGCGATAACCCATACCGCGTGAATGATACCTGGCAGATAACCCAACAGAGTCAACAGAATATTCAGCCAGAATGCCCCACCAATACCAACTTGCAGAAACACACCAAGTGGGGGTACCAGTACTGATAGTAAAATCCGGATAAGATCCATGTCTTACTCTCCATCATAATGAACGTAAAGATATAGATGGCTTATCCGGTCTGAAGTTCAAACTGTTTTACAGGCCAGCACTGCTGAGCAGGTTCTCGATGACTTCTTCATCTGGAATGCGGAAACTCGAATTCGAGTGAACCACCTTACCTTCCGGGTTAATCATGTACTTGTAAAAGTTCCAGCGAGGGTACTGGTCCTGACTGGCGACCTCTTTGAAAAGTGGGTGAGCATTCTCCCCCTTCACAGGTACTGTCGATAACATGGTAAAGGTGACGCCAAAGTTTTTGAAACAGACTTCAGCGGCTTCTGCCTCGTCCTTTGCTTCCTGATTAAAAGAATCAGAAGACACGCCCAGAACGACCAGTCCGCGATCCTTATATTTCTCATGAATCGCTTCAAGATCGCCAAACTGATCGGTAAAGCCACAGTGACTCGCCGTATTCACAAGTAATACGGGCTTACCGTCCGTCACATCACACAGATTCAGCATCTTACTACTGTGAAGCTGTTTCATCGTATGGTGATAAATTTCCGGGCAGGATTCTGGATAGCTACCTTCACTTTCTTCAGCCTGAACACTGATGCCTGCAAAGGTTAACGACAGCGCACCGATAAAAAATAACTGCTTGAGTGAATTACGCATGGTTTTCTCCTCAATGTGGTTATTAAGAATAGCAAAAACGCTGACAGGTAAGGAACAGGCCGTCCGGGCGCTGACATGATATTATCCGGCCACATTTCGTACACGCCGCTGAGGCGTGATGTCAGGAGATAGTATGGCGCTCAAGCACTTCATCACTCACAAAATAGCTAAGCTGGAAAAAGAACCAGCAGCCACTGTGACCTACAGCGACCTTGAGGGCGAAGTAGGTGAAGATACTCTGTCGGGTTACTACCAGCGTTGTGCCTCTCAACTGAAGGGTATTCTTTTACAGCGTAGCGGTAAGCGTTACGGTGTGTTCAATCCCGAATCGCCAGCGTTCAGCGCGCTTATCCGCAACTGGCAGAAAGAAGCCATGCCGTTTTCGAGCTGGGCACGCAAAGCCATTGCGCACATCAGCGCTAGCCTCGACAGTACCGACCTTCTTGTAGACGGCTATATCGCAGTATTTCACGAAGAGCTGGCGGATGCCGACAAGCTCTATATCTTCCACCTGCGCTACAAAGACAGCGTGACGGTCGATGCTAACCTCAACCTGTCAGAAACCCGCTACCTGGACTTCTCAAATACCGGCTTTGGTGTATGCATCAATCTCACCGACTGGGCACAGGATGAAGACGCAAAGTACATCACCTTTTCTTTTGGCCGCGGTGACCGCCCTCTCCAGAACGCTATCCTCGACGCTATCGGATTCACGGATACCCTGAATACGACGGCAGAAACAGAGGAATTCCTTGAGATCGTCGACTCCTACAGCCGTACACTTCCCGAGGAACAGGCGTTTGAATATAAGTCTAAGGTAGTCGATTACTGTATAGAGCAGGATCTACGTGGCGAACCCGTCGTCTTCGAAGAGCTGGAAAACCACCTCGCCAACGAGACCAATGCAAAACCTGCAGAAGCATTTTCACATTATGTGATAGAGAAGAAGAAAGAGCGTCGTAAGCAACCCACTCCCGCAGGCGCCACTCCCGAAGAACTGGTCGCAGCCGGCGCTCCCGTGGCAGAGGTTGCCGATGCCGTGAAAGCAGAGCTGATTCCAGACCGTAAGAAACTCAAAGGATTTATTCGCTTCAGTGGAAAGAATAAAGATCTGAGTCTAAGCTTTTCGGCTGCCCTGCTGGGTAAAGATATTGAATTCAATCCTGCGAACAAATCTCTTCTCATTCACAAGGTGCCAGAGAGCCTTCTCAAGCAACTGTCTGCCAAAAGCACTGATAGCGAAGACTAAACATAAAAAAGCCCGGCGGCTGCCGGGCTCTCATAATCATTAAGTAATCATCAATCTTCGTACTGCTGGTAGCTGTCGATAGTGACCGCCAACTGTGCATGCATGAAGTCACCGTCATGTGGCCACAAAAAAGCGGTCCATGGCGTCAGCGCAAGCGGGTTGATGACGTAGGTGTTATCAATCACCTCGTAATTGATATCGAAGCTCACACCCGCGATAGAGTTTGAGGACGTTTCTGTCCACTCAGCAGCCGCACTGCAGGCCGATTCGCCATCATTGCAAGCGTTAACGTAAAAAGTGAAAACGTCTTCAGTGTTAATGATCGCACCAAGTGACTCCGTCACCGTGCCAGCGTTCGCCTGATAGAAGCGATAGTACTGTGTCTGACGATCGCTTTCGTCATAGTAGGTATAAATGTTTTCGGTGTAGATAAAATCATCACCACCTTGCTCAGTCACCTGTTCGCCGTACTCTATGCCAACACAGTTAGCAATCGAGCTATCTACTGAGCCTGCATTGCCTAAATTAGTGTAGTCCAGGCCATACGTTGAGGTCAGTTGCTCAGCATCTTCAAAGCTGGTGCTGTCACTGACTTTGACGCCCTCGAGTGTCAGCGTCGTACTTTCACCCACAGGCGTGGTGACGCGGCTACCTTCTGCCGACAGCGACCGGTTATTGGTGGCAAACGTCACAGTCAGGTCCGTCAGCGTCATTGCAGTGACACCGGATTCATCCATATCACCAGTTTCAGTCAGCGTCGCCTCGTAACCGGTTTCGGTCGCTGTCAGTTCAAAGTCTTTGCGCCACTCGCTGTCACATCGGGTGAGCTCGTAAATGCCCTGCTCGTTCGCAGTGACTTTTACAAACTCACGGGTCATACCCGCATAGGCGTATGGATTCATGCTGTCTTCAGCGTTCGGGATACTGGAGTTTTCTTCCGTCACAATCATCCAGATGCCCTCTGGTGATTCCGCGCTCAGGCTGCGATCAACTAGCGGCAGACCAGTAAACCCCTGAGGAAAACACCCCGCCAGCGAAAGAGAAAGACCAGCAACGGCCGCAGGTGCCAGAGCAGGTTTAATGAGCTTGAGCATGGATAACTCCATTTAATTTGTTATTCGAGTCGGACACCAGAATACCTGATAAACGCCTGTCTATTATCTCAAAAGGTGCAAAGTGGCCTCATCTGCCCCACATCCGCAAGACAAAATACGCCATCATCGACAAAGCGGCTCCAAGAATCAATCTGTAGACAGCGTTACGTCTAACCGAGTTCGCATAAAGTCTCCATCATGCGGCCACAAGAAAGCAGTTAAAGGCGTCATGGCAAGTGGGCTCAAGACATACTCGTTATCAATCACCTCGAAGTTGATGTCGAAAGTAATCCCCTCAGCCGAAGCCGTGCTGGTTTCGGTCCATTCTGCTCCTGCTTCGCAGGCCGTCTCGTCTCCTGTGCCAACGGAACAGGCATGTACGTACATGGTGGCGACGCCCGGTTCAGCCTGCTCATCGCGCCCTAAGTCCGTACTGCTGACGACGATCACCGCCCCCAATGAGCGGGTTAATTCTCCATCGGTATTCTGATTCAGCTCGTAATACTGAATCTGATCAGAAGGGTCGCCTTCCGGCGTATTAAGAATGACCGTGAAGTAGCGCTGGTCAAGCTGCCACTCATCTGTGGTCGATTCGGTCGTTTTCTGACCTACGGATGAACCAACACAATGAACTGGGAGATCAGTGCGGCTTCGAGGCGCCCCCTCAGGCTCAGCATCAGCGTTGCCCAGGTTCACGTAATCCAGCTGAGCAGATGCTGCGAACTCATCAGCAGCATAAAAGTCAGGGGCGTCGCTGACCTTTACCCCCTCGACCGAGAGAGCGAGGTTTTCTCCGGCTGGCTGCGTTATTTTGCTTCCCGAGACGGTTAGCGTCTGGTTATCTGCCCCGTAAACAACACTGAACTGCGTCGTAGTCGTGTACTCAACGCCACCTTCATCCGGAGTGGTAGTTTCAGAATAGGTTGCATCGTAGCCTGTCTCAGTTTCGGTAAGTTCATACTCATCCCGCCAACTGCCATCACAGCGGGTAAGAACATAAATGCCATCACCGTTCTCAGTAACAGAAACAAACTCCCTATTCATTTTCTCAAATAAGAAAGGGTTCATCGAATCTTCTGAATTAGGAATTTCAGAAGACTCTTCAGCCACAAGCATCCAGATACCTTCCGGAGAATCTGTCGTAAGGTTGCTGTTCACCTGAGGTAATGCCATAGAGAAAACCGGGTTATCGACTCCTGAATCACTGCCGTTATCAACTTCTGGCTCACTGCCGTTATCCGTCTCGGAATCTTCATTAGGAGCTTCATTGACTGGTTTATCACCTGAACTGTCCGCAACCTCCCCGTTGTCAGTAGTTGCATCATCTGCTCCGCAACCAGACATTAGTGCACTGAAGGTAACCACAAGGGCAAGTGGAAAAAGAGCACGCCAACGTATTATTTCTGAATTCGGCATTGTTGTTATCCTTATCATATTTGAGAAACCTACCAGCTCGGACGAACCTGCATTGAGAAGAGTTCCTGACTGATATGTGATTTCAGAGAAAAGAGTACCAACTCTCTATCCCAATACGACAGTGCAGGTTACGCCAGAATCCATTGGCTCGATCCGTCTGCCTTCGCTATCGTGGACTGTTAATCCACTACAAACTCTGCAAGGATGCACAGATGAATACGATTCCTGACTGGCAAGCGCCACTTAAACGTACCTTCGGCTTTGATCAGCTACGCGAAGGCCAGCAACCCGTTGTTGAGGCCATACTGGCCGGGCGATCTGCTGCGGCAATTTTCCCAACGGGTTCAGGTAAGTCCCTCTGCTATCAGCTACCCGCCCTGCTGCTTCCGAACCTGACCTTAGTGGTGTCGCCGCTGTTGGCACTGATGCAGGATCAGGTGGCTTTTCTGCGCAGCAAAGGCGTTGCCGCTGCCAGCCTCGACTCCACTCTCAGCCGAGAAGAATTGACTTCAGTACAACAAGGCGTTCGCAGCGGTGAAATAAAGATTCTTTTTATCTCAGTGGAGCGTTTAAAAAATGAGCGCTTTCGCGAATTTATCCGGGGCGTTGCTATCTCTTTACTGGTCGTCGATGAAGCGCACTGTATTTCTGAATGGGGGCACAACTTCCGCCCGGATTACCTGAAACTGCCTCAATGGCGTCGCGAATTTAATATCCCGCAATCTTTGCTCTTAACAGCAACGGCGACACAGCCCGTCGTAGAAGACATGCGCCGACATTTTGATATCGTAGAGCAGGATGTCATCAGTACCGGTTTCTATCGGCCAAACCTTCGATTATTAGTTCAGCCTACGCCAGTACATGAACGCATAAACAAATGTGCTCAATGGTTAAATCACCGGATCAAAAAAGGCGAACCTTTCGGCAGTATTATTTACGTTACACAGCAAAACACCGCCGACGAAGTCGCCAGCCAGTTAAAGCAGATGGTATCCGTGCCGGTGGAGTCCTATCATGCAGGCCTTGCCAGCGAGACACGTCAGGAGATTCAGCAGCGTTTTATGTCAGGGGCGACGCCCTGCATCGTGGCGACCATTGCCTTTGGTATGGGCATCGACAAAAGCAATATCCGTCAGGTACTGCATTATGACTTACCAAAATCGATAGAAAACTACAGTCAGGAAATCGGCCGCGCCGGGCGTGACCGGAATCCCTCCGACTGTGTATTGCTCGCCGATTTAAGTGGTTTAACCATACTTGAAAATTTCACCTACGGCGATACGCCAACCCTCGGGGCGATTAAGCGTTTACTCACCACCATCAGCACAGATACCGCTGTAAACAGTAATGGCTCTGGCCGTTGGGAAACCATGATGCAGCCACTGTCGAACCAGACGGATATCCGCCCACTGCCATTAAAAACCTTACTCGTACATTTAGAAATGGCCGGGCGAATCACTCCGCTCTACAGCTACTATGCCGAATACCGTTTTAAGCCAGAATCCGAAAGCGCCCTGCTCGCTCAGTTCAGTGGCGAGCGACAGACGTTTATTCAGACGCTGTTAAATCACAGTAAAAAAGGTCGCACCTGGTACAGCCTGGATATGGATGCACTAATTCAGAGCCTTGGACCGGATGCGCGCTCGCGTGCAGTGAAAGCCTTAGAATATTGTGCTGAGCAGCAATGGTTAACGCTCGAAATAAAGCAGATGACCGAGGTGTATGAGGTAAAGCCTTGGCAAGTATCCGAGACCGACGCCATTGCCGATGAACTGCACCAGAGCTTTATGGCTCATCAGAACAGTGATATTCAACGCCTGCACAATATGGTGAGCCTGTTTCAATCACAGCAGTGTCTCAGCCGGCAACTGGCTGTGTATTTTAACGATCACTCAATGACGCAGGACTGCGGACACTGTTCCGTCTGTATAGGTAAATGGCAGTCATGGCCTCAGAACAGTGTGGCTTCTGCACCAGATGCTTCTGTTATTAAGGGGATGCTGTCTGAGTTTAATCAAGCGTATCAAACGATGTTTAATCAGCTGCCCGAGCCTGAAACCCAGACCCGTTTTTTAAGTGGTATGGCGAGCCCGTGGCTAACCAAAGTGAAAGCGAAGAAACTTGCGAATTACGCAGAACTTGAGCAAGTGCCGTATGCGGATGTTTTAAAAACTCTGACTTAATTTGAAAAAATTAAGGCTTCTTCCCGGCATTATCCGCAATGCGGCGAATCACCCGTGATGCTGCGACAAAACCAAAAGTACCCGTCACCATAGTCGCGGAGCCAAAACCGCTATTGCAGTCGAGGCGGGTGCTTTCGCCAGCAAAAGCTTTGGTCTGACACACAGTGCCGTCGCTGTTTGGGTACACCAGCTGTTCGGTTGAAAAGACACAAGGCACAGAATAGTTACGCGATGCGTTACGCGAAAAACCGTATTCACGACGTAGCAAAGAGCGTACTTTACGCGCAAGAGGATCATTGAAGGTTTTATTCAGATCACCGACCTGAATCTGCGTCGGGTCCGTCTGACCACCAGCCGCCCCCGTGGTAACGATACGAATCTTGCGACGCTTACAGAAGGCAATCAGCGCGGCTTTATTCTTTACACTATCGATGCAATCGATCACGTAATCCATATCCGGCGTGATCTGCTCTTCCAGATTCGAAGCCGTGACAAACGCCATACGAGCATCGACATCGATCTCAGGATTAATGTCTTTTAAACGCTCAGCAACCGCTTCGCACTTGAGCTTACCGACCGAGCTGGTCATGGCGTGAATCTGTCGATTGGTGTTGGTGACACAGATATCGTCCATGTCGATCAGAGTGATCTTACCAACGCCCGAACGCGCCAGAGCCTCAGCTGCCCAACTACCGACACCACCAATGCCTATCACGCAGACGTGCGCATCGTGCAGGCGTTGCAAGCCGTCTGCACCGTATAAACGGCCAATACCGCCGAAACGGTCGAGGTAGGATGGACTCATCGAAGAAGACATTATGGAACTCAGAGATCAAAAACGTGGGAAGATTATATCAGCTTAACTGCCGACTCTCTTCTTCCCTGAGCGTCAGTACTTCGAACCCTTCGGCCGTTACGGCAATAGATTCGTAGGTCCTCGCTCTAACAGATGGGATCAATCTTCGGATGGAACAAAAGCAAAATCGTTCTTTCCGTCTTTCTTTACCCGGTACATGGCGGCATCTGCGGCTTTAAGCAATGATTCGAGATCCTCCCCATCGTCAGGGAAGTTAGCAATGCCGATACTGGCGCTGACCCGGGCCTGGGCGCCCTCAACCGATATTGGCTCTTTCAGGCAATCCAGAATACGCTGGGCCATTCCTTCAGAATCTGCTCTCGAGCTGGCGTGAGACAGCAGTACATACTCGTCTCCACCAATCCGGGCCAGCAGGTCGCTCTCACAAATAACCTCCTGTAAGCGTCTGGCCACTTCACGCAACACCTCATCACCGGCACTGTGGCTGAAGTTGTCGTTGATTGCTTTGAAGCCATCCAGATCAATAAACATCAGCCAGAGTGGCTGTTTATCAAGGGCGGCATGAGCGAGTTCAGCGTCGGCGGCCTCCTGCATGTAGTGCAGGCTATGTACACCCGTAAGAGCATCCTTCATCGCAATATCATGCAGCCTCGAGCGCGCTGACTCGACCTCTTCCAGCGCCTCATACAATTCGGTGAAATCATACTCGACCACCAGAAACAGGAAATCCCCGTTCAATGGATGGCGGGTACAGCGAATATCCAGGCTATGGCGGCGCGGCCCATTGGCGGTTTGCATGATGTAGTCCCAGCGGCCTTCTTCTCCAGCCTGCACCCGCTTAAGACAATCCCGCCCCTCGGCTGGATCAGCAAAGCGGGCAACGAAAGGAGAGATATCTGCTGCTAAAGACTGGCTATGGATATAGTTATAAGCATCGGTTGCCGCAGGGCTTTCTACCACGGGTGTACCATCCAGGGTGAAGGTAGTTGCAGGCACCCGCGTATAGCGCATCGCCTCCATCAAGAGCAGATTTTCGGGCTGCTCCCCCATGTTCACCTGTTCATTGATGTAGGCAATGATGCCTCGATGTCGGTCTGGCCCCAACAGCACTGCCCGGTGCATCATCAACAACGTCTTAGGTTTACCGTTCGGATAGGTTGTCCAGGGGTCAACGGTAAGGCCTTCGCGCACCGCGAGCTCAAAGGTTTGCAACGTACGGTCACGCGCGCCCTGAGTATCACCTGACAGATCTTTGTCGATCAGTGCTTGCACCGAATCCAGCCCCCAGAAGGCAACCGCTGCTGAGTTGCCCCACCACCAACCGTGCTTATCGATATCGAACACCCAAACAACGTTGGGTATCAGTTCGTAAAGCTTAAATTCTTCAATGGTCTCGATATGAACCAGATGACCATACTGACTGAGATTTACCACGGTTGAGCAACGACCTCGGCGACGCTGAAAAATGCTTTCCTGCACTAGTTCAGACTCACAAGTCCAATGTGAGATGGATTGTAGATAACACGTACGTTCAACTATAGCAGGAGTCTATCTGACTGCTACTGACTCAGACCTGACTACAGTTTTCAGTGGCCCAGATTGCCTAACTCAATTCCGCACACTTGCTTGAAAAGATGGCGCCCCTACAAATTCACCAACTGAATCCTTGGCCCGTCATCCAGCAACTGCCGGTACAACTGATCGACGATCTGAGGGTTACGGACGTCTTCGAGAGAAATTCGCCCCATCATCTGCATAATCAGCTGGTTTATCCCACCCCAGCCGTCTGAGAGATTACAGGTATCGGTGATATCGCAGACATGATGGTCCTGAGAGCACTCCGTCAGAGCAATCGGGCCTTCGAAGGCTTCAACTACATCGCGAACGCTGATCTGTGCAGGTGACCGGGCGATGCGATAACCGCCTTTGGCACCACGACGGGCGTTCACAAGTCCGCTATCGACCAGTGCCTTCATCACTTTGCGTACGGTCGGAACGTTGAGACCAGTGGTCGATGAAATGTCATCCACCGACTGCTGAACCGCGCCCTGCGCCGCCAAGTGATTAAGCACCACGATTCCGTAATCTGTGAGTTTGCCGATTCTGAGCATCTGTCTTTCCTGTGGATCAGGCCGCCGTGTTTTTCTTAGAACCCGATTGAGAATCATTGTCGATTCGTCAGCATTCATGGGCTTTGATACAATCCTGACACAAAGCATACCAACTTGGTATTCTTTCTGTACAGACAGAGAGTACCTGAGTAAAATACTCAGTTATTGGCGTCAGTTCTGGTAGACTGCGCTCGATAATGATGTACCCGATGCACCTATGATGCGATGCGAGAGAAGTAGCTATGGCCACCAACGCTGAAATTGAAAGCCAGATCAAAGCCCGTGAATACAAAGCCGGCTTCGTCACTAACATTGAGTCCGAGACCCTGCCACCAGGGCTGGATGAAGATGTGGTGCGCTTTATTTCAGCTAAAAAAGGCGAACCCGAGTGGCTGACTGAGTGGCGCTTAAAAGCCTACCGCGAATGGCTGACCATGGAAGAGCCTGATTGGGCGCACCTGGGTTACCCTGAAATCGATTATCAGGGCGTGTCTTACTACTCTGCGCCTAAGAGCATGGAAGACAAACCAAAATCGCTTGATGAAGTCGACCCAGAGCTGCTGGAAACCTACAACAAGTTGGGTATCCCACTGCACGAGCAAATGGCACTTGCGGGCGTTGCCGTTGATGCCGTGTTCGACTCAGTATCCGTCGCGACTACATTCCGCGAAAAGCTGGAAGAAGCTGGCGTTATCTTTATGCCGATTTCAGAAGCCGTTCACGAGTACCCAGAGCTGATCAAGAAGTACATGGGCTCTGTTGTACCTCAGCGCGATAACTTCTTTGCAGCACTGAACTGCGCCGTGTTCTCCGATGGTTCCTTTGTGTATATCCCGAAAGGGGTTCGCTGCCCGATGGAACTGTCTACGTATTTCCGTATCAACGAAGCCATGACCGGCCAGTTTGAGCGTACTTTAATTGTCGCCGATGAAGGTTCGTACGTCAGTTACCTCGAAGGCTGTACTGCACCGATGCGTGATGAAAACCAGCTGCACGCAGCCGTTGTAGAGCTGGTCGCTCTTGATGGTGCTGAAATTAAGTACAGTACGGTGCAGAACTGGTATCCAGGCGATGAAAACGGCAAAGGCGGTATCTACAACTTCGTGACCAAGCGTGCCGTTGCTCACACCAACGCCAAAGTCAGCTGGACTCAGGTTGAAACCGGTTCTGCCGTCACCTGGAAGTACCCAAGCTGTGTGCTGAAAGGCGACAACAGCATTGGCGAATTTTATTCCGTTGCCCTGACCAATAATTATCAGCAAGCCGACACCGGCACCAAGATGATTCACATGGGCAAGAACACTAAGTCGACCATTATTTCGAAAGGTATTTCTGCGGGTAAAAGTCAGAATGCTTATCGCGGCTTAGTGCGAATGGGTCCAATGGCGGAAGGTGCACGTAACTTCACTCAGTGCGATTCTCTGCTCTTAGGCGATAAGTGTGGTGCTCATACCTTCCCATATATTGAGAGCAAGCACCCAAGTGCTGTAGTAGAACACGAAGCAACGACATCGACCGTAAGCGATGATCAGTTGTTCCTGTGTCAGCAGCGCGGCATCGATACCGAGAAAGCGGTATCCATGATTGTTAACGGGTTCTGTAAAGAAGTATTTAAAGAGTTGCCGATGGAGTTTGCCGTGGAGGCAGGAAAGCTCCTGGAGATTTCTCTGGAAGGCTCTGTCGGCTAATTCTGGCCTACTGCGCTCTGGATTGCGGTGTTAAAACCTCGCTCAGAATGCTCATTTACTACTTGTAAACTGCGCTTCTTCACTCGGTTTTGCCTTGCACTCCATTCGCTCATGACGCCCAGAACTGTAGTCAAGCGAACGCCCTTTGGGGTGAACGAATAGTAAGGGAGATCGGAAGAAGTTGAGGCTGGCGTCTGTGCCATGGATGGCACAGCCGAGCGTACAGGGATGTATTTACCGCGACCAGCCGATCTTCTTCCGGTCTCCCGAAAGAAATCACAAATCAAAATTTGAAAATTGAACACTAACCGTCTGCCACCAGACAAAAGGTTAAAGAAATGATCGAGATTAAAGACCTCAAGGCCAGCGTTGAAGAAAAAGAAATTCTCAAAGGCCTGAACCTGAACATCGGCCCGGGTGAAGTACACGCCATTATGGGTCCGAACGGTGCCGGTAAAAGTACCCTGGGTAACGTACTGGCGGGTCGTGAAGGCTACGAAGTGACTGGTGGTTCCGCCACTCTGAACGGCAAGGATATTCTCGATCTTGATCCTGAAGAGCGCGCACGCGAAGGTCTGTTTCTGGCATTCCAGTATCCGGTTGAAATTCCGGGTGTTTCTAACCTCGAATTCCTGAAAGCCTCTGTTGATGCAGTACGTGAGCAGCAAGGCAAGCCTGCGCTGGATTCTGTTCAGTTTTTAAAACTTGCTCGTGAAAAATGCAAAGCCGTCAACCTCGATCAGAGCTTCCTCAAGCGTGGCGTTAACGAAGGTTTTTCTGGTGGTGAGAAAAAGCGTAACGAGCTGATGCAGATGATGCTGCTGGAACCAAGCCTGTGCATCCTCGATGAAACCGACTCCGGTCTGGATATCGATGCCCTACAGGTGGTCGCTGATGGTGTGAACGCAATGCGCGATGCTAACCGCAGCTTTATCGTAGTTACCCACTACCAGCGTCTGCTCGACTATATCGTGCCAGACTATGTTCACGTTCTGGCGAATGGCCGCATCGTGAAATCCGGCGGTAAAGAACTGGCGCTGGAGCTGGAAGAAAAAGGCTACGGCTGGCTGGAAAACGGTAACGAAAACGGAGCTGAGTGATATGGCCGCTGAATTTATTGCCCAGCAGCTTGAACTTGCAAAAGGCATCAGCCCACTGGCATGGCTCGAATCAACAAATGAGCGCGGCCAACAGGCCTTCGCTGAAGCCACTGTGCCTACACGTAAAACCGAAGACTGGAAATACACCTCACTGTATAACCTGACTGAAACCGGCTTTGCCAACAGTGCTCCGCACGCTCAGGCGCATGCACCGGTTGTTCCGGGTCTTCAGGCTAATCGCCTTGTAGTTGCTAACGGCGAGCTGGATACTTCCGCATCAGACGCTGCTGCACTCGAGCTGGTCGTTCGTTTCCGTGACGCTCGCCCGGAACAGCAGGAAGCCATTCGTGAACTATTAGGCAATGTAAAAGGTGAGCGCGGACATTTGTTTGCCGACCTCAATGACGCCAGCATTAACGATGGCTTGTTTGTTCTGGTCGAGAAGAACCAACGCCTCGAGCACCCGCTGCACATTGTCTACGCCAACACCGTAGGCGATGCACCTTTTACCGTTAATACGCGTTTATTGATCGCTCTCGAGCAGGGTTCTGAAGCGACTGTCATCGAGCACTATACAGGTGACGATACTGTCGATGGTAAGCAGAATAATTTCACCAATGCGGTTACTGAAATCCGCGTTGGCGATAACGCCAAACTGGTGCATTACCGCATGCAACTGATGGCAGAGTCTGCATTTCATATTGGCGGTACCTTTATCGATCTGCAGCGTGATTCGCGTTACGAAGGTTTTCATTTAGGTCTGGGTTCTGCCCTCACCCGCAATGACATTATCGTGAACCATAATGTTGGCGGTTCGCACTGCGAAATGAACGGTGTCTATGTTCCGCAGAACAAACAGGTCATTGATTTTCATACCTGCGTTGAGCACAAAGCAGCGCACTGTACGACCGACGAAGTGTTCCGCGGCATTATGAATGATAAAGCCAAAGCAACTTTTAACGGCCGTATTCATATTCATCCGGATGCCCAGAAAACGCTGGCTGAACTGAGCAACAAAAACCTGCTGCTGACAAACACCGCCGAGATCAACACCAAGCCTGAGCTTGAGATCTACGCTGATGACGTTCAGTGTGCACACGGTGCCACCGTCGCTCAGCTTGAAGAAAAAGCCCGCTTCTATCTGCAAAGCCGTGGTATCAGCGCCGCCGATGCTGAAGTGATGCTGAGCTTTGGTTTTATCAATGAACTGCTGAATGGTCTGAACGATGAAGCGCTGGGCCTTTGGCTACGCCCTCAGTTGGCAAAACGCTTTGGTCGAGATGACGATCTGTCCGCTCAACTCTCTGGAGAGCTGTAAGAATGACTCAGGCGCTGATTAACGACATCCGTGCACAATTCCCGGCACTTCATCAGGAAGTGAACGGCAAGCCGCTGGTTTACCTCGATAACGGCGCGACCACTCAAAAGCCGCAATGCGTTATTGATGCGCTGAGTGATTATTATCGCCTGAATAATTCGAATGTTCACCGTGGCGCTCACACTCTGAGTGATCGCGCTACGCAACAGTTTGAAGACGCACGCAAAACCCTGCAGGCGTTTCTAAACGCGAACAAGTCAGAAGAAGTCGTCTGGACCCGTGGCACAACCGAGTCGATTAATCTGGTTGCTGCGACCTGGGGCCGTCAGAACATCAAGGCCGGTGACGAAATTCTCGTGTCAGGCATGGAGCACCACTCGAACATCGTTCCGTGGCAGATGCTGTGTGAGCAGACAGGTGCAACACTTCGTCCTATTCCGGTAAAAGATAATGGCGAGTTGGATATGGAAGCGTTTACTTCCATGCTCAACGATAAGGTAAAACTAGTGGGCGTTGTTCATGTGTCCAACGCATTAGGCACGATTAATCCCGTCGCTGACATTATTAAGATGTCTCACGATGTAGGTGCCAAAGTACTGGTTGATGGTGCCCAGGCCGTTGCCCACTGGGATGTCGATGTGCAGGCACTCGATGTCGACTTCTACGCCTTCTCTGGTCATAAGCTGTTCGGCCCGACTGGTATCGGTGTGCTGTACGGCAAAGAAGAACTGCTGAATGCCATGCCGCCTTATCAAGGCGGAGGTGAAATGATTGAGCACTGCTCTTTCGATGGTACAACCTACAATGTTCTGCCCTTTAAATTTGAAGCAGGCACCCCCAACATTGCTGGGGCCATCGGTTTGGCTGCCGCGGTTAGTTATCTGAATGGCGTGGACCGTGCAGCACTTGAGCAACACGAGAATGCGCTGCTCGTACGTGCCAACGAACTGGCCGACGAGATTGGCGGTATCCGTAAAATCGGTACTGCACCACATAAAGCGAGCGTATTCAGCTTCCTGTTGGATGGTGCACACCCTGCTGACGTCGGGACTCTGCTCGACCAGCAAGGCATTGCCGTTCGCACTGGCCATCACTGTGCGATGCCATTGATGAACCAGTTTAAGGTGCCGGGTACAGTTCGTGCCTCGTTCAGTTTTTATAACACCATGGACGATGTTGAGCGCCTGTTTGCTGGCCTTGAAAAAGCCAGAATGTTTTTACTCTAAGGTGATCCGGCTATGAATATTGAGACTTATGATCCAAATGCTAAAGCAGAAGTCTCCATGACGGAGGCAGCGATTGCACACGTGCGTAAGCAGCTGAGCAAAAACCCAGACATGAAAGGTATTCGCCTTGCAGTCAAAAAGAGTGGCTGTTCAGGCTTTAAATATGATGTCGAATTCGTTGATGATGAAAAGTCAGAAGACGATGCGATTCAGGTAGCCGACGACGTGACCCTTTACGTTGCAGCAGACGCCCGTGCCTATGTCCGTGGCACGGTGATCGACTTCACCAAAGAAGGCCTGAACAGCACCATTACCTTCAATAACCCGAATGCCAAAGACCTGTGTGGCTGCGGTGAAAGTTTCAGCGTCTGAGGCTCAGTTGAGCTGCCCTGCTTAAACGGCTTGAGCCTCCAGCCGGTTAAGCAGTTTCTTACACCGTGACGCCATCTCTTCTTTTTCAAGCGCCTGTAGCGCTTCATGCATCAACGAATAGGCTTTAATCAATAGCTGATTATCTGAGCAGTCCTGATGCATACCATTCACCAGTCGAATTACGGCTGGGTAATCCCCAAAGGATGCGTAATCCTGCGCGAGAGTGAAACGAACTTCGTGACTTGTCGGTTTAAAGTCGGGAACCACACTGCGGGTCTGGTTATAAATTCGCTTAAGCTGGGCCTGGTGTCCTTTATGTAGCTTGTAAGCCATATAGTCGTCGGCAAACTCAAGCAGATCTTCTTTGTTTCCGGTAGCCGTTAGGAACTCGAAGTATTCATCATTGAGCGACAGGTCCTGCCCATGACGATCCAGTGTTTTCTTATATAAGCGATTGACGCCCTCATAGTCGCCTTCTTTGATCAGAACACTGATCTTCGCCCGGCTACGCTCTACTTCGCTCCGATATATCGGAGCATCCCCCGTCTGCGCTCGCGCGTAAAAACCAAGCTTTTCCTGATACTGGAAAACCACGTAGCCGAGGAGGTGAAAGATAACCACCATATAGAAATTAGAAATGACTGATTGCAGAATCATGCTCGCCCACTCGAATCCAGAGAAGACCATGTAAGAAAGCAAACCCACAGACGAACTCATCAATAAAAGAAGGCCAATCAGAATACCGTACGGTAAACCAACAGCACTGACGATACGTAATATATTCGGTGGCGCAAACGACGCCAGTACGCGATCTGTTAACGCAAAGTTAATAAGAAAGGCCGGAATACTGAGAACAACCAAGGCTCCGAGTAGCCCGGTAATCCCTGCACCCAAATAATGGTATGAGCCGATCCCACCTGCGGTAATCAGGATAATTAAACCAATCATTTTGAAAATAATCACGATGCCACCCGAGAAGGCTTCGCTCAGGTCGGGCGGAGACATATTTCCCGCGGCCGTCTCTTCCAGGCATTGAAAGCTGTACTTGGTGAGAATACCCGCCGAGATCAATCCTGCCACAGCACCTACGATAGGCACAAAGAACAGAACACCGCTGATAGCGGACAGTACAATTATCAGAGTCATAACCGGTACAGTGAGCGGATACCGGAAAGTTTCAGAGAGTCGTTCCCAGAAGGGTTCAGCCGTATACGCAGATCCCAGTGACTCGAGCGTCGCGCCACATTTGCAGCAGTAGCGGTCCTCCCCCCTTTCAGACTCCTGGGTGCAGGTATCGCATACCTGACAGTCGCAATGAGTACAGTGCCAGGTGGCGGCTTCGGTAGGATGATATTTGCAGTACTTCATTTATGCCCCCATCGCCAGTTGTTCAGCAACGCTGACATAGTATTGCTGTTTATCTGCCCGATTCTGGCGACTGTGCGCTTTGGCCAGGCTGGTCGCCACCCGGCTCAATTCAGATGGCTTTGCATTGCGCTTTTTCAATAGAGAAAAGATCTCTTCTGAGAAACTGAGATCCTCTAAGTGAGAAAAATTTGAGCCACAGATCGCCAGCGTTTCTGAGTCAATATGCTTAAGGTAGGGCCGGATATCTGCCCATATATCGCGTTGGCGGATTAATTCTTCGTCTGAGGTATCTTCGTAGCGCAGAACTTTTTTCAGGCTCGCAAGCCAGGTCTTATTCCTGCGTAATTTAAGCAGGTTGTACTGAAGTAGCAGTAATTCAAACTCCTCACCATAGGTCGCAATTGCCTGCTCTATACGATGCTGAGCAGTATCAAAGCGATACTTCTCAATGGCAGCGTATATCTCCGCAAGTTGCTGACGATAAGGTTCGGTATCATCTTCAGGCGTTTCGATGTATTCGAATTTAAGTAACTCAGGGCGAATCAGAGCCAGCGCCCCAACAGACAATGCACCAGCAACAAAACCACCAGCATGAGCCATAAAGGCGACGTTACTGTCAGGGTCTGAATAAAAGCTGATCAGCTCTTTGCCGATATACACCGGCAGAAGAATCATCGCTGGTGCCCGGAAGTAACCAACGATCAAATAGAACCAATAAAAGAAGCGAATAGTCTGCCATCGATAAATAATCAGATACATTGCCATTACCGCCGACAATGAGCCCGAAGCACCGACCAAAGGTTGTTCTGAAGTGAAATCCACCGCTGCATGTGAAATACCAGCCACAATACCGCCGAGCAGATACAGCCCAAGAAAAGACAGGTGCCCGAGAACGGCTTCAACGACAAAGCCACAAATCATCAGAAACATCATGTTCCCCATCAGGTGCATAAAATCACCGTGGAGAAACTGATACATGAAAAGGTCAATCACCGAGAGGTCGTTCGGCTTCACACCAAAACGCACACTACTGATACTGTCTATCTGCTCATTGATCTCAGAGCGGCGATCAACCCACTCGTAATAAAAGCTCGGGTAAAACAACGAGGGGCCGTTCGCTTCAAGGTATTTATAGAACCCCCTGTCTGTCACAACCGCAGTTGCGACCGGAAAAATCATGTCGTCTTCATGATATGCCCGCAGCTCTTCGAGGTGCTCAATGTCGCCCTGTTGTTCCAGATAAGTCTGGTAGTGTGGCCATTCATCTTCAAGGTACCCCGACTCGTTGTACGCAGTAATTGCCTTGATATAACGTTCGGTATCGCCGCTCTGATAGAGAAAAAATACGAGGATATTCAGAAGGATGATACCGATCAGAACAATCGGCGGGTGACTCCAGTTCAGGCGCCGCTCAACGGGAAGGATAATCATGTAGTAGCTGTCCTTGTCGCTCGTGGCAGGGCTCCAGCCCACCACCCTGTAAACTCTGCCAGCTTAAACTGCTTCCCCTCGTCGGACAACTCTACAAACTCAGTTCCCGTGTGCTAACTGAGTGAATAAAGTATCGCCAATCCTGTTAGAATACGCGTTTTATCCAGATCACAGGTTGAATCCATGTCTATTGAACGTCGAATGGTGGTTGCCAACGATAATTGTCCTGCTCGCATGGTGCCGTCCGGCACGCCGACGACAATCAGCGCCGGTACCTTCGTCACCATCAATCAGGCATTGGGTGGTAATTATACGGTGACGGTGAACGGCAATATGATGCGCGTCGATGGTACAGATGCGGCTGCGCTTGGGCTTGAGTCTGAGAGCATCACCTTCGATGACCCAGGTGACGGTCAGGTTCACAAAGAACAGATTGAGCAGGCTCTTCGCACCATCTTCGATCCTGAAATTCCGATCAACCTTCTCGATCTCGGGCTGATCTACGGTATCGATATCGAGGGTACCGACGTCAATATCCGCATGACACTGACAGCCCCTACCTGCGGTATGGGGCCCGTTCTGGTTTCTGATGTGAAATACCGTGTCGCAAAAGTTCCTAATGTCGCTTCTGTCAATGTTGAACTGGTCTTTGACCCGCCCTGGAGCCGCGACATGATGACCGAAGAAGCCCAACTTGAGGCCGGACTCTTCTTCTGACTCTCTGACCAGTCGTTCGCGGTAAACTGGCTATTTCAACAATGGCCGGATATGATGTTACCAGTTTGGCAACATTGCCGATGCATTAGTAATAATAAAAATAAAATAGCAATAAAAAGTGGCCGTCTGGCCCAGGCGAGCAATGAACGACTTGTATTTTACGGCGCTGACCGAGGCCTTGCATGAGGCTGAGATCTGCACGCCGACCCTAGTACTGGATAAGGAACGTCTGGATAGAAATATTGACCACCTTATCGACGTACTGAATAAAGGGTTCGACTATCGCCTTGTCACTAAGTCGTTACCCTCAATTCCACTGCTTCAGTACATTATGCGGCGCACTGGCAGTCAAAGACTGATGTGCTTCCATCTACCCTTTCTGCTGCAAATCGTGAATCAGATTCCGTCTGCCGACATTCTGATGGGAAAACCCCTTCCCATTCGCGCAGCACGCCATTTCTATAACTGGCATAAAAAGCAAACCAGCAGTATGTGCTTCTCTCCGGATCTTCAACTGCAGTGGCTGATAGATAGCCCTCGCCGGTTAGCTCAATACGGCCAGTTTGCCCGGGAGAACAATCTGACCATCAGGGTCAGCCTGGAAATCGACGTAGGTATGCATCGGGGTGGCTTCCGGAGCAGCAGTGAATTCACCGAAGCTTTACGGATAATTCAGAACTCAGACCACCTGATACTGACCGGCTTAATGGGCTACGAGGCTCATATCCCACACATTCCAGCTATTCTCGGTGGCGCCCGGCGTGCGTTTGCAGATGCCCGGGGGCGATATAGCAACTTTCTTCAGGCGGTAGAAACAGAGTTGGGAAACGATGCCCTCAAAGACCTGACGCTCAATACTGGCGGCAGCTCAACCTACACCATGTATACCGACAACAGCTTTGTATCAGAGATCGCGGCTGGCTCTGCATTGGTTAAACCCAAGAACTACGATGTTGATACCCTGGAGCATCATATTGCCGCAGCCTACATAGCCGCGCCTGTTCTGAAGAAGGTAGATCGCCCAGAGATTCCTCTATCACCTGCTGTGTCGGCAGTTCTCCGCTGGACTGGCTTCCTTCCATCTCAAGGGGCTTTTATCTACGGCGGTAACTGGCTTGCAAAACCTGTCTACCCAAGGGAAACGGAACAGGTTCGTCTTCATGGCCGGTCCAGTAATCAGGAACTGTATGGGTTTCCGAAGGATACGAAGATCGAAGAAGATGACTATATTTTCCTGAGACCGACACAAAGCGAGTCGGTGTTTCGTCAGTTTGGCCATATCGCCATCTATGAAAACGGTAAGATTACCGATTGGTGGTCGGTATTTCAGGAAGAGCACAACGAAGGGAACTCCGCCGACTCACTGCTTGAGTCGGCTCAGAAGCGAAGCTATCGCCTATAATTCGAACCGCTCGGCCTGATCCTGTAATGTCCGGGCCAGAGCGCGCTGCTCTTCTGCGGTTTTACGCATGAAATTACCTGTTGCAGCGGTATGACGCGATATATTGAAGATATTTCTCGTGCGCGTCGATACCTCTCCATTGGTCTGCACCTGCTCTTCAGCGGCGGCGGCGATCTGGTCTGACATATCCCGAATACCAGCCACTGCATCACGGATCATCGACAACTCCTGACTGAGCGTACCGGACAGTGACACGGCTCCTGTAACAACATCTTTTGAGCCCTCAACGGCTTTAAACGCTTCCTGAGTCTGCGACTGGAACTGACTGACGATTTGCTCAATCTCATACGTCGATTCCTGTGTTCTCTGAGCCAGGCTGCGGACCTCATCAGCAACAACAGCGAAACCACGCCCCTGCTCGCCCGCCCTTGCAGCTTCGATAGCTGCGTTAAGTGCCAGTAGATTAGTTTGCTCTGCAATCGCCTTGATCACACTCAACACGCTGCCGATAGACTCACTACGACCGTGCAATTCGCGAATCACACCCGCGACCGAAGTCATCGTTTCATCCAGACTGGCGATCTTGCCAACACTCTCTTGGACAACACCGACGCTTTTCCCGATCGTCGTATCGGCAGAATCAGTCTGCTCAGACATATTGTGAATATTCACCGCAATATCCCGAGCTGCGATCTCAAGCTGGCCGACGGACTCGACAACAGATTCAGTCTCTGTCTGTTGCTGTTTCATACCTTTGGTACTTAGTGAGATCGTCGCGTGGTTCTGAATAGCGATCAAAGACAGTTGTTTCGATGTGCTGTCGATTGAATGGATCATATCCGCAATCTGTGCCTGCATGCTGTTAAAGGCTCTCGCTGCCTCGCCGAGTTCATCATCCGTATGAATCATAGCCGGCACATCAAGTTGCAGGTTGTCTGAAACCCGCTTCAACCCCTGCACGACTTCCCTGATCTGGTTAACCAGCATTGCGACGACGAGCCAAACCAGCAAAATCGATACCGCAATAACAGCAACTGCGATAGTCAGCATACCTACAAATTCACTCTGAGCCAGAGTACCACCTGCTTTTGCGTTGCTGATGAGCGCGGCTGACAGGGTATCTTCGACCTCTTTCAATTTATTAATACGCGCTGTTGACGCTGCAAACCAATCAGCTGCCTTCACCCCAAAACCACCGGTGCCAGACTGCCTGTGGGCGATATCACGATACTTCTGGACTGCAACAACTTCTGCACTGACATTGAACCGCTCCCACAATGTCGCCCCATCATCATCAGTGAAAGCGGCAAACTCACGAAAGTGACTCTCTTGTTCAGCAACCAGGTGCACAAAGCGTGAGTACAGAGCACCATTAAACTGATCTGCACCAAATGCGTTACTAAGCACCGCTCTCTCGATACCCGCTCGCTCTTTGCCCTGGAGGAATGAATAATAAGCGGAGAGATCAAGCGTAGCCTTTGCATCCTCCGAATAATGCGCAGCTTGCGCAGGTACACTCAGAAGATGTGCAATGGTGCCGGTGTAGAACTTAAGTACCTCACCGAGCTCGACCGATTGGTCTGTGACAGATTTTCTTACGGAAGCCAGGCGTTCCAGGCGTTTTTCCGCCGCCTTAATCTCTTGCTGAACCCCTGGATAATCTTTCAACGAATGGTCACGAATATAGGCTTCCCAATCGGCCCGGCGGGCATCCACGAGCTGACGCTGCTTAACAATCGCCTGTGCGAAGGAACTCCCGCCACTCCCAAGATAACCCGCAGACATGCCCCGCTCTTTTTGCATTTCATGTGCAAGATTACTATTGAGCTGAGTCAAGGTTACAAGCACTTCGATGTGACTGAAGCTTGCAATTCGCGCACTCATCGACTGCAATAAACGAACATCAGTCAACACCAGAGCAGCCAATAGCGGCACGATTAATAACATCAGTTTTGCACGAATGCTCAAGCTCTTGATCAGCGACATAAGCAAGACTCCTCTTTGGCTATAAGCGTAGACCGCCCCCAAAGCTCTGCAAGCCGAGATTCATCCAATAAAAGCACTGTGAACAATCACCCCTGTCAGGTTGGCCCAGCAAAGCACAGCACCTGCTGAACGAGCCTGCCCATTCTGGTATCATCCGCACCGATTTAAGACATGAATAAGGGATACTCCGTGCTGACGATTTACGGTATCAAAAACTGCGACACCATGAAGAAAGCTCTTAAGTGGCTGGCTGACGCAGGTATCGACTACCACTTTCATGACTACAAAAAAGAAGGAGTCCCGGCGGACAAGCTGGATACATGGCTCGATGAACTAGGCTGGGAAGCGGTGATCAACCGTCGCGGAACAACCTGGCGAAAGCTTGATGAAAGCACCCGTGAAGCGATGGATAACACCACGGCGAAAGCAGTCATACTCGACAACCCTTCAATCATAAAGCGCCCACTTCTTGATACTGGCAGTGAGCTTGTGCTTGGCTTCAAAGCAGACGACTACGAAGCCCGCCTGAAATAACAACATTTAAACGACTACTTGAGGAATACTCATGACCACATTCGCAATCGCCATTGGTGTTGGTACCCACAACAGTAAAGGTGAATGGCTCGAGGTTTACTACCAGAAGCCTCTGCTGAATCCAGCTGACGGCATCGTTGAAGCTGCTCGCTCCGCACTGGGCTACACCGGTGGCAACGAAGCAATCAGCGTGAATTCTGACCAGCTAAGCACTTTTGCATCTGCCGTTGAAGGCGCCGATAGCGAGCAAGCTAAACTCGCGCGCGCATGCACTGAAAGCAAGCGTCCAGTGGTTGTGACCATTCTGGAGTCTGACGATCAGGCATCATCCACCCCGGAAGTTTACCTGAAGCTCCACCTGCTCTCTCACCGTCTGGTTAAGCCACATGGCGTCAATCTAGCGGGAATCTTCGGTCTGCTGCCAAACGTTGCCTGGACTAACAAAGGCGCTATCGACCTGAATGAGCTGGCTGATGCTCAGCTGCAGGCTCGACTCGATGGTGAACTGCTGTCAGTAAACAGTATAGATAAGTTCCCACGCATGACCGATTACGTGGTGCCTGCCGGCGTACGCATTGCGCACACTGCTCGCGTTCGTCTTGGTGCCTACATCGGTGAAGGCACGACCATCATGCACGAAGGTTTCGTTAACTTTAATGCGGGCACCATGGGTGTTTCTATGGTTGAAGGTCGTATCTCTGCGGGCGTCGTTGTTGGTGACGGCTCTGATCTGGGCGGCGGCTGCTCTACGATGGGTACTCTGTCTGGTGGTGGTAACATCATTATTTCTGTTGGCGAAAAGTGCCTGTTGGGCGCCAACGCAGGTATCGGTATCCCTCTGGGCGATCGCTGCACCGTCGAAGCGGGTCTGTACGTGACCGCTGGTACCAAAATTCAGGTACTCGACGATCAGAAAAACATCGTTGAAACCGTTAAAGGACGTGACCTGGCGGGTAAATCAGACCTGCTGTTCCGTCGTGACTCTATTACAGGCGCCGTACAGTGCGTGACCAATAAGAGCGCTATCGCTCTTAACGAAGAGCTTCACGCGAACAACTGATCCCGTCATCAGTCTCTCATGTCCGACCGGGCCCGGCCTGGTCGGACAACCCCCTTCTCCTTCTTCACCCCGCATTTTGAACCCGAACGTAACCAGTGTTACTGCAATGTAATCACTGAACGTATATTTGGTGTATTTGCACGAAATCGCCTTTCGTTACCCATTTTACTGACTAACCTATAAATACCCGCCAGCGAGAACCTACTCCAAAACGCTGTCGGTAACACCACGTCGATAAGATGTAACGAACGGGCACAGCTGGCAAAAATAAAAATAACAGCCGCTGAATAACGAAAAGTAAGCCTGTCGATCACCACTAAGCCCTGCTCTCTCCCCGGAGGCAGGGCTTTTTCCTTTCTGACAGGTTCAACTGTTATCATGAGTAGGCAACCTGATGTGATGACTATGAACAAAGACAAACGTATTGAAATTTTTACCCGGCTCAGAAACGAGAATCCGAATCCGGAAACTGAGCTTGAGTACACTTCCCCCTATGAGTTACTTGTCGCTGTAACCCTGTCAGCGCAAGCTACCGACGTAAGCGTAAATAGAGCCACCCGGAAGTTGTTTCCCGTCGCAAATACGCCCGCACAGATACTTGCGCTCGGAGAAGAAGGCCTGAAGGAGTACATCAAAACCATCGGCCTGTTTAACAGCAAAGCTAAGAACGTCGTCAAAATGGCCGAGCTCCTGCTGGAACGCCACGGAGGTGAGGTTCCTCAAACGCGCGACGAACTCGTGGCTCTACCTGGTGTCGGACGAAAGACAGCCAATGTCGTACTGAACACCGCCTTCCGGCAGCCAGCAATGGCCGTCGATACCCATATTTTCCGGGTATCAAACCGCACTAAAATTGCCCCCGGAAAGAACGTGGATGAAGTTGAAGCGCGTCTCATGCGACTGGTGCCGAAAGAATTTCTTATGGATGCCCATCACTGGCTGATTCTTCATGGCCGTTACACTTGCGTGGCACGCAAGCCCAAATGCGGATCATGCATCATCGAAGACCTGTGTGAGTTCAAACAAAAAACATCTGATTGAGAGATGCAGGCCAGCGAGCAGTAGCCCAGTCAGAAACAACTAATAATACAGGAGAGAGACAATGAGAATACTCCACACTATGCTGCGCGTAGGCGACCTTGATCGCTCAATCAGCTTCTATACCGAAGTTATGGGTATGCAGCTCTTGCGTAAAAGCGATAACGAACAATACCGATACACCCTGGCTTTTGTTGGTTATCAACCAGAGAAAGAAGGCGCGGTTCTTGAGCTGACCTACAACTGGGATGAATCAGAATATGACCTGGGCACAGGTTATGGTCATATAGCAATTGAGGTCAATGATGCAGCAGACACCTGCGAGGCCATTCGTAACGCCGGCGGAACGGTGACCCGTGAAGCAGGTCCCGTTAAAGGCGGTAGCACGGTCATTGCCTTCGTACAGGATCCAGACGGCTACAAAATCGAGCTCATTGAAAAGAAACAGCCGATTCCCATCGAACTCTGATTCTGGCGGGTAATCAGCCGCGTACGCCCGACTGAACTGACATCCTGTTCAAAATTCAGGCAGTCTTTCAGGCCACTGCTACACTGAATGCAAGTCAGTATGAGGCAGTAGCAATGTTCAACCACCTATCCATTAAGGCCAAACATAACCTGATCGTCGCCGTGACGCTCGTGGGTCTAATCGTGCTTGGCCTGATCACCAGTGTGCAACTCACCTCGATTGAACAACTCGGAGAGGTACGCCAGGATATCGCTGATGTAGAGCAAGGTGTTCTTACTCTCAGACGCCACGAGAAAGACTTCTTAACACGCCTTGACCCGTCTTACCTCGATAAACATGCCAGTACAGCATCAATACTGAACGAAAGCCTCACCAAACTGAGGGCAGACATGCAGACTCAGGGTATGAATGTTTCCGGCGTCGACGGCCTACAACAATCAGTAAATGATTACGTCGCGTCATTTAACTCCCTCGCAACTCTGAGAACCGATGCCGGCCTGACTCCCAAAACAGGGCTCTACGGCAGTCTGCGCGACGCAGTTCATCAGGTAGAAGAATCTTTAAAAGCGGGCGGCGACTACGAGTTGCTCTATCAGATGCTAATGCTCAGACGCCACGAGAAAGACTTCATGCTACGCCTGGATGCTAAGTACGTTGATCGTTTTACCCAGCGTATTGATGACACCGTGCCCATGCTGCGGGAGCGCGGCTTCAATGCTTCTGTGCCACTTATGCAGAAGTACAGAAAGGACTTTTTGTCGCTAGCAGATAAACTGAAAGAAATTGGACTCACTGCTGATTCAGGTGTGTCTGGAGAAATGCGTCAATCAATCCGCGAATCAGAGACAAGCCTGGAAACTATGGCGACAGCCGCACAAACTGAGGCGAGTCAGTTACTCAGTTCAACCTATCAGGCCTTATTCATCACCTTCGCTGTGATCATTGCCATTATTTTTGCGATTACAAAGCTGATTTCAAACAGTATCTGCAAACCGGTGATCAGCATCACAGAGCGCATTCAGCACATATCGAAAGACCTGGATCTGTCGCAGACCGTAGCTCATGGTTCAACCGATGAACTGGGACAGATGTCGACTTCATTCAACCATCTGATTACCAGCCTCCGCGAGACTATTGATCAGGTCTTGCGCTCCTCTATCACAGTCGATGAAACTGCTATTGCCCTTCGCTCAATCACAACCTCACTTAATACTGTGACAGACGAACAGGAGCAGGAGCTACAAAGTGCAGTAACCTGCATAGATGAAATGTCCCAGACCGTTCATCAGGTAGCCCGTAACGCCTCGGATGCTGCTGATGCTGTTACGTCAGTGGGTAAGGACATCAGCAAGGGTAAGAAGATTGCGGATGAGGCACGGGATGCTATCCAAAGTCTGAGCAAGGACATCACAAACACTTCCGCTGCTGCCCAACAACTCCAGAAAGACAGCGAGAGCATTGCAGAAATTCTTGGTGTCATTAACGGAATTGCCGAACAGACAAACCTGCTTGCACTCAACGCTGCGATTGAAGCCGCCCGCGCCGGTGAACAAGGCCGGGGCTTTGCCGTGGTAGCTGATGAGGTGCGTACGCTTGCCAGCCGTACCCAGGAATCTACCGAATCGATCCGCAGTACGCTTGAGCAGTTCCGCTCTGGGACAACACAAGTCGTCGACACAGTGGAACGGTCACAGGCTCAGTCTACCTTTGGCATTGAAAAAACGACCGAATCAGCGGCCATTCTGGATCGCATTTCAGAAGTGATGCTCAGTATCAATGATGTAAATACTCAGGTAGCCACAGCGGCAGAACAGCAGAGTCAGGTCGCGGCTGAAATCAGCCAGAATATTCACAAAATCAATGGTCTGACACAGCAGTGCAGTGAAGAAGCATCAAAAGCAGAACACGAAGGGAATGTGCTCAGTGGACTTTCAAAAGAGCTGGCGCAGAAAATCAGTCGCTTTACGCTCTAGAGATTTGTAGTCCTTTGCACCGGCGGCCTTCGATATCTGCCAGACATGAGTGATATCAGAAGGCCGCAGAACATAGTCTCAGTCGCGAATCATACGACGTAGCGTTTCATCCCGACGGATAAAGTGGTGGTAAAGCGCACCTAATATATGCAGAGCAATGAGAGCCATCAGTACTTTTGAAACAATACCGTGGGTCAAGCCTGCAATTTCATTGATCTGTTCATTTTCTGCGATCAGGGTGGGGATTTCCCAACCAAACATAGCCACGGGATAGCCTGCAGACTGACTCATCAGGATACCGCTCACAGGCATCAACAACATTGAAAGATAAAGCAAACCTTTCACCGCGCCAGCTACCATTTGTGTACTCTTCGGCACACCACTCACAGGTCTGACCGGATTAATAATCCGCAACGGAATACGCAAGAAAAAGAGAAGCAGCGCAAGAACACCCACTGACTTATGCAAGTCCATCAATTCAAACTTCTCTGGGCCATTGGCCATATTCTCAAGCAGTGTCCCCACGACCAGCAGGCCAATGATGATAATCGCCATCAACCAGTGAATCATTTTGGTTGCCGGACTGTAGTACTTTCCACCTTTACGCATTATTAATTCTTTCCTGTTTTTAATTTTGGCCAGCGAAGGGCCTTCTCTCATCAGCCGCTATCTTGTCACCGTCGTGAGTGGCTGACAATGTCATCAGGCTTACTTTCTTCAAGCTCACTCTGTATCAGATGATCGGATAAACCACCTGGTCATGATACCCAGTGATCACCGTCTGAGTTCCCGCCCAGCGACGGTCAAGTTCTACGTCACTACTATCAATTACGAGCGGTCGACCTTCGAGCCCGACCAGTTTTGTCTTTGTCGTTACAACGTAGAAGTGCTCTTTTCCCAGAGCAGTAAGGATACGTGGGCTGAATTGCTGATTTCCACGACCGAAAATATGGCCCTGCCCGCCCATGACACTGACTACCGCGTAGGCTTCCTCGTATTCCTGCAGTAGCGCCCAGATATCTGACTCGCTCAGATCACTGGCGATAACCTGTTCATCGACGACAGCATCAACACCTAACAAGGTAGACTTCAAGTGAAGCTCATCAAGAATGGCCTGGGTCGTTTTACCGGAGCCAAAAAGGTAAAGCACACCCGGCTCCATCTCTTCGATAACATGCGCAGCAATGTCGGCCAGCACCAGTTCTTCGGATTCGGTACCACCCTGTTTTACCGACTGCACAAAATGCCCGCTCTGAACGACGCGCATTTCACCGTATTGCCGAGCGCGAACCTGATCCTCGCGGAATGCATCTTCATCAAGGTCTCTGACCTCTGCTTCCCGGATATCGACCAGTTGCCCCTGCACCAGACGCTGCAATACCTCACCGCTCGCGCTCGGCGATATGCCATAAACACCAGAGTGAATTTTTACGCCAGCAGGAATACCCAGAACCGGCACGCGGTCACCAATCACACCACAGATATCCCGTGCAGTACCATCACCGCCTGCGAACACCAGAACGTCTGGCTTCGCTTCGGCAATGTGCTGAACCGCAGTGATGGTGTCGGCCGCAGTAGATGGCACTGCAGGCTCAAAATCGACGAGGTGATACCGGAAGTTCATTTCATCCAGCAATGCCTGTCCCATATCTCCCGGACAAGACAGAAACTGAATCTGGTCTGCATAGGGACGCAGCAATTCCAGGGCAACCCTGGCACGGTCAGGCGCCCTCTGAGTCGCACCACGACGGAATGCCTCTTTAACAATCTCGGGGCCATCGCTACCCTTAAGACCCACTGCCCCGCCAATCCCGGCAAAGGGGTTGATAATAAATCCCAGCGTCAACATGTCAGAACCAATCAGTCAGCTTGATGCCGATACCGAATCGCTCCTGATAACGATCGTAATCGATCAGGCTTTCGCCATAACCATTGAAATACTGAGCATAACCTTTGATCTTCTTAGTCAACGGGAAGCTGTAGCCCAGTTCAACTGCGCCGCGGTTTTCTGAAAAATCGAGATTATTCCGTACCATGATCGAGAACTGGTGCTTCTGCATCAACTTAACGTAGTGCAGCTCACCGTACCCCAGATAGTCATCCATATCTGGATTGTCGTTGTCTTTGGGGTCTGCAGGGTCAGCCTCTTTACCCTCCGGAATACGCCACCAGACCTTTGGACTGATCACACCACTCCCTACGATAAATGCCGTTTCTGCGATAATCCGGTTCCAGCTTCGTGACAAGGTGCTGGTCTGTCCATTGGACTGATGATTCAGTGACAAACGTACATAATCTACGATTTTATCTTTCAGCATCCAGCTAACCATCAATTCTGGTTCGTGGTTAGTCTCCCGGAAGGGCCGGGAGATATCACTGTTATATACTTGCCAGAATGAACGGTTGGTATAACCCAATTCAATGCGACTGAAGTTTCCGAGTACATCTTCCGCAATAATGTATTTGAGGCTTAATTGTACAATAGCCTCCAGATGGTCATAGCCCTCTTCAAGCGGAACGTTTTCATCAGCGTACTGGTTAATAGCACGCTCAAGTTCGTCGTTGCTGGGCCTGGCCTGCCAGGTCAGAGGCAGAAAGTAGTTGGGGCGATGAGGCAAAAGAACATAGGGGTTTTCAGAAGCCAGCATCTCAGTGCGAACTTTATCGATCAAGGTGGGTAAGTTTTTAGCCTCGTCGGGGAATTCATCTTCCGAGACAACCTGAACTTCCAAGGTCTCAGTTTTAATACCAGCAGGAATATCCTTACGAACGATTGGCTCCCTCTCCTGCTGAGCTGGAGTTGTTTCAGCAGAATAGACATTGATCGCACAAGCAGCAATGCACGCTACAAGAGCGCTTCTCAGAATCGTCATAACAGGAGCCTTCAGGTTGGTAATCTTCCAGCAGGCAAGATTACCACGAATCGCCTGAAGGCGCCTGATCAGGCCACGTGAGCAGCTTCGAGGAACGGTGTTCGCACAGCCTGAAATTCATTTTTGCAGTGCGGACAGGTTCGGGTATCACGCGAGAGTATCTTGTTGTGAAGGTGAAACAGCTGACTGTCTTTTTCCCAACAATAGGAGCAGTAAGGCTGACCAAATGGCCGACCATCGAGCGTTTTATAATAACCATCACCACGACGCTTCAGATTGCCACGATAGACAATCGCCTCATGCATCCGAATCAATTCAGCGTCTTTTTCTTCGATCACATCCTGAAGCAGGGACAGCTCCATTTTCGCTTCTGATACCGACGCAGTCAGATCGGCCAGCAAACGCTTAAGATCGCTTTTATCCAACAGATAGCCCGACTGGCGGATAGCCCTGGCTACATCTTTCGCCCCTTCAAGGGTATCCATCACTGCTTCTACAGTACCGTGCACTGGCATAGTCAATCTCCCGACAATTTCCGCTAGAAAAGCGTCGCTTTTTCGACACTTCTTACATTACGGAATTTATGCAGCAGTTTTAATGCCAGTGTGGGTAAATCTCTGGTACGTGTTACTCACTGCCAGAGACTACTTTTCACTTACTTCTCGACGAATGCACGCTCGATAACGTAATGACCAGCGTGCCCGCCGCGGGCTTCTTTAAAGCCCAGCTCGTCGAGCATGTCTGTCAGCTCATCCAGCATCGCCGGGCTGCCGCAAAGCATAAAGCGGTCGTTCTCCGGATCAATATTCTCCAGACCAATATCTGCGGCCAGCTTACCGCTACGGATAAGGTCCGTCAGGCGCCCGGTATTGCGGTACTCTTCCCGGGTCACGGTCGGGTAGTAAATTAACTTATCCCGCACAATGTCCCCGAAGTACTCGTTGTTTGGCAGTTCGTTTTCAATACGGTCCTGATAAGCCAGCTCAGAGACATACCGAACACCGTGAGTGAGGATGACCTTGTCGTATTGCTCATAGACATCGAGATCTTTAATGATGCTCATAAACGGCGCCAGCCCCGTTCCTGTGCTCAACAGATAAAGGTTCTTACCCGGCAGAAGGTTATCTGTAATCAGCGTACCCACTGGCTTGGTTCCCACCAGGATCTCATCGCCAACAGACAATTTCTGCAGGTGCTTGGTCAGAGGGCCGTCTTGCACCTTAATTGAGAAAAACTCCATCTCTTCTTCGTAGTTCGCACTGGCAATACTATAGGCGCGTAACAACGGCTTATCCTCTACTTCCAGCCCTATCATAGTGAAATGACCATTCTTAAAACGCAGGCCCTGGTTGCGGGTAGTAGTGAAGCTGAACAGAGTGTCATTCCAGTGGTGTACGCTGGTAACTGTCTCACGAATCAGGTTGCTCATATTGGCGACTCCGTTGTTTCAGAATGATGTTGAGCTGGTTGCTCAAAGAATGAGCACAGGTTACGCCCACTATCAAATTCGATAAAACAACTTATTTTGATATAATCAATCGATTTTACCGATCACAGTATTCCGGGACGCAAACCAATGAGATATACACTGCGGCAACTCGAGGTCTTCCTCGCGATCGCACAAGCTGGCAACCTGACCCGCGCAGCGAGTGAACTGAACATGTCCCAGAGTGCGGCGAGCAGCGCTCTGAAAGATCTGGAAACCCAATTCGACGTGCTCTTATTCGACCGGGTTGGTAAACGCCTGCAGTTGAGCGATCGAGGTAAGCAGTTACGCCCTGCTGCCGAGAGACTGATGGGGATGGCCGATGATCTGGAGCAGAGTTTGCTCAATAACGCAGACGCTGGCCCGCTGAACATTGGCGCAACCTTATCCATCGGAAATTATCTCGCAGTGCAGATGGTCGCTGAGTATATGAGCCTGCATCCAGATGCTCCGATCACGCTGGACGTTGAGAACACTGAACACATCGCCGAGCGCGTTCTGAATTTTGAACTGGACGTAGGCATGATCGAAGGCGAATTCCAGCACCCTCACCTGGATATTAAGCCCTGGCGCAGTGACGAACTGACGGTGTTCTGCAGCCCGGAGCATGAATTAGCGAACTCTGATAAGGTCACCGATCAGCAACTGATGGCGGCCTCCTGGATTCTTCGTGAGAACGGCTCGGGCACACGACAGGCATTTAACCGCGCAATGCGTGGCCTGCTCCCGGAGATGAATATCGCACTGGAGTTGCAGCATACAGAGGCAATTAAACGCGCGGTTCAGGAAAACCTCGGAGTGGGTTGCCTGTCATTAATGACACTTGAGGATGAACTCCAGAGTGGGCGATTAGTACGTATACATACACCGGAGCGCGACCTTCACCGACGCCTGTATCTGATACTGCACAAGCAGAAATACCAGAGTGCAGGTATTCAGGCCTGGATGGATCTTTGCCAGAAATGGTCGTCATAAGACACTCTGACTTACCTGAGGTTGTGGTAACCTTCGTAAACGCTCTCCAGCTGTAGAATCCGATGCTGTTTTATCTTGTCGATGATCATCAGATGTTTGCTGAAGCCCTGAAAAATATTATCGAGGGTTTTGGCCACAACTGTACCGTCCGCGTCTTCCCTGACGCCCGCCCTGCTCTCGAACAACTGAAATCTGAAAAGCCTGACCTGATTATTCTCGACCTCGAAATGGAAGGTATGGGGGGCACAGACATGCTGAAAATACTTTCTCAGCATGGCCTTGAGATACCTGTACTGGTCTGCTCTGGTAATCTCACGCCACACAATATGGCAGAGATTAAAGCGGCTGGCGCGCGCGGCTTTTTACGAAAGTCCGAGAGCATAACTGAAGTAAAGGAAGCCATTATCGCCGTCGTTGAAGGGGGCTACTACCCGGCGGAGTTCCGTGATGCGCCAACCGGTAATAAGACAACTCACGAAAACCCGCTATCGCCACGGCAGCAAGCCATTCTTATGTTAATGAAGTCAGGCATGAGCAATAGCGAAATTGCTGACATGTTATTTCTGAGCCCGAACACGATCAAAACCCATGTCCGTCTTATGTACGACACTCTCAATGTAAGCAGCCGGATTGAGTGCCTCAACAAAGCAAGGTCACTCGGGCTCTGAGCTCAGGCCGTTATGCACCTGTCATTATTCTTAAGAGATCTCTAACTGCGTGATAGCAGTCGTAATTTCCGCGTTGCTTACGGGTTTGAACAGTACTGGGTATCCACTGGATTTAAGTGCCTGAATTCTTTCGGGAGATGTATTACCAGTCATAATGATCGCCGGGACAGGCCTGCCCAAATGAGAATTAACTTCTTCGATGATATCACCGGATGCAAGATTACCCGGCAGCCTGTCATCTGAGAGTACCAGCTGGGGAACAAAGCGCCCCGACCTGAGGATCTGCTTAAGCTGTTGCATGCTATGAGCAACTTCAACGTCATGACCAGCGGCTACGAGAATCATCGACAAAGAATCAGTAATCTGAGGCTCATCATCGATTACCAGAATACGCAGAGAAGCCTGCTTTCTGGGTACGCTATCGTCCGTTGTATCCGCACCGCTTTCAAAAGCACGCGGTAAATAGAACCGAAAAGACGTGCCCTGCCCTACGTCAGATTCGAACTCGAAAGGTATCGCATGCAGCTCGCATAAGCGCTTAACAATCGGCAGCCCAAGTCCCATGCCGGCATTTCCGGTAACCGTCTCCGGGCCAGAATCCAGCTGCACAAACTCTTCAAATACAATGGCCTGTTTAGCCTTTGGAATTCCCTGCCCAGTATCTTTTACTGTCAGGCAGACAGTGCCCCCTGAAGCATGCGCCGACACGGTTACCTCTCCATGGTCCGTATACCTGACGGCATTACCAATCACATTATCGAGGATTTCAATCAGAATGCTTTTGTCTGCAGAAACAATGCATTGTTCGCCCTGAACACGCAATTGAATTCCCTTTTCTATCGCATGTACCGAGTGAACGGCGGATATTTCATTTAATACTTTCTGAACACGCACCGTCTGGCGATTTACTTCCAGTACGCCAGCATCCAGCTTAGATATATCCAGCAGTCTGTCCAAAAGGTGACTGGCAGAGGATAAGCTTCTTACCAGCTTTTCAGACGTTTCCTGATTTCGCATATCAGGGTTCGAAAGCATTGCTTCTGCGTACAGGCGAGCCGCCTGCACAGGTTGACGAAGGTCGTGGCTGGCGACAGCAATAAAGCGTGTTTTCGCAGCTGTCCGCTCATCCGCTAATTCCTGCGCGTTACGGTGCTCGAGACGGAGAATGATCGACTCCATATGAGTTCGATGAATCACGATACTGAACAGCACCAACATCATCCAGGTAAGTGGTGCGATAATCAGGGGCAGTATTTCACCACCAAAATCTACTGACAGAAGGTGCCAGCTGAAGCTGAAAAAAACAGGCGTAAGAAACGTAATATAAATATCGGGATAACACCCCATAGTGACTGATGGCATGGAGGAAGCAACCACCACCAGCAACAACAGCGAAAGTATCTGAATCTGACTGGCGTCAGGAAAAAACAGAAAAGGCGTCAGAGCCCAGAAAATGCCCCATATCACCGATAGATAGAGGTTGACCCAATGCCAGGTACGGACGTAACTTAAAGAACGATTTTCATGGTCTGAGCGATAATGCCAACGTATCAGTACCCAGGAGTTGATAGCAACAAAAAGAATACCAGAGAACCAGGTGAGGAGCGCATTAGCTGTCGCCGATGAATAAAACATCAAGCCAACAATACAGGCCACAATGACCGACCCAACCATCCGGGAACCGACTTCCGCCATAAAAAGGTTGTGCCTTTCCCACTGCAGGTCTTCCGCCAACGGGTGTTCACTTATAGGAGGGAGAAACTCATTTTTAAGTTTCTTTAGAAGTCCTGCCAACGCGATTACTCCTTAACATCACTTTGCTTCTGACACCCGAAGAGGCCTACATGATTCTATTACCGGATTATACCCCTGATCATTGTTCAGACACTGGCACTGGGCGATCTGCCTTACCTTCAGCTTCCAAATGCTCTAACGAGTATACCTTTAAGCACGAATCAATAGTAAACGACTACTCTGGTGACTACTTCACCTAAACAGGTGAAATATGAAACTTAAGATTCATAGCTTGACCTCTATCAAAGGACAAAAAAGCCCCCTGAAAAGAGGGCTAAAAGAGTGTGGTAAGAATGAGTAATGTCAGTGATTATTTCACTTCGACTTCAGCACCAGCGCCTTCGAGTTCCGCCTTAATCTGCTCGGCTTCTTCTTTACTTGCTTTGTAAGAAGAGGCAGCAGGAGACACTGCTCTCACTGGAGACTCTTCCGGAGTTTCCTCGACTACGTCAGACTGCGGTACTGTTGGTGCCGTAAACTCAATGAGCTTGCCTTCGTCAGTAGAGTCGTGGCACCACACCGTTGTGCCGTTTACAGCCAGCTGATCAACGCATCGGGTGAAATCACCACCGCTCAGCAATACGTACTCACCTCCATTGAAGTCCGCACCGGCGAGACCGGCATCTGCTGAAACAGCAAGTAAGCTTTCGCCGCTGTATACCAGGTCCAGGATAACTACCCCATTTTCAGTATCAGATGTAAATGGATTACCATCATTATTCAGTTCAATGCCTGCCGATTCCAGCGCACTCAAAAGATAGGTGTTGTCCTCAACAGTCATGGCAACCAGGAAATCATCTTCAGGATCTTCTTCAACTGCCGTCACAATAATACCAGCGTCAGCATCCAACACAGTAAAGTCACTTTCAGTTACTTCATTGTTCTCATAATCGTAAATCAGGCTGGCTTTAAAAACTGCGACTTCACCAGTGCTATCCTTACCAGTAATAAAGAAATCAATCTCATAGGCTGGCGTTTCCTCGTCACTCAGGTCAGATGCCGATAGACCGCCGAGCGAATGGCAGTCAACCAGGAAGAAGTTACTCTTGGTCTCATCGTTAATATCCAGCGATGCGCTGATGTCTGTACCGGCCAGATAGATCTCCAGGCTTGCTGGAGTCTGAGTTTCTTCTTCAATGGCAACCAATTGAGCGCTGGCTCCACCGCCCTCGCCACCATCAATGGCTTCTCCGCCTTCAATTGCGCTGGCCTCATCGTATCCGCAAGTCGCAATCAGAACAGTGTCGATTTCTTCGCCTTCGACAGTACCAGACACAGGCAACGCCAGAACATCACGGTAGTAGTCTTTTTCGAGTGCTACGCCCTCAACTGCTACAAATTCTTTTGTTGCTGCAGGCGCTACCATCAAGGTGTGGGAGATGCTGTCGTCAGAGCCGGTCGAACGCTTAAGCGCAACCATGTCACCGTTTGTCGCATTCTGAGGGTAAGTAAGGCCAACCAGCTCATCCGCACCTAAAGACCATGCTGTATCGGTATACACCGCAAGAGGATCAGGCGTAACGATGTCGTCACCGGTTTCATCATCACTGGAAGATGACGAACCGCCACCACAGCCAACCAGAGTCATAGAAGTCGCGGCAAGTACCGCCAGTGTTAATTTATTCAGTTCCATTCTGCTCTCCCGAACGTTAATTTTTGTCAACGAAAGAAGTAGACCAGAAGGGTATTCGGGCTTTCTTCACCCGTTTGGGTGAAAAGAGTTTGGGAAGGCTGCTGATAACGGCCATTCAGGCCTTATTTACCTTTTACTGACCGTCAGGTCAGCTTACTGAAAGCGACAACCACCACGCAACTAACAAGCGCACAGCCAGCAAACTAAGAAACCAGCGGTACAGCAGTCTGAAACGCGCTTCGGGCAGTTTGCCGAGCAGTTTAAGCCCTGACTTTGTCCCCAGATAACCTAAAACAATCATGCCCGCCATAACCGGAATCCAGGCAGAGAACGCGAAGCCGATAGCGCCGAATACGATGATTTTAAGCAGATGCTGAATGCTCATCGCGGTGGAGAAAAGCGCAGTGTAATGCCACTTATTGTGAGCATCTTTGCTCAGCCAGGCCGAGACAAGTGGGCCCGAGGCACCGACCAGAAAACTCGCCAATGTCGTAATAAAGCCCCCGACCGCTAAACCGACACGAGTGCGCCCGAGGCCAATTTTTGGCATCGGTAGCCAGGTAATCCAGAGAACAAACAAAGCGATAAACAGAGGAATCAATTGGGCATCGAGGCGCCCGACCAGCCAGACACCACCGGCGACAGCGATAATGGCGCCCGCGACAAACCAGAACAGACGTGGGCGATCAAGGTACTGGCGGGAAAGGAACGCGCGCGACGCATTTGATCCCAGTTGCACCACACCGTGCACTGGCACCAGAGCTATGGGCGGCACGATGCTTGCCATCACGGTAATCAGAAAGGCGCCCCCACCCACTCCCAAAGCCGCCGTTATAAAGGAGCCAAGGAATGACGCAGCAAAAAGTATCAGGGCCTCTGTCAGGGTCAGGCCGTCAGGTATCAGTTCGAGCATGTACCCTCACAGAGTTCACTTGAGACAGAAGTCAGTACCCTTCTGGTTTAACAAAACCGCGGAATGATTTCTCTAACAGAGACGCAAATTTAATCGTCGTTTTATCATGATATTTGCGGCCAAGGATCTGCACGTTCACCGGCAGGCCGTTCTTTGTTGAGCCCACAGGTGCGCTGGTTGCGGGTAACCCCATTAATGTTGCCGGAGCAATCCACATAAAGATATCCGTGTAAGGGCCAGGCATACCGTTTACGTGGAGTTTGCGCTTGTGCATTGCAGGCTTTGGTTGATGCTTGAACGCAGGCACATGAACCACAGGAGTCAGTATCACATCGTACTGATCAAATAACTTATCGGCTTTCTGCGCAATTCGCAGACGCGTCTCGTGCTGTTGCAGCCAGTCAGCATGAACCTGTGTCATCCCTTTCAGCAGTTTATCGATATGAGCACTGAGTTTAAGCTTCGCACCGAACTTGCCGGCGAGCTTACCAATCACCGCCGTCACCCGGCGTTGAGCAGGCTTCAGGGTTCCACTGAGCACCGAACCGAGCAGGTTCATATAGGTCGGGACAAAGGTCTCCAGCGACATCCCTTCTGGCGCTCCTGTGGTAACGTCTACACCTTGAGACTTCAGGTGTGCAGCCAACGCTGTGTAGGCCGCCTGCAACTCATCATCAATCGGGCTCAATGAATCCTGAGTCCATAACAGCACCTTATAGCCACTCAGGTCTTTCTCAGGCGCCTCGGGCAGTGTCAGTGACCATGAATTACCCATTAATGGACCAGGTGCTGCCAGAATATCGAGCATGACATCCAGGTCATCAGCATGACGCGTCATCGGCCCTGGGGTCGACAGGTCTGGTTCAAGAAGCATCCCTGGTGGGCCAGGAATATGACCGCGGCTGGCGATGATGCCATGTGTTGGCTTGTGACCGTAGGTTCCACAGAAATGCGATGGTGTGCGGATAGAGCCCGCAAGATCAGACCCCAGTTCAATCGGGGTAAGTCCTGCAGCAAGCGCAGCCGCTGCACCGCCGGATGAGCCGCCCGGTGTGCGACTGGTGTCATGGGGGTTGTTTGTGGTGCCGTAGACCTTGTTGAAGCTCTGCAGATCACCTGCAAACAAAGGCACATTGGTTTTACCGAAAGGAATGGCACCGGCGTCGACAAGGCGCTGTACGGTAAACGCATTTTCCGCTGGTATATGTTTGGCTAGAGAGCGGGAACCCGCAGTACAAGGCATACCGACAACTTCGAAGGTATCTTTGATCGTCATTGGGATACCATGCAAAGGGCCCCATGACTCGCCTTTTGCTCTCGCTTCATCGGCAGCATCGGCACGAGATAATGCATCATCAAAGTTCGTTGCCACGACGGCGTTCAGTGCTGGGTTCAGCTTTTCAATGCGATCACGGAAGTATTCTACCAACCCTCGGCTGGTAACCTCTCCAGCAGCCAGCGCTGCCTGAAGTTCTGCGATGCCGCAGAAAGCCCACTCTTTAGACACAGTCATCCCCTATATTATTGTTAGCGGTATTATTTTTAGCGACTTCTATTACTAGCAACTTCTGGTTTTGAATCAGGAAAGCGTCTCAGGTTACCGGACACAATCATGACTGCCAATGTGCAAATGTGCCGTGCATCAGTGAGGATTGACCTGGTTTGTGAACCGGCATACCCTCAGTTGAAAGGATGCAGAAGTCTGGTGAGTGGGGTCTATGAGACGGAAGTTGTCGCAACACCTAGTCAAATGCACGGTTACCGTGCTGATATGGATGTTTTGTTTTGTCGTTCATGCTGAAGAATCAGCCCCCGAGAATCTGAATTGGGTAAAAAACGACGCGCCCCCTTTCTACATCATCAGATCAGATGGCCAGCAAGGCTTTGGTGATCAATTGCAAACTCAGATTGAAGGTGCTTTGGATCATTACCGACATGACACTCTTCATGTGCCGCTGAGTCGGTTGTCATCGAGCTGGAAGCCTTACGATCCACTATGCTTCGCGACCATGATCCATGAGGCACCACTGAGCGATGACTACCTGCTCTCAGTGCCCAATGCCATGTACCTCCCCCACGGTATCATCACCACCAACGCATTCGCTGAGAGCTTAACCGTTCATGAAGATGGCAGCGTATCGCTGGAATCGATAATCAGCGAGCAGAAGACCAGTATGGGGCACATCAGCGGCCGTACTTACGGAGAAAAGCTCGACAGGATGCTGCGGCGCTACCGACACAATATTGAAATTAATGCTCGCGCGGGATCTACAGAAACCCGTGGAATTCTCACTATGCTGAATGAGGGCCGCTTTGATTTCATCATCGATTACGAGTTTGTTCTTAATCACCATGTAGACTCGGCTGAACAAGCAGGGCAGCTCCGCTTCTTACCTATCAGTGAAACCCGCGGCAATTTTATTCTGGGCGCGGTAGGTTGCACGAATTCTGAACAGGGTAAAAAAGCCATTCAGGCCATAAATAAAGCCCTGCCAGATATCGTCAATAGCCGCTCATACCGCCGAGCCGTCGCGGCCTGGTTGGTTCCGGTTGGCGACGAAGCCTATTACTGGAATAAATTCGACGATGTTCTGAGAGAATACCTGGGCTTTCCGACCCAACCTAAAAAGACGGCTCGCCTGCCCTTCGCTACATCAGAATAAATACCTACCAACGAAGAAACTGCCGGCGCTAGAGCACACGGCAGTTTGCTTTGCCCGGATAGAATCCGGTCAGGATACGGCAGAGAAGACCTTACTGAAGCTCGACTGTTCCTGAATATTCACCGGCAACCTCAGCTTACGAGAAATATCGCTGGCCGAAAAAACACCCCGAATCTGATGTGTATCCTCATCAATCACCAGGCAGTGTTGCTGATAATTGTCCTGCAGAAAGTCAATCACGTCACCGATCGTTGATGAACTGACCTCATGAATATTCAGCGCCAGCAGATCCTGTTTTCTGGTCATCAGATCACTGACCTGCACTTCATCACGGGGAACGCCTGAAGCCGCAGCTTCAGCAATAATATTTTGCTCCGACAGATCGACTGCTGAGACCACACCCACAAAATGCCCGGTGGCATCAACCACAATCTTCAACCTGACGTGTGTCCGGATCATCAGGCTACGAGCTTCAGGTGCAGAAACATGTCCCTCAATAACCATAGGCTCAATCTCCCGGAAATCAGTAAAGAAATCCATCGCCGGGCTAAGCAGAGTTTTCTCTTTAAAATCTGCAGGCTGAACCAACTCATCAATTTTCTGGACAGGATATAGGGTCAATTTTTTCATAATACGATCTCCTGGCACCGCAACTTATCGTGCCGTACTGATTCTTGAATATTTGATTGAATAGTCTGAAGAATCAGAGCGAAGGAGGAGCCCGTATGAAGGAATACTGGCCAAGAGAATGAACCGCCGCAGAGACACCATAAGGAACGTCCTGTGAAGGCAGGATAACACCCGATAGCTTGCGGCTTGAAAGTGAGGACTTTTCGTCGTCATCTGCGCCGTTATCACATGCGCTCAGCAGCGCTTCAGCGAGGTTTTCTACAACCAGGGCAGCAGAGCCGGCATCCGCTATGCCGGAGTTCTTAGCACCATCTATGGAAGGTAGAGCGGAAACGGGAAGAGAGATATTCAGAAGTAGCAGCAACGCTGGTACTAGCGAAAAGTGCATACAACCTCCTAAATACTCAAAAGACTGATTCCAATATATGCCTGAGATCTGGTTTGTACCAGTAAGTTTCCGTCAACGAATAGAAAGGAATCTACCCATGACGGCATCAACCACTCCCAGCGAATTCCCTGTATGTCTTGCCATACAGCCACCCACAGCCGGATCTGAAGATACCCGATGGGGTCCAGCAGCACATCGACGATGGGAGACTGGTCGTTTTTGAGCAGGCAAACAGCGAACCTCTGCTCAACGATATCTATATTTCATCGTTAAAGTCAGATCAACGTCCGTACCGGGTTGAACTGGTGATTTCATGGTTTATGAATATGGTCGCGGATCACTGATTGACAGACACAAAAAAGGCGCTCAATGAGCGCCTCTCTTTTCCGGACGTTTCTTACTGCAAAAAGCTTACAGCAGGTCGCGACCTTTCTTAGCAGCCGTGCGCAGGCGCAAAGCGTTCAGCTTAATAAAGCCTTCCGCGTCTTTCTGATCGTACGCACCTGCATCGTCTTCGAAGGTAGCGATCGCTTCGTCAAACAGTGAGTCTTCAGACTTACGGCCAACCACAATCACATTGCCTTTATACAGCTTCAGGCGAACTTCACCATTTACAACGGACTGAGTCTCATCGATGGCAGCCTGCAGCATCTTACGCTCTGGCGACCACCAGTAACCGTTGTAGATTAACTCAGCGTACTTAGGCATCAGAGAATCTTTCAGGTGAGCCGCTTCACGGTCCAGAGTGATAGATTCGATCGCACGGTGTGCTTTCAGCAAAACAGTACCTGCCGGAGTCTCGTAACAACCACGAGCTTTCATACCGACATAGCGGTTTTCAACGATGTCGACACGGCCAATACCGTTAGCGCCTGCCAGCTTGTTCAGCTCTTCCATGATGGTCGCAGGAGACTTGTCGACACCATCGATAGCCACCGGGTCACCGTTCTTGAAAGTGATGTTCAGGTATGTTGCTTCGTCTGGCGCATTCTCAGGCGAGACAGACCACAGCCACATGTCTTCTTCTGGCTCTGCCCATGGATCTTCGATCAGATCACCTTCGTAAGAAATGTGTAGCAGGTTGGCATCCATAGAGTATGGAGACTTCTTACCTTTCTTCTTCTCTACGTGGATGTTGTGCTCATCACAGTAAGCCATCAGCTTTTCACGGGAGTTCAGATCCCACTCACGCCATGGCGCGATCACTTTAACGCCTGGCTTCAGTGCGTAGGCACCCAGCTCGAAACGTACCTGGTCATTACCTTTACCGGTCGCACCGTGAGCAATCGCGTCAGCACCTGTTTCGTTCGCGATCTCGATCAGACGCTTAGAAATCAGAGGACGTGCAATAGAAGTACCCAGCAGGTATTCACCTTCATAGATGGTGTTAGCGCGGAACATCGGGAAAACGAAGTCGCGGGCAAACTCTTCACGCAGGTCGTCGATGTAGATTTCTTTGATGCCCAGAGCTTCGGCTTTCGCACGAGCTGGTTCTACTTCTTCACCCTGACCCAGGTCAGCGGTAAAAGTAACGACTTCACAGTTGTATTCCGTTTGCAGCCACTTAGCGATTACGGAGGTATCGAGACCACCGGAATACGCCAGTACGACTTTCTTGATGTCTGACATGCGCTTCTCCAGAGATAAACGACGCTTCTACCTGTCTGCCCGTACTTTGGTACAGGGTGGTGACAGCGCCGGGGCAAAAATTCAAGGGGGCATATTGTACTGATTGTGAGCAATAACGCCAGCAGGCCGCCGAAGTAACGCCTCCAGAAATCTCACGATTGAAAAGAATTATGAGTACAATCGGAGAATCGCGATGTCATAGCAGTCTCCTTCCGGCTGCTCGATCAATAACAAGGGATCAGGGATGCTTAAGATATTTACCAGGCCGTTCGCCAAACACCGTTGCTCGCACCGCAAGGCTTCACTTGCGCGCTCAACCGCCTTTCTGCTTTCTCTTGCTGTATTCAGTACCTTCCAGGCCGGCTGCCAACCAGAGGAAGGCGCAAGCTCTGGTTCAGAAAGTACTAAAACCGAAAGCGCGCCGTCACAAACATCTGTTGTTAAAGAAACACAGAGCGCCAGCACGCCTCCCCCGATCAACGATGCGATGTACGCTGATATCCCACTGACAATCGCCTCAGTAAACGAAACCAGTTACGACGGTGGAATGACGGTAGGCATTCGCTTTTCAGCGCCGCTGAGCAGCAATCAGCCTTTTCAGAATTACGTACACATCAGCGGAGAAACGCCCGCCTGGATTCTCTCTGATGACGGCCTGACCCTTTACCTCGCGGATCCAGAGCCCGAGCGCACCTACAAGGTGATGGTTAGCAAAGGCCTAAAAGCACGTAACGGCACTGTCCTGAAGGAGGGAGATAGCGCCAGCGTGACCTTACCCCCAGCGCCACCGTCAGCCACGTTTGCCAGCGACGGCCACTACCTGACCACCGACCTGAGCGTTGGTCTTCCTGTCAACGTTATGAACGCCAGCGAAGTTAACGTCAGTTTCTTCCGGGTTCGCAATGACAATGAAGCCCTGCGACAGATGCTGCTCTGGAAATCATCTGACGCCCTTGAGCACATCTATCGACTTGAGGATATGAACGAGTTCTCTGACTTTGTTTACGATGGCCGTATCGCTCTGACGAGTGACAGAAACCGTCTGCGCAAAGTGAATCTGCCGCTGGCATCGATTGATGCCCTGAAACAACAAGCAGTCTACCTCGCGGTCATGACGATACCGGGTCAATTCAAGTCCAAGCTGTCGACCACCTGGTTTACCGTCAGCGACATCGGTCTGCATATCCGCGAGTACAGAAAGAATATCGGAATTTTCACAAGGGACCTCAACTCAGGGGCCAGCAAATCCAACGTTGAACTCACCGTGATGGCTGGCTATCGCAGCCAGGAGCCCAAGGTGACAACACTTTCGAGCGGTAGCAAAGGATACGTTCAGTATCCGCGGAAGGATTTTTACAACACCATTCTGATCGCACGTGACGAAGATGCGGTGACTCTGATGCACCTCAACAGTGCCTCACTGGACATGTCGGACTTCGATTCCGGCACCCGCCCCTACCGCGACACCGAGCTATTCATGTACGGCCCACGAGACCTGTACCGCGGCGGTGATACCGTATACATCAACGGGCTTTATCGTGATGCCGATGGCAAAGCCCAACCAGACAGTCTTCTGACCTATTACCTACGCCGACCTGATGGAACCCGCAGCGATAAAGTGACCTGGCGCAGCACGGTTCCCGGTGTCTATGAATTTTCTACGACACTGGCCGACGACGCCCCGACGGGCCAGTGGAGCTTTAACGTCACAGAACCGAATGGCAGCACCCACCGGTATAACTTTCAGGTCGAAGATTTTATGCCAGAACGCATGAAACTGGAGTGGAATCCCGATCAGAAATCCGCGGTATTCAGTACACAAGATCCGATAAAAATTGATGTGCTCGGCAGCTACCTGTATGGCGCTCCGGCAGCCGGCAACAACTTTGAAGCCGATTTCAGTTTACGTCCGACGGCGCATCCATTTCAGCAATGGCCCGAATTCCATTTTGGAGATCCGAAGCAGGACGACTGGATTCAGTCTCTGCCAGCGCGGGAAACCAGATTAAGCGATAAGGGCGAGCTGACACTGCACCCTGCAATCACCTGGAAAGAGGCCCGTGTGCCACTGGCCCTCAAAATCACCGGCAGCCTTTTTGAAAGCGGAGGCCGCCCGGTTGTCCGCTCTCATACCGTAAGCATCGTGCCAGAGGGGCAACTTGTCGGCATTCGCCCGCTTTTTAAAGACAGAGCGAACACCAACGCCCCCGCCAGCTTTGAACTGATCAGCACCAACAGTAAAGGTGAACTGGTTGACAGCACATCACTGGAGATGACGCTGACAAATATCACTTTGGAAACCCGCTGGAAGCGAGACGACAACCGCGGCTGGCATTACGAAGAGCAGCGTCGTAATGTGCGCGAACTGAGTCTGCCAGTAACCACCAATAGTGAAGGTCCGGTGACGGTTCAGGTACCTGTACAGTGGGGCGAATACCTTCTCGAAATTCGCGACACCAATACAAATCTGAGTACACGCGTTTACTTTAACGCTGGCCATCGCTGGTACTGGCAGTCACAGGAGCAGGCAGCACGCCCGGACCAGGTCAGCCTCGCTTTCGATAAAGAAAGTTACAATGCCGGTGACAACGCACGTCTGAAAATCACACCACCCGCAGCCGGCCGCTCGCTGGTGCTGATTGAAGCTGACCAGTTACTCTTCCGTACGGAAGCCGATATTCCTGCAGAAGGCGGCTGGGTGGATATTCCAGTCAGCAAAGACTGGCAGCGCCATGACATCTATGTGTCAGTCATCCACTTACAGCCCTCTGACGCTCAACAAAGAATCACCCCTACACGCTCGGTTGGATTGATTCACCTGCCGCTCAACAGAGAATCTGAACGACTGAACATTGAAATTCAGACACCAGAGAAATGGCTGCCCGCGAAAACAGAGCAGGTCACACTCGACATATCATCGGAGAAACCAGTGAGCCGCGCCTGGGTGACTCTGGCAGCCGTCGATAGCGGCATTCTGTCAATCAGCCGCTTTAAAACACCCGAGCCTTTCGAGTTTTTCTTCGGCCCACGCCGCTTCTCGGTTGATGCAAAGGACATGTACGGAAAGCTCATCGACCTGAACAATAACCGCACTGGAGAAATCCGCTACGGTGGTGATGCAGACCTGGCTCGCGGTGGTGATCTCGCACGTTCAGAGATTCAGATCATCTCCCTGTTCAGTGGCATGGTAAACGTAGAAAACGGACAGGCCGTTATCCCTGTCTCCATGCCCGACTTCAATGGTCAGATTCGCCTGATGGCATTGGCCTTTGATGAGAGCAGAGTCGGCAGCTCGGATAAAGAAGTGACGGTGGCCGCGCCAGTTGTAACACAGTTATCTCTGCCCAGATTTATCGGCGCTGGGGATACATCCAGCGTTGCACTGGATATCACGAATATGACAGGTGCAGGCAGCGATTTCGAGGTCACTCTGTCAGCCTCGGGGCCGGTGCAGGCCGACGCACTGACGCAAACACTTTCGTTGCAGGAACAACAGCGCTCTACACTGCTCTTCCCCTTCACCGCAACAGGTGCCGGGCGCATTGTCTTCCGTACAGAGGTCTGGCATCAGGGCAAAATAGTGATTGATCGTGAGTGGGGACTTCAGAGTCGATATCCGTATCCGGCCCAGACCTTCCGCGAATACGATGTACTCGAAACGGGCGCATTACTGACAATGAACTCTGACGTATCCTCGGGCTGGCTGAGTGATTCGATTGTTGCCGCGGTGTCTGCAAGCAGCTCCGAAAACCTGAATGCTGAAGAGCGCATGGCTCGTCTGCTGCGTTACCCATACGGTTGCGTCGAACAAACCACCAGCTCAACCTATCCATGGCTCTATGCAAGCGACGAACAGATCATGCGCCTGAAAGACTCGATAGACGGTGAATTAACCCGAGCCAATGCCATAGCCAGTGGCCTTGCCCGCATCGCTACACGGCAGAAACCAAATGGAGGATTTGGTCTGTGGCGTCGTGAAGATGCAGACGAACAGCACTGGCTGGCGGCTTACGTTGCTCAGTTTATGACGGATGTGCAGGCTGCGGGCTATCAGGTTGATAACGATGTTTTGGGCAAAGTATTGATTCGACTTCGGGAATATTCGCGTAACAAGGCACAGCTGCGCGAACTCTGGGCCGAAGACGTCGACCTTTACCGCTTTACCTATCAGGCCTTCGCACACTTTATTCTCGCGCAGCACAACATAGCGTCACTGGCGGATATCCGGACGACCGCGGCCTACGTGCCTGAGAATGCAGGTGGTCTGGCACTGTTGCATCTGGCAATCGCTGCAAAACTACAGGGAGACAATCGCCTTGCAACTGAGCTTTACCACCAATCTCAAAGACAACAGCCGATACGTCCATACATCGGTGATTACGGCTCAGAACTGCGCGACAAAGCTCAACAGGCCCGACTGATCTGGAAATACGACCTGGATAAGGCCCGCCCTGTTAAATTAACGTCCGAAGTAGCAGAAGCGATACGCAGCCGCCGCTACCTGAGCACGCAAGAGCAGATTGCCATCGTGCAGCTGGCAGATGAACAACAGAAGCACACTGGCGAGAAGTGGGAACTGATGCTGCTGAGCGCCGGGAAAGAGCAGACACTGACCGGCACTGAGCCTACACGGCTAGTATTACGGGGAAAAGATGCTACCGACCTCAGCCTCACCAATATCGGCGATAAAAATCTCTATGCGGCGCTGACCTATCAAGGATACGGGGCCACGCCTCCGGAAAAACAATCGTCCGGCGATGTCAGCGTAACCCGCAATTACTGGAACATGGAGGGAGAGAAAATCGGTACGGATAATACTTTAACCATGAATACCGGAGACATGGTTATTGTTGAGCTGCTGGTTTACTCGAAAAAGTATCGCCCTGACCTGCTGATGGTCGACCTTCTTCCCGCGGGTCTGGAGATCGAAAACCAGAACCTGCCCGACAGTACAAAACTGTCCGACATTATTATCGATGGTGAGAAGATTGGTCAGCACCTACAGAGTGCAGGCGTGGTTCACGAAGAGTTCCGTGATGACCGCTATGTCGCGGCACTTCGCACCGGTGGTAGCCGCTACTATGGTACGCGTCCTGCGCGCATGTATTACATCGCACGGGCAGTGACACCGGGCACTTACAAAGTCCCGAATCCGCTCCTTGAAGACATGTACGACCCGGAGGTTCGCGCCGTTGGCAGCACCATTGAGGAGCTGGTCGTTCAGCCGCGCTAGGATGTTAAGAAGAGCGAAAAACGCCTTGTATTTATCTGCAAGAAAGAGGGTCTCCCTCTTTCTTGCTGTTTTTATTGGCGTTCCGTTACTTCTTGATCTGCTGTTCCCAATACCCGACCCGGCAACGTCAGGCGAGGGCTTTACTCAGGTCGTGACCGACAGAAATAATCAGATCTTACGAGCCTTTCCCGATAAAAATGGAGTGTGGCGCTACCCGACCTCCCCGGATAAGGTATCACCCGATTATCTGAATACCTTACTCAGTTACGAAGATCGCTGGTTTTATTATCACCCGGGTATTAACCCGATCTCTCTGGTAAGAGCAGCCATCCAGAATGCTCAGTGTGACTGCATCGTCTCCGGTGGTTCAACGATTACAATGCAGGTCGCACGAAGACTGTCTCCACACGATCGCAGCATCGGTGGAAAATTTAAGCAAATGCTCAGAGCTTTACAGCTGGAGTGGCATTACAGCAAAGAAGAAATTCTCACACTTTATCTGAATTACGCCCCCATGGGCGGTGTGATTGAAGGGGTCGCGGCGGCAAGCCAGATGTACCTTGGTAAATCCGCCGACCAGCTGAGTCTGGCTGAGAGCGCCTTGCTAGCGGTGCTGCCCCAGGCGCCTTCCCGTCTGAGGCCCGATCGTCACCCGCAACGAGCCAAAGCAGCCCGCGATAAAGTTCTCCAGCGTCTTTTTTTGCAAGGACAGATCACACAGGAGCAACTTCATTATGCTCAACTTGAAAATATCATTGCCCTGCCTTTATCAACACCTCAGCTCGCGCCTCTGTTAAGTCGCCAACTGGTGGACGATTACCCCGATGATGCAGTCATCAAGACAACGCTGGACGGTGAACTGCAACACGAATTACAGGCACTGCTGGCGGAAGAAATTCAGCGTTTTCCTGAGCATCAATCCGCGGCAATTCTGTTGGTCGATAATCATGAACGCAGCGTGAAAGCCTACCTCGGCTCCGCCGACTTTACCGACAACAGCCGCTTCGCCCACGTCGATATGATTCAGGCAACACGATCTCCCGGTTCAACGCTCAAACCCTTTATTTATGGATTGGCCATGGAACAGGGTTTGATCCACAGTGCCAGCCTGTTGCGGGACGTTCCGCGACATCTACGCAGCTATCAACCAGAGAATTTCGCTCATTCGTTCAGCGGGCCCGTCGACGCCACCACGGCGCTACGGCAGTCACTCAACTTACCTGCAGTACAGGTTCTTGAAGCGTTGGGCCCGGCATCTTTCTCAGCATCACTGGAAAATGCCGGAACGCCCTATGTTGTTCCCGGTGATGGAAAACCCAGTCTTGCACTGGCTTTGGGAGGTGGTGGTTTCAGCGCCTGGAAATTAGCGACCCTGTATTCAGGTCTGGCAAACGGCGGAGAGGTACAGCCCCTGAAGCTGATTAACCCTCAGGCCCCCGAGCCCGAAGCGACGCATCAGGATAAACGCTGGCTACTGAGCCCTGAAGCTTCCTGGGTAACTCTTAACATGCTGCGCCAGCCTCGCCCGGGACGCATTCGCAGTTCTGCAGTGATGAGTAGCCACCCCCAGATGGCCTGGAAAACTGGAACCAGCTACGGCTACCGTGATGCATGGGCGGTGGGCGTCACGCCCCAATACACTATGGTCGTCTGGTTTGGCCGCCCGGACGGCACGCCCAGCCCCGGTCAATACGGCGCCGTCACAGCTCTTCCACTATTATTCCGCCTGCAGCAACGCCTGGCCCCTTCCCCTGACTGGCCTCCACAACCCGCGGATGTGACAACCAAAACCATATGCTGGCCAACGGGAAAATTGGCCAGCGAAACGCCGGCGGGCCACTGTCATCGGGCGCATACCGCGACTCTGATCCGTGATCAGATACCTCCGACATTACGCGATATGGATGCTGACGGCACCGCTCCGGGTATTCTCACAATCAGGCTGGACAGTCATGGGCAGATGCTAGGTATGGATTGCACTGACCTCAATGGCGAAACCGGATATGAAACCAGAACACTCGCTGTCTGGCCCGGTAACCTGGAACCCTGGATAGCGCCGCACCTCAGACGCTCAGAACAACTTCCAGTAGGTCGCTCCAGTTGCCAACCACCCTCATTAGCTACTGCGCCGCTTCGTATTATTGGTATAGAAGACGGCCAGACACTGATGCCCGCCAGTTTTAAAAAGACTCAGGAACTGCTACTGAATACCCTGGGAGGGATGGGGAACAAAGCTCTGTATCTCAATGGCGTGTACCACTCCGATGCCGACGATTCCGGGTTATTCAGAATCAAGCTCACAGAGCCCGGAGAGCAGGAAGTCATTGTTATCGACTCTCAGGGGACGTTGGCCCGGGTTCTATTCAGATTTGAACTGAAGCCGGTTCAAGCTAACGCCCACTGACCGAGCGATTGATCGAAGGCAGTACCGAGGCGTCCTCCGGCAACTTGAACACAAGGTCATCCGGCAACGGCATATCTTTATCCATTTCGAGACGAATGGTGACGCGGCGGTTCTCTGCCCTACCCTTAGCAGTCGCATTGTTAGCGACGGGATAGCGGCTGCCATGAAAACGCGTGGTAATAATCTCAGGCGCGATACCTTTCACCAGAAAATAGCGCTCTACAGCTTCGACACGTCGCTTGGAAATTTGACGGTTATCATAGCGACGCCCGACGTTATCGGTATGACCATCCAGATACACAGCACTGATCCGTGGATCATTCTTGATGTAGTAAATAATGCGGTCGAGGTTGTCCAGATCGTCCTGAGCCAGAGCCTCCTGTCCGCTTTTGAACAGAACCTTCGATCGCTCCACCTGATCGAAATTCACATCCAATAGCTGCGACGAACACAGAATGTAGTCCTGAAAGGCCTTCTCAAACTCGACCGCTGATACCTGCACCTGAATAAAGCGACCACTGTCGTAGTAAGTCTCATGGCTGACTGTGGGCATCCGCCCCTCACGCAAGGCATGCATAAATTGATTAGAGCGGCCAAAATCCAATGCCAGAACCGGCGATGCTTTCTGCATCGGCACCAGCCCCAGTCGCTCTGAGCGCGTCGAAGGCTGCCACGGCGGTGGTGCAATACTCACCCGTGCGGGGGTTGTCGACATCAGGTTACGGCGGGTTTCCAGCATAAAGGTTACATCCTCACCCGCTCGTTGCCGGAAAACAGCCGTACCGTAGCCGGGTATCGGTTGTTCAAAGCGACACTCAAAAACATTGCCGCTTAGCATCCAGAGCGTATCCTCCGGCCCGCCCGAGAACTTCATCGTCTGCCCCAAAGCGAACACCGGAAGCATCAGGGCTCCGCATGCCAGCAACATCTTCGTTAGGCGTCTCACCGTTGTTGAACCTGCTTGTCAGTCATACTCATAGTTAAGTTATCGGCCCGATTCTCCAAAAGTTGAATGTCAGCTCTAAGAATGCCGGTCGGAATCCGGTACAATAACGGCCATTCTTATCTTCCCACCTAAGTTTAGAACAAGGTCGAGACCATGACTGATCGTCTTACAATTACCCGCCCTGATGACTGGCACCTGCACCTTCGCGATGGCCCTGTCCTGCAGTACACCGTTCCGGCGACCGCACGGGTCATGAAACGGGCGATCATCATGCCAAACCTGCAGCCACCAGTGATGAATGCTGAGCAAGCACATGAGTACCGTCAGCGCATCATGTCGAAGGTGCCACAGGGGCTGAATTTTGATCCTCTGATGGTGTTGTACCTTACCGACAACACTACGCCGGAGATGATTAAAGAAGCTGCAGAAGCTGGCCATATCGTGGCGGTTAAGCTGTACCCAGCAGGTGCGACGACGAACTCAGCTTCCGGTGTTACTGATCTGGGCAAGCTCGACGAGCTGGCTGATGCCCTGACCGAGCATGACATCAAGTTACTGGTGCATGGTGAAGTGACACACAGTGACGTCGATATTTTCGATCGGGAGAAGCGCTTCCTGGATGAAATTCTGTCGCCTCTCGTCAGTCGCAATCCTGACCTGAATATGGTCGTTGAGCACATCACAACAAAGGATGCTGCTGAATTTGTGAAAAGTCAGGGCGACAATGTTGCTGCGACCATCACCGTTCAGCATCTGGCGTATAACCGCAATCACATGTTGGTCGGTGGCATCAAACCGCACTACTACTGCCTGCCTATTCTGAAACGCAACATCCACCAGCAGGCATTGCAGGATGCCGTCGTCAGTGGCAGCAGCAAATTTTTCCTGGGCACGGACAGTGCGCCTCACGCTAAGGGCGCAAAAGAAAGTGCCTGTGGCTGCGCGGGTTGCTACACCGCCTATGCTGCGATCGAACTCTACGCAGAAATCTTCGACGACCTTGGCGCTCTGGATAAACTTGAAGGTTTCGCCAGCCACTATGGTCCCGACTTTTATGGATTGCCACGCAACTCCGATGAAATTACATTGATTAAAAAGGACTGGCAGGCTCCACATGAGTTGCCTTTCGGTGACGATGTCATCGTTCCACTTCGTGCAGGCGAAACCCTGCGCTGGAAAATCGACTACTGACACCGGACAACTAAGGACCGACATGACAATTGAAGAGAAACAGGAAAAGTCGTTGATGGCACAACGCTTCCGCGGGTTTTTACCCGTGGTAGTCGATGTGGAAACCGGTGGTTTTAATGCCGACAGCGACGCCCTTCTCGAAATCGCTATGGTTACCCTGAAAATGGATGACGATGGCTATCTGCACCCGAACGAAACGCTGAGTGCAAATATTCACCCATTCGATGGCGCAAACCTCGAACAGGAAGCGCTCGATTTCACCGGTATTGATCCATTCGATCCAGAACGGGATGCTGAATTTGAAATTGATGCACTCACGCCCATGCTGCAGACCGTACGTCGTGAAATAAAGCACTATGGCTGTAACCGAGCGGTACTGGTGGGACATAACGCGCACTTTGATCACGGCTTTCTGCGTGCAGCGATAGATCGCAACGACATCAAGCGTGATCCGTTTCACCCATTCTCGTCGTTCGATACTGCGTCTATTGCAGCGATCGCGTTGGGGCAGACGGTACTGGCTAAATCCTGCAAGGTCGCCGGTATTGAGTTCGACAACAACGAAGCTCACAGCGCGGCGTACGATACCTTCAAAACCGCTGAACTGTTCTGCTACATCGTTAACCGCTACAAAGACCTTGGCGGCTGGCCATTAGCAGAAGACGACGCCTGATGGATCACGAGTTCTGTTACGACGAATCAGGCGAACTGGTTGTTCGTCTCGACATGGGGCAGGAAGTCACTGCCCTGTGGCTGAACACCGACATCATTCCCAAACGGGACATGACGTTTGCCCTGCTCGATCTGATTAATGATCTCGAAAGTGGCACCTTTAACGAAAAGCTTCTGGCCACGCCAAAATTTGAGGTTATGTTCAGCGAGGGTGAAGTCAATGTCACCCGCCTTACCGCGGACAGTGACGACGACCTGGATGAAGACGCAGGGCTCAGCACAATGGAGCTGACGTCAGGATGCGGCCTGGAAGACTTAAAAGCCGTTGTTGAAAGCTGGATTCAGTTCCGTTACTGATACTCAGGAAACAACCGGTTAAACGCCTAATTAGACAGACTGTCTCAGAAACTCACCTTTAAGCACACTGTCTTCCCGTTAGTATGAAATAAATTATTTACTAACAGGAGCCGGTCAATGAGTGACACTACCTACACGCCCCCCGAGGTCTGGACCTGGAAACCAGGCAACGGCGGTCAGTTCGCAAATATTAATCGCCCTGTTTCTGGTGCAACTCACGATAAGGTTTTGAGCAAAGGCGAACACCCTCTACAGCTTTATTCACTGGCTACACCTAATGGAGTGAAAGTGACTATTCTGCTGGAAGAGCTGCTTGCCGCCGGCGAAAAAGGCGCCGAATACGATGCCTGGCTGACGAACATTCTCGAAGGTGATCAGTTCGGCTCCGGGTTTGTTGAAGTAAACCCTAATTCGAAAATTCCAGCATTAATAGACGAGTCAGGTGAGACCCCGGTACGGGTTTTCGAATCGGGCTCAATTCTGCGCTACCTGGCAGAAAAATTCGGACGCTTTATTCCGGAAGCTCATGCTGCCCGGACCGAATGCTTTAACTGGCTTTTCTGGCAAATGGGCGCGGCGCCGATGCTTGGCGGTGGTTTTGGGCATTTCTACGCTTACGCCCCGGAAAAATACGAATACCCGATTGAACGATTCACGATGGAAGTTAAGCGCCAGCTGGATGTGCTGGACAAACACCTCGCCAACAATACTTATATGGCAGGCGATGAATACTCGATTGCCGATATCGCTATCTGGCCCTGGTATGGCGAGCTCGCTCAGGGCAACCTGTACGAGGCTGGAAAGTTTCTCGACGTCACGTCCTACGAGCACCTGCAACGCTGGACGAAACTAATTGCTCAACGCCCAGCGGTCGAACGTGGCCGCAAAATTAACCGAACCTGGGGTGAGGCATCAGAGCAGATCCCCGAGCGTCACTCCAGCAAAGATATGCCAGAGTGAGCTGGTACGTGTAGTTAGTGGCTTCTGCTGACTGCACTCTTAGTCGCGAATATCCCAGGCTTCAATGGCCTGGAGATATTCGCCCATATCATGATCTTTGATTCCGTCAATGCCAGCTTCACGCAGATCGCTGAGAGCGCCATCGACATAATCAAGAAAACGAAACCAGAAACCTGATTCGCGATAAATTTCTTTTTCTTCAGAAATATAAAGATAACTGCCAATATGGCTGTAGCCCATCACCCGGGCAGGCACGCGTGTCACGATATCGTTGTTGTTGTGGAATCTGAAAAAACGCGACTTGCACTCCATATTAAATATCTGAGCAGTCTCTCGTGTCATCGCCCGCGGCTGGCCAAAGGTATAAACACTGGTGAAGGGTTTGTCCATCTGCACAAAGTGCGCGGCAGCAATCGTCGCCATGGCTCCCCCGAGGCTATGCCCAGTCAGAAAAACAGGGCGCTTTTTCTCACTCTGTAGCTCAAGACAACGCGCAAACATAGGCGCCCAGACATCTTCGCAACACAACCAGAAACCACGATGAAATTCGCCAAAGAGCTGCGGTGTAGAAAACGCATTAAGGTTATCAAGCCAATCAGCTAATTCGTTTGTGCCGCGAAACGCCATACACAGATAATCGTCGTGTTCGACGAGAGCAGCTTGCGCCGAGTTCTTATCAACTCCCATAACAGAGCGAAAGCCGTCATCATCTTGCTTAAGCCCAGCCAGAATCGTGGCTTCATTAGGCAGTTGATCACAATCAGAAGTGCACTCGTATACTGCCTCAGCAATACGCGCCATCCAGTAAGCATTATGTTTGTCGAGTTTGGTGTTATACGGTGAGATCGCTCGCATTGGACTGTCCTTAGCTGCTCTTCTATAAGTCAAAGAGCAGATATATGACAGCGGCGAATAACAGGTCTATGACACTCTGCTCTGGCTCAGCCACTCAATAGGTGAGACACGACAATTGACCTGCATTGACCACCAATAATGCGACATACTATTTTTAGTGGCGTGCTGCGACCACCCCAAAAGAAAGGGAAATTAATGAATAGCGAGCAGTTCCCAGAGGCTGCTGCGCCCCCCCAGAGTCAGCTCCACTTCATCGCCGATCTGCAAGCCACTCAGGCGCCGGGTTATTGGTGCTTCCTGATTAACCACCAGTATCTTCTGACCTTCAAATTCCAGTTCCCGGCCACCAACAGGAGCAATAAATATGTTTCTTTCCTCGTCGTTTTCAGAAAGCAGTGCCACACAGGCGCCCATCCGCACCGAGTCATACTCACTGAAATCCGGAGCGACCCAGCGGCTCAGGTTTATTCTGGCCTGTTGCAGTTGGAGAATTCTCTCAGACTGCCCATGGGCGAGATAAGCCGCCTCCAGCGCCAGAGTATCGTACTGGTTCTCGGGCTTATTTTCGCCATGCGAGGCCGTTGCATGTGCCTCACCTGCGGCCGCTAATGCGGCATTGATCTCTTCGTCGAGTGATCTCAGTAACGCGTCTTTAAGTAATTGTTTATTCAACTATTTATCCCACCAGCACTGTGTCATCATCGACGTAAATTCCCAGATTCGGAACTGCCTTATGACTCTGCAGAAGTATAACGCACTGCGCGAGCAACTGAGCGATACTCAATACCTGTCGGTAGAAATGCGCGATGCTCTGCCAGTGATCCTGGTTCGCCATACCGACTTCAGTGCAGATCTGGCGATACAAGGCGCACAGCTGCTGCGCTTTGCCGTCCAGAGCGAAGAGTGGCTCTGGCTAAGCGAGGCTGCAGAATATAAAACCGGCACCTCTCTGCGTGGTGGAATCCCCATCTGCTGGCCCTGGTTCGGTGATGCTGCTAAGAATCCGTCATCTGTGGCAGCACATATCACCGGTGACAATGCACCAGCACACGGCTTCGCCCGCTCTCAGGACTGGAGCTTGACCTCTGTCGCTGAATCTGACTCAGACATTGTACTCAGCCTGTCTCTTGAGAATCCCGCACACCCAGCCTGGAACGGCGAGGCCTCACTTAAACTTGAGATAACCATGTCGGCTTCCGCGCTGACACTGGCTCTCACAACAACTGCCAGGCAGAAAAAGGTCACAGTCTCTCAGGCCTTGCATACCTATTTCCCTACGACCGATATTAACCAGACCAGCATCGCCGGACTTGAAGATGAGTCATATATCGATGCCCTCGATGGCTGGGTAACCAAAACGCAGAACGGACCTGTTGCATTCGTCGAAGAAACCGACCGGATTTACGCGGTGAGCCGCGATCTCACCCTGAAATCTCCCGGCTCAACCATGATTTTAAGCGGAAATAACCGCACTGCGATTGTCTGGAACCCGTGGATTGATAAAGGAGCACGCCTGAGTCAGTTTGAGAATGACGCCTGGAAAAACATGTTCTGCGTTGAGTCCGCGGATGTTATGGACGCCGCAGTATCGCTTGAGCCTGGCGAAAGCCATACTTTGCGCATGACCCTGGTTAACCGATCAATTTAGCCCGACGGTTTGATTTGGCATAGGCGGCAGTGAGGTATTGCGCCGTCACCTGATCCAGTGTGTGAATGTGCTGAGTAAACCATTCAGGTAATATGTCCTGCAGGTACCTGAGCAATGGCTCAATGTCCTGAGCCGCGACATATCCCTTGAGAAGCTCAGTCATCTCCAGCAACACACGATCGTGCTGTTTCTTGTGTAATTCGAAACCTGGAAAGTGCGTCCTCTGCATTTCACGCTCTTCGTGTGCAAAATGCTCCTGGCAATGCTGAACTAGCCGTTTGAAGTGCTGAATCGAGAAGGTGCCCATCGTAAGCGCTTGTTCTGCATCATTCATGAGTCCCACAAAGGTCTCGTGTTCACGATTCATAAACTGAACAGACAACTGCGGGTAATCCCAGAACATCATGGACATAACTGCCCCCCCGAATTAATACCCTTATCAACAGGCTCTATTGTGTCCTAATTGGAGGGCATTGGCTTGATGTGAATCAAGCAGCGTGACAAATCCGGACAATTCGCCAAAAGCAGGCTAATAGCACTTAACAAGTAAGATGAGCAAATTAACAGTACTGCGCCACATCAACGATCGTACGCCGTAACCAACGATGCGCCTGATGATGCTGTAGCAAGGGGGACCATGCCATCTTGAGCTCGAACGGAGGAATCTTAAACGGAGGCTCTTTCACCTGCAGAGATGCTGACTCTGCCTGCATATCGGCTACCTTCCGAGGCAAAGTAGCAACCAGGTCATTGTTGAGCGCGAGTAACGCTGGCATCTGATAATGACGGGTAAATACAGATATTTTTCGTTTATGCCCCAACTTAGATAATGCATTGTCTACCCAACCCAGGCGCACGACCTTTTCCGGATCGATACCGACACCTGCGCCCATACCAGTTTTACTTACCCAGATATGCTTACTCGCCAGGTACGCGTCCAGATCAAATCGGTCAACATTGGGATGGTCTGGATTCACCAGACAGACGAAGTCATCCTGCCAGAGCGCCATCTGGTGAAAGGATTGAGGCATCTCATCAAAGCGGTTAATTGCCATATCGACTTTACCTGCTTCGACATCTTTAAACGTCACATCAGAAGGGGTGAGTACATCGAGAATAACATCGGGGGCATCACTGCGCAGACGCTTCACCAACTCCGGCACCAACGTAGATTCAGCGTAGTCACTCACCATAATCCGGAAAACGCGATGGCTGATTCTTGCGTCGAATTCCTCTTGAGGTTGCAGCGCCATCTGTAGCTCGCCCAAGGCTTTACGGATTACTGGCTGTAGCTCCTGAGCACGCTCTGTTGCTGTCATACCATCAGAAGTTCGCACCAGCAGAGGATCGCCAAACAGGTCTCTCAGTCGACGTAATCCATTACTCATAGCGGGCTGGGTAATGCCCAGCTGTTGAGCAGCTTTGGTTACGCTGCCTTCGCGAAGCAATACATCAAGATAAACGAGAAGATTGAGGTCAATACGATCAAGATTCATAGCAATGCAACGCAATAGGACATAGTCGCGAAGGGTACACTATTCATCTGAAGAATGAAAAAAAGAGAACTATTGATTAGGGTAATAGTTAGAGAATATCTCGTCCTGCGTGGCTCGTATGTCAATTTTGGCGAGCCCTTGATTAAGGATTTCAGCAAGGTCAGCGCTGCCCTCGTTGAAACAGACGTAGAGAGACTTTATCTCCAGCAGCGTTTGATGAAACAACAACTGATCCTGTACTGCATTGAGTTCCGGATTCGTTGCCAGTAAATAAGCGAATACGTGTTGATCAATAACCGAGAGATCAACCCGGCCGTAAACGAGTTTCATCAGATTGGTAACATCTGTCATAGCTTCACTGACATTCAGGGTCTGTTCAATAACCAGTTCATCAAACTCTATGGTATTGGCATACCCCTGAACGGTGCCTATGGTGTATGGCGTCAGATCCTCGAGCTTTTTCCAGTCGACTACCATATCAACCCTCTCTGCAAGGCCAAGAGGCCCGTATCCAACCGGATCCGAAAACACGATGCCCTCATTGACGTCTTCACGATAATACTCCGGGAAGAAACCATCCAGGCCGTAACTGCCATCGCTGCCCATTTTGACGGCTCTCTCCCATGGGTAAAAAATTACCTGAAGCTCATATCCCATGGCTGCAAAGGCACGACGCACTACTTCTGTAGTCGCCCCTTGATTCTTGAGTGTCTTACTGGTGTATGGCGCCCATTCCAGAGAAGCGAGTCGTACGACCTTTTCTTCTGCGACCGCAGAGAACGACATTCCCAGCATAAAAGCCAGAGAAACTACAATCCGACTCAACATAAGCCCTGTCCTGAATGAATAACTACTGGTTAAGAATATGCTAAACATATAAGAACGCCTCTCTTTTGTCTGTAAAGACAGTCAGAGAGGACAAAAAAACGGAGCCCTGAGGCTCCGTTTTCTGTCACAGATGGCGGTGTTACAGAGATCAGTCGAGATGCTCTACACGGATGCGGGTGATCTTGCCATGTGTACTGTCGAGGTTTTCAACGGCCTCGATCGCAGCGTTCATACGCGCTTCTTCCACTTTGTGGGTCAGAATAATGATCTGAGCCAGGTCGTTTTCCATACGCGGCTCTTTCTGAATCAAGGCTTCGATGTTGATGTCGTGCTCGCTCAGCGTGGTCGCTATGCTTGCCAGTACACCAGTACGGTCCTGAACCTGGATGCGCAGGTAGTATGCAGTTTCTACCTGTTCGATCGGCAATACACGCAAGTTATCAATGCTTTCACTGTCGAACGCCAGGTGATTCACACTGGCAGAAGCAGGTGCTTCGAGTGTGCGTGCGAGATCGATCACATCAGCGACCACGGCAGATGCAGTAGGTCCAGCGCCTGCGCCAGCACCTACGTACAGGGTATCGCCTACGGCATCACCATTTACGGTCACAGCGTTAAGTACGCCGTCGACTTTGGCAATCGGACGGTGCTCAGGGATCAGAGTCGGATGCACACGCAGGTCAATGCCCTTCTCGGTGCGGCTGCTGATCCCGAGGTGCTTGATGCGATAACCCAGCTCTTCTGCGTATTCAACGTCCTCTGGAGCCACTTTGCTGATACCTTCGGTATAGCAATGCTCAAACTGAAGCGGGATACCATAAGCGATCGACGCAAGAATGGTTAGCTTGTGTGCAGCATCAATACCTTCAACGTCAAACGTCGGATCAGCTTCGGCATACCCCAGCGCCTGGGCCTCTGCCAGTACGTCGGCAAAATCACGGCCTTTGTCACGCATTTCGGTCAGGATGAAGTTACCGGTACCGTTAATGATACCTGCAAGCCAGTTAATATGGTTTGCCGCCAGACCTTCACGAATGGCCTTGATGATCGGAATGCCACCGGCGACAGCGGCTTCGTACATCACAGACACGCCTTTCGCTTCCGCAGCAGCAAAGATTTCAGAGCCGTAAACGGCGATCAGAGCCTTGTTCGCAGTGACGACATGCTTGCCGTTTTCGATGGCGCCCATCACTACGTCTTTTGCTACGGTGTAGCCACCAATCAGTTCGACCACGATATCGATATCAGGATTGCTGATGACGTCGGCAACATCTTCTGTCGTCTTAACCGAGCCGATTTCCACCGCCGGGTTTGGATGACGCATGGCAACCTGCTCGATAATAATGTCCCGACCGGCACGGCGTGCAATATCTTTCGCATTATTAGTCAGTACGTTAAATGTACCACCGCCAACTGTACCTAAACCGCAGATACCTACTTTTACCGGTTTCAAGATCAAATCTCCTGTCAGGTCGATCAGACATGGCTTGTTACCATGCCCATAAGGGTTTGGGGCATAAATGTATCATATTAGAGGCTGGACGAAATCCCTGAGGGTATAAATTACTGCATTAGAATAGGAAGCCTCATAAGCCTGTGATAACGTTTCTGATCTAAAAATAATTCGTAAGGATCAAGCATGCCTGACTTTCTCGTTCTGACCGTCATTGCTGACGATAAACCAGGGATTGTAGAGAAGTTGTCTTCTGTGATTGCCGATCATCACGGCAATTGGCTCGAAAGCCGCATGGCTCAGATGGCAGGCAAGTTCGCAGGTATCCTGCGCATCAGTATTGATACTGAGAACAAGAGCAAGTTAGTCGCCGCTCTGTCCAGCCTCGACAACTCCGGGCTTCTGGTCCGGGTTGAAAATCCGGCCACTCCCCTCGCGTCTAAGGCGACTCACATTGTCAGCCTTAGTGTGGTAGGGAATGACCGCCCGGGCATTGTCAGGGAGGTATCTCAAGCCCTGGCGCAGATAGGCGTAAACGTACTCGAGCTGAGCACCAGTTGCGAACCTGCAGAGATGTCTGCGGTTCCTCTGTTCAGGAGTGAAATTCGCGCCAGTGTACCGGATACCCTGGATCATGATGACGTCAGTGACGCCCTGGAAGCACTCTCAGACGACCTGATGGTTGAACTACAGAACGACTGAACGACTAAACACCCTGATCAGCGGAATCGCTGAACGAGGTCGCGCAGGCCAGTAGACAGACGCCCAATGTCCTGCATCGTCGACGCGGCCTCGGTAGACTGGCTAAGGGACCCCTTAGCCAGCTCAGATACATTTCCGACCTGCTCCGTCATTTCGTTAGTCAGCACCGCCTGACGCTCTGCCGACTCGGCCATTGAGTCCGATACAGTAGCGATATCATCCACAGCGCATGAAATGCTCTTCAGCATCACTTCCATTTCATTCACTTTGCTCAAACCACCGGCTGCCGACTCCGAACCTCCTGCCGCCATGTCGACTGCAGTAGAAACGCTGACCGACAAATCGTTAATCACACGGTGGATATCGCTCGTTGTATCCTGAGTTTTCTGAGCGAGAGTCCGTACTTCATCGGCCACAACAGCAAATCCACGGCCTTGCTCTCCGGCTCGTGCCGACTCAATTGCCGCATTAAGAGCAAGCAGATTAGTTTGCTCAGCAATATCCTCAATGACACCAGCTGCGGCGGAAATCCGTGAGGTCTCTGACTCAATGGTCCGGACCGTCTCCGTAACTTTTTCAGTGATCTCATTCAGGGCTTCAATGGCCTTGTGGGTACTTGATGCCAGGTCTGTCCCTGACTTAACCAGTGTCTGAACCTGAACCGAGTTAGCCGCCGTTTCATGGATGTTTTTGGTCGTTGTTTCGATCGCATTACTGACTTCGCGCATCGCCTCAGTAATACGCTGGCTTTCACCCTGCTGCTTTTCTATCTGGCCGTGCGCACTCATAGACTTACTCAATCCCTCAGCAGTTTTTACCGACATGGCCTGAGCAGCATCTTCGATACGGGTGAGAATAGTATCCAAGCGTGCATTCTGACTGGTGAGTGCCATCGCCACCTGCCCAGCAGCATCATCGCGATTATGATAGACCCGCGCAGCAAGTGGATCGTTAAAGAAACCAGAAGACTGAACCGACAGATCTCTCAAGCGGCGCTTCAGGCGTGCGATAGAAAAGAGCAACACGCCAATCGCTCCAAACGACGCCCCCTCAATGGCTCCATTAACACCATTGATATGAAAGCCCGCAAAAATCATAAGAAGGAGAACAACAGGCAATGTAATCTGCTGTCGGATCTTCTTCAGGCGCTGCTTTCTGAGCCACGACCCATCATTCAGACCACGGTAAGCGGCTTCAGCTCTGGCAATCTGATCCCGGGAAGGTGCAGTACGCACTGACTCATAACCGACCGCAACCCCACCTTCTATGACTGGAGTGACATAGGCGCTGACCCAGTAATAATCACCGTTTTTGCAACGGTTCTTCACCAGCCCCATCCAGGGTGAACCTGCTTTCAGCTCCTTCCACATCGATTCATAGGCTTCGACGGGCATATCCGGATGGCGAACAATATTATGAGGCTGGCCAATGAGCTCCTCACGCGAATACCCGCTAACTTCAACAAAGGCGTCATTACAGTGAACGATCTTGCCCTTCAGATCGGTGGAGGAGATCAACTTCTGATCTTCAGAGAAAGTACGTTCCTTGTCAGTTACGGGTAAGTTCTTACGCATAATGTTTGTCCGGGTGGCCTGTATGAAAAATAGTAGCAGTGTTTCTGATTTGTGAAAGTCAGGCTCGGGAATTGGCATAATCCCATCTGTCCGAATGAGCCGGCCTGTGGAATACTCGCGCCCCATCCGTGTTTTTGAGAAGTGATATTCGTGTCGCACACCTCCGCCAGCCCCGTTGTTTTCAAAGCCGACATGATGTTGTTACTCGTGACCGTTCTTGCAGCGATCAGCTGGATGTTTTCAAAAGAAGCACTCGACGGATTCCCTCCTCTGTTGTTTATCGGCACTCGCTTCCTGTTCGCGGGCTTGCTTTTGGCCATCCCCGGATATTCAGGGCTTAAGAAGTTAACCAAACATCAATGGAAAGCCTCATCGGGCGTAGGAATACTGTTCGGCATCGCTATGAGTACCTGGATCATGGGGCTCTTCTATGCCACACATCTCGGAGAAGGATCTTTTATTACCAGCCTCGCCGTTGTTCTGGTTCCGCTCATTAGTTGGCTGTTCTTCGGTGATGCGATGTCGCGTGCCAGCTGGATTGCTCTGCCTCTGGCATTTGCAGGCATGGGGCTACTCTCATTGCAGCATGGTTTCAGACCTGAACTGAGCCAACTGCTGTTTTTCACCGCTGCACTTTTGCTATCAATGACCTTTATCCTTAACGGAAGGGCTGCGGCGCACGTGCCCGCGCTGGCACTCAGTGCTATTCAGCTATCGATTGTGGGGATCGTTGCTATCGCCCTGTCAGCGGGTGTGGAAGAATGGCCGGATACCTGGACCGCAGACATGTGGTGGTGGCTCCTTCTGAGTGTCACTGTTGGTACGGCTGCGCGCTTTTTTCTGCAGACCTATGCACAGGGTATGACAACGCCCTCGCACGCCGCGGTAATCATGATCGTAGAACCGGTCTGGACAGCGACCTTCGCTGCGCTCTGGTTCGGAGAAACCATGTCTCTCAGCCAACTCTTCGGCTGCTCGCTGATTTTTCTGTCACTCGTGGTAAACCGCTGGAGCGCTGTACGCATGTGGCTAGCCCGGAAAAGCTAGCCCGATAAGCTGATCTTGAGGCCCCCAGTAGTTCTAAGCGGGGCTCGGTGCGAGCAGCGGCCCCTGCCGTGTATCTGAAGAACGCCGATCACCGGCAACAAACAAGACGGCGATGACCCCGAAAATCGGCAAGTGACCCATCACTTCTTCAAGCCCCGAAATAATACCCGTTGAAACAAAGAAGAGACTGACAACAAGAAGTACATAGCGTGTCGCAAGGCCGAGCATGAGCATAATGCCGAAGGCTGCTTCGAACACTCCTGCCGCCAGAGCAAAATGAAGATGCGTGAATTCTGTCCACCCCAGGTATTGCGGAAAATTATAGTAAGGGTGCTCGCTGAGAAAGAAATACGTTGCTGCGGGCTCGTACAACTTGTTGTGAATCGCCAGAACCACCAGCTGGAGTCCGAGGCCTATCGCTTGTTCGGTGGTCTGAGCCATTCAGGGGCGATATCAACACCACTTTCCAGAGTCATCAGAAAGGCTTCAAGTTGTTGTAATTCGTGTGGAAACATACCCAGCGGTAAGATATCCAGATGGTCGTTGGCTCGTTGCAATGGATGGTTGTAGCACTTCAGAACATCGGACAGGCTAGAGAAGATCCCTGAATGCATGTAGGGAGCGGTAGAATTGAGATTACGCAGCGTGGGGACTTTAAAAGCGGCGTTTCGAAAGGCGGCAATCTGAGCCTAAGACTCAGGTAATGGATGAATGGGCGGGATCAGATATGAATTCAGTAACAATTTACCATGCGCGACACCCCGCAGGCTGATCATCTGATCGCCTATCATACGAAGTCGGTCAGCCGGGCCCTGTACCAGTAGCACTGCCAGTGTGTGGGTATCAGTGAGGTTCACACTCAGATTGCTGATCACCTCGTCAATGTACTTGTACTGCAGGTCATAAAGCTTTTTATGTAACCCCGGTATCGAATGGTTATAAACCAGATTTAACGTCCCTGTCATGACCTCATCACCGGACTGCGAGCGATGCTCGTTAATGTCGCGATTAATCATGTCGCAGATGGCCTGCGAGCGGCTGTCAAAACCGCGTCGTGCAACCATTTCATCCAGCCCACTGAGAAGAGACTCGGGCAAAGAGATACTGATGCGACTGAGAGGTTCCTTTTTATTCAATGCTAGTTACTCCGTTAATCTCAGAATAAATGACTGTAGCGTTCGATTTCCCATTCGCTCACTGAACGATGATACTCATTCCATTCTTCGCGCTTGTAGCGGATAAACTCCGCACGTAATTCTTTACCCAGCACTTCTTCAACGAACGGATCACTCTCAAACGCTGTGATCGCTTCATCTAATGTGCGTGGTAAAAATCCGATACCGCGCGCTTCACGCTCTTCTTCGGTGAGCTCGTAGAGGTTGGTTTCCTGAGGCTTACCCGGTTCGAGCTTCTCACGTATACCTTCAAGGCCTGCGGCCAGTACCAGAGCGCACGCAAGATATGGGTTTGTCGCTCCATCGGCATTACGAGATTCACAGCGGCCGCCGCCCATAGGCACACGTACCGAGTTAGTACGGTTATTTGAACCGTAAGAATTAAATACCGGCGCCCAGGTGAAATACGGCATATCTCCCTGACGCACGAGGCGCTTATAGGAATTCACCGTCGGTGCAAACACAGCACACAATGCTGGGCCATGCTTCAGAACACCAGCAATAAACTGATAACCGAGTTCGGTTAAGCCAAGACCATGAGGATCGTCAGAGGGTTTGCACTGAAACAGATTCTCTTTCGTATCGAGGTCGTAAAGCGACATATTAAAGTGCGCGCCGTTGCCGGTTTTGTTCGAAAATGGCTTCGGCATAAAGGTCGCCAGCAGACCTTCCTGCTTCGCATATTCTTTCGCCATCATTTTCAGGAAGGTAAAACGATCGCACGAGGTAACAGCATCGGCGTAATTAAAATCGAACTCAAACTGACCGTTGGCGTCTTCGTGGTCAAAAGAGTAAAGCCCCCATCCGAGGTCATTAATCGAAGTTGCCATCCGATCGAGCCAGCTGAAATTACTCAGGAATGACTGGGTGTCATAACAGGGCTTCTTCAGTTTATCGTTGGGGTCTTGCGGAACCAGGCTACCGTCTTCATTTTTCTTGAGCAGAAAGACTTCAGCCTCAATACCAAGGTTCATACCAAAACCCATGTCTTTTGCCTGTTCAAGTACGGACTTCAGCAACACACGAGTATTGAGCATGTAGGGCTCGCCATACAGAGTATTATCCGCTGGCATCCAGGCAACCTCGGGCTGCCATGGCAATTGAATAATGTGATCGAGATCAGGCACAGAGGCAATTTCATCGTCATTGGGTGCCTGCCCTAACCCATCCAGAGCATAGCCTGTGTAGAGTTCAGAACCGTGGGCCATATGATGAAGATGGGAAATAGGAACGACTTTTCCTTTCGGAATACCGTGAATGTCTACATAGGTTCCCATGCAGTATTTCACGCCTTTCTTCTGCAGTTCTTCCTGAATGCGGTTAATTTCACTGTCAGATTTTACGTCGATCATTGGTTTGTCCTTTGCAGGATTAAATCTTAAGTACAGACTCGTAGTATCTGTGATTAAGGGGGGCCTCTTCCTTAACGGCCTGTTGCAGTAGTGAAGAAAAGTCTTCACACATCCATTGGTACAATTCAGCGCCCTTTTCCGCGCTGGCGATTGATGGCGTGCCGGTCACACCATTTTTACTGGTGCGGTTTACCGGATGGCTGAACAGGCAGTTCCCGGTTCTGTCTTCATCATCGGCTTCCGCTAATTTGCTTTCGCGTACAATTTCCGGATAGAGATGCATCATCAATGACGTCTCGGCATCGTTGGCGTGCCAGTCGTCGGCATCAGCAAAATGTGCGTCTTTGACCCGTGCAGAAATCTGCGCAGTATTTACCAAAGCGACCATAAAGCCATCATGACGCGCACGCAGGATTTCCAGCGCACAGCGCAGCGGGGCTTCGTTAGTCACATGACCGTTGACCAGCACCAGGCGTCTGATGCCCGAGCTTTTTACCCAGTCGCCAAGGTCTGAAATAACATCTATTAATGTCTTCGGATTTAACGCCATAGTGCCTGGCCAGCGTTGGGAATGTCCGACTGAGCACCCGTATGGCAAAGTCGGTAACAGAATGACATCGGATGCTTTAGCAGCGTCACTGCAAAGCCGGTGCGCAATCGCAGTATCCATTCCACAACCCATGTGGGGACCATGCTGCTCAGTGGCGCCTATGGGCAGAATGGCGGTGTCGGTTCCGCCTTCGACAGCCGAGGCGACTTCTTCCCATGTCATATGGCTGAGTTGGTACATCAGAAGACGCTCCCGACGTCGTCATTAACATGCACCATGCGTACAAGGTTGAGATGATCATCGTCTTCTTCCTGCTCTGATGGCGGATGGATCAGCTCTTCAATATGCTGCTTAGTGGCGAGGAATTCCGGGTTCATAAACTGATCAGGGGAACGTGGTTGAGGCACTGGTACCTCAACAACTTCCTGCACTTCACCGGGATTCGCCTTTAACACAAGAATTCGGTCGGCCAGATACACAGCCTCATCGAGATCGTGAGTGATAAAGAACACAGTAATGTCGATGTTCTTCCAGATTTCCAGTAGATATGCCTGCATTTTCGCGCGCGTCTGAGCATCCAGTGCACCAAACGGCTCGTCCATCAACAGTACTTTCGGGCGGTTCGCTAATGCGCGCGCAATCGCCACGCGCTGCTTCATCCCACCGGACAACTGATGCGGATAACTGTTTTCGAATTTGGTTAAACCAATAAGATTGATCCACTCGCGGGCTTCTGACTCTGCGGTTCCTTTGTCGTAGCCGCTTTCAAGGAGCCCGAACATAATGTTCTTTTTTACGGTCAACCAGGGAAACAACGTATAGCCCTGAAATACCATGCCGCGTTCCGGGCCTGGTTCTGTCACGGCTTCTCCGTTAAGAAGCACCTGCCCGGAGCTCGCCTGCTCGAGGCCAGCCAGAATCCGTATCAGGGTCGATTTACCGCAGCCCGAAGGGCCAATCACACAAACGAACTCGCGCTTGTGGATCTTTAGGTTAATGTCTTTTAAGGCAGTTACTTCACCGAACTGCTTATTCAGGCCTTTAACCTCCATGGTCACCGGGCGCTGCTTAAGCCGGTCGAAGCGGTCTTTTACCTCTGGCGACTGGTCGAGATAACTGGGTAATTCTTTCTCTGTCATGGTTACCTCCGCTTATTTGGTTTCTTTCTGCCACGGAAAGAGGCGGCGCCCTAACCATGCCAATAACAAATCAATGGTAAGACCGAGAATCCCGATCATGATGATGGCAGCAAAAACATTATCGAAGTTCTTGTAACGCGCCTGCTGCGTAATAAACCAGGTAATACCTGAACTGGTACCAATGAGCTCAGCAACAATCAGATAAGTCCACGCCCAACCCAAAAGAATACGAACGTCGCGATACAGATCAGGCAGAATGCCCGGTACCACAACACGGAACAGCATGGACTTGTTCTTGGCACCCAGTGTCTGAGCAGCCTCTAACAAACTCGGATCAAGCTTACGCGTGGTATTCGCAACGACTAAGACCTGCTGAAAAAAAGTGCCGATAAAGATAATGGCAATCTTAGGTGCCTGATAAATACCCAATACGGCTACGGCCAGAGCACCAAACGCTGGCGCAGGCAGATACCGGAAAAATTCAATAAAAGGTTCAAATAAACGAGAGAAGAAGTCATAAGTGCCCGCCAGGATTCCCAGAGGTATACCAATGATGGAAGAAAGCACGAAACCCCAGAAGATGACCTGAATGCTGCTCCACAAGCTTTCATGCAGCCAGTTCTCACTTCGACGTTTAGGCTCAGTAGTAAATGAGGTGACAAACGCTGCGGCAACTTCATGAGGTGCAGGAAGATACACAGGGTTTGCAGGCTTGCCCTCTGGGAGCGCAGTGCCATTTTCGCTCGCTTTATCGTACTCACGGTCGAACACTTCCCGGTCAACCAGCAAGCCTTCACTGAAGTAACTAACGGAACCCGACTGTGTGATTTCGACTTGTGGATGCCACAGAAAAGGAACATAACTGACCAGTGCCCAAATCAGAATAGGCAAGGCGAAACTGGCCAGAGTCACGGCTCTGCGTGGTCCTCTGTCGAGTTTTCTGTTAACGGCAATAAGCTGCATTTCAATCCCCATGGTTATGTCCAATTAGCAGAAGAGAGCCAAAGTAACCCCTGCCCTTCAGGACATGTTGAATATCGGTAGAGAAAAACCAGCGCTAATTTAATAGCGCCGGCTATGCTGAGCCCCGACGGTTACAGAGCTTCCATCAGTGAAGGATCGATGTATTCATTGACTGGCTGCTTATCGCCGTATACATCGTTTGCCAGGTTAAAGGCATCTGCGATTTCACCGGAGCCGTACAACGATTTGAAGCCTGCTGATTTCTTCATGAAAGGAAGCGCTTCTTCTAACGTCAAGATCTTGGTGCCATCGATAAAGCCTTTGTACTCAGAAGGTGGGATACCCACACGAGCAGCCATAATGCTGATGGCTTCATCACGGGTTTCCGGGTCTTTCAGGTAATCAACCGCCATATACCAGACTTTCAGAACCTTCAGCCAGTCAGCACGGTTAGCAGCAAGACTCTGTGGCGATACTGCAAGAACGTCGTAGATAAGGCCCGGTTCGTCAGCACTGGAGTAAATACGCTTAGAACCTGGCACAAGATTCAGCGCCTGACCTGAGCTTGGCTGCCATGCCACGATCGCATCAACCTGACCTGAAGCCAACACCTGAGGAGTTTCATTGGTAGGCACGTTCACCAGCTCAACATCGGCTTCTGTCATACCGGCTTTTTCCAGAGCATTGAGCAGCAGCAGGTGGCCAACAAAGCCTACTTCGACGCCAACCTTCTTGCCTTTCAATTCTTCAATCGTACTGATGCCCGCAGCGGCAACGACCATATCGTTACCATTGCTGTAGTCGTTGATCAGAATGGTAACGTTCTTCGCACCGGTTGAACCAGTCACAAGCGCATCACCGTTTGTCATCGAAACTGCATCCAGCTGACCTGCTGCGAAGGCATCCATACTGGCCACGTAGTCGAACCATTCGAACTGAACGTCTACGCCCTCTTCTTCGAACATGCCTTTCTCAAGCGCGATCTCCCAGGCTACCCAGCCCGGCCAGTCGCTGTAACCAATCTTGAGAGGCTCAGCCACTGCACTGGCAACGCTCATCAACCCTGCGCACACAACAGACACCGCACCTGCAATAAACTTCTTTCTGATCGCCATAGGTATTCCCCAAAGGTTGTTAGTATTACTGAAATTGCGTTTCGTAATATCGAACCTAGCATTGGTTGTGCCACGGTTAGACATTTTTCGTCATTTACCACCTGAGAGGAGCAACTAACCTTCCTCTTAATTTGCTGAAACGCACGGAATTCGGGGCCTGGATATTTTTTGTCCGCTTTGCATACTACGCCTGAATTCTGAACTAGCAGGCGGTAGAAGAGTGATCAACTCGTACCAGAGTGTGCACCGAGAGAAAGCACGAGGTGCCGCAACGGGCACACCAAGAGTGCAAGTTCCAGATAATTCGCCGGGACAACCGCACTTGCAATCCCGCTCTCAGCGGGTTATCACTATATATACGCATTTGGCACAGCAATCGCTTAGCAGAATGTACTTACGCATTTAAAGGCAGCGCACGTAAATATGTGCCGTTGCCACAATAAGGGCACTAGGGTTCCGGCAGGTCTCTCCCAATCAACTTAAGGGAAAGAGCCAGCGACTGGACCGAGAGTGACCGACCTCCAGCGGCGTACTGGCAGGTTACACGGCGGGATAAAAGCCCGGGAGATCAGACAACGTACTGCTCACCTTTTAATGAGCAGCGTTTATGAATCCGTGAACTTGCAGGAGCCCGCACCATGACAAAACCTAATTTCTTTTTATTAATGATTTCCGCGCCCAAGATGTCTGCGCGTACAGGAGGCCTTTATGTCTGAGTTTCAGTCTGGCGACACTATTTATGAAGACACTCTCGGTGGTGGCTGTCATTGGTCCATGAGAGTTAAAAAAGGCACGCTGCTGACGCTCACCGATGTTAAAGGCGGCGCGAATCTGGGCATGCTGTTTTACAACCCGGAAAACCTCCTGGAAAAATACAACGCGCCCGACACATTAAAAGGTCAGCACACCTTTAAGCTGACCCGTGGTCATTGCCTGTATTCAGACATGGGCCGTATTTTTGCGTCCATCGTTGAAGACGACTGCGGCTGGCACGATACCGTGTGCGGCAACCTGAACAAAGACATGCTGCAAAAGAAATGGTCGCTGAAAACCTATCAGGAAGCCCTGAACGGCTGGACACAGAATGGCTACGACGCCTTTCTGGTCGAACTGGCCAAATACGGCCTGACCCGCAAAGACATGGCCGCCAACCTGAATTTATTCAGCAAAGTCAGCACCGACGCCGAAGGCAACATGCAGTACAGCGAAGGTTCAAAAGCAGGCGATAAAATCGTGCTGCGCTTCGAGATGGATACCTTAGTCATCATCCACACCTGCCCTCACCCACTGAGTAATGCTGAAGAATATCCGGTGCGCCCGGTGCACTACGCACTGGCCCAGGCCAAGCCGGTGACTGACGATGATGAGTGTATGAACTCCCGCCCTGAAAACCAGCGCGGTTTTAAAAACAACGCGATTTACCAGTTTATGGGCCAATAAGGAGGACGCATCATGATTAAAGAAAGCCAATTTAACGAAGCCGATGCGGTATTCCGTGAAACCGTTCCAGCAGGCGACTATTTTCTGCACTGCATTGAAAAAGGCCAGACCTTTCGCATCCTCGACCTCGAAGGTAATCAGGCCGCGGACACCCTGTTCTATAACGCCGATGACGTTTCAGAACGCTACAGCGCTATGGATACCATTAGAGGCCAAGGTAACGTTTATCTCACTGCGGGCACTGTTCTGCGCTCCAACGAAGACCGACCCATGCTAACGATTACTGCAGACACCTGTGGTCGTCACGACACACTGGGTGGCGCCTGTGCGACTGAATCGAACACCGTGCGTTACTCGCTTGAGAAAAAGTGCATGCATGCCTGCCGTGACAGCTGGATGCTGGCCATTAACGAAAATGAAGAATATGGCCTGAGCAAGTCTGACATCACTCACAACATTAACTTCTTTATGAATGTGCCTGTTACCCCGGAAGGCGGCCTGACCTTTGAAGACGGTATTTCAGGTGCGGGAAAATACGTCGAGATGAAAGCCGAAATGAATATTCTGGTACTGATCTCGAACTGTCCGCAGCTGAATAACCCCTGCAACGGCTATAACCCGACACCAGTCGATGTACTGATCTGGGAGTAACTATGTTTTCTAAAGTACTGATTGCCAACCGCGGTGCCATTGCCGTGCGTATTATGCGCACGCTGAATGAGCTTGGCGTCACCCCCGTAGTTATTTATCACGAAGCGGACAAGCATTCGCTGCACGTTCAGCAAGCGAAAGAATCCTACTCGTTGGGTGATGGCAGTGTCGCCGACACCTACCTAAATCAGGAAAAAATTCTGGGCATTGCGAAAGAAAGTGGTGCTCAGGCCATTCACCCTGGCTACGGTTTCTTAAGCGAGAACGCGACCTTCTCGGATGCCTGTGAACAAGCAGGTGTAGTCTTCCTCGGGCCAACCGGCCAACAGATGCTCGACTTTGGTTTAAAACACAGCGCCCGCGCATTGGCCGAACAAGCCGATGTACCCATGCTGCCGGGCACAGGTCTTCTGACTGACATCAACGAAGCCAAAGCAGAAGCTGACCGTATTGGTTATCCACTGATGCTGAAAAGCACCGCCGGTGGCGGCGGTATTGGTATGCAGCTCTGCTACACCGAAGCAGAACTGATTAACGCATTTGATTCGGTAAAACGCCTCAGTGCCAATAACTTCTCGAACGATGGCGTATTCCTGGAAAAATTTGTCGAGCGCGCCCGCCATATTGAAGTTCAGATTTTTGGTGACGGCACAGGTACGGTCGCTGCACTCGGTGAGCGGGACTGTTCATTGCAACGACGCAACCAGAAAGTCATTGAAGAAACACCGGCACCCCACATTTCAGAGGCCGTCCGTACTGCCCTGCATGAGACAGCGAAACGTTTAGGTGAAAGCGTAAATTACCGCAGTGCAGGTACCGTGGAATTTATTTACGACGAAAGCAGCGAATCATTTTACTTTCTCGAAGTGAATCCCCGCTTACAGGTTGAGCACGGTGTGACCGAAGAAGTCTTCGGTGTGGATTTAGTGGAGTGGATGGTCCGGCTCGGTGCTGGCGAAACATTACCCTTAAACGAACAACGTTCTGCGAAAGGCCACAGTATTCAGGCACGAATTTATGCCGAAGATCCGGTAAAAAACTTCCAGCCCTGCGCTGGTCTATTAAGCCGGGTCGATTGGCAAGCCACAACTAAAAATGGAATGCGTACCAGAATCGATACATGGGTCGAAAGCGGCACACAGGTGCCCGCATTATTCGACCCTATGCTGGCAAAAGTCATTGTGACGGCAGAAACCCGCAAGCAGGCAATGACCGGGTTAGCAGAAACCCTCGATCAATCTGAACTGTACGGCATCGAAACCAACCTGCTTTATCTGAAGTCGATTCTAAAAGACGAAGAAGTAAAAGCCGGATTGGTCTGGACGCAGAAACTGAACAAAATGCATTTCACTGATCCGGCCATTGATGTTATCAGCGGAGGCACTCAAACCACAGTGCAGGACGTTCCCGGTCGTATCGGCCACTGGGACGTAGGTATTCCACCGTCAGGCCCGTTTGATGAATATTCCTTCCGCCTAGGTAACCGCCTGCTGGGCAACAGCGAAGACTGCGCAGGCCTTGAAATTACCTTAAAAGGCCCGGTGCTGGTTTTTCAGAAAGCCACGCAGATTATCCTTACGGGCGCTGCAACGAGTGCTGAACTGAGTCGCGATAATACGACTTACAGCATCCCATTTAATAAGATCGTTGAAGTGAAACAAGGCGACCAACTGGATTGCGGTACGGTGACCGGCGCGGGTGCCCGTGCGTACCTGCTCGTTGCTGGCGGCATTCAATGCCCTGTGTATCTAGGATCACGCTCCACCTTTACGCTCGGGCAGTTTGGCGGCCATAACGGACGCGCCCTGCTTCCTGGTGATGTATTACATCTGACTGAAGAAGCAACGTCTGCAAGCTACGTCAAATTAGCTGACGATATATTGCCTGCAGATGTCTTACCTGCCATCGGCAATGAATGGCAATTGCGTGTTATCTACGGCCCACATGGCGCACCCGATTTTTTCACTCAGAGTGATATTGATGAATTCTTTGCCGCCGATTGGGAGGTTCACTTTAATTCCAGTCGCACAGGTGTGCGCTTAATCGGCCCTAAACCTGAATGGGCTCGAAACGATGGCGGTGAAGCGGGTCTGCACCCATCCAATATTCACGATAATGCCTACGCCATTGGTGCCGTGGACTTTACCGGTGACATGCCAGTCATTCTCGGCCCTGACGGCCCAAGCCTCGGTGGTTTCGTCTGCCCTGTCACTGTTATTCAGGCAGACCTGTGGAAACTCGGACAATTAAAAGCTGGGGATAAAATCCGTTTTACACCGGTAAGCCACGACACAGCGGTAAATCTTCGTAATGAACAGCTCAAGCAATTAGACTCCCTTAAATACCAACATTCAGAAGTAAGTGAGTATTTACCTGACTCACCGGTGCTAAAAACCATTGATACAGAAAGTCATCCAACCGGCGTTGTCTATCGCCCCGCCGGTGATAATTATCTGCTGATTGAATACGGCCCACTGCAGTTGGATATCCGTTTGCGCTTCCGTGTACATGCGTTAATGGAATCTCTGCAAAGTCGGGAAATACCGGGAATTATCGAAATGACACCGGGCATTCGTTCATTACAGATTCACTATGACAGCCTGACATTAAAGCAGAGTGATCTGCTCAAGCTTCTGATCAACGAAGAAGACGCGCTGGGTGATCTGAAAAATGCTGAGGTGCCCTCACGTACCGTCTGGCTGCCACTTTCCTGGAATGACATCGCCTGCCAGCAAGCGGTTGATAAATACGTTAAGTCTGTACGCGCCGATGCCCCCTGGTGCCCGGATAACATCGAATTTATCCGTCGTATTAATGGTCTTGACTCCATCGACGATGTAAAAAGAATCGTCTTCGATGCCAGCTATCTGGTCATGGGCTTAGGTGACGTGTACCTCGGCGCACCAGTAGCCACGCCCGTTGACCCTCGTCACCGCTTAGTGACAACCAAGTACAACCCAGCACGTACCTGGACGGCAGAAAACTCCGTCGGTATCGGTGGTGCCTACATGTGTGTGTACGGTATGGAAGGCCCCGGTGGCTATCAGTTTGTCGGTCGCACATTGCAGATGTGGAACCGATACAAACAAACCAAAGAATTTACCAAGCCCTGGTTACTGCGCTTCTTCGATAAAATCCGCTTCTACGAAGTCAGCCACGATGAACTGACGGACATCCGTGAACACTTCCCTCATGGGCAGTACCCGATTCGTATTGAAGAAGACACCTTCAATCTCGATGAGTACGAGCGGTTCCTGAGTGATAACGCCGCAGGCATCAGCGAATTCCAGACGCATCGCCAACAAGCCTTCCAGACCGAGCTGGAAGACTGGAAGGCCAAAGGCTTACTGCGCTTTGAATCGGATATAGGTGTTGCCGAAGAAAACGACGAACGCGAACTGCTTGATGGTGAGTTTGCCGTAGAAAGCCACGTCTCTGGCAACGTCTGGCAGGTACTGGTGGAACCCGGACAGGGCGTAAAAGCCGGTCAGCCTCTACTGGTGCTGGAATCCATGAAGATGGAAATCGAAGTCACCGCCCATAAAGACGGCACCGTGGTCGAGCTTCTGAAAGAAGCGGGTAAAGGCGTGGCACCGGGGCAGGTGTTGGTCGTGCTGAAATAGTCGTAATACTTACACACTGATCCTTAGGGATTAGTGAAACAATCTGCTATAGTTCGCCGCGACAGCATCGGGTTGACACTGATTTGACCGATCCTGTCGCGACATCCCTTATTGCTTCTTCATCGACACCCGTCCGATCCTGACAATATCTGAATGCCGCACCCGGCCACTCTCTAACAAACGGCCAACTCGCTGGCTTCAGTCTGATCTGAACACATTTCGTTCTGACTACTGCTGCTTCTGCCCATTAAGGGCGACGACTTATTGCTGCTGGCTGTATGCGGCTGGCAGCATCTATTGGAATATTATGTCCGACACTATTGATACAAATACTGAAATCACATTTGATGATCTGGCGCTGGCCGAACCGATTGCCCGTGCCGTGAAAGAAAAAGGCTACACCAAGCCATCGCCAATTCAGGCGAAAGCCATCCCTGTTGTTCTGCAAGGCGGCGATCTTCTGGCCTCGGCCCAGACAGGTACAGGAAAAACGGCCGCCTTTACGCTGCCCGTGCTGCAACAGCTGCTCGATAAACCTCGCGCATCCGGTAACCGATGCAAAGCGCTGGTACTGACACCCACCCGCGAACTTGCTGCTCAGGTTCTCGAAAATGCCGAGATGTACAGCAAGCACACGAAAATCCGTTCAACCGTTGTATTTGGTGGCGTAAAAATTAACCCGCAGATGCAGAAGCTACGCAGCGGTACTGAAGTGTTGGTCGCAACGCCTGGGCGTCTGCTCGACCTGCATAGCCAGAACGCCATTAAGTTCGACGAACTCGATATTCTGGTTCTCGATGAAGCCGACCGCATGCTGGATATGGGCTTCATTCACGACATTAAGCGTGTTCTGAAAATCCTGCCAAAACAGCGTCAGAACCTGCTGTTTTCTGCGACTTTCTCTGATGAAATCCGTGAGCTTGCTCATGGTCTGCTGGATAACCCGGCCGAAGTTAGTGTGGCAAAAGAAAACACCACCAATACTCAGATTGAGCACAAACTGCATCCGGTCGATAAATCGGCAAAAACACGTTTGCTGAGCCACCTGACCCGTACCGAGAACTGGGAACAGGCACTGGTGTTTAGTCGCACTAAGCACGGTGCTAATAAACTGGTTCGACTGCTGGAAAAAGACGGCATTAAAGCCGCTGCCATTCATGGTAATAAAAGCCAGAATCAGCGCACTAAAGCTCTGGCCGACTTTAAAGATGGAAAAATCACGCTGCTTATTGCCACGGATATTGCCGCACGTGGTATCGATATCCACCAGCTTCCACAGGTCGTAAACTTTGACCTGCCGAATGTACCGGCCGACTATGTACACCGTATTGGTCGTACTGGCCGTGCGAGTATGACAGGCCATGCCATATCCCTGGTAAGTGCAGATGAAATCGATCAGCTGCAGGATATCGAACGACTGATCCAGAAGCATATCGATCGCGAAGAAGTGAAAGGCTTCAAACCACAGAACCCTCTGCCTGAATCGCGCAAGATTCTGCCTCTTAAAAGCAAGAAGCCCAAGAAACCTAAAAAGCCAAAAGAGCAGTCGCAGGCAAACCCGGGTAACGCCAACAATCGCTCAGGCGGTCACCGCAAGCCAGGCTCGGGAAGTAAGTCAGGTAAGCCAGCGCTGAATAAGTCTGCACACAGCGGTAAGACTGCCAGCACATCGCCTTATGGCGAAGCTAAGAAGCCGCAGATCAAGGTTCGCCGTAGCCAGCGCCAGAAGGCCGCCGAAGCCTGAGCTACAACTCTTAGCTGAGAACGAAATGAGCACCGGCCTTACCTACACTGTTCCGGCTGCGACTACCGAAGTGTATGTTTGGACGGCTGCTCAACCTGGAATGGGGACATACTCGCTTGAAGTGCGGATTCAGTAAGTAAGTCAGTGAGAACAAAAAAGTCCCCGTACCTGCTAGGGGCCGGGGACTTTCTAACGATAAATGACCACTCACGACGATGGGTAGCCTGATCTCTCTCACTACAAGACCTTAAATAACCCTGAAAAATATCATAACTTAGTTACCAGGATATCTGATGCAGTGAAGTTATGCGTCTGATGAGTCGTCAGGTAACTCAGCGTACTCCAGCGCCCTGTTAATATCACTAACCCAGCGATGTTGGCGCGACGTAAAAATACGCGCTGTCGGTGTTATATCGATCTCGCAATCCAGGCTACCTGCAGGCACCATCAACACACCTGGGATCTCGCTCCCCGGTACGGCAGAACCACAGTGCTTGCAGAAGCTTTTAGAGTGGCGACTGCCCGGAAGATTAAAAGTAGTCACGGCATTGAGACCACTGTTCCAATGCAATACTGCCGACTGAGAAAACAGATTAGCGGCATGAGCTGAGCCACTGTCTTTCTGACAATACGAGCAGTAGCACAGGTAAAAGCTGTCAAACTGCCCTTTGATCGAAAAAGTCACTGCACCACACAGGCAGGAGCCCTGATAGTCTGACATCCTTCTATCCTTAATTAAAAGCCGTAAATACTTACTAAGCACTACTTGCCGAAAGTACTGAGCGTTAGCAGATTAAACCCTTTGTAACCCTCCCCTAATTAGGACCACTCATTATTAGAGCATTTCCGGGGAGGTTGCTCTTTGTTCACGATACTCTACCGGTGTCAGATCACCGAGTGATTCGTGAGGTCGTTCTTCATTGTATTCCATCACCAAGCGACTGGTAATATCTCTTACTTCATCAAGATCACTGAACAGATAGTAATCCAATACCTCTGTTCTGTAAGTGCGGTTGAATCGCTCAATATAACCATTCTGTGTTGGTTTTCCAGGTTTGATAAATTCAAGCAGTACACCATGCTCTTCTGCCCATTCTGACAACACCAGAGCCGTAAACTCAGGCCCATTATCCATGCGAATCTGAGACGGATAGCCCCGCCATTCGGCTATACGTTCCAGTGTTCTGATAACACGCTTTGACGGTAAATTGAGATCAATTTCGATCCCCAGAGCTGCACGATTGAAGTCGTCTACCACATTAAACGTCCGGAACTTTCTTCCGCACTTCAGGGCATCACTCATGAAATCCATAGACCAGCTCTGGTTTTCTGAAGCAGGTACAGCCAATGGCTGCGGATAACGATTCGGCAGACGCTGCTTACCTTTTCGCTTCATGTTCGCTTAAGCTGAAGGTATACCCGGTACACCCGCTTATGGTTCCATTCATGTCCCAGGTTTCGGAGTTTGATGAATAGTTTGCGAAAACCATATCTGGGATACCGCTCAGCCATGCTTTGAAGTGCCTCAATTACTGCATCATCCCGATGTGGATCTGGACGATACTGGTAGGCACTGCGGGCTATGTTCAGTGCCTTACAGCTTCTGCGTTCGCTCAGTTGATATTCGTCCTTAAGAGCATCAACCAGAACACGCTTCTCAGCTGTTGTCAGAGCTTTTTTTTCGATAACATCCTTTAGTGCTCTGTTTTCCAATGCAAGATCAGCATACATGCGCTTAAGCTGTGATAGCTCCGCATCCATGTCTTTCATTCGTTTGATATCGGATGCTTCCATACCGCTGTATTTGCTTTTCCAGTTGTAATACGTTGCATCCGAGATGCCATATTCCCTGCAGACGTCTTTGACGGTTCTGCCTGCTTCTACAGCCTTCAGGATGGCGATGATCTGAGTTTCGGTATAACGGGATTTACGCATAAGATGATCTCCTGTTTGCGTTGATTATCCCGGACAACCTCTAATTTGGAATGGCCCAGTTTTTGGGGAGGGTTACAAGGCGTCGTCAGCTGATCCAGATACGAACCCAAGAATCCAATCGCAGTAAAGTAATGGGCAAGCAAATGGAACGGTCATACAACCGAATACTAAAAGCCCTTGAGAAAGAGATCCAATGGGTTGAGGACAGACTCTCCAAATCAGTTGAGGCTGAGCCCTCCTGGCTGGAGAGAAAAGAATTACTTGAAAGCGTGCCTGGTGTAGGCAAAGCCCTTATATGGACCTTACTCTCCGAGATGCCAGAACTTGGTACGTTGAACAACAAACAAATCAGTGCCCTTGCCAGTCTCGCTCCAATCAATCGCGACAGCGGGAAGTCGCAAGGGAAAAGACGCATTCAGGGTGGTCGATATAACGTCCGTACAACGCTTTATATGGCCACATTGAGCGCGACGCAATGCAACCCCATTATTGGTGACTTTTATCGCCACCTAGTTAAGCAGGGAAAGCACAAGAAAGTTGCCTTAACGGCCGCAATGAGGAAGTTTCTAACCATCCTGAATGCGATGATCCGGAATGGTCAGGAGTGGTCTTATGAATAATTATTTAGCTACGGTTGAACCACAGTCGCTTGTTATAAGCCATCAGATAGAGCTTCCCACTTTGTTACTCGCTCTCTGATTTTTTTCATTGCCACCTCTGCTAGTTCAGTGATTTTCTCTTGGTTGCTTTCCGCTTTCTCCCAATAGTCTAAGTGTCTTTCTCCGTCCGCTGGATCGTGATACTGATATTCGATTGACTCAGAACGGCTTTCCTTTTCAATCGAACGGATGGACTTATAAATATCCTCAGGGAAGAAAGGCCGCTTCTTTTCCCTTACTAGATACAATGCTCTCAGCGCTTCGTAGAAACGTGTAAGCCTTTCCTGCTTTATTTCATCATCTGTTTTATTCGGGTCTCTGAAATCCATAATGGGGCGCAAACTAATACTGGCATCTCTTACGTCGACAAGGAGCGAAGATAGCTCTGAAAGAACCTGATACTCTTTTTCATACCTAAAGCCATGCGTGTTAATTTGAGATGAAAGCTCAGCTCGAGCTGACTCTAATTGTGTGGCGTGATCCAGCTTTACTTTTTCGATCCTACTCGTAATTTCTCCAATATCTTCTTTTGTGGCTAAGTTTTTCCCTTTTTCCGAGCTGTATGAAAAAAGAAACTTTCTAAACAAAAAGATACTGCCGACCCCAAGCAAGATAAGAACCTGAAGACCTAAAATAATATTTTGCTCCACTGTTAATGGTTCCTCATTGCTTATAACGCCCGGCCTTGGGGCGCGTGCTTTTTGCGCGTCCCGCCACGCTTTTCAGTGGCCTCAACGGCCGCTTGTTAGTTGTCTTTGGCTTTAACAAAGTGACTTTCTTTTTCTGGGTCTAGCCACTCTCCTTCAGGAATGTATATTCCAAGAGCCATGCGGACGTGTTGTGCAGAGTATGAATTCAATATACCTTGATTTGCTAAGGTATGATCATGACCATTGTACAAGCCAATTAAGTTACTCGAAGCTTTAACTACATCAGATCTTTTGGGTAGTCCAAATATAAATGAGGTGACAGGGTAGACGGGGATCAAGCTCATTGCAGCATGTAATCGAGATGAGAGTTCTCGGAATTCTTTCAAAGCTTGATCTTGTGACTCATCTCCCAATGGCTTTGGGTTCGCATACAGGTTTGCATACAAAATTAACTTGTGAGATATGTCAGCGACAACCCTCTTCATAGAGTGTACAGGCTCGATAAAAAGTTTAATAACTACCTGACCGAGTACAAAAGTAAGTACACCAGCTAGTATCGTAAAAAATATCTCCACAGCTTCCTCCTTGGCAACTAACGCCGCATTCAGAGGCTTGTCCGCTGCAATGCTTTGTTAAGTGACGTTGCCTGCAATATTTTCAGCTGCCAAATCCAGGAGTTCTTGGTACTTTTGTAGAATTGTTTTTGTAGCGTCATCCGGACGCAATCGCAATATAAAATTTGCAACCGTAGCATTACTAACCGTATGACCCAACACTCTGCTTGCTAGAGCATCTAGCTGATGTTGCGTCGTGCTACTAAGATGCGCCGCAGCATTTCTGACAGTCTTCAAATCAGATAAATCTCTAGCAATAGATGAGATATTGGAAGAAAAAGGCTCTCCATTTTCTAAGTATAAATTAGCAAGCCTACGGACAATTTCGTGGTTAGCCCAATCAACATACTTTTGCGTTCCAATTAACATTTTTAAGGCATGATCTTTGTCAGCAGGCGTCACATGAGTCGTCACAGCAGTCCCATTTGTCGAGACTTCTCCGATAAGGTAACTAGCGAAAGATTCTTCGACAAACGACTCCCAGTAGATGAACATTTTTAAAAATGCAGAAGAAATAATAAATTCTTTCTGCGAGTCATCAAAAATATCATTTCCAGAAGAATCTGAATCACAAGCTTTCTGTATTATTGCATTGATCTGAGAAACACCAGATCTGAATTCTGCTATTGAATTTGACAGCGGCATCATTTACTCCGTTATCAGTTTTGCAATATATTCGCTTCTACGTATTCTAACGGCTGTGTCTGTTGTCGCCCTTCTGCAGTCCTCAAGAAACTGTCTTTCCTCGCCATTTAACCTATCCTTGTCATCTTCTTCGAAAATGTAATCAAGTCTTTCTAACTTTTGAGAGACCCTTGCATATCCCACTTGTTCAACGGGAATCCTATTGGCTTGTAGATTTGCTATCCCATATTCCAAGTGAAAGATGGATACAAAAAGAGAATAAAACACATGATTTCGTCGGAACTCTCTTTTTTTAAGGTTAGAATCAAAGAGCTCTATAATGATATTTATAATGTTCTGGAACTTCTCTTCAAGTTCCTCTGTATCGTGATCGAAGTTATCTTCATATGTTTCGTAAAACTTCTTAATCTGTTTTTTTGAGCGAATCCCTTCTATCATCGCAATAAGCAAATCCGCAGTCATTTGTACGTCATACATACGTAGAACATTTTGCTCGGAAATAATTTTGTTATTTATCCAGAATGCGTTGTTTAAATGAGCCAATCTATCTGCAGTAGTCTTAAAAGGTCCAAAGTGGTTGGCATTTAACTTTTCTTGCTCGTTCAATGTAACTGAATACGAATTCAATCTACTGAACACGTCCAAAACATCTGGGTCAGACATGTTAACTAACAAGTCAACCGATATTTCATAATTGAGTATTTGACTTTGGATGTCGTCATCTACCTCACTCAGCTGGCTAAAATAAAGCCCGCCATATGTTTTATTGTGTCGTTTGCTAATCATGAAACCATCTTTCATAAAAGACAGGATTGTGCGCAAACGTTGCTGCCCATCCACAACCTCTCGGATAGATTTTCTAGTTTGAGGGTTTAATTTTTGCCTAATAAATACTTTGGGTATTGGTTTTCCGCTGACAATCGTATCCATAAGATAAGATCTCGCCGTATCATTCCATACCGATCGCCTTTGGAACTTTGGCGACAACTCTAGCTGATCATTGTCAGACCACTCCAGGAAGTCATTAATACTGTATGTTCTAGAATCAAAATTTTTCATTATGCTTCCTGATGTTATTTAGAATTTCCACTTAACAGCTTATTAGTGTGCGTGCGCGTTTATCCTGGAACACGCTTTCGAGGTTTCCAGGGTAACTCTTTGACTCAATTGAAGAATCTTCCATAACTCAAATCTCCCTTCCAGAAAAACGCGCACGCCTGTTATTTCGATATTCGTGCGCACATAAACTTGTAAACCAAGTTTGTAAGTATCTGATTCGCTTGAGGATTACAGTACCCCCCACCGGCAAAACGTGCAAGCGCGAATGTAAAGCGTGCCAGTTTTGCTCGAAAAGTCCAAAATATACTGTTTGGATATCCACACTCTCTTTACATTCAGACGCCTCCGCAGGGCAGCACATAATCGACACATTTGATCATTCTGATGTTATCTTTGATCATTGCTCTTACAAGCACCCTTTGCCATGATCCAGACTCTTTAAGGTCTTTCTGTCAGGGTTTCTTATGTATCAGGATATCGAGTATCAGGTTAACGATCGCATCGCGGTTATTTCGATCAATCGCCCTAAGGTGTTGAACGCAATTCGTGTTCAGACCTATAAGGACATCATTGCTGCGCTGCAATCAGCAGATGCCGATGATGCTGTGTCTGTCATCGTGATGACGGGCGCAGAAGGTAAGTTTACAGCGGGCAATGATCTTCGTGATCTGCTGACCGACGGTGATCTCGAAGGTGTACGCGATGGTGTCGCCGGTATTTTCGATACCCTGGGTGGCCTGGAGAAGCCGCTGATTCTTGCGCAGGAAGGTGTTGCTGTCGGTATCGGTGCAAACCTGCTGTTGCACGCCGATCTGGCTTACGCTGGTAAGAGCATCCGCTACAGTCTGCCGTTTGCCAAAATTGGTGTTGCTGCGGAAGGCGGTTCTTCTGTGATGCTGGCTGAAGCGATCGGCCCTAAAAACGCGGCAGACCTGCTGCTTACCGGTCGCTTCTTCTCTGCCGCTGAAGCTGAGAAATGGGGCCTCCTGAATGCCGCAGTTGAGGATGGCAAAGCTCTTGAAACTGCGATGGCCACTGCTGCTGAGCTTCTGAAGAATCACCAGGGGTCACTGAAGGCAATCAAGGCGCTCGGCCGTGCAGAAGGACATCAAGAGCGTCTGAATACTGCAGTAAAAGCGGAGATGGATGCGTTCACTGATCTGCTGGCAACGCCAGAAACCCAGATGCGTATTCAACACGTTCTTAAGGGTGGTAAGTAAGCCACGCTTGTTGGTGATAGCCATGAAACAAAAAAGCCGCTCATTGAGCCACTGCTGTCCCACAGTTTTGGGATCATATAACGAGCCTCATCTGAGGCTCGTTTTTGTTTGGGTCGGGTGGTGACGGACTTAGCACCCTTAAGAACATG